>Ga0207685_10000001_pt1 | contig 604473 bp, 586 predicted proteins | sample LARL111metaG_FD_184350 | JGI IMG/M metagenome (GOLD analysis project Ga0207685, IMG submission 184350) | Corn, switchgrass and miscanthus rhizosphere microbial communities from Kellogg Biological Station, Michigan, USA - LAR L11-1 metaG... | ecosystem: Host-associated > Plants > Roots >...
TCTCGGTGAGGACCACCGGGGTTTCCTTGTACATGGAGGCGACCGCAGAAGAGCAGGTCGTCCCGCACTTGATCCCCTTCGGCTTGGATGAGACCGCGCCGGTTCCGCCGGGGCCGTTACCCGACTTGGTGACGGTCAGGGTGCGGAGGTTGGTGGGACCGGAGGAGACGACGAAGCTAGCGATGGCTTCGCCTCCCACTTCACCGCCGGCTTCAAATCCTCCGCATTCCGCGCCGGACGCACGGGTCGTCGCTGGTTCTGAACCAGCTATTAGTTCGGTTTCACCGCAGCCAAATTCAGCGGTCAGATTCACAAGGATCCAACCGGCGAATTTGGAACCGGGGGCAGGGATCGCGCGCAGTGCATAGCCGGAAAAGCCTTCGAATTTGCCCATTTCGTTTTCACAGACGCCAGTGACGGGTCCCGGTGAGGCATAGCTGCATTCGATCGGCGGTTCCCCTTCGAACAAATTGCCGAATTCTTCGAATCCCGAGATCGCTCCGATCCCGCCTACGCTGCTGATTTCACCTTTGCCGCTGCCTGTGCTGGTGACGTTCAGCACTCCTGGTTCTCCCGCCGCGGCCTGAGCCACCGGGACGAGGAGGAAGGCCGCGACGGTGGCGAGGAGGACGGCCAGCCGAAGGCGGCCGGAGGGCGGGCTGCTCCCGAGGCCGCTGGGTTTGCGTTCGTTCGGTCCTGAAGACGTTGCCTTTGAGTGGCGTCTCACGTAGTTCTCTCCTTGTCCCTGAGCCCCCTGCCGGACCGCTTCCCGGCGGCCGCTCCGGTGGCTCGGTTTCCCTGTGGTCTCCCAATGGTCGATCAAGACTTTTAGACCGACATTGGTGTTTCTAGTTAGTGGAAGACAGGGTAGGACATCGGTGTTTCCTGTGTCAAGGGGTCATTTTTTTGCCTGCAAATCAGCGGTTTTTGAGGAAGGTTTGCAGACAGGGGAGTTTGCAAACCGGTGGGCCCTAGGGATGCTCTGAGGTCGTCTCGGCGACGGGATCAGCCGAAATTGGGACGAGACGAACCTGGTTGCCGTCCTGGCGGCGAGGATCGCGGCGAGATACTGGGGGCTATCCTGCCGCTGCCAGCTTGAGCTTGAGCGCGCCGGCGACGACGCCCGTTCCCGCGACTTTGGCGCGCAGGGTGTGACTCTGCTTCAGCTTCCGCTGGGCGGCGGCCGAGAGCTTTACCGGGAGGACCGTCGATTCTCCGGATGCGAGCGTGAACGGGGCCCTGCCGATCAGCACGGGACCCGCCCCGCGGCGGAGCTTGGCGGTGAGCCTCACCGCGCCCTTGCAGAGGCCGCCGGAGCAGGACAGCTTGATACGGGCCTTGCCGCCCTTGACCTTGGCGACGGCCGCGGCCGTCGCCGTTCCGTCTTTAGGTTCCTTGGGTTCTTCTCCAGGAGGTTTGGAGTTGGCGGTGAAGGTCGCGGTGACGGCGGCGGCTTTTTCTTCAATCGTCACCACGCAGGAGCCGGTGCCGGAGCAGCCTTCACCGGACCAACCGCCGAAGGTCGAGCCGGAAGCGGGAGTCGCTTGCAGCATGACTTCGGTGCCCTCCAGGTAGCTCGGCGCGCAGGTCGTCCCGTTGCAGGTGACCGTTCCCGCTCCGCTGCCCGTCTTGGTGATCGCCAGAGCGTGCATGGCGGGGACAAAGCTCGCTTCGAGCGTCGAGTCTTTTTCGAGGAGGAGGGCGCAGGGTTTGGTCAGGCCGCTGCATTTCGTGGCCGAGCCGGTGCCGTTTTTGAAGGAGGCGAATTCCCAGCCGTCAAGGGGTTCGGGGACGAGCGTGACTTCGGTTCCGAAGGGGTATTCGTCTTCGCAGAGTTCGGGCAGCCCGCCTTCGACCGCGCATTCGACCTCGCCTTCGCCGCCCGTTTTGACGACGAGCGAGGGGGTGATTTCGTCGAAGCGTGCCTCGATGTAGGAGTCGGCTTCGAGCGTGAAGCTGCAGGTTTTCTTCATGCCGTTGCAGGCCGCCGCCGAGCCGGTACCGTTCTTGAATTCGACGAATTCGGAACCCGGTTCTTCGGGCACGGGGACCAGTTTGATCGTCTTTTTGCTTTCGAAGAACAGTTCTTCGCAGGGCTGTTCGACTTCAAGAAGGCCTTCGACTTTGTATTCGCAGGCAACTTCGCCGAAGCCGGTGCCGTCTATCGCTTCCGTGACTTCCAGTGTGTATTCCGCAGCCGAAGCTGATGGCGAGAAGGCAAGGGCGGCGAGCAGCGCGACGAGGAACGGCAGCGCCAGCCGGGCGCTCCGCCGGATCGCAGTCATCTTCGCTGCAGGCTGAGCTTCACGCTATGCGGCAGCGTGCCGCCGCCGGCAACGCGCACCCTGAGGCGCCCTGCCTTTCGCAGCAGCGATATCCCTGTCCGGCTCAACCTCATCCCCTTCGACGATGATACGCCTGCCTGCAAGTCGATGGAAGTGCTGCCGATCGAGATACCCGTGGCGTGGCCCCTCGAGTTCCTGACCCTCGCCAGCAGCCGCAGGGTCCCCCTGCAGGGGCCGCCCTGGCAGGAGAGTCGCAGCAGCGCCCTGTGGCCCTTGACCTTGATCGGGTTGCGGACCGAGAGCACGCCCTGCGGTTGCGGCCCCGACCCCTGGGCGAAGCTCGCGGTGACGTTGCGCGCTTCGTTCATCAGCACCTTGCAGGAGCCGGTGCCCGAACAGCCCTCGCCGGACCAGCCCGTGAAGGTCGAGCCGACCGCGGGGATCGCGTGCAGGGCGACTTTGGTCGAGGCGTCGAGTTCTGCCGAGCAGGTCTGCCCGCATTCGATCGCCGCCGGTTTGCTGGTCACGACGCCAGAACCGCTCCCCCCCTTGCTGACCGTCAGCGAGCGATTGCCGACGGCTTTGAAGACGGCATTGACCGTGCGGTTGGAGTTGATCTTCCGTTCGCAGGGCCCGGTGCCCGAGCAGCTGCCGCCCGACCAGTGGGCGAATTCAGAGCCGGGGGCCGGGGTGGCGACCAGCTTCACCGGGGTTTTGAAGACGTAGGTCTCCGAGCAGTCACCGGGGCAGCTGATCCCCGAGGGGATGCTTTCGACCGAGCCTTTACCGGTGCCCTTGATCCGCAGCGTGACAGTGTATTCGACGTACTGCGGTTCGAGGTTGAAGGTGGCGCTTACTTCCCGCGCCGCTTCCATCGAGACCTGGCACTTGTTTTCTTCGACGATTTTGTCGCAGCCCGCCCATTTGACCGCTTCGCTGTGCAGGCCGGGGGCGCCGGAGAGGGTCACCGAGGTGCCGTGGCTGTAGGAGGCCTGACAGGTGGCGCCGCAGGAAATGCCGGATGGGACGGCGGTCACGGTGCCCGTGCCGCTGCCCAGTTTTTTGGCCGTGAGCTGGTATTTGACGAGGTTGAAGGTCGCGGTCACCGTCCGCGCGGCGCTCATCGTCACCAGGCACTTGCCTTCGACGTCGACCGAGTTGCAGCCCGTCCACTGAACCACGGGGTCGGTGTTGGGTCCGGGGGTGCCGGTCAACGTAACCAGTGAGCCGTGTTCGAATTCGGCACCGCAGGTCCCGCCGCATTCGATCCCGGCCGGCGAGCTGGTCACGGTGCCCGTGCCGAGGCCGGCCTTTTTGACTTCGAGCGCGAATTCGAGCGGGTCGAAGGTCGCCGTGACCGACTTGGCGGTGCTCATCGTGACGACGCATTTGTCTTCGGCGGTGAGGCTGTCGCAGCCCGACCAGGCCGGCGGCAGCGTTTTCGCGCCGGGCGCGCCGGTCAGGGTGACGACCGTTTCCTTGACGAAGTTGGCCGAGCAGGTTGCGCCGCATTCGATCCCAGCCGGCGAGCTGGTCACGGTGCCGGTGCCGAGGCCTGTCTTGGTCACTTTCAGTTGCCGTTCCAGCAGGTTGAAGGTCGCCGTCACGGCTTTCGCCGCGCTCATCGTCACCGAGCATTCGTTTTCGAGGTTGACCGTGGTGCAGCCGGTCCATTTGACCGCTGCCGTGTTCGCACCGGGAGCGCCTTTGAGGACGACTTTCGAGCCTTCGGTGAAGGGCGCGGCGCAGGTCCCGCCGCATTCGATCCCGGCCGGGGAACTGGTCACGGTGCCCGTGCCCGTGCCTTCCTTTTTCACGGTCAGCGTCTGGGTAGCGGCCGATGCCGCGGTGGGCCACGCGAGCGCCAGCGCGAAAACCGCCATGACGATTAGTCGGTGCATCTCCCTCTCAGACCTCTGCCGGGCGGCCTCCCTGATGGCCCCCGAATCCCTTTCCTGTCCCGAGACGTTAGGACAGATGCGTACCAGATGTCAACTCGTCAGTACCTATGATGCCTGCGAGTCGAGAATTCGCATGCTGGGAGGAGGCTGATGAGCGATCGCCCGAGCGGAAGTCGAGAGGGCCAGGCGGACGACCGCCGACCCTCCGACGGGATTCAGGTACCGATGCGGCGCCGCGAGGTGGTGGTGCTGTCGGCGGGGACGCTGGCGAGCATCGTCCTTTACGCCTGCGGCGCCGGCGAGGACAAGGCGGCCAGATCCAGAGCAGAAGGAACCACGGCCAGGCCCGGCTGCGTGTTGACGCCGGAACAGGAAGAGGGCCCCTTCTACATCGACCTGGCACAGGTTCGGCAGGACATCGTCGAGAACCGTCCCGGCGTGCCGCTCGCGCTCGCGCTGAGCGTCGTCGACTCGAATACCTGCAAGCCGATCCGCGATGCCGCCGTCGACATCTGGCACTGCGACGCGCTCGGCATCTACTCGGGCGAGCCATCGGAGGGCAGCGAGGGCGAAACCTACCTGCGTGGAGTCCAGCTAACCGAAGGGAACGGCCTGGCAGAATTCGCGACCATCTACCCGGGCCAGTACCCGGGGCGGACGACGCACATCCACGTCAAGGTCCATATCGGCGGGCGGCAGAGCGACGGCGCTTACTCCGGTGGTCACGTCTCGCACACCGGCCAGCTGTTCACCTCCGATCGGCGCGACGCGGAGGTCTTCGCGCTCACCCCCTACAACCGGAATACGGCCGAGATCACCCCGCGCGACGCGGATGGCGTCTTCCGGAATCAGGGCGGCTCGAGCTCGGTGCTCGTCCTCACGCGGGCCGGCAACAGTCTCGCTCGAGATGGCTTTAGGGCAAGAGCGACGCTGGGCGTGGATCCCAGCGCGACGCCCGGGGCAACCTAAGATCACCTGTTCCCTGCGACCCCCTGCCCAATGATCAAGGCCGTAAAGCTCTCGCTCACGTCAGCGATCCTCGCCGCTCTGCTTTTCAGCGGGTGCGGCGGGCAGGGGAAAGCGGCGCCCGGACCGGCCCCCACCATCGCCTCCAGGGGTCTCTTCCCCGCCTTCGATCCAACCCGCAGCCGCTATGTCTCGCGCTGCGGCCGGGGGGCCGAGCCGATCGAGCTCACCACGCCCGCAGGGGTGAAGCTCAGCGTCGGCTCCAAGCGGGGCGTGAGCGGCGCGATCTCGGTCCAGACGGCGACCCCGCCGGGCAGCGATTTCCCGATCACGATTACCTCACGGGGCCAGTCGCGGACTTACCGCATCCGCTGCCTGCCGGCTGACTTTCCCGCCTGGAGGTACGAAGCGCTGCGCCCCTCGCCTCCGGGCTTCTTCGTGGTCAGCTTCAGGGAATCCCGCGACGCCCGCCCCTGGGTGATCGTCTTCGACGACGAAGGGGTACCGCGCTGGTGGTTCAGCCCCGACACCCGCGTCCTCTGGGGCCAGGTGCTCGCGAGCGGAAACCTGGCCTGGGCTCGCTCCTTCGGCGACGGCTATGGGCTCAACCCCAGGATGGCCCACGAGGTCCGCTCGCCGGCGGGGAAGCTGCTGCGCCTCGTGCAGACCAAGGGCTCGATCGTCGACGGCCACGAGTTCCGGGAGCTCGGCAATGGCAACGTCCTCGTCGATACCTACGTCCCCGAAGCCGTCGACCTGCGCCGGGTCGGCGGCCCCCGCTGGGCGGCGATCGTCAGCGCCGAAATCCAGGAACTCGACCCCCAGGGACACCTGCACTGGCACTGGAACTCGCGCGGCCACATCCGCCTCGGCGAGACCGGGCGGTGGTGGCGGAACGTGCTCAGCAACCCGCGCCGCCGGCTGCACGGTCGCCAAACTTTCGATCCCGTCCACATCAACTCGATCGACCCCCGCGGCCGGCGGGAAGTGGTGATCTCCGCGCGCCACACCGACGCCGTCTACGGCATCGACCGGGCAACCGGGGCCATCCGCTGGAAGCTCGGCGGCAGCCCGACCGAGAAGTCGCTTCGGATCGTCGGCGATCCGGCGCATCGGCCCCTCGGCGGCCAGCACGACGCGAGGATCGGCCCGGACGGGCGCCTCAGCGTCTTCGACAACGGCAAGGACCGGCCCCGACGCCCCCGCGTCGTCTTCTACCGGCTCGACCTCGCAAACCGAGCGGCCCATTACCTCGGCCAGCTCAACGATTCCGAGGTGAAGAGGAGCCATTGCTGCGGCTCGGCCCGCGAGCTTCCCGGCGGCGGCTGGCTCGTGAGCTGGGGGGACAACCCCCTCGTCAGCGCCTTCGACGCACGTGGCCGGCTTGCCTTCCGCCTGCACCTCGCCGCCTCCACCTTCCGAGCCGTACCGGCGCCGCCGGGGGCGACGAGCATTGCAGCGCTCGACCGGGGGATGGAGGCGATGGAGCCCGGTCGTTGAGCCTCGCGTACTGGAAGGGTCTAGCCTCGGACCATGAAGATCAAGCTGTCTCTCGTGCCCGTCCTTGTCCTGTTGGCATTTTCATTTGTCGCCTGCGGGGGTGACGACAAGGCCGACACCACCACCGGCGGGGAGAGTGCCACCACCACCTCCCCGGCCTCAGATGGCAACGCTGCGGCTCCCAGCGGTGAGGCGGTGCGCGCGGCCAAGGTGAAGATCGTCGAATTCGCCTATGACCCCGACCCGGTGACGATCCAGGTCGGCGGCAAGGTGATCTGGCAGAACGAGGACGCCGCCCCGCATACCGCGACGGCCGACGACGGCAGCTTCGACACCGGCACCATTGCGCAGGGCAAGATCAAGTCCGAAACCTTCAAGCAGGCCGGCACCTACAGCTACTTCTGCGAAATCCACCCGACGATGCACGGCACGGTGGAGGTCGTCGAAAAGGAATAGCGATCGGATGTTCCAAAGGGGAGGAGTGCGGGTATCCCTCGGCTGGTTAAACCAAATATTGGAGATCTGATCTGAACTATGTCCACCGTGCTGATCGTGATCATCGTCGTAGTCGTTCTAGTCATCCTCGGGATGCTTGCCGCGGCCGCTTCCCGGCGCAAACGCGCGAAGCAGATCGGCGCGGCCCAGGTCCAAGCCCAGCGTGACGACGTCTCCCATCACCGCGACCAGGCGAAGGATGCCCGCGTCGAGGCCGAGCTGGCGGAGGAGCGTGCCAAGCGGGCCGCCGCGGAGGCGGACCTCAATGAGCGCAAGGCGGCGGAGCGCGAGCAAGAGCTCGAGAGCGGCGGCGGCTAGGGGTCCCCGACTGACCTAGCCAAGCACCTGGCGCTAGTCAGCCCACCAGTCGCGCCGGCCTTCGACGTCTTCGCGCGGAGCCTCGCCGAGATTGGGAGCGCCGATGACGAGGATCTCGAGGCCCTCCGGCCCCGCCTCGTAGCCTCGCCAGGTACCGGGCGGGACGCGCACCGCGTCCCATTCCTCGAGCTCGACGATTTCGTCGTCGAGCTTCATCCGGCCGCTCCCGCGCAGGACCACGTACACCTCCTCCTGCTCCTTGTGCGTGTGGCCGTACGGAAAGCGATAGCCGGGCGGGACGCGCTGATAGCTCAGACCGGATTTCTCGAGCCCGAGCGCCCCGGTCGCCATGCGGAACTCCAGGTCCGGCGCGCCGTCGAACTTGGACCCGAGGTCCTCCAGATCCTCCCTGAGGTTCCTGAGAGTGAACGGCACGGCGCAATCCTATGGCACCCCTGACTGGGTCCAGCTAGCCACCTCATGGAAAGCTGTCGTATCTTTAATCAACAGGTGACTATCGATCAGGGAGATTAGGATGCACCGTCGTAATCTACTTCGAAGCTTCGTGGTGGCTGCGACATTGTTGACCGCGGCGCTTTCCCATGCCGCCGTGGGGCCAGGAGGGGCCCATGCAAGCCCGCCAAACGGCTGGCGCCTGCAGACTCATCTGGGCGGCGACGGGATACACACCGCATTGCTCGATATTTCGTGTGCGTCCCGCTCGCTGTGCGTGTCTGTCGGAGAACCGGACCGGGTTGTGTCCTCGACCAAACCAACCGATGGAGCAGGCAGCTGGGGAGTGGTTCAGCCCGAAGGAGCGGCTGACACCGATTGCCACGCTTACTGGATCCCACCCTGCCGAGACCCAAAGCTTCGGATCCTCAGAGGGGTCTCCTGTCCCTCATCGCAACTCTGCGTCGCAGTTACTGGCGACGGCTACATCTACTCGACCACGAACCCGACTGGTCCTGGGAGCGCGTGGCAAGTTGCCGATATCGATGGAGATGGACGTGACATTCATCTGATGTCCGTGTCCTGTCCCACTACCACCTTGTGCGTCGCGGTGTCCGGTGAACGCGCCAATGCCGGACAGGTTCTCTGGTCGAGAAATCCAAATGGCGGCGCGGCGTCTTGGAACGCTACGCAACTTGACGAATCGCTTGATCTGCGCGGCGTCTCTTGCGGCACGGCTCGATTCTGCCTGGCGGTTGCAGACGATGGCCGAATGCATTTCTCGACAGATCCCACCGGTGGTGCATCTGCCTGGAAGTCCATCGGTACACCGGGGGGGTCCGGTGGCCTTCAAGGGGTCTCCTGCGCGACCACAATCCTTTGCGTGGCCGGCAATGAGGGTGGCAACCTGCTCGCTTCGATCAACCCGGACTTGCCCGCGAGTTGGTTGGAGCGTTCTGGGGGAGGCAGGGTCCTCATCACCGGAGTCAGCTGTCTACCGTCGCGACAATGTCTCGCAGTTGACAACAACGGAAACGTCCTAACGACTGATGACCCAACTCGCGGCCAAGGGGCGTGGAGCCTGGTCAACCTTCTTCCGTATATCGACCCAGAGACAGAGAGGGATTATCCGTTCAATGCCCTGTTCGGCGTTTCCTGTCCCTCGAGCACGTTCTGCGCCATCTCTGGCGCCGACGGACGGATCTTCACCAACAGCGATCCGTTCAGCAACGACGGGGTCGCCAAAGCGCACAGTAAGTCACGGCGGCGGCGTCCCAAGCGCCCACGGACGATCATCGCGCTCGCCCGTGCCGGCTCGCGAGTTCGCAATCGCCACATGAAGTCGCCCGTACTGATGCGCTTCCATGCCAACGGCAAGGTTCGCGGTTTCCGTTGTAGCCGCGACAAGAGAGGGTTCAGGCCCTGTCATTCGCCCGTCCGCTACCGCGTGGGGATCGGCAAGCACATTTTTCGAGTTCGGGCGATCGGCGTGACCGGGCTTAAAGGGCCAGTTGCGTTCAAGAAATTCGTGGTTGAAGTGAACCCCAATCTCCATCGCTAGGACATCTCGACAACCCAGCGATGAGCTTGCACGGCGATTGGGCAGAACCCTCCGTTCCCGAGCCTTCCCCTCGATAACGGGGCGGATTCGAGCCCGCGACCTTCGGGTTATGAGGACGGCCCCATAGCCCCGCTGGAATACGTGGAGGCGATTCTAGCGCGGTTTTCGCGGGAGCCAGATCATCTGGGATCACCTGGAATCCGTGGCGGGTGTTGCCCCATTTGTTGCCCCAGCCGGGACCATCCTCCTCCCACGGAGTCGTCCTGAGTGGCCTGGCCCAGACTGCCGGGGCGATGGCGCGGGGCGCCCGAGCCAAGGGGCGCCCGCTACCTATCAGGCGACTGGCCGATCTGCCTGGCGATCGCCGACTGCGACAGTTCCTAGGCGAGGCAGAGCGCACCTGCGCTCGCTCTCCTTGACCGCTCCGTCAAGCTCCTACCCCCGTGCGGGCCAAGCCATTCCTGATGCGATTTTGTGGCAGACTTGACCGCTCGTGAGTCTCTCTCTAATCAAATCGATTCAGGACGACACTGACCTGCGCTTGATCGTGCCGTTCGGCTTGACGCTGCAGATGGGGGACGTCATCTCGGTTAGCCCGGACGGTGAGTTCACGCTGCAAGGCAACGTGAAGTCGCTTCTGGGAGCATCAACCGGCCGATCCCGTGCCGGGAATCCAGTCGATATGTCCTGGTCCTCGGGCAACAACGTAGAGGTGGCCTTCCATGCCGGTGGCAAAGCCTCAACGGTCTTTCCCGATCTGCCCGCCGCCTCGGCGAGGCTTGAGGTTTCGTTCGGATCGGCGAAGAGCTGGCTGCTCGCGATGAGGGGGCGGAAACTGCGCTCCCTCGAGAATCTCGATCGCTTCCGAGTGCCAATCCTGGACGCATATCGACGCGGGGTCTGGAAGCCCGACTGGGCGCTGGTGACCACGGTCGGCGAAGCGTCGCGGATGACGCTGCTGGCGGCACGAAGCCGAAATACCAAGGTGGCCCTTTCGCTCGGCGCAAAGGTGGCGGCAAACGCGGGCCTCAAGGCTCAGCTCACAGCCGGTGTGTCCATCGCCGCCGCGAACCAGCAGATCACCCAGTGCATCACGTCTCGCCGCACGGCGGTTTCGTGTGGCGCGCTACGGGTGCGGGATCCGTGGTGGCGTTCGCCCTACGTCACGGATCTCGCCGAAGTTGCGGCTCCATCCGAAGATCCAATTAAGGCCGACCGCGACGAGTTCTGGGAGGATGTCGATGCCCTTTGAGGTAAATCGGGGCTATCACTAAAGATGCTCTCGGCGGATGAGCGAGAGCAGATTGTCTCGATCCTCTGGGAATGGGCGGAGATGGTCCCTGACGTTCCGGTGGCGGGATTTCTCAGGGCCGACCTGGGCGAGGCTCGATCGATCCTGACCCCCCGCGAGCTGGCGAGCGGGGCGGCCCAGGGGACGCCCGATGGCGAAGCGTTGCTGGAAATCCTTGAGCACGGGCTTCGCCGCGAGGGCGTTGAGACCCTCAAACGTCGCTTCACTCAGATCGAGGGTCGTTGGTGATGGGCTTCGTCGTTATCCACCCTGAAGATGATGCGGCGGCGGAACAAGCCGCGAAATGGTGCAGCGAACTCGTTGACGAGTTGGTTGCGGCCGGGCACGAGCTCATTGAAGACGTCAACGAACAGACGCCCGCCGACTCCGCCTCGATCGAGGCTGCACTGGAAATGCCGGCCGAGCTCGTCTGTTACTTCGGCCACGGCACCCCGGATTCCTGGCAGACCGATGGTCAGACGACGATCGAAAGCGGCAACGTCGGCAGGGCGGCCGGCAAGACCGTGGTCTCAATCGCCTGCCTCACGGGCCGAAACCTGGGTCCCGACGCGGTCACGGCTGGCGTCTCCTCCTGGCTTGGGATCACGATAAAGGTCCCAGTGCTCCCCCCGCACAAGAACGTCGATCCCATGGGAAGCGCGTTCGTGAGCGGCCTTCGACATCTCTCCAGGAGCGCCACGATCGGAGACGTGCGGGACTCTCTGATCGCCGCCTTTGAACAACTGGCCGTCGACTACGACGACGGCGGCCGCTTTGCTGGCCGTCCGGACCAACCAATCGGTTACTACGGGGCGCACGCTCTCAAGGACAGCATTGAAGTCAGCGGGAGGAAGACGGCGATCCCGCTGCCATAGGCAAGCGCCCAATGCATTTTGGATGGCCCCCGCCTGACGATGCTGCCTCGAATCTCGAAGCCCTCGTCCCGCCGCCTGCGACATCACAAAGCACCCGTGCCTAGATTCTGAAAGGGTGCCCGACTTGCCAAGCCACCAGGTCCCCCTCGCCCCAGACCATCCCGAAGACGCGGCAGCACTACGGCGTGCCCTGTCATTCAGCATGAGCCCCACGGCTCGCGACTGGTCGGAGGTCGCACTTGAACGACTTGAAAATGGGTCTCGGGCGGAGGCACTGGACGCCCTTAGAAGCGCCCGGGCCATTTGCGACGGCCCCACCGCTGCGCGCCATCTGCGAATTGCGGAGGAACACCTTGGAGAGGCTCAACGAGCCTAGGGATCCTCCTCTGGAAGCGGCGGGAGGGTCAGTTCAAAGTGGCGAGTGTCGCCCACACCGCTACTGAATCGCTCCGGGTCAAAACCAGCCGGCTCGATGTACCAGCACTGGGCCACCTTCAAAGTCGTACTCAATGCCCCAAAAGCAACGGCCTGCGTCTTTGAGCCCGTCAGCCCTATCTCCACATCGAAGCCACCCGGGCCATACCACGCGCGGTAACGACTTGCGGCAAGCCTAAGGATCGCGTCAAGGTCGTCGCCGTCAACGGGATCGACCTGGGCGGAGTCCGCCTCTTGCTTTGCAACCGCCGCCGTCTGATGTGCGAGCCAGGTCCGTTCCGATTCTCCATCCGGGACCAGAATCTCAAGGTGGTCATATTTCCTGACATCGAGAAGTGACAGCAAGCGCTCGTGCTTCGCGGATGCGCCCGCGCAGAGAAGCCTGCCACGTGCCGCATCGCTGCTTCCCGGGAGCAGAGCACGATGCTCATATGCCCCCGTTCTATCTCCATCCGTTCGATCTCCAGAAAACACCTGTTTGTTGGCTGCTTCCAGCAACTTGAAAGCGTCTGGAGGTTCGTCTCCGAACTGCTCCCTAAGGGCAGCAATTTCCTCGTTCAACGGGTAGTGCTTCTCTGCTTTCGTGTGGGTGACGAAGATCTTCCCATCACGGTGCAACGCACGTCGAACGAGACCAAAGATCAGCGACTTAGGCATACCGGTGACATCAACGAGCAACGGGCCTTCAGGCAGCACAAGATCGATGTGGCTGGATGCCTTATACGGTGCAAGCTCGACCTCGGACGCAGCAGCTTCGGCAAGACGGGTGATCTGAGCCGCGTAGCCCGGCTCCCTGTACTTGACTAGAAGTGCATGTTGAGGAGATAGGGTCTCAAAGAGGCGGCGGGAAGACTCCTGGGTGCGCTCCTCGAAACCAAGCCCCACGATAACGGACCGTATCGCCAGCCCAGAAAGATCCTTAGTGTCGTGCTGCCTGACGCGTGCAACCCTGGTTGAAAGAAACGCATCATTAAGCAGCTTCTCATCCGCATCAAGTTCCGGCGTGGACAGGCGCTCCGGAGGAGGCTCCAAGATGTCGAACAAGCGCTGGTTCGGCTCGACCTCCTCTACCACCTGATCCTCGGGTAGCTCAATCTCCAAATCCTCGGGCTCCTCGACCTGCCACGGTGCCCCTCCAAGCTTCCGCGTCAAATGAGACTCGTTCGAGGGATCATCGAACCAGGCCTCCAGGTCCGCCGCCGTCAACTCAAACCGGTCTCGCTCGGATAGGCCAATGTAATTGGACAACCCGTAAAGCTTTCGATATGTCAAAATGAACTGCGAAACGGGGTCTTCGTCTTGAGCCTTGATACGGGGGCTCATCGGTCCTCTGTCAAAGACGAATACCCCAGCATCGATCAGCTCTCGAAGGCGCTCGAACGTCTCCGGCTTCGCCCCCTTCAGATCCACGTGCATCGTGGCGTACTGTCGAAGTCGCCCTTTGCCCCGTTTTGCCTTTTTTCTATAGGACTGACTCAGTAGCTGATTTGATGCGCGCGCAAACGAAAGAGCGACCTGCCGAAGCCAGTGACCCCGCCTATTCAGGTGGTACAAGCACCTAATCGAGTAATCCTGATATGCCCCAGATTGGACCCTCGAATGGACGGGAACACCTTTACGGCCATCTCGATCCCAACTTCGATAGATCAACTCGTAGATTGCTATTGCGTCTCCGATATCGCCGACACAAGCTGCTTGGAGAGCGCCGATACCGTGATAAACCCCCTCTCGATCTCGTCGTGAGGGATCTTTGGGAGCGGCAATCTTCTCGGCGATCGAGGTCAGCGTTACGTTGCCGAGTATCTCGGCTGGCGTAGAATTTGGATGGCTCTCAAGTTGACTTGCACGCCGGGACAGGATGTCGCTGATGAATTTGCGACCGGCCTTGTCCCGCAGCCGATCATTGACTTCGCCGCCCAAGTCGAACAGGTCGACATCCCGGTTCAATTGCAGTTTCTCGATGAGACCCGGAGAGAGCAGCAACTCCAAGACCTGTGCCTCCGTCGTCAGCTTGAAGGCGCAGGTGTCATCCTTGAAGAGAACCGATGACAGCATCTCCTCGATGCTCTCCTGGTTGAGATGGCGAGTGGAAACGTCATCGAGAAGAAAGAGGATCACCGAGCCCTCCCAAAGGGGTGAGCAGCGGCGAATGGCCTCGGCCAGTTGGGGAAATGCGATAGCCGGATTGGCTTTCAGTGCGTGCGTACGCTCGCCCTTTGCGAGAGAGACGAGCTGCTGCTGCAGGGCGCGTTCAAGAGACGACTCGGAGGCCATGTCACCCAGCCCCTCGGCACCATCGACATGGTCAGCGACCACCTGGCCGATAAGATGATGATAGTCAGTTCTTATCGCGTTTCGATCGATCTCCCGCAGATGCCTCGCCGCCTGAAGCGCCTCCCGGGCATATGCGATGAACAGCCGTGCATACGGCTCATGCACCACCTGATTCTGTGGACCACCCGGCCCGTCCAGCAGGCGGTTACATGAAACGTAAAGGCCAACGTAGTTGTCCTCCGCCAGACGCGCCTTGATGGCATCCGCCCCGCCCTCGTCCTCACTTGCACGCGCGTGAAACTGAAGAGCGCGAAGTAGCATCGTCTTTCCACATCCGCGGATTCCCGAAATCACGGTCGGCATCGGCGTTGAGACGCTCGTAAGCCATTCATCGTCTGGGTCCACAAGCAGCCTGGGAACGAACCAGGAGTGCATGGTTTGCGCATTGAAGGCGTCGCTGAACCGCCTCATTTTGCTCGGGGGCTTCCATGGCGATATAGAGGAGGCGGATTCCTCGATCAGCCATTGCTCACAGTCACGCAGACTTACCCTGGCGCTGCTCTGGACCGAGTCAGGCGAAAGCAGCAAACCGATCTCCCGTAGGACCAGGGCAAGGCGATACTCGAGGTCGGCCGTGTTATCGGGATCGCGCAGGAGGCGCTCGCTCATGGCGAGAAGGTGCTTTGCGACTTCGTGCAGATCACCGAGGCGAAACCCGTCCGGATCGCTCCTGCTGGCGTCGCTTAGAGAGCCAAGGTCGATTGCGACCGCACGAATCGACTCATCGATTGCGTCGGCGCGTCGTGATGCCGGTCCGAGCTGTCTGATTCGAATGTTGTCTCCATGCAGATCGTTGTGATACCGCTGCTTTGACTCCAGCTCCTGCAGGAGCCGCAGAAGATCGATCGCTACCTGAGCGACGGACCTAGCCTGAAAGGCATCCGGATCCTCAACGAACTCCGTGAGCGAGATGCCGGAGACATACTCAAGGATGGCGATGTGACACCGGACCGACTCGCCGTCGAACTCAATCTCCTCATCGAACATGTCCCGAATCGAGACCAGGTGTTCCGTCTCTTCGGCGACCTCCTTATGGAGTCGGCACTCGGCCGCGAAGTCCTTTCCGAAGAACTCGTAAACCGGAGCCGGGACGACCTTCAAAACGTCTTGGACCCCGAGATTTCCGCTCTCAACTAGATAGGTCGCGCCATAGAACCCGCGACCTAGGGGCTTCACGACCTCAAATCGACCGATCTTCGGGGGAGGAGAGGCGAGAGGCAGACGATAAGGCCGGCCACACTCGGAACACTGGTCGTCGAGGCTGTTCTCCTCGCGGACCTCCTGGGGGTGGAAGAAGCAGGTGTAGTAGCTCGGCATTACGAGGGAGCTTAGCACAGGCGGATTTAGAATCGCCACGGGCCATTTTTTTTTAGCCGGTTCGCTCAATCCTTGGCACGGTTCCCCGCTCAAAGAACATGGCGGGGGCAGCCCATCTACCGCCCCCCGCCAGTGCTCAACGCATCGGCGAGCGGTTTCGCGTGGTGCCTCACAAACGCCGGCGGGAGCGCATTGCCTATGAGATCGGCTGCTCTGTACTTTCCCGATCGCAGCGGGATGTCGTAGGTCGGGGGGAAGCTCTGGAGGAGAGCCGCCTCTCTCAGCGTAATAGCCCGATCCTGGTCGGGATGAAGGAACCGCCCCTTCGATGGGTTGATGCAGCCGCTCGTAATCGTCGGGGCAGGTCGATCCCATGCCATACGTCCGTAGACATCGAAAAAGCCGTTGGTTCGCCGATGACAAGGCAGCTGCCGCCTGCGCGGTAGATCGGCCTGGCCTCCTCCGTCGGGCGGGATCGCGGCGATGAGATTACGGATTCGCCTACTACGCCTCTCTCCGTGATTGTGGAGCGGATCGTCTGACTCCATAGGAAGGGGCAGAGCACCGAGGATGTCGCGAACGGTCAACTGACCCGAGACGGGATCAGCGAACAAGACGGGCTCCGCGCGGCGTATTCCCAGAAGAACAAATCGCCTTCGCCGCTGCGGCACGCCGTAGTCGGCTGCGTCGTGAACCCCGGTCGTGACCGAATAGCCGAGGCCGCGCAAACGCTTCACGAGGCGGTCGAGAACCGGATCGTCGGCCAGTCCGGGAACGTTCTCCATCATCAAGGCGCGAGGTTGCAGCGCAGCCGCATATCGCCCGAACTGCGCAACAAGGCTGTTCCTCTTGTCGGCCACGCTGGTGCCCCGACGAAGGGTCCTCATGGTCGAGAAGCCCTGGCAGGGTGGACATCCGGCGAGCAGGTCCAACTGCCCAGGGACCAGCCCCAATGCCTCCATCATCGCCCTTGGCGACAGGCTTCTTATGTTCTGGTTCCAAACGGTGGTGTCGGGGTGATTCGCCCTGTAGCCCTCCACCGCTAGCTCCGAGACGTCGAGCGCCCCAAGAACAGAGAAGCCAGCCCCGATGAGGCCCGCACTCAGTCCGCCGACTCCACAGAAAAGATCGACGGCCGTGAGCCGCGCCGGCAGCTCCTGGCGTCCATTCAACGCATCAAGGACGCGCGATGCGGCATCGTCCGGTGACTCATGCTCCCAGACACGAACGACAGTCCAGCCACTCTTTCGAAGGGCGGCATCAACACGCCGATCGCGCACTACGTTGCGGTCGAGCTTCTCCGCCCAGAACTCCGCATTCGTCTTCGGGTCCGACCCGTGCTCCGGACAGCGGTGCCAGAAGCAGCCGTCAACGAAAACGGCGACACGCCTCCCTATGATCGCCACATCTGCCCGGACCCGCAGGTCGGCGCACTCGATCAGGTAGTCCTTCCGGAAGCGCACCCCGGCACGGAACAGAGCACTACGCAGGGCCTTCTCCGGCTCGGTGTCGGTCCGCCGGTTCGACACCATCGAGCGCCGGACCCCCTCCGTGGACGCCCACGAAGTCGGAGTTCGAGCAACGGCGGACATAGGCCCGGCGATACTAGTTCGCGGTGGCAAGAATTGCACCGGGGGCGGACAGTCCGAGATCGAGCGCCGGTGCCTCATCGCCAGGAAGCAGGTGGGTGTAGCGGCTCAGCGTGAAAGCGGCCGAGTGATGGCCGAGCGCGCGGCTGAGCTGGAGCAGGTTGGTCCCCTGGCTCAGGTGAATCGAGGCAAAAGTGTGCCGGAAGGTGTGGAATCCCGCCCAGGGCGCATCGACCTCCTGGACGATCGGCTTCAGGGCGCGGCGGCGCAGGTTGCCGGGCTCGATCGTGTTGCCGTCCCGGTTCGTGAACACGAGCGCCGTCGAATCCTGGTCGGCCTGTTCGGCCAGATGACTGCGCAACCCGTAGACGAGCGACGCTGGCAGCCGCACCTCGCGCCGGCCGTACTTCGTCTTCGGTGGCACGATCCGACCCTTGACCAGCGCCTGCCGCACGCAGACCTCCGGCGTCGAGCCATCGAGCTGGAAGTGGAGGCGCTGGAGCGCGATCGCCTCGCTGATCCGCAGGCCGCAGGTCGCCAGGACCTCGAACAGCAGCCGGTGGCGCTCCGGCGCCATCGCCAGGACCGCGGCAAGCTGCTCGCGGCTGAAGACCTTTATCTCCTCCTCATCGTTGGCGATCTGCTCACGGTGGGGCAGCGCCAACCCAAGGGATGGGTTGTGCCGGATCAGGCCCTCGCGCTTCGCCGTCGTCAGAGCGGCGCGGAGCGGGATCACGATGTTGGCGATCGTCGCGTCGCTAAGGCGCTTGCCCTGCTCGCCCTCGTCCGCGAGCCAGTCAACGAACCGGGCAAGCTGGAACGTGGTCACGTCGACCAGCCTCAGCTTGCCCGAGAAGTAGGGCTGGGCGTAGTTGTCGATCAGCCGCCGGTATTCGTCACGAGTGTTCTCGCGGAAGCCGCGCCGGCCCTGCCCCCGGTAGCGCTCGACCCATTCGCCGAGGTAGCGCAGGAAGGCGACGGTCGGGCGTTCTTGCAGCTCGCCGCGATCACGGTCGGTCTCGCTCTCGCGCTTGATCCGCCTTGCTTCCTCGTAGGTGCGGGCGTTGCGCTTGCGCTGTCTGCCGGCGACACGAATGACGGCGACGTAGCCGACGACTTCGCCGTGGCCGTCGATGCGCCTGAAAACCCCCGGCGTCTTGGTCTTGACGAGCCGCCGCAGGTCGCCGCAGCCTGGACGATCTTCGGGAACGGAACTACCCTGGGAATTGCTCATGAGCTAACTCCTCGTGAGCCGGGGGCGGGCCGTTCCAGCGGCGCCGCCCCATTTGCATTGTCGGACAAAACGTTAACAGGATGACGCGCCCTGTCCGCCTGTCCCCGAGTCTCGCAATCCCAGTGCTCATGGGCCATTCGGTGGATCGCGATCACGGCCTTTCCCTCGCTTTCGCCACGTAGTCGTCAAGCGTCCGTCGCCGATACAGCGGCGTGCGCCCGTCATGGCCGTCCGGGGTGAGCAGGCCAGCGCTCGTCAGGTTGTGGATGCGCCTGCGCGAGACGCCGATATAGCGGCCGGCTGCCTCGGCGGTCAGGTAACCGCCCCCCTCGGCGCCGCCCTGCCCCTGAAGCCGGTCGGCGATCCGCTCGGCGAGCGTGTCGGCCAGTTGCTCGACGAAGCGCTCATCAGCGCGCAGGACGGGCATCCCGAACGGCCGGGGGAAACACGATCACGGCAGGGTTCGGCAACGGTAAGGCACAACGAACGCTGGCCTTCCGCCGCAAAGCGCTGATCCGCGGCCGCCTCCGCGACGGCGCCAGCAACCCCGTCGCGGGCGCCGAAGTCTGCGTCGAGGGCCATACCGACCTTCCGAGCCGGGGCTATCACCTGATCGGCACGGCGACGACGAATGCGAACGGCGGCTGGTCTTTCAAGCTTCACCACGGGCCGTCGCGAGACATCCGCATCGCCTATCGCTTCGGCTCTTTCCAGACCTCTGCCGAACTCGTCCTTCACACGCGGGCTCGCGCCACGCTTCACCTGAGCCGCCACCGCACCAAGCCCCACCACCGCATCTACTTCTCAGGCGAGATCGCCGGGCCACATTGCGGCCGGCGCGTCGTCCTCATTCGAGGCACGGTCCCCGGCGCCAAACGCAAGTTTCCAGTGCGCCGGGCGAAGACAGATCCGCTCTGCCACTACCGCGCCGCCTATGCCTTCTCGCGGGTGCCGGGGCCTACGAGATTCGTCTTCTGGGCAGAAGTGCCCGAACAGAGCGGCTATGCCTACGTGCGAGGCCGGTCTGTCGTCCGCTACATCCGCGTGAGACGCTAAGCAAGAGCGGCTGCGAAAGGCCAGCATCCCGAGCAAAGGAGGAAGTGCCATGAAGATCAAGCTTCGCCGACCCTCTCCGGCGATGGTGGTCGCGCTGCTCGCCCTCTTCGTCGCCTTTGGAGGAAGCGCATTCGGGCTCAGCAACAGCGCCACCCAGTCCGGAGCCGGTCCCAATCCTAAGTACCGGCTCCTCTCAGGCAAGATCGTCGATACCGACACCACTGCCCATGACGGCCTCTTCAACGAGGCGTTCGGGCATGCGCGCTGCAAGCGAGGCGAACGCTTGATCTCTGGCGGCCTGCGTCTTCGTAGCGGCAGCGGAGGCGTGTTGCCGGGCCAAAACGTCTCGATGGTCGAGTCCGGCCCGGTGCCAAAACTGCGCGAGTGGGCGGTAACGATGAACTCCGACCTCGGTGGCCTCGCACGCAAGGACTTCGCCGTCTTTGCTTATTGCCGCGGGTAAGGCTAGCCAGGCGCTCTTTATAGAACCGCAGCCGCCAGCCAGTGCGACCAGCGGCCGTTCGGTCTGGCTCAGACCTTCTATTCGAGTTCGCCGAAGGTGGCGGTGACCGACTTTGCGCTTTCCATCGTCACCACGCAGTTGCCTTCCGGTTCGGATTCGCAACCGCCCCAGACGACGGCTTTGGATCCTGGAGCCGAGATGGCTTTCAGGGTCACCGTCTTGCCTGGTTTCGTAGTCGGTCCCTGGTAGAGCGAGACCGTCGAGGTGCAGAGCACTTCGCAGGCCAGCCCGGCTGCTTTGACCGTGCCGTGGCCGCTGCCGGCCTTGGTCAGGGTCAGTTTCTGTGCGTTGGCGATGGCTTTCGCGGTGCCCGAGAAGGAAGCCGTCACGGCGCTTGCCCCGGAGAGCGAGACCGTGCAGGTGCCTTCGGCGGTGCCGACGCCGGTTTCGGCTTTACAGCCTGACCAGCTGCTCAGCGTCATGCCCGTGGACGCCTTGGCCTTGAGCACGATCGTTTCCCCGGTGGGGACCGATGCGTCCTGAGTGGTGCAGGTTGCTCCGCAGTTGATCGCCTTCGGTTTGGAGGAGACCATGCCGGAGCCGGTGCCGCCCTTGTTCAGGGTCAGCGTCGCTGTCGGTTTGAGGGCGAATTTGGCTTTGACCGATTTCGCCGTTTCCATCGTCACCACGCAGTTGCCTTCCGGTTCTGATTCGCAGCCGCTCCAGCCGCTGAATTCGGAGCCGAAGGCGGGGACCTCTTTGAGAGTGACCGTCTTACCCGCTTTGGCGCCGACCGGGCCCTGATAGAGGACCGTGGTCGAAGAGCATTCGGCTTCGCAAGCAAGGGATCCGTAGGCCTTGACCGTGCCTTTGCCTTCAGTGGCGCCCTTGGAGAAGGTCAGCGGTTTCGCGCTGATGGTTTCTTTGGAGGTGCCAGACCAGGCAACTTTGACTTCTTTGGCGGCGCTCATCGTCACTTCGCAGGTGCCTTCGGTGCCGCCTACGCCGGTCGAGGTTGTACAGCCGGTCCAGCCGGCGATCGTCGAGCCGGTCGAGGCCTTGGCTTTGAGGACGACGACGCTGTTCTCATACATCTGGGCGACCGCTTCGGTGCAGGCCGCGCCGCAGTTGATCCCCTTAGGCTTGGCGGAGACCATGCCGGTTCCGCCCGTGCCGCCGGCTGACTTTTTCAGGGTCAGGGCGCGGAGGTTGGTGGGGCCGGTCGGTTCTTCTTCGAGTGTCGTGAAGGTCTGATCGGGGCCGATGATGATCGGAGGTTCCCACTCGATCGTATCTTCGCCAAAAATCGCCGTGGCCGCCAGAATCCGGTAGTGATACAGGGTGTTGGGCGTCAGGGTGACGCCGTTTTTTGAGAGGTTGAGTTTCGTCTGGTGGGCTTCTTCGAAGACATAGCGGATCGGCAAGACACCTTCTGCATATTCGCCGAGGCACAAGGGCGTCGATTCAGGCGGAGGATATGGACAAAAGATTTCCGAGAGGTATTCTTCCGGATCGGTGACGAGCTGGAACTGAACCTGCGCACCTTCTTCGCTATGTGGACTGATCTGCGCTTCGAGGATTGCGTTGGTGGAAGTGATTCCCGAGACCGACTCTTTTTCGATCGTGGGGGGTTCAGCCGCGGCTGCCGCGGCTGCAATCGAAGACATCAGCGCGACAGAGCCAACGACAATCAGCCACCGACAGGCGCGCCGCCAGAAACCCATTTTCATCACAGTTCCTCTCGCACTCGTCGATTGCATTGCGGCCCTCATGTAACTCGCGTCATCTGAACTCGCCCCGTAGCCGTCGGCGATCTTAGGGACATCGATAGAGAACCGGCTGTCTGACCGATTTTATCAATATATTTCGATTGTTCAAACTCTAACTGATCGAATTGCCACCTGCCAACTACCTCGTAAGGGGGACCTGGATCGCCACGACACCCACGTGCCTACCTGATCCAGTGATCGATTTGATTTTTGTTGTCGGTCACCCATATGTTCCCCTTGACATCGAGGGCCAGGGCGACTGGAAAGTTCATCCGTTCATTGTCCGACCCAGGGGTACCGAATTTCGTGATGTATTCGCCTTTCTGATTGAACACCTCAACCCGGTTGTTGCCTGCGTCGGGGATCCACAGTTCCCCGTTAACGCCGATTGCGAGACGCTTGGGTTTCAGCAGCTGTCCGATGCCTTTGCCGCTCGAAACGATTTTCCGAATCAGCACGCCGGTTTCGGTGTGCTCTTCGAGCGCCCCTGTTTCTTCTTCGTTGTCGCTCCAGACGTTACCTTTGGGGTCGATGGCGACGCCGATTGGATTGGTCCCTGTGCTGAATTTGCGCTGATATTTGCCTTCTTTGTCGAACTCCTGGACCCGGTCGTTTTCGCTGTCGGCGACCCAGACGTTGCCTTTTGAGTCGATCCCCAGTCCCTTCGGCGATTTGAATTCCCCGTCGCCACTGCCTTTGGTGCCGAACTTCCTTATGAAGGTTCCGTCTTCGGTGAACTCCTGAACACGGTTGTTGCCGGTGTCCGTGACCCAGATGTTTCCTTCAGCGTCGATCGCGACTCCTCGCGGTTCTTTGAATTCGCCGTCGCCACTTCCGTTCTTTCCGAATTTCCTTATGAAGGTGCCCGCTTCGCTGAACACCTCGACTCGGCCATGTACTTCGTCGGAGACCGCCACGTTTCCGTTGATTAGACTGACCGCGATTCCCGCGGGTTCTTCAAACTGGCCGTCGGCCACTCCTTTGGAGCCGAAAGAGCTCGAGTAGGTGGGTTCCAGGCTCGGGATCGTCCACTTCACCATGCGGTTGTTCTTGGCGTCGGTGATCCAGACTTCGCCGCTCCCCTCGCCGAGGATGCCGATCGGGTATTCGAAGCTGAACTGTTTTTCCCCGGAGCCTTTGGAGCCGAATTTCGTGATGTATTCGCCTGCTTCGTTGAACACCTGGACGCGATTGTTGCCTTCGTCGCCAATCCAGACAGCGCCATTGGCGTCCACCGAGATGGCGTCGGAGTGTATGAACTGGCCGTCGCCGCTGCCGATGCCTTTGAAGTCGAATTCTCCAAGGCAGGAGCCTTCTTCGCTGAACTCGATGACCCGGCTCGCCATCCAGTCGACCACCCAGACATTGCCAGCGGGATCGACGGTGATGCCGCCAGGGTTTGACATGTGACAGGATTTGCCGATTCCCGGCTGCACGACTTTGAGCAGTTTTCCTTCGTGGTTGAACTCCTGCAGGCGGTGGTTGTAGGTGTCGCCAACCCAGATGTCGTCTTTGTGGTCGATCGCGATGCTTTCCGCATCGAAGAACTGGCCTTCTTCGGTGCCCATTTTCCCGAACTGGGTGAAGCATTCGCCGGCTTCGTTGAACTCGGTGACCCGGTAGTTGCCGGCGTCATCGACCCAGATGTGGCCTTCGGAGTCGATCGCCACCGACTTGGGGCGTATGAGTTCGCATTTGCCTTTGCCTTCTTTACCGAATTTGGTTACGTATTCGCCTTCCTTGTCGAACTTCTGCAGGCGGGCGTTTTCCATGTCGACGACCCAGATGTTGCCCCGGCCGTCGCCAATGACGCCTGCGGGATGCTTGAACTGGCCGTTGCCGGTGCCTTTGGAGCCGACGGAGGTCACGTAAGTCGGTTCCAGGGCTTTAGTTTTGAAGGAGACTTGTTCGCCTTCGCCTGAACCTTTGCTGTTCGACCCTTTCAGGCGAAAGTAGTAAGTCTTATTTGGCGTCAGGTGGGTGAGCGTGTAGCCCTTCGCGACTTCGGCAGGGCCGGTGCCCGCGCTTTCGCTTGGCGTGCTTAAGCCGTAGGATTCGGTCAGGCCGTAGTCGAACTGGTCCGTCGTCGCAAAGCCATTGGGGTTCACGGTGCCGCGCAGGATCGCTTCGAACATCGCTACGCCCGTCGCCGACGCGGTGGAGACGATCGGGGCTTTGCCTGTTCCGGTCGTGAATTTCCGATCCTGTCCGGAGGTGGTGCCCGTGCTGTTGGTGGTCACTACTCGATAGTGATAATCGGTGCTCGGCGAGAGTCCCGACACGGCTTTGCTGACGCTCTGATCTTTGAAGCCGGATTCTTCAGTACTCACTTTGGCCGTTTTCGATCCGTAGGATTCGGTTTTGCCATATTCGAAGTAGTATTCGGATTTCAGCCCCACGGGGTTGACTCGCCCCTTCAGTGTTGCTTTTTCGCTGGTCACAAATGACAGAGGATCGGTGATCGCGTAAGCGTGAGGCGGTTCCAGGTCGGAGTGGCTACAGGCATGGAGGTGGTTGTCATAGAGGTTCTGGGCATAGCCGCCCGAGGGCAATGTGAAGCCGGTTTCCAGCTGGCACATGTCGGCGATCTCGGGGAGGGTAGACTTTGTGAAATCTCGCCATGTGGATGTTGCTTCGACCCCTGGATAGGGATCGGTTACGGCGTCGGCGTACTCATGCGACACGCTCTTCGATGTCTTCAGGAGGGGATCTTTGCCGGGGTTGCCCGCCGATATGCATTTGCTTTTGCTATAGGGCGGATCGCCCTGATACGGAACGAAACCGTAGATGATGTCCGCTTCGCCGCTTTTTTTGATAACCCCGTGATAGGCGCATCCCTTGGCTTCCGCAAATTCGGCTTCATATGTCGACCCCGGGGCGGACACGAGAAGGAATTGGGCATCCGGTTCGACTTCCCATTTTTGGTTTTTGATGACGCTTGTGATCTCTTCTTCGACCTTGACTTGGTTGATTTCTTTCGGCGCGGTAACGCTTTCATCTGGATACGCCGTTATGGATTTTAGCGTCGGGGAGATGGTGCCCCCAGAGTCGAAGTATTGCGTTAGCAGGCCTTGATAGGCGGAACCCGAGAGGCCTTCGAGCAGTGCCATGATCAGTATTTCTACTTCTTCGCCCGCTTCGGTGGTCATGAAGTTTTTGCCCCAGAAGATCACGTAGACCTTGGGCGTGCCCTGCACGCCTTTGCCACTTTCGCGGTATTCCAGCGGACCGATTTGAGTTTCGCTTTCGCTTTCGCCGGCTTCCATTTCTTCAGCCGTGTAGGCAGAGGCTTCTGCTGATTCCGCTTCGAAGTGGATTTCCCGTCCGGCCGCCCATGCCGGCGGTTCAGCGAGGCCGGTTTCGGCTTGTTCCGGCGTGCATTCGCCTTCGCATTCTGCACGGGCGGTGGTGGCACTCACACAGCCCAGGAGCAACAGGGTCAACAGGGCAGCCAGAGCCCAGGTCCAGATTTCGAGAGGGCCCACCCACCGTCTGGGACTCGGCCAGCCTGAACTGCCTAATCGAGCTGTGTCAGACCGAATCATATTGCGAGCTCCTCTCCCATGTGCGAACCCTCTCCCGTGTGTTCGGCGTGGAGCGCCGATTCTGACGAGTGATTCGATCAGACTTTGGGACGTATGGTCAAACTTTTTTTTCTGTTATGTCAGGAAGGCTAGGGTTCTTTGCCTGGAAATGCCAGCATGTTTAGTTTTCGAATGCGCGCTTCCGCGCAAACAAAGCAGCGTTTCCCTTGGCAAGCGAGTGGCGGTGGGCGTAAAGCCCCTTGCTTCTCCGACCTTGCTCAGGGGGCTGGCTGAGAGGTCGAATCGGGTTCAACCGCATCGGCGAGCTTGAGTGAGGCGCGGCCTGACGCTTCGGCACCTTTCAGCGGAAGCACACGCTGGCATGAGCACGCCGACCGCGCGCTGCGCTCTCTGCCGATTGGCGAGGAGAGCGACGATAGGGAAGATCTTCTCCTGCGTCACGAAGTTCGCGCACGTAGGAACTAACGGTGCCGACCTTCGAATCGAGCGCTTCGGCGATGTCGCGTTCGGATCTTCCTTCTCGCCAGAGGCGCGCAAGCAGAGCGTCGCGCTCAGCTTTGGTCGGCGGATGATCTTCTGGGCCGTATTCGGGCGCCGGGAGCGGCCGAACGTACCAGCCCCCCACTCCCGAGAACAGGTTCGCGAGGTCGACCCCCAGCGCCCCCGCCAATCTGACCGCCGCGAAGATTCGGAAGTTCCGGCTGCCTCGCTCGAAATCGACCACGTCGCCGCGACACATCGCGGCGCGTGCGCCGAGGGCCTGTTGCGAGATGTTCGTCCTCCGCCGGGCGCAGCGAATGCTTTGTCCAAGGCGCTTCCTGCCCGCGTCGTCGTCCCTTTCGGCCTCGAGCTTGAACGTGCCGATGCTCGGGTCCCAGACGTTGCCCGCGGTAACTCGCGCGCAGGACACGTTGAGACTTGCCGCCAGCCTCACGACGAGAGAAACCCTCGGGACGCCGGCCCTTCCGTTCTCGATCCGGTGCAGATAGGTCCGATCGACCTCAGTCGCTTCCCCAAGCTCTCGGAGGGTAAGTCCGGCGATCTGCCGGTGAAAGGCTACGTTGGCGCCAACGCGGGCGGCTGCTTCGCGCTCTGAGACTTGCGGCTGGCTGGCGTCGTCGGTTGACTGCTCCTGCTGGGCAGCAATCGGATCGCGCTCCGACGGCGAGGCCGCGATCCGCCGACCACGCCGCCGCCGCGCCCCTTCGTGGATGGCTCGCGTGGGCGGGCTGCGATGCGCAAGCAGGTCGCCGTGCTCGCGCAGACGGTGGACGATGGCCGAGACGGCTCCCGGCGAAGTGCCAACCGCATCCGCGATCTCGCCGGCCGTCTTGCCTTCGCCCCAGAGCCGCCTGATCGGGCCGTCGAGGCTGTGGGCGTCGTGGCGCTGAGCGCGGCCCTGACGGGCCGCATTGGCACAGGGCGACTGCCGAGGCTCCCAGGAAGCACCTGCGAGCAGGAACGCGGCTGTGACTTCCAGGGCGCGAGCCAGGGACAGCAGAGTGTCGATCGTCGTCTCGCGGATGCCTCGCTCGATCAGGGACAGGCCGGCCTTGCTGAGACCGGCGGCGCGGGCGAGCTTCACCTGCGTCAGGTGCCGCCGTTCGCGAGCGCCGCGGACGTTCTGCCCGAATATCGCGGCCAATTCCAGGCGGCTGCTCACCGGAATGTTTGGCGGCGCCGGATCGAAGACGGGCGCGTTGTCGGGCAGCACGAGGAAGAAGCCCGCAAGCCGTTCTGAGAACGGCCGGCGATCGCCGGGTCTGCGCACGCACTCGCCGGGGTTCCAGTAGATGCGCCCGACCAGCTCCTCGATCGAGACGCCCAGCGAATGCGCGAGCCTGAGCGCCTTGGTCGCGCTCAATTCGTGCGCGCCGTCCTCGAACCGCGACAGCTCTTCGACCTTGAGCGATGCCCGCCGAGCCAGCTCCGGCCTCTCGATGCCTGCCGATTGACGAAGGCGCCGGAGGTTGGTCGCCAGTCGCTCAACGAGGGGGCTGCCCGGCCCGGTCTCCGGGATGCAGTCTTCACACCGCGTCGGCGAGGAGCCGTCTTGGAGGTCGAATAGCTCTCGACCGCACTCCTCGCAGCGAGACTGCTCCACGGCTCGGTGCCCCGCAAGGGCTGCTCAGCCGGCGACCGTGACTTTCCGAGGGCCAAGGCAGGAAGCGGCGCACTGCCCAACTGCGGACAGTCCGTCCGCCCCTCCCTGTGGCCTGCGCCTTGGCCCTCGAAAAATCACGACCGCCCGCCGCCTCAGCGTCCCCCGACGAGAAACAGATGCGGCGGCGGGTCGGGCGGTGCGCCCGGATGCACCGAGGCGGCGACGACCACGCCCCACTGGCTGCCGTCCCCGGTCGCCTCGCGATCGCTGAGCTGGCCCCAGGCGAGCACCGGGCCGCCGACCCGCAGGCTCGGCACGCTTCGCCGAGCCAACGCAGCCGGCACTTCGACCTCGCAGCGCGCAAGGGTCCAAAGGTCCTCGGGCCGCTCGGGGTCGCGGACCGGGAACCCAAGCCGGAGCATCGTGACCGCATCGCCTCGCGGGCTCCTCGCCCCATGCGGCTTCTCCAGCAGCGTTCCGGTCAGCGCCAGGTGATTGAGCTCGTGCGGAAGCCGCTCGGGGAACGGCTCGCGGCGGCTAAGCCCCGTCCGCGCCGGTCGGCATCGCCAGCCGCTCACGGTCGGTCTCCGTGAGGGCAACTGGACCGGACCCGCCGCGGTGCGGGACGCTCGGACCGGCCGCGATCAGCCTCGCGCGGGTCGAGCTCGTCCAGGAGCTTCTCGCAGGCCTCGTAGCCGAGCTGGAAGCGCCCGTCCGTCTTGGCGTCTTCGCGGCTCGACTCGGCCTCGGCGCCCGACTCGACCAGGATCGGCACGGCTTCGGAGCGCAAGCGCTGGAGCAGTTCCATCAGGTCGTGGACCGGCATGGTCAACTCGAACGTCTCGCGCTCGTCCTTGGCCGCCCAGCCGATGTCGGCCAACAGCCGGAAGTCCTCGCCGAACTCAAGTGCGAGGCGCTCGGCGGTGGCGTAGTCCCTGCTTCTGGCGAAGGCGATCCAAAAGTCCTCGATGCCGTAGAGGTGGTTGTGGACCAGTTCGTAGAGCCCCTCGCGCTGGTCGCGGTCGATGGTCGTGACGGTGGCGGGCACGATGCCCCTCCTCTCGATCGAGGCACCGAGGAGAAGCCCGCGACCCGGTCCAGAACGGCCTACAGCGGTACGGTCTCTCTCGCATCGAAGGCTCGTCCTTCGGTGCCGGGCCCCGGGGCGCTACAACGTCGCCGGGGCCGTTTATCTCTGCGTTTCTCGCGGCCGAACGTAGGTGGACCGGAGGCGCCGCGCAAGGCCTGAATCGACCTCACTTTGACCTCGTGTTGCCCCAGGCGTTGCCCCAGGGCCGTTTTTGCACCCTTCTGTCTGCACCCCAGAAAGACGAAAACCCTGCGATTTGCAGGGCTTTCGTCGCATAGCGGGGGCGGGATTCGAACCCGCGACCTTCGGGTTATGAGCCCGACGAGCTACCTGGCTGCTCCACCCCGCGGCGGTTGGGCCATGCTAGCAGCGAAGGGGCATCCGGCTCTAGAGTGGCGCAGGCATGGGAGAGGGTTCTCACAGGGTCGCTGTGGTCGACATCGGCTCGAACTCGACGCGGCTGCTGATCGCCGACGTCGGGGACGAGCGGGTGGATGAGGTCGAGCGGCAGAGCCGGGTGACGCGTTTGGGGCGGGGGGTCGACCTCTCGGGTCTGCTCGCGACCGAGGCGATCGAGGCGGCCTGCGAGGCGATCGCCGATTACGTCGCCCTCTGTCGGGAGCGGGGGGTGGAGAAGATCGAGGCGATCGCGACCAGCGCCGTGCGCGACGCGGCAAACGGCGAGGCCTTCGTCGCCGAGCTGCGCGAGCGGTTTGCGTTCACGGCCCGGGTCCTCGACGGCGAGGAGGAGGCGCGGCTCACCTACACCGGCGCGACCTTCGAGCGATCGCCGGCCCAGCCCACGCTCGTCGTCGACATCGGGGGCGGTTCGACCGAGCTGGTCGTCGGCACCGGCGACCAGATCTCCTTCCATGCCTCGCTGCAGGCGGGCGTCGTGCGTCACACCGAGCGGCACATCATGGGCGACCCACCAACCCCGACCGAGCTCGAGGCGCTTGCCGCAGACGCCCGTTCTCTAATCGTCACCGCGATCGACGCCAACCCGGCCGCCACGGCGCAGGCGGGGATCGCCGTCGCAGGCACACCGACGTCGCTCGCCTCGATCGATCTGGGCCTCGAGCCCTACGATCCCGCCCAAGTACACGGGCGTACTCTGGATCTCGAAACGATTCAGCATCTTCTCTCGCAACTCGCCTCCTCCCCTCTGGCTAAGAGGGTGGAAATAGCGGGAATGCACCCCGATCGTGCCCCGTCCATTGTCGCGGGTGTCGTAATCCTCGTCGAGACGATGCGCGCATTCGGCCTCAACCGGGTCGAAGTCTCCGAGCACGACATTCTCTATGGAGTTGCGATCGCCGCTTTTTCAGCTCTAGAGTGCGGATAACCTCCTGTTCTTAGCTTGGCATAACTATTGGGCCCGAGTGGACAGCCACGCAGCAACCACCCCTACACATGGGCAATACAGCTCGGTTAAGCCCAAGAACTTGGTAGAACCCCTCTACCTAGTTTTTAGTCCTGGAAAACGAGTCGACTAGACGTAGCGGATAGGTGGGCTAATAATCAACTCATCGGGAAGAGGTGGGGATCTTCCCCCCGAAAACCGATACAGGGCTTGGATGATTGCCGCATCATGGCGCCTCCCGCCGTCCAGGCCCACCAAATAAAGACTGGTCCCTGAAGACGTACCCCTGCCCGTCCTGAGGGACCAACTCGAATCGGCCGCCAGAGATGGCGGCCGATTCTCGTTTCAAGCCAGGTTCGACTTGCGTGGGTAGACGACGTCGGGATCGGTGAGCACGTTGACGAGCGTCGGCCGGCCGGACTCGAAAGCCCGCTCCAGCGCCGGGCGCAGCTCGGCCGGCTCGCGCACCAGCACGCCCTCGCAGCCGAGCGCTTCGACCATCTGCTCGTAGCGCGTCTCAGGCCGCAGCTCGGCCGCCACCGAGTAGCCGTAGAGGAACTTCATCGGGTGGTGCTCGAGCGCCCAGATGCCGTTGTTGCCCATCACCCCGACGACCGGCAGGCCGTGGCGGGCCATCGTGTCGAACTCCATCCCGGCGAAGCCGAAGGCGCCGTCGCCGAGCAGCAGGCAGACCTGGCGCTCGGGATATGCCAGCTGGGCGGCGATCGCCTGCCCCGGGCCGGCGCCGAGACAGCCGAACGGCCCGGGGTCCATCCAGCAGCCCGGCTCGTAGGTCTCGATGAAGCGGCCCGCGTAGGAGACGAAGTCGCCGCCGTCGCCGACGACGATCGCGTCGCGGTCGAGCACTTCGCCGAGCTCCTTGTAGACGCGGACGGGGTGCAGAGGGGCGCGCTCGTCCTCGAGCTCGGTCCGCTCCGCCGCCCGCTTCTCCTCCTCGACCGCGCGCAGCTCCGCGAGCCAGGGCCCGGTGCTCCCCTCGCCTTCGCCGGCGGCTTCCCGGATCGCCGCCAGGCCGGCCGCGACGTCGCCGACCAGGTCGACGTCTGGCGTCCGATTCGCGGTCAGCGCATTGGGCGCTGCGTCGAGGCGGATCAGCTTCGCTTCCTCCGCGATGCTCGCTCCGAAGCCGAGCCTGAAGTCGAGCGGAACCCCGATCACGAGGGCGACATCGGCGCCTCCCAGGCCGGCCCCGCGGGCGCGGCTGAAGGCGAGCTCGTGGTCGGCGGGCAGGCAGCCGCGGCCGAGGCCGTTGAGGAAGACTGGGATGCCGAGCAGCTCGGCCAGCGCCCGCATCTCCCCCTCGCCGTGGCCCCAGTAGAGCCCGGTGCCGGCCATGATCGCCGGACGCTCGGCGCCGGCCAGCAGCGCCGCGGCCTCCTCCACTCCCTCCGCCACCGGCCCCTCGATCTCGTTCCGCTCGGGGACCTCGACGGCCGCCTCGCTGAAAACGACGTCGAGCGGGTAGTCGACAAAGGTGGGTCCGTAGGGCGCGGTCAACGCCAGGTCGAGGGCGGCGGCCGTGCTCGCCCCGATCCCGCCCGGCTCCCTCACCGTCTCCGCCGACTTGACCAGCGGCGCGACGAAGGGCAGGTGGTCGATCTCCTGCAGCGAACCGGAGCCCCAGCGCAGCTCGGGCGCCCGCCCACCGAGCACGCAGACCGGCGAGCAGTTGGCCTGGGCGCCGGCGATCGCGCTGATTCCGTTGGTCACCCCCGGTCCCGCCGTCAGCGCGGCGACGCCGACGCGGCGCGTCGCCTTGGCGAAGCCCTCTGCCGCGAAGGCCGCAGTCTGCTCATGGCGCACGTCGACGATCTCGATCCCCTCCTCGCGGCAGCCGTCGTAGATCGAGAAGAGGTGGCCGCCGGAGAGCGTGAAGAGGTGGCTGACGCCGCGCGACTTCAGCGCCTTGGCGACGATTCGCCCACCGTGAGCCTCCATGGCCGGAGCCTATAGACGGGCGGCTACCATCGCCCTTGCCCGGGTGGCGAAATTGGTAAATGCGGCGTCCTTAAAAGGCGCTGCCCCACTGGGGGGCTTGCGGGTTCGAATCCCGCCCCGGGCACTCCCGGCACCGGATAAATAAAAAGACAGTAAAAAATGCTGAGGTTCCGAAACTATGCCGGTGCTACGGTGTCCTTGAGTTAGACAGACAAACGCCTTCCCTGGCTTCTCTTGGAGGTTCGCTTGGAGGCTTCAGCTCTAACCCACGCCAGTCGCCGCGGCCTCCTTGCCCGGCGTTCCCCGCTTCTAAAACTTCAAGGTGACGATCGCCTGATTGCCATGGCCAGGGCAGGCAACCCAGGCGCCTTCGAGGCAATCGTCGACCGCTACCAGGGTCGGCTGCTTGGCTTCTGCCGGCAGATGCTCCACTCCACCGAGGACGCCGAAGACGTCCTGCAGGAGGTCTTCGTCAACGCCTACCGGGCAATGCTCGCCGACGAGCGCGAGCTCAACCTTCGTCCGTGGCTCTACCGGATCGCCCGCAACCGCTGCCTCAACCACCTGCGCAAACCGACCGCCGACGCACAGGAATCGATGGACATGGTGCCCACGGTTGAGGCCGCCTCGACGGCGGAGAAGGTGCATAACCGCGAGGAGTTCCGCCAGTTGCTTGCCGACGTCGGCAAGCTGCCGGAGACACAGCGCTCGGCACTGCTGCTGCGCGAGATGGACGCGATGTCCTACGAGGAGATCGCCCAGGCGATGGAGACCAGCGTTCCCTCCGTCAAGTCGCTGCTGGTGCGGGCCCGGATCTCGCTCGCCGAGGCAAGCCAGGCACGGCAGCTGACCTGCGGCGAGGTGCGAATCGACCTCGCCGAGGCCGCCGAGGGACTGCGCAAGCTCTCCGGGCCGGTCCGCCGCCACGTGCGCGACTGCGAGGAGTGCGCCGACTTCCGCAGTCAGCTGCGCTCCAACAACAAGGTGCTGGCGGCGCTCGCTCCGGTCGCGCCGCTGATCGCACTGAAGGGCTTCATCGCTTCCAAGCTTGGCCTGGGAGGAACGGGTGCCGGTGGCGCCGCGACCGCAACGGGGGCCGGCGCCACCGGGGCCGGCGCCGTCAGCAGTGTCGGCGCCGCGCTCGGCTCCGGCGGTGCCGCCAGCGGACTCGGCGCGGTCGGCGGAGCGCTCGGCACCAAGGCGGTCGCCGGCGTCGTCACCGCAGCGGTACTCACTGCCGGGGCCGTCGAGGTCAAGCAGCAGGTCGAACCGGCTGCGGTGAGCAACACGCCGGCGGTCACCCACGTGCAGAAGACGACCGCGGCGCTCAGCCCCGCTCGCCACGCCACGCCCGCGAAGGCGAGCGCCTCGGTGGCCGGCTCCGATGCGACCGAATCGCCTGCAGCGACCCCCTACAGCGCCGAACCGGAACCCGCCGCCAGCGAAGAAAGCCCAGCTCCAGACGGCGACGAACCGACGACGAACGGCGGCGGCCCTGAGGCGACGGGCAGCCAACCGGCTGGAGAGCTCAACAGCGCGGAACCTTCAGGGGCGGGCGCGCCAACCGGCACCGAAACCGTGGTCGTGACGGTCGGCAGCGGCTCCACCGCGCCCCCGGCCGAAAGCACCCCCCCGCCGCCCCCACCGGCGGAAGGCCAGCCGGCTGAAACGAGTCCACAGCCCATCGCACCCGCCGCGCCGATCGAAAGCGTCTCTCCCAGCCCGCAGCCTTAAGCCGAATGCGACTCGCCCGGGGCGAGGACGACGACCTGAGAAGAAGTCTTCGCCTCGACGTCGGCCTTGAAGGCGTCGGCATCCGTCTCGATCGCGGGGAAGGTGTTGAAGTGCATCGGGATCACCGTGCCGGCGCCGACGAGCTCGGCGGCGACCACGGCGTCGCGACGGTCCATCGTGTAGTGGCCACCGATCGGCAGTAGAGCAACATCGATGTCGCTGCGCTGGGCGATCAGCTTCATGTCGCCGAACAGGCAGGTGTCGCCGGCGTGGTAGACGGTGACGCCGCCCAGCTTGATCACCAATCCGGCAGCGGGACCGATCGCGATCCCGTGCTCGGCGCTGAACGGCGAATCGGCAGATCCCGGAATCGTGTTCGTGTGCCAGGCCGGAACCAGGGCGACGTAACCCCAGTCGAACTCGACCGTGCCGCCGAAGTTCGGGTCGCTGACATCTGAGATCCCCTGCCCTTCGAGCCACTTGGCCAGCTCGACGATGGCGACGCAATGGGCGCCCGTGCGCTTGGCGACCGGCACGGCGTCGGCGATGTGGTCCGCGTGCCCGTGGCTGATCGCGATGTGAGTCGGCTCGACCTCGTCCGCCGCCGCGACCGCCACGGGGTTGTTCGGCTTGAGGAACGGGTCGACGAGGACGGTGACGTCGCCGTCGCTCAGCTCGAAGCACGAGTGGCCATGGAACTTGATCTCCATCTAGCTCTCTCCTTCACTCTCGGGTTGCCTGCTCATCTCCTCTTGAAGTGCCCAGCCGACGGCGACCCCAACCATCATCCCCATCCGCGCCTCCTCGGCGAGCAGCGAGCGGACAGCGGTGAGCCGCTCCTCCGGGTCGGGAATCGTCGTCGCCTTCAGCACCTCTGCCTCGTGCGGCTCGCCGAACCATCCGCCCTCGGAAAGGGCGGCAGCGAGAACCTGCTGCAGGCGTGGCGCGGCCCGCGCCACGACCTGCTCGGCCTCGGCGAAGCGCCCGCCCTCGCTCAGCCGCTCGATCGCGGCTTCGAGTCGCTCGTTGTCGTCGGCCGCCACGGGGTGAGCCTAGCCGCCTGGTTCAGTCGTGGTGGAGGGTCGAGGCGGCGAGGCCGGCGAGGCCCCCGACCGCAGCGCCGACCAGGCCCGCAAACGGGTCGGCGCTCGAGTCGAAGATCGGCAGCGCGAGCAGGACCGCGGCAGCGACGAGAACGCCGATCGCGTCGTAGTCGTCGTCGATCGCATGGTGTACCTCGGCGCGCCTGATCGCGAACCAGGCGGCCAGGACGCCGAGGGCCATCCCGTTGCCGCCGGCGATCGCCTCCACCCCGCCCTGGGCATTGGCGATGCCGCCCGCGACGAGCATCCCCAGCGCACCGCAGGCAAGCAGCAGCACCGCGGCCGGCATGGTGCCCAACCGCCGCTCGATTCCGGGGGCGAAGATCGCCAGGCCGACTGCGACGACGAAGAGGTAGCCGACGTCGACATAGGCGAACGGGGCGGTGAGAGAACGCCACCACTGGTCAGCGAAGGGGACGACGATCCCACCGACCTGATCGAGCGAGCTGCCCGTCGCCTTCTGGACGATCAGCAGCGCGGCCGGGCCAAGGATTGCCGCCATCGTCGCGTAGGGACGGAACGCCGTCGGCGCGCCCGAACGCCGCGGACGAAGGCGCAGCAGGCGCCGGTGCGAGCGGCGCCGCGGGCGCGGCTCCAGACCGTCTCCGCGGCGTTCCAGCTTCGGCGCCCGCTTACGCAAGCGGGTGCCGCAATACGGGCACTCGGTGACGTAAGGACTGACCTCGGAACCGCAGTTCTTGCAGATGACGCTGAGCTCAGTCTCGCTCATTGTTCAATCGAGGATAACCGCCCGCGGCAAGCGCTCCGAACCGCGGCCCGATGGCATACTGGGGCTCTACCCCGTCTTCGAGGAGGAAACAGCGTGGAGTTGAAGAGCCTGACCGAGCAGAAATCGTTGCTGGCCACCCTGGCCCCCGGCAAACGAGCGCGCCTGCGGCGCCTGCTGTTTGAGTTCGGCCCCGGCAACGGAACCCTGATGCTGCTGCCGATCGACCAAGGCATCGAGCACGGACCGCGCGACTTCTTCCCCAACCCCGCTTCGAAGGACCCCGATTACCAGTTCAGGCTCGCCGCCGAGGCCGGCTACTCGGCCCTCGCCTGCCAGATCGGTATGGCGAGCAAGTACTACCCGGACTACGCCGGGCAGGTGCCGCTGATCCTCAAGGTCAACGGTAAGACCGACATTCCCTCCTCCGCGCAGGCGCTCTCGACCTGCAACGCGAGCGTCGAGGACGCCGTGCGGCTCGGCGCCGATGCGGTCGGCTACACGCTCTACGTCGGCTCGCCGCGCCAGGACGAGGACATCGCTCAGCTGCGCGGCGTACGCGAAGACTGCGACCGCTTCGGCATGCCGCTGATCGTCTGGTCCTACCCGCGCGGCGAAGCGATCGACGCCAAGGGTGGTGCCGGCTCCTTTTACGCAATCGACTACGCGGCGCGGATGGCGATGGAGCAGGGCGCCGACGTGGTCAAGCTCAACATGCCGAAGATCAGCCCGGAGAAGGACAAGGACGCCCCGGCTCCGTACAACGAGATGCAGGTCGATGAGGCGGAGGCGATCCGCCAGTGCGTCGAATCGGCGGGCCGCTCGCTGGTCGTGCTCTCCGGCGGCTCCAGGGTCGACGACGAGACCGTCCTCAACCACACGCGCGAGATCATGGAAGCGGGCGGCTCGGGCGTGATCTTCGGCCGCAACGTCTGGCAGCGCGAGTGGAGCGAGGCGCTCGAGATCATCGCCCAGATCAAGGAGACGCTGCTCTCGAGCGTGCGCCGCGTCCCCTGATGCTGGGGTCGTAACGCATTTCCAATGCATCGCATCGGATATGCGTTACGACCAAAGGTAGACGGGGAGATTTCGACCGTCCAACATCCTTGAGCATGAATGGAGCGCACCCATCCGGGCAGCGGGCGGCTGGGCAGCCTGGTGCTGCTGGCGATCGTCGCGCTGTTGATCCTGCGGCCGTGGGAAGGGCATCCAGGTGATGGCCCCGCGTCGGCAACGGCACTCGTGACGCGCGTCGTCGACGGCGACACGATCGAAGCGCGGATCAACGGGCAGCTCGAGGACATCCGCTACATCGGCGTCGACACGCCGGAGACGGTCAAGCCGGGGACTCCGGTCCAGTGCTTCGGTCCGCGCGCATCGACCTTTAACCACCGCCTTGTCGAAGGGCGTCAGGTGCGGCTCGTCTTCGGGGTAGAGCGGCGCGACGTCTACGGCCGGCTGCTCGCTTACGTCTATCTCGACCGGCGATTGGTCAACGCGACGCTTGTGCGGCGCGGCCTTGCCCGCTCGCTGACGATCCCTCCCAACGACCGCCTCGCGCCGCTTTTTCGGCGCCTGGAGCTGCGGGCGGCGAAGGCCGGGCGAGGGCTCTGGGGCGCCTGCCGGCCCTGATCCGTCGTGACGCATCGCACATTTCCTGCCCTGCAAGGCGTTCTGCACCTTTGCTACGGTCTCCCGCGGCCCGCTGGGCCACCACTATGAGAATGCGCCAAAGCATCTCCCAGTTCGAGACGGCCTTCGAACACGAGACAGTCCTCGAGCGCCACCGGCGCGAGCAGCTCCGCCGCCGGGCGGCCAACCGCTCACGCGCGCGGCGAATCAGCCGCAGCCAGCAGGAGGGCAAAGTGCGCTTCAGCGTCCTGGCGGTTTGCCTGACGGTGACGGTCGTGGTCGTCGTTGTCTCGATGTTCGAGGCGCTCGCCTTCCTGATGTCCTGACCGCGGCCCCGCCCCCAACCGTCCCGGTTGAATAGACTCGCGCGCCGATGGCACGACGTTCGCTGAAGCCACAGCTCAACCAAATCCGCGCCTGGGTACGCCAGGGCCGCACCGATGCCTGGATCGCCCACCAGCTCGAAGTCAGCACTTCGGAGCTACGCGAGTTCCGCAAACAGCACGGCTTCACGCCGGACGAGGAGGACGCCGCTTCGGGCGAAATCGACCTGCGCGACGAGATCGAGGCCGAGATCGAGGCCGCGTCTGCCGCCGAGGAGCCGGTGGAAGACGAAGAGGAACCCGAGGGCGAGGAAAAGTCCGAGGGCGGAGAAGACGACGACGAGCAGGAGAAACCGCGGCGCAAACGGCGGCGTGGACGCCGGGGCGGTCGCGGGCGCCGCAAAGAGATCCAGGCGACCTTCGATCACGGCGAGACCGATGGTTACGGCCTCTGGCTCGATCCTGCCGTCGCGGACAACCCGGTCTATTCCGAGCACTGGGCCGGCAAGCGCGAGGTCACCGTGCGCATCGATGCCGACCAGATCGTGATTCGGCGCGCCGGTGAGCCGGCCGCCCAGGACGACTCGGACGAGTAGCGCCTTAGCCTGCGGGCGTATCCGGGATTTGGCGCAAGGGTCCGTTGGCCGGGCCGCAACTGCTCGGGGCGAGCTTGCCGTGGAGCTTCCAGACGGTGACAGGGCCGCTGCGGATGATGGGAGTAGCGGCTGGGTCATCGTGGAGCCAACGGGCCTCGGGAGAGGCGATCGGCGCGCTGGGGCTGAGGAAGTTGAGGAAGGGGGCGGTGACGAGGAATTCGAGGTCTGCGTCGTTGACAGCGGTGCGGAAGGCGGAGCAGGTGGGGATGGCGTTGAAGGCGCCGTGCGGGCCCCTTTCGCCGAGGTAAAAGACGTCGTTGGACAGATCGGTCCCGTAGAAGCCGTATTGGAGGAAGCCGGCGGTGGTGCCGACGATGCCGATCCGGGCATCGCTCTTGTCACGGGCCCAAGCGTAGGCGGCTTCGAGGTTCATCCCGGGGATTTCGGAGCCGAGGGCGAAGCGGTCGCGTAGGTAGTGGCGCTGGAGGGGGTAGCCCAGAACGATCACAGCCAAAGCCAGCGTGATGAGCCCGGCGGGTCCTGTCACCGATCTGGTGCCACCACCCCTGCGGTGCGGTTGCTCCTCAGGGTGGTCCCCCAGATCGGCGCCACCCACCGGGAGGATTCGCTTGCCAGGGACGACGAGGCGACCTGCCCAGATGATGCCCGCGGGCAGCAGCACCAACGCTGCAGCCAGGGCAAGCGCGAAAGCGCGGTCGGGGTCGCGGAGGATGGCGTCGGCGCGGTTGGTGATCACGAGAACGGCGAGCAGGGCGCCGAGGAACGTCCACTCGCGCCAGCCGTCGAGGCGCTTGAAGGCGAGAGGAAGCAAAGTCAAGCCCAAGAGGAGGGCGGGGATCGCATAGCGGATGTTGATCGCGAAACCGGTGGGGGCGCCCTCGGCGCCCGCGGCGCTCAGCGGGGTGAAGAGGTAAGCGAGCATGCCGAAGAGGGCGACGGCGCCCATCCAGCGCAGTACCCCGTTGCGGCCACGGGTCAAAGCGAGTACGCCGCCCGCGATCGCAGCGGCGATCACCAGCGGCCAGAGGACGCCGAAGGCCTCATGCAGGCCCGGGGTGAAGTAATGCCGCCAAACGCCGGTGTCGGTCGCGTAGTGGACGATGCTGAAGTCCGGGCGGCCTTCCTGCAGGCGCTCGGGATGGGGCAACGAGATCGGGCCGATGCTCGTCGCCTGCGGCAGCGGATTGCCGGCGACGACCAGGTTGCGCAGGTACCAGTAGCCGCCGCCCAGCAGCGCCGGTATGAGCCACCAGCCCGCCGCGGCCCAGCGCCGGCCGGCAGGTGCCAGAGCAATCACCGCGACGGTAAGCGCGAAGGCCATCGCCACAGCGGTCGACTTGGTGCCGACGGCGAGGCCGACTGCCAGACCTGCTGCGGCGATGGCCCAGGTCGAATTGGCCCGCGGGGAGGGACGGACATGGGCATTGATCAGGATCGCCACCGCAGCGAGCAGTAGCGCAGCAGCTACGAGGTCGTTCTTCGCAGCTCCAGGCTCACGGACGACCAGCGTGTGACACTCCAAGACGATTGCGGCAGCTACGACCGTCAGGTGCCCGCGGCCGTACGGGCGGCCTATGCACCATGCGGCAAGGAACGCGATGGCAAGGAACGCGAAGTTGAGGAACAGCGAGAGCGTGTCCCGCTGCGTGAGCAGGATGCCGATGGCGTGCAGGAGCTCCGAGTTCTGCGGATAGAACCAGTTGGTGAAGACCGTCTCGGTGTAGTGCAACCCCGTCGTGGAATGGCTCTTCGCCATGTCCACGGCGAACGGCATGTGGTACCAGAGCGAATCGAAGTTGAAGATGCCCCGATCCAGGGCGTCCTTGGTCGTCAGGCCCCAGTGGGCAACGACCAGGCCGATCACACCGACGGTGATTACCCAGAGCCAAGGCGCCCCGTCCGCGGGTGGCGTGGGGGGAGGGGGGTCGAGGACGGACCGTGGCCCGCCCGCAGTGCCCCCCTCCCCCCGCGACAGGACCCGCGGTAAATGCGCCGATCCTGCGGCGCCACCCGCCGGCAGGAGCGTTGCCGCCAGGATCGCCATCAGCAGCGAGGCGCCGATCAGGCTCCAGGCGTAGAAGAGCCCGAACGTCCCGAGTAGCTCTCCGAGCCATATGAGAAGGGCGAGAGCTGTTACGGACTCGACTAGGCGCGCCGGCGGCCCCCCCCAGACCGGCAACAGCCTCTGCCGCAACCGAAACGCGCTGAACCCGATCGAAAGACCGACAGCGACGAGGCTCAGCGCGCCGACGACGTACGTCCCAACGCTAACCACAGCTCTCCCCCCTTCCGGTGCGACTTATGTGCCCATGGATGGCATAAATCGCACCGGAAGGGCTGGGGTGGGAGGCGATTGGCGTCAGAGGCCGCGGACGATGATCGGCTTCTCGCCGGGAGCGACCATGCCCTGGGCGCGCGCCTTTGCGTCGAGGAAAGCCGGGTCGTCGGAGTGCTGGATGCGCCAGTGCAGGCGGGTGTTTTCGGCCTGCACCTCGTGCAGCTTCACCTTTGCCGCCGTCGTCGCCGTGTAGGTCTTGACGAAGTCGATCAGCGGGTTGAGGTAGGAGTAGAGGACGAAGAAGAGGACCAGCGTCAGGGCGATGCGCCCGACTCTGTCCCAGTGGATGCGACTGGCGCCGCGTCGTGCTCCTGGCCGGCGACGAGCCGCGGGTCGGCGCTTCGCCGTCGCGGGCCTGTTCATCACCTGCGCGCGTGCTGCCATGCCCGCTGCTACGCGGTTGGACTTCGTTTTCCTGCATGCCCTCGTCCTACGCAGATTGCTGGCGGAATGCCTGCAAACCCGGGAACTCGGAAGCGGCGCCGAGTTCCTCCTCTATCCGCAGAAGCCGGTTGTACTTGGCGACCCGATCCGAGCGCGACGGCGCTCCCGTCTTGATCTGCCCGGCGCCCGTCGCGACCGCCAGGTCGGCGATCGTCGTGTCCTCGGTCTCCCCCGACCGATGCGAGATAACCGCCGTATAGCCGGCCTCGCGGGCGACGCGGATCGCCTCCAGCGTCTCGCTCAGGGTTCCGATCTGGTTCACCTTGACCAGGATCGAGTTGCCGACACCAGCCTCGATCCCGCGCCGGAGGCGCTCGGGATTGGTGACGAACAGATCGTCGCCGACGAGCTGCACTCGGTCGCCGAGCCTCTCGGTCAGCAGCTTCCAGCCGTCCCAGTCCTCCTCATCCATGCCGTCCTCGATCGAGACGATCGGGTAGCGGTCGCAGGCGTCCTCCCAGTAGGCGGCCATCTCCGCGGGCGAGAGCGAGCGGCCCTCGTGCTCGAGGACGTAGTCACCACCCTCGTAGACCTCGCTGGTCGCCGGGTCGAGGGCGATGAAGACATCGCGCCCGGGCTCGTATCCGGCGGCCTCGACACCGGCCAAAACCGCCTGCAGGGCGGCCTCATTGGACTCGAGGTCGGGTGCGAAGCCGCCCTCGTCGCCGACCGAGGTCGAATGGCCTGCCGCCGCGAGGCTCTTCTTCAGCGCGTGGAACACCTCGGTGCCCATTCGCAGGCACTCGGAGAAGCCGCCGGCACCGGCGGGGACGACCATGAACTCCTGGAAGTCGACCGAGTTGTCGGCGTGGGCCCCCCCGTTGAGCACGTTCATCATCGGCACCGGCAGCAGCTTCGGCTCGTCTGAGCCATAGAGCCCTCCCAAGTAGCGGAAGAGCGGCAGGCCCGCCTCCGACGCCGCGGCCTTCGCCGCGGCGAGCGAGACGCCGAGGATTGCGTTTGCCCCGAGCCGGCCCTTGTTGGGCGTCCCGTCGAGCTCGATCATCCGTGCATCGAGAGCGGGCTGGTCGGCGGCGTCCATGCCCCTCAGGGCAGCGGCGATCTCGCCGTTGACGTTGGCAACCGCTTGCGACACGCCCTTGCCCGCCCAGGCGTCCCCGCCATCTCGCAGCTCGACCGCCTCGAACTCGCCGGTGGACGCCCCGGAGGGCACCGCCGCTTGACCGCGCGCACCTGACTCGGCCGTCACCTCCACCTCAACGGTTGGGTTGCCGCGCGAATCGAGGATCTGGCGGGCGTGGATCGATGCGATGCCGCTCACGGGAGCGAGCAGTCTATTGGCGCCGCCGGAGGCGTGGATCAGCCGCCGGGGGGTACGCCGGGAGGCAGTTCCGCGCCTTCTGGAGGCGCCGATTCTTCGCCCGCGGACCGCGGCCGCTGGGCCAATTTCTGGCCTTCCGGCTGGAGTAGGCTCACCGAGCCGGGCTGGGCCGGCTTGACCTGGGTGACGGGGGCGGGACAGGCTTCAGCCGGTTCTTTCGGGCTGGCTTCGTAACAGGCGGGGCTGGCTTCGGCGGGATGAGCTTCGCCTTCGGCATTGGCGCAGCGTTTGACCCTGAAGCCGTCGGCGCAGAAGGTGCGCGAAGTCCAGGTGCGGTTGTAGTTGCTGAGGAATTGACTGAACGCCTGCTGCTGATTCTGTTCTTCGAGCTGCGAGCTGATCTGCGATTTCACTTCTTCGAGCGACGAGACTTTCTCCGGCTTGATCGTCGCAACTTCGAAGACGACGTAACCGCGCGATTCCTTCACCGGACCGCCGAGGTCACCCTGTTCGGCTTTGAAGATTTCCGCGTTCAGCGGTTCGGAGAGCTGGCCTTCCGATACCCCCGACTGGAGGCCGCCTTTGCCTTTGGTCGATGGGTCGGTCGAGTACTTCTTCGCGACCTTTTCCCAGCTTTTCACCGAGGAGTCCTTTTCGAGCGCGGCCTTGGCTTCTTCCGCCTTGCCCTTGTCTTTGTTGACGACGATGCGGATGTCGCGGCTTTCCGGCGTCGTGAACTGGCTGGCCTTGGCTTCTTCGTAGTATTCCTCGATTTCGCGGCTGCTCGGAGCCGAGCCTTCTTCTTTCAGCTGTTCCTGGATCTTCGTGCTGAGGACCTGAACCGTGACTCGCTGGTTCACGTCTTCTTCCGTGTAGTGGCTTTCTTTGAGGAATTCTTCGTACTGCTTTTCCGTTTTGAAAGCCTGTTTCTTGAGTTTTTCCAGTTCCTGTTCGACTTCCTTCGGCGTCACCGAGAAGCCCATTTCTTCCGCCTGGCCCTGGATCCAAATCGTGTCGAGGATTTCGCCGAGCGCCGTTTCCTGCAGTTCTTCGTATTTTTCGCTGCCTGGCTTGGGCGCGGGTTTGACCTGCCCGGCGGCCGCAGCGATGACGATCGCGTGTTCGAGCTGCTCTTCGCTGATCGTGCCGATTTCGTCGGGCACGCCTTCGACGATCGCCACGTCGCCCGACGGCACGCTCGGATTGCCGATCCCCTGGGCGATGGCGAAGCCGACGAAGAGCAGCACGAGCAGCGCAGCAAAGCCGAGCAGGGCAAGGCGCCTCAGCCCCATCGACTTCGTCCTCTGCCCTGGAGTCGTCGCCACCGACCGCGCAGCATAGTCAAACGCGAAGCGGCTAGGCCGATTCGAGCCGCCTCAGCCGGCGACCGACTCCGCAGCCGCGCCCTCTGCCCCCTTCGCATCCCTGATCGCGCCTGCCACCGCGAGCACCGCGGAGAGCCGTGCCTCCGGCTCGTCGGGCACCCGCACGGCGGCCGTCTTCTCCCGCCATTCGTAGACGGCTCCCTCGACCTTCTCGGCGAGCGCCGCCGCGCCCTCGGAGTCGAGCTCGACCCCGGTGACGCTGAGGCGACCGCCGCGGAACTCGACGCTGGCGGCTCCGGCGAGGCCGAGCTCGATCCGCGCCCGCTGCAACGCGAGCAGGTTCTCGACGGCCGGTGGCGGCGGCCCGAAGCGATCGGCGAGCTCGTCGCGGATCGCCCGCAGCTCGCCCGGCTCACGGGCAGCGACGATCCGCCGGTGAACGTCGATCTTCGCCGCCTCGAAGGGGATGAAGGCCGCCGGCAGGTAGGCGTCGACGGGGACGTCCAGGCGGACCGGCTCCGGCGCCTCCTCCTCCCCAGCCGCCTCGCGGGCGGCGCCGACCGCCTCGTCGATCATCTGACAGTAGAGCTCGAAGCCGACCGCGGCGACGTGGCCGGACTGTTCCTCGCCGAGCAGGTCGCCGGCGCCGCGGATGTCGAGGTCGCGCATCGCGATCTTGAAGCCCGAGCCGAGCTCGGTGTGGTCGGCGAGGGTCGAGAGCCGCGCCGCGGCCTCCTCGCTCAGCGCCTCGGCCGAGGGGTAGAGCAGGTAGGCGAAGGCACGCTCGCGAGAGCGGCCCACGCGGCCGCGGATCTGGTAGGCCTGGGCCAGGCCGAGCTGGTCGGCGCGCTCGGCGATCAGCGTGTTGGCGCTGGGGATGTCGAGGCCCGACTCGATGATCGTCGTCGTCACCAGGCAGTCGGCATCGCCGCGCAGGAAGCCGAGCATCGTCTCCTCGAGCTGTTTCTCGTCCATCTGGCCGTGCGCTTCGGCGAAGCGAGCCTCGGGAACCAGGCCACGCAGGCGCTCGACCGTCTCCGGCAGCGAGTCGATCCGGTTGTGCAGGAAGAAGGCCTGCCCGCCGCGCTCGAGCTCGCGATGGATCGCCTTGGCGACCAGGTCCTCGTCGTAGGGACCGACGTAGGTGCGAACCGGGCGGCGGCCCTCGGGCGGCGTCTCGATCGTCGTGATGTCGCGCAGCCCGGCGAGGCTCATCTGCAGTGTGCGCGGGATCGGCGTCGCCGAGAGAGCCAGCACGTCGACCCTCAGCTTCAGCTGGCGCAGAAGTTCCTTCTGCTTGACGCCGAAGCGCTGCTCCTCGTCGACGATGACGAGGCCGAGGTCCTTGGCGCGGACGTCGCGTGAGAGCAGGCGGTGGGTTCCGATCAAAACGTCGACCTTGCCCGCCTCGAAGTCGGCGAGGACCGCTTTCACCTCGGCCGGCTTGCGCAGGCGAGAAACGCCCTCGACGACGAAGGGCAGGTCGGCGAGGCGCTCGCGGAAGGTGCCGAAGTGCTGCTGGGCGAGGATCGTCGTCGGCACCAGCATCATCACCTGCTTGCCGTCGGCGGCGGCCTTGACCGCGGCCCGCAGGGCAACCTCGGTCTTGCCGAAACCGACGTCGCCGCAGACAAGGCGGTCCATCGGCTGCTCGGCCTCCATGTCCCCCTTCACCGCATCGATCGCTTCCACCTGGTCGGCGGTCTCGCGGTAGGGAAAGGCGACCTCCATCGCCATCTGCCACTCGCCGTCGGCGGCGAAGGCGTGGCCCCTGCGGGTACGGCGCTCGGCATAGAGGTTGAGCAGCTCGCCGGCCAGCGCCCCGGCGGCGCGACGCGCCCGAGCCTTCATGTTCTGCCAGCGTTTGCCGCCGAGCGCCGAGAGGGTCGGTTCGCCGCCGGCGCCGACGTAGCGGCTCAGCTTGGCGAGCTGGTCGACGGGGACGTAGACGCGATCCTCGCCCTTGTATTCGAGGTAGAGGTAGTCGCGGGTGATGCCGCCGACCTCGCGCGTCTCGAAACCGGCGAAGCGGGCGACGCCGTGGTCCTCGTGGACGACGTAGTCGCCGACCCGCAGGTCGCTGAAGGCGAGCCGGCCACGGGCGGCGCCCGGCGCGCGCGCTTCGGCACGGCGGCGGCGATGGACCAGGCGACGGAAGGGGTAGACGGCGAGGCGCAGCTCGGGACTGACGAAGCCCTCGCGCAGGCGCGCCTCGGCGAAGGTGAGGCCGGGATCGGGCGAGAGGCGGCCGCCGTCGAGCAGGGTCGCGTCGAGGCGGTCGAGGCCGTAGCGGGCGCGTTCGGCCTCGCCGCGGTCGTCGAAGGCGACGACGGTTCGGTAACCGGAACGGACCTGCTTCTCCAGCTCGGCCTCGGCCTCTTTGACGCTGCGCGCGGGAGACTCGGCGCGGGCGGCGCGGAAGGCGTCCTCGTCGTCGCCACCGGCGGTGCGGAAGGAGAGCGCGGCACGTTCGGCCAGGGGCACGGCGACGTCGACGTAGACGTGGCGTGCCTCCTCGTCGTGCATCGCGGCGATCGCGTCGTCCCAGTGGTCGCGCAGGGCGGGCTCGATCTCCTCTGCTGCGGCGAGGACTACCGCAGCTGCCTCCGGGACCAGTACCAGCGGCGGGCCGAAGCGGTCCAGCGGCAGCGCTTCGGCCAGGCTGGGCGCCCCCCGCCCCTCCTCCTCGGCCTCCATCGCCGCCAGCTCGGCGAGCTCGCGGTGCTCGGCGTCGAGCTCGGCGGCAGGCGCAAGCTCGACCCGCTCGGCGTCCCCGAGCGAGCGCTGGGTGAAGGTCGAGAACCAGCGGATCGACTCGACCTCGTCGCCGAACAGCTCGATCCGCGCGGCGCGCTCCTCGGTGGCGCCGAAGACGTCGAGGATGCCGCCGCGGACGGCGAACTGGGCACGCTCCTCGACCTGCTCGACGCGCTCGTAGCCCGCGGCCGAGAAACGGGAGACGATCTCGTCGAGATCGATCTCCTCGCCGGTGGCGATCGCCAGGCCCGCCGGGCGCAGGGCGGCGTCGGGCACCGCCTCGGCCAGCGCCGTGGCGGAGGCGACGACGATCGCGTCCTGCTCGTCGCCCAAGGCGTCGAGCGCGTCGATGCGCAGTCCGATCAGGTGCGGCGGCGGAGCAACGTGCGAGGCGAAGCCGGTCCCGCGCGAGGGGTAGAGGCGGACGCGGCGCGGCGCCAGGTAGGCGCGCAGGTCGGCCGCCAGGTCACGGGCCGAACGGTCGTCTGCCGCGACGAGCAGCGCCGGCCGGCCGGCAAGGCCGCGATCGTCCTCGAGCATCGCCGCCAGCAGCAGCGGCCGCAGCATCGCCGAGGCTGCGACATCGATCGTCTCGGCGCCTTCGACGGCGGCGCGCACGTCGCCGGTGAGCGCGTGGACGCGCTCGTTCTCGGCGGCGATCTCGATCAGCGGTCTAAGAGACATCCAGAGTGAACTGCATCAAATTCCCTACCTGGCAGGGTTGAAATTTGATGCAGTTCGGATTTTGGTGCGCCTAGACTGCGGCAGCGATGAAGCTGAGGACCACACCGCAAGGAGTGATCGCCGAGGACCCGGAGCGCGGGCGCTGGATCTCGCTGCCACCCGCGCACGACCTGCTCGGCCTGCTCGCCGGCGGTGAGAAGGCCAGCTTGGAGGTGCAGCGCCTGATCGAAGCCGACGACGCCACCGTCGCCGACCCCGCGACCGCAGGCCTGCCCTTTGCGCCACGCTCGATGCGCGCCTTCAGCCTCTGGCCCTCGCACTACGAGGGCTCGGCGCGGATGCTCGTCAAGCGCTTCTTCCCGACACCGGTGCAGCGCACCGCGAACGCATTCGAGCGGCTGACGCACCGCACCTTCCCGCCCTTCAAGCCGAACAAGCGCTTCTACGAGGTGCCCGCCTTCTACGTCGGCAACCACGCGGCGATGCTGGCCGACGGCGAGGAGATGCCCTGGCCCTCGCACACCGAGTACCTCGACTTCGAGCTGGAGCTGGCCTTCGTCCTCGTCAAGCCGCTGGCGGACCCGACCCCGGCCGAGGCACGCGAGGCGATCGGCGGCTGGCTCGTGCTCAACGACTGGAGCGCCCGCGACGTGCAGGCCGAGGAGGCGCGAGACGGCGTCTTCGGCCCGGCGGTCAAGTGCAAGACCTTCGCCAACTCGCTCGGCTCCGACGTGCTCAGCGCCGACGCCTTGCCCGACTGGACGGCAGCGACCGGGCGGGTGCGGGTCGACGGCGAGGTCTGGTGCGAAGGCGGGACAGCCGGCCCGGCCCACGACGCCGGCGCGATGCTCGCTCACGCCGCCGCGGGCGAGCGGCTCGAGCCCGGTGACCTGATCTCGACCGGGACGATGCCGGGCTGCTGCGGGTTGGAGATGGACCGTTGGATCCGGCCCGGGCAGACGGTCGAGCTGGAAATCGACGGAATCGGCACGGTCGCGAACCGGATCGGAGCGCGGCGATGAGGAAGCTGCTAGCCGCCGGCTCGGCGCTTGGCCTGCTCGCCCACAACGCCTTCGAGACGCGGGCCGGAGTCGGGCTCGTCTTCGAGCCCTTCCTCGGGCGGCGTGGGGCCGTCGCGATGTGGAGCGCCTACTTCCCGCTGGCGCTTGGCGCCGCGCTGCGCGAGGGCAGGTGGGCGCGGCGGCTATCCGCCTTCAGCGCCGGGATCGGCGTGGCCGGGGTCGCGGTGCACTTCAAGGCCTGGCCCTGGTCGCTGCACCGCGGCCTGCCGATGCTCGACGAGGCCGAGGGCCTGAGCGAGGACCAGCTGCCCGCCTACAACGCGGTGCTCTGGTTCTGGCTGGTCTGCAGCGCCCTCAGCCTGCCCGCCGCCAACCGGACCGGGGAGCGGCGCTTCGCGGTCTTCGGCTTGCTCAACTTCCCGATTCTGCTCGCCTCGGCCCGCCACCACTTCGAGTGGGCCCGCGAGCAGGCCGAGCTCGAGCCCGAGCGCTGGAGCCCGGCCCTGCGCGAATGACCGCAACGCTCGCACTCACCTTCGACAACCTCGGCGAGGCGGCGGAACTGGAGATGGGGGCGCTGCCGGCCGACGCTGCGCTGGGTGGGCACCGCACCGCGACCGAGGTGTTGCCGGCACTGCTCGACCGCCTGGACGGGCGGGGGATCGCGGCGACCTTCTTCGTCGAGGGACTGAACGCCGAGCTCTACCCGGACCTGCTGCGCGAGGTCGCCGGCCGGGGGCACGAGGTCGCCTACCACGCCTGGCGCCATGAGCAGTGGGGCGCGCTCGACGTCGCCGGACAGACCGAGAACCTGGCGCGCGGAATCGCCGCCTTCGAGCGGATCGGGATCGAGATCGCCGGCCTGCGCCCGCCCGGCGGCCTGCTCGGCCCGGGCGGCCTCGGCGCCCTGCGCGAGGCGGGCCTGCGCTACTGCTCTCCCGCCGGTACCGGGGCCGGGATCGAGGAGGGCGTCGCGCTGCTGCCCTTCCAGTGGCGTCACCTCGACGCCAGCTGCGTGCTGCCGCCGCTGGCCGCCGTGCGCAAGCAGATCGCCGGCTCGCCCGATCCAATCGAGCCCGCGGCATTCGTCGACTCGCTGCGGGCGGAGATCGACCGCCTGATCGACGACGGCGGCTATATGGCGATCGTCCTCCACCCCTTCATGCTCGACTGGCTCGGCGAGGAGCAGCTCGACGCCCTGCTCGACCGGATTGCCGCCGCATCCACCGGCGAGCTTCGTGTGGCCCGCTGCCGCGACGTCACCGACCGCGTCCTCTCCCACCCGGAGCGCTTCCAGGGTGGCACCGCCCTGGATACGACGACCTGGGCCTAGTATCTCTCCGCATGTCGGCGCTGGGAGACGTGGCGGCCGCGATCCTGCCGCCCGAGGCAGGAGGACCGGACCCAGAGCGGGTCGCGGGCGTTGCGCGGCGGATGATCTCGCGCATGCCGACCTCCTCCCAGGTGGGCCTGGGAGCGATGCTGGCCGGCCTCGAGGCCTTCTCGGTCGCCCGAACGGGGCGCCGGTTCCGGGCGGTGCCGCAGGAGCGGCGGGAAGCGCTGCTGCGCGAGGTGGTCCGGCTCGGCGGCTCCCCCGCCCTCGACACGGTGAAGGCGATCGTGATGCTCGCCCACGGCGCCGATGCATACGCAGATGAGATCGCGCGGGTCGGCGCCCTGCACGAGCCCTCGCGCCCCGACCAGCCGCTGAACCTCGTGCCGGCAGCGGAGTGGGCGGAGGCGGCGAGCTGCGACGCCGTCGTGATCGGCTCGGGCGCGGGCGGCGCCTTCGCGGCGAGGGCGCTGGCGCGCGCCGGGTTCGACACCGTGATCGCCGAGGAGGGCGAGCGATGGTCCGTCGAGCGCCTGCGCAGCTCCCATCCGCTCGACCGCTTCGCCGGGATCTACCGCGACGGGGGGACGACGATGGCGCTCGGCAACCCGCCGATCGCGCTGCCGCTCGGCCGCGCCGTCGGCGGCACGACGGTGATCAACTCCGGCACCTGTTACCGGCCTCCCGCGGGGGTCGCCACCTCCTGGCACGAGCGCCATGGGCTCGCCCTGGCCAACCCCGAGCTGCTCGGCGCCCGCGTCGCCGACGTGGAAGCGACGATCGGCGTCGCGCCCGCGCCGATGGAGGTGCTGGGACGGAACGGGGAGCTGTCGCTGGCCGGCGCCGAGTCGCTCGGCTGGCAGGCGGCACCGCTGCGGCGCAATGCGCCCGGCTGTCGCGGCGCCTGCCAGTGCGCGATCGGCTGTCCCAACAACGCCAAGGGCGGCGTCCACCTGAACGCGCTGCCGCAGGCCTGCGAGGCGGGGGCGCGAATAGTCTCGGGACTGCGGGCGCGGCGCGTCCTCGTCGAGGGCGGGCGGGCCGTCGGGGTCGAAGCGCGACGTCAAGATGGTGGCACGGTGCGGATCTCGGCGCCGCTCGTCGTCGTCGCCGCGGGGGCGACCGCGACGCCGCCACTGCTGCGGCGCAGCGGCCTGGGCGGCCACCCGCGCCTCGGCCGCAACCTCTCGATCCACCCTGCGACCGGCGTGACCGCGACTTTCGAGGAGCAGGTCGTTCCCTGGCGTGGGGTGATGCAGAGCGTCGGCATCGAGGAGCTGCACGAGCGCGAGGGGATCCTGCTCGAGGCGACCTCGAACCCGCCGGGCATGGGCGCCATCACGGCGCCGGGCTACGGCACCCACCTGCAGGCGCGGCTCGACCGCGCCGCCAACACCGCCCTGCTCGGCGCGATGATCGCCGACGCGCCCTCGGGCCGGGTCTTCGGCGCCCGCTATCCGCTCATCTCCTACCGCCTGGCGGCGGACGACGAACGGCGCCTCGCCACCGCGATCGGGGCGATGGCGCGGGTGATGCTGGCGGCGGGCGCCAGAGATGTCGAACTCGGCGGCGGTGCCCCGGCGGTGCGCGCGCCGGCGGAGATCGAGGGGGCGCTCGAGCAACTCGACGTGCGGCGGCTGCGCCTCGCCGCCTTCCACCCGACCGGCACCGCCGCTGCGGGCTCGGACCCGGGGCGCCATCCGGTCGACCCGGAGGGACGCCTGCGCGGCGTCGGCGGCGTCTGGGTCGCCGACGGCTCGATCGTCCCCAGCTGCCCCGGCGTCAACCCCCAGGTCTCGATCATGGCGCTCGCCGCCGGGGTCGGCGAGGCCGCCTCCGAAAACCGGTCGTAACGCATTTCCAATGCGATGCATTGGAAATGCGTTACGACCTTGGAAGCGGGCGCTTGGTTACTAGCCCAGGACCTTGAACTTGCGCTTTGCCGGGGTCGGGTCTTTGTTCCCCGCCTTGTCGATCGCCCAGACCTTGAAGACGTGCTTGCCCGGCTTCAGCTTCTTGTAGGTCTTCGGTGACGTGCAGGACTTGACCGGCTTCTTGTCGAGCTTGCACTTGAAGGTCGAGCCCGCCTCGCTGGAGGTGAACTTGAACTTGACCTTCCTGGCGTGGGTCTTCGCCTTCGGCCCCTTGACGATCTTGGTCTGAGGGGGCGTGGTGTCTTTCCCTTCCCCTTCTTTTTTCGGTTCCGGTTCGGTCGTCGCGAAGGCCAGCTCCGAGGTGCCGCCTTCGCTGGTCTGCGTCGCCGCGATCCGGGTTTCGCCCGGGATCGCCGAGGCGTAGGTCACGCTCCAGTTGCCGCTGCCGTCGGCTTCCGCTTCGCCGAGGAAGGATTCGAGCTCGCCCGCTTCGGCCGTTTTCTTGCGGAAGACCCGGACCGTGGCTCCCGGCGCCGCCCCGCTTCCGCTTGCCCCGGCGAGTTTCGCGACGCCGATGCTCGGCGGCAGGATGCCGGCATTGGCTTCGCCGACCAGGTCGATGAAGAGCCCGGTGTTTTTCGCGCCTTTGTTGCGCCCGACTTCATTGAAGCTGTCTTCTTCGGTGTTGCCCGATTCGTCGACGATCTCGATCGCCGGCCCGCCGCTTTCGTTGATGTTGTTCTGGTCCGCGGAGGTGTTGCCGCCGATCAGGTTTTCGGTCGGGAAGAGGAGCGCGACCGGGAGTTCGAGCAGGATCCCCGCTTCGCCCGACTGGAAGATCGCGTTGCCGAGCACTTCGTTCTGGGCGTCCTCGATCCAGATGCCGTTGGCCAGGGATTCGCCGATCACGTTGCCTGCGATCAGGTTGCCGCCCGCCGCGTTCGGGCCGGCCTTGGTCCAGACCCCGAGTTCTGCCCCTTCGATGAAGTTGTTGACGATTTCGGTACCGCCGAAGCGCGCTTCGACCGCGATGCCCCCGTCCATTTCGAACACATTCCCGGAGACCGCGACCGGGTTCGCGTTGTTGGTGTTGAGGACGAACACGCCCTTTCCGGGCGCAGTGATTTCGGCGCCGGCCGCACCGGAGCCGATCACGTTGCCGATCGCTTCGAAGCCTTCGGCGTTTTCGGTGGCTACGCCTTCCGAGCCTCCCGCGATGAAGTTGGCGTCCCCATTTTCGGCGCCCCCGATCAGGGCGTTGGGGGCTTTGCCGACGTAGACGCCGTAACCGGCGTTGGCGACCGTTTCGGTGCCATCGGCACTGAGCCCGATGTAGTTCCCGTGCACGATGGTCGGCCCGGTCGCGGGTTCCTCATTGCCGCCGTTGCCCTGCAGGTCGATTCCGGCGAAGGTGGCGCCGGAGATCACGTTGCAGCCTCCGTCGCACGGAGCCGCGCCGGAGGCGACGGTGGCGCCGACTTCGTTTTCGATCGCTTCGAAGGCGGCCGTGTCGGTGATCTCGATGTCCTTGCCGTTGGCCGCCTGAGTTTTGCCGTCCGGCTTGACGCCGAAGTAGTTACCGCGCACGACCGCGTCGCTGGCGCCTTCGATGTCGAGCCCCTCGGCGGCGCTGTTGACGACCACGTTGCGTTCGCTTGCCGCGATGCCGCCGATCGTCGCGTCGTCGGAGCCGGGGTCGAGCCAGATTCCGGTGTTGGCGCCGGTGCCGTTGCTGCCGTCGAGCTTCACGCCCAGCCAGGAGCCGCGGACGGTCAGTTCCTCGGCTTTGTTGATCGCCCGTATCCCGGTCGTCGCTCCGGTGACCGCCACTCCTTCGATCGTCACCCCTTCCACGTCTTCAGCGCTGAGCCCATAGGTGAGCCCGGTGGCCTGGATCCCGACGCAAGGGCCCTGCGGCCCGGCCTGGGTGGTGCAGGCTCCCCCTTCGACGCTGGTCTGGTCTTCGATCTCAGGCAGGAGGCCGCCGAGCGTGATCGTGTCGGCGAGCTGGCCTTTGAATTCAGCGCTCGAGAAGGTGATCGCGTCGGCAGTGCCAACGGATTCGTTCGCCTCTTCGATCGCCGCCCGCAGCGTGCAGGTGTTGACCGAGGTTTCGCATTCTTCGTCGCCGAGCGTTTCGTCGGCCTGGTCGCCGATGCTGTCGACGGTGTAGGTCGCGGCAGACGCGACGCCGGGCAGCACGACGAGGCAGCCAAGTGCGAGCAGAAGCGAGACGAAGAGTTTCAAGCGACCCTCCCAAGGGTGGTGTGGAGCAAGACGCCCGCGACCCTACTCGGGGCTCCGGCGAATGCACAAGTCCCGTTGGCCAAAGCGTCTGCCTGTGCGCCTATTTCAGGTGCGGTGTGGCAGACCCGGCCCCGAGCGCTGCCACTCGACCTGGCCCTTGCCCTCGCTGGCAGAGCGGCCGACCACGTCGTCCCACTCGTGCAGCATGCGCTTGAGGAGAGCGACGGCCTGCGGCGGGTGGCCCGCGACCTCGGCGGCCAGCTCCAGCGTTGCCTCCTCTGCGGCCGCGGCCGGCGCGACGCGGTTGACGAGCCCCAGGCGCAGCGCCTCGTCGGCGCCGACCGTGCGCGAGGAGAGCAGCAGGTACTTGGCGGTCGCCAGGCCGCAGAGGCTGACCAGGCGGGCGGGACCGACCGGGACGCCGAGCGCCGCGCCCGGGAAGCGCATGCGCAGATTGGAGCCGGCGACGCGCATGTCGCAGGCCACGGCGATCTCGGCGCCGCCGCCGACGACATCGCCATGGCAGCAGGCGACCGTCGGCTTGGGGAGATCGACGACTCCGTCGTAGAGGTCGGCGAAGAGCTGCATGCGGCGCACCTTGTCCTCGTCGTCGAGCTGCTCCTTGACGTCGGCGCCTGCCGAGAGGCCCATGTGGTCGGAAGAGGAGATCGCCAGGACGCGCACGGCTTCGTCAGCACGAGCGGCCGCAATGTGCTCGAGCATCTCGACCAGCATCTGGGTGTCGATCGCGTTGCGTGCCTCGGACCGAGCGAGGCGCAGCAATGCGACCCCCCGCTCATCGACCTCGTATGTGGTTCGCTCGGCGCTCACTCGAGCGGGGACGCTATTCGCTTGACCAGGCTCTCCGCCTCGTCGGCGGCGCGGGAGACCAGCTCCTCCACCTCGGCCTGAGGCTCGCGGAAGCGCGAGAGCACGTAGGAGGCGACGATGTCCGGGTCCGTCGAGTCGGGGCGGCCGACGCCGATCCTCACCCGCCAGAACTCGGCGTCGCCAAAACCCTGCTTGAGGCTCTTCAGCCCGTTGTGGCCGGCGAGTCCGCCGCCGAGACGGGTCTGGATCTCGCCGAAGGGCAGGTCGATCTCGTCGTGAAGCACGACGACGCGGTCGAGCGGCACGCGCAGCGAGCCGCGAGCCGGCCCGGCCGAGCCGCCGGAGGCGTTCATCTGCGTCTGCGGCAGGAGGATGGCGACGCGCGGGCCGCCGGGCCCGGTGCGGCCTTCGGCGATCCGCCCGGCGAACTTGGCCTTGGCGCGCGGTAGGTCCCAGCGGCGCGAGAGCTCGGCGGCGACCTCGAAGCCGACGTTGTGGCGGGTGCGCGCGTAGCGCTCGCCCGGGTTGCCGAGGCCGACGATCAGGATACGGTCGCCTTCCGCCTCGCCTTGGCGGCGATCGGCACGGCGGCGGAAGAGGGACAGCGGTTACTCCCCGCCGGAGTCGCCCGACTCGCCCTCGGACTCGCCCTCGCCGGCTTCCTCGGCAGGCGCCTCGCCCTCCTCGCCGACGAGCTCGGCCTCCTCCTCGACGGAGGGCTCGGGCTCTTCTTCGACGCGCGGCGGTGAGAGGGTGGCAATCGTCACCTCGTCGGGATCGTCGGCGACGAGCTTGACGCCCTCGGGCACGACCAGCGCCGAGAGCTGCAGGGTGTCGTTGACCTCCATCGCCGAGACGTCGGCGACGAGACGGTCGGGGATCTCGGTCGGCAGCGCTTCGACGGTGACCTCGCGGGTAACGTGCTCGAGCACGCCGCCGCCCTTGACGCCGGGGGCGACCTCGGTGCCCTCGAGCTCGACCGTGACCTCGGCCTGGATCGCCTCGTCGAGCCGCACCTCCTGCAGGTCGATGTGCTGGAGGCTCCCCCGCACCGGATGGTGCTGCTGTTCCTTGATCACGACCGGGACGGCTTTGCTGCCCTCGATCTCGAGGTCGAAGAGGGCGGCGCCCTCGGCCAGCACGTGGCGCACGTCGCGTTCGGCGACCTGGAACGGGCGCGCCTCGGAACCGCCGCTGTAGACGACGCCGGGCACGAGGCCGTCACGGCGCAGGCGCCGCGAGGTGCGCGAGCCGAACTCGCTGCGCGGCGCGGCCTTCAGCTTTTCGCGAGAAGTCGCCATTAGGACGGGAGAGGATAGAGAAACGGGCGCAAACGGAACCTGTGGCAACCTAGGGCACGATGGCCGAGGACTCGAAGATCCCCAAGGGGCGCCTGCGCCGCTCAGCCAAGCTCGGCTCGATCGTCGGCATGCAGGGTGCCCGTTACGCCGGTACCAAGGCGACGAACGTGGCCCGCTCCGAGGAGGAGGGCAAGGAAAAGCTCGAGCAGCGCCACCTGGAGACGGCGATGAAGATGGTCGGCGCGCTCGGCCAGATGAAGGGTGCGGCGATGAAGCTCGGCCAGTTCGCCTCCTTCATCGACACCGAGTTCATCCCTGACGAGTACCGCGAGATCTACCAGGAGCAGCTGGCGAAGCTGCGCACCGACGCGCCGGCGATGCCCTGGGAGAAGGTGGAGAAGGTGCTCGAGGAGGAGTACGAAGGCGAACCGCTCTCCGAGCTCTTCACCGAATTCGAGCCTGAGGCGTTCGCCGCCGCCTCGATCGGCCAGGTACACCGCGCCGAGCTGCTCGACGGACGGCCGGTCGCGGTCAAGATCCAGTATCCGGGGATCGCCGAGGCGCTCGACGCCGACCTGCGCAACGCCGGCACGATCGTGCGGCTGGCGCGGGCCCTGGCACCGGGCCTCGACGCGAGCGAGATCGCCAAGGAGCTGCGCGAGCGGGTGATGGAGGAGCTCGACTACGAGTACGAGGCGCAGAACCAGCGCAGCTTCGCCCGTGCCTACCGCGACCACCCCTTCATCTACGTGCCGGAAGTGATCACACGGCTCTCGCGACGCCGCGTGCTCGTCACCGAGCTGGTCGAGGGGCTGGGCTTCGAGCAGGTGAAGGAACTACCGCACGAGGAGCGCAGCCGTTTCGGTGAGATCGTCTTCCGCGGCAGCTTCGGCTCGATCTACCACCTTCAGCACTTCAACGCCGACCCACATCCCGGCAACTACGTCCTGCTCGCCGACGGCCGCGTCGCCTTCCTCGACTTCGGGATGACGAAGAAGCTCGACCACGAGCAGATCGTGCTCGAGCAGCGCGCCGTCGACGCTGCCTTCCACGAAGACCCCGAGCTGCTGCGCAAGGCCCTGCACGACCTCGGCTTCGTCAAGAATCCGTCCAAGCTCGACGCCGAAAGGCTGATGGAGCACACGAAAGCGGTCAGCGGCTGGTTCCTCGAGGATCGCGAGATCGAGATCAGCGCCCGACGGGTGATGAAGATCATCGAGTCGACCAACGATCCGCGCTCGGAGTACTACGACCTGATGCGGCGTGAGTCGCTCCCCGCGGACGAGCTGATGGGGCGGCGGATGGAAATCGGCGTCGTCGCCGTGCTGGGACAGCTGCGCGCGAAGCGCAACTGGCACCGGATCATGCGCGAGTGGATCTACGCCGACCCGCCCGCGACCGAGCTCGGGGAGCAGGAGTGGGAGTACTTCGAGGGGAGAGGGGTCCTGCAGACTCCGATAGTCGAGCGATCGTTGGAAGGACGGCAGTGAGACGCTCCACCCCCGGCACGATTTAGTCCATAGCTCCCCCGGGAAGGGGCGAACTTCCTTCCGGTGCGACTTATGTGTCCATGGGTGGCAGAAATCGCACCGGAACGATGGGGCATGCGATTGCTGGGCTGGCGACTCAGCAACACGGCGTGGTCTCGCGTCAGCAGCTGAGAGAACTTGGGCTCTGGGACAGCTCGATCACCGCCCGGATGGATTCCGGCCACTTGCAACCCCTTTTTCGAGGGACGTTTTCGGTCGGACACCGTGCAATTGAGCGAAAGGGACGAATGCTCGCCGCAGCACTGGCGTGTGGCAATGGAACGGTGATCTCTCACGGCAGCGCCGCCGAGCTGATCGGCCTTTGGGATAAGCGACTACCGGTCGTGCATGTCATCCCACCGAACTGGTCTGGCCGCGAGATCGACGGCATCCGTTGGCATCGAGTCCGCTTGCCGCCTTCCGATGAGTTCGAAATCCGCGACGGAATTCCGTGTACAACCGCCTCCCGCACGCTTGTGGATATGGCTGGTTGGACGGGTTGGGGCTCAATGCGACGCCTGGTCGAGCAGGCAGCGATCCTCCGGCTCCTCGACGTGGAAGAGATCGATCGCATACTGGCACTGGGACGCCGCCGCGGGGGCCCCAGGCTCCGGGCGATCCTTGTTCCTTGGCGTGATGGGGGCGAACCAGCGCCAAAGCTGCGAAGCCGACTGGAGGCGCGACTTCTCCCCCGCTTGGTGGAAGAGGGCCTACCGCGCCCTCGCTCCAACGTCCGGCTGGAAATCGAGGGCAATTGGCTCGAGATCGACCTTCTCTGGGAGAAACAACGGCTGGCGATCGAAACGGATGGCGAAGAAACCCACGGCACCCCCGTGGCCTTTCAGCGCGATCGCTGGCGGGATCAGCTCCTCGTCGCCGCGGGCTATCGCACGTCCCGCATTACATGGATCCAGGTCCGGGACGAACCCAACGCCGTCATCGATCGAATCGCCCGCATGCTGAAGTTCTCCTGATCTGGTTCAGCTTCGTTCCCCCTTCCGGTGCGACTTATGTGGCCATAGATGACATAAGTCGCACCGGAGCGGATTGAGCTGGTTAGGGAAGCTGGGCGAAGAGGCGGGGGTCGTTGGAGACGAGGCCGTGGACGCCGGCGGCGGTGAGCTTGCGCATGCGGGGGAGGTCGTCGACGGTCCAGGCAATCAGCTCGACGCCGGCGAGCTCGGCGATGCGGGCGAGGCGGCGAGTGACCAGCGGGTGGTAGACCCACATCGACTCGACCCCGAGCTGCGGCAGCTTCTCGGCGGCGAGGCCAGGCAGGCGGTGCCGCATCGCAATGAGGGCCGCCATCATCGGCGCCCTCGCCCAGCGCTTAGAGGTCCAGTCGCGACTCACCTTGGGATAGGTCCAGCCGCGGCGCAGCCGCGGCTCCAACTCTTGTATGCGAGCGAGCGAGTAGAGCTCCATCGTCGAGACCATCGCCCGCTCGAGCAGCTCGCGCTCGCGCAGGGCGTCGACGATCTCCTCCTCGCGGCCGGGCAGCTTGATGTCGATGTCGATCTCGACCGCGTCCAGCGGCGGCTCGAGGAAGGCGTCGAGCGCCTCGGTCAGCTTCAGGGGAGTGCGCCGTTCGGCGTCGTGCCAGTCGTGAGCGACGACGAGCGGCGCCCTCTGCTCGAGCGGCAGGTGGGCATCGCGCAACCAGAGCACGTCGAGCTCGATCGTGTCGACGCCATGCTCGACCGCGGCGTGGAAGCTCTCGACGGTGTTGCCGGGGCTGATCAGGTCGGCGCCCTTGTGGCCGACAAGCCGCAGGCGCTCAGGCGACACTTAGAAGAGCTGGTTCTCGCCGGCGAAGATCTCGGAGACCGAGTCGTCGGTGAAGATGCGGCGGATCGAGTCGGCGAAGGTGCCGGCGGTGGAGAGCACCTGGATGTTGTCCGGGGCGCCAGGGCGCTGCGGGATCGTGTCGGTGACGACAATCCGCTCGATGTTCGAGTTGTCGAAGGTGAGGCGTTCGTAGGCGGGACCGGAGAAGACGCCGTGCGTGGCGCAGGCGATCACCCGGGCGGCACCCTCGTCGAGGACCGTCTGCGCCGCCGCGCAGAGCGTGCCGGCCGTATCGATCATGTCGTCGACGAGGACGGCGGTCTTGCCCTTCACGTCGCCGACCACGTAGCCGATCTCGGCCACCTGCTGCGCAGGCCGCTCCTTCTCCATCACCGCCCAGTGGGTTCCGATCCGGCGCGCGAAGTTGCGCGCGGTCTTCACCCGGCCGGCGTCGGGCGAGACGATCACCAGATCCTCGGCCGGGTACTGGTCGGCGAACCACTGGGTCAGCATCGGCATCGCCGTCATGTGGTCGACGGGCACGTGGAAGAAGCCCTGCACCTGGCCCGCGTGCAGGTCCATCGTCAGCACGCGGTCGACGCCGACCCCCTCCAGGCACTTGGCGACGATCCGCGCCGAGATCGGCTCCCGCGGCGCCGACTTCTTGTCCTGGCGCGCGTAGCCGTACCAGGGGAGGACGGCGATGATCCGGTGCGCCGAGGCGCCCTGTGCGGCGTCGATCATCGTCAGCAGCTCGATCAGCGCGTCGTTCGGCGTCATCCGTTCGTGCTCGTTGGCGCTCGTCGACTGGACGATGAAGACGTCGGCGCCTCGGATCGACTCCTCGTAGCGGCAGTAGACCTCGCCGTTGGCGAAGGTCTTCAGCGTCACCTGGCCGAGGTCGAGGTCGAGCTTGCCGGCCACCTTCGCGGCCAGCTCCATCGAGCTGCGGCCGCCGAAGACCATCAGGCGCTTCGAGTAGTCGTGCGGGATGGCGGTGGCCGCCGCTGCCTCTGGGCGCTGCTCGATCGTGCTCACGGTCTACGACTCCTCTTCCATCTCCGCCGCCTTGCGGTCGGCATATCCCTCGATGTTCCTTTGCTCGTTCTCGCTGACGGCGAGCGCGCCCTCCGGCACGTCGCTCTTGATCACTGCTCCGGCGCCAGTGTAGGCGCCGTCGCCGACTTGTACAGGCGCAATCAGCATCGTGTCAACGCCGATGCGGACGTTCTCGCCCACCATTGTCCGGTTCTTGCGGAAACCGTCGTAGTTGGCGGTGATCGTGCCGGCGCCGAGGTTGCTGCCGGCGCCGATCTCAGCATCGCCGACATAGGCGAGGTGGGGCACCTTGGCTCCCTCGCCGATGTGCGAGTTCTTCACCTCGACGAAGGTGCCGACCTTGGCGCCGGGCTCAAGCCGCGCGTCTGGGCGCAGGTAGGCGAAGGGACCGACGTGAGCGCCGTCGCCGACCTCGCACTCGAGCAGATAGGAGTGAGGAACGGAGCAGCTCTCCCCCAGCCGCGAATCGATCACCGTGCTCAGCGGGCCGACCTCGGCGCCGGTGCCGACGACCGTGCTGCCGTGCAAGCTGGTCCCGGGCTCGATCCGCGCGTCGGCAGCGATCTCGACGTCAACGTCGATCCAGGTGGAGGACGGATCGACCACGGTGACACCGGCGAGCATGTGGCGCTCGAGGATGCGCCGCCGCGCCTCGGTCTCGACCGCGGCCAGGTCGGAGCGATTATTGATGCCCATCGTCACCGCAAGATCCTCAGTCAGGTGGGCGACGACCCGATGGCCTGCACCCCGCAGCGCGGGCAGAACATCGGGCAGGTAGTACTCGCCCTGGGCGTTGTCGCTGGCGAGATCGCTCAGCGCCGCCGCGAGAGGGGCGGCATCGAAGGCGTAGGCGCCCGCGTTGATCTCGTGGATCGCAAGTTGCTCGGGGGTCGCGTCGCCGGCGGCCTTGGTCTCGACCACGCGCTCGACCTCACCGGACTCGTCGCGGACGACGCGGCCGTAGGAGCCGGGATCGTCGAGTTCGATGGTGAGCATCGTGGCCGCCGCTCCCGAGGCGGCGTGCGTCTCCAGCAAACCGGCGATCGTCTCGGTCGAGATCAACGGCACGTCGCCGGAGAGGACGAGGACGGTGGCGGCTTCCTCAATCAGCGGCAGCGCGGCGCGCACCGCGCCGCCGGTGCCGTCGGGCCGGGGCTGGACGACGGTCTCGACTTCGCCGGGAAAGCCGGCCGAGATGTCGCGGTCGGGCGAAACGATCGCCGCGACCCGTCCGGCCCCCGCCTCGCGGGCGGCGAGGATCGGCCAGGCGACCATCGGGCGGCCGCAGACGGGGTGCAGCATCTTCGGCGTCGACGAGCGCATGCGCGTGCCCTCACCCGCCGCCATGACCAGCACAAGGGGGGATTCCACCCCGAGATCGTATCCCGGCCCGATCAACGAACAGCTCAAAGCCGCAAGCGGGCGGGTCCTGTCACGGCGGCTTTCCCCCAGCCGCCACGCCACCCGTCCGACAGACGCCAGCGGCTACTCGCGGTGAGTGGCACCGGCAGGGTGCCCCTCGAACCGGCGGATACTCAAAGCGGCGAGCCAATTGGCGAGCCGCTTGTCGGGGCGAGGGGCACGCTGTCGGTGACGATCCACCGCGCCAGCAGCTCTCGTCAATCAGCTCTTGGCGACTTCGCGAGCTCTTTGCCGACCATGGCTACAGAGGTGAGTGTCCAGCCGGCGAAGATCAGGTCGATGCCGACGAGGAGGCCGATCGCCCAATCGGCACTGCTGGGGAACTTGGCGAGGATGAGGATGCCGATGATCAGCCCGGCGACGCCGCTGAGGCCGACGAGGCCGGCGCCCTCGCGGCCCCGGGCGGTGATCGCAACGGCGATCCGGGTCAGCCCCATGAGCAGGAAGTAGATGCCGAGCAGGAGCGTGAGGCTGACCGCACCGTGATGCGGTTCGGCCAGCAGCCAGACGCCGACGGCGACGGTCAGCAGCGCCCAGAGCAGGCGCACGATCAGGCTGCCGAGCGAGTGCGCCGTGAAGGCGGCGGCGACCAGGAACATGCCGGCGACGATCAGGATGCAGCCGATGAAGATCGCCGTCCCGACTGCGGCCACGGCGGGAACGAGGATCGCGATGCAGCCGAGGACGATCGCCAGCACGCCAACCGTCATCAGCTCCTTCCAGCCACGGCGCAGCCCCTCGCGGATTTCCGGGTCCATCTGCACTCCACTCATCTCCATGTGACGACCCTAAGCCGCTATTCGGACGCGATCAACCGCTACGCTCGGGGCGCCGATCCGGGGTGGTGTAATCGGCCAGCACGCCAGGTTTTGGTCCTGGAGGAGAGGGTTCAAGTCCTTCCCCCGGAATCGCGCGCCTACTCCTCGCCGCCGCGCGGAACCTGACCCGCTTCCGCGCCCGGCTCCATCGCCGGCCCGCGGGGCGAGGCGATGCCCAGGACGCGCATGGTTTTCAGGCCGAGGCCGAGCTTCTCGCGGCCCTCGGTCGCCGAGACGTCGTGGCCGCAGAGCTCGCGCACGCGCTCCAGCCGGTAGCGGATCGTGTGGCGGTGGGTGAAGAGCTGTTTGGCCGTCGCGGCGACGTTGCCGTCGTTGTCGAGATAGGCCTCGACCGTGGTGACCAGCTCGGTCTCGTACTGGTCGTCGTAGGCGGAGAGCGGCGCGATCGTCTCGGCGTAGAAGCGCTCCAGCTCGCCCGGGTCCTCGCTCATCGCCGGCAGCAGCAGGCGGTAAGAGCCCGTGTCCTCGAAGGCGAGCGGGGAGCGGCCCTCAGCCTCGCCCACGTTCACCGCCAGCCGCGCCTCGTTGCCGGCGCGGTAGAGGTCGACCGGGTCGGCGGCGTGACGGCTGCGGCCGATCGTCAGGCTGAAGCCGGAGAGACCTTCCTCGAGCTCGCGCGAGAGGCCGGCCGCGGCGCGCTCGACGCGCGCGTCGTCCTCGGCGGGGACGATCGCGGCGATCTCCGCCGCCTCCTCCCCGCTGGAGCTGGCGAGGGAACCGGGCGCAAGCGAGCGCAGCGCCCGCTGGGCCAGGGTCAGCACACGCGCCCGCCACTCCCCCGTCTGCGCGGCACGCGGCGCCGCGTGCAGGATCAGCACCCCCGCCCCGGCCTCCAGGTCGGCGCCAAGCTCGGCGGCGCGGGCGACGATGTCCCCCCGGTCGGTCACCTCGCGAGCGAGGACCGCGGCGACGAAGGCCCCCGCCACCTCCTCGCTCTCCCACTCCGGCGAGCGCGCCCGCTCCAGCTCGAGCGCGAGCAGCGTCGTCACCATGCGCGCCATCGCCGCGTCGGGCGGGTCGGCGCTGCGGTAGCGCAACTCGCCGACGACGTTGTCGGCGACGCGCAGCTCCACCCGGTTCACGTCCTCACCGCCGCCGAGCAGCTTGCGCTCCTGGTCGGGAGAGGCGCCGGCGACCGCCAGCACGGCGCTGGAGCGGTCGATCAGGGCGACGCTGGCATCCAGCACTCGCGCGGCGGCCCGCGCCACGGCGGGCAGGCCGGCGCCCGACTCGACCGCTTCCGAGAGCGCCTCGAGCATCCCCGGATCCTGCTTCTTTGCAGGCGTCTTTTCGCCTTTCGACGTTGCCGGCATCCGGCTCATTATCCCGGCGCCTACTTGACGTGCAGGAATTCGACGATCTCGTTGTAGTTGATGACGATCGCCAGGCCGACGACGACGCCGACGACAACCAGGGCGGCGAGCACGAAGAGCGAGAGGACGCCCGCGGCGGCCTTCTCCCAGAGGCGGCCATAGGAGCTGACGGCGGGCACCAGGATCAGGCTGACGAAAGCGGCAAGGCAGATCAGGCCGGCTACGCCGAAAAGAAGGTACTCATGGTCGATCCTCTGCAACGCCAGCGGCAATGGCACGCCGCCCATTCTGCCGCACCGTCGAGATGACGAGCGCCACGGCGGCGGCGAGCGCAAAGGCGGCGGCCCCCAGGGCCCAGCCGCCGCTGACGTCGCTGAGGTAGTGGACCCCGAGGTAAACCCGGGAGAGCCCGACCAGGGCGGTGAGGACGATGCCCGCGGCGACGACCGCCGCACCACGCGCCATCCCCGGCCGCAGCCGCATCACGATCGTCACTGCCAGCCAGACGTAGAGGGTCGAGTAGGCGGCATGGCCGCTGGGGAAAGAGGAACCGGACGTGCCGACCAACCCGCCCTCGGGCCTCGGGCGGTCGACCATGTCCTTGAGCCCGAGGACGCCGAGTTTGATCAGCACCATGCCGGCGAGAAGGACACCGAACTCAGCCCAACGCCGGCGGGCGATGAGCAGCGCCGCGGCGACGAAGGCGAGCGTGCCGACCACGGCAAACGATCCCAGGTGCGTGAAGGCCCGGGCGAAGTCGGTGAGCCAGCCGACCTGGAGCTGTTCGACCAGTTCGATTGCGGTCTGGTCTCCCGGCGTCGGGCCCGGGTCTGCCGAGAGGATCACCGTGTAGGAAACGAGCACGAAGCCGGCGACGGCGAGGATCGCCATCAGCGAGGTGAACTCGAGGCCGAAGGTGCCGCCGGGGGTGACCCGCTCCCAGAGGAACCGCAGCTGTGGGCGGAAGCGGCGGGTGAGCAGCACGAGCCAGCGCGTCGCAGCGTGGCCCTCCATCCAGGCGACGATCCGGCGCCGGTTCTCGACGACGCGCAGCCGCCTGTAGAGGAAGACGATCCCGGCGATGACGACGATCGTCGTGCCGAGCACGAAGGCGCCGCGACCGGCGTACTTGGCTGCGCTCTCGATGCTGCGCGAGAAGAAGTAGCCGATCAGGATGTGGGCGCTGGCCCAGAGGCCGGTACCGAGGATGCTGTAGGGGACGAAGGCGCGATAGCGCATGCCGGAGCTGCCGGCGATGAAGGGCGCGAAGGCGCGCACGAGGCTGACGAAGCGCCCGATGAAGATCGTCTTGCCGCCGTGGCGCGAGAAGTAGTCCTCGACCCGTTCGAAACGCTCGTGGCCGATCCCGAAACGCGGTCCGTGGGTGAGGACGAAGTCGCGACCGAGGCGACGGCCGATGAAGAAGCTCGTCGTGTCCCCGAGCCAGGCCGCGAACCAGGCGATCCCGATCAGCAGGTAGATGTCGATCGCCCCCTGGCCGGCGACGGCGCCGCCGAGCAGCATCACGGTCTCGCCGGGGACCACGAGGCCGACGAAGGCGCCGGTCTCGGCGAAGGCGAAGACGCCGACCAGCAGGTAGGTCCAGGCGCCGAGCGTTTCCGACACGTCTTCGAGCAGACCCTGCAGGTCGAGGCTGCCCAGCTCGCGACTGAGGAAGTAGTAGCCGGTGAGGACCGCGGCCGCGACGATCGCGATCAGCAGGCGTTTGCGGCTGGACCCGTTCTCGCCCGGCATCCGCATCAGGTTGCCCCCGCCTCGCAGACGATCGCGTCGTCGCGGTCCAGCTCCCTCGCGGCGGCGCGCGCCGCCGCGAGGTTCTCGAAGAGCCCGAAGGCCGTCGGCCCCGAGCCGGTCAGCAGCGCCTGGGGCGCACCCGCCGCGCGCAGGGCGTCGAGCGCCTCGCCGATGCCCGGCCGCAGGGAGCGCGCCGCCGGCTCGAGGTCGTTTGCGAGCAGCTCGGGATAGGAGAGCGGCGAGGCCCCGGCGCCGGCGGCCGCACGCAGCCGCCCGGCCAGCTCGTCGAGCTCCTCCGCCGAGCGACCGAGGCCGAGGCGATCGGCCTCGGCGAAGACCGCGGCGGTGCTGAGGCCGCCGCCGTCCGGGAGCAGCACGACCGCGTGAGGCGCCGGCTGCGGCAGGTGCTCGATCCTCTCGCCGGCCCCGCGCACGAGCGCGAGGGCGGGAGTGAGCTGGGACGGCACGTCGGCGCCGAGCTCGAGCGCGATCTCCTCCAGGTCCGCCACCTCCCCCGCCGCGAGCCGCAGCACCGCGGCCGCGTCGGCGCTGCCACCTCCCAGCCCGGCGGCGACCGGAATCCGCTTCTCGATCTCGACCCGCAGCGGGGGATGGTCCCAGCCGCGCTCGCGCAGGGCGGCAAGGGCGCGCGCGGCCAGGTTCTCTCCCTCGACTCCGGCGCAGATGACCTCGTCCCCCATCCGACTTTGACCCACCCCTGGTGTGGTCAATGTCGGAAGCGTGATCAGGTCGGCCAGCGCCAGCGGCTCGAAGAGCGAGCAGAGCTCGTGCAGGCCGTCCTCGCGACGGGGCCCGAGGTAGAGGCAGAGGTTGAGCTTGGCTGGAGCAGAGAGCCGCAAGGGGGCCTGTCCCGGTAGGGGTTCCACTTAACTTTTTCGGTGAAGTGGAAGTGGTCTGCCGCGGGCGGGGTCAGCGAAAAAGTACAAGACGTTCCACCCCTACCGGGACAGGCCCCTCGCCAACGCTCGGAACTCCTCTGGAGAAAGCTGCTCGGCGCGAGCGTTTTCCGGCAGGCCCAGCTCCTCCAGCGCGCGGCGGACCGCCCCGAGCGAGCCTGGTCGGACGTGCTCGACCGAGCGGGCGAGGGACTTGCGGCGGTGGGCGAAGGCGGCGCGGACGAGCTCGCGCGTCGCGGTGTCCGCGCCCGGGCCGGTGCGCCGCATGGCGAGGATCGCCGACTCGACCCGTGGCCGCGGCCGGAAGACCGCCGGGTCGACGGTACGCAGCATCCTCACCTCAGAGGCGAGCTGGACGAGCACGCTCGGCCCGCCGTAGGTGCGGCTGCCCGGAGCGGCCCGCAGGCGATCGGCGATCTCGCGCTGCACCGTCACCGTCCAGCGCTCGACCGACGGCAGCTCCTCGACGGTTCGCAGGATCACCGGGGTCGCCACCGAGTAGGGCAGGTTGGAGACGACGGCCGTCGGCGCGGGATCGAACGAGACAAGGTCGATGTCCATCGCGTCTCCCCAGTGCAGGTCGAGCTCTGGGCGCGCGGACAGAGCAACCAGCGCCGGCTCGAGGCCACGATCGATCTCGACCGCGTGTACGTGGCGCGCGGCGGCCAGCAGCCGCTCGGTCAGGACTCCTTCGCCGACGCCGATCTCGAGCACGACGGCGTCCGGCACGAGCTCGGCATCGCGCACGATCGCGTCGAGCAGATTCGGGTCGGAGAGGAAGTTCTGGCCGAGACGAACCACGGCTACCAGCCGAAGAGCCCCCGCGCGTTCACCTCGACGGTGCGCTCGAGCTCCGCGTACGTGACCCCGCGGACCTCGGCGACGACCTCGGCGGTGGAGACGACGTGCGCCGGCTCGTTGGTCTTGCCGCGGATCGGCTGCGGCGCCAGGTAGGGGGCGTCGGTCTCGACCAGGACGAGCTCGTCGGGCAGCTTCGCCGCTGCCTCGCGCAGATCGTCGGCGCTCGGGAAGGTGACGACGCCGGAGAAGGAGCAGTACCAGCCGCGGTCGATCGCGTCCTGGGTGCGCCAGGGTGCGGCGAAGCAGTGCAGGATCACGCGCACGCCGTCGCCGCGCGAGTCGAGGATCTCGAAGATGTCGTCGACGGCGCCCGTCTCGCCGTCGGGGTCGCGGGCGTGGATCACGATCGGCAGCTCGCGCTCGCGGGCGATGTCGATCTGGGCCTCGAAGGCGCGGCGCTGGTCCGCGCGGCTCGCCGTTTCGCGGTAGTAGTCGATGCCGGTCTCGCCGATCGCCCGCACCTTCTCGTTCTCGTCGGCCAGGCGTGCGATCGCCGCGGCGCGCGCGTCGTCGAAGCCCGTCGCGTCGGTCGGGTGGCAGCCGGCGGTGGCGAAGACGCCCTCGTGGCGCCCGGCGGCGGCGATCGCCAGCTCGTTGGACTCGGCGTCGAGGCCGACGTTGAGCATCCTCCCGACGCCCGCCTCGAGCGCCGCGGCGACGACCTCGGCCTCGGGGCGCTCGCAGAGGAAGAGGTGGGTGTGAGAGTCGATCACGGAGCCTCGATCTTGGGGAAGAGCGGGGGCACCCGCTCGACCCGCTGGCCGCCGGGGCGCGAGCCGAGCTCGGCCAGCTCGCGCGAGTCCTCGGCCAGCGCGGCGAGCAGCGTTTCGCTCGTCCGGGGCAGGAACGGGACGAGCAGCAGGGTCGTCGCGCGCAGGCCCTCGCAGAGGTTGTAGAGGACCTCGTCGAGCCGCTCCGGGTCGGCCTCGTCCTTGGCCAACACCCAGGGCTGGGTCTCCTCGACGTAGCGGTTGAGGCGGCGCACCAGCTTCCAGGCCTCCTCCAGCGCCTGGGTCAGCTCGGCCCGGTCGAGCAGCTCGCTGAAGCGCGCCACGACGCCTTCGAAGTCCTCGGCCAGCACCGCATCGACGGCGGCGACCGGCACAGCCCCGCCGCGGTAGCGCTCGACCATCGCCAGGATGCGGCTGGCGAGGTTGCCGAAGTCGTTGGCCAGCTCGGTCTCGTAGCGGGCCTCGAAGCCGGCGGTCGAGATCGAGCCGTCCTGGCCGAAGCTGACCTCGCGGAAGCAGTAGAAGCGCAGCGCGTCGGCGCCGAAGCGCTCGATCGCCTCGAAGGGGTCGAGCACGTTGCCGAGCGACTTCGACATCTTCTTCTCGCCCATCAGCAGGTAGCCGTGGATCGCCATCCGCCGCGGCGGCTCGAGGTCGGCCGCCCAGAGCAGGGCGGGCCAGATCACGGCGTGGAACTTGAGGATGTCCTTCGCCATCACGTGCAGGTCTGCCGGCCAGTAGCGACCGGTCAGGTCCTCGCCCTCGCGGGCGAAGCCGAGCGCGGTGACGTAGTTGAGCAGCGCGTCGAACCAGACGTACATGCGCTGCTCGGGGTCCCAGGGCAGCGGCAGCCCCCACTTCAGCGTCGGCCGGGAGAGCGAGACGTCCTCGAGGCCCTGCTTGATGAACGAGACCGCCTCGTTGCGGCGGAAGTCCGGCACGACGAAGTCGGGCCGTTCCTCGTAGAGGCCTTCCAACTGGGCCTGGAAAGCGGAGAGGCGGAAGAACCAGTTCTCCTCGCGCACCTTCTCCAGCGGGATCTCGTGGATCGCGCAGGTCTGTCCCGGCCCCAGCTCCCGCTCGGTCTTGAAGTCGGCGCAGCGCGGGCAGTACCAACCCTCGTAGGTGCCCTTGGTCACCCAGCCGTTGTCGTAGACGCGCTGCATGATCTCGGCAACCCGTTCCTTGTGGCGCGGGTCGGAGGTGCGGATGAAGAAATCGTTGGTCGCGTCGATGATCGGCATCAGTGCCCGGAACTTCTCCGCATTGCGGTCGGCCAGCTCCTGCGGCGAGATCCCCTCGCGCTCGGCCGCGGTCTCGATCGGCTCGCCGTGCTCATCGGTGCCGGTGAGGAAGAAGACGTCCTCGCCGCGCTGGCGCATGTGACGGGCGAGCACGTCGGCCGCCAGCGTCGAGTAGGCATGGCCGAGGTGCGGCTCGGCATTGACGTAGTAGATCGGGGTTGTGACGTAGTAGGTCACGGGGCCAGGCTACTTGCGCGGCTCGCGCCCGGTCAGGGCTCGGTAGAGGTCATTCGCCCGCGTGCCGGTGAGGGCGGCGACGACGCTGGCGGCGGCGCGAGGGCGGGCGCCGGACTGGACCAGGTGGCGCAGGGCGTCGACGGCGAAGCCGACGTCGCGGTCGTGGTCCTCGTCGGCGGCCGGGCCGATGACGAGGACGATCTCGCCCTTTACGTCACCGCGGAAGCGGCGCGCCAGTTCGGCCAGCGAGCCGCGCGAGACCTCCTCGTGCATCTTCGTCATCTCGCGGCAGACGGCGGCGGGGCGATCGGGGGCGATCGCCGCCAGGGCGGCAAGCGAGTCGCCGATGCGGCGCGGCGACTCGAAGGCGACGACCGTCTCCGCCGAGCGCAGCACGCGCTCCATCTCACCCGAGCGCTTCGGCAGGAAGCCCTCGAAGCGCCAGCGGTCTGTCGGCAGTCCGGAGGCGACGAGCGCAACGGGGATCACCGACGGGCCGGGCAGCACCGTGACGTCGAGGTTGCGTTCGAGGCAGCGGCGGATCAATCGGTAGCCGGGGTCGGAGATCGCCGGCATCCCCGCGTCGGAGACGAGCGCCACCCGATCGCCACGCTCGATCCGCTGCGCAAGCTCGACCGCGCGGGCGGCTTCGTTGCCCTCGTGGTTGGAGACGAGCGGCGGCGCCGGGCGGATGCCGAGCTTGTCGAGCAGCCCGCCGGTGCGGCGGGTGTCCTCGCAGGCGATCCAGTCGGCGGCGACGAGGGCGTCGCGCACGCGCAGGCTGACGTCGTCGAGGTTGCCGATCGGCGTCGGGCAGACGACGAGCTCGCCGGGCATCAGGCGCTCCGCTCCAGCTCGATCCGGGCCATCGCCGCAGCGCCGATCATCCCGGCGTCGGCACCGAGCTCGGCGGGCACGACGGGGGTGCAGTTCATCGGCGGCAGGGCCCGGGATTCCAGCTCGCGGCGGGCGGGGTCGAGGAGCAGGTCGCCGGCGGCGATCACGCCGCCGCCGATCACGAAGACCTCGGGCTCGAAGATGTTGGCGAAGCTGGTCAGGGCGACGCCGAGCCGAGTGCCGACGAGCTCGAAGACCTCGCGGGCGGTCGCATCGCCGCCGAGGGCGGCCTCGGTGACCGCCTTGCCGTCGATCTCGTGGCCGTCGGCCAGCATCGTCGCCAGGACCGAGTCCGGCGCGCGCTCGGCGGCGATGTGCCCCTCGCGACCCAGGGCCGTTCCAGAAGCGAAGGTCTCCACGCACCCCTGCCCCGGGCAGTTGCCCTGACAGCGGGGGCCGTCGAGGTCGATCACCGTGTGGCCCAGCTCCGCCCCGGCGCCGGTCGAGCCCCGGTAGAGCTCGCCGCCAAGGATCAGGCCGCCACCGATCCCGGTGCCGATCGTCAGCATCACCGCGTTGTCGGCGCCTCGCGCGGCGCCGGAGAGGTGCTCGGCGAGGGCGGCGACGTTGGCGTCGTTATCGACGAAGACGGGGAGGCCCGTCCGCTCGGCGATGAGGTCACGGATCGGAACGTCGGCGAGCGGCAGGTTGACCGCCGAGACGGCGACGCCGCGCTCGTGGTCGATCGTCGCGGGGATGCCGAGCCCGACCGCCTCGACCCCCGGACGTTCCGTCCTGGCCTCCTCGACCTCGCGCACGAGCAGCTCGACCAGCTCCCCCTCGGTCTGGCCGGTCGAGGCCTCGCGACTCTCCCAGAGAACATTCGAATCGGCATCGAGAACCCCGAGCAGCATCTTCGTGCCACCGAGGTCGACGCCGATGATTTCCCCTGCTCTCACGAGAGAAGCGAACCGGCGTGTAGGCGATCGACCGCAAGCATCGGCATGATTCCCGCAGTCTTTCATGGCCGACAATGGCGAGCACCAGCCCTCCGGGCCGCCCGAGTACAAGGTCTACCGGTCCCGGAGAGGCCTACTGTCGAGGCTGCGGTCTCCCGATCTCTCCGGACTGCGAGAGCGGACGCCGCGTTCCCCCAGGTGGTGGCGCCGCGGGAAGCGGTCCGGGCCCGAGAAGCCGGCGCGGCTGAAGCCGGCGCGCCGCTGGAACTGGAAGCGGGTGCTGAAGTGGGCGGGCCTGGCGGCGCTCGGCTGGATCCTGCTCAGCTTCCTCGCCTTCGCCGTCTCGGCCCAGCTGCAGTCGTTCAAGCTCTCCGGCGAAGCGAAGTCGGCGCTGCACGGCAACCCTCTGCTGCTGCCCAGTGCGCAGACCATCCTCGTGCTCGGCACCGACGCGCGTCCACCCAACAGCAAGGAACCGACTCCGGTCGGCGGCAGCGCCGCCCCCTCGCAGAAGTGCTTCGAACAGCAGGAACGCGGCGACGCGCCCCACGACGGCTGTTCGCCAGGCGAATTCCGCGCCGACTCGCTGATGCTGATCCGGGCCGGCGGCGGCGCCTTCCGCAAACTCTCGATCCCGCGCGACAGCTACGCAGAGATCCCCGGCCAGAGCCCGCAGAAAATCAACGCCGCCTTCGCCTACGGCGGCGCCAAGGCACAGATCGAAGCGGTTGAAAGCTTCCTCGACGTCCAGGTCGACCACGTCGCGATCGTCGACTTCACCGGCTTCGAAGACCTGATCGACGCGGTCGGCGGCGTCAAGGTCAACCTCCAGCACAAGCTCTGCGCCGACATCGCCGGGGGTGCCGGGGGCGGCCAGGGCGGGGTGACGATCCGCCTGCCCAAGGGTGAGAGCACGCTCGACGGCGAAAAGGCGCTCGCCTACGCGCGTACGCGCGAGCCGAGCGAATGCCCGGGGCCCGGCAAGAGCGCCTACTCCTTTCCCTACGACGACTTCAACCGCGCCCAGGCACAGCAACAGGTGATCAACGGGATCAAGGACCGGCTGACCGACCCGCTTCGCCTCCCCTACAACTTCATCAAGGGGCCGATCATCGGCTGGGACGCTCCTAAAGCCTTCGTCAGCGACATGGGTTTCTTCACGATGCCGCAGCTGGTGCTGTCCGCCGCCTTCGGCGGCAGCGGCAAGACCGACGTTCTCTGCGCGAAGCCCAGCGACGAATGCAACCTCGAAGGGCCGGGCGGCAGCGTCGAAGTGCCGGAGTCGACGCGCCGGCGCGCCGTCCACCGCCTCCTCGGCGAATAGGGTCGCCTCGCCGGATGCCCAGCCACCGCCTACGGCGGTGGAATCTCGTGCCGCTTCGCGGCTGGAATCACCCTGCGGGGCCCGCTTCGCGAGGCACCGTCGAGGCGACCCCATTCGCCTTGGAATCGGAGCTCTTCGACTTACCCTGCTCCTTAGAGCTTTCAGAGGGGCCGTCGCCGTTAGCGGCCGCGCCCTTCTTCTTCTTGCCGTAGTCGGTGTTGTAGAAGCCCGAGCCCTTGAAGTGGACGGCGACGGGATGGAGGACCCGTTCCGCGGGGGCGCCGCACTCCTGGCACTCGGTCAGCGGTTCGTCGCTCATTTTCTGGATCACGTCGAAGACGTGGCCGTTCTCGCACTTGTACTCGTAAATGGGCACAGGAAGGCGGGATTATCGCAGCCGATACGGTTCCGGCATGTCGACTGCCGAGCAGGGAGCGCCCGCGACCGACGTCTCGATGGAGGAGATCGTCGCCCTCTGCAAGCGGCGCGGCTTCGTCTTCCCCTCCTCGGAGATCTACGGCGGGCTCGGCTCGACCTACGACTACGGGCATTACGGCGTGCTGCTGAAGAACAACGTCAAGGCCGAGTGGTGGCGGGCGATGTTGCAGGAGCGCGACGACATCGTCGCCCTCGACTCGGCGATCCTCCAGCACCCGCGCGTCTGGGAGGCCTCGGGACACCTAGAAGGCTTCACCGACCCGCTCGTCCAGTGCCTAGGCAAATGCAAGAAGCGCTGGCGGGAGGACCACCTGCGCGAGGCGGTCGAAGCAGAGGGCGGCGACCCGAGCGCCGAGCTGCGCTGCCCGGAGTGCGGTGGCGAGCTCTCCGAGCCGCGCCAGTTCAACCTGATGTTCGAGACCCACATCGGGCCGGTGGCGGGCGAGGGCTCCGAGGTCTACCTGCGGCCGGAGACGGCGCAGGGCATCTTCATCAACTTCAAGAACGTGATGGCCTTCGCGCGCAAGAAGCCGCCCTTCGGCATTGCCCAGGTCGGCAAGTCCTTCCGCAACGAGATCACGCCCGGCAACTTCATCTTCCGCACCCGTGAGTTCGAGCAGATGGAGATGGAGTTCTTCGTGCCGCCGGTCGAAGCCGAGCGCTGGTACCGGGAGTGGATCGAGGCCCGCGAGCGCTGGTACGTCGAGCTGGGGATACGCCCGGAATTCCTCCGCGTACGGCCGCACGAGGCCGACGAGCTCTCGCACTACTCGTCGGGGACGAGCGACGTCGAGTACCTCTTCCCGATCGGCTGGTCGGAGCTGGAGGGGATCGCCAACCGCGGCGACTTCGACCTCACCCAGCACGCCAAGTTCAGCGGCGAGAAGCTCGAGTATTTCGACCAGCAGACGAAAGAGCGCTACGTGCCGCACGTGATCGAGCCGGCGGCCGGCGCCGACCGGGCGACGCTCGCCTTCCTCGTCGACTCCTACGAGGTCGAGGAGGTGGAGGGCCGCCAGCGCACCGTGCTGCGCCTGCACCCGCGCCTGGCGCCGGTCAAGGTCGCCGTCCTCCCCCTCGTCTCCAAGGAGGGCATGCCGGAGAAGGCGCGCGAGATCTTTGAAGAGCTGCGCACCCGCATCCCGGCCGAGTTCGACGAGGGCGGCTCGATCGGCAAGCGCTACCGCCGCCAGGACGAGATCGGCACCCCCTGGGGCATCACCGTCGACCACCAGACGATGGAAGACGACACCGTCACCCTTCGCGACCGCGACTCGCTGGAGCAGACGCGCGTGCCGATTGCGGGCCTCGCCGACGACCTTGCCGCGCGCCTCGCCCAGCCCTGGCGCAGCCCGAAGCTGACTTGAATTCGACCTACCGTTGAGCGGGCCGCTCCGAGTACTCGGAGCGGCCCGTCGCAGGCATGCGAGTGGCTTAGTGCAATGGCCTAACTGTCGATGTAAGGGCCCGATGGGGTCGTAAAGACCAAATCTAATTTGGCCGTGGTCGGGCAGAGAGTTCCTGTGACTTTATGCAATTCTTTTCCTGCGAACGAGATTTCGCCGTTCGCCTCAGCAGATAATAAGGGGCCCTTAGCCGTCCCTTCGAGCCCTTCGGCGTTGTAATAACAATCGATAGTACCGCTGCAGACGACGTGCAGTTCCCCTTTGGCTGTCACATCCGCTGTTTCATGCCCTAACTTCGACAAGCTGAGAACATACGGACCACTTTCTTCTGAAATGGTGCATTTACCGCACCCTGTGTAGAGGAGATTACCTGCTATTTCCAGCGGCGTGCCTGATGTTCCAACAGTGATCCCTAAGAGGTTGACTTCGCATTCAACAGTGCCACTACTGGTTAACAGCTTTGCATCTGCACCTAATAACGTCTGCTGGTCGATGCTTCCCAGTAAGTGATTTGCGGGACACACTTCCGACGAGCCCGTCCCCGGGTCTGTATCGCACAAGGCCGTCGCACCCGATTCCGTTTTGGTAATGCGAGGAGCAATTTCCGTTGTTAGCTTTATGTCTAATTTGGAAGTGCTGGGGCAGAATAGTCCTTTCACCTTTTTGACTACTTGTTCTTGGATCGAGAATTCACCGTTCACCTCGATCGATAATAAGGGGCCCTTGATCGTTGCTATGAGTCCTTCTCCACTATAGAAACAGTTGAGAGCTTTGCAGGCGACGTGCGTTTCTCCTTCAAGCGTCGCTTCCGCTGTTTCGTGTCCCGTCTTTAAGACTTCGAGGACAGTGGGCCCGTTTTCTTCGGTGACGGTGCAGCCACCACAGTGCAAATAAGTGAAGTTACCTTCGATCAATTGCGGGCTGGCTAATCCTCCCACCGCCCCTAAGAGCATTACGTCACATTCGACATTGAGGATGGAGGTTAAAAATTTGGCCTTTTTTTCGGCTAACGTTGCCAGATGTACATGTGTAAGATAATTTTCCGATGAGCATGAGACAGAGTCGACAGCACACAGGGCGGTGGATTCCGCCTTCGCCGCCGGGGCACCCCCAGCGGTCATCCACAGCGCGGCGGCAAAGACGACGAGGCCGAGCTTTCTGATTGGTTTCATCACGCTTCTCCCTTCCAGGCGAGCCGAGCACGCATGACTGGATCGCCCAGTTTGAAATTGGACGATTTCTTTATACGGGTTATTCCCCGCCCTAGATCAGCTCGACGTTGGGGACTTCGAAACTCAGCTCATCAGGCAGCCGCGGCCCGTTGTGCTTCTGCGTCCTCGGCGATCATCCGCTTGACGATTTTCTGAGCGTTGGGACTTCCGGCGCGAGCGGCCTGATTCAGCGCATGCCAGAGTTCGCTGGTGGGATCAATTTTGGCGGGAACGTGCTCGCGTTCGCAGACCGTGCAGTGCCAGCAGATATCGGTGTGCTCCGCAGCCAGGTTCTGAGGCGGTAGTGGGGCCATCGCGCCATGGACCGAGTGTAAGGTTATGAAACTTTTTAGCTACATAGCCCTTAGCGCCTATCGAAGTCGGCTTCCTCAGACCCCCTCGATAAGTCCGATCACGTTCCCCTCCGGGTCCTTGAACTGGCCGAGGACCATGCGGCCCATGATCGTCTCGGGGCCCATGACGCGGGTGCCGCCGAGGGACTCGGCCCTGGCGAGGGCGTCCTCGACGCTGGGGACTTCGACGTAGAAGGTGACGTGGCCCTCGTAGCCATCGGGGCCCTGGCCGATGCCGCCGCCGAGGCCGATGCCTTCCGCGTTGCTGTTGGCCTCGCGGTCGACGAGTCCGTATCTCATCTCGTTCTCGGCGTTGACCTCCCAGTCGAAGAGCTGGGCGTAGTAGCTCTGCAGCTTCTCGCCGTCCTTTGCCACAACCTCGAAGTGGACCACTGGCCGTCCCATCTCATCCTCCTCAGCTCGCCGACGATTTACTCGATGCACTGAGCAAAGTACTCAACCCCGCGAGCGATTCGCCACTCGGCTCAATTCTCCAGCCCAGCTGCCGATACCGCCTCGATGGAGGCGCACGCAATCGGGCCTGACCCGACCTGGCGCGAGGGCCGGGTCAGTCGCGGCTGGCGGCTGACCCAGGTCGCCTGGGCACTGATCCGCGCCGACCGCACGATGCTCGTCCTCGCGGTCGCCGGAATCGTCTCCTCACTGTCCTTCCTCTTCCTCGTCTTCCTCGTCGTCGGCGCCTCCTCCCATCACTCCAGCGGTCGGTTCGGCCTCGCCACGGCGGTCGCCCTCTATCCGTGCACCCTGGCCAGCGTCTTCTTCAACGTCGCCCTCGCCGGCGCCGCCAGCGCCGCCTTCGACGGCGAACACCTGAGCGCCCGCGAGGCCCTGCGGCTTGCCTGGGGCAAACGGCGGCGGATCGCGCTCTGGGCGCTGATCTCGGTCCTGGTCGGGACGCTGCTCAACGAAATCGCCAACCGGGTGCCGGGCGGCGGCAGGATCGTCGCCTGGCTCGCGGGGGCCGCCTGGGGCCTGGCGACGATCTTCGTCATCCCGATCCTGGCGATGGAAGGGATCGGCCCCGCCGCCGCCTTCAAGCGCTCGACAGGCCTCGTCAAGCAGCGCTGGGGAGAGGGGATCTCGGGCCGGATCGCGATCGGCGCCTGGTCTGTGATCGCGGCGGTGCCGCTGGCGATCGCGTTGGTGGTCGGAGGGGCCCTCCTGCAGCGGCACCCGGCGACCGGAGGCGTGGTGATCGCGCTCAGCCTCGCCGGCCTGTTCGCGCTGTTCGCGGTCGTCGCCGCCACCCAGCAGGTCTTTACCGTCGCCCTCTACCGCTATGCGATCGACGCTCCGATCGGCGGCTTCGCCGCCTCCGACCTCGAGTACCCGTTCGTCGCCGATCGTGCCCGGCAGAAGCGCAAGTCGTGGATCCTGCGCATCGGAGTGCCGATTCTCGCGATCTTCGCCGTCCTGGCGGTGATCGGCGCGATCGTCGGCCCGCGCCACCGGCACACAGCCGCCGAAGGCTATTTCCACTACGACTTCGCGGCGAGCAACGCCCCGGCCTTCAGCCCCGGAGCCCCCGTCGTCTTCCAGCGCCGGCAGATCGGCGCGGTCCTCAGCTCAGAGCTGGACGGGTCCTACGTGCGGGTCGTCATCCGGGTGGACCCGGACCTCCGCTATCTCGTCGAAACCCGCCAAGCCTCCGTCGGGCACTTCCGCGGGCAGGCCTACCTCCGCCTCGGTCGCCCGCCGTCGCCGCCCGGCGGCTCGTCAAGCTCCTAGCCGGCGATGAAGCGCTCGACGTCGGCCGCGTCGGCCTCGAGCGCGGCGGTCGCCGCCTTCGAAATCGGGCCGAGGGGCTCGATCGCGACCTTGCCTCGGTTGAGCTTCCAGCCGGCGGCCGCCCGGCCCTTGACCAGCGCGAAGGGACGGAAGATGCCGTTCATCGTCACCAGGTGGGTGTGGGGACCGAGGATCGCCTCGCGCGAGGTCCAGCCGAGCAGAACGGGATCGAAGGCGCCGAGCAGGCGTGGCACCGGCACCTCCGGCTGCGGAGGACGAGACGCCAGGTGCACGAGGCCGTCCTCGCGCTCGACCAGCTTGGAGGCGATCGCGGTGAGGCCGGCGCGAGCGTCGCGCAGTGGCAGGCCGGCCCAGCGGGCGAGGTCGCGATCGTCGGCCGGCGCGTGCCCGACGAGGTAGCGGCGCGCCAGCTCGGCCAGGGCCGCGTCGCGATCCACCGGCTTACCCGCCCCCAGCCAGTCCCGGACCAGGACGTAGGCATGTTCTTTCCCGACCATCGGCCCCCGCACCGTCACGCCGCGGACCGCGGCGAGGAAGAGGAGGTGGAGCAGTGCCTGGCCCTGCATCGGAACATCGGCGGTTTCGAGCCGCTCGCGCAGCTGCTGCCGCGTCAGCGGCCCCTCCTCAGCCAGGGCACCCTCGATCGTCTCCACCGCACGCTCCCCCTGCGCCGGCGAGATCCCCTCCGCACGCAGGCGCCGCACGCAGGAGGAGCGCAGGGGCGGAGTAGTCAGCATCTGCAACCACGGGTAATCCTCGCTGCGCACCAGGTGCAACGTGCCGCGATTCAGCCAGGTGATCACCAGCGAACGCTCGTCGGTCAGCGCCCGATCGACATCGGCGACGGTCAGCCTTTCCGTTCGCGCTCGCACTGCAAGCCGGGCGCCCCTTGGATCCTGTCCCTGCACGGCGAGCAGGCGCGCGGCGACCGCTACCGGGCTCTCCAGGCAAGGCCCCGCAAGCGCCTGGGAAGCGAACCTCTCCGTGAAGATCGCCCTCGACTTCAGGGCTTTCGCTTTTCCACTGCGAGAGGTTCGATGACGTAGACCATCATCCCATCGCCATAGGCCAGCCTCGAGGGGACGACGAGTTCGCGACGCCCACCGACCCTCATCCCGTTCAGGCCGATTTCCCAGGCCTTCCCAAGCGCGTTGCCCCCCTGTTCGAACCTGTACGGATTGCTTCGGTCCCAGAAATCCTGGTAGAGCTTGGTCTTGGGGTTGCTCCCGACGTAGCGGGCCACAACCTGGTCTCCGGGCCTCAGCCGGGGACCCGAGCCTTCCTCGAGAACCCTGACCACGACGTGCCTGGGTGGCCGGGGTGGATAGTGGAGAACCGGTCTGGGCTCCGCGGGATGACTTTCCTTTTCCGGCGGGGCGGCAGTGGTCGCATCCGATGTCGAAGAGGCGCTGCCGCAGGCAGCAAGAGAAAGCGCAATCGAAACAAGGCCCAGGGCCGCCAGGACGCGGCGAGCGTTGTCAGCGACCATCGGTCGCCTATTCGACCGCGGCGAGTTCGATCACGTAGATCACGGGGACTTTGGTGTAGGCCTGCGCCGGCGGCACGATGAGCACGCGGCGGCCGCCCACGCGCATGCCTTTGAGCCCGGTTTCCCAAGCTTTGAGGGATTCGCCTTTGCCGAATCCCGTGTGGAAGGGGGAGTCCCACCAGTTTTCGTAGCGCTGGCCCGTCCGGTAGTCGAAGCTCTTGTATTTGAAGGTCCCGAACGAACCCTTCTTCAGCACGGCCCCGGTGCCCGTCTTCAGATCCTTGACGATCAGCTTCTTCGGCACCGGGCCGTGATGGACGACGACGTCCGGTTCCCCGTTGCGCCAGACGATTTCGTCAGGCGGTGGGGTCGAATCGGAAGACCCGCCACAGGCCGCGAGTCCGATCATCAGCAAGAACAAGCTGATTGAAGCAGCAATCTTCACAGCGGAGGATCGTACTACCGCCCCGGGGCTCGGCGTCGGCCAACTACTTCACCGCCAGCAGGTCGATCACGTAAACCAACGGTTCGTCGGGAGGCACCGACGTCGTGCCTGTTTCGCCGTAGGCGAGACCCGGTGGGATGAGCAGCTCCCGCCTTCCCCCGACCTTCATCCCTCTCATGCCTCGATCCCAGCCCCGGATCACCCGGCCGGCTCCAACCTTGAAGGTGAACGGATGGCGGTCTTTCCAGGTCCCGTAGAACTCCCTGCGCTTCCGATACCAGAAGCCGACCCAATCGACGGTCACGTCGTCTCCCGCCTTGGCGGTGGCTCCAGTGCCGATCTCGACGTCCTTGACGACCAGCCTTTTCGGCGGCGGGGACTTCGGCACCACCGCGTCAGCTTCGAGATCTCGCAGCGGTGCCGCCGACGATTCACCGGGGCTCGAGTTGCCGCCCCCGCAGCCGCCAAGCAAGAGGATCGTCCCGAGAAGGACGACTGGGCCCGCAGCTCTCATCGAGGTTGATCTTACGAACTCTCTCAAGCTTTGCTGAGCAATCACCAAGCGATCGGAGCCTCGGGCACGACTCATCGTCTCGGGTTATGCTCGCGGCGAACCCAGCGGTCGACCCAAGGAGGAAGTGAGATGGCTATCGGTCTTTGGATCAGCTTCGCGGAAGGCACGCAGGAGCAATACGACGCGGTAAACGCAGAGATGGGCGTCGAGGAGAATCCGCCGGAGGGGCTCGTCTTCCACGCCGCCGGACCGATGGAGGGCGGCTGGAACGTGATCGACTTCTGGGAGTCACGCGAGGCCTTCGACCGCTTCCAGCAGGAGCGCCTCGGCCCGGCGCTCGCGGCGCTCGGCGACCAGGCGCCTCCGAACCCGCCGAAGATCAAGGAGTTCGAGGTCTACAACACGATCGGGGGGTAGCGCCCGATCGAGGGCATCGGGATGGCCCTGAACCTTGCATCGCTGCTGACCGAGAGCGCCGGGCGCACGCTCGGCGCCGCGGCGATCCGGCTCGGCGAGATCGAGCTCAGCTACGGCGAGCTCGACGATCGCAGCGCGCGGCTGGCGACGCTGCTGCACGAGAAGGGCTTCCAGCAGGGAGACCGGGTCGGGGTGATGCTGCCCAACGTGCCCGAGTTCCCGATCGCCTACTACGGCGTGCTGCGGGCCGGAGGCATCGTCGTGCCGATGAACGTGCTGCTGAAGCGGCGTGAGATCGCCTTCTACCTGGAGGATTCGGGGGCGAAGCTGCTGCTCGCCTGGCACGGCTTCGCCGACGAGGCCCGCGACGGCGCCGCCGACGCCGGGGCGGAGATGATCGAGGTCGAGCCGGTCTCCTTCGCCGAAACGTCGGCGGAGCTCGAGCCCACGTCCAGCCTTGTCGACACAGGCGAGGATGACACCGCGGTCATCCTCTACACCTCGGGCACGACCGGCAAGCCGAAGGGCGCCGAGCTGACCCACCTGAACCTCTTCCGCAACGCCGACGTCTCCGGCCGCACCACCTCCGAGATCTCCCAGGGCGACGTCGTCCTCGGCGCGCTGCCGCTCTTCCACTCCTTCGGACAGACGGTGAGCATGAACGCGTCGCTGAAGGTGGGCGCCTGCCTCACCCTGGTCCCTAGGTTCGACCCGGGCGAGGCGCTGGCGACGATGCAGCGCGACGGCGTCACCCACTTCTACGGCGTACCGACGATGTACGGGGCGCTGCTGCACCATCCCGAGCGCGAGAGCTTCGACACCTCCTCGCTGCGCATCTGCATCACCGGCGGCGCCTCGATGCCGGTCGAGGTCCTGCGCGGCTTCGAAGACGCCTTCGGGGCGAAGGTGATGGAGGGCTACGGCCTCTCGGAGACCTCCCCCGTCGCCTGCTCCAACCACCCCGACAAAGAGCGCAAGGCCGGCTCGATCGGCACGCCGATCGAAGGGGTCGAGATGCAGGTCGTCGACGAGGACGACAACCCGGTCGAGCAGGGAGAGGTCGGCGAGATCGTGATCCGCGGCCACAACATCATGAAGGGCTACTGGAAACGGCCCGAGGCCACCGAGGAGGCGATGCGGGGCGGCTGGTTCCACAGTGGCGACATGGCCCGCACCGACGAGGCGGGCTACTTCTACATCGTCGACCGCAAGAAGGACCTGATCATCCGCGGCGGCTACAACGTCTACCCGCGCGAGGTCGAGGAGGTCCTCTACGAGCACCCGAAGATCCGCGAAGCGGCGGTGGTCGGCGTCCCCCACGACGAGTGGGGCGAGGAGATCGGCGCCGCAGTCGTCCTCCACGACGGGGAGGAGCTGGCGCCCGAGGAGGTCAGCTCCTACGTCAAGGAGCGGATCGCCGCCTACAAGTACCCGCGCGTCGTCTGGTTCATCGACGAGCTGCCGAAGGGGCCGACCGGCAAGATCCTCAAGCGCGAGATCGAGCCGCCGGCGGCTGTGTGACGAAGTCACTCGCACCGACTGGCTGACTGGCCAGTTCAGCGGTAACCTCCCCGGCACCATGCCCGCCGGAGGCGTCAACGGAGGAGAGAGATGAGCGTCGCGTCGCAGAGCCTGATGGACAACGTCACCTATGAGGACCTGTACCACCGCTGGGAGCAGGGCAACTGGAGCGCCTACGACATCGACTTCTCCGGCGACCGCGCCGGCTGGGAGAGCCTCAGCGACATCCAGCGCCGCTCGGCGATGTGGATCTACTCGATGTTCTTCTACGGCGAGGACCGGGTCGCCGACACGCTCGCCCCCTACGTGACCGCGGCGCCGACCGAGGAGCAGTCCTACTTCCTCGCCACCCAACAGGTCGACGAGGTCCGCCACTCGGTCTTCTTCCACCGCTTCTTCAAGGAGGTGATCGGCGTCGGCGGCGAGACCCTTCAGCAGACGCTCTCCTCCACCCTGCCGCAGCTCAACTGGGGCTACCGCGGCATCTTCGACCGCCTCGACCTGATGGCCGAGGAACTGCGCAAGGACCGCTCGCTGCCGAAGTACGCGCAGGCGATCACGCTCTACCACCTGATCGTCGAGGGCTCGCTGGCACAGCCCGGCCAGCACTTCATCGAGGACTTCTTCGCCTCCGAAGAAACGATGCCGGGCTTCAGCGAAGGAATCGCCAACGTCTCTCGCGACGAGCAGCGTCACATCGGCTTCGGCGTCAAGGTCCTCTCCGAGCTGCTGAAGGAGGGCGAGCCGGGTGCCGAGGAGTGCCGCGCCGCGGTGGTCGAGCTGCTGCGCGAAGTGCTTCCCTACGGGCCCGCCGTCTTCTACCCGCCGAACATGGACCGCTCCTACACCGAATGCTACGGCTTCTCGCTCGAGGACATCTTCGCCTTCGGCCTCAAACTGATTCGCCAGCGCTGGCGCACGATCGGCTACCCGACCGAGGAGATGCCGCCCGGCGTCTTTCCCTTCGATCCGGAGAAGAGCCCGGAGGAGATCGCCGAGAACCAGGTGAAGATGATGATGGGTGGCATCCTCGGCCCGCCTGACAGCATCCCCCAGTCGACGCCCGAGCTGCAGCGCCTCTACTTCGACGTGATCGAGCGCGTGGTCGATCCGACGGCGGCCAACGGCTCCCGCTTGACCTACCAGTGGCGCTTCAGCGACGCCGATCCCTGGCATCTGGTGATCGACAACGGCTCGACCCGCGCCGAGGCGGGTGAAGCCCCGAATCCCAATCTCGTCCTCGAAGCGAGCTGGGCCGACTTCATCGCCACCGGCAAGCCCGACTCGAACCCGCTGAAGATGATCTTGCAGCGTCGCCTCCGTCCGAGGGGCTCTTTGCGCGAACTCGCGCGAATGAGGCGGGTGTTCCCGGGGTAGCTTGGCAAGCCGCATGCGCCCCTCGAGGGCATGGTCGGATCTTCCCGGAATATGCAGGAAGAGTTTTTTTGCTAAAGATTCTTCCTTCACGAGGACGGCACCGGTCGCAGACCAGTCGGCAGCTTTGTGAACTAGGGGGGAAACTGGGGTCCCTTTGCCCAGGAGAGGCGACTGCCGCCATCGACTGCGCCACGCCGTTGCAATGAACAACGGAAAGGACCCAGTCCCATGAGAAGGCTATTGCTGGCAACAGCTCTGCTGGCGACGATGCTGGTGCCATCGCAGGCACTTGCCTCATCGCACCATCCAACGGGCGAATTCGCCCATCTCGGCGAGTGCCCCCTGAGCCACCCCGCGCTCGCGTTCTGCACCTACGCGGAAACGAACGGAGGCTTTTTCACGCTCGGGAAAAAAACCGTCCCGCTGAAAAATCCGGTCATCCTCCAGGGTGGGCTTGAAGTCAACGAAGCAGAAACAGAAGTCGCTTTCGTCGGGGCCGAGAACGGCGACACGCTCTCGAAAACCCCGCAGACGGTGCCCGGGGGGCTGCTGGGAGTAGAAGCGCCGACATGGTGGCCGCTATTCCTCCAGAACCTGTTCAACGAAACCATCAACAAAGGCCTCACGGGGGTCACGGCAACAGTTGAACTGGCCGCTCCGGCATCGAAAATCATAGTCAACCCGGAAGCCCTGCTCAGCGAAGAAGGCACCGCTCTCTCGCTGCCGGTGAAGATCAAGCTGAGCAATTCGTTCCTGGGCAACAATTGCTACATCGGCTCGAACGCCAAACCGGTCACGATCGCCTTCACCACCGGAGAAACGTCGCCGCCGCCGCCGAACACTCCCATCCACGGCAGTGCCGGGAAATTGACGATCGGCGAAATGGGCCTGCTCACCCTGAGCGGAGGCTCCTTCGTGAACAACTCGTTCGCGGCGCCGGGAGCCAGCGGTTGCGGAGGGCTCTTCTCGCTCTTCATCGACCCATTCGTCAACTCGCTCGTCGGCCTGCCGTCTCCGGCCGGCACCAACACGGCGATCCTGGAAGGAAAATTCCAGCTCGCCGAAGCCGCACTGGTTCGGGCAAGCGAATAGCAGCCGGCCTGTACCTGTAGTCGCAGTCACCCGAACGCCCGTCGCGGAAACGCGGCGGGCGTTCGGCTATGAGACAGGGGGGCGCTCGCCCGCCCAGGGCCGCTCGGACTCGAGCTGGGCGGCAAGCGAGAGGAGGGTGGCCTCGTCACCCGGGCGGCCGACGATCTGGACGGCCAGAGGCAGACCGTCCTTGGCGAAGCCCATCGGCACAGACATCGCCGGGTTGCCGAGGTGGTTCCAAGGGATGCAGTAGGGATAGAAGCGGCCCATGCCGACCGCCGTGCGCAGAGCGCTCTTGCCCTCCCAGTGGCGGATCGGAATCGCGGTGCCGCCCATCACCGGCGTGACCAGGACCTCGAAGGAGTCGAAGAGGGCGTTGACGCGGGCGGCGTCGATCTCGCGCCCGCGCATCGCGCGCTCGAAGAGGCCGCCGGGGAGATAACGCCCGAGGCGGCCGAAGCCTCGCGTGCGCCTTTCCAGCCGCTCGGGGTGCGGCACTTCGCCCACCGTGTCCGAGACGCCGCGCAGGAAGCGCGGCGTGATGTTGTTGCCGATCCCACCCCAATCTGGATCTCGTTGCGTCACCTCGTGTCCGAGAGAGCGCAGAAGCCCGGCGGCATCGTCGACGGCGTCCTTGACCACTCGGTCGACGGTCGGCGGCGCGGCGGCCCGCGGCGCAAGCGTCGAGTAGGCGACGCGCAGCTTGCCGGGTGACGTCTTCGCCGACTCGAGGAAGGGGCGCTCGGGCGGAGGCGGTGCTCCCTGCTCCCGAGAGCCGCCGGAGGTGATGTCCAGCCAGAGTGCGGTGTCCTCGACCGTGCGACTGACGCAGCCGAGCACGGCCAGTCCATTCCAGTATTCGAGCCCGGGCGCAAACGAGATCCGTCCCCGCGAGGGCTTCAGACCGAAGAGTCCGCAGGACGCGGCGGGCAGGCGAATCGAGCCGCCGCCGTCTCCCGCCGAGGCGATCGGGACCAGGCCCGCCGCCACCGCCGCCGCAGAGCCGCCGCTGGAGCCGGCCGGGCTGCGCTGCAGATCCCAGGGATTGCGGGTGACCCCATAGGTCGCCGACTCGGTGAAGCCGCAGATCGCCATCTCGGGCAGCAGGGTGAGGCCGATCACGATCGCGCCCGCCTCGCGCAGCCGCCGCACCATCTCGCAGTCCTCAGTCGCGGGCTCGTCGAAGGCGTCGGTGCCGAACGTCCTCACCTCACCGGCGACTGCGACTTCGTCCTTGATCGCGATCGGGACGCCGAGCAGCGGTCGTTCCTCCCCCGCTTTCAGCCGCGCCTCGGCCTGCTGCGCTTCGAGCAATGCTTTCTCGGCGAGGACCTTGCGGAAGGCGTTCAGCTGCGGGTCGATGCGCGCGATGCGGTCGAGGTGGAGCTGCACCAGCTCGGTCGGCGAGACCTCGCCTGAGCGCACCATCTCCGCCTGCCTCGCCGCTCCCGCGAAGGCGAGATCGTCGTTCATGGGAACAGCCTATTCAGGTCAGCTCGGGCTCGGGCTCGCCGCCCTCGAAGCTGAGGTCGGGGAGGGCGCGGTCGAGCCAGGAGGGCATCCACCAGTTCCAGTCGCCGAAGAGCTTCATCGCAGCGGGCACGAGGATCAGGCGGACGAGCGTCGCGTCGAGCGCGATCGCCACCGCACAGCCCATCCCCAGCTCCTTGATCGAGGGGACGCCGGTGAGGACGAAGACGGCGAAGACGCAGGCCATGATCAGCGCCGCCGAGGAGATCGTGCGGGCGCTGCCCGCGAGGCCCTCCGCGACCGCGCGCTCGTTGTCCCCGTGCACCATGTAGCGCTCGCGGATGCGCGACATGAGGAAGACCTCGTAGTCCATCGAGAGGCCGAAGACGATGGCGAAGATCAGCGGCACGTTGATCGTGTCCAGGGCGCCCTGGCTTTCAAAGCCGAGCAGGCTGTCGAACCAGCCCCACTGGAATACGGCAACCAGGACGCCGAAGGCGGCGCCGATCGAGAGCAGGTTCATCAACACAGCCTTCAGGGGCAGCACCAGCGAGCGCAGCATCACCATCAGGACGAGGAAGCTGAGCGTGAGGACGAAGGCGACGATCTTCCACATCGAGTCGCTGATCTGCGCGCGGGCGTCGCTGCTGCGGGCGGTCTCGCCACCGACGTCGACCTGGGCGAGGCGGCTCAGCGGCGCCGCCGGGACGACGCTGTCGCGCAGGCGGTCGACCAGCGCGCGCGTGGCGTCGGACTCGCTCGGCGTACTCGGTGTCGCCTGGATCAGGACGCTGCCGCCGACGTAAGCGGGTGGGGCGACAGCGCTGACGCCGGGGGTTGCGGCAAGGGAGCGGGCCAAGCCGGCCACCGCGGCGCGGTCGCTGGGGCCGACGCTGTCCGAGCCGAAGTCGGCGACGACCTGGATCGGATCGGTGCCGCCCCCGATCTGCTTGGAGACCAGTTCGTTGCCGACGCGCACGTCGCTGCTCTTCGGGAACTGGGCGAGCGCCTCGGTCCCCGTTTCGATCGAGAGCAGCGGGATCGCCAGGGTGAGGAGCACAGCCGAAGTCCCGATGACAGCCACCCATGGACGAGCCATCACGCTGCGCGCCCAACGCGTCCAAAAAGCCTCGCGTTCCGGACGCTCCCGGCGCCGGAAGATCCCGAGCACCTTGGCGACTATCCCGCCGGGCAGGACGCGGTCGCCGAGCATCGCGATCAGCACCGGCAGCAGGGTCGTCGCGGTGAGGATCGAGACGGCGACGACGACCATCGCACCGAGCGCCATCGAGCGCAATGCCTGGTTGTGAACCATCCAGAGGCCGGCGAGGGAGACGATCACGGCCAGGCCGGAGAAGGTGACGGCCAGGCCGGAGGTGGCCAGCGCCTCGGCTCGCGCATCATCGGGCTCGCGGCCACGGCCGCGCTCCTCGCGATAACGGGCGAGGATGAAGAGCGAGTAATCGATCGCCACCCCGATGCCGATCATCGAGGCCATGTTGGTGACGAAGACCGAAGTCTCCATCTGCAGCGAGATGAAGTAGATCAGTGCGCCGGTGACGATCACACTGACGAAACCGAGAGCCAGCGGCAGAACCGCGGCGGCGAGCGAGCCGAAGACGACGAGGAGGATGATCGCGACGATCGGGAAGCCACCGGCCTCGGCTTTGGCGAGGTCCTTCTTCGAGAGCTCCTGCATGCCGGCCCAGACGGTCGGCTGCCCCGCGAGGTAGGTCGTCACGCCTGCCTGCGCGGTACCGGGGTCGAGATCTTCACGCAGGGTCCCGGCGGAGTCCGTCTGGCGATCGGCCGACTGTTCGCTGTCGAGTGGCAGCAGCGCCGTGCCGGTCCGTCGCAGGGCGACCTCCGCCCGCCGGGCGGTTGCCGCCGGCAGCGTTACTTCGTCGAGCCCGGCCACCGCGCGGCGCACGCGCGCGACCGCCGCCGCGCGGTCAGCCCGGCCGGCGCCGGCCTCCGCCCGCAGCGCCACGACGATCCCGCCTGTCTTGGAGGCGAAGCTTTCCTGCAGCGCGTCGCTGACCGCCTTCGACTGGCTGCCGGGAACGTCGAAGCCGCCCCCGGTGAGGTGGTCGGTCTGGTGCGAGGCAATCGGCAGAGCGAGCGCCAAGACCGCGATCCACCCGGCCAGCACCCAGCGCCGGCGGCGGGCGAGGAACCTGGCGAGCTTGACCATGAAGTCGCGCATTGGCTACCCAGCCAGCCTTCCGGACGAGCCGCGGCTCGTCTGTGAATGGCGTCACTCTCCGGCTACTCGGAGCCGAGCAGGAAACGCGCCGCGGCGACGCCGGCGGCGAGGCCGTCGCCGTAGTCGCGGTCCGGGTCGGAGAGCGCCTGCAGGGCGAAGCCGTCCCCGACCGCGAAGAGATAGGAGACGATCGCCTCAGCGTCGTGGCGGAGCTTGAGCACGCCCTCACGATCCTTCGCCTCCAGCACCTCGGCGACGTGCGAGCGGGTGCGCTCGAAGAGCTGGCCGACCTCATGGCGGATCTCGGGATTGCGTCGCCCGGCGCTGAACAGCTCATAGAGGAGGAGGAAGAAGCCGGGCTCGTTCTCGATCATGTCGGTGAGGCTGGCGACGAGGACGTCGATCACGTCGTCCACGCTCTTCGCCTGGGCCAGCGGCTCGTCGAGCCGGGCGACGCGGATCTCGGCGTCGCGACGAACGACCTCGACCAGCAGGCGCTCCTTGGTCCCGAAGTAGTAGTGGAGCAGGCCGCGGCTGACTCCCGCCTCGCGGGCGACGTGCTCGAAGGTCGAGCCCGCGGCACCCCGCTTGGCGACGCTCTCGCGCATCGCGTCGACGATGCGCTGAGCCTTCTCGCCGCTCAGCTCGCGCGGCTTCGCTGCAGCCTCCAAATCAGGAGCCGTTGATGCTCGTCGTGCTGGTGTACTCAAACTCCTCCTCGGCGCCGAAGAGGGCGTCGAGGACGGTCTTGCGAGCGTCCTCGCTGAAGATCAGCGCCAGCCCGGCGCCGACCAGAGCGAGGAGAACGAGGCGGCCGAGCTTGCTCTTGCGCTTCTTGCGCGGTGCCCGCAGCGCCTCGGAGGCGTCGCGCAGGCTCTCAGCGGCGACCCGCAGGTCCTTCTGCACCTTCTTGTCGCTGGTCACCGCCTTGACCGCACCACCGTTGCCACTGGCACGCGAGTAGGCATGGCGCGCCGCGTCGAAGGCCTTCTTGAGGCTGTCGCGCAGTTCTTCGTCCTCGATCAAGCGCTGCACGTAGGGGTTGTCGCGCGCGGTCGAATAGATGTCGGCGGCCTGGCTGGTACGTGTCTTGCTCATGCCCTCTCCTCGCTGGCTTCTTTCGGGGAATTCAGAATAACTCCCTTTGTTCTACCCGGTCATCTGGGGCCGATGCCGTCCAGGAGGACGCCATTGGAGCGGAAGTCGAGGTCGGCGGTGCGAGCCAGGCTCAGGCGCAGGGGCACCAGGCCCGGGCCTTCGTGCTCGTAGCGGCGGATGTAGAGACGGCCGACCTGTTCGTAGCCGGCTTCCCGCATTCCCGGGCCGAGCAGGCGGCGCGGCGGCGGAGGCACGGCGCCGTTGGAGACGAAGTCGACTTCGCCGACCAGCCAGTCGTAGCCATCCGAGGGAACCACCTGAAATGCGCCGGTCGAGAGGTAGTCGCGCAGCGGTGCCTCGCCGACGACCCAGGTGACTATCGCACGCGGTTGGCGCGGTTCGCCGAGGCGAGCCGCGACGGAGTCCCAGTCCGGCCGCTGCAGGGCCGGGGAGACGCTTGCCCAAATCGAGAAGGCGAGCCAGTAAGCGACGAGGGCAGTCGCGAGAACCATGCCCAGACGGCGTGCATGGCGCAGCGTCAGACCTACGGCAATCGCCGCCAGCAGCGGAACCACGGCGGGCAGCAGATTGCGGGCGAGGACGTAGTCCTTGCCCGGGTCGAGCAGGCCGAGGGTCGCCGGAATCGTCACGGTCGCGACCGCGATCGCAAACGGGACGGCGGCTGCCCAGCGCTCGAGACGCTCGCCGCGCAGAAGGACGAGCGCCAGCGTCGCAAGCGAAAGCAGGGCAGGAATCGCGGCCGGCAACAGGTGCTCGGGCTGGGCGATCACGTCCCCCGTCTCTCCCAACATGAAGGTCACGCCGGTTTCCCCGAGGCGGTGCCCGAGCGTGAAGTTGGAGATCCAATCGGCGTGTTCGTAGGACATCTGGTGGATGAGCAGCGGCGCCAGCAGCAGCCCCGCTGCGGCGACGATCGCGAGCCCCGGCACCGACTCACGGCCGCGGCGGCGCAGCAGCCACACCCCCTCCACCACGACCGGGAAGAAGGTGAAGTAGTGAGTCGCCAGTGCCAGCCCGGAGAAGACCCCCCACAGCACCACATCCCGGGACCTGCCTCCAGTTGAGTATCCATAGCGGCCTCTGACTGGAGGCGGGTCTGCGGGTCGGAGGGCGCGGAGGAAATAGAGGAACGAGAGGGCGGCAAGCAGGGAGAAGAGCGCATAGGCACGTGCCTCCTGTGAGTACCAGACGAGCATCGGGTTGACGGCGACCAGGGCCGCGGCCGCAATCCCGGTCCGTCGCCCGCGCAATTCGGCGCCGATCCAGTAGGCAACGGGGACGGTGGCGACCCCGGCCAACGCCGAGAACGAGCGCAACCCGAACTCTCCCGTGCCGGTTACCTGGGTCCAGAGCCAGGCCAACGCGTAGTAGAGCGGGGGCGCCGACTCGCTGTAGCCGACCGCGTCCATCGCCTGTCCGAAGTTGCCGGAAAGGATGCGACTGGCGGTGACGACCTCGTCGTGGTGGTAGCTCTGCAGGCCAAGCGTCGCAAAGCGGACTGCAGTGGCGAGCGTGGTCAGGCCGGCGACGATCCAAAAGGTGCGAGAACGGGCTCGAACCATCTCGCCCAAGGCCTCCCGGTAGGTCGAGAGACTGCCCCTGCGGAGCGCTCCGGCCGCCTCCATCCGACTAGGGAGCGAGCGCCGCTTCGATCGCCTTCGAGACCTCGTCGACGTAGACGAACTCGAGCTCGCTGCGCTCGTGCTCGGGGATCTCGGCGACATCCCCCTCGTTGCGCTCGGGCACGAGGATGCGTTTTATGCCCGCTCGCTGGGCGGCCAGCGACTTCTCCTTCAACCCGCCGATCGGCAGCACCTGGCCGGTAAGCGTCACCTCGCCGGTCATCGCCACATCGTTGCGAACGTGGCGGCCGCTGACCAAAGAGGCGAGAGCAACGGTCATCGCCACCCCCGCTGAGGGGCCGTCCTTGGGAACGGCGCCGGCCGGAACGTGGATGTGGATGTCGTGCCCGGCGAACCACTCGTCGTCGAGCCCCGGCGCCAGCTCGCGCCAGTGACCGCGCACGTAGGAGAGGGCGGCCTGCGCCGACTCCTTCATCACGTCGCCGAGCTGGCCGGTGATCGTCAGCTTGCTGCTCCCTGGCATCGCCGTCGCCTCGATGAAGAGGACGTCGCCGCCCGTCGGCGTCCAGGCGAGGCCGGTCGCCACCCCGGGGACCTTCGTACGACGCCGCTGCTCGGCGAAGAAGCGGCGACGGCCAAGCAGCTCGCGAGCCCGCTTGGCCGAGATCTTCACCTTGCCGTTGTCCCTGCCCTCGGCGACTTCGCGGGCGACTTTGCGGCAGATCGTGCCGATCTGTCGCTCGAGGTTGCGCACCCCGGCCTCGCGCGTGTACTCCTCGATCACCGCGACCAGCGCCGGGTCGGCGAACTCGATCTGCGAGGGCTTCAGCCCGTTGGCCTCGATCTGTCGCGGGACGAGGTACCTGCGGGCGATGTGCTTCTTCTCGTCGAGTGTGTAGCCGGCCAGCTCGATCGTCTCCATCCGGTCCTGCAGCGGAACGGGGATCGTGTCGAGCACGTTGGCGGTGGCGATGAAGAGCACCTCGGAGAGGTCGAACTCGAGATCGAGGTAGTGGTCGCGGAAGGAGTCGTTCTGCGCCGGGTCGAGAACCTCGAGCATTGCCGAGGCGGGGTCGCCGCGGAAGTCGGCGCCCATCTTGTCGATCTCGTCGATCATGAAGACGGGGTTGCGCGAACCGGCGTCGCGCAGGGCGCGCACGATCGTCCCCGGCATCGCGCCGATGTAGGTGCGGCGGTGGCCACGGATCTCAGCCTCGTCGCGCACCCCACCGACCGAGATCCGCTCGAATTTGCGACCGAGCGACTTGGCGATCGAACGGCCGAGGCTGGTCTTGCCGACGCCGGGGGGGCCGACGAAGCAGAGAATCGGACCGGGCGAGTCCGGCTTCAGCTTGCGAACGGCCAGGTACTCGAGGATACGGTCCTTGACTTTCTCCAGGTCGTAGTGGTCGGCATCGAGCACCTCGCGTGCGTGACCGATGTCGAGGTTGTCCTCGGTCTCCGTCGACCAAGGCAGCTCGACCAGCCACTCCAGGTAGGTGCGGATGACGCCGTGCTCGGCGGCGGCGGGCGGCAGCTTCTCGAGCCGCGCCAGCTCGCGGTCGGCGGCTTTGCGCGCGTGCTCGGGCAGGCCCGCCTGCTCGATTTTCTCGCGCAGTTCGTTGACTTCCGCCTGCTGCTCGTCGCCCTCGCCGAGCTCGTCCTGGATCGCTTTCATCTGTTGGCGCAGGAAGAACTCGCGCTGGCCTTTGTCGATCTCCGACTCGACCTGCGACTGGATCTGGGTGCCGAGCTGGACGACCTCGAGCTCGCGGGCGAGGATCTGCGAGAGGTGCCGTAGACGGGCGACGACGTTGACCTCCTCGAGCAGCTCCTGCTTCTCCTCGGTGCTGATGCGAAGAGCGCCGGCGATCAGGTGGGCAAGCGCCGCCGGGTCGTCGATGTTGGCGACCGCCATCTGCAGCTCCTCGGGCAGGTAGGGGATCTGCTCGATGATCTCCGAGAAGGTGCGCTGCACGTTGCGGGTCAGCGCCTCCAGCTCGGTTCCGTCCTCGACCACGTCGGGGAGCTCGGCGATCCGCGCCACCAGGTAAGGATCCTCGGCCACGTACGGGCCCAACTTCACCCGCTGGGTGCCCTGGACGAGGATGCGCAACGTTCCGTCGGGGACCTTGAGCATGCGGGCGACGACGCCGACGACGCCGACGTCGTAGAGGCCGTCGGGACCCGGCTCCTCGTTCTCGGGGTCGCGGGCGGCGACCATCGCCAGCATCCGGTTGGCGCCGAGCACGTCGTTGACCAGCTTGATCGAGCGCTCCTGGCCGACGGCGAGCGGAGTCAGTGTCTCGGGAAAGGTGACCGTCTCGCGCAGAGGCAGGACCGGCAGCGCGTCGGGCAACGGTTCGCCGGCGCGGATCGCGTCCTCGGCGTCGAGCGGCGACTCGACCACCTCGAGCACCGGGCTACCCTCCACTACTCCCTCCCTATCGGGACTCGACGGGTCGACTCGGACGGGTCGCGCAGCGGCAGGTCGATCCGCAACACGCCGTCTTCGTAGTTGGCCGTCGCCCTCTCCGCATCGACGTCGACCTGGAGCTCGACGACCCGGCGAAACGGCCCCGACTCGATCTCGACCTGCTGGTAGACGCGGCCTTCCGTCTCCTGCACGTGCCGCTCCCCCATGATCGCGATCTGCCGCCCGCTCACCTCGATGCCGACCTCGTCCAGCTTCACTCCCGCCAGATCGACCTTGACGACGGCCCGCTGTGGATCGCCGCAGTAGTACACGTCCACGTTCGGAGTAAACCCCCTGCTCCTGCGAGAGACGTAAGTGGTCCGTGCCCACGCATACAGGTCCCGTTCCGGCATGGGGCAGAACATTAGCCATGTCGACTACTCGCGCGCCTAAGCGCTCTGGGTCGCCCAGCGCGGTGGCCGCATCAGCAGCACGGGCTGCTTCGGCGGCACGAGGCCCTCAGGACGGTTGGGACGAAAGGTGGTGCAGGGCTCCTCGAGCTCGAGCGCGCAGAGCATGTTGCGGCGGAAGTAGCAGTCGTCGCAGGTCGGCGGCTTGGGCTTGCGCGGCACGGGGGCGATGTTGGCAATTCCGTGCCAGTTTCGCGCGCGTCATTCCCGCAAAGCGCAACCTCTTTGACACAGAGCCGTTACAAGTTCCCCGCGTCTTGCGGAAGGCGGGTCTGTCCCTCGCTACCATCCCCCTGGATGGACTCCCCCGGCCGTACCGACAAGCTCGCGGCGTCCCCGCAGCTGTTCGAGAGCGACTTCTTCAACTTCTTCTCCCGGGTGCACCCCGCGATCCCGGCGCTCATCTTCGTGCCCGTCGTCGTCGCGATGGAGTGGCTCGGCGCCGACCGCGGCTACGGGGCGCTGCAGCTCGTGGGCCTAAGCGCTGCCGGCATCGGTATATGGACCCTGACCGAGTACTGGCTGCATCGCCTTGTCTTCCACTGGGAGCCGGACAACGCCTTCGGGCGGCGTATGCACTTCATCATCCACGGCATCCACCACGACCACCCCAACGACAAGTTGCGATTGGTGATGCCGCCGGCGGTGGCGATCCCGCTCGCCGCGCTCTTCTTCTTCGTCTTCGCCCTGATCTTCGGCGTACCCGCGGCCTACCCGCTCTTCGGCGGCTTCATCGCCGGCTACCTCGCCTACGACTACACCCATTACTACGTACACCACTTCGTGCCCAAGTCCAACCTCGGCAAGCGCCTGCGCGAGCAGCACATGCGCCACCACTTCCAGGACCATCGCTACGGCTTCGGGGTCTCCTCGCCGATTTGGGACGCCGTCTTCCGCACCCTGCCGCGGCGACGTCGCAGCGACTAGCGGCGCGCCCGAAGCGCGATCTCCAGCTCGAAGCGGGCATCAGGGTCCTCGAGCGCGTCCCCGAACAGTTCACGCAACCGCGGTAGCCGATAGCGCACGGTCTGGGGGTGCAGGTGCAGGTCCGCGGCCATCGCCACCGCGTTGCCGCGGTGGCGAATGTAGGAGAGCGCCGTTTCCGCCATCCGGGTGCGCGCGCCCGGAGTGAGCGAGTCGAGCGGCGCGAGCCGCTCGACGGCCATGTGGTCGACCAGGGCTCGGCTCTCGAACAAAAGAAGGTCGCCGAGACGATCGCCCGCACGGGCGAGGCCGATTGATTCGAGGGCGCCGGAGTCGACCGCGCGCAGCATCGACCGGGCGAGCTGCCAAGACTCTCGCACTCGGTCCAGCCCGCCGGTCGGCCCGAGCGCCGCGACGACGTCGCCGGTCGCCCGCTCGATTTCGGGCCGCCGGCCCGGTCCGTCGGGATCGGGGACCAGGACGCAGCCACTGTGGTCAAGCTCGGCGGAGAGCACATCGGAGGGCAACCGCCGCGACAGCTGCGGAAGGTCGGCCTCGGCGCAGGCGAGAGCCGCGAGACTGCGTGGCAACTTCCAACCCGCCGCTTTGGCAGCGGCACGCACATCGGCCTCCGCCGGCGGCGGGTCTCGCATCAGCAGCTCAACCAGCTCGCGCTCGCGATGCCGGCGCAGATCAGCGATCTCCGACTGCGCCTCCGCGTAGCCCTCGACCGAGTCGGCGGAAAGCTCGTCCAGATAGGCGAAGATCGCCTCTGCCAACAGGCTGAGCTGCTCGGAGTCGAGCCGCGCCCGGCGGCCGGCGCGGGCGAGGCGCCTCCAGGCGACCCTCGCGCCCACCCGGTAGGCAGCCTGCAGGGAATCGAGCGTGCGGCCCTGTTTCAGCTCACCGCGCCCGAGGGCGACGTAGACCTCGCGCCCCAGCTCACGACCGGCGTCGGGGTCGCGAATCAGGGTGACGAACTGGCTCAGCGCCTCGCCCACGCCTCGCCGTATTCCGCGGCCGAACGCTCCCTCCAGCGGCCGCGCGTACTCGGGCACCTCGGCGGCGATCGTCTCGAGGATCTCCTCCGTGATGGCCTCCAGCTCGGGGTCGATCACGTCGGCGATCGACGGCCCCAGGCCCTGCCAAGGCTCTTTGTCCAATGAACTTATCATTCAACTGATAATAATCATCCTTGAAAACTTGTCATCAGTCTAATTATTATCTTCAGACAACGCCTAGGCTGCGTTGCGATGGCGGAGATGGGCCGTGCCGAGAAGGCCGTCAACCTGGGCGCCGTGGTCGTCCCCTTCCTCGCCACGCTGGCGGCGATCGTCCTGTTCTGGAACGACCTCGTCGGTGCTTCCGACCTCGCGATCGCAGCCACGATGTATCTGCTGACCGCGATCGGGATCACGGTCGGCTTCCATCGACTGCTCACGCATCGCTCCTTCCAGACCTCGAAGCCGCTCGAGTACGCCTTCGCCGTGCTCGGCTCAATGGCCGTGCAGGGACCGGTCATCTCCTGGGTCGCGGACCACCGCAAGCACCACGCCCACACCGACGCCGAGGGTGACCCACACAGTCCTCACGTGGGACACGGCGAAGGAATGCGGGGCGTCCTCGCCGGCCTCTGGCACGCCCACTCGGGCTGGCTGATGTCGACCCAGGGGAGGGCCGACTGGCGGCGCTACGCGCCAGACCTCTATGAGGATCCCGGCATGCGCACGATCGCGCGGAATTTCGTTTCCCTCGTCCTCGCCAGCCTTGCGATTCCTGCGCTTGCCGGCTACGCCGTAACCGGAACAGTCGCAGGAGCGGCGACCGCGCTGCTCTGGGGAGGCCTGGTCCGAATTTTCTTTGTGCATCATGTGACTTGGAGTGTCAACTCCGTCTGCCACTTCTTCGGCAACAGGCGTTTCGACACCGACGATCGCTCTACGAACGTGTTTTGGCTGGCCATCCCCTCGCTCGGCGAGTCCTGGCATCACAACCACCATGCCTTCCCCCGCTCGGCCGTTCATGGGCTGCGGCGTCACGAGGTTGACATCTCGGCTTTGTTTATTGGTGCAATGGAGCGGGTAGGGCTCGCTCGAAAAGTCGTAAGAATTACGACCGAGCGCCAAGCGGAACGCACGGTGTGAGCGCTATCGCTGTCTCGGTCATCTAAATGGCCAGAGCTACCGGGTTGAATTTGACTAAATGAATCGTCACCTTCACTGTGACTCTGCCACACTCCCAGTAGCTGACGAATCGGTGCGACAACGCACCGGGTTTTGAAAGGAAGGAAATGCCCAGCACCAGCAACGTACTCGACGAGGCTCTTGACCTGGTCAGGAAACGACTTGCGGAGCTCGACGAGGAGCGCAAGCGCCTCGAGCGCGCACTGAGCGAGCTTGGCGGCAAAGTAACCCGCCGAGGCCCTGGCAGGCCCCCCGGGAGTGGCCGTCGTGGTCCGGGTCGTCCCCCCAAAGCCGCCTCGGCACCGCGCAAACGCCGCCGGCGTCGCGGCGGCACCCGTGCCGACCAGGCGGTGGCCCTGGTGGAAAAAAGCCCTGGGATCAGCGCCTCGGAGATCGCCAAGGCGATGAAAATCAAACCCAACTACCTCTACCGGGTTCTCGGTGAACTCGAGAAAGAGGGACGGGTCAAGAAGAAGGGACGGGAATACCACCCCGCCTAGCAGCCTTTTGGTAGCGAAAAAGCCGGCCTCTGAAGAGGCCGGCTTTTTCATGCCGCTAGACGAGACCGAGCCCGCTGACAGCCTCGCGCTCCTCGCGAAGCTCGGCGGCGCTGGCGTCAATGCGGGCGCGGGAGAACTCGGGAATCTCGAGTCCCTCGGCGACCGACCACTCGCCCCCGCTGCACTTGCATGGGAGCCCAGCGACGATTCCCACATCGACTCCATACGAACCGTCGGTAGGCACGCCCATCGACACCCAGTCTCCCTCCGGCGTACCCAGCACCCAATCGCGCACGTGGTCGATGGCCGCATTGGCCGCTGAGGCGGCACTGGAAGCGCCGCGCGCCTCGATGATCGCTGCCCCCCGCTTGGCAACACGAGGGATGAACTCATCCGCAATCCATGCCTCGTCGTCAACCGCGTCCCAAGCGCTATCGCCATTGACCCTGGCGTTGACGAGGTCGGGGTACTGCGTGGTCGAGTGATTCCCCCAGATCGTCATGTTGGTGATGTCAGCGATCTGTTTGCCAAGTTTGTTCGCCACCTGCGCGATCGCCCGATTGTGATCGAGGCGCATCATCGCAGTGAAGCGCTCGCGCGGCACGCCGTCGGCATTGGACATCGCGATCAGACAGTTGGTGTTGGCCGGGTTGCCAACGACCAGCACCCGCACGTCGCTTGCCGCGCCGGCAGCGATCGCTTCCCCCTGCGGCTTGAAGATGCCACCGTTGGCCTCGAGCAGGTCGGAGCGCTCCATGCCGGGACCACGCGGACGAGCGCCGACCAACAGGCCGACGTTGCAACCGTCGAAGGCCGCTTTCGGATCGTCGAAGATGTCGATCCTGCGCAGCAGTGGAAACGCGCAGTCATCCAGCTCCATCGCCGTACCCTCAGCCCCTTTCACTGCGTCGGGGATCTCCAGCAGGCTCAGCTCGACCGGCGTGTCGGGGCCGAGCATCTGACCGCTGGCGATGCGGAAGAGAAGCGCGTAGCCGATCTGTCCGGCGGCGCCGGTGACGGTGACTTTCACGGGGGTGCTCACGGAATTTCCTTTCGGTTTGGGGGGAAGCTAGGACATCGCCCGCTGAAGACCTTCGTCGATAGAGGCGAGGAACTCCTGCGTCGCCTGGTACTCCTGGTCGGGACCGACGAGCAGGGCGAGGTCTTTCGTCATGCGGCCGCCTTCTACGGTCTCGATGCAAACGCGCTCGAGCGTCTCCGCGAAACGCGACACCTCGGGCGTGTCGTCGAGCCGACCGCGCGCAGCGAGGCCACGGGTCCAGGCGAATATCGAGGCGATCGGGTTGGTCGAAGTCGGCTTGCCCTGTTGATGCTGGCGGTAGTGACGGGTGACGGTGCCGTGCGCGGCCTCGGCCTCGACGGTCTTGCCGTCGGGGCTCATCAGCACGCTGGTCATCAGCCCGAGCGAGCCGAAGCCCTGGGCGACGGTGTCGGACTGCACGTCGCCGTCGTAGTTCTTGCAGGCCCACACATAGCCGCCCTCCCACTTCAGTGCGGCGGCGACCATGTCGTCGATCAGGCGGTGTTCGTAGGTGAGGCCTGCCGCCTCGAAGTCGGACTTGAACTCGCTCTCGTAGACCTCGGCGAAGAGGTCCTTGAAGCGTCCGTCATAGCGCTTGAGGATCGTGTTCTTGGTCGAGAGATAGACGGGATAGCCACGGTCGAGGCCGTAACGCATCGATGCGCGGGCGAAATCTCGAATCGAATCGTCGAGGTTGTACATCGCCATCGCGATTCCCGATCCAGGGAAGTCGTACACCTCCAGCTCGACCGGCTCGGAGCCGTCTTTGGGCGTATAGGTCAGGGTCAGCGTCCCCTCGCCCGGGATCACCGTATCGGTGGCGCGGTACTGGTCACCGAAGGCGTGGCGGCCGATCACAATCGGCTTCGTCCAGCCCGGCACGAGGCGCGGAATGTTGGAGATCACGATCGGCTCACGGAAGATGACGCCGCCAAGGATGTTGCGGATCGTGCCGTTCGGCGAGCGGTACATCTCCTGCAGGCCGAACTCTTCGACGCGGGCCTCGTCCGGGGTGATCGTCGCGCACTTGACGCCGACGCCGTGTTGCTTGATCGCGTTCGCCGCGTCGACCGTGATCTGGTCGCGCGTCGCGTCGCGGCTCTCGATGCCGAGGTCGAAGTAGATCAGCTCGAGGTCGAGGTAGGGGAGGATCAGCTGCTCTTTGATGAACGACCAGATGATGCGGGTCATCTCGTCACCGTCGAGCTCGACGATCGGGTTCTTGACTCTGATCTTCGCCACGCGGCCGGCGATCCTATCCGGTGCAACGCGTTGTCCGTGAAATAGCCCCCAAACGCGTTGCACCCGGGCGAAGGTGGCAGAATCCGTGGCGATGGCCACCGTCGAGCGTCGTTCCTCCGCAACCCACGAGGTCTTCAACCAGGCCCCGCCGCTCGAGGACTACAACCCCTTCGACGCGGACGAGCCGCTGAAGGAGGCGCTGCGCCGGGAGGGCGCCGAGTGGGCCGAGGACAAAGCCCGCGAGCTGGGCGCGATCTGCGGCTCACGGCAGACGATCCGCTGGGGCTTCGAAGCCAACGAGCGCAAGCCCGAACTGCGCACGCACGACCGCTACGGCAACCGGGTCGACGAGGTCGAGTTCGACGTCTCCTGGCACGAGCTGATGCGGATCGGCATCGGCAACGGCCTGCACGCCTCGCCCTGGCGCGAACCGGGGATCGGCGCCCACGTCGCCCGCGCGGCGATGTTCATGCTGCTGATGCAGGCAGAGAGCGGCGTCGGCTGCCCGATCTCGATGACCTACTCGGCGATCCCGGCGCTGCGCAAGCAGCCCGAGCTGGCCGCCGAGTGGGAGGACCGCTTCCTCTCGCTCGACTACGACGAGCGCTCCCTGCCCGCCGAGCGCAAGAGCGGCGCCCTCTGCGGAATGGCGATGACCGAGAAGCAGGGCGGCTCGGATGTGCGCGCCAACACGACGACGGCGACCCCGCTGAACGGCGGGGGGCCCGGCGCCGAGTACGAGCTGGTCGGCCACAAGTGGTTCTGCTCGGCGCCCATGTGCGACGCCTTCCTCGTCCTCGCCCAGACCGAGTCGGGGATCTCCTGCTTCCTGATGCCGCGCTGGACGCCGGACGGCGAGCGCAACGCCTTCCACATCCAGCGGCTCAAGGACAAGCTCGGCAACCGCTCCAACGCCTCCAGCGAGGTCGAGTTCCGCGGCGCCTGGGCGCGCATGGTCGGCGAGGAGGGGCGCGGCGTGCCGACGATCATCGAGATGGTCAACCACACCCGCCTCGACTGCGTGATCGGCACCGCCTGCGGCTACCGGGCAGGCGTCGTGCAGGCCCTCAACCACACCACGCACCGCGCCGCCTTCGGCAAGGAGCTGATCGACCAGCCGCTGATGCGCAACGTGCTCGCCGACCTCTGCGTCGAGTCCGAGGCGGCGACCGTCGCCGCGATGCGCCTCGCCCGCTCCTACGACGAGGTTGCGGCGGGCGACACGGAGGCGCTCGAGTTCCGCCGCCTTTCCAACGCGGTGCTCAAGTACTGGCTCTGCAAGCGAGCCCCCTCACATGCTGTCGAGTGCCTCGAGTGCCTGGGTGGCAATGGCTACGTCGAGGAATCGGGCATGCCGCGCCTCTACCGCGAGGCGCCGCTGGCCTCGATCTGGGAGGGCTCGGGCAACGTCCAGTGCCTCGACGTGCTGCGGGGCATGGTGAAGAACCCGGCCTCCGTCGACGCCTTCTTCGCCGAGGTGATGGAGGGCGCCGGAGCCGAACCCAAGCTGGACGCTTACGTCTCCTCCCTGCGAGACGAGATCCCCGGCGACATCGAGACGATCCAGGAGCGCGCCCGCCGAATTGTCGAGCGCATGGCGCTCGCCCTGCAAGCTTCTCTTCTGGTCCGCCATGGAGACCCCGCCGTCGCCGACGCCTTCTGCGCCTCCCGCCTCTCCGGCGACTGGGGCCACGCCTTCGGAACCCTCCCCGCCGCCACGGACTTCAGCTCAATAATCGAGCGGCACCGCCCGCAGTAAGTCCCCGCCCGGACTCCTTACCTGGACGCGTCGCGGAGCGCTCGCCCTACCTGCTCGGCGGTGATCACGCCGGCGAGGCGACCGTCGGCGTCGACGGCCATCACGGCGCCGAAGCGGCGTAGGGCTCGATTGGCGAGCAGCGAGTCGAGCGGGGCGTCGTCGCGGACCTGGAAGGTGCCGTCGTCGTGCTCGAGCAGATCCGAAACCAATGAGGTTGAGCGGGAGGTCTCCGGGACCTCGTCCGCTTTGTCGCGTACGACCAGCCCTAGGAAATGATGAGCGGTGTCGACGACCGGAAACCAGGGCCAGCGGTAGCGCAGGAAGTACTCGTCCAGCGCTCGTTCCACGCTCAGCTCACCAGGGATCGAAACGGGTTCGCGATCCATCACGTCGGCGACGACCAGTTGTGAAATCGGCCCGCCGAGGGCCGTCTGCATCGAAGCCGCCCGGGCCGAGCCGTTGACGATGAAGCCGATGATCGCCAGCCAGACGCCGGCGAAGGCCCTGCCGCTGAAGATCAGCAGCAGGCCGCCGCCGATGAAGACGTAGGCGAAGACGCGGCCGAGGTTGGCGGCGAAGCGGGTCGCCGCGTTGCGGTCGCCGGTCCGCCACCAGGCGATCGCGCGAACGATCTTGCCCCCGTCCATCGGGAAGGCGGGGAGCAGGTTGAAGACGAGGACGAGCAGGTTGATCGAGGCGAGCCAGGCGACCATCGCCCAGATGCCGGAAACGCCGGTGTCGCTCTCGACCAGCGCCGAGCGGCGAAACTCCTCCCAGCCGATCGCGATCAGGCCGGTCACGGTGAGGACGACGACGATCGCGAAGGTGACCAGCGGACCGGCGACGGCGACCTTGAACTCGGTGGCCGGGCTTTCCGATTCGCGGTCCATCCGCGCCATGCCGCCGAAGATCCAGAGCTGGATGCTGGAGATGCCGATCCCGTTGCGCCGCGCGGCGAAGGCGTGCCCCAGCTCATGCAGGACGATCGAGCCGAAGAAGCCGACGGCGCTGAGCACCGCGAGACCGAAGGCGGCCGAGGAACTGGAGCTCTCACCGAGCACGTTGCCGTAGAAGCTCGAGAGCCAGAAGATGACGAGGAAGAGGACGAAGAACCACGACCAGTCGACGGCGACGCGAATGCCGCGCACGTGGAAGAGCGTGATCGAGCCGCCGCCGAACATGGCTCAACTATAGGATCCGCGCCCGTGCCAACCCACGACGTACTGGTGATCGGCGCCGGCCTCGCCGGACAGCGAGCGGCCCTGGCGGCCGCTGAGCAGGGCGTCTCGGTGGGGATCGTCAGCAAGGTCCACCCCGTCCGCTCGCATTCGAACGCCGCCCAGGGCGGGATCAACGCCGCGCTCAACCCCGGCGACTCCTGGGAGTCACACGCCTTCGACACGATCAAGGGCTCCGATTACCTCGGTGACCAGGACGCGGTCGAGATCATGTGCCGCGAGGCGCCGGAGGAGATCCTCCACCTCGAGCACCTCGGCGTCACCTTCCACCGCAACGAGGAAGGCAAGCTCGGCACCCGCGCCTTCGGCGGCGCCTCCGCCGCACGCACCTATTACGTCGCCGACATCACCGGTCAGGCGATCATGCACGTCCTCTACGAGCAGCTGATGAAGCACGCCGACTCGGTCGCTCGCTACGAGGAGTGGTTCTGCACCGCACTGGCCCTCGACGAGCAGGGAGAGTGTTGCGGCGTCGTCACGCGCAACATCGCCGACGGCTCGATGGAGCTGTTCGAGGCGAAGTCGGTGATCCTCGCCTGCGGCGGCAACGGCCAGGTCTGGAAGCCGACCACCAACGCGCTGATCTGCACCGGCGACGGCATCGCGATGGCCTACCGGGCCGGGGCGAAGCTGATGGACATGGAGATGATCCAGTACCACCCGACGACGCTGGCGGGCAAGGGCTTCCTGATCACCGAGGGCGCCCGCGGCGAGGGCGCCCACCTGCTCAACGCCAAGGGCGAGCGCTTCATGGAGCGCTACGCGCCGAACAAGATGGAGCTCGCCTCGCGCGATGTCGTCTCCCGCGCCGAGCAGACCGAGATCAACGAGGGCCGTGGCTTCCCCGACGGCACCGTCGCCCTCGACATCACGGTGGTGCCGAAAAAGCGCGTGCACGAGGCGCTGCGCGAGATCGTCCTCGTCGGCCGCGACTTCGCCGGCGTCGACATCACCCGCGAACCGATCCACATCAAGCCCGGCAACCACTACACGATGGGCGGCGTCAAGACCGACGTCGACGGCCGCACCGACATCCCCGGCCTCTACGCCGCCGGCGAGACCGCCTGCGTCTCGGTCCACGGCGGCAACCGCCTGGGCGCCAACTCGCTGCTCGACACGCTGATCTTCGGCCGCCGCTCCGGCGCCGACGCCGCCTCGCGGGCGAAGCGGATCGACCGCTCGCGGCCCTCGAGGGCGGTGCTGGAGGCCGAGCAGGCGCAGATCGACGCGATCTCCGCACGCGAGAAGGGCTCGGGCCGGCGCGTCTCTGAGATCAAGTTCGAGCTGGGCACGACGATGGACGCCAAGGTCGCCGTCTTCCGCGACGAGGCGGGGATCCAGGAGGCGCTGGAGACGGTCCGTCGCCTCAAGGAGGAGGCCGAGAGCGCCTACATCGACGACAAGGGGGCAGTCTTCAACCAGGACCTGCTCGGCGCAATCGAGCTCGGCTACATGCTCGACAACGCCGAGTGCACCTGCGTCGCGGCGCTGGAGCGCAAGGAGAGCCGCGGTGCCCAGTACAGGACGGACTTCCCGGAGCGCAATGATGAGGAGTGGCTCAAACACATCGACCTGCAGTTGAACGACGCCGGCCCGGAGATCTCCTACTCCGAGGTAACGATCACCCAGTGGGAGCCGCAAGAGAGGACTTACTGATGGCCACCTACACGCTGAAAGTCCGCCGCTACCAGCCGGAGTCCGGCGAGGGCCCGTACTGGGAGGAGTTCGACGTCGACCTCGATCCCTCGCTCTCGGTCCTCGACGGCCTGCTGCAGGCCAAAGACCGCGACGACGGCTCGCTCTCGGTCCGCTGCTCATGCCGGGCGGCGATCTGCGGCTCCTGTGGGATGAAGGTCAACGGCCAGTCCGGCCTCGGCTGCAAGACCCAGATCGGCGAGGCGCACGAGGCGGCGAATCGTCGCAACGGCGGCTCCGAGCCGATCGTCGTCGAGCCGATGGGAAACATGCCCGTGATCAAGGACCTGATCACCGACATGGAGTCGACGCACTGGACCAAGATCCGGCGCGTCACCCCCTGGCTGCTGCCGCACGGCGAGGCGCCCGAGCGCGAGTACGTGGTCGAGCCGGAGTCGATGATCGACATCACCCAGTCGATGGCCTGCATCCAGTGCGGCGCCTGCGTCTCCTCCTGCCTCTCGATGGAAGCCGATCCCGACTTCATCGGGCCGGCGGCGCTGGCCAAGGCCTACCGCTTCGTCGGCGACCCGCGCGACGCCGAGACCAAGGAGCGCCTGCACGACCTGGCGCATGACCAACACGGGATCTACGACTGCACCCACTGCTTCAGCTGCATCGACGCCTGCCCAAAGGGCGTCGCACCGATGGACCAGATCATGCGCCTGCGGCGCAAAGCGGCCGAGGAGGGCGTCGACGACGACCCCAACAACGGCGCCAACCACGTCAACGCCTTCGTCAAGATGATCGAGAAGAAGGGCACCAACGACGAGGCGCTGCTGATCCAGGAGTCATACGCGCCCGGCATCAAAGGCAAGCTGAAGCCGAGCAAGGGGGCGATCAAGGGCCTGGTCGAGTCGCTGCCCACGGTGCTGCGAGCGATCAAGACCGGTAAGGCGCGCTCGCTGCCGAAGCTGATCCCCGGCGTTCACCCCAAGCTCCCCGACGGCGCCCAGGACGAGGTCAAGGCGATCTACGAGCACGCCGAGGAGCACCGCGAGGAATTTAACCTCTACATCCGCGGCGAGGAGGACGTCGAACCCGAGCCCGAGCCCGACGAGACCAAGATGGAGGAGACGGCATGAAGCTTGCCTACTGGCCCGGCTGCGTCTCGCGCGGCTTCACCACCGAGCTGCACGGCTCGATGGCAATTGCGGCCGAACGTCTCGGCATCGAGCTGGTCGAACTCGACCGCGCCAACTGCTGCGGCGCCGGGATCATCGCCGAGCACAACCAGGAGCTCGCCGACACGCTCAACGCCCGCACCTTCGCCCTCGCCCAGCAGACCGGGCTGGCAATGATGAACATCTGCTCGACCTGCCAGGGAGCGCAGTCGGAGTGCCAGCAGCGGCTCGACGCAGACTCCGCCTACCGCGCCCACGTCAACGAGGTGCTGAGCGGCCAGGGCCTCGCCTACGAGAAGGGCAAGGACGGCTGGACGAACAAGAACTTCCTCTGGGTCTTGGTCGAGGACTACGGGCTCGACAAGCTGGCCGAGAAGGTCGTGCGGCCGCTGAGCGGCCTGCGCGTCGGGCCCTTCTACGGCTGCTACGTCGTCCGCCCCAAGGAGCGGCTCGGCTACGACGAGTTCCCCGAACGGGATCTCTACCTGGAGAAGGTGATCGAGACGCTCGGCGGCGAGGTCGTCGAGTACGACGGCGCCCGCAAGTGCTGCGGCTTCCCGGTGATCACGATGAACCGCGAGACCTCGCTGCGCCAGGCCGGCACCCACGTCGGCGACGCGATCGACGCCGGTGCCGACTGCCTCGTCACCCCCTGCCCGCTCTGCCACCTCAACCTCGACATGCAGCAACCGGAGGCGGCCAAGGTCGTCAACCGCGACCTCGGCCTCGCCGTCCTGCACCTGCCGCAGCTGGTGGCCCTGGCGCTCGGCGCCGAGCCGAAGGAGCTGGGGATGAGCAAGCACATCGCCTCGACCGGGTGGGTCGAGGACAAGCTTTCAGCGGTTCCGGCCTAAAACCCGAGCCGCAGCTCAAAGCTGAGCTGCCAGGAAGACTCCCCCGAGGGTGGAGAGGATGCCTCCCAGGACGAGGATCATCGTTCTCTGCAGAGCATCGAACCTTGCGTCGAGTGCGGCGAATTTCGCATCGAGGCGTGTTTCCTGCCGTTCGAAGCGTTCGTCCATATGGTGACGGAGCGAGTCGACCTGGTCTCGCAAAGAGTCCACCTGGCCTGAAAGGTGATCTAGCCGGTCGTCGTTCCACTTGGTCCTTGCCTGCTCCATCGTCAGCCAAGGCTAGCGGACAAAAGGTTACGTATAACACGCGGAAGTGTGCCGGACGGATAGTTGAGTCGGTCAGCCGTCGAGGTCTGCCTCGGCGGCCTGCTCGATTTCCTCGACGCCGCGGGGACGGCCGGCGCGGACCCAGCGCCAGTGCAGGCCGGCCGCGACGAGCACGGTCCCACCGATCGCCAGCAGGGGGTAGCCGCGGGCCAGGTTGACGCAGAGGGTGAAGACGACCGCGACCGCGCCGATCAGGTTCATCGCGGTCATCGCGGTCGATCCCCGGCGGTATGTGAAGCGAGCCATCGCCAGTAGGCCGGCGAGGAAGCTGACGAAGACGGCGACCGCGTAGACCAGCACCAGCTCCTGCTCCTGTCCGCCGGCGATGAGGACGATGGCGGCGGAGATCACCGCGTAGACGACGACCGCGGCGACGGGAGTGTGGTGCCGGTTGACCGAAGCCAGTCGCTCCGGCAGCAGCCCCGACGCCCCGTCGCGTCCGGCGACCGCGAGCGCCTTGAGCAGGCCCGGTCCCGCCTGGAACGAGGACGACGCGGCGGAGAGAAGCAGCAGGCCACTGGCGAGCTGGAAGAAGGCGAACATCGGGCCGCGACCGACGGCCGCTTCGCCGAGGTCGCCGATCTGGGTCGAGTCCGGGCCGGGAATGCCGACGTTGAGGTACACCGCGAGTGCCGTCAGGGCAAGCGTCAGGCCGCCGACGATGACGACGGTCAACGCCAGCGTGCCGCGGCCGAAGCGGCGACGGCCGCGGTCGTCGAGCTGGCCGAGCTGGGCGATCGAGGTCGCCGGCGCCTCGGTGCCGGTCGCCAACGCCATCGCCACCGGGAAGGCGAAGATCACCGCCACCAGTGCCGGGCTCGCCGAGCCCGTGATCGGGGCTGAGTTGTGGAATGAGTGGGGATCGGTCCAGCCGAGGGCGAGCACCGTGACCGCGGCGACGATGAAGAGGCAGGTCATCGCGGCGAAGATCAGCCGGCCGCCGTGGCCGAACCAGGTCAGCGCCGCGACGAGAACGACGAGCGCAAGCGCGATCGGAATCCGCTCCGGCGCCAGCCCCGGCAGGTAGTCGATCACCGAGCTCGCCGCGGCCGCGATCGAGATCGCGATCGTCAACGCGAAGTCGACGATAAGGGCGCCGATCGGGAGGAACGTCCAGCCCTCGCCGAAGGCCCGGCCGGCGGCTTCCGGCGACCCGCCGCCGCGCGGGAACGCTTTCACCAGTTGCCAGTAGTTGATCGTGATCAGGGCGATGATCCCGATCACGATCGCCATCGTCGGCAGCAGAAGGTCGAGGTGCCCGCCGAGCGCGCGCAGCGCCGCCTCGATCGCGTAGGCGACCGACGACACCGGGTCGGCCATCACCGCGAAGGCGAAGGCGAAGAAGAGGAGCGCCTTCGGCGGACGTCGGAAGATGCGCGCGAGGCCAACTGGCTGCTGCTTGGAATACACGGGAACCTCCTGGGTCGACGACTTGTGTCGCCGACCAGGCTTCCCGGCACACCAGGAGGTGAGCTTAGCGCGAGATCAGCCCTGCTGCCTCATCCAGCGCGCGCCGAGGTTGTCGGTGAGGCCATGGGCGACGATCGAGCTGATGATCGTGATCGCCGCGACGTCGAAGATCAGGTTGGCGTTACCGACGTCGGCCTTGACGACAAAGAGGGCGAAGAGCATCGAGGCGACACCCTTGGGGCCGAACCAGGCCATGAAGAGCTTCTGCGGTCGCGGGATGCCGGTGTTGACGAAGGAGAGCATCACCGCGACGGGACGGGCCAGGAGGATGGCGAAGAGGACGAAGACGACCAGCGGCGGCACGCTGTGATGGAAACCGGTCGCGACGATCAGGGCGCCGAAGACGAAGAAGGTGATCACCTGCAGGATCGCGCTCGCGTTCTCGGCAAACTCGACGAAGCCCTGCGGCACGTCACGCTCGGCCGCTCCCATCGCGATCCCGCAGACGAAGGCCGCGATCAGGCCGTTGCCGACCGTCACGTCGGAGAAGCCGAAGGCGACGAGCGCGAAACCGACGGCGTAGATGCCCTCGTAGCGGGCGGTCAAGCCGCCGCCGGGCAGGTAGCGATGCAACCGGCCCCCGAGAACGCCGAGCGCGACCCCGACCGCGGCGCCGAACAGCGCCTCGCCGAACAGCTTCGCCGCTTCGGTCCCGGCATCGCCGCCAGGCGTCACGAGGACAAGGAAGAAGAGCACGAAGGGCAGCGCCAGGCCGTCGTTGAGACCGGACTCGAGGTTGAGCGTGTGGCGGACCGCACTCGGCACCAGCCGCGAGGTGACCACTGTGGAGGTGACCACCGGGTCCGTGGGCGAGAGCACCGCCCCGAGCAGCAACGCCTCCGCCCAGCTCAAGTCCGGGAATAGCGCCCTCGCCGCCAACCCCAGCAGCGCCATCGTGATCGGCATCGCGATCACCAGGGCGCGCGCGACCGGGCTCCAGTGCTTGCGCAGCAGCTCACGCTCGACGAACATCCCGTCGGAAAAGAGGGTGAGGATCAGGGCCAGCTCGACCAGCTCGACGATCGACTCGCTGGTCGCATCGACGCCGACCACATCGGTGGCGGCAAGAGCAATCCCAAGCGCCACCGAAAGCACCGAGGCCGAAAGCACGGTCCCCCGCATCACGCCCGAGAGAGCAGCCACCACGGTGAGCAGCGCACCGAAGATCAGCACCGCGTCGCCGAAGCCCAGGTTCATAGAGATCGGAACCTAGAGGACCGGTCGGCCCCGCGCGACGCTCAGAAATTTGCGGTTACGACAACGGCTGCGAAGGCGGCGAGAATGCCGGCGAGGCTGTAGATCATCGAGTGCTGCAAAGCGTCGAAGCGTTTCTCGAAACGCTCTTCCAGGCGATTGAAACGCGCATCGACATGGGCTTCGAACTTGTCGAAGCGTTCGTCGACCTGCTCAAAGCGTTTGTCCACCTGCTCAAAGCGCTTGTCGACCTGCTCAGCAAAATGGTCGAGGCGGTCGTCCTTCCAGTTCACTTCTCTGCTGTCTCCACGTCGCTGACGTTACAGACAAAATATTACACGTGACGCGCGAAAGTGTGCCGGACGGATATGCGAGCGATCAGCTTGACGGGCCCAGCAGGTCGCGCTCGACCAGCAGCTCGGCGACCTGGACGGCGTTGGTCGCCGCACCCTTGCGCAGGTTGTCGCCGGCGATCCAGAGGTTGAGCGTGCGCTCCTCGTCGGGGTCGCGACGAATGCGGCCGACGAGGACCTCGTCTCGGCCGGCGGCGTCGATCGCCATCGGGTAGGCGCCGTCGGTGGGGTCGTCGACAACGATCACGCCCGGCGCCTCGAAGAGCAGTTCCCGACAGTCCTCCGGCGAGAGATCCTCAGCGGTGCGCACGTTGACCGACTCCGAGTGGCCGCTGACGACGGGCACACGGGCGCAGGTCGCGGAGATCGAGACCTCCTCGCCGATGCCGAGGATCTTGCGCGTCTCGGCCATCACCTTGCGCTCCTCGGTGGTGTAGTCGTCGCCGTCCTTGAAGACCTCGACCTGAGGCAGGACGTTGAAGGCGATCCGGTGTGGGTAGATCCTCGGCTCCGGCACCGGTTGGCCGGCGAGGATCGCCCGCGACTGCTCCTTCATCTCTTCGATCGCGCGCTGGCCGGTGCCGGACACTGCCTGGTAGGTGGAGACGACCAGGCGCTCGAGGCCGACCGCGCGCTGGATCGGCGCCAGCGCCATCATCATCACCATCGTCGTGCAGTTCGGGTTGGCGACGATGCCCTTGTGGCCGGCCGCCGCGTCGGGGTTGACCCCGGCGACGACCAGGGGCACGTCCTCGTGCATGCGCCAGTAGCTGGTGTTGTCGACGACCACGGCGCCTGCCTCGACCAGCTTCGGCGCCCATTCGGAGCTGACGGCGCCGCCCGCCGACGACAGCACCACATCCAGACCCTGGATCGTCTCCTGGCTGAGTGACCGACACTCGAGCGTCGAGCCATTCCAAGCGATCTCGCGCCCAGCGGACCGCTCCGAAGCGAACGGCACGACCTCCGACACCGGAAAATCGCGCTCCGCAAGCACCCCGAGGATCGTCGACCCGACCGCCCCCGTCGCCCCCAGAACACCAACTCTGTAGCCACCGTTAGCCATGAGCTTCGAGTATGACGAAGCCCTTGGCCCTCGGGCGACGTGAGAAGTGTCCCTCGAACCGGCGGATACTCAAAGTGCCGAGCTAATTAGCTCGGCACTTGTCGGGACGAGGGACACTTCTCACGCCGCCCGCCACGCCCAACGCTCGTCAGCCACCAACGGTCGGGCGGTGCGCGGCGCCTTCTGGTTCTTCAGCGCGGACGGCGTCGGCGCCGAGCTCGAACGCTTTGTGCAGGGCCTGCACGGCCTGCGGCACGGCATCGGCCGAGATGACGCAGGAGATCTTGATCGGCGAGGTGGAGATCATCTCGATGTTGATCCGCTCGCGGCCGAGCACCTCGAAGACCTTGGCCGCGACGCCCGGGTGGGAGCGCATGCCGGCGCCGATGATCGAGACCTTGCCGATGCGGTCGTCGGTGCGCACGCCCTGGCTGACGTCGCCGAGCGAGGCGATCGCGTCGGTGGCGGTGCGCAGCTCGGCGCGGTCGATCGTGAAGGAGAGGTCGGCGAGCTCGTCGTCGCTCACCGGCTCGTTCTGGATGATCACGTCGACGTTGATCCCGGCGTCGGCGAGGGCGCTGAAGATCTTGCCGGCGACGCCCGGCTCGTCGCGGATGCCGACCAGCGTCACGCGCGCCTCGTCGTCGCTGTGGGTCACGGCTGTTACGAAGGGGTTCTCCACGGTCTCCTGCTCGCTCTCGTCCTCGCTGACGACGAGCGTACCGGGACCGTCCTCGAAGCTGCTGCGGCAGTGGATGCGAACGCCGTGGTTGCGTGCGTACTCGACCGAGCGCAGCTGCAGCACCCGCGCCCCCGAGGCCGCCATCTCGAGCATCTCCTCGAAGGTGGCGACGGAAAGCTTGCGGGCGTCGGGGACGATCCGCGGGTCGGCGCTGAAGACACCGGCGACGTCGGTATAGATCTCGCAGACGTCGGCGCCGAGCGCCGCGGCGAGGGCGACCGCGGTCGTGTCGGAGCCGCCGCGGCCGAGCGTGGTCACGTCACGGCTCTCGGTCGAGACGCCCTGGAAGCCGGCGACGAGGACGATCTGGTCCTCCTCGAGCGCCGCCTCGATCCGCTCCGCTTTGACGTCGATGATCCGCGCCCTGGTGTGGGAGGAGTCGGTGACGATCCCCGCCTGCGATCCGGTCAGCGAGATCGCCTTGTGGCCAAGATCGTGGATCGCCATCGCGCAGAGCGCGCAGGAGATCCGCTCGCCGGTCGAGAGCAGCATGTCCATCTCGCGCGAGTCCGGCCGCTCGGAGATCTCGAGGGCCTGGGAGACCAGCTCGTCGGTCGTCTTGCCGCGCGCCGAGAGCACCGCCACCGCCCGGTTGCCCGCCTCGCGCGTGGCGACGATCCGCCGCGCGGCGCGCTTGATCTGCTCGGCGCCGGCGACGGACGTGCCGCCGAACTTCATCACGACTGTCTTCGGGCTCTCCTCGGCCATGGACGGTTGAGGATAGTCGGCCATTGGCCGACGCCGTCCCGGATCGGGGCTCGGCTACTCGCCGCCGCCGAGGTTGCCGAGCATCGCGTGCTCGGCCATGCGGATCAGGCCGAGGGCCATGTGCGGGCGCATGTCGCTGGTCCGCACCCGCACGTGCGAGCCGTGCGGCCCGACCACCTCGACGATCGTGCAGACGTCGCCGATCTGGCAGTCCTCGCCGTAGTCGGCTTCCAGCGCCTCCATCTGCGCGGTCACCACCTGGCCCATCTTGCTCTGGTCGATCGGCATGCTCCATGCAGACTACATGTGATCGACATCACGCCAGAAGATATATCGATGCGATATATCTTGGCCGTGGACCTCAGCCCCACTGCCTACGTGATCCTCGGCATGGTCAGCCGCGAGCCGCGCTCCGGCTATGAGATCAAGGCGCTGGTCGACGAAACCACCCGCTTCTTCTGGGCAGCCAGCTATGGCCAGATCTACCCGGAGCTGAAAAAGCTCTCCGCAGCGGGATTGGTCGAGGGGCGAGACGAGCCGCGCGGCGAGCGGCGGCGCACGGTCTACGCGATCACGCCCGGCGGCGAGAAGGAGCTGCGAGCGTGGCTGCGTCGGCCTCCCGAGACCTTCGAGCTGCGCGAGGAGGGCCTGCTGAAGCTCTTCTTCGCCGGCGTCCTTCCCCCCGAGGAGGCGGCGCAGATCCTCAGCGCGATGCGCGAGCACCGCCTCGCCCTCGCCGAGCGCCTGCGCGCGATCGAGCCGAAAGCCCGGCAGAAAGACGAAGCCGGAGACCCCTACCCGCGGATCGTGCTCGAAGGGGGAATCGAGTTCAACGAGTGGTTCGCCGAGTGGTGCGAGCGGATGGAAGCCCGGCTGCTCGGCGCCGCCTCAACCGGAAGGAGCAACTGATGTTCGACGCACTCGCCCGCTTCGCCGACGGCAACGCCCGCCGCATCGGCGTCTTCGCGCTCGCCTTCTTCCTCCTCGCCGCCGCCCTCGGCGGCTCGGTCGCCAAGCGCCTCGACCCCTACGGCGCCGACGATCCGGCGACCGAGACGGTACAGGCGAGGGAACGGCTGGAGGACGCCGGCCTGCGCATCCCCGCCGTGCTCGTCCTCCTCCGGCACGCCGGCGTCTCGGCACCCTCGACCCGTGCCCGCGTCGAGGCGCTCGAGCGCAGCGTGCGCGCCAATCCCGACGTCAAGTCGGTCAGCGGCTACTACGACACCGGCTCGCGGGTCTTCGTCTCCAGGGACGGCCGCTCGACCTATTTCGCGGTCACCCTGAAGCCGACCGACGACAAGCGCTGGCAGGAAGCGGGCGCCGACATCGCCGACTCCCTTGCCGGTAGGCCGGGCATCCTCGTAGGCGGCGCCGCGGTCGCCCAGGAGCAGGTCAACAAGCAGGTCGAGACCGACCTGCGCACGGCCGAGATGCTCGCCTTCCCGCTGCTCTTCCTGCTCTCGCTGCTCTTCTTCCGCAGCCTCGTCGCCGCGGCACTGCCGCTGATGATCGGCGGCCTGGCGATCGTCGGCACCTTCCTCATCCTGCGCGTGGCGAGCGAGCTCGGCTCGATCTCGATCTTCGCCCTCAACCTGACCACGGCGCTCGGCCTAGGCCTGGCGATCGACTACAGCCTCTTCGTCGTCTCCCGCTATCGCGAGGAGATCGCCAAGGACGGCCCCGGCCTGGCGGCGATGCGCCGCGTGCTGGCGACCTCGGGGCGCACGGTGTTCTTCTCCTCGCTGACGGTCGCCGCAGCGCTCGCCTCGCTGCTCGTCTTCCCCCAGCGCTTCCTCTACTCGATGGGGCTCGGCGGCTCCCTGGTGGCGCTCTTCGCGGCGCTGATCTCGCTGACGGTCCTGCCGGCCGTCCTGACCCTGCTCGGTCCGCGGGTCAACGCGCTCTCGCCGCGCTTCCTGCAGCGCCGCGCCGAGACCGACGCGCGCCCGGACGAGAGCGGCTTCTGGTACCGGCTCTCGCGCTTCGTCATGCACCGGCCTGTTCCCGTGGCCACCCTCAGCGCCGCCTTCCTGATCGCGCTCGGCCTGCCCTTCCTCGGGATCAAGTTCAACACCGTCGACCCGACCGTCCTGCCGACGTCGGCCAGCGCCCGCCAGGCCTACGACGAGGTCAGCTCCGAATTCCCGCCCTACCGCGAATCGCCGATCTGGATCGACGTCGAAGGCGGCACCCCGCGGGCGATCGGGCACTACGCAGCGGCGGTGCGGCGGGTGCCCGGCGTCGCCGAAGTCGCGCCGCCGCAGCCGCTTCGCGGCGACGTGACCGCGATCCAGGCGATCTCAACCCACCCCTTCATCTCCAACGCGAGTCAGAGCACCGTCGATGCGATCCGGGCGCTTTCGCCGCCACCGGAGGCGACGGTCCTGGTCGGCGGCGCGACGGCGGACTTCGTCGACTTCCAGTCCAGCCTCGACCGCCACCTGCCGATCGCGCTGGCGATCATCGTGATCGCAACGCTGACGATCCTCTTCCTGATGACCGGTTCGGTCGTGTTGCCGATCAAGTCGCTGCTGATGAACTTCCTCAACCTCAGCGCCGTCTTCGGCCTGCTCGTGCTGATCTTCCAGGACGGTCGGCTGGAAGGCTTCCTCGACTACACCAGCCCGGGCGCGATCGAGCAGACGATGCCGATCCTGCTCTTCGCAGTCGCCTTCGGCCTCTCCACCGACTACGCCGTCTTCCTGCTCTCGCGGATCAAGGAGGCGCGCGACAACGGCGCCTCGGACTCCGAGTGCGTGGCGATCGGCCTCGAGCGCACCGGCCGCATCGTCACCGCCGCGGCCCTGCTCTTCGCCGTCGCGATGTTCGCCTTCGCCACCTCGAAGATCATCTTCATCAAGGAGAACGGCGTCGGCACCGCCCTCGCCGTCCTGATCGACGCCAGCATCGTCCGGGCCCTCCTCGTCCCCTCGCTGATGGAGCTGCTCGGCAAGTGGAACTGGTGGGCGCCGGCACCGCTGCGGCGGCTGCACGAGCGGTTTGGGGTCAGCGAGGCGTCCGTGCCCGGCGAGGCGCGCTGAGGAGCGGGCGATGATCTACAAGGCGATAGTCAAACGCAAGGCCCGCGACCTCTTCGCCGCCCTTAGTCGAGGCGACTGGAAGGCGGCAACCAAGGACTTGGCCGACGACGTGCACCACGTCTTCCCCGGCGACAACGCCCTGGGCGGGGAACGACATTCGCGCGAGGCGATGGAACGTTGGTTCGAACGCCTCTACCGGCTGATCCCCGAGATCGAGTTCGAGGTGCGCGAGGTATCTGTCAAAGGCTGGCCGTGGGACACGGCGATCGCGGTCGAGTGGACCGACCGCGGGCGCGCCGCCGATGGCCAGCCCTATGAGAACGAGGGCGCCCACTGGATCCGCCTGCGCTGGGGCAAGGGAGTCTCCGTACACGCCTACCTCGACACCGAGAAGGTGACCGTTATCACCGAACGCCTGGCTGCCGACGGCATCGCTGAGGCGGCCGAGCCACCGATCACCGGGTAGCGCGGCGCAACCCGGTCCTCCCCTAAGAGCTGAGGTTGTAGACGCTGCTGTCGAAGACGGTGAGGACCGGGTTGGCGGCGTAGCCGATCGCAGGTAGGCCGAAGAGTTCCTCGATGCTGCGCAGCAGCGCGAAGTGGTTGTAGTAGCCGCTTTCGTTGGTGGTGCCCGCCGTGACGAAGGGCGAGAGCAGCAGCAGCCCCACATGGCCGCCGCCGCCACTCGGTTTGATCGGGCCGCTGGCGGCCGGTGGCGTCGAAGGGGGCGGCAGGTTCGGGTATTCGGGAGTGCCGCAGCAGGCGCTCGCGTCGGCATTCGGCCCTTCCTGCGGCGCCTGTGCGGACACGATGGCGATCAGGCCGCTCTGGTTGTACGCATCCGATGCCTGGATCTCGGGGACGATCCGTTCGAGAAATTGCTGTTCTTCGCCGGCTTCGGGGACGATGTAGGAGAAGTTTGGCGTGGTTTTCTCCGATTCGAGATCGGTCGCCAGCTGCTCCAGGCCAGCGCTGCGTTCGGCGCATTCGGGCGTATCGGCGATCGAGTGGAAGAAGGCGAACGGTTTGGCCGGCGCTTCGTGGGAGCAGCCGTTCCCGCCCTCGACGTACGCCTTCCAGGTCTTTTTCGCTTCGGTCAGTTGACCTGGGAGCGTCTTGGTCGCCGCCGGGTAGACGCAGCCTTCGCCTTCGACCTGTTCTTCGAGGCCGACGGTCGTCGAGGCGAGATCGGCGTATTCGGGACAGCCTTCGGCCGTGGCCGGCGTCGGCCCCTGGCCGCTGAGCAGGGCGATCTCGTTCGCAAGGTCGCCCTGGGTCACGGCGTAGTAGTTCTCGAGCAGCTCGCCCTGTTCGCGCAGGGCCTGAGAGAGATAGGTGTCTTGCGCGCCTTCGCCGTAGGTTTCCTCGAAGCCGCGGTCACCGAGCACGACCATGAACACATGCGTGACCGGCGGCAAGACTTCGGTGGGGAACTCTTCCGGAGGCGGTTTGACGAGGTGTGGCGCTTCCGGTTCCCCGAAGGAACCCGGCGGCGTCCCGGAGGCGACGGCTTCGGGCGGCAGTGGCGCTTCTTCCACTGCTTCCGGTTCTTCTTCGACTGATTCCGGTGCCGCTTCTGCGACGGCTTCCGGGCTGACTTCGACGACGATCGGCGCGACGGCGGCGCTCTGGGCGAGCGGCCCCGTCGCGGCGCCGATGATGACGCCGAAGGCAAGCAGGGCCATGGTCGCGACCGCGGCGCTGCGCGGCTCCGGCATGTAGCGCTCGGCAAAGCTCGCGTCCTCGAGCTCGCCCTCGACGGATGGTTCCTCGGCCGGGTTTTCGGCGGGCTCCGGCGTGGGTTCCGCGGGCGCTGCCGGCGATACCTCGGCATCCCCCTTTTTCCCGGAGAGCCAACGGGCGAAGGCTGCCGGGATCGCACCTACCCGCGTTCCGCAGGAGAGGCAGTAGCGCTGGTCGGGCGACAGCTCGGCGCCACAGCCCCTACAGCTCGTGGCCTGCCCGTCGTGGCCGTCGTCACGCATGCCGGTCGACACCGATGCGATTGTCGAGTCCAGTCCCCACCGAGTTGTGACGGGGATGTGAACTTCGCTCTCGGACGGCGCCGGAGTCCTTCACAACTTCGCAACACCAGGCGAAGTGGCAGCGAAGACCATGGCCTCAGTGAACCCGGCCGCGGAGCAATGCCCCAACTGCCAGGCCTATATCGCAGCCGACCAGCGCTACTGCCTTGCCTGCGGGACACGCTGCGGCGAACCGCGCCTGCCGTTCATGGACGCGGTGACCTTCATGGACGCGATGAAGACGTCTCCCCAGGGCGCCGTGGCCGCCCCGCCGCTCAAGCAGCGGCGTATGTCGCCGAACACGGCACTCTTCGCGACGATCGGCGTGCTGCTCCTGGCGATGGGGGTCGGCGTCCTGATCGGCCGCTCCGGCCACACGAGCAGCGCGACAACGGCCGCGGCCCCTCAGGTGATTGAAGTCGGCGGCGGAGGCGGAGGGGCCAAAGCAACGGCGTCCGAAGCGGGAGGCGAAACGATCGGCGGCTCCTCCAAGAAGGTGTCGAAAAAAGCCCTCAAGAAGGAAGCCACCTCGCAGAAGGACACCGAAGAAGTCCTGCACGCGAAGGTCCCACTCGCGAAACCGGGCACCCAGCTCGGCGACAAGTGCAAAGAAGGTGTCGCCGGCTGCAAAGGCGGCGAATTCACCGGCGAATTCTTCGGCGAATGAGACTCCCGATCCCCCGCCGCGGCAAGGCCGAGAGCAACGGCGCCGCCCCCGCCCCCCCACCGACATCGCTCGAGGCGCACGGCCAGGGCCTGGTCGTCGACCTCGAACGGCGCCGCGACCAGCTCGTCGCCAAGGTCGCCGAGCTGCAGTGGGACCTCGGCGGGCTGGTCTACGAGATGGCGGTCCGCAACCAGGTAAACGTCGAGCTGCTGGTCAGGCGCGCCGTCGCCCTGCAGGACGCCGACGCGGAACTGAGCGAGGTCGAACGGATCGTGCGCATGGAGCAGACCGGCACCGCCGGCTCGTGCATCTCCTGCGGCGCCCCCCACAGCATGGGCGCGACCTTCTGCTGGCAGTGCGGGCAGCCGCTGCTCGCCCAGGTGCCGAGCGACGCGATCGCCCGGCGCTGAAAACCCGCGCCGCCTCCTCTAACCGAAGCGGCCGCTGACGTAGTCGCGCGTCCGCGGGTCGGCCGGGTGGCCGAAGATCTTCTCGGTGTGGTCGTGCTCGATCAGCGTCCCCACCGGCTCGCCGCCGGCGGCGTTGAGGCCGAAGAACGCGGTCTCGTCGGCGACCCTTGCCGCCTGCTGCATGTTGTGAGTGACGATCACGATCGTGAAGCGGCCTTTGAGGCTGTGCATCAGCTCCTCGATCGAGGCCGTCGCGATCGGGTCGAGGGCCGAGGCCGGCTCGTCGAGCAGCAGCACGTCGGGTTCGATCGCGATCGCCCGTGCGATGCAGAGCCGCTGCTGCTGGCCACCTGAGAGGCCGTGCGCGCTGGACTTGAGGCGGTCCTTGACCTCGTCCCAGAGTGCGGCGCCGCGCAGCGCCTTCTCCACCCGCTCGTCGAGCCCGTGGCGCAGGCCGAGGTTGCGCGGCGCCCAGGCGACGTTGTCGTGGATCGACTTCGGAAACGGGTTCGGTTTCTGGAAGACCATGCCGATCCGCCGCCGCACCTCGACCTCGTCGACGTTGCCCGCGTATAGGTCGTGGCCGTGGTAGAGCACTTCCCCGTCGAGCCTGAAGCTGGGGACTGAATCGTTCATCCGGTTGAGGCTGCGGATGAAGGTCGACTTGCCGCAGCCCGACGGCCCGATCAGTGCCGTGATCCTGCTGCGCGGGATGCGCATGTTGACGCCCTGCAGCGCCCGCTTCGCGCCGTAGTGGACCGAGACCTCGCGAACGTCGAAGACCGATTCCACCGCCGGCTCACGGCGGCCGGCCGAGGGCCCGGCCTCTGCCAGAGGACCGCTCTGTATCCGCACCCGCGAGGGAGGCACAGGGGCGGTCGGCTCGAAGCCGGCCTGTCCGAATTGCTGCTCGACCGAGCTCACCCGGCCATCTTCCTGCGGCTGCGATTGAGCAGGACGCGGGCACCGACGTTCGCGGCCATGATGAGGGCCAGCAGGACGAAGCCCGCGCCCCAAGCCCGGGCGAAGCCTTCCGGGTTCGCTTCTTCGGAGAGCCTGTAGATCGTTCCCGGCACGTTCGGCACCGCTTCGAACGGGTTGAGCGAGACTTCGATACCGGGGTTGTTCGAGGTGAGCAGGATCAGCGGCGCGGTCTCGCCGGCGGCGCGGGCGACGGCGAGGATCGTCGCCGTCGCGATCCCACCGACCGCGCTCGGCAGGATCACGGTCAGGATCGAGCGCCAGCGGCTGACGCCGAGCGCGTCGGACGCTTCACGCATGCTGTCGGGGACGAGGCGCAGCACCTCCTCGGTGCCGCGGGCGACGATCGACAGCATGATGATCGCCAGTGCCACCGAGGCGGCAATGGCCGACTGGCTTGCCGTCGCTTCGACTATGAGGATGAAGATGAAGACGCCGACGATGATCGATGGGTAGCCGTTCATCACGTCAAGGGCAAGGCGGACCGGCGTCGCTATTCGCCCCCCGCCGAACTCGACCAGGTAGACGGCGACCAACACCCCAAGCGGCACCGCGAGCAGGGTGGCCATGGTGACGATCTCCGCGGTGCCGACCAGAGCGGGGCCGATCCCGTTTGGCGCCCCTTCGAAGAAGAAATCGAGGCTGAGGGCGCCGGCGCCGTGGACGAGGACGCCGTAGACGACGATGCCCAGCACGCCGACGGCGAGGGCGGCGGCGAGCGTGGCGCCGGACTCGGCGACGCGGCTGATCGCGCGCCTGCGACGCAGGTTGCCGGTCGGCGTCAGCGGCGCCGCCGGATCGAAGGGACTCTCGTGCGCGTTTGTCGATTCGAGGGTCATCGAGCGACCATCCGCCGATAGTCGAAGCGCCTGCCGATCCACTGCGCGCAGAGGTTGGAGGCGAGGCCGATCACGAGCAGGATCGCGGCGCAGTAGTAGAGCGAGGCCTTGTGCATTCCCGTGATCGCGCCGGGGAACTGGTTGGCGATCCGCGCCGCCAGCGTGTCGCCGGTTTCGAAGAGGGACGTGTTGATTTTTTCGCCGGCGCCGATCATCTGGGCGACGGCGATCGCCTCGCCCAGCGCGCGGCCGAGGCCGAGCAGAGATGCCGCGATCACTCCGGAGGAGGTGGTCGGTAGGACGATGCCCCGCACGACCTCCCAGCGGGTCGCGCCGAGGGCGCTTGCCCCGTCCTGGACGTCGCGGGGGACGGCGAGGAAGAGGTCGCGCGAGATCGAGGCGACGATCGGGATGATCATGATCGTCAGGACCAGGCTGGCGGTGAAGATGCTCGCCCCTGTCGTCTGTGGCGGCCCGAAGAGCGGGATGAAGCCGAGCGTGTTGTGGAGAAACGGCTCGACGTGCTTCTGCACGAAGGGAGCGAGGAGGAGGATGCCCCAGAAGCCGAGGATGACGCTCGGGATCGCGGCCAGCATTTCGACCATCGGTGAGATCACTCCCCTGATGCCCTTCGGGGCGAGCAGGCTGAGGTAGAGACCGATCGCGATCGCGATCGGCGCTCCCAATAGGAGGGCGAAGAAGGAGCTGACCAGTGTTCCGTAGAGCATGACGCCCGCGCCGAAGACGCCGAAGTTGGGCAGCCATTCGGTGCTGAAGAGGAAGCCGAGGCCGAACTTCGAGATTGCCGGGCCGGCGTGGTCGAAGATCTGGTAGGCGCTGAGGACGAGGATGCCGACCGCCGTCAGAGCGGCGGCCGCGCAGACGACGCGCAGCAGTCCGTCGCCGAAGCGGTCCAGCGAGCGGCGGCGAGCGGCGGACCTGCTGCGGGAGGGCTGAACGCTGCCGGTCGCGGCGGGGCTGGCGGCGGTGCTCACGGCGGGCAGCGTAGAGGAGCGCGGAGTCGATTCATACCCCCGCGCCCTCGATTTTCACAGAATTGAAACAAATGATTGAGCTGTTAACAGCTCGTCAACAAGTCGCGGAAGTTGTTACAAAATTTAAACACTCGATCTTTCACAGAATTGACACACAGGCCTTCTTTCGCGAAGCGATCCTGCGGCTTGCCAGGGGGCGTTCCGCGGCCTGTGGGCACGGCGCCCGACGATTACACAAGCCGAAAGGATTCCCTTGATTCGCAACAGGTTGTTCGGTTTCCTAACCGCGGCGCTGGCGATGGTGGCGTGCATGGCCACCGTGGCCACCGCGACCGCCTCAGCCACGCTGACCGGCGCGGGCTCGTCCCTCGTCGCTCCACTGATGTCCAATTGGATCAACGGCTTCGAAGCCCGTCATAACGGTGCGGTCAAAGTCACCTACGCCTCGGTCGGCTCGGGCACCGGCATCGCCCAGATCACCGCCCGCACGGTCGACTTCGGCGCCTCCGACGCGCCGCTGACGCCGGAACAGGCAGGGGCCTGCAACGGCTGCGTGCAGATCCCATGGGGCCTGACCGCCACCGGTCTCGCCTTCAAACTCCAAGGGGTCAAGAAACTGCGCCTCTCGGGGAAAGTGATCGCCGGTATCTACTTCGGCAAGATCACGAAATGGAACGACCCCAAGATCAAGAAACTGAACCCGAAAACCCACCTGCCGGGCACACCGATCACGCCGGTGTTCCGCAGCGACGGGTCCGGTGACACCTACGCGTTCACCAACTATCTCTCCAAGGTGAGCAAAGCCTGGAAGAAAGAACGTGGCTTCGCGACCTCGGTCAGCTTCCCGGCCGGTGTCGGCGCCAAAGGCAACTCCGGGATCACGTCGGTCGTGGAAACGACGAACGGCGCGATCGGCTACATCTCGGCCTCGTACATCATCGCCGCCGGCCTGCGTGCCGTCGCGGTGCAAAACGAAGCCGGTAATTTCACCTTCCCGAACCTGAAGAACATCTCCGCCGCGGCGGCAATGGTGAAGAAGGTTCCGAGCAGCAACGAGCTGCACATCGTCAACCCGCCGAAGAAGTTCAAGACGGCGTACCCGATCTCGACGTTCACCTACTGCATCGCGCCTCACGACGCGGGGCAGAAGAGCCTGCTGTCCGAATTCATCAGCTACGCGCTGACGACGGGACAGAAATACGGTGCGGCGCTCGACTTCGCGCCCCTGCCGAAAGTCGTCAAACAGGCGGGCGCCCACGCGCTGGCCGGCCTCTAAGACGGCCTAGGACGCCGGGAGGCGTCGATTGCCCGCCCGGCTCGGGACTCCCACGGGGTTCCGGGCCGGGCTTCTTTGTCCGAATCCCTAGGCGAAGGCCTGGGCGGCGCGCCGGCGCAGGTCGGCGTTGAGCATGCCGGTCACCGCGCTGGGCGTCTCGCCGGCGGAGGGGACCGCATCGCCGATCAGACCGCCGGCGCGGAAGCCGAAGAGGGGGGCGTCGAAGCCGGCCTCGCGGATCTTGCGGACGAGCTTTACCGCGTCGACGGTCTCGGCGCCAGGCCCGCAGAGGACGATCGCAGTCGGGTCGAGAGCGCGCAGCGCCCGCTCCAGCCGCTCGTCACCGAGCTCGTCGGAGAGGACCAGCACACGAAAGCCGGCGCGGCGAAGGGTGAGGTCGAGCGCCTGAGCATGGACCGCCTCGGCGTCGGAGCCGCGGCTCGAGTCGAGCAGCAGTATCCCCGCCGGCCGCGAGGCGGCAGAGGCAAGGCGGCGGGCGCCGTGCAGCCAGCCGGTCGCCCAGCGCGAGGCGAACTCGAGCTCGGCCTCGCGATCGGGGTCGGCAGCGAGCTTGTCGATCGCCGGCAGCAGCATCTCCTCCACGGTGCGCTCCAGCGGCCGCAGCGCGAGGCTCTCCTCGATCGCGCGGTCCGCCGCGTCCTCGTCGAAGCTCTCCAGCGCCGCGATCAGGTTGCCGTCGCTGGCCGGCGCCGCCTGGCGCTGCCGCGCCAGCTCGATCGCCGAGGAGATGTTCCCCGTCTGGGCGAGGGCGTCACGCAGCGTCTGCAGCTCGACCAGCTCGTAGTTACGGTGGTTGCCCACCGTGCGCTTCGGCGTCGGGTAGCCGTAACGGCGCTCCCAACTGCGCAGCGTGTTGGGGCTGACCCCAAGCACTTCGGCGGCGGCGTTTGTTCTGATTCCAGCCATATTTGGTGATCCCTCAGCTCGCGCTTTTCGACGAGCCGCAGGATTGTCCCACCGGAAGCCCGGGTTTACACAAGTTATGGACGGATTTGCGAAATCTGTGATCGATCTTGCACGGCGGCGTAGGCCCGCGGGTCCTGTCGCGGCGGACCTCCCCCATGTGCTCGGACGCTGACGCGTCCTGCGCTATGGGGGACCCCTGCCGCCACGCCACCCGCGGGAGATGCGCCTTTGGCTAGAGCTCTTGCGGCCCCATCCTGGTCTGGAGCTTAAACGTCGCTCGGCCGCCTTGCCCATCGATCAATGCCGTTCTTCCGCGGGTGGCGCCGAGGGTCGGGGGTGTCTCCGCAGTCCCGGAGGCTGCTGAGGGCAGGGCCTGAACTCTGACCTGACCTCATCCCTTTGCCCGAAGCAGCACGGAGGACAAGGAGGCACCCCCTACCCTCGGCGACAGGACCCGCGGGCCACTGCCTCAGCGGTCGGGCAGGGTGCCGACGCCGACGGGCTGGCTGACGGCGCGGGCGCGCCACATCGCCTCGTCAGCCTTGCGCAACAGTCCCTCGGCCTCCGCGCCGTGCTCGGGGCAGGCGACGACGCCGGCCGTGATGCCGATCCGCAGGCCGCCGGCCTGCTCGAGCTCGTCCAACACCCGCAGCAGCCGCTCGGCCATCTGCACGCCCTCGATCGTCGTCTGGTTGGGAGCCAGCACGCAGAACGCGTCCTCCTCGAGGCGAAAGGTCTCGTCGACCAGGCGGACGCTGTCGCGCAGCGCCGCGCCGACCACCGCGAGCGACGTCTCCAGCCCTCCCTCTTCCCCGCCGTCGCGCGCCCCCGGCCCGTCGACGTCGAAGACGACGAGGCCGAAGGGGTGGCCGTAGCGCTTGTTCGTCTCGATCAGCTGGTCGAGACGGCGGCGCATGTGGCCGGGCTGGAAGAGACTGGCGTGCTGCCCTTCGGCGATCGTGCTCGGCTGCTCGCAGACGGCGTCGACCGCCGTCGCCGCCACCGAGCCGAACTCCGCCGCCAGTCGCTGGGCCGCGTCGGCGAACGGCTCGCTGCCGGCGCCCGCCATCTCGTCGCGCAGCTTGGCCAGCAGGGCGGCCTGCAGGGTGGAGACCTCGCGTGCGACCTTGCCCGCCGGCGAGGCCGCGGCGAAGCCGTTCCCTCCCTCGGTACCGGTCGTCCGCGTCGCCACGCGAAGACCTTGCCTGACGCTACGGACGCCAGGCTCGCAAAATCTCGCTATTTGCGAACTGACAAACGTCTAGGAACTTCGTCCGAAAACCGGTCGTAACGCATTTCCAATGCATCCCATTGGAAATGCGTTACGACCTCGAAATTCGGCTTTGCTAGTCGAGGCTCTGGCGGCCGGCCAGCGCCTTGCCGAGGGTGACCTCGTCGGCGTGCTCGAGGTCGGCGCCGACCGGCAGTCCGCTGGCGAGGCGGGTGACGACGACGCGGCCGCGCAGCAGCTCGGCGATGTGCAACGCCGTCGCCTCGCCGGTCGTCGTCGGGTTGGTGGCGAGGACCACCTCGCGCGCATCGCCGCTCTCAACCCGGCGCTGCAGCTCGGTGATCTTCAGGTCCTCGGCATCGACGCCGTCGATCGGTGAGAGGGCGCCGCCGAGCACGTGATAGAGGCCGCGGTACTCGTGGGTGCGCTCGATCGGGATCACGTCGGCGGGCTCCTCGACGACGCAGATCGTCGTCCGGTCGCGGCCGGGGTCCGAGCAGATACGGCAGCGCGGACCCTCGGAGAGGTTGAAGCACTCCTCGCAGAGGCCGACCTTCTCCTTCACCTCGCCGATCGCGGCGGACAGTGCCGCCGCCTCTTCGTCGGGCGCGCGGAGGATGTGGAAGGCGAGCCGCTGAGCCGTGCGCTGGCCGATCCCAGGCAACCGCGAGAGCTCGGCGACGAGGCGAGCCAGCGGTGCCGGCCCCTCAGTGCTCACATTCCCGGCAGGCCGAGCCCGCCGGTGATCCCGCCCATCTTCGACTCGGCCAGCGCCTGCGCCGCGCGCAGCGCCTCGTTGACCGCGGCCTGCACCATCTCGGCCAGCAGGTCGGCCTCCTCGGGGTCGATCGCCTCGGGGTCGATCGCGATCTCGCGCAGGGTCAGGTCACCGCCCATCTTCACCTTGACCATTCCACCCCCGGCGCTCGCCTCGACAACCTCGTCTTTGAGCGCCTCCTGAGCCTGCAGCATCTCGCTCTGCATTTTCTGCGCCTGCTTCATCAGCGCATTCACGTCGAAGCCTCCCGGCATCCCGCCCCTGGCCACTAGCCGACCTCCTTCGCGTCGAATTCGCTCTTCAGCTTCTCCACGATCGCATCGTGATCGATCTCGGGCTCGGCCGGCGCCTCGGCCTCTTCCGGCTCACCCTCGAGGAGGACATAGGAGGGCCGCAGCCTCTCCCCGAGCACAGCCTCGAGCGCATCGGCCATCAGCTCCCGCTTTTCCGGCGTCTCGGCCTTCTTCTTGTTGAAGGTCAGGTCTTCGGGGAAGCCGACCTTCAGCTCCCCGTCCTCCAAGCTCACCGGGAGGGCCCCGTCGAACGTCGCGGCGAGGGCCGGACTGGCCTCACGCAGCTTGTCGAGGATCGCCGGCCAGGTGCTCTGGACTTCCACCAGGCCGATGGGACCGGGGCTCGTGGGGGGCCCGCTGTCAGCTGACTCCGCTTCTGCCGCGGGAGGATCGCTGTCAGCCAATTCGGTCTCTGCCGCGGGTGGCGCCGGAGACGCATTCGTCCCTTGCTCAAGTCTCTCGACGCGCCGCAGCAGCCCCTCGGTCGACGGGTCGAGGTCTGGACGCGCGGCCTTCAGCAGCGCGATCTCGACGGCCATGCGCGCGTCGTCACCCTCGCGAACATTGGTCAGCGCATTGGCGAGCTCGTCGATCGTGCGGACAAGGGTGGCGGCGCCTATCGAGCTCGCCTGGGTGGAAAGGCGATCCGCGTCGGTGGCCGTGACGACGAAGGTGTTGGGCACCTCGCCAACGGTCTGGGTGACGAGCAGGTGGCGCAGATGGGCGAGCAGGTCGCGGGCGAACTGGGCCGGATCGCGCCCCGAGCGGGCCATCTTCTCGACGCCGAGCAGGACGGCGCGCGGGTCTTCGGCGATCACCGCGTCGACGGCCTCGAAGAGCAGCTCGGCGTCGACCGCACCGAGCAGCTCGAGCACGGTGTCGAGCTCGACCCGATCGCCACCGAAGGCGACCAGCTGGTCAAGCGTGCCGAGCGCGTCGCGGAAGCTGCCGGAGGCGGAGCGGGCGATCATCGCCACGGCCGCGTCGTCGACCTCGATTCCCTCGGCGGCGGCAACCCGGGTCAGCACCTCGGAGATCTGCTCCAGAGAGGGCCGTTGGAAGTCGAAGCGTTGGCAGCGGTCGGCGATCGTCGCCATCACCTTGTGCGCCTCGGTCGTGGCGAGGACGAAGACCGTGTTCGGCGGCGGCTCCTCGAGCGTCTTGAGGAAGGCGTTCCAGGCCTCCTTGGTCAGCATGTGCGCCTCGTCGAGGATGTAGACCTTCCAGCGGCCGCCGGTCGGCGCGTAGGCGACGCGCTCGCGCAGGTCGCGGACGTCGTCGACCGAGCGGTTCGAGGCGGCGTCCATCTCGATCACGTCGATCGAGCTGCCGGCGGCGATCGTCAGGCACGATTCGCACTCGCCGCATGGCGTGACCGTCGGCCCGCCGCGCTCACAGTTGAGCGAGCGGGCGAGGATCTTCGCCATCGACGTCTTGCCCGTGCCGCGCGAGCCGACGAAGAGGTAGGCGTGGTGGACCTTGCCCTGCTCGACCGCGTTGCGCAGGGTGCGCACGACGTGCTGCTGGCCGACCACCTCGTCGAAGGAGCCGGGCCGGTGGCGGCGGTAGAGGGAGATCGCGTCTGGCATCGGGGGCTGGGGCCAGTGTATCTGCGCGTCTCGACCGCCCTCTATACCTTGCGCCGGTGCCATCGAGGGTCTCCAGCTGGCTGACGCCGGCCGCCTGGGTCGCCGCCGTCAGCGCCGTGCTGCTGCTGCTCTTCCCGGTCGGCTTCCCCAACTACGACACGATCTACGCCCTCGTCTGGGGACGAGAACTGGCGCACGGCGCGAGTCCCGACTACGGGGCCGCGCTGCCTCCCACGCCGCATCCCCTGGCCGATCTGCTCGGCCTGGCGACGACGCCGCTGGGCGGAGGGGCAATCGACGTGACGATGGTCATCGCCTACGTCTCGCTCGGCCTCGTCGGCTACCTCGTCTACCGGCTCGGGGCGCTCTGGTTCGACCGCCCGATCGGCGCGGTCGCCGCCCTCATCGTCCTCACCCGCGCCCCCTACCTCTCCAACGGCCTGCGCGCCTACGTCGACCTCCCCTACATCGCCCTCTGCCTGGGCGCCCTCGCGATCGAGTCGAAGAAACCGAAGGCGGGCTGGCCAGTGCTGGCCCTTCTTGCGTTGGCGGGCCTCCTCCGCCCGGAGGCCTGGCTGTTCTCAGTCGCCTACCTCGCCTATCTGATGCTCTGTCCCTCAAAAGCTTCCGTCACCCCAGATGGAACCGCCGATCCCGCCAACTCGTCCCACTGGGGCGCTGTCGGAGGAGAGAGCAGAACCTCCCTCGAACGGGCGGATACTCAAAGTGCCGGTCTAATTAGACCGGCACTTGTCCGGGCGAGGGAGGTTCTGCTCTCTCCTCAAGGCATTGCCCTCGCAGGCTTGGCCCTATCGGCCCCGCTCCTTTGGGCCATATTCGACTGGATCACAGCCGGCAGCCCGACGTACTCGTTCACCGGCACCCAGGAAACCGTCGAGACGCTGAAGCGGCACACGGGCCCGGTCGACCTCGTTCTCTGGGGGCCGCGCGCGCTCGGTGAAGTGATGCAGTGGCCGGGAATGGTCGGCGCGCTCGGTGGCCTCGTCCTCGGCTTCGCCCTCCTGCGCCGTCGCTCGGCGCTCGGGGTCGCCGCCGTCATCCTCGTCTTCGGCGCCTTCGCCCTGCTCGCTGTCGGCGGCCTGGCGATCATCGCCCGCTACACGATGCTCGGCGCCGCCCTGCTGGCGATCTTCGTCGCCCTCGCCCTGCTCGGCTGGCGCCTGCTGGAGGATGCCCACCCTTGGCGCCGCCGCTGGCAGGCCTTCGCCGGCGTCGTCCTGCTCATGTTCTTCCTCTGGCTGCCCAACCAGTGGGACCTCGACTCGACTGTCCACCGCGACCTCTCCAACCAGGGCACGATCGAGCGCGACCTGACCGACCTGGTCGACGCCGGTGCCTTCGCCAAGCCCCTCTGTGGGCCGATCGCCGTGCCCAACCACCGCGCGATTCCGCGCCTCGCCTTCGGGCTCGACGTCAAGCCGACCGAGATCGTCAGTGCCAGCGAGGAAGGGATTCCACGGCGCGGCTACTTCCTCGACCCCGCCAGCTCCTTCGTCATCCACAACTTCATCCTCGACCCCAACGACCCGACCCGCTTCTCGCCGTCAGTGCCGCAGGGCTTCAGCGAAATCGCCCGCAACGACTCCTGGATCCTCTACCGCCGCTGCTGACCGATCTCAGCCAGAGTGCTCGACCTGGTCGAGAATGTCATGGGTGGCGGTGGCGAGGCCCGGGTCGGCAAGCTCGATGCCGGGCGGCAGCTCGACGTGAAGCTCGCTGGAGGGATCGAAGCGGACGCGCAGCGGCCCGGCCGAACGCGAGTCGAGCACGTGCCCCCCGCGCTCGCGCCCCTCGTCGACGAAATGGAGGTGATAGCCGCTGATCTCGATGCCCTCGGCGTAGTCGGGAAAGCGAAAGCCGACCATGGTGCCGGTCACGTCGCGAAGCTCGAAGACGCGCTGCTCGGCGACGACCTCGGCGAGCGGCCGGTAGGGCGGCTGCTGGCAGGGGACCGAGCGAAGGCGAAGATGCTCGAAGCGGCCCTCGACGCGAATTGCGAAGGAGGCGGCGCCGCCCGGGACCAGGGCATCGACCTCGGCTAGCAGCGCTTCATGCCCCAGCGGCCCCGGCAGCTCGGTCTCGACGGTCGGCGAGAAGCGGGTTACGACGGCGAAGGGCGTGCGCTCCTCGGCGGCGATCTCGTTGACGGATCCGTCGAGCGCTGCCCGGTAGAAGCGCCCTTCGAGGGCGATCATCTCCCCATCGAGCCCGTTGAGGGTCCCCAGCCCAAGGTCGCCGTGCTCGGCCAGCTCGGCGAAGCTCAGGTCGCCGTCGTAGGCGCCCTCCAGCAACGCGCCGACCGTCGAAGCCTGGAACAGCACGTGGGCCTCGCGCTCGGCGTGCAGTTCGGCCTCCCGCATCGTCTCCACGTGCAGTGACCTGATCCAGCGCTCGTCCAACACGGTCAGCAGTTTCGCAGGGGTGTCTGAGCTAACCCACCATATGAGGGGCATAAGCTCAGACACGTGGCGGCGATAGAGCTACGCGGCGCGGTCAAGCGCTTCGGTCCGATCACGGCGGTGGACGGGCTCGACCTCGAGGTCCCGGCGGGGATCTGCCTCGGCCTGCTCGGGCCGAACGGAGCCGGCAAGTCGACGACGATGCGGCTGCTGACCGGGCAGGCGATCGCCGACGCGGGTGAGCTGCGCGCGCTCGGCCACGAGCTGCCCGAGGACGCCAAGGCGGCCCGCGCCGAGATGGGCGTCGTCCCGCAGCTCGACAACCTCGACGTCGACGTCACGGTCGAGGACAACCTGGCGATCTTCGCCCGCCTCTACCGGGTGCCGGACGTCGAGGCCGCAGTCGACCGCGGCCTCGACCTGGCCCGCCTGCGGGCGCGGCGCCGCGACGCGGTCGACCAGCTCTCCGGCGGGATGCGCCGCCGCCTGTTGCTGGCCCGCGGGCTCATCCACGATCCCAAGCTCGTGCTGCTCGACGAGCCGACGGTCGGCCTCGACCCGCAGATCCGCACCGAGCTCTGGTCGCTGATCGACGACCTGCGCAGCCGCGGCAAGACGATCCTGATGTCGACCCACTACATCGAGGAGGCCGAGCGCCTCGCCGACGAGGTGGCGGTGATGAACGAGGGCCGGGTGATCGCCCGCGCGACGCCGGCCGAGCTGATTGCGGCGCACGCCGGCACCCACACTGCCGAGGTCTACGGGCCGCCCGAACGTCTGACCGAAGTGAAGGCGATCGCCGAGGAGCAGGGGCTGGCCGTGCGTCCGGCCGGACCGGCGATCGCGATCGTCGGCGCCGAGCGCGCCGGCAACGGCAGCGTGCCCGAGGACGCGGTCGTCCGCGCCGCCTCGCTCGAGGACGTCTTCGTGCTGCTGACGGGAGCGGAGGCCCAGTGAGCGAGGGAACGAAGCTGCGACGGCTCGAACCGGCGGCGATCTCCGGCGTGATGAGCCGCGAGGTTGCCAATTTCCGCACCTACTGGAAGGGAACGACCTTCTCCAGCGTCCTCGAACCGCTCGTCTACCTGCTCGCCTTCGGGCTCGGGCTGAGCGCGACCCTGGTCGACGAAGTCAACGGCATCCCCTACATCCAGTTCGTCGGCACCGGCATGGTCGCCACCGCGGTGATCTTCTCCAGCGCCCTGCCGGCGATGTTCGGCACCTTCGTCAAGCACCGCTTCCAGAACACCTACGACGCGATCCTGGCCGCGCCCGTCGACGTCGAGGAGCTGGTCAGTGCCGAGATGCTCTGGATCGGACTCCGCTCCGGCACCTACGGCTGCGTCCCGCTCCTGGTCACGATCGGCTTCGGGCTCGACCCGGCCTGGGGCATGCTGCTGGTGCCGCTCTTCTGCTTCGTCACCGCGCTCGGCTTCGCCGGCTTCGGCGTCGCGATGGCGGCGACCGTCGCCAAGATCGACCAGTTCAACTACGTGACGGCGCTCTTCGTCACGCCGCTCTTCCTCGTCGCCGGCACCTTCTTCCCGATCGAAGGGCTGCCGGAGGGGTTCCAGGTCGCCGCCCAGCTCAACCCGCTGCACCAGCTGGTCGAACTGGTCCGCGGCGGCGCCTTCGGATACGAGGCGGCTGACCTCGCCCGCTTCGCCTTCCTCGTCGGCTTCGCTCTGCTCACCTGGCGCGTGGCCGTGCACCGCATGCACGCCCGCCTGATCGACTGAGCGACTGAGCGCATCCGATATCGACCCCACCCCAGTGTGGTCGATATCGGATGCGAGGAAACGGACCGTGCGCCCCGCCTTCGAAGCAAAGTCACCGGGCGTGGCTGTCGCGTTTGGCTCGAGCCGGGCTCGCCTGCGGCACCCGCGGCTTCCGCTTAAGGCTGCTTCCTTCCGGACCTGACCTGATTCACGTGCCCACGTCGCGCAGGACCCGACCGTCAACGCCGCCCACGGCGCACTGACCCCGACGGCCAGCCCCTCGGAACGGGATTCGGCCCCGCTAGAGCGGATTGCGGGTTACAGGGCACCGCTGATTCCCCGCCTAGCACGGTCCGCCGGCGATCCTACCCTGCCCGCGTAGGATCGGTGCGCCTCCGATGGTCAATGTCGACACACAATCCTTCTTCTTCATCGTCCTGATTGCCGCGATCGCCGCGACCACCGTCGCGATCGTGCCGAGGGGGATGGCCCCGCCGGTGGTGGTGCTGGAGCTGATCCTCGGCATCCTGATCGGGCCGGAAGTCCTCGGCCTCGCCCACTCCTCGGACTTCATCGACTTCTTCTCGAACCTCGGGCTGGGGATGCTCTTCTACTTCGCCGGCTACGAGATCGACTTCGAGCGGATCAAGGGAGCACCGCTGAAGCTGGGTGCGCTGGGCTGGGCGCTCTCGGTGGGAATCGCGTACGGGATCGGCGGAGCGCTCGCCGCGGCGGGAATCGTCGTCTCCTTCCTCTACACGGGGTCGGCTCTGGCAACGACGGCAATCGGCACCCTGATCCCGATCCTGCGCGACAGCGGTGGCCTCAAAACCCGCTTCGGCACCTACCTGCTGGCGGCGGGCGGAGCGGGAGAGTTCGGGCCGATCCTGCTCGTGACGCTGGTCCTCACCACTGCCAGTCCGCTGCACGAGGCGGCGATCCTCGTCGCCTTCGTCGTCCTGGCGATAGCCGTCGCGATCGCCTCGGTGCGCCTCGCCTGGCGCGGCTGGCCGGCGCTGGAAAACACCTTCGAGGCAAGCAGTCAGCTGGCGGTGCGGATCACCGTCGTGCTCGTATTCGGCCTCGTGCTGCTGGCCAGCAAGCTCGGCCTCGACGTCCTGCTCGGCGGCTTCGTCGCCGGGATGATCACGCGGGCGGCGCTCAAGGGCCATGAGCTGCAGGTGTTCGATTCGAAGCTGACCGCGGTCGGCTTCGGCTTCTTCGTCCCCTTCTTCTTCGTCACCAGTGGCATCGAGTTCGACCTCGCGGCCCTCGGCTCGGCTGCCGCACTGGCCAAGATGGCGCTCTTCTTCTGCCTCTTCCTCGTCGTGCGGGGGACACCGGCGCTGCTGCTCTACCGTCACGTGCTGAGCGCAACCGAGCGCCGCGCGCTCGCCTTCTTCTGCGCCACCGAGCTGCCGCTCGTCGTCGCAATAACGGCGATCGCGGTCGACGCGGGCAAGATGCGCGTCTCCACTTCGGCCGGCCTCGTCGGCGCCGCCATGCTCTCCACCCTCGTCTTCCCCTTCGTCGGCATCGCCCTGCAGAAGCGCGCGATGGCCGAGCATGGCGAGGAACCGCCCCCGGGCGACACCGCCCAGGCGCCGGTACCCGCCTGAGCCGGCCTCCTAGAATGGAGCCTCTCCCGGGCGCGTAGCTCAGTGGGAGAGCGCTCGCCTCACACGCGAGAGGTCGCTGGTTCGAACCCAGCCGCGCCCATCGCTCCGCGGGGAGAAATCGTCAAAGACCCAGGTGCCGGTTTTCCATCTGTTCCCGTTGGCCATCGATCACCGCGTAGAGCTTTTTCTTCGCCGGATCGAATTCGATGCTCATCGCGCCGAGGTCGAGCATCTTGTGGTGGTTCGGGCAGAGAACGACGAGATTGTCCCGGATGTCGAGGTCGGCTTCGCGCAGCGAGATCGGCCTGATGTGGGCAGCCTCGCAGTAGCGTCCTCCTTTGCTCTTCTCGAAGGTGAACCCGCAGACCTGACAGCTGCCTTCGTATAGGCGCTTGAGGTCGCGAACCAGCCTGCGGTTTCGCTTGATGCGCTTGACGATTTCCCGGCGGACCGCGGGCGGCTCGGAGGCGAGGAACTCGGCCAGAGAGGCGAGCAGGGCTCGATCCGACATCTGGTCGAGCTGGTCGACTGCGAGCGCCGCCGTCACCTCGTCGCCCGCCTTTGCGGCTCCGATCGCCGAGTGGAAGTCGTGGCCGATGCCGACAAGGTCCCCAATCAAGCTCTCGACGCTGCCGAATTCGGCATCGAGGTCGCGGTCCACTCTGGTGAACCCACGGGGATAGAAGCCGGGCTTATAGCCGAGCTTCTGGAGCGCCGGCAGCCGGGGAACGTCCACCCGCCGCACCTCGTCGAGCAGGTACATGTACTCCCAGGTCTCGCCTCCGACCTCGCCCCAGAGTCGTTTTGCCACGGCAGGCGAATGCTCGCTGATGACGACCCGCCCGCAAACGGGGAAGAGCCCATCGAAATAGAAGAGGACCCAATCGCCGCGCTCCATCGCGAGCCAGGTGCCCACGTTGACGTCGTCTTTCCCGGGCATCGTGCCCCAGGCCGCGACGCCACCCCGCCTCGAGCGCGCCAGGCTGCGGGAGGCCGAGCTCAGTCGCGTCAGCGCCGACGGAGGAACCCGCTGGGCAACCGTCCGCTCGAAGTTGTCGCGAGCGCGGCGGTTGACGGTTGGAACCAGGAAGAGGTTAGTCATGTGCTCATGGACCTGCTGACGCTGCCTCGGTCCGGCCTACGGCTGCTGCAGCACCGAGAGGATGTTCCCCGCCGGGTCCTTGAACCAGGCGATCGACGGTCCGGGGCCGCGGGCGATGCCCTTCTCGTCCTGGTCGAAGCCGTCGTAGCGCTCCATCGTCACGCCCTTTGTCGTCAGCTCGTCGACGGCGGCGTCGATGTCGTCGACCTCGAAGTTGAGGATCGTGTAGGTGGCGGGGGTGAAGTCGTCCTTGCGATAGACGAGGGTGTTACGACCGTCGGCGAGCTGGATCGAGATCAGGCCGTGCTCCTCGCTGAGGTCGGTCGTGCCGAGGCCGAGCGTCTCGCCGTAGAAGCGCTTCGCCGCCTCGACGTCGTCGACGGCGAAACCGTTGGTGGCTTTGGTGTTGGCGAACATCGTCGCTCCCTTCGGGTCGTTTCGCTGCCGCTACCCGGACAGCTCGGGGATATGGCGCCGCAGGTGCTCGTCGATCGTCTCACGCACCCACTGCTGGGTCGCGGGATCGGCCATCCGGTAGCGGCCCAGCAGCATCTTCTGGTCGTCCAGCGGCAGGCCGGCGATCTCCCAGCTCACCGCCAGCCGCTCGAACAAGAGCTCCGAGCGTCGGCGCCAGGCGTCGTCCTGGGTCGTCGCCGCGGTCGCCGGCCCCTCCTCGAGCTTCGCGATCGTCCCCCGGCTCAGCGTCTCGCGCAGGACGAGCTTGTTTCCCTCGGCGTCGAGGTACTCGACGGTGGGTGCCTTCTCTCGCGGGGCTCGCTTCCTGCGCTTCGCCATCGCTTCAATAATCGCCCGTCGGCCGCCGCCGTGTTCGCTTGCGTTCCCCCGCCCGCCGCTTCTCTTCCAGGCGCCGCTCGCGCGAGGCCCGAGTCGGCCGCGTCGGTCGCCGCCGTCGCGGCTCGGACAGACCGGCGGCGATCTTCTCGGCCAGCCGCTCCAGCGCCAGCTCACGATTGCGTGCCTGGCCGCGTGCGTCCTGAGAGACGGCGGTGAGAACCGGCCCGGCCCGCGCCACCAGGCGATCCTTCTGGCGTTCGTCCAACGCTCGCGACGCCTCGACGTCGAAGACCGCTTCCACCCGCGAGGCGGTGACGTTCGCGTGCTGCCCGCCCGGCCCCGAGGAGCGGCTCGCTCGCAACTCGATCTCGGCCAGCGGGATCGAGACCCGCGCGTCGACTCTCAGCTCGTCGGCGATAGGGCGTCGACCTTCCCTGCCAGCTCGAAGTCGGCCGCGGTTAGGCCCCCCTCGGAGTGGGTAGAGATCGTCACCGTGACCTTGTCCCAGGAGATCGCCAGGTCCGGATGGTGGCCCATCGCCTCGGCCGGCTCGACGAGGCTGTCGACGAAGCGCACCGAGCCGATGAAGTCGCCGCAGGAGAACGTCTTGGCAATCGCCTCGCCGGCGCGCTCCCAGCCGTCGAGCTCGGAAAGCCGCGCCTCGATCTCCGTGTCGTCCAGAAGCGCCATGCAGAGCTATGCTGCCACGGCGGCTCCGAAGACGCAATGAGCGACTCCCGACCACTCCTCTGGCACATCTCGCTATCGCACTACAGCGAGAAGGTGCGCTGGGCGCTCGACTACAAGCGAATCCCACATCGCCGCCGTGCCGTGATCGTCCCCGGCACCCACATGGTCGCCGCGGCCTGGCTGACCCGTAACCCCGGCAACTTCACCTTCCCCGTGCTCGAGATCGACGGCGAGGCGATCGCCGACTCCACCGCGATCATCGCCGCGCTGGAGGAACGCTTTCCCGAGCCGGCCCTCTACCCCACCGACCCTTGCGAGCGGCGCCACGCCCTCGAGCTGGAGGACTTCTTCGACGAGGAGCTCGGCCCCCACATCCGCCTGCTCGCCTTCCACGAGCTCGGCAACGACCGCGAGCGCTTCGAGGCCGTCGTCAAGCAAACGGTCCCGGGGCCGCTCGGCCGCAACGCCGCCGGCGCCGTCGCCTACGCGCGCACCTTCACCGGTCTGCGTTTCGGCGTCCGCAACGAAGAAGCCGCCGAGCTCGCCCGGGAGAAGGTCGTCGCCGCTCTCGATCGGCTCGAGGCCGAGCTCGGCGAGAACGACCACCTCGTCGGCGACTCCTTCACCGTCGCCGACCTGACCGCGGCCGCGCTCTTCTATCCCCTCGTCCTGCCCGAGGAGGGTCCGCTGCCCACCGACGAACCACCACCGCGAGGGATGGAGCTCTTCCGCGCCCCGCTCAGGGAGCGGCGCGGCTTCAAGTGGGTCGAGGAGACATTCCGCCGTCACCGCAGGCGAGCTCGCGGGTCGGCGGCCACCGCCGTTCACGCCTAAATCCAGCCCGGCGCTCGGCCGATACCAAGTTTTGGTGGCCGAGCCGAGCAGAGAGCACCTGCGAGCGATCATCCAAACGCAGTCCGAGATCGCCGCCAGCGATCTCGACCTCGACTCGATCATGCAGCTGATTGCCTCCCGAGGCCAGGAGCTGACCGGAGCCTGTGCCGGAGTCATCGAGCTCGCGGACGGCGACGAGATGGTCTACCGGGTGACCACCGGCGAGGCGACTCCGTTCCTCGGGGTGCGGCTGCAGAAGGAGGGCAGCCTCTCCGGCCTGTGCGTAAACGAGGGGAGGGTCCTACACAGCGACGACACCGCGTTCGATCCACGTGTCGACGCCGAGGCCTGCAGGCGGGTCAACGCCCGCTCGATGCTCTGCGTCCCGCTCGTGCACCGAGGCGAGACGGTGGGCGTGCTCAAGGTCTACTCACCCAAGGCCCGCAACTTCGACGACGGCGACGTCGAGACGCTCGAGCTGCTCAGCGCAGCGATCGCCGCCCACATGTCACACGCAAACCTCTTCGCCGCCGAGATGCACGATGGAAGGCACGACGCACTCACCGGCCTGCTCAACCGCCGCGCCTACGAGGAACGCCTGCCGGTCGAGGTCGCCCGGGCGTCGCGCTATGGGTGGCCACTCACCCTCTGCCTGCTCGACCTCGACGGCTTCAAGGCGGTCAACGACACCCTCGGTCACCCCGTCGGCGACACGCTCCTGCAACGGGTCGCGGCGCTGATCGACGAGTCGAGGCTCACCGACGACGGCTTCCGCATCGGCGGCGACGAGTTCGCGATCCTGATGCCGAAGACCCACCGCGAGGACGCCTCGCTGGCGGCCACGCGGCTCTGCCGCTCAATCGGTGAGATCGAAATCGCCGCTGGCGAGATCGGCGCCTCCTTCGGGCTTGCCGAAGGCCTCGAGGACCCAGCCGCCCTGCACGCCGTCGCGGACTCGGAACTGCTCGCGGCCAAGGACGACCTGTACGGGCGCCCGGGGATAGAGCCTCCTAGGGCGTGAGGACGATCTTCAGCGCCTCGCGATTGTCGTAGAGCGCATAGGCCTCGGCGGCCTCGTCCAGCTTCATGTGGTGGGTGACGAGCGGCGAGGGGTCGAGCTTGCCCGCCTCGATCAGGGCCAGGACACGGTCGACGTGGGCGATCACGTTGGCGAGGCCAAGGCGCAGGGACAGGCCCTTGAGCCAGGCGAGGCCAAGCGGGACCTCGCCCTTGCCGGCGTAGGCGCCGATGCCGGAGACGGTGCCGGCGTCGCGGGCGAGGCTGACGGCCATCGCCAGCGGGCCCGGGTCGCCGACCGCGTCGACGACGACGTCAACGCCGCGGCCATCGGTCGCCGCGCGCACCGCCTTCTTCGGCTCCTCCTCGGTGAGATGGACCGGCGTGGCGCCGAAGTCGGCCGCCATCGCCAGCCGCTGCTCGACCGAGTCGATCGCGAAAACCTTGGTCGCGCCGCCGGCCAGCGCCGCCTGCACGGCGCAGAGGCCGACCGGGCCGAGCCCGAGCACGGCGACCGTGTCGCCGGGACGCATGCCCGCGTGGACGATCGAGTGGAACCCTGTTCCCATCACGTCGCCGGCGAAGAGCGCGACCTCGTCGCTCATCCCCTCCGGTACCCGGCGCAGGGTCAGGTTCGCCCGCGGTACGAGCAGCAGCTCCGCCTGCGCCCCCTGCAGGTCACCGAGGTGGGAGCCGTGGCCGAAGGTCTGGCCGTGGTCGCAGCGGTGGTAGTCGCCGCGCAGACAGGCGACGCAGGTTGCGCAGGCGGTGTGGAAGCAGCCGAGGACGCGGTCGCCGACAGCGACCCGCTCGACGTCCTCCCCCGCCTCGATCACCGTGCCGACGAACTCGTGGCCGATCGTGAACCCCTTCTCAACCGGAACCCGGCCGTGGAAGATGTGCAGGTCCGAACCGCAGATGCCGCTCGCCTCGACGCGGACGAGCGCGTCGTCGGCCGCTCCCAGCTCGGGATCGGGCTTCTCCTCGACCCGGACCTCGCCGGGCGCCTGGAATGTGACTGCGCGCATCGCGCGGAACGCTAGCCGACTGTGACGCGGGGGACACCGAAGCGGCCGGCGCCGGCAAGCGGATCGGCGACCTCTTCGACCCGCGCCTCGAGCGCCAGCTCCTTCTCGAAGTCGGCCGCCTCGCCGTGCTGGAAGGAGACGTCCTTGCCCTCGAGCAGCTCGATGAAGACCTCGACGAAGCGCGCGTCGAGCTGCTTGCCCGCCACCCTGCGCAGCTCCTGCATCGCCTCATGGGCCGAGATCGGCGTGCGGTAGGAGTCACGCGCCGTCATCACGTCATAGGTGTCGGCGACCGAGATGATCCGGGCCAATTCGGGGATCTCGTCGCCGATCAGGCCGCGCGGGTAGCCCTTGCCGTCGATCCGCTCGTGGTGGGCGAGGATGATCTCGGCGACCGGGCCGTAGCCGTCGAGCGAGGAGACCACGCGGGCGCCCTGCTGGGGATGACGCCGGATCAGCATCCAATCCTCGTCCGTTAGCGGCACGTTGGCCTTGAGAATCCGGTCGGGAAGGATGAACTTGCCAATGTCGTGCAAGAGAGCGGCTATGTGAACGAGCTCCTCTTCCTGGCGCGAGAGGCCGGCTCGCTGGGCGATCGCGCGCGAGTAGCGGGCGACCGCGGCCGAGTGCCGCGCGGTCATCTGATCCCGCAGGTCGAGGGTGCGCAGCATCGCGCTCAAGACGCCGACCTGGAAGCTGGCCAGCTGCTTGCTGCGCCGCTCCAGCTCCAGCGCCCGCTGCTGGGAAAGGAGCAGCTGCCCGAGCAGGTACTGGAAGGTGATCAGGACGACGCCGAAGAGGGCGATCGCAGAGATGCCGATTACGTGGTAGATGAAGGCGACGGCGACGGCGAGCATCGCGCTTGCGAACTCGGAGGGAAGGACCGGCGGCAGCACGCGCAGCTGGGCGACGAAGCCGGTGCGCTCGACGTAGGCCCGGTAGCCGGCGACGAGCACGAAGTTGATCGCCAGCGAGAACTGGAAGAGGGCGAAGACGAGCAGGTAGAAGTAGGCGTCGTCCTGGGTCAGCCCGGTCGCGTCGGTCACCGCCTTGAAGGCGATCCCCCCCGCCAGCGGGAAGAGCGCGTAGGTGAGCAGGTTGTTGAGCAGGTAGTGAGCTTCGTCGTGCCAGCGCAGCCAGCCGACACCGATCGTCGCCAACCCGATCATCGCGGCCGGCGTGCCGCCGAGGAAGACCATCGCGACGACCAGGGCGAGGAAGCTGCCCGAGACCTTGACCTTCGATTCGGTCGAGACCGCGGTCAGGTCGCTGAAGACCGAGAAGGCGAGCAGGACACCGAAGAGCGGCAGGTTCCAGTTGCATTCCGGCGCCCACCAGACGGCGACCGCGGCCGTGGCGGCGAGCGCCAGGGCCATCGCGGCAATTGCGAAGCGAGTTGGGCGGTTGTCAGCCATCGGCCTCTTCTGGGGATGCGGCGACCGGGTCACGGCCGTGGCTACAGATTCCTGGGCCGCCGGCCATTCCCTTCGCCGGGCACGCTCGGTCCCGCGACCGGTCGGGGTTGCTTCGTGCCAAGGTACTCCCAGTCGAACTGGCCGGCAAGCCAGGTGGACGCATTGCAAGACGGCATACGTCCCGCTTTGCAGCGGAAAACAACCCTCGACGCTCTCATGCGAGAAGGGTCGCAACAAACCGCTGCGAAGGTTTCAGCAACGAAAAAGGGCGCCCCTGACCAGGGACGCCCCTTAAGTTTGGGCGAGCCAAGAAATGCTCGCGAGAAAACTAGTTACGAAAGCCCATTTGCCTTGTCCCTTCGCTCGTTGAAACCCTCAGATTGCGCACTGCGATCTGAAACTCATCAATTGCCTGGCAACTTTGTAGCACAGGTTGCCCAAAAGTTGTGCATCTGCAGGAAATCTTGTGCATAAATGCAGTAGTTCATCCGGCCACGAATGCGTAGTTCATGCGTAGCTCACGCCTGATCGACCCCCTGAGAAGGCCGCAATTTCGGCGCCTGGCAACCAGCTACGCGGTCAACGAGCTCGGCGACTGGATGGGAATCGTGGCCCTCTCGGTGCTGGTCTTCGATCGCACCGGCAGCGCGATGGCGACCGCGGCGCTCTTCCTCGGCACCCGCTTCCTGCCGGCGCTGGTCGCGCCGGTGCTGGTCGCCCGGGTCGAGCAGCCGCCGCCGCGCTTCGCCCTGCCGGTCCTCTACTGCGGCGAGGCCGCGGCCTTCGGCGCGCTCGCGCTTTTGGCGGGCAGCGACTTCGCCCTCGGCCTGGTGGTCGTGCTGGCGGCAATCGACGGCACCCTGGCGCTCACCGCCCGCTCGCTGACGAGGGCGGTGGTCGCGGCGCTGCTCGAGCCGGCGGGCGAGCTGCGCTCGGGCAACGCGGTGCTGAACGTCGCCTTCACCGGCGGTGCCGCGATCGGCCCAGGCCTCGCCGGCCTCGCCGTCGGCGGCTTCGGAGTGCAGACCGCGCTGCTGCTCGACGCCGTCTCCTTTTACGCGATCGCCTGGATCCTGCTCACCGCCGGCTCGCTGCCGCAGGCCGAGCCCGATCCGGGCCTGGTGCGGGAACGCGTGCAGGCCGGCATCGCCTACATCCGCGAGCGCACGACGCTGCGGCGCCTGCTCTTCGCGCAGGGCGCCGCCTTCGTCTTCTTCGCCGCGGTGATCCCGATCGAGGTGATCTACGCCAAGCAGACGCTCGACACGGGCGACACCGGCTACGGCCTGCTGCTCGGCAGCTGGGGCGTGGGCATGGTGATCGGCAGCCTGATCTTCGCCCGCCTGCGGCGCACCCCGCTACCGCTGCTGCTCTTCTTCAGCACCATCGCGGTCGGGGGTGGATACCTCGGCCTGGCGGCGGCACCGGGCCTCGGGCTCGCCTGCGCCGCCGCCATCCTCGGCGGCACCGGCAACGGCGTGCAATGGGTGAGCACGGTCAGCGCCGTGCAGGAGCTGACAACTGCCGGAATGCAGGCTCGGGTGATGAGCGTGCTCGAGTCGATCGGCGCCGCAATGCCCGGGGTGGGCTACCTCCTCGGCGGCGCAATCGCGGCCGGACTCAGCCCCCGGGCGACATTTCTCGTCGCCGGCATCGGGGTACTGGGCATCGTCGCGCTGGCCGTGCCCGCACTGGGGAGGAAATGGCCACTGCGCAGGGAAAATGCCGAGGTCGGAGCCATTGACGCCGACGCAGAGATTATGGTGGAGCTGATTCCAGTGGGACGGAATCGCCCGCCTGCCCGGTCTAATTCGGAGGTCGTGAGTTGAGAAAGCCTGGTCTCGTTCTGCTGGTCCTCGTCCTCGTCGCCGGCTCTGCCGTCGGCCTCGCCGCCTGCGGTGGCTCGAGCGGCAAGGAAGGGGGAACGCTGACCGGCACCTACGCCTCGTTCCCCGATTATCTCGATCCGGCCCTGTCCTACCAGCCGGAAGGCTGGACGGCGATGTACGACACGTATCTGCCGCTGCTGACCTATGCCCACGCGAACGGCGCCGAAGGCAGCAAGGTGGTCCCGGCGCTGGCCAAGAGCATGCCCAAGATCAGCGATGGAGGCAAGGCCTACACCCTGACGCTGCGCAAGGGCCTCAAGTACTCCGACGGCACGCCGGTCAAGGCGTCGGACTTCAAGACTTCGATCGAACGCCTCTTCAAGGTCAACTCGGGGGGATCGTTCTTCTACGAAACAATCGTCGGCGCCGAAAAATTCGCCGAAACCAAGCAGGGCGGCATCCCCGGCATCAAGACGGATGACACGACCGGCAAGATCGAGATCGACCTGACCGGCCCGCGCGGGACGTTCACCAACGAGCTCGGCATGCTCTTCGCCGCCGTGCTGCCGGCCGGCACGCCGGCCAAGAACCTGACCGCCGACCCGCCGCCGGCGACCGGCCCCTACATGATCACCAAGGTCGAACCGGGTCGGAGCTGGTCCTATGCACGAAACCCCTACTGGGCCAAGGCCAACGGTCCGGCGATCGACACCGTGTCGGCCGGTCACGTCGACAAGATCGAGATCAAGGTCGTCCGCAACGACTCGACCCAGGTCAACGAAATCGAACGCGATAAGGCCGACTGGATGCAGACGCCGATCGCAGCCGACGAATACAACAAAGTCAAGGACAAATACGAAGGCACCCAGTTCCGGGTCGAGCACCCGATCAACCTCTACCTCTTCTGGATGAACACCGAAAAAGCGCCCTTCGACGACCTCAAGGTGCGCCAGGCGGTCAACTACGCGATCGACCCGGCAGCCCTCGAACGGATCTACGCCGGCTCGCTGGCCGCAACCCACCAGATCCTGCCCGAGGGGATGCCCGGCCATGAACCGTTCGATCTGTATCCGCACAACATGGCGAAGGCCAAGCAGCTGATCAAGGAAGCCAATCCCGCCGATCGCAACATCACGGTCTGGACCGACAACGAAAGTCCCAACAACGAAGCGGGGGCCTACTACGAAGGCGTGCTCAATGAACTGGGCTTCAACGCCAAGCTGAAGGAAATCAACGGAGACAACTACTACACGATCATCGGCAACGAATCGACGCCCGACCTCGATACGGGCTGGCTCAGCTTCTACGAGGACTACCCACACCCGAACGACTTCTTCCAGGCGATGTTCTCCGGCGAAAGCATCGCCCCAACCGGAAACACCAACCTCTCGCGCATCGACGAACCGAAGCTGAACGCGAAGATCGCCAAGCTGGACGAAGAACCGCTCGGGCCTGAACAGGAAGCCGAATACGCGGCCCTGGACAGGGAATTCATGGAACTGGCGCCGATCGTGCCCTACGGGACGAACACGGTCCCGACCTTCGTCAACAGCGAAATCGACCTGAGCAAGGTCATCTTCAACCCGACCTTCGGCCAGGACCTGACCAGCTTCCAGTTCAAGTAGGCGCCAGGCGCTGCTTCACACTACGGGGGTGGCTTCGCAGCCAAACGTCGAGGCCGCCCCCGTGGCTGTGGTTGGGCCCTGGCGCCTCGCCTGGCGGCGGCTGCGGCGCAACAGGGTGGCGCTGGGTTTCCTTGGCCTCTTCGTCGCGATCGTCGTCTTCTGCCTGGCGGCGCCGCTGTGGGCGAGCGAGGTCGCGCATACGGGCCCGAACAAGACCCACACCCTGGAGAAGATCCAGGCGGGCGGCGAGGTGCGCGAAGTCGTAAATCGGGAAGGCAGGCCGATCGGGCCACAGTGGCTCGAAGCCGACGGCAAGTTCTTCCTCGGCGCCGACGGACGGCTCGGCCGCGACGAGATGGTGCGGCTGATGTACGGAGGACGGACGTCGCTCGAGATCGGCTTCGCCGCGGCCCTGCTCACCACACTGCTGGGGACGCTCCTCGGCCTGCTCGCCGGCTATTACGGCGGCTGGCCCGACACCCTGATCTCGCGTGCGTTGGATGTGATCTGGGCCTTCCCGGTGACCCTGCTGGCGATCTCGCTCGGGCTCGTGCTGGCGGTGGGCGGCCTGCAGATCGGGCCGCTCCACCTCTCGGGAAGCTCGCTCTGGATCACGATCCTGATCATCGGCGGCGTCTATGTCCCCTACATGGCGCGGCCGATCCGCGGTGAGGTCCTCGCCCTGCGCGAAAGGGAGTTCGTCGAGGCGGCAGAGGCGCAGGGCGCCGGCCCCGGTCGCATCATGCTCACGGAGCTGCTGCCCAACCTCAGCTCGACGATCATCGTCTTCTTCGCCCTCAACGTCGCCAACGCGATGCTGCTGGAAGCGCTGCTCTCCTTCCTCGGCGTCGGCGTGCAGCCGCCCAACGGCTCTTGGGGGACGATGCTGAGCAGCGGCCTGGACCTGCTGACCAGCGCGCCGCTGCTCACCTACCTTCCGGGCGCGATGATCCTGCTCACGGTTCTCGCGGTCAACGTCTTCGCCGATGGCCTGCGCGACGCGCTCGACCCCAGGTCCAAGGTGCGCATCGAGGCGCACAGCGGCCTCACCAAGGCAGAGTCGGTAGAGGGGATCGCGCCCTGATGGGGCGCTTCGTCGTCAGGCGGCTGCTCGGGATGGTCGCGGTGCTGTTCTCGGTCTCGGTGATCGTCTTCCTGGTCTTCAACGTGATCCCGAGCTCCGACCCGGCGCAGCGCATGGCCGGCAAGTCAGCAACGCCACGACTGGTGAAAAGCATCACCGAGGAATGGGGCTTCGACGACCCGCTGCCGCAGCAATACCTGACGATGATGAAGAAGGTCTTCAGCGGCGAACTGATCTCCTACTTCGGGCGGGAAAACGTCGACGAACGGATCGTCGAAGGGATCCCCGCCACGTTCTCGCTCTGTGTCGGCGCCGCGGCGATCTGGCTTTTCTTCGGCCTTCTCTTCGGCTACCTCTCGGCGATGAGAGCGGGTGGGACGCTCGACCGAGCGCTGACGGTCGTCGCCGTCACCGGCCTCTCGATGCCGGTGCCGTTCATCGCCGCGCTCTTCCTCAACTACTTCACCTACAAGACCGAAATCTTCCCCTCGGGCGGTTACGTGGAATTGACCGCGGACCCGCTCGAATGGCTCGACCACCTGATCGTGCCCTGGATCACGCTGGCGATCCTCTACATCGGCTTCTACAGCCGCGTGCTGCGCTCGAACATGCTCGACGCGATGAACGAGGACTACGTGCGCACCGCCCGCGCCAAGGGCTTGAGCGAGCGTCGTGTCATCCGCGGTCACGTGCTGCGCAACTCGCTGATCCCGATCGTGACGCTCTTCGGCCTCGACGTCGGCATCCTGCTCGGCGGAGCGATTGTCATCGAGGGGCTTTTCAGCCTCAACGGGATCGGCCAGTACGCCTACGAATCGCTGAAAAACGTCGATCTGCCGCCGATCATGGCGATCACCCTCTTCGGCGCCTTCTTCATCGTCCTCTTCAACGCCCTGGTCGACATCGCCTACGCCTTCCTCGACCCGCGGGTGAAGCTGGGAGAGTCGGCGCAATGAGCGCGGAGCCGCTCCTCTCCGTGCGCGACCTGCGGGTCGGCTTCAACACCGAAGGCGGGCTGCTGCAGGCTGTCGACGGCGTCTCCTTCGACCTCGCCGCCGGCGAGGTGCTGGCGATCGTCGGCGAGTCCGGCTCGGGCAAGAGCGTCACCGCACAGACGATCCTCGGCCTCACCCGCTCGCCGAACGCGCGGATCGAGGGGGCGGCGCGCCTCGGCGAGACGGACCTGCTCGGCGCCGGGGACGAGGCGATGCGGTCGATCAGAGGCGATCGCGTGGCGATGGTCTTCCAGGACCCGATGACCTCGTTCAACCCGGTCTACCGGATCGGGAGGCAGATCGGCGAGGCGATCCGCGCCCACAGACGCGACACCTCCAAGGACGAGGCGCGCGAGCGCGCCGTCGAGCTGCTCGACTCGGTCGGCATCCCGGACGCGAAGCGGCGGGTCGATGCCTATCCGCACGAATTCTCGGGCGGGATGCGCCAGCGGGCGATGATCGCGATGGCGCTGGCGCTCGATCCGGAGGTGCTGATCGCCGACGAGCCGACGACGGCGCTCGACGTCACCGTGCAGGCACAGATCCTGCAGCTGATCGAGCGGCTCAACCGCGAGCGCGGCCTGGCGACGATCCTGATCACCCACGACCTCGGCGTCGTCGCCGAAACCGCCGACCGGGTGCTCGTGATGTACGCGGGGCGAGTGGTCGAGGAGGGGACGCTCGAGGAGATCTTCTACGACCCGCAGCACCCCTACACATGGGGACTTCTGGGTTCGCTCACCCGGCTCGACCGCGAGCGTCCCCAGCGGCTGCCGCAGATCGGCGGCTCGCCGCCCTCGCTGCTCGATCTGCCCGCCGGCTGCTCGTTCCGGCCCCGCTGCTCGCATGCGTTCGATCGCTGCGCGGAGCTGCCGGGCCTCGACGCGCGCCTCCCCGACGCCCCCGGCCACCGCGACCGCTGCTGGCTCGACCTCGAGACGAAGTGCGAGCGCCGCCCCTCATGACCGCCGAGCCGCTGCTCGAGATCACCGACCTCGTCAAGCACTTCCCGGTCAAGCGGGGACTGCTCTTCGACCGCGAGGTCGATCAGGTGCGAGCCGTCGACGGGGTCAGCTTCGAGGTGCGCAAAGGCGAAACGCTGGGCCTGGTCGGCGAGTCGGGCTCGGGCAAGTCGACGCTCTGTCGGGCGGTGCTGCAACTGACCAAGCCGACCTCGGGTTCGGTGCGCTTCGAGGGACGTGAGATCGCCGGCCTCTCGCGACGCGAGATGCGGCCGCTGCGGCGTGAGATGCAGATGATCTTTCAGGACCCCTATGCCTCGCTCAACCCGCGCAAGCGGATCGGCCAGATCGTCGGCGAGCCGCTGAGACTGCAGGGCGTGGCACGCGGGAGCAAGCTGCGCGAGCAGGTGCGCGAGCTGCTCGACCGGGTCGGCCTCTCCCCCGAGCACTACGACCGCTTCCCACACGAATTCTCCGGCGGCCAGCGGCAGCGGATCGGCATCGCGCGGGCACTGGCGCTGCGCCCGAAGCTGATCTTCGCCGACGAGCCGGTCTCCGCCCTCGACGTCTCGATCCGCGCGCAGATCGTCAACCTGCTCGACGACCTGCAGGCCGAGCTCGGCCTCACCTACGTCTTCGTCGCCCACGACATCGGCGTCGTCCGCCACGTCTCCGACCGGATCGCCGTCATGCACGACGGCAAGATCGTCGAGGAGGGCCCCGCCGACCGCGTCTGCGAGCAGCCGCGCGACGCCTACACGAAGACCCTGCTGGCGGCGGTGCCGATCCCCGACCCGCGCGAGGCGCGGGCACGTCGGCAAACTGTCTGATCAGGTGAACCTTCCGCTCGAACCGCCGATCAAGCCGCAGCTGGCGCTGACCCGCAAGCAGCTGCCCGCCGGCGAGGAGTGGGCCTATGAGCAGAAGCTCGACGGCTTCCGCGCGATCGTCTTCGTCGACGGCGACGAGGCTTACGTGCAGTCACGGGGCGGCAAAGCGCTGGCGCGCTACTTCCCGGAGCTGAGCTTTCCGTCGGGGCGCTACGTCCTCGACGGCGAGCTGGTCATCCGCGACGCCGAAGGCAACCTCGAGTTCGACGCCCTTCAGAGCCGCATCCACCCAGCTGAGTCGCGGATCAACCTGCTGGCTGCCGAGATTCCGGCTTCACTCGTCGCCTTCGACCTGCTCGCGGAGGGCGACGAGTCGCTGCTCGATGCGCCCTTCGGCGAGCGGCGCGAGCGGCTCGATCGGCTGATCGGCGATACGGGCTTGGAGCTCAGCCTGCTCAGCCGCGACGCCGCGCAAGCGGAGGAATGGCTGCGCCGGACCGAGGGGACGATGGCCAAGCAGCTCGACGCGCCCTACCTGCCGGGGAAGCGCAAGGGGATGGCCAAGGTGAAGCGCGAGCGGACGATCGACTGCGTGGTGATGGGCTGGCGACCAGGCAAAGAGGAGGGCACGGTTGGATCGCTGATCCTCGGCCTCTACGACGGCGACGACCTGCGCCCGGTCGGCCACATCTCCGGCTTCACTGCGGAGACGAAACGCTCCCTGCGGTCGCTGCTGGAGCCGCTCGAGACCGGCGACAGCGGCACGGCGGAGCCGAGCCGCTGGAGCGGCGGGCGCGATCTCGAGTGGGTCGCGCTGCGGCCCGAGCTCGTGATCGAAGTCGGATACGACCATGCCAGCACAGGGCGAATTCGCCACGGAGCTCGCTTTCGCCGCTTCCGCGACGACAAAGACCCGCGAGAGTGCCTCTTTGAGCTGATCGACGAAGGTTGAGGAGCTGGAGCGCGTGCCCCCCTTCGTCGAACTCGCAGCACAGCTAATTAGCTGTGCTGCTCTGAGTATCCGTCCGCCGAAAGGGGGCACGCGCTCCAGCTCCCTCTCTCCAGCGGGATCAGAACAACGAGTCCTGGGCGGGCGTGTCGTCGGGCGGCGAGGCGGAAGCCTCCTCAACTGACGGATACTCAAAGTCGCGGCCCCTCCGGCCGCGACTTGTCAGGGGAGGAGGCTTCCGCCTCCCCGGCCTTCCCCAGCCGCGAACCGTACCCGTGAGCTTTTGTCTCTCGAGAGGTGGCAAGTAGGCGCGACGTCCTCTGTAGAGCTCTTGGTACTCCGGAAGCAGATCGGGGCGCTTGGACTCGAGCCAGGCGAAGAAGACGTCCTTCACCTCGTCGCGAAGGTGGAGGGCGACGCCGCCGAGGAAGGAGGCGCCGGCCTCGCGGGCGCGGTCGACTATCGGCTGCACCTGGGCGGGGTCGTCGTTGATGCCGGGCATCAGCGGAGCGATGAGGACGCCCGAGTCGATGCCGCGGCGGCGCAGCTCGGCGACCGCGTCGAGCCGGGCCGAGGGGCTGGGCGTGTGCGGCTCGGTGGCTCGCCAAGCGTTCTCGTCCAAGGTCGGTACGGAGAGGTTGACCGAGACCGGCAGGCGCTCCGCCATCCGCTCGAAGATCTCGACGTCCCTGATCACCAGCGGCGACTTGGTCAGCACCGAGACCGGCGTATCGGCCTCTTCGAGCGCCGCGAGGATCTCGGGCATCATCCGGTAGCGGCTCTCGACCCACTGGTAGGGATCGGTGTTGGTTCCCAACGCGACCAGCTCCCGCTTCCAGCTCGGCCGCGCCAGCTCCACCCGCAGCAGCTCCGGCACGTTGACCTTGACGACGATCTCGCGCTCGAAGTCCCGCCCCGCGTTCAGGTCGAGGTATTTGTGCGTGCGCCGAGCGAAACAGAATACGCAGGCATGAGCGCAACCTCGATATGGGTTGATTGTCCAACCGAAGCCGTAGCGCCCACCGGGGACGCGGTTCAGCGCCGAGCGGGCCCGCACCTCGTGGAAGTTGATCCCCATCGCCTCCGGCGCGTCGAAGGTGCGCACCACCGCTTCCTCGGCAAGGCCGAACAGCCTGCCCTCGTCCTCGGCCTCGACTCGTTGCTCATCCCATCGCATACGAACGTATGTTCGCATACGCTCCGGCTACCGGCTCAGGGCAGCTCTCCCCTGATCACGTAGCGGAGGACGTCCACCACCTGCTCGGCGGTGCGGGCGGTCGCCTGCGCGGCCCGGTCGACCTCCTTCAGCGCATGGTCCAGGTCGGTGTCGTGCAGGGTGACGATCGGCTTGCCGAGCGCCGCCGCATAGCCGGCGTCGAAGGCGGCGTTCCACTGGCGGTATTTGTCGCCGAAGCGGACGACGACGACGTCAGCGGCGCGGATCAGCGTCTGAGTGCGGAGCGCATTGACGCCGGCACCCATATGGTCGCGCCAGAAGGGGGTCGGCTCCTCCCCCAGCGTTCCCGTCCCCGCATCGTCGGAGGCGGCATGGTCGGTGACCGGCGCCGAGAGCTCGATCGGCAGCCCGGCCTCTCGCACCCCGCGCTCGATCCGCTCGCGCCAGTCTGAGTGGATCTCCCCCGAGAGGTAGACCTTCCACGTCCGCTCCGCCATCGGCCAATCCTAGCCCTCCAACTTCGGTCGAAACGCATTTCCAATGCATCGCATGGGATATGCGTTTCGACCTCCCGGCCAGCGCGAGGAGGGCCCCTCCTGCTCAAGCGAGAGGGAGGGGCGTGGGACACCCTCGAACGGGCGGGTGTGTCACAAGCTCAGCGAAAGGGAGGGACGGGGACACCCTCGAACGGGCGGATACTCAAAGCGGCGAGCTGATTAGCGAGCCGCTTGTCCGGGCGAGGGTGTCCCCGTCCCTCCCGACTCCTCAAAGTGCTTGCTCAGCATCGTCACCTGGCCCTGGTAGTTCGACCCCAGGTCCGCCCCGTACAGCCGCTCGGCCGGGGCGCTCGTCCTCTCCAGGGCCAGCTTGCAGACCGGCTGGCGGTGCTCGACCATGAAGGAGACGTCGCGGGCGCGCACCTCGAGCGCGGCGCGGCTGCCGTGGCGGTCGCCCGCCGGGTCGTAGCCGAAGCCGGGGTCGAAGAAGCCGGCGTAGTGGGTGCGCAGCTCGCCCGCGGTCGGGTCGTAGGCCATCATCTCGGCGGCTATCTGCGGTGGGATGCAGACACCCTCGGCGGAGAGCAGCAGGTAGAAGATCTCCGGCTCGAGCACGATTCGCCCACCGGCCTCGGGGAAGACGGGGTCCCAGTAGTCGGTCCAGCGGTAGGCACGAATGCGGGAGAGATCGATCGGCAGGCTGTTCTTCTTCGCCCGGTAGCCGACGATGCGGTCGGCGGGACCGGAGAGGTCGACGCTGAGGAAGAGCCCGTCGCTGAGCGCCAGCTCGGACTCGCGCAGAGCGTGCGAGTCGAGGTAGAGCAACGGGAACTCGCTCTGCAGCGCGCGGATCTCCTCGTCGCCCATGCGCACGTCGCCGCGCGCCAGCCGCAGTTGGTTGAGTGAGAGCCCGGTCTGCACCTGGATCGCGAAGGAGCGCGGCACGATCTCCAGATAGAGCCGGCCGCGATAGCCGGGGCGAATCTCGTCGAAACGGTGCTGGCGGTCGGTCAGCACACGGGTGAAGACGTCGAGGCGGCCGGTCGAGCTCTTCGGGTTTGCCTTGCCCCGCACCTCGTCGGGCAGGGCCAGCTCCTCGAGCAGCGGTACGAGGTAGGGACGGTCGCGCTCGAGCACGGCGCCGTCACGCAGATCGACCCGTTGGAAGGCGAGGTCGCCGATCTTCTCTTCGACCGTCGAGTCGATGTCCGGCAGGAAGCTGCAGCGCAGCGCCCAGGCGAAGTCGCCGAGGCGCAGGTCGATGCTGGCCGGCTGAATCGCCTCGGGGCGAATCCGGTAGTCGCCGGAGCTGATCCATTCGGCGTCGATCGCCTCGCTCAGCGCCTGCGAGGGGAGCACGCCGGCGGCGCCCCCCACGTGAGGCTTGTTCACCGCTCCGGCCGCTGCCACTCCCGCGTCGCTCATCGCTCTGAGATTATGCGCCGCGCCTCGGCCACGCCGAGGTACGGGGTGAGCACGAACTCCCCAATCTGCGGCAGGAATTCGGGCAGGCGCTCGAGCTCACCGGCAAGCGCACGGCGCGCGAGCAGCGAGGCGACGCCGCCGACCACGGCCTCGTCGGTCTCCGCCGGGGGCGGGGCGCCGTCGGGCGGCGCCGGCGCGCCCTCCCTCAGGTACGGCACGAAGCTCTGCAACGCGTCCTGGTAGCGGTCGTAGACGCCGCGACCGGCACGCAGCCCCTCGACCAGCAGCAGCTGCGAGAGTCCCGGGTCGGCGGCGAGCAGGTCGAGCAGCGCTTCGAGCGCGTCGAGCACCCGCGCCTCCCAGGACAGGCGCCGCCGGCAGGCCTCCTGCAGGCACTCGCGGACGCGCTCGACCGCGTCGTCGTAGGCGGCGAAGAAGCAGGCCTCCTTGCTCTTGAAATGCTTGTAGAAATCGCTCTTGGAGACGGCCGCGCGTTTGCCGATCGCCGCCACGGTCGTCCTTTCGTAGCCACGCTCGTGAAGGCATTCGGCAAGCGCCGTGAGCAATCGCTCGCGCTGATTCTCGGCGACGAACTGACGCGACAATCCATGACGACCGCGGGGAAGTCGTTCCACTCCCGCGGCAGTCTGCCAGTTGCGCCGGTGTCGTGCTCTATTTGGCCGCGGCCATGCCGCGATACGGGCCGAGCACGAAGCGATCGAGCTCGTCGAGCAACTCCCCCGCCCGCTCGGCTTCGCGGCGGCGGAGTTTCTGGTGGACGATCCAGGCGACACCTCCGACCAGCGTCTCCTCGATCGTCTCCGGCAGCTGCTCGTAATAAGGGGCCGTCACCTTCGTCATCGCGACGAAACGCTGCAACGCATCCTCGTAGCGACGGGTCGCCGTCGGCGTCGCCGACATCGCCTCGACCATGCACATTCGCGCCGTCGCGGGCTCCTCCGCCACGTAGTCGAGGAAGGCGGAAAGGCCCGCCTGCAGGCGCTCTTCCCAGCCGTCGCCCGCCTTCTCGCAGGCCGCTTCGACGCGGCCCACGATGTCTTCGACGGCACTGTCAAAAGCAGCAAGGAAAACGTCTTCCTTGCCCTCGAAGTTGTCATAGAGCGTCTTGCGGGCGACGCCCGCGCGCTTGACGATGTCGCCGATTTTGGTCGCCTCGTAGCCATGCTCGGCGGTCAGATCGGCGATCGCGTCCATGATCCGGCGGCGCTTGTGGAAGGCGACGAACTCGGCCGGCAGGCGAGGCCGGGGCGAGGCCGGCAAGGGTTGAGCTCGCGCCGTTTGCGCACGCGGGGGCACCCGCCGAGCATACCCTCGGCGAGAGAAAAAGCTTGCCTCGGCCCGAGCTGAGTGGTACCGTGCCCAGACCGTTTGTGTTTCTAAGAAAAACGGTTTGGTTCTTTATGCCCCCCTCGCGCAGGATCCAGCTCAGCCAAGACATGCTCATCGCTGCGTTCGGGGACAGCTGGCCCCCCGAGGACGTCAGCGCCGCGGCCGAGCTGCTCGCGGGCGGCGAGGGACGCTTCCCGTCAGGCATCCGCTCCCTGCCCTCGGACCTGGTCCGGGCAGTGCAGCGCGAGCGTCTGCTGGCGGCGACGATGCGCGCATCGGCAGAGCTCGGCTACGAGGACTTCAGCGTCCAGGATGTGCTCGACCGGGCCGGAGTCTCGCGACCGACTTTCTACGAACACTTCGAGAACAAGGAAGACGGTTTCCTGGCGGCCTTCGATGCCGCCGCGCTGCGGTTGCTGGCACGGCTCGAGCGGGCGGCCGATACTGAATCCGAGAACTGGCGCGAGCGGTTGCGACTGTCCCTGGAAGAGCTGCTGCGCTTCGTCCAAGAAGAGCGGGACGCGGCGATGACCCTGGTCGTCGACTCTCGTGCCGCCACTCCCGCCGCCCTACAGCGACGCGACGAGTTGCTCGAGCGGCTTGCGGACTGCCTCGATGCGGAGGTACGGGCAAGCGTCTCCGAGGCTCCAACGCCTTCGGCGATCTCAGCCGCGGGAATCGTCGGCGGCATCGAGTCACTGCTCTACTCGCGCCTCTACCGTGGAGAAGGAGACGATCTCGACTCCCTGCTCCCCTCGCTGATGTACTTCGCCGTGCTGCCCTACGAAGGACACGAGGCGGCCAGCGAGGAGATGAACGCCGCGACCACCGTCGGCTAGGAGGAGCCTCAGCGGCGCACCGTGCAGGTGTGTTCGACGACGGCCGGGATCTCGAGCCCGCCTTCGAATTCGAAGCTCGTCCTGGCCAGGGGGAAAGGCACCTTGGTGAGGCCCGCCGGAGCCGGGCAGCCGGCGCTCAGGTAGCCCCGCGTCCTGCCGCGAAAGGAGAAGCGGCGGTGCAAGTTCATCGTCAGCCCGGTGACGTACCCCCATTCGCCGGTCACTTCCGGGAACGTCGTTTCGAGGACCGTCCCGTAGGTGCCCGAGCGACGGCCGATCCGGAACGACAGCACGTAAGAGGTCGGCACCGGCTTCCGCCCATATATGTGCGCGAAGATCACCGGCCGGCCGTGATCCAAGCCGTTGAAGGCGAGAACCTTGCCGTTGGACGGGAACGGCGACTGCTCGGGAAGGCGCACGTTCGCCGAGAAACTGCCTTCTCCGACCAGGGCCGGGCCGCAGGCGTCGAGCGCTTCGCGATTCGTCGAGGGCTTGATGCTGCGCAGGCGACAGCGCGGCAGTCCGCGCGTGTCGAGGTGCCCGTTGCGGTTGATCTCGATCGTCAGCTTCGTCAGTTTGGGCGGTTCGCCGGCGTTGGCCGAAGAGATTTTCCCTCCCAGGCTGACCCTGATCGGCACCCTGCCACGCCGCGGCAGGACGTTGGGCCGGAGCTTCCCTGTCACCGAGATCCTGACGCCTTCCTTCTGCGCCCATACGCCGAGCCCGGAAGGCGCGAAGACGGCGCCGGCGAGCAACGTCGCGCACACGGCCATCATCGAGATCGCTGACTTGGTCATCCTCATGGCTCTCCCTGGCTGCTCCGTCAACACGCGGCGGCCGGGCATGGCGCGGTACGCGCCGATCGCTCAACAATAACGTCGCTATTGGGCGCGAGAGCCGTGCTGTGGGCGTTGCACCACCCAAGCGGCCCACTTCTTGGCCTCTGCCGGACCCACGTAGGGCAGGAGCACGAACTCGACCAGCTCGGGCACAGTCGCCCGCAGGTCGCCCGGCGTCTCGTGGCGCATGCGGTCGGCAACCGTGGTCACGATCCCCCCCACCAGTGCATGCTCGGTGGTCCGCGGTCGTCGCTCGTCAGCGGGAGCCTCGGCGCGCAGGAGCTCAGCGAAGTGCTCGATCGTCCTCACGTAGCGCCGGCCGCCGTCGGGCCTGCGCAGCAGGGAATCGACCGCCAGCAGACGGACGCTGTCAGGCTCGCGGGCGGCGAACTCGATCGAGGCCGCGACCGCTGCCGCGATTTTCGCCGGCCAGAGCTCCTGCTCCCGGCATGCCTCGAGAACCACTACTTGAAGCCGGGCGACAGCGCCGGAAAACGCAGATGGAAAGCCATCCGAGGACTGCGGGCTCTCGTCCATGCCTCGGCTCCCCCGCCTCCCACCGTCCAGTCAGCCCAGCACTTTAAACGCCTCCGTACAGAAACCAGCTCGACCATATACGGCAGGGTTTGCTAGGTCAAGCGAGGGCTCAGCTTCGTTTTCGTCGCTGTTTCGACGATCGCTTCGCTGCGCTCGACCTGCGCCGGGCCGCGAAGCGCAGCGTGCGGTCGCCGGCTTTCTCCACCGCCTCCGCCATCGCGATCTGGAAGACCGCAAGCAGCGCGTCGGAGGCCAGCGGCCGCATCCGGTCGAGTGCTTCTCGGACCTTGGGCCAGTCCTCGTCGGGGCGTCCGGCGCGGTCGAACGGCTGCCAGATCTCCTTGACGAAGAGGTCGACGAATGCGCGGGCCACGCCATCGGCATGGCGGCGCAGCTTTTCCGCCGTGGCGAGCGCTCCGTCGGGTCCGACGCCGAGCTCAGCGAGCGCCTCCGCGGCGCGCTCGAGGCGCGGGCTGATCACCTCGATGCGGCCGTCCGGCAACGCTCGGAGGATGCCGAGCTTCTCGGCGCGGCGCAGCAGCTCGGGATCGGGGGCGCCGTCGCCGTTGTCCCAGACGCTGGCCAGCTCGGCGGCCTCGACGATCTCCGGCGCCTCGTCCTCGAAGGGGGCCCGCAGGGCACGAGTGAAGTCGAAGATCTCCGTGGCGGCGCCCTCGCCGCCTTCGAGTACGCGACGGATCGCCTCGAGGTTGAGCCCGTCGGCCTGCATCTCCCGCGTCAACTCGATGCGGGCGACGTGCTCGTGGCTGTAGTAGCCGGTGCGGCCGCGCACGACCGGCGGCGGCAGCAGGCCTCGGGTCTGGTGGGCGCGAATGTTGCGCACCGTCATTCCGGTCCGCTCGGCCAGCTCGCGGATCGTCATCTCGCCGTCGGCGGGTTTGCTCATCCCCTCATCGTAAGAGGCAGGCGCTGACCGTTCATCTTCTCGGCGGCGTCCGAACAGAGAAATGCGATCGCCTCGGCGATCTGCTCGGCGGGCGTGAAGGTGGGGAATGCCTCGTCGGGGCTCTCCTCGCGCATGGCGGGCGTGAGGATCGCGTCGACGACGACGATGTTGGCCGTCGCGCTCGTCCCTTCGAAGCCGTCGGCAAGGGACAGTGTCCAGGCCTCGGCGGCGGCCTTGGCGGCCGCGTAAACGGCGTTGGTGTTGGACGGTGCCTGCGCCTGCTTGGAGGAGACGAGAACGAAGCGACCGTGCTCGCTCGCCAGCAGCGCGTCGTGAAAGGCACGCGTCGTGTGCTGCACGGTACGGATCAGCAGGTCGTGCAGCAGGGACCAGTCCTCGAGCGGCTCCTCGTGCAGCGGCTGGCCGCCGCGCCAGCCGCCGACCAGGTGCAGGAGGGCGTCGACGTGCCCGAAGCGCTCTTCGATCGCGGCGCACCAGGCGCGGGTCGCGTCCTCGTCGAGCAGGTCGACGCTGCGAGCGTCCCAGCGCTCGCCGGACAGGCGGAGCTCGGCGCCAACCTCCTCGGCCCGCTCCGCCGAGACGTCGGCGCCGGCGATGCTCGCACCGGCCTCCGCGAGCCCCTTCGCCACGACAGGCCCAAGCCCGCCGGCGACGCCGGCGATCGCGACTACGCGCCCCTCGAGGTCACTCATAGTGGGCATGGTCGCAAAGAATTCGCACTGCGGCCAAGATCCCCGTAGAAGTCGATCTGGCTGACGAGTCCTTGCCTCTCTATAAGCAGATCGCCGCGAGAGCGCTGGCGCTACATCAAGAAGGCAAGAGCAATGTGGCTATCGGAGGGGAGCTTGGCGTTCATCGCCTGACCGTCGCGAAGGCGATCCGGCTGAGATAGGCCCTGTTTTTCCTGCATTTTGCGGAACCAGCGAGATTCCCAGAAAGGACTTGCTGGCACTCTTCCTGAAGGAGTGCCAGATATGATCGTCGGTTGATAAGAAGCAAAGAGGGAGAGCCGAAGCTCTCCCTCTTTGGAAATCATGGGGCAACCAATGGCTGGGTCCGCACTGCCTTTCAAGCCCGCGGACGTGGGTTCAAACTCCCACTTGCTCCATCGCAGTACCACTTGCAGCACTGCTTATATACCCCATATCGGCCCAAAGTTGTCGCTAAAAGAGCCCTTGGGCCAAATTTTAAGTAGCGCTCAGATAGCCAATTGAGGCTCCCGCGAAACTCCCCTGGCCAGTAGCCATGCCCTGAGCGGAGTCGTAGGCACGACCCCAAGTTTGATTTTTACCCCAAGGCCCGCCACTGACCTTGCGATCATGGGCGCAATGCCGATCTACGAGTTTCGATGTCCGGCCTGCGGTCACAGCTTTGAGGAGTTGCTTCGCGCTGGACAGATTCCCGCGTGCCCGGCCTGCGGCCACCGGAAGACCAATCAAAAGGTCTCGTTGTTCGCGACTCCACGGTCTCCGATTCCTGCAATCAGCGAGCTGGGAGGCGCGAGTGCGGCGTCCCCCGCGCAAGGATCCAGAGCCTCGGCGGGCTTCGCAATGGAGGGTAGTGCAACGCTTATCAACTGCTCAGCACATGGAGGCAAGGTCGGGGTCAAGATCGGCAAAGGCGCACGAGTCCAGAGTCGAGGTCTCCGTGTCTCCGGCGCAAGGGTCGGAATTGAAAACGAAGGCTCCTTCGACGGACCCGACACGATCATCAAGTAGTCAGCCCGTAGAAAACTCGGCTTCCTCAGCGTCAACCTCGCCAGCATTGTCAATAGCCCTATCGAGATCTTTCCCAAATTTGGCGCGACGGAGGTTTCCTTTGCTGCCCTCTCGCCCCAAGTAGCCGATGCGCTGTGGCTTCTCAGGCGAATCCTTCTCGTCTTTGTCCTTGCGCCACACAACAAGGGCAAGCAGAAAGGCGGCTATCGCCCCCACGATGAAGATCGTGCTCAGCAAGCCGCCCATCACGACGCCTCCCGCGAGAAGGGTAAAGGCAATTCCAAGAATCCCAAGGGCACGCATAGCTTTATAAGAAGCCTAGCGGGCGAAGGCATTGCCTTCTCCTTTCGTTCAGTTGACAAGGAGGCGCACTCCTTGTCTCTGGAGCGGCTTATTCCCGTGCTGGTCTTGAAGACGACAGTCCTATGTAGCCCTCGCTATCCGCAGAGGCGTTCCAGGCCGTAACGCTCGCTGGCAAGCTCGTTGCTTCCCCCGAGGCGACCTGATCGAAGGCGTAGGGGTTGCCGTCGCCCTCAAGGAACTGGGCGGAGAGATTGAGTTCTGGATTCGCCCCCGTGATGAGGCACTTGCCCGGATAGAGGTCCGAGGTCGTGACGCTCACGTAGGAGGCCACAAGAGCGGCCAGGGAGCTTTGAGGACCGGCGTTTTCTGAGTTGTTCCAGAGGTCTACGCATTCTTCAAGACCTTCTTCTTCGGCGGAGCCGACTTCTTCTGCGAGTTCAGCTATTTCGGCATCGCTGGCCGGAGTTTCGGCAGCCGACTTGCCCGATCCGCCACTTGCTAGGGCGATCACGCCGATTGCGACCGCGATTAGGAGTGCTGTTGCGATGCCTCCGCCTATCAGCCATTTCTTCTCTATCTCAACCTTCATGGCTTGCAGCATATACGCTGTCGGTGTAAATGCTGTGGCTTTAAACGCCGCGCGCTGAAAACGTCGCGGCCATGCCGCGATCAGAGGACTTGCAAGCCTTGGGCGAGGCGATCCGCGCTGCCCGCAAGAAAGCTGGCCTCAGCCAGGAACAAATGGCGCTTGCCGCAGGGATCGATAGGGCACTCGCTTCTGCCCTTGAGAGAGGCACCCGCAATGTCACCTTGAACAACCTCTTGAAGGTGTGTCGAGCACTTGACGAGCGGCCTTCAACACTGTTCAAACGCTGGGAGCGTATCTCAGGCTGGAAAGCCAAATAGGCTGCTAACGAGTTGTCACCAAATTCACCCAAAACACTGGTAGACTGAAGTCTCAGGCGAAGAGGTGAACACGTTTGACCCCCTCGCCCTCACAGAGTGCGGTTGTGTACCCGCTTGCTCTATGGCTCTAACAATCGAGGATCTGAGATCCCTTCATGCAGGAGAATTGTTGCTGAATTCGAATACAGCAAATACAACTAAGAAATGACCCCCGCGACGTTGAAGCGTCCGGGGGTCCGGCCCAAGGAGGGATTAGCTCCATGGACACATCTAAAGTATCACTTAAGGCGCTGTCTGTACATATCGCAGTCGTCCTGGCTGACGAATATGTGAAGTCCAGCGAAGTAGAAGAAGTATCAGTTGCTCTGGGCAACTCATTGGAAGTGAAGGCTCCGGTGAAGAGGGGGCGTGGCGCATGAAGGCCGCGATCTACGCTCGCTTCTCCTCGCAGAATCAGCGGTCTGAGAGCATCGCTGATCAGATCACGGCGTGCCGCAGATATGCGGCACGCCATGGTCATGAAGTTCTAGACGACCACATCTACGCGGATGAAGCTCTATCTGGGGCACGCAAGGACCGCCCCAGCCTCATGGCTTTGGTGGATGCGGCAGCCAGCCATGACTTCGAGATGGTGCTTGTCGATGATCTTTCGCGACTAGCTCGGGACAACTACCTGATGCTTACAGTCATGGCCGAACTGGAGTACGAGGGAGTGAGGGTCATTTCGGTTTCCGATGGCATCGACAGTGGGGACGAGGAGGCAACGCTTGGGATTCAGCTACGTGGAATTTTCAATGAGATGCACTTGCAAGATCTCAGGAAGAAGACACTACGAGGGCAGCTAGGCCAGAAGGAACGTGGCTTCTTCGTCGGAGAGCGAACTTTCGGCTATCGCTCTATAGCGGTAGGTGAGGTGCGTCTGGACAAGAGCGGGAAAGAGCGGCCTGATGGCTACAAGATGGAGATCGAGCCAAGTGAGGCTGCCATCGTCCTGCGGGTTTTCAAGGAATTTGCCGATGGCAAATCTCAAACCTCCATCGTCAAGACCTTGAACGAGGAAGATATTCCCGGTCCGGCCAAAGCAGGCAAGAAATGGTCGCCGAGCACTGTCCACCGAATGCTGGTCAACGAGAAGTACGTTGGTCGATGGATCTGGAATCGCACTGGCAATCGTCGGGATCCTAAGACCGGCAAACGTCGCCAATACGAGAAGCCTCAAACCGAGTGGAAAGTTCACGAAGACGAGGCCCTACGGATCATTCCTGAAGACCTTTGGCTGAAGGCCAAGGAGAGAAAGGAGGCGACTCGCGATACTTGGCCCGGAGGGAAAGGTAAGCGGGGCTTCTCGGGACAGCGGGCCAGCAAGGAGAAGCACTACCCCACCCATCTCCTCTCGGGGACAATGATCTGTAGTTGCTGCGAGGGGACCATCGGCCAAGTAAGCGGCAAGGGAGGCGGCTACTACGGCTGCATACGTGCCGCTAAGAAGGATGCGACAACAAGGTCCTCGTTCCACGAAAACGAGCCGAGAAGATCATCCTCGGGGCAGTATCGGAACGACTCGAAGATGCGGAGTACCTCCGCATCGTCCTTGATCAAGTAGCGAAGGAGATCGACCGACTGCGCTCGGACCTGCCGGAGACGATGAAGCTCAAAGAAAGCGAGCTTGCCTCCCAACAACGCCGTCTCGACAACATCGTTGAGTCCATTGCCCAGGGTCGCGATAGCAAAGCCCTAGGTCGAGCGCTTGCCGATACCGAGCGCCGCGTTGAGGGGCTTCAGGAAGAGGTTGTGGGGCTTCAGGCGTCTCACGAACGAGCCTTCGAGGTTCCCCCAGCCGAGTGGATTCAGGAACGGCTCCTGAAGCTCCAGGAGGTTCTGGAAGCTCGAACTGAGAAGTCGGCTCTGCTTCTGCGAGACGTTCTCGGTCCAATTCACCTGGAACCCGTCGAGAAGGGCGAGGAGCGCTTCTACCGCGCCAGAACCGCCCTAGACACGCTCGCTTTGATCGAAACCCCCCTCGGCGGGTCTGCCGAAGAGGGTTCGAGCGCTTTGCGAAAGTGGGGGAGGCAGGATTCGAACCTGCGTAGGCAGAGCCAACTGGTTTACAGCCAGTCCCCTTTAACCACTCGGGCACTCCCCCGGGAAGGCTCGCGCGATTCTAGACGTTGCCGGGCTTGACCCCGAGCCGCTCCATCATCTGCTCGTTGAAGGCAGTCAGGGCGGACATCGGGCGCATGAAGACGGTGAGCACGGCGACGCGTCCCTCCTCGTCGAGCTCGAGGAAGTCGATCCCCTCCAGCTCGCGGTCGCCGACCCGGGCCTTGAAGCGCAGTGCCACGGTGTCGCCCTCGTGCAGCTCGTCGACGTAGGTGAGGTCCTCGAGCGTGGCGGCGACGTGGGTGAGCACCTGGGTGACGACGTCGCGGCCCTCGAAGCCGCGGAAGAGGATCGGGCTGTGCAGCTCGACGTCCTCGCGCAGCGTCTCGGTCAGCAGCTCGAGGTCCTTGGCCTCGGCGGCGCGGCGAAAGGGATGCGGCTCGGGCATCGCGGTGTACCTTACGCGTCGTGCCAAACGATCACACGATCGCCCGCTTCTCCCACTCGCTGGGGGCGCGGGGACTGCGCTGGGCCGGCAAGCTCAACGTGCCCCTCTATCGGCTCAGCGGCGGGCGGATCGGCGGCAAGGTCGGCCGCGCGCCGGTCCTGCTGCTGACGACGACGGGACGCAAGTCGGGCCAGCAACGCACCGCGCCGGTCGTCTACCTCGCCGACGGCGAGAGCGTTGTGGTGATCAACACCAATGCCGGCAATGCCAGGGTGCCGGCCTGGTCGCTCAATCTGAAGGCGAATCCGCAGGCCGAAGTCGAGCGCGGCCGGCGACGCTACCGCGTGCGAGCCCGGGTTGCCGAGGGCGACGAGCGGGCCGACCTCTGGCGCCGCCACAACGAGCAGTACGCCGGCTTCGACGACTACCAGCAGCAGCTGGCGCGCGAGGCATCGGTGATCGTGCTCGAGCCGCGCTGAGCGGGCCGGGCCGGCGACTCAGCCTGTGTCGCGCAGCATCTGCGCCTCGGGCAGGCCGCGCAGCTTCTTCAGCGTGTTGGTCTCGATCTGGCGAATGCGCTCGCGGGTTACCCCGAAGGTGCGGCCCACCTCCTCGAGCGTCAGTGGCTCGGCGCCCGAGAGGCCATATCGGAGCTCGATCACCTGGCGCTCGCGCTCAGGCAGGGCGTCGAGCGCTTTGCGCACGCCTTCGCGCTGAAGACGCTCGCTCGCTTCCTCGAACGGCTCGGCCACCTCATCATCGGCGACGAAATCGCCCAGCTCCGATTCGTCCTCGTCGCCGACCGGCTTCTCCAGTGAGACCGGCAGCTGCGAGACGCGCAGGATGTCCCGCACTTCGTCCAGTGGCCAGCGCAGCTCGGCGGCGATCTCGGGCGGCTCCGGCTCGCGGCCGAGGGACTGAACGAGCTGGCGCTCGACGTGGGCGACGCGGTTCAGCTTCTCGACCATGTGGACCGGGATGCGGATCGTTCGTGCCTTGTCGGCGATCGCCCGCGTCACCGCCTGGCGGATCCACCAGGTCGCGTAGGTGGAGAACTTGTAGCCGCGCCGGTAGTCGAACTTCTCGACGGCGCGGATCAGGCCCAACGAGCCCTCTTGAATCAGGTCGAGAAAGCTGAGCCCTCGGCCCAAATAGCCTTTCGCGATCGAGACGACGAGGCGCAGGTTGGCCTCGACCATTTGGCGCTTGGCGAGCATGTCGCCGCGCTCGATCCGCTTCGCCAGCTCCACCTCCTCGGCGGCGGTGAGCAGGTCGACCTGGCCGATCGAGCGCAGGTAGAGGCGCAGCGAGTCGAGGCTCGGCTCTACCGTCAGATCGAGCTCTGCCTTGCGCTCCTGCCCATTGGTCGCTTCGGCGCGGGCTTCCTTGTAGGCGTCGACGCCCTCCTCGGCGAGGACTTCCACTCCCTGCTCGAGCAGGTGGGCGTGCAGGCCTGAGAGCTGCTCCTTCGTCACGTCCACCTCGGCAAGGGTGGTCGCGATCTGCTCGAAGGTGAGGTAACCCCGCTCGCGGCCCAGCGCGATCAGTCCGCGCAGCTCTTCCGGCTCCGCGAACGGCCGTTCCTCCGAATCCCGATCCAGCCCCTGGGGGACCGTCTCCAACGGTTCGATCTCACTGCCTCCGGTGCAACCCTCTCCCCTTGACCGGGGGGCCGGCCCCTTAGCTCCGACCGAGGCGAAGTATAGGCAGATGATTCAGATCGGATCTGGCGGGCGGGGGTCGGCCGAGGGCGCCAGTCGCTTACGCTTAATAAGTCGTGGCCAGTTCGATGACGTCGACAGCACCGCTGAGCGCCCCCGATGTGCAAGCGTCGGTGCCGGCTACCCAGGTGAGCCTCTCGCGGGTTGGCGTGACCGGCGTCGAGAAGGTGATCCGGGTCAAGGCCGACGGCACCGAGAACCTCTACCACGCTGACTTCGAGTGCTTCGTCGACCTCGAGCCGCGCCAGGCAGGCGTGCACATGTCCCGCTTCGAGGAGATCGTCGGCGAGGCGATCGACGAGGTCGTGCTCGGAGAGGCGTTCCGCGCCGAGGTCCTGGCGGCGCACATCGCGGAGCACGTGCGCGAGCGCCAGGAGGGCCGGCGGGCGGAGGTGTCGGTCGACGCGCGCTACCCGCAGACGGTGAGCACGCCGGCGACGAATCACTCGACGCAGGAGATCTACCGGCTCTTCGGCACCGCGGTCGCCTCCGAGCGCGGCACCCGAACGCTGACGGGAGTGCAGGCGCAGGGGATGACCGCCTGCCCATGCGCTCAGGAGATGGTCGCCGAGCTGGGCCGCGAGCGACTGGCAGAGGCCGGCTTCGACGCCGAGCAGATAGCGCGGGCGATCGAGGCGGTGCCGGTGGCGACCCACAACCAGCGTGGCATCGGCACTCTCTACATCGGCTGCCCGGAGGGTGGCGAGACTTGGATCGACGCGCCAGAGCTGCTGAAGCTGGTCGAGGCCTCGATGAGCTCCGAGATCTATGAGCTGATGAAGCGGCCCGACGAGCTCGCCGTCGTCGCCAAAGCCCACGAACAGCCCCGCTTCGTCGAGGACTGCGTGCGCGAGATGGTGCGTGCGGTAGTCGAGGGCTACCCCGACCTGCCCGGCGAGGCCTTCGTCATGGCCCGCCAGGAGAACCTGGAGACGATCCACCGCCACAACGTCGTCGCCGAACGCTACGGCACCCTGCGCGAGCTGCGCGAGGAGCTCGCCTCGGGCGAGCACCAGGCGCGCCACACGACGATGCGCGAATGGCTCGAGTCCCCCGGCGCCTGAGCCGGTCGTAACGCATATCCCATGCGATGCATTGGAAATGCGTTACGACCGTAAAGAAGTGCGTGGTGACTGTCCTCCCAGCGCTTGGCGCACGAGTCCCATGAATGGCTTCGGGTCGGATTCCAGAATCCCGTGCGTCACGCGCAGGACCCGGTAACCGGCGATCGTCAGCTTGATCGTGGACTCGTGGTCCCGCTCAAAGGCCGGACGGTCGCCGTGGTAGCTATAGCTATCGGTTTCGACGACGAGCCGGGCCGTGGGCCAGTGAAAGTCGACCAGCTTGCCCTCGACGAGAACGTTCACGTGTGGAAGCGGCAAGCCAGCCTTGCGACACAGGGCTAGGAAGTCGACCTCTGTCGGAGAGCGAGTCTCGGTAGCACGCGGGTCCACCTGTCGGGCTACGCGCCGGACTCGTCCCGCACCCTTCCACCCACCCGGGCGGTCGAGGACCTCGTGCAGAGTGGGCCAGCTCAGGCTGCCACTCCGGTCGGCCTCGACCAACATGTGCTCCAGCTGCCGCGCGTCCAAGCGCGCAGCCATGTCGCGCACGGTCCTCTCTATTGAGGTAACTGGTATGCGGGCGTGCGTCGTGACGTCCTCGGGGGGCAGCGCGCGCGTCTGGTGCAGCCAGACGCCGTGCGGTTTGCGGTGTCCCGATGTGCGCGTCACCTCGATTCGCCCGCGCGAGCCCCGAATCCCCCACAGCGCCGCGGCACTGGCGTGCGAGAGGACGGCGGTGGGTCCACTTGCCAGGACCGCAGCCATCGCCTCGCCCCGAACGCCGATGCGTTCGTGTCCAAGCGCAAACACGCCGTTATGCAACGGAACGAGATGCCCGCTTCTAACTCGATCCTCGATCAGTCCAATGCCGATTCCCTGCGCAATCAACTGGCGTCGAGCCACGACGCCGTGCTGGCGCTCAGCCAACGCACGAATCGCGATGGTCGCTTCATCTGTGGTCGAAACGCATATCCCATGCGATGCAATGGAAATGCGTTTCGACCGGGGGTTTGGGCGGGGGAGGCCGGGTGGGGGCGCCGACATGCGGCGACCCTGGCAGGCACCGGCGCACGCGTGGCGCGGAGAACGCCAGGACTTGCGCGCGGTTGATTGACGTTTGTGTGACGTCAGGGCCGTGCAGGCGATCGACGCCCGTGAGCCGTCAGGGTTTGCGAGCGGCGAGGTGACGGGAGCGCGAGCGGCGCTCTTGCTCGAGGCGACGGCGCAGGCCGAAGAAGTAGTCGGCGCCGCTGATCAGGGTGGCGGCGACGGCGAGATAGACGAGGGCGTCGACCCAGGGGGGGGCCGGGTTGGCCGCGATCAGGGCGAAGACGGCGGCGATCTGCAGGACGGTCTTCGCCTTGCCAAGCCAGCTGGCAGCAATCACGACGCCGCGCTCGGCGGCGATCACCCGCATCACCGTGACGGCGAACTCGCGGGCGATGATCACCATCGCGACCCAGGCTTCGAGCCGGTCGAGCGAAACCAGCGAGACGAGCGCGGCGACGATCAGCAGCTTGTCGGCGATCGGGTCCATCAGCTTGCCGAAGGTGGTGATCGAGCCGCGCGAGCGGGCGAAGTACCCGTCGAGGCCGTCGGTGGCCGCGGCCAGGGCGAAGACCGCCGCCGCCAGCGTGTCGCCGTTGGGTGTCTCGCCGAGCAGGGCGACGACGACCACCGGCACCGCGAGGATGCGCAGCAGGGTCAGCGCGTTGGGGAGGTTGAGCGGGAACATGGCACCCGCTCAGTCGCTCTCCCCCGTGGCCGCGGCGTCGCGGGCGGCGAAGAACTGCTCGCCCTCGATGCTGATGTGCGGCACGAAGCGCTCCATCCAGCGTGGCAGCCACCAGGCGCGCTTGCCGAGCAGGACCATGATCGCCGGCACCAGCAGACAGCGAACCAGGGTCGAGTCGATCGCAATCGCCACCGCCAGCCCGACGCCGAACTCCTTCACCACCGGGTTGCCGTTGAGGACGAAGCTGGTGAACACGCAGACCATGATCGCCGCCGCCGAGGTGATCACGCGGCCGGTGTTGGCGAGCCCCTCGATCACCGCCCGCTTCTCGTCTTCGTCCTCGCGGTAGTGCTCGCGCATCTGCGTCAGCAGGAAGACCTCGTAGTCCATCGAGAGGCCGAAGAGGATCGCGAACATCAGCAGCGGCACGAAGCTGACGATCGGGATCGGGTGGTCGAGGCCGATCAGCGAGGAGCCCCAGCCGAGCTGGAAGACGGCGGTGACGACGCCGTAGGCGGCGGCGACCGAGAGCAGGTTCATCGCCGCCGCCTTGACCGGCACGAGCAGCGAGCGGAAGGCGAGCAGCAGGACGACGAAGCTGAGGGCGACGACGATCGCGATCATCAGCGGCAGCTTGTCGCTGATCTGGGTCGCCAGGTCGATGTAGCCGGCCGTCTGCCCGCCGACGTAGGCGGCGGCATCGGTGCCGTGCAGCGCCTGCGGGATCGTCGTATCGCGCAGGCCTTCGACCAGGCTCACCGTGTCGTCCGCCCAGGGCGCGGATTTGGAGACGACCGTGAAGACGGCGACAGTGCCTGCTTCGTCGACGATCGGCGGCGAGACCCCGGCGACGTCGGGCGCCCCGTCCACCGAGTCGGCAAGCCCGGGCAGCACCCGCTTGCCTTCTTCGGCGCTTTCGAATTCGGCGGCGATCAGCAGCGGACCGTTGACGCCGGGGCCGAAGCCCTGCGTGAGGCTGTCGTAAGCCTGGCGCGCCGTGGTCGACTTGGGCAGGGCGCTGATGTCGTTCTGGCCGAGTTCGAGCTGCAGGACCGGAATCGCGAGGACGAGGAGGACGGCCATCGCGGCGATCGCCGAGCGCCAGGGGCGGGCGGCGACCCCGCGCGCCCAGCGTCGCCAGCCGTGCGGCTCGGCGTCGTCGCCACCGGCCTTGCTGAACGGCACGCGCAGCGAGTAGATCCGCGGCCCGAGTGCCCCCAGCATCGCCGGCAGCAGGGTGGTCGCGGCGCAGACCGCGATGACCACCGCGATCGCCGCCGTGAAGCCGAGGGTGCTGACCAGCGGGATGCCGGCGAAGGCGAGCGAGCAGAGCGCGATCACCACGGTGAAGCCGGCGAAGACGACGGCGCCCCCCGCGGTCGCGGTGGCGCGCGCGATCGACTCCCCCATCTCCATCCCGTCGGCGAGCTGCAGCTTGTGGCGGGTGACGATGAAGAGCGCGTAGTCGATGCCGACGCCGAGCCCGATCATCGTCGCCAGCGTCGAGGCGACGCTCGGCACCTGCACGACGTGCTCGAGCAGGCGGATGATCGAGAGCGAGCAGGCGAGGCCGAGGATCGCCGAGGAGATCGGCAGCACCATCGCCGTCGCGGTGCCGAAGGCGAAGAGGAGGATGACGATCGCCGCCGCGATGCCGATCGCGTCGCTCGCCCCGGTGTCGGGCTTGGAGAGCTGCTGGCCGACATAGCCGCCGACAGAGACGCGCAGGCCCGCCGCTTCGGCCGGCCCACCGGCTTCGAGCACCGCCAGCGCCTGCGCTTCGGTCAGTTCGCCGGGCCCGACGTTGAGGACGACGGGGATGTAGGCAACCGAGCGATCGGGGCTCAGGTAGGCAGCGCCTTCGCGGCTCAGCGGGTCGACCGCGGAGTTGACCTCGTTCAGCGCTTCCAGCCGCTTCGCCGCTTCGCCGATCGCGGTCGTGTACTTCGCAGAGGTGAGGGCGGCGCCCCCCCTGGCCTGGAAGACCAGCGGGTTGCTGCCGTAGGCCTGTTCGGGCAGGCTCTCTTCGAGCAGTTCGGTCGCCGCTGTGGAGCCGGTACCGGGCAGCGTCAGGTTGTCGTTGGTCTTGCTCTCGCCGGACTGGCCGGCGAGGACGAGGCCGACAGCGAGAACGATCCAGACCGCGATCACCGGCCAGTGATGACGCGAACAGAAGCGGCCGATTGCGTAGAGCGGCGCGGTCACCGCTGCATCATCTCCCTTCGCCCGGCGGCGGTTCTTCGCCGCTCTCGAAGGGAGCCGGGACGAGGGCGGCCGGCGGCGCGCCGAGCGCCTGGCGCAGGAGGACGAGATGCTGGGCGTGGCTGGTGGCGAGCCCGGTGGCGAGGGCACGCGGCGCGTACGTTTCCAGCTTCGGGGCGGCGGCGAGAGCTTCGTCGAGCGCCGCGTTCTCCGCTTCGTAGACGAGGACGATCGCTTCCTCGCGGCCCTTGGGGAGTTCCTTTTCGGACTCCTCGGCTTCGCCTTCCGTTTCGGCGCCGAGGCCGCGCAGCACCTTGGTCAGCCCGTCGACGTGGGCCTGGCCCTGTCCGCGCAGGCGCAGGAGGAGCGCACGGTCGGCGCCGCGGAGAACCCCCAGGCCCAGCTCGTAAGCCTGCAGCAGGGTGAGTTCCCCAGAGAGCAGAGAGTTGGAGAGCTCGACGTCGACCGCCTTTTCGCTTTCCTCGCTCGTGCCGCCGGAGTCGGAGCCGCAACCGGCGAGAAGAGCGACCGCGCAGAGGACGGCAAGACAAGCGACGGCGCGGCTTACGCCGCGCCGTCGCTCACCAATGCCACATTCCAGACGCTTCGTGCCCATCAGACGGGCGCGAAGACTATGTCGTCTCGGCTGTGGCTACCGGGGTCGCTAGGCCTTTCGAGAAGTCTTCTTCTTCTTGGCGCCCTTGCCCTGGGCTTTCTTCGCCTCAGGCGAGAGGCCTTCGTAATTCATGAACACAGCACTTGCCGGGATGCCCTCCTCGCCCGACTTCGCCAGGCGCTTGGCGCTCGCGGCGTGGATCTTGATGACCTTGGCCAGCGCGTCATTGACGAGCTCGACCGATTCCTCCCAGCCCTGCTGGTCGACGACACCAGGCGTCCAGCTGATGTGGCGATCGTCACGCGCATCGAGCGCTCCCCCATCGAGCGCACCGAAGACATCGTCCAGGATGAGCCGCATGGCGGATGCGCTTACTCCTGGTTTGACCGAATCCGGAAGGGCCCGCCAATCGCGATCGGTCAGGTAGGCCCGCGCCGTCGCGCGGTAGTAGTGCTCGACCGCCCCGCGGCGCGGCTCGGTCTTGACCATCTCGATGCAATCGAAGTCCTTGAGCACTTTGACGTGGTAGCTGACCTGGCTCAGGCCCTCATCGAGCTCTTTCGAAAGTTCGTTCGGGCTGGCCATCCGCTCGTTGAGGATGCCGAGGATCTCGACCCGGAGAGGGTGGGCAAGGGCCTTGACCAGTTTTTGGTCGACGCCGGTGCTCTTGCTCTTCTTCGCTGCCTTGCTCTTCGTCGTTGCGGCCAAAGGGACTCCTCCAATGCGTTTGCGGCTCCTGTAGCACTCCATCGTATTAGACCCAAAGGGGTTTTGGCAAACAAAGGCAAGACTTTGTCAGAGAAACCTCGAATGCTGGAACTTTTTCCAGTATTGGACTGGTCTAAAGCGTCGAACTGAAGAAGGTCGCGACCCCCGCCGCAAGAGCTGACAATTGCGAAGGGGGTGAGCGGAGTGAAGGTTGTCCAGACGGACACTGTCGTGCCGCTGCTTTCGACAACGAAGGTGCGCTAAGGCGCTAAGGGGAGAGGGGGCCCGATCCGACGGCCGCGTGATCGGGCCCCTTTTTTCTTCGCTCCTCCCCGGCTCCTGATTGAGTTCCACCCAATGGGCTCGCGCCAGGGAGCGAAAACCGGAAACACGAGCTTCGATGCGCTCGCCGCCGAGATCCATGCCTGCCGCCGCTGCCCGCGGCTGGTCGAGTGGCGCGAGGCGCAAGCAGCGGAGCCGCCGCGGCGCTACCGCGGCGAGGACTACTGGGCGCGGCCGCTGGACGGTTTCGGCGACCCGGACGCGCGGCTGGCGATCGTCGGCCTCGCCCCCGCCGCCCACGGCGCCAACCGGACCGGGCGCATGTTCACCGGCGACCGCTCCGGCGAGTGGCTGTACGCCGCCCTGTACCGGGCCGGCTACGCCAACCGCCCCGAGTCGGGCCGGCGTGGTGACGGGCTGCGGCTGCGCGACGCCTACGTCACCGCGGTCGTCCGCTGCGCGCCGCCGGCCAACAAGCCGTCGCCGCGGGAGCGCGACAACTGCCTCCCATATCTGGAGCGGGAGCTGGAGCTGCTGGAGCGCTGCAACACGATCGTCGCCCTCGGCGCCTTCGCCTGGGAGGGGTCGCTGCGCGCAATCGCCGCCCTCGACGACGCCAAGCCGGCGCGGCCGAAGCCGAAGTTCGGCCACGGAGCCGAGGCAGCAGCCGGGCGCTGGACGCTGCTCGGCTGCTACCACCCGAGCCAGCAGAACACCTTCACCGGCCGCTTGACCGAAGCGATGCTGGACGCCGTCTTCGCCAGAGCCGGCGCCGCTGCTCGCGGCTAGGGGAAGTCGAGTGAGCGTTCCGCTCGGCTTCGTAGCCGAGAATCGCAATCGTCACCGGGATTCCCCGCCCGCCGCTTTCGCGGAGGCGCGTGGCGCTCTCCCGCTGCACGGCGCGCACGCGCGACAGCGCGTCGTCGAGGACGGCAAAGATCTCGTTGCGGCCTTGGGCGTCGACGAGCCCCCGCGTCAAGCTCACGTGCTCCGAGCCGCCGCCCCCAAGCCGGCCGTCCAACAGGGCCCCGGTGACGTCGTTGCAGAGCCTGCGCAGTAAATCGGCCCAGACATCGGCCCTGAGCGTCGCCGGCACCCGTTGCCACGCCTCGTCGTCGAAGGACAGGGTCGAGGTTGCGCGGAAGACGCGCTCGCGGACGCCCCGAACCGGGCGAGTGCCGACGCACTCGATGCAGCCAAGCTGCTCGAGCACCTGCACGTGCTTGTAGAAGGCGCTGACGTCGAGTTCCAGTTCGTCGCCGATTTCGGTCGGGCTCGCTTGCCGTTCGTTGAGCACGGCGAGGATGTGCTCGCGCACCGGGTGGCCGATGGCATGGACCAGCCTGCGGTCCATGAACCCCTTCAACCGGTCCCTGCGAACTTCCTTGATGCTCGTGTGCCTGATCGGCATGAGTGTCCCCCCTCCGTGCGAGTCGCAATCAGCGGCAGTTGCTCTCTAATAACGGCGAAACCGTCCAAATGTCAGGCCCTAGTTCCTGACGATGTTCAATGGTTGAAACGAATTTGAGCGTTCACTAGGTCTCAAGCGGTATAGCCAAAAGGAGGCCTAGCCGATGGACCGACCGCGAATCAAGCGCACAACCCAGAGGTTGATCGCGCCAAACGGCGACCTATACCTGCTCCGCCCCAGCGCTGGGGCCGATGTCCACATCGAGGACCCCGACCCGGAGGGGATGGCCGTCCTCGACTCCTTCGACGGCACGCGGACGCGGGCCGAACTGATCGAGGAGTTCGGCGAAGACGAGGTCTGCGACCTGCTCGCCCAGCTCGAGGAGCTGAGCGTGATCGAGGACGCCAGCGACGACGAGCTGATCGCCGAGGACGTCCATGCGCGCTTCGACCGCCAGTTGCGCTACTTCAGCGACATCTCCACGGGACCGACGCCCTCGCAGTGCCAGAGCCGACTCGAAGAAGCGAAAATCGCCGTCCTCGGAGTCGGTGGGCTGGGCGGCTGGTCGGCACTCAACCTGGCCTGCTGCGGAGTCGGCGAGATGATGCTGATCGACTTCGACAAGGTCGAGCGCAGCAACCTCAACCGCCAAGTCCTCTACACAGAGGACGACATCGGCCGGCACAAGGTGGTCGCCGCGGCCGAGCGGCTGGAGGCCTTCAACTCAGCGATGCGAGTCGAAGCGAAGGTGCAGAAGCTCGACGGCGAAGAGGCGGTGATCGAGGCGATCAAGGGCTACGACGTGGTGATCGACGCCTGCGACTGGCCGGCGCACGACATCGAGCACTGGATCAACTCCGCCTGCTTCAAGGTCGGTGTCGCCTTCGTCGCGATGAGCCACTTCCCGCCGATCGCGCGGGTCGGCCCGTTCTACGTGCCCGGCGTGACCGGCTGCTTCGAGTGTCAGGAGGCCGGCTACCGGCGCACCTACCCGCTCTTCGACGTGGCGATGGAGCAACAGCGGGGCCGCGAGTCGCCGGCGGCGACGCTGGGGCCGGCCTGCGGCCTGATCGGCGGCCAGATCGGCCTCGACATCCTCCACTACCTGACCGGCCTCGCGCAGCCTTCGACCCTCGGCACGGGTCACATCTACGACCTGCGCACGATGTCGCTGGAACGCGAGCCGGTGGTGCCGGAGCCCGACTGCCCGGTGTGCGGCCACCTGAGCCACGCGCCGCTCGATGCCATCCACCAGGGGAGCATCTCGCCCTAACGTCGGATGCGCGCCAGATAGGCTGGCGCGGCCGATGGGTCGTGCCAGCCGCTCAAGCAGACCGACCGGGGCAGCGGCGCTCGCCCTGGCGCTCGTCGCGGGCGTCCTGCTCGTCGCGGGCTGCGGGTCCTCGGGGAGTGGATCGGGGGGCGAGTCGTCGAGCACATCGGCCACCGAGCCCACGGGGGCGCCGCCCGGTGCCGCTGCGCAGAGCTGTGCGGCGGGCGTGCAGGGTGTGGCGATGCTGCGTGCGACGGGGGTCTCCTGCGCGACGGCGGCCCAGGTCGCCGCCGGCTGGGCGGCGAGCCCCGGCTGCGCCCCGGCCGGTGGCGCCACGCGGACCTCCTGCGACGTCGGTCGCTACCGCTGTCTCGGCCTCCACGCCGACCGCGGCATCGCCGTCAGCTGCGCCCGCGCCGGCCACTCGGTCTCCTTCATTGCCCGCCGCCAGCCAAGCCCCGGCCTGCCCCCAGCCTCTCGCCTCCGCTCCTACAATGGACAGCGTCCGCCGACGTAGCTCAGCTGGTAGAGCACTTCACTCGTAATGAAGGGGTCCCCGGTTCAAGTCCGGGCGTCGGCTCTCCGCTAAAGTCTTTTTGTGCAGGGGCCCGTGGGAGGCCGGGACGGTCGCTGTTCCCACGAGCTTAGGAGAGATATGAGGCAACGACTCGCGGTCCCGGCTTTGGCGGTGGCTCTCTGTTTCTGCGCGGCGGCGGCGCCAGCGTTGGCGGCCCCCGGCAACAATGCCCAGGCCGCCAAGAAGAAGGGGAAGAAGCAGGCCAAGAACAAGGTCTTCCTCGTCTGCAAGCACGGCTGCAAGTTCCACACGATCCAGCGCGGCGTGGACGCGGCCGGCTCGTTCAGGGACAAGCCGAAGAACCGCAAGACGAAGGCGATCGTCAAGGTCAAGCCGGGCAAGTACGTCGAGGGCGTCGTCCTCGACGGCAGCCTGAAGCGCAAGGAATTCAACGGGCTGAAGATCGTCGGGTTGAAGAAAAACCCACGCAAGCAGGTCCTTGAAGGGAAGAACGCCAAGGGCGAGCTGGGGCCGGCGCAGAACGGGATCGAGGCGGTCGACGTGAACGGCGTCGTGATCCGCAACCTGTGGGCGCGCAACTACGAATCGAACGGCTTCTTCATCCACGCCGCGACGCAGGCCCATCAGGAATGCAACGGCTACAAGATGGAAAATCTGCTCGCCTCCGGCAACCGCTCCTACGGCCTCTTCGCCAAGGGCTGCATCGGCGGCAAGATGCTCCACTCGAGCGGCTGGCACCAGGGCGACTCGGCCTTCTACGTCGGCGAAACGCCGTGCGACACCACCAGCTGGACCAACCACGGCTCCGCCCCGAAACCCTGCCAGGCGAAGCCGAAGTGGACGGTGCTGCGCAACGACGACAGCTTCGAAAACGTGCTCGGCTACTCGGGGACCAACTCGAAGTACGTGAAGATCGTCGAATCGAACTTCTACAACAACGGTGCCGGGGTGGTGCCCAACACGCTCGACAGCGAGGGCTACGAGCCGAACGGCTGGAACTACTTTGAACACAACAACGTGTTCTGGAACAACTACAACTACTTCCTCGCCGGGTCGTCGTTCAAAACGGTCTCGGCGGGGCTCGGCGAATTGTCAGGCCTGACGATCAACTACCCAACCGGATCCGGCTTCCTCCTCTACGGCGGCGCCAACAACGTCGTCCGCCAGAACAACGTGTTCGGAAACTACAAGTGGGGGATCGCCTCCTTCTCCGGCCCGGGCGAAGCCTTCGTCGCCAACGAAGGCAACGACGCCAAGAACATCAACAACCAGATCCTCGAAAACTCGATGGGTCGTGCGGGGGCCGACCCCAACGGGGAATACGACTTCCTCAACGACGCCACCGGAGGGGGCAACTGCTGGGCCGGCAACAGCGCCGGGTCCAGCTTCGCGCCGGGCACCGGCGCCGTGCCACTGGAAAAAATCTATCCGCCGTGTCCGCAGGCACAGGTGCTGGCCGACTCGGTACCGAGCCTCAACCTGGCCGCGGGGATTCAGGTCATCATCACCGAAACGGAAAACCCCTCGACGATCCTCGGCTACGCCGGCCAGAGCCCGGCGCAGAACCAGCAGTGCTCGTGGGTGCGGCCCGTCGCGTCACATCCAGCGTTCGAAGGCTTCACGCCGGTCGAGGTCGCGGCGCAGCCGGGGGAATTGACGTGTCCGTGAGCGGGCGGAAGGCCAAGCTGGCGACGACCTGCCTCGTCGTCGGCTGCCTGGCGGGCGCGGCGCCCGCCGGTGCGGGCCAGTCGCCGAAACCGAAGGTGGTCACCGTCGCCGACTTCTACTTCGGCCCCAACACGGTGAAGATCAAGAAGGGCGGCAAGGTCAAGTGGGTCTGGGCCTCGACCAACGTCGAACCCCACGACGTCCATCTGAAGTCGGGCCCGAAGGGGCTGAAGAAGAAAGGCACGTACTCGACCAAGACGACGGCGGTGACCAACGCCAAGTTCACGCACGCCTTCCCCACGCCCGGCACCTACAAATTCATCTGCACGATCCATCCGACGAAGATGAAGATGACGGTGACGGTGAAGAAGTAGGCCGCCGGTGAGCTTCGGCCCGACCGACCGCCGCAGCTTCCTCGGCCTGGCCGGGGCGACGTTCATCTGCACGCTGGCCGGCCAACGGGTGGATGCCGGCCGCGGGCAGATCGACGTCGCGCAGCTGTCGAACGGCGTCGACGTGCCGCCGCGGGTGGCGGCCGCGAACGGCAGCGGAGCGACCAGTGAGGCGGTGGCCGCCCCGGTCGCCGGCGGCGCCAGGGTGCGCGAGTACTGGATCGCTGCCGAGCAGCGGAGCTGGAACATCGTCCCCACTCACCGCGACCAGATGATGGCCGCACCGGTCAAGGGCCGCTCGACCTTCCAGGCCTACGCCTACCGTCCCTACTCAGCCGACTTCGGGACGCCGCTGGGGCCGGCGACGGTGCCGGGCCCGCTGATCGAAGCCGAAGTCGGCGACACGGTCCTCGTCCACTTCCGCAACAAGCTGACGGCGCCGGTGACCGTCCACCCCCATGGCGTCTTCTACTCCAACGAAATGGACGGTGCCTACAAGGGCAAGTGGACCGACCCGGGGGGCTTCGTCCAGCGCAACCGCACCTTCACCTACCTGTGGGAATGCCGCGAAGGAACGGAGGGGACCTGGCTCTATCACGACCATGGGCCGATGGATCCGCTGCCGGTCTTCCGCGGGCTGTTCGGACCGCTGGTCGTGCGCCAGGCCGGGGAACCGCGGCCCAACCGCGAGTTCTTCCTCGCCTTCCACACCTGGGACCCCTCGACCACCGGGCTGCGCAACATCTACTACTGCATCAACGGGCGCGCCTACGCCGGAAACACGCCGACCCTGGAAGCGAAGGTGGGCGAGCGGGTCCGCTTCCACGTCTACGGCGTCGACAACTTCTTCCACACCTTCCACCTGCACGGCCACCGCTGGACCGAACCGGACGGGACGATCGTCGACAACAGGAGCTTCGGCCCGGCCGACTCGTTCAGCTTCGAGATCGTCGAGGACAACCCGGGGCGCTGGTTCTACCACTGCCACGTCTTCCAGCACCTGCACCAGGGGATGAACGGTTGGTACGTCGTCTCCTGATCGCGGCGCTGCTGGCGGCGCTGGCCACCGCTCCCGCCGCGCACGCGGCCAACACCCGCGTCTCGATCTCCAACTTCGCCTGGTCGAACCCGCGGGTCGAAATCGACCTCAACGAGAAGGTGATCTGGGATTGGATCGGGCCCGACCTCGCCCACTCGGTGACGGGGACCTCGGCCAACGCCCTCACCTGGGACTCCGACCCGGGGACGGACGCCCCCAGCCACCAGCTCGGCGACTCCTTCACGCTGCAGTTCACCCAGCCGGGCACATACGCGTTCCAGTGCAAACTGCACGCCTCGGTGCGGGGCGAGGTGATCGTCTCCGACGTGCCTGGCAATCCCGACTCCGACCCCGGGCCGCAGGCGCCGCTGCAACTCGACGTGAAGAAGCCCACCCTGGGCGCCGTGAGCCTGAAGCGGCAGCAGATCCACGGGCGCGACGGGACCACGACCACCGCCCAGATCAGCGAGCGCGGCACGCTCGAAGCCGAATACTTCCGGCTGCGCCCCAAGGGCGGCCGCAGGTTCAACGGCTACTCGACCTGGGATGCGTTCATCGGCATCAACCGCTTCGCCCTCGGCGCCCACGGCAAGCACTTCAAGGCGCGACCGGGCCGTTACCTGGTCATCCTGCGCGCCACCGACCTCGCCGCCAACAAGTCCAAACCGGTGCGCAAGCGCTTCTCGATCGTCGGCTGAGAGGGGGAGGCAGGCCTACTCCCGGGTCGCCGGAGTAGCGAGCGTGTCCGCAACGGCGACGGTCAAGAGGACGGCGCTCGCGCAGGCGACCGCGACAATGGTGTTGAAGGGCGCGCTGGCGAAGGCGAGGAGCAGGAGCGCGGCGCAGCCGAGCGCGCGGGGGCGCTGGATCGCGCCGGTCGCATGCCAGAGCGAGCCCAGCTGGGCGAGGAGGAAGAGGGCCGGGCCGCCGAAGACCAGGATCGTCGCGGTCGTGCCGTCGCCGAAGTTGACGGACGGGTCGGCGAGCGCCAGCTCGTCGCCGACGGCGATCGCGACGATGCCGAGGACCATGGCGATCAGCGCGTAGTTGCCCACGGCGACGATGCGTGAAGCGTCCCCCGCACTCAGCGCCGCGTCGGCGCCGAGGCGCTCGGCGCGGTGGAATTGGCACCACCAGAGCGCGACGGTGCCGAGGAACGCAGCAACGAGCGCCGCCAGGGTTTCGAATTCGATCGAGACGTTGGCGAAGGCGTTGCCTATCGTCAGCACGGTCTCACCGAGCGCGATCAGGAAGAAGAGGCGGAAGCGCTCGAGCAGGTGCTCGGCGTAGATCTGGCTGTCGCTGCTGAAGGGGCTGCGGCGGCCGGGGAGCGGGTGGCCGGCGATCACGCCGCCGTAGGTGACGGTGACCGCGAGGGCCCAGATCGCGAGGCGCGCGTCTCCGTCGGCGAATATCCCGGCAACCCAGATCGCCGCCGTCCCCAGCTCCCAGGCGAGCGCGTTGAGGAAGTGGTCATGGAGCCGGTGGCCGCGGAAGGCGGCGACGGCGAAGCCGGTGCGGCCGAGCTGGATGGCCAGGTAGCCGATCACGAACAGCCCCGCGCGGTCTTTGACCCAGGGGGTGAGCGCTTCGTCGAAGGAGCCGACGATCGAGGTCGACATCAGCAGGCTGGCGAACATCAGCCCGAGCAGCATCAGCTGGACCGGCCGCCGCTCGACGTCGAGCCAGTTCGAGGTCCAGACGGTCATGAACCATGCGTACATGGCGGCCAGCGTGAGGATCAGGGTCTGGGCGATGCCGCGGCCGTCGAGGTGCTCGATCAGGTTGATGGAAAGCTGGCTGACGGCGAAGATGTAGACGAGGTCGAAGAGCAGCTCCAGCGGCGTCACCGCACGGGCGACTTCGCGCGGGCGGACGAGGGAGGCCAGGCTCATCGAGATCGCGACAGCCTCAGCCCGCGTCCCCTTCGAACTTGTAGCCGACGCCGCGCACGGTGACGACGAGTTCGGGGTGCTGGGGGTCGCGCTCGACCTTCTGGCGGAGGTTGGAGATGTGGACGTCGCAGGCGCGCTCGTCGCCGTCGAACTCGGTCTGCCAGAGCTCCTCCATGATCTTGCGGCGAGGGAAGACCTCGCCCGGGCGGCTGACCAGCAGGCGCAGGAGCTGGAACTCCGAGCGGGTGAGGTTGATCGGGACGTCGCGGACCAGGGCGACGTGGCGGACGAGGTCGATCGCGACCGGCCCGGCTTCGATTCGCACCGCCTGGTTGAGTGGGCCGCGGTCGAGCTCACGGCGACGCAACTGGGCGCGTACGCGGCCGAGCAGCTCGCGTACGGAGAAGGGCTTGGTGACGTAGTCGTCCGCCCCGACCTCGAGGCCGACGACCTTGTCGACCTCCGCGTCCTTGGCGGTGAGGACGATGATCGGCACGGCGCTGCGCGAGCGCACCTCACGGCAGATGTCGAGGCCGCTCGGTCCCGGCATCATGATGTCGAGGATCAGCAGGTCGTAGTGGACGGTGTCACCGGCGACTTTTTCGGCCGCCTCGTTGCCGTCGCGGGCGACATCGACGTCGAAGCCGTCCTGGGCGAGGGCGTAGCCGACCGACTCGCGGACCGAGGGCTCGTCGTCGGCTACGAGGATGCGTCCGCTGCTCATGCGACCGGAGTGGGGCTGGGCTGGACGACGGGGAGGCGGACCCAGAAGGTGCTGCCCTCGCCCTGGACGGAGGAGGCGCCGATCTCGCCGCCCATCACGGCGACCATGCGGCGCGCGATCGCCAGGCCGAGGCCGAAGCCTTCCTGCTTGCGCGTCTCGCTGCGGCGATAAAAGCGTTCGAAGACGCGCTCGATCTCGTCCGCGGGGATGCCCGTTCCTGTGTCGATTACCTCCAAGATCACGTCGGTGTCGCCGTCACGGCGGCCGCGAACGGTAACGGTGCCAGGCGGCGGCGTGTTCTTGAAGGCGTTGGTGAGCAGGCCGATCAGCACCTGGCGCAACAGGGTCGGGTCCCCCTTTGCCGCGAGGTCGGGCTCGCACTCGACGACGAGCTCGACGTGTCTCGGCCGCTCGACCGCAGCGACGACGTCGCGGATCGCCACCTGAACGTCGACCACCTCGGTCTCCCCCGCCCCGACCGACTCGACCCGGGCCAGCGTCAGCAGCGACTGCGTCAGGCGGTTCATCCGCTCGGCGTCGTCGCCGAGACGGCTGAGGAAATGGTCGCGCGCCTGCGGGTCGTCTTTGGCGCCGCTCTGCAGGACCTCGATCGCGCCGGAGATCCCGGCCAGCGGGTTGCGCAGCTCGTGCGCCGCGTTGGAGACGAAGTCGGCTTCGGCGAACTCGCGCCGCATCTCCTCGGTGCGGTCGCGGACGACCGCCAGCACCGCCCGCTCGCCGGGCAGCGAACGGGCCTGCATCGCGTAGGCGCGGTCGCCGATGCGCAGTGCCGGGTGAGCGACGAAGCCCACGTCGGCGGCGCGACGCAGCTGCGGCAGCATCACCTCGGGCGGCTTGCCTCCGTCGAGCAGCTCGACCGCGGCGCTGTTGGAGAAGCGCACCGGTCCGTCGTCGTCGACGACCATCACGGCGTCGGTGAGGCCGTCGAAGATCGCCTCGAGCTTGTTGCGGTCGGCGGTGAGAACACCGAAGCTCTCCTTCAGCGAGGCACGCATCGAGTCGAGCGCACGGGCCAGGTCGCCGATCTCGTCGAGCCCGGAGACTTTCAGCGGCACGTCGAAGGAGCCGGAGGCCATCTCGCCGGCGGCCTGGGCCAGGCGGGAGACGCGGTGGGCGATCGCAGTGGCGATCAGGAAGCCGGCGAGGACGCCGATCGCGACGGCGACGACCAGCGCGCGCCGGTTGTCGCCAAAGAGAAAGACGGCGAAGGCGGTGATCACCGAAACGGCGGCGAAGGCGCCGGCCAGCCACAGCCGCATGCCGATTCTTCTCATGAGCAGTTACTAACACAAACCCCCACCGCACGTGTCTGAGTTTTCCCACCCATGCGGGGGTACGAACTCAGACACGTGCTGGGGGACCGGGCTTCGTGGGAGAATCGGCAAGTGCGAACGCTGGTCTTCATTCCGGCCTGGAACGAGGAGGACTCGGTCGCGGCGGTGATCGCCGGGGTGCGCGGCGCGATTCCCGATGCCGACGTCCTGGTGATCGACGACGGCTCGGGGGACGCGACCGCCGAGCGGGCACGTGGGGCGGGTGCTCTGGTCGCCTCGCTGCCCTTCAACCAGGGTCTCGGCGCCGCCCTGCAGACCGGTTACCTCTACGCGCTGCGCGAGGACTACGAGTGCTGCGCGCACCTCGACGCCGACGGGCAGCATCCGCCGGCCGAGGTCGCCAGGCTGCTGGACGTCGTTCGGAGTGACCGCGCTGACCTGGTGATCGGCTCGCGCTATCGCGACCCGGACAAGGCGCACAGCGACGACTACAAGCCGACGATCTCGCGGCGGATCGGGATCGGCGTCTTCCGCTTCTTCCTGACCCTGGCGACGCGCCAGCGCTTCACCGACACGACGAGCGGCATGCGGGCCGCGAACCGGCGAGTGATGAAGCTCTTCAGCGAGCGTTACTCACCCGACTTCGCCGAGATCGAGTCGCTGCAGTTGGCGGTGCGGGAAGGACTGCGGGTCGAGGAGGTGCCGGTGCGAATGCTCGAGCGGGCCGGCGGGTCGTCGTTCCTGACTCCCCTGCGCTCGGCCTTCTTCATCTTCAAGGGAATGATCGTGTTGCTCGTCGGCCAGTTTCGGCCCACGCACGCGGAGGCGGAGCGATGAGCGCGCTGGTGCTGGTCGCGGCGAGCGACAGCCCCAAGGTCCACCTCACCGCGCAGACGCGGATCATCGCCGCCGTCCTGGCGCTCGCCTTCATGGCGTTGGTGCTGGAGCTGATCCGGCGCGACAGGCTGCAGGAGCGCTTCAGCGTCGTCTGGTTCGTCGCCGGCCTCGGGATGCTCGTCGGCGCCGCCTTCCCCGGCTTGCTGACTCTCGTCGCCGACGCGATGGGCGTGCGCGACACCAACGTCGCGCTCTTCTCAATCGTGCTGCTCTTCCTGCTCGGCCTGGCGCTCAACTTCAGCGTGACGATGTCGCGCCAGGCGGCTCAGATCACCCGCCTCGCACAGGAACGAGGGCTGGAGAAAGTGCGCGAGCAGACAGGCTCAGGCCAGAACGGCAGCGAGGCGGAACGAGAGCGCCTCGAGAGCTAGCTCCTCGGAGACGTTAAGGTCGAGGCGGCGGCGGGTGTCCTCGACCAACTCGACCGCACGGCGGGGACGGGGCGGATCGAGGTCGGCAGCATCCCGCCCCAACTCGTCCAGGCGATCCCGGTTGAGAACGGTCTCCTCGGCCCCGGCCGCAACGGCGGCGAGGTCTCGGTACCAGCTCGCCGCAAGCTCGAGCCCAAGGTCCAGCACCTCAGTCCGCCGCCGTCGCCCGGCTCGTTTCGCTTCCTCGGCAATGTCCTTGGCGCTGCGCTTGACGCCGGCCTCGGCTTCGTCCTCGAGTGCCTTGCGCATCGCTTCTTCGGCCTCCTCGCCCGTCGCCTCGGCCGAGGTGAGCATCTGCTTCCAGTCGAGGACCCCGGCGCGCAGCCGGCGGCCGGCGTCTGTGAGCAGAAAACGCGCCTGGTCCACGTCGCCGGCCGATAGGCGGGCGACTGCGGCGACTTCGTCCGCGGGCCCGTCGAGCTGGGATTCGACGGCCTCGGGCGGCAACGGGGCGAAGTCGATCGGCTGGCAGCGGGAGGCGACGGTCTCGAGGAGCTGGGCGGGTTCGGAGCTGAGCAGGAGGATGTGGACGAAGTCCGGCGGCTCCTCGAGGGTCTTGAGCAAGGCGTTCTGGCTCTCGTCGCGCATCTGCTCTGCCGCCTCGATGACGAAGACGCGCTTCTCCCCCTCGAAGGGGCGGTAGGAGGCCGCTCGAATCACCTTCTCGCGCACCTCCTCGACCATGTGCTGGGCGCCGCGCGGGCTCAGCCAGACGAGGTCGGGGTGCGGCGACGGGTTGAGCATCGCCCGGCGCCGCGCGTCATCCGGATCGGTCGCGCCCTCGGCGAGGATCTCGGCCGCGAAGGCCCGCGCCATATCGCGCTTTCCGGCCCCGCGTGGACCGCGGAAGAGGTAGGCGTGGGATGGGCCGCTCGCCAGGGCAGCGCCCAGCGTCACCCGCGCCCGGGGCTGGTGCTCAGTTGCTCGTTGAAGACTTGTCTGCGTCATGCGCCGAAAATCCTTCAATCAATCTCGGAGATCCCGGGCCCGCACCGCATCCATCACCCGCTCGTGGACTTCCTCGACGCTGCCGTCGCCGTCGACGACGACGACGCGGTCGGAGGCGACCTTGGCGATCTCCTCGTAAGCCTGGGCGACCGCGCGCTGCAGCTCCAGGCCCTCGGACTCGAAGCGATCGTCGCCGTCGGCGCGGCCGAGGCCGACCTCGGGGTCGACTCGCAATAGCACTGTGAGGTCGGGCCAGAGGCCCTCGGTGGCGGCGTCGGTCAACGAGATCGCCTCTCCCACACCGAGTCCGCGCGCCGCCCCCTGGTAGGCGACGCTGGAATCGGCGAAGCGGTCGGAGACGACGTCGCGGCCGGCCTCCAGCGCCGGGCGGATCACCCGCGCGGTCAGGTCCGCCCGCGCGGCGAGGAAGAGCAGCAGCTCGGCGAGCGGGTCGAGCTCGACACCCGAATCGGCCAGCAGCTCGCGGATTCGCTCCGCCGCCTCAGTCCCACCCGGCTCGCGGATCAGCAGCGTCTCGGGACCGAGCGCCTCGGCCAGCAGCTTCGCCTGGGTGCTCTTGCCGGAGCCGTCGATCCCCTCCAAGGAGATGAACAACTCAGCGAGACCTCAGTTTTTCGCGCCGGCCTTGGCGCGTTTGCGGCCGCGCGTGGCGGTGTCGGCTTTGCTCGTCGCGGCAGCCGGCGCCTTGTCCTCGTCGCCCTCGGGCAGCGGCTTCTCGGCCATCGCTTCCTTGGCGGCTTTCGCCGCTTCGCGTTCGGCGCGTTTCCTCTTCATCTCCTGCATCGACTCGCAGTCGTCGTTGAGGCAGAGGTTCCAGGCCCGACCGCGGAAGGGCTGGACTTTCAGCCGCGGCGTCTCGCCGCAGATCGAGCAGCGTTCCTCGAGTTTGAAGACGTCGCCTCGCTGCGGCAACGGGAAGGTCTGGTCGCAGGAGTCGGGATCGTCGAGGACCCAGCCGCTGCAGCCGACGAAGCGCTTGCCCGACTTCTTGGCGCGGATCACGCGCAGCATGTGGGGCGAGCCGTCCTCCTTCTTGCGGCCGGCTTCTTCGCAGACCTTGCAGGGACCGAGGATGCGGTCCTGGTCCATCCCCGCCCAGACGACTTTGGCGAGGTCTTCGCGGCTGGCGTCGATCTCGGTCCAGGTGTTGTGGAGCAGTTCGCGGCTGTCGCCGACGACCGAGTCCTTGGTCATCTCGCCAGCGGCGATCTGGTCCATCTCGGACTCGAGCTGCGCCGTCATCTCCGGCGTCGCCATCCGCGGCACGTATTTCTTGAACGCCTCGTACATCGCGATCCCGGTCTCGGTCGGGATCGGCGGGTTGCTGTAGACGTAGCCGCGATCGAAGAGCTTCTTGATGATGTCAGCGCGGGTCGCCTTGGTGCCGAGCCCGCGCTCCTCCATCATCTCAACCAGCTTCGCCTGCGAGATCCGCGACGGCGGCTGCGTCTCCTTGTCGACGATCCACGGCTCGCCCTCCAGCTCCAGCGCCTGGCCCTCCTGCAGGGCGGGGATCTCCTCGTCGGAGGAGCGGGCGTAGGTGTAGATGCCGGCGAAGCCGGGGTCGACGACGACCGAGCCGCGCACGAAGTAGGTCTGCGAGCCGGCCTCGATGTCGGCACGGGTCGACTCGGTGATCATCGGTGGGCTGAAGGTGGCGAGGAAGCGGCGCACGACCAGTTCGTAGACGCGCTTCTTGGGACCGTCCAGCGCGCCGGGGTGGATCGCCTGCGTCGGGTAGATCGGCGGGTGGTCGGTCGTCTCTTTTTTGCCGCGGGTCGGCTGCAGCTCCCCGTCGAGCAGGCCGGAGGCCGCGGAGAACTCCTCGATCCGCACCAGCGAGGTGACCAGCTCGTGCAGCGGCAGCGAGACCGGGTAGACCGTGTTGTCGGTGCGCGGGTAGGAGATGAAGCCGTCCATGTAGAGGTCCTCGGCGATCCGCATCGCGCTGGCTGGGGTGATGCCGAGGCGGCTGGAGGCGTCGGTTGTGAAGGCGGTCGTGTTGTAGGGGGTCGGCGGCTTGCGCGTGTTCTTGCGCGCGGTCACCGACCTGACCGTGCCCGGGCTCGTCGTCCCGGCGAGCGCCGCGTCGGCCTCGGCCTTCTCCCAGAACTTGTCGGTTTCGTGCTGCGCCTCGAAGCTCCCGTCGGGGTGCTGGAACTTGGCGAACAGTTCCCAGAAGGGCTTGGCGACGTGGGCGCGGCGCTCCATCTCGCGCTCGACGATCAGGCCCAGGGTCGGGCTCTGCACGCGGCCGACGGAGAGGAAGTTGGAGCCGAAGCGGCGGGTGGCGAGCGAGACCGCGCGGGTCAGCGTCGCGCCCCAGAGCAGGTCGATGTCCTGACGGGCGGCGCCGGCGTTGGCCAGCGGGTAGGAGAGCTCATCGAGCTCCGAGAAGGCGCGCTCGATCTCCTCTTTGGTCAGCGCCGAGTAGCGCGCGCGCTGGATCCGCAGGGTGCCGGCCTTGGTTTCCTCGCACGTGCCCAGCTCGGGGTTGGCGTCGAGCATCTCCTCGAGTGCCTCGAGGCCGATCAGCTCCCCCTCGCGGTCGAAGTCGGTCGCGATCACCAGCTCGTCGGCCTCTTTGGCGACCTTGCGGATCGCCTTGACGACGTTCTTGTCGGTCGGCTCCTTGATCAGCTCGGCGTCGATCAGGTCGTGCAGGTCGGTTTTCTGCCAGTTCGAGTAGCCCTCGGGGAAGGCCGGGCCGAGCACGTGGCCCTTGAGGCCGATCGTGCGCTGGACCTCGCCGGCCTCGTCGGTCCACGTGTAGTACGGGACTTTGAAGGTTTTGTCCGCCTTCGCCTCTCCCTTGCTGAGGAAGGTGGCGATCTTCTCGGCGCTGTTGTTCTTCTCGGTGACGATCAGGCGCATATCGGGCGGCGAGGGTAGCAGGGGCGCTCAGCGGCCCATGTAGGATCGCCCGCTGAATGAAGGCTTTGGTCACCGGCGGCGCCGGCTTCATCGGCTCGAACCTCGTCGACGCGCTGCTCGCGCGCGGCGACGAGGTGACGGTCGTCGACGACCTCTCGACCGGGCGGCGCGAGAACCTCGAGCCGGGGCTGGCGGCGGGGGCGAAGCTGGTCGAGGCCGACATCCGCGACCGCGAGGCACTGGAAGGAATCGCCGGCGAGCAACGGCCCGAGGTCGTCTTCCATCTGGCCGCCCAGATCGACGTGCGCAAGTCGATTGCCGATCCCGCCTTCGACGCCTCGATCAACGTCGGCGGCACCGCCAACGTGCTGGAGGCGGCCAGGGCAGCGGGCGCCCGGCGGCTGGTCTTCAGCTCGACCGGGGGCGCGATCTACGGCGAGGGCGAGGGACAGGAGCTGCCGCTGGCCGAGGACGCGCCGCTGGCGCCGGAGGCTCCCTACGGCCAGAGCAAGTACGCCGGCGAGGGCTACCTCGCGCTCTACGAACGGCTCTACGGCCTCTCCGGCGTGCCGCTGCGGCTGGGCAACGTCTACGGGCCGCGCCAGGACCCGCTCGGCGAGGCGGGCGTGGTCGCGATCTTCTGCGGGCGCCTGCGCGAGGGCAAGCGGCCGACCGTCTTCGGCGACGGCAGGCAGACCCGCGACTACATATATGTGGGGGACGTGGTGGCGGCGATGCTGGCGGCGGCCGAGTCGACGGCCACCGGGCCCTTCAACGTCGGCACCGGAGCCGAGACCGACGTGCTCGAGCTGGTCCGGGCGCTGGCCGAGCTGGGCGGCGCCGAGGACTTCGAGCCCGAGTTCGCCCCTCCCCGCGCCGGCGAGGTGCAGCGGATCTCGATCGACCCGGCGCGCGCCAAGCGCGAGCTGGGCTGGGAGGCGAAGACCGGCCTCGACGAGGGCCTGCGGCTGACGCTCGCCTCTGTCTAACCTTCGTCCATGCCCGCCCAGGCCTATGCCGGCAAGGAGTGCGTCTGTCAGCTGCGCAAGGGGATCTGCGACCAGTCGTGCGTGCGCGACATGCTCGAGACGCCCTTCTACATCGCCTGCCTGAAGCTGAAGGGGCGCCGCTGCCTGGTGGTCGGCGGCGGCGACATAGGCCTCGAGAAGGTCGAGGGGCTGCTCGCCTGCGACGCCGACGTGACGCTGATCGCGCCGGTCGCCCACCCGGAGCTGGAGAGCCTCGCGGCCGAGGGGTCGATCGCCTGGGAGAAGCGCGCCTACGCGGGTGCGGGCGATCTAGAGGGCGTCTTCATGGCCATTGCCGCCACGGACGACAGCGAGGTCAACATCGGTGTCTTCGACGACGCAGAGCAACGGGCGATGCTGGTCAACGTGGTCGACGTACCGCCGCTGTGCAACTTCATCCTGCCGGCGATAGTGCGCACGGGACCGCTGGCGATCGCGATCTCGACCGCCGGCGCCTCGCCCGCCCTGGCGAAGCGGATGAAGCGCGAGATCGCCGAGCTCTTCGGCGAGGAGTACGCGCGCCTTGCGGTGATCCTCAACGACGCCCGCGGCTGGGCCAAGGGGACGCTGCCGACCTACCAGGACCGCAAGGAGTTCTTCGAGGGCATCGTCAACGGCGACCCCGACCCGGTCGAGCTGATCAAGGACGGCCGCGAGGTCGAGCTGCTGGCGCTGATCGAGGCCGCCAAAGAGCGCGCCGCTGCGGCGCTTGCCTAGGAGCCGAGCGAGCAGGCCGCGGCACGGACCCGCTCCAGGCTCTCGCGCATCGTCTCGGCTTCCTCGACCGTGAGCTTGGTCGAGAACGAGGTGCGCAGCTCGGCGACGGCGACCGGCCGCATCTCCTCCAGCAGCTCGCGCCCCGCCGGCAGCAGCGTCGCATAGCTGACGCGGCGGTCCGTCTCGCAGAAGGTCCGCTCCAGGAGGCCGGCCTTGATCAGCCGGTCGACGAGCTTCGTGAGGCCACCGCGGGTGATGACCAGCGCCTCGGCGAGGTCACCCATCTTCATCCGCTCCTGAGGCGCGTCGGCAAGCGTCGCCAGGACTTCGAACCAGGGAAGCGGCGGGAAGTCGGCCGCGGCGAGCGCCTCCTGGACACGACCGGCGACGGCGGCGTGCGCCTGCACGAGCGCGATCCAGGCTTCCTTGTGTGGGTCGCGCTCCGCGTTCTGCGCGCCGTCGCGTTCGATCGTCCCTGTCGCCTGCTCGCTCATCGCCGTTTCATTCTCGCAGATGGTCATTGCCGAATCAATAGTTGTTATAGAAATTATTTCTGCTATGATGGTTTCTACAACAAATATTGATTTGCAAACGGCTACATGGGAAGGACACCTGAAGATGGCAACCACAGAGACGATCAAGCAGAGCATCCGGCCGGCACCTACGCGGTCGACCCGGTTCACTCAACCGTCGCTTTCTCCGTCGAGCACGCGGGCGTCTCCGCTTTCCGTGGCGACTTCGAGTCCTACGAGGCTCATCTGAACGGCGGCCAGGACCCGAGCCTCGAGGGCACGGTCGACGTCAGCAGCATCCGCGTCGCCGACGAGCAGTTGAAGGGCCACCTGCTCTCGCCTGAGTTCTTCGACGCCGGTGAGCACGCTCGGCTCCGGTTCGACTCGAGCGAGCTCCGGATCGCAGAGGACGGCGCGGTCGAGCTACGAGGCACCCTCTCGATCGCGGGCCAGAGCCGGGAGGTAACAGCGAGCGGGCGGACCGCACAGGTCGACAGCTACCTCGACGGGCGCCCGCACATCGGCCTCTCGCTCGCGACCGCGATCGACCGGCGCGACTTCGGCCTCGACTGGCAGGCGGAGCTGCCGAGCGGCGGCGACGCACTCGACTGGACGGTTGAGATCTCGGTCGAGCTGCAGTTCGTTCCGGAGGGTGAGTAGCGATGCGGGTGCTCGGAGTCTCGGGCAGCCTGCGCCGCGACTCGTTCAACAGCGCCCTGCTGCGGGCGGCCGCCGAGCGGCTGCCCGGTGGGGCCGAGCTGGTCGAGTACGAGGGCCTGGGCGATGTGCCTCCCTACGACGAGGACGTCGAAAGGGCCGGCACGCCGGCCGCGGTCGAGGCCTTGCGCGAGGCGGTGCGAAGCGCCGATGCGGTCCTGATCGCAACGCCCGAGTACAACAGCTCGATCCCGGGTCAGCTGAAGAACGCGCTTGACTGGGTCTCGCGGCCGGCCGGCAAGAGCGCGCTCAACGGCAAGCCCGCAGCGGTCGTCGGCGCCTCGACCGGGATGTTCGGCGCGGTCTGGGCGCAGGCCGAGCTGCGCAAGGTGCTCGGCGCCATGGGCGGCCGCGTGGTCGACGTGGAGCTGCCGGTCGGTCACGCGCGCGAGCTGGTCGTGGACGGGCGGCTCGAGCTGCCGCCCGAGCTGTCTCGTCAACTCGAGGAGATCCTCGCCGAGCTGGTCGCCGCCGCCGAGCGCGAGTCCGAGCTGGTCGCAGCCTGACCGTTTTAAGAGGCGGGCAGGGCGAAGAAGGCAATCGCCGCGAAGTGGGCGGCGGCGGCGAGGATGACGAAGAGGTGGAAGATCTCGTGGTAGCCGAAGACGCGCGGGCTCGGGTTCGGCCGCTGAGTCGCGTAGACGACGGCGCCGGCCGTGTAGAGGAGTCCACCGGCGGCGATCAGGAGGGTTCCGGCGACGCCCATCTCGCCCCAGAGCTCGGGGAAGGCGGCGGCGGCGACCCAGCCCAGCGAGATGTATATGAGCGCCGCGACCCACTTCGGGTGGTCGATCCAGACCATCTCGACGACGGCGCCGACGATCGCGCCGATCCAGACGACGACGAGGATCGCGTCGGCCAGCGGCCCGTGCAGGACAAGCAGCGCGAAGGGCGTGTAGGTGCCGGCGATGAGGAAGAAGATCATCGAGTGGTCGAGGCGGCGCATCCACCTGCGCACTTCCGGCCGCTTCCAGTCGACCCGGTGGTAGAGGGCGCTGGTGCCGAGCAGCGCCGAGAGGCTGACGGCGTAGATCGTGACCGCGACCGTCGCCTTCGGCGTCTTCGCAGCGAGGACCAGGGCGGCACCAAGGAAGAGGGAGGCGACGAAGGCCCACTGGTGCGAGACGCCGCGCAGCCTCGGCTTGACGGCAGCGATCGCCTCGCTTGCAACTTCCCGTGCAGATTCTGCTGTCTCGACTGCCTTCGTCCGCACCACTGCCTTGTCACCATAGAGGGAGAAAGACGCGAAATCTGCGGCGTTTGCGGAGTCGGGGGACACAAAGTCCGTCCGACGGGTTGAAGATCCTCGGCAGCTCACCCCAAAAGCCGTCCCGAGAGGAGAAGTTCGATGTCCAAGACCGCCACCAGCACCCCCCAGTCCGGTCTGCAGGGCCTCTCGATAGAGCGCCGTTTTTCGACTGCCGGGATCCATCCCTTCGACGAGGTCGAGTGGGAGACGCGCGACGCCGTGATCGGCGATCCGGCCAGCCCGGCCTTTGAGCAGCGCGGGGTCGAGTTCCCCAAGAGCTGGTCGCAGAACGCGACCAACATCGTCGCCCAGAAGTACTTCCGCGGGCAGCTCGGCAGCGACAAGCGCGAGTCCTCGGTCAAACAGATGATCGGCCGCGTCGCGGGGACGATCTCCGACTGGGGCCGCGAGGGCGGCTACTTCGCCTCCGACGAGGACGCCGACGCCTTCGAGGCCGAGCTGACCTCGATCCTGCTCAACCAGAAGGCGGCCTTCAACTCGCCGGTCTGGTTCAACGTCGGCTTCGAGGAGCGCCCGCAGTGCTCGGCCTGCTTCATCCTCAGCGTCGAGGACAACATGGACTCGATCCTCGCCTGGAACACCAAGGAGGGCAAGATCTTCCGCGGCGGCTCCGGCTCGGGGATCAACCTCTCCAACATCCGCGGCTCGATGGAGCAGCTGGCCAAGGGCGGCACGGCGAGCGGCCCGGTCAGCTTCATGCGCGGCGCGGACTCCTGGGCCGGGACGATCAAGTCCGGCGGCAAGACGCGGCGGGCGGCGAAGATGGTCGTGCTCGACGTCGACCATCCCGACATCGAGCACTTCATCTGGTGCAAGGCCGACGAGGAGAAGAAGGCCGCGGCGCTGCGCGACGCCGGCTTCGACATGTCGATCGACGGCGAGGGCTTCACCTCGATCCAGTACCAGAACGCCAACAACTCGGTGCGAGTCAGCGACGAGTTCATGGAGGCGGTCGAGGCCGGCGAGGACTGGCACCTGACCGCGCGCACCGACGGGACGACGGTGAAGACGCTCGACGCGCGCGAGCTGATGAACCAGATCGCCGACGCGGCCTGGCGCTGCGCCGACCCCGGCGTCCAGTACGACACGATCATCAACCGCTGGCATACCTGCCCCGAGTCGGGCCGGATCAACGCCTCCAATCCCTGCAGCGAGTACATGCACGTCGACGACTCGGCCTGCAACCTCGCCTCGCTCAACCTGATGAAATTCCGCCGCGCCGACGGCAGCTTCGACGCCGAGGAGTTCGAGCACGCGGTCGACGTCGTCTTCCTCGCCCAGGAGATCGTCGTCGGCTTCTCCAGCTACCCGACCGAGGAGATCACCGAGAACGCCAACAAGTTCCGCCAGCTCGGCCTCGGCTACGCCAACCTCGGTGCCCTGCTGATGTCCGACGGCCTCCCCTACGACTCGGTCGAGGGCCGCAACGTCGCCGCCGCGATCACGGCGCTGATGACCGGCCGCGCTTACCGACAGTCGGCGCTGATCGCCGCTGGGGCGACCGGGCCCTACGAGGAGTACGAGCGCAACAGGGAGCCGCACAACGGCGTCATGCGGATGCACCGCGACGCCGCCTACGACATCGACTCGACCGGGATCAAGGGCGAGCTGCTCGAGGCAGCGCAGCGGTCATGGGACGAAGCGGTCGAGGCCGGCGAGGAACACGGCTACCGCAACGCGCAGGCGACGGTGCTGGCGCCGACCGGGACGATCAGCTTCCTGATGGACTGCGACACGACCGGGATCGAGCCCGACTTCTCGCTGGTCAAGTTCAAGGAGCTGGTCGGCGGCGGGCAGATGACGATCGTCAACAAATCGGTGCCGCTGGCGCTGCGTACGCTCGGCTATGCCGAGCCCCAGGTCGAGCAGATCGACGCCTACATCGCCGAGAACAGCACGATCGTCGGCGCTCCGGACCTGAAGGACGAGCACCTGCCGGTCTTCGACGTCGCGGTCGGCGAGCGGGCGATCTCGCACACCGGCCACATCGACATGATGGCGGCGACGCAGCCCTTCATCTCGGGCGCGATCTCGAAGACGGTCAACCTGCCGCAGAGGGCCACGGTCGAGGACATCGCCGACGCCTACACGCGGGGCTGGAAGGGCGGCCTCAAGGCTCTGGCGATCTACCGCGACGGCTCGAAGACCGCACAGGCGCTGCGCACCGACGCGCAGGAGGAAAAGGAGGTCGAGGCCCCGGCCCCGATCCGCAAGCGGATGCCGCAGGAGCGCGAATCGATCACCCACAAGTTCTCGATCGCCGGCCACGAGGGCTACATCACGGCAGGCAAGTACGAGGACGGGACGGTCGGCGAGATCTTCCTCACCGACATCGGCAAGGAGGGCTCGACGATGCGGGGGCTGCTCAACGCCTTCGCGACGGCGATCTCGCTCGGCCTGCAGTACGGCGTCCCACTCGAGGACTTCGTACGCAAGTTCAGCTACATGCGCTTCGAGCCGGAGGGGATCACGCAGAACCCGGAGATCCCCTTCGCCAAATCGCTGCCCGACTACATCATGCGCTGGGTGGCGAGCCGCTTCATCGAGGACACCGACACGCTCGAGGACCTCGGCATCCTCACCCAGGAGGTGCGAGCGAAGAAGGACGCCGAGACGAGCCAGCTTGGGCTCGGGATCGCCACCGACACCGCGGGCCCGGCCAACGGTGGGAACGGCGGCGGCAACGGCCACGCCAAGGCCGGGAACGGCGGCGGCGGTCCGAAGGCCGGAGGCGGCCAGCCCGCTTCGTCGGCCTTCACCGAAACCCCGCCGGTCGTCCCGGCCAGGATGTCGGGACTCGACCTCGGTCCGGCCTGCGAGCAGTGCGGCGGCATGATGCAGCGCACGGGCAGCTGCTACACGTGCAGCTCCTGTGGCAACAACACCGGCTGCGGCTGAGCCGGCCGATGTCGCGGATAGGCATCGCAGCCCTCTGCGTGGGGGCGGCCATCCTGATCGTGGTGATCCTCACCTCGGATCGCCCTGACGACGAGAGTGGCAAAGCATTCGCCACCGCGGTGGCGATCGCGTTCACGAGCCTCACCGCCGCCGCGGGCTTCAACCTCGTCGAGCGACAGCCGGGAATCGCGGTCTTCGGCTACCTGACGCTTCTCGCAAGCCTGGTCGCGCTCCTGACGACCGCGAACCTGATCTGGGGAGACTCGGTGCTCTCCAGCTCGGATGCCGCCAAGGCGGCCTGGTACTCGCTGATCGCGGCCTTTGCCTTCGGCAACGCCTCGGCATTGCTTGCCGGTCACGACGACGACGACCCCGACAGCGTGAAGCTGGTCCGGCTTGGCACCGTGGTTGCGCTCTGGGCGCTTGCGATCTCCGTGGTCGCCGAAATCGAGTCGCCCGGCCCGGACCTGAACCCACATCAAATCGGAATCACCGCGGTCCTCTACGGGCTCGGCGCCCTCGTCCTACCGCTGCTGCGCCTGGCCGAGCGCTGAGCTAGCGTCAGCCGAGGACGACTTCCGCGTTGTGACGCGGGGTCTCGGTGATCGCGCGGCGGAAGACACGCTCGGGCCGGCGGCGCGCGGGGCGAATTTCGTGGCGCCTGACCAACTCGCGAAGGACGACGGCCATCTCGAACTGAGCAAAGGAGGCACCGAGGCAGCGGCGGACGCCGCCGCCGAAGGGGATCCAGGTGTAGGTGCCGGGTGGGTTGTCGAGAAAGCGCTCGGGACGGAAGCGATCGGGCTCCGGGTAGACCTCCGGATTGCGGTGGGCAAGGTAGACGCACGGGGCGACCGAGACGCCGGCGGGCAACTCGTAGCCGCCGATCTCGACCGGCTCGGTGAGCTTGCGAAGGACGATCGAGATCACCGGGCGCAGGCGCAGCGTCTCCTGGATCGTCGCGGTCAGGTACTCGTCGCCCCCGTCCTCGACCTCGGCGCGCAGGCGCTCGAGCTTCTCGGGGTGGCGGGCGAGGCGCTCGACCGCCCAGGCGAGTGAGGTCGCAGTCGTCTCGTGGCCGGCGACGAGCAGGGTGAGCAGCTCGTCGCGCATCTCCTCGTCGCTCATCGGCGTGTTGTCCTCATGCCGGGCAGCGACCAGCATCGAGAGGACGTCGTCGCGCTCTTCGAGGTCCTCTGCGCGGCGGCGCTCGGCGATCTCGCGGTAGAGCAGGGCGTCGACCCGGTCGATGCGGCGGCGGAAGGGACCGAATCGGCGGACCCGGTCGGGCCCGACCAGCAGTAGGGGAAGGAGGGCCCGGGGGTTGGTGGTGAGGTCCAGGACGTCCCTCAGCGCCGCACGCAGCTCGGCCATCCTCACGCCGTCCCGGAGGCCGAAGACCGTCTGCAGGATGATCTCCAGGGTCATCGCCTGCATTCGAGGCCGCAGCTCATAGGGCGTGCCGGTGGGCCAGCTCGCGATCTCGTGCGCGGCGATCTCGCCCATCGTCTCCTCGTAGCCCTGCATGCGAGTGCCGTGGAAGGGGGGCAGAAGCAGCTTGCGCTGGCTCATGTGCGGCTTCTCGTCGAGGACCAGGACCGAGTTCTGGCCGAGAACCGTGGCCAGGATCTGGTTTCCCTCGCCCGCATGGAAGACCTTCGGGTCGCCGGTGAAGACCTGCTTGATCGCCTCAGGATCGGCGAGCATCACCCAGGTGCCTTCGTAGGCGATGCGCACGGTGAAGATGTCGCCGTAGCGGTCCTGGCAGGAGTAGAGCAGGCGCCGGGCCTGGCGCGACCAGATAGCGGTCTGTAGCGGCTTCGGCAGCGGCGGGCCCGGCGGCAGCCGTCGCTCGGGCGACCGGATGGCCGGCTGGGGAGCGATTGTGGTTGCTGCCTCCATTGCTCTCGATCGAGGCTAATACCTGAAGAGGACCCGCGCGTGAGATGTGTCACCCGCGGATCGCATAGCCTGCCTGGCTCCGTGGCGCCGCAGCCGCCCCCCCACGTCCAGCACTGGATCGCGCGAACCGCGTGCGGGCTGCGCCCCCGCCTGCAGCGGAGGCTTCTCGGAGCGCCGCCACGGCTCGACGGACAGGAGCTGGCGTCCGACATCCAAATGCTGCTGCGGCTGGCCGCGCTCGAGGGCGAGTTCTCGCTGGTCGAGGGACGCAGCGTCGAGCAGGCACGAGCGGAGAACCGGGCCGGCGTGCCGGTGGTGAGCGGCCCGGCGCGGCCGATGGCGCGGGTCGAAGCGGTGAGCATTCCGGGCCCGGCCGGCGCCCGGATAGGCGCCCGCCTCTACGTGGCGCTGGACTCCCCCAAACCACCGCAGCCGCTGCTCGTCTACTACCACGGCGGTGGCTGGGTGATCGGCGACCTCGACACCCACGACGGGGTCTGTCGTTTCCTCGCCGAGCACGGCGACTGCCGGGTGCTGTCGATCGACTACAGGCTCGCCCCCGAGCACCCCTTCCCGGCGCCGGTGGAAGACGCCGTGGCCGCTTTCGAGTGGGCGGCCGAGCATGCCGGCGACCTCGGGGTCGACCCGGAGCGGATCGCGGTCGGCGGCGACAGCGCCGGCGCCAACCTCTCGGCGGCGGTCTGCCTGCAGGCGCGGGACGGGGGTGGCCCGCGTCCCGCCATGCAGTTGCTGCTCTACCCGCCTACCGACGCAACCGGTGGGCAGGAGTCGCGCGAGATCTTCGCCGAGGGGTTCCTGCTCACCCGCGACGACATGGAGTGGTTCGAGGCCCATTACCTGCCGGACGGATGCGACCACGAGGACCCGCGCGTCTCGATGATGCGGGCCAAGGACGTCTCCCGCCTCCCCCCGGCCTACGTGGCGACCGCCGGCTTCGACCCGCTGCGCGACGAGGGCGAGACCTACGCCGTGCGCATGCGCGAGGCGGGAGTCAAGGTCGCCCTGCAACGACACCCCGGGCTGATCCACGGCTTCGCCAACCTGACGGCGATCTGCCCCAGCGCCCGCCCCGCAATGCTGGAAGCGGCCGGCGCCCTGCGCATGGGCCTCGCCTGAGCAAAACGTCACCGCGCCCCCGGACACGGCGGTCGTAACGCATTTCCAATGCAATGCATTGGAAATGCGTTACGACCGAATAAAAGAAGGAGTACCCCTGGGGGGTATGAAAGACTGTGCTGGTGGCAATTACGGACGGCAGGCCAACGCGCGGCTATACGGCCGACAAGAACGCGGTGCTGAAGCGCCTGCGGCGGATCGAGGGGCAGGTGCGCGGAGTCGCCGGCATGGTCGAGGAGGATCGCTACTGCATCGACGTCGTCACCCAGGTGACCGCGATCCAGGCGGCGCTCGACAAGGTCGCGCTCGAGCTGCTCTCCGACCACGCGGCGCACTGCGTCGCCGGCGCCGATCGCGGTACACAGCCCGAGCGCACCGAGGAGCTGATGGACGCCGTCAAGCGGCTGCTGCGCCGCGGCTAGCTCACTCGTACTGCAGGGACTCGAGCACGTCGAGCCGCGAGGCGCGGCGGGCCGGCGGGATCGCGGCAATCACGCCGGCGAATGCCGCCAGGATCAGCAGTGCGGCCAGGGAGACGATCGGATACGACACGGTGAAGCCTTCGTCCTTGAGTGGCTGAGCGATCAGCGCCGCGAAGATAACGCCGAGGACCATGCCGAGGATCGCGCCGATCAGCGCCGTTATAACCGCCTCGTAGCGGATCATCGTCCGCACCTGACTTCGCGACATGCCGATCGCGCGGACCATTCCCAGCTCACGGGTTCGCTCGTGGATCGAGAGCGCCAGCGTGTTGGCGATGCCGAAGAGCGAAACGATGACGGCAAGCGCGAGCAGCACGTTGAAGAAGCGCACCAGCTGGTCGATCTGGTCTTCGCGGGTTTCCTTCAATTCCTGCTGATTGAGGACTTCCGCTGTGGGAAACGCCCGTTCGGCCCCACGGGTCAGCAGCGCCTGCAGGGTCGCCGGATCGGCGCCGGGTTCGGCGAGGACGAAGTCGATCAGGTCCTGCGTCTGGTCGAAGTAGCGCGCCAGGGCGGCCTGGGTGACCACCACGCTGCCGAAGATGTCGAGTTTCGAGTCGAAGGCGCCGACGACTTCGAACTGCGGTCGTGCACCAGTCTGGCTGAGAACTCGAAAACGGTCGCCGACGGAGAGGTCGTGGGAGGAGGCAAACGAGTCCGAGACGACAGCCTGGTCGTCGCTCAGCCGGCGCAGGGCCCGCGGTCCGCCCAGCTTCCATTCGACGTCGACGGCATCGCCGACGTTCGGCGTGGCCGCGGTGATTCGCGTGTTGCCGGCGGCGCCGAGCAGCTTCCCTTCGGTTGCGCGCACGGTGGCAACCGCTTCGACGCCGGGAACTGCGCGCGCGGCGCGCGCGGCACCAGCGGGAATCGGAGAGAAGCCGTCGCTGTTCTGGATCACCAGGCCGCCCTCGAAGTTTTCGTCGATGACCTGGGCGACCGAGCTCTTCAGACCGGCCGAGAACACCGTCACGAACGTGACCAGCGCCAAGCCGATCATCAAGGCGGCGGCGGTGACCGCAGTGCGGCTCGGATTGCGTTGTGCGTTCTCGCGAGCGAGGCGGCCGATCAGGTGGCGAAGCCGTTCCAGCGGCCAGCCGGCGACGGTCGCCAGCGGCGGCACTAGATGGGGGCTGAAGAACGAGACGCCGAGGAAGATCGCCACCGCCCCGGCCCCCATCAGCCCCGCCCTGGTCCCGGCGCTGCCGCTCCCGAAGAGGCCCAGCAGGAGCATCGCCAGGCCGGCCAGGCCGAGCAGCGCCGAGAGCGCGGCGAAGAGAGCGCGGCGCCGACGCCCCGGTGGGGCGGAGACGGCGTGCAGGGCGGCGATCGGCGGCACCCGGGTGGAGCGAAGCGCCGGGACGAGCGAGGAGACGAGGGTGACAACCGTGCCGACGAGCAGGCAGACGACGATCGTGCGCGTCTCCATCACGAGGCTCGTCGTAGGCAGGTCCAAGCCGATCGCCTTGAACAGCGTGTTCAGCAGCTTCGCCATCAGGAATCCGCCGCCGATTCCGAGCATGGCGCCGAGCAGCCCGATCGCAACGGCCTCGGTCATGACCGAGCTGAGGATCTGGCGCCGGGAGGCTCCGAGCGTGCGCAGGAGTCCGAACTCGGAGACCCGCTGGGTGACCGTGATCGAGAAGGTGTTGAAGATCAGGAAGGCGCCGACGAAGACCGCGATGAAACCGAAGACGAGCAGGACGGTGGTGAGGAAGCCGAGATTGTCGCGGATCTCTTCGGAGCCGCGGTCGGCGTTTTCCTTGGCCGTCTCGACCCTGACGTTTGCCGGCATCTCGCCCTCGATGCGCCGCTTCAGCAGGTCCGGTGAGACACCGTCCTCGGCCGCGACCGAGATCTGGTCGAAGCGGCCGGCCGTGTGCGTGAGGCGCTGCGCGACCGGCAGGGTCACCTGCGCGATGCTGGCGCCGCCGAAGGAGGCGTCGCCAAGGCGGGTGAGCCCGACCAGGCGGAACCGGCGAACGCGGCCCTGGCCGACGATCTCGATCGTTTCGCCGAGCGAGAGCCCCGACCCGCTCGCCGCCGCTTCGTCGATCGAGGCTTCGGTCGGGCCACGCGGCTGGTGCCCGTCGACGTAGGTGAGCGACTCGAGCCCGTCGGGCAGCGTCGAGGAGATGAACTTGGGGGCGAATTTGTTGCCGATCTTCTCCCCTTCGGAATCGAAGAAGCCGCCCGGGGTGAAAATCGCGCCGGCGGCAAGCCTCACCCCCGCCGTCTTCTGGACGGTCGGTAGCAGCGAGGCGCCGATCGTCGGGATTTCGCCGTTTTCCTGTTCGACCGGGTTCCTCGCCGTGACGACGACGCTGGTGCCTTTCAGCGAGTCGCTGAAGATTTCGTCGAAGGCGGCGAAGATCGTGTCGGTGAGGACGTAGGAGCCGGCGACGAAGGCGACGCCGATGACGACGGCGAGCGTGGTGCCGAGGGCGCGGACACGACGCGCCCAGAGGCTCTTGAGGGCGAGGCTAGCCAACCTGCTTCAACAGCTCGATCACGTCGTCGGTCGAGCCGGGAACGTCGTCGTGGACGATGCGGCCGTCGCGGAGGGTGATCAGGCGGTCGGCGTGAGCCGCGGCGGCGGGGTCGTGGGTGACCATGATCACCGTCTGGCCAAACTCGTCGACGGCGCCCCGCAGTAGGCGAAGCACCTCGGCGCTCGCTTTCGAGTCGAGATTCCCGGTCGGCTCGTCGGCGAAGACGACGGACGGTTTGGAGACGAGCGCGCGGGCGACGGCGACGCGCTGCTGCTGGCCGCCTGAGAGCTCCGACGGCCGGTGGCTGCGCCGGTCCTCGAGCTCGACGGTGCGGACCAGCCGGTCGACCCAGGTCTCGTCCGGCTTGCGACCGGCAATCGAGAGTGGCAGGACGAGGTTCTCCTCGGCGGTGAGCACCGGCAGCAGGTTGAAGAACTGGAAGACGAAGCCGAGCTTCTCGCGGCGCAACTGGGTGAGCTCACGATCGCCGAGGGCGGTGATCTCCTGCCCGTCGAGGACGACAGTGCCCGCGGTCGGCTTGTCGAGGCCGGCGAGGATGTGCATCAGGGTCGACTTGCCCGAGCCCGACGGACCCATGATCGCGGTGAAGCGGGCGCGCTCGAAGCCCGTGCTGACGTCGACCAGAGCGTCGACCGCGGCGGCGCCCTCGCCGAAGCGGCGGGAGACGCCGGTGGCGATCACGACCTCTTGGTCACCCGATCCCGGCGGGGCTTCCACTTAACTTTTCCCGAACATGGGTTGCGACTGTCCGCGAACCATTCCCGGGAAAAGTACAAGACGTTCCAGCCCCGCCGGGATCGGGTGAAATAGCCTGCATCGCCAGATGGCGCTCGCGGACAGCTTTGACGGGTTTTTGGTCGACCTCGACGGGGTCGTCTGGATCGGGCGTGAGCCGGTGGCGGGGGCGGTCGAGGCGCTGCGCGCGTTGACCGAGGAGGGCAAGGAGCTCGTCTTCGTCACCAACAACCCGGGACGACCGCCGGCAACCTATGCGGAGCGGCTGCGCCTGGTGGGCATCGAGGTTGCTGACGAGCGGGTCGTGACCGCGGGGGTGACGACGGCGCGATTCGCCGCGGACCGGGTTGGAACCGGGGCGAGCGCCTTCGTAATCGGCGCGCCCGGCCTCAAGGAAGCTGCGGCGGAGGCGGGCCTCGCGCTGCTTGACGGGGAGGCGGCCCGCAGGGCCGACGCGGTGCTCGTCTCCGGCCACCGCGATTTCAACTACGAGGAGCTGCTCACCGCGACGATGGCGATCGGGCGCGGTGCGGCTCTCTTCGCAACCAGCCGCGACCCGACCCTGCCGATGCCCGACGGCCCCTGGCCGGGAACCGGCGCCGTACTCGCCGCCGTCGAGACGGCCTCGGAAAAGAGAGCCGAGATCGGCGGCAAGCCGGAGCCGCACCTCTTCGAGCAGGCGCGAGCGCTGATCCCCGGCGCCGAGCGGGTGGCGATGGTCGGCGACCGGATCGCCTCGGACATCGTCGGCGCCCAGCGTGCCGGACTCCCGGGGGTCCTCGTCCTCAGCGGGGCCTGCACGCGCGAGGACGCGGCGGCAGCCGAACCTCCGCCCGATTACGTCCTGGACGACCTGGGGGGCCTGCTGACGTGAGTGCAGGCGAGGACCAGCTCCCATCGGTACCACGCCCCGGCGTCGCCTTCGCCGGGGTATTCACCGTCACCTTCCTCGGTCTCGTCGCCGTCGGGGCGGTCCTCCCCGTCCTGCCCCGGTATGTGCATGGTCCGCTCGACGCCGGCAACGTCGCAGTCGGGGTCGTGATCGGCTCCTACGCGATAACCGGTCTGCTCCTGCGCCCCGTCGCCGGCCGCCTCGCCGACCATCGCGGGCGCAAGCCGACCGTCCTGCTCGGCTCGATCCTCGTCGCCCTCGGCGGCTTCATGTACCTGCTGCCGCTCGGCGTCGCCGGCCTGATCGCCGCGCGCCTCGTCCTCGGCGCCGGCGAGGGCGCCGTTTTCACCGCCAGCTCCGCCTGGGTCGTCGACCTTGCACCGCCGGGTCGCCGGGGTCGGATCATCGGCCTCTACGGCCTCTCGGTCTGGGCCGGACTCAGCATCGGGCCGCTGATCGGCCAGGTGCTCCTCAACGACTGCGGCTACACGTGGGTCTGGCTGTTCGCCGGCGGCGCGCCCCTGCTCGGTGCCCTGGTCGCGGCGCGCCTGCCCGACCCGTTCCACGCCATGCCCCACTCGGAGGAAGCCGATCGCCGCCTGATCGCGCGCGAGGCGGTGCGGCCCGGTGCGGCCCTCGCCCTTGCCGCGATCGGCTATGCGACGATCGCCGCCTTCGTCGTCCTCCACCTCGACGCGCGCGGGATCGGCCACGGGGCGACGGTCTTCGGCGCCTTCGCGACGATGGTCGTCCTCACCCGCCTGATCGGCGGCGACCTGCCCGACCGGGTCGGCCCAACCCGGGTGGCGACGGTCGCGGCGATCGTCGAGGCGGGGGGCCTGGCGACGATCGCCTTTGCGACGAGCCTTCCGGCGGCGCTGGCCGGAGCCCTGGCGATGGGCGCCGCATTTTCGCTCCTCTACCCGTCGCTCTCGTTGGTCGTCGTCGGCAGCGTTCCCGACACGCGCAGAGGCGCGGCGCTCGGCACCTTCACCGCATTCTTCGACGCCGGCATCGGCTTCGGGGCGCCAATCGCGGGCGCCGCCGCAGCCCTGAGCAGCTACGAGGGCGCGTTCCTGATGGCAGCGGCGATCGCCCTCGTCTCGGCAGTGGCGATCGCGTTCGCGGTGGCGCCCCACGCCCGTCCGGTTTTCGCCACCGAATAACTGAACACATCCGGTCGTAACGCATTTCCAATGCATCGCATTGGAAATGCGTTACGACCGGAAATAACCGCGTGCGTACTCGGCTAGCGGCGGGCGATGACGAGTGACTGAGCGGCGCGGCCGATCCGGCCGCGCTCGTCCCAGAGCACGGACTCAGCGGTGCCGATGCCGGTCGGCCGCGGGCGGGTGACGGCGTCGACGCAGACCCACTCCCCCTCGGGCATGCGCTCGAAGTGGACGGTGAGGTCGACGTTGATGAAGACGTACTCGCGGTAGTCGAGGACGGCGCTGATCCCGTTGCCGACGTCGGCGGCGATCAGCGCCCGCTGCAGCGGCGAGGGCTCCTCGCCGCTGACGAGCGGCTCGCGCATCCGCATCCAGACCGTCGCCGGCCCCGGCTCGAGGAAGCTGCCGGCAACCGCTTTCCACTCCATCGCCGATTGGTAGCCGACGTCGTGGCCGGTGGGAAAGAACTCGGGCACCCAGCCTTCGTCGGGTCCCTGCGGGGCGGGCGATTCGTCGACGGCGTCCGCGGGAAGTTCGAGCTCGCTCCTGCGCAGCAGCCAGGCGGTCGCCCGCATCAGCTCACCTCCCTCGCCCGAGAGCGAGGTCTCGACCAGCTGCACCTTCCTGCCTGGCCGCAGCACCCGCGAGGCAAGGCTCACCTCGCCGATCGGCACCGGACGCAGGATCTCGAAGACGATCCGCCCAACCTGGAACTCGTCGGAGTCGACGAGCCGCTCGACCTCCCGACCCAGCAGCGCCGACGGCGGCCCGGCGTGCTGCGATCCCGGGTCCCACGGCCCCCGGGTCAGCTCTGTCGCGATGAAGAAATCGCCCTTGGCTTCATAGAAGGCGTCGAGCACGCGCAGATCCTAGGCGCGACCCACCCCCTCAGCATTCGCGGCCGCCGAACTCCTCGGTCCAGACGCGGGAGCCGTGGAACCCTTCCAGAGTCCCAAGCTGCAGTCCGAGCCCGGTGTCCTGGTAGGGACCGAGGATGTTTTCCCGGTGGCCGGGGGAGCGCATCCACATCCTGAAGATCGCGCGAGGCGTCGCGTAGCGGCCGGTTCCCCAGGCGAGGTTCTCCCCCTCGAGGCAGCCCTGGTAGCCGAAGCGGCTCATCCAGTAGGTAAAGGGGCGGCCGCAGGCTTCGTGACTGAATTCGTCGCAGCGCAGCACGTCCCGAGACTTGTGGGCGGCGGCCCGATCGAGCGATGTGAGCCTTTGCAGCGGGACGAGGCCGCGAGAGTGGCGAGCGCGATTGACGAGGCAGAGCATGGCCCGCTCCTGAGACGCGACGGGCGCTGCGGCGTTTCCCTGTCCTGGGCAACCTGGCTGGGATGCTCGTGCGGAGGTGCCTGCCGCGCCCGAAGCCGCGGCGAACAGAAGAGCGGCAAGGGCGAGAAGGACGATCGCGGTTTTGCGCGTCATGAGCACGTAATACCCGACGCGTACTCTGTTTTCACGGAGAAAGGAGCGAGATGACGACCAAGATCGAGAAGAGCGACGCCGAGTGGCGCGAGCAGCTGACCCCCGAGCAGTACGAGGTGACGCGCAAGGCCGGTACCGAGCGTGCCTTCACCGGCCCCTACTGGGACGAGAAGGCGGAGGGCATGTACCACTGCGCCTGCTGCGGCACTGAGCTGTTCTCCTCGGACACGAAGTTCGACTCCGGCACCGGCTGGCCCAGCTTCACCGAGCCGGCCAACCTCGAGCACGTCGAGCTGCGGCCCGACAACAGCCTCTTCATGCGCCGTACGGAGGTCGTCTGCAAGCACTGCGACGCCCACCTCGGCCACGTCTTCGACGACGGCCCCGCCGAGCGCGGCGGGCAGCGTTACTGCATCAACGGCTGCGCGCTGGAGCTCAGGCCTTCCCACCAGCGCCCAGGTAGCTGAACTTCACTGCCAGCGCCACCGCCTCGGTGCGGGTGTCGACCTCGAGCTTGGCGATCGCGTTGCGCACGTGAGTGTGCACGGTCGCCGGGCTGAGCTGGAGGCGCTCGGCGATCTCTTTCACCCGCAGGCCCTCGGCAAGCAGCTCGAGGATCTGGCGCTCGCGTGGCGAGAGGGTGAGCAGCTTCTCGACCTCAGAAGGCTTGCCGCCGGCGAAGTCGCCGCCGAGGAAGGTGCCGCCGCCGGTCACCGCTTTCACCGCGCGGGCGATGTCCTCGGCCGGGGCCGACTTGAGCACATAGCCGGAGGCGCCGGCTCGCAACGCCAGGGCGAGCAGGTCGGGCTGGGCGTGGGCGGTGAAGATGATCACCTTGGTGCGGGGCCGCACCTTGAGGACCTCCTTGGTCGCCTCGATGCCGTCCCGCTTGGGCAGCTCGACGTCGATGATCACGACGTCGGGTTCGAGGTCCTTGACGACGTCGACGACGTCGCGGCCATTGCTGGCCTCGCCGACGATCTCGACCGTGCTCGAGTTAGCCATCCGCGCCTTGATCGCCTCGCGGACGATCTCGTGGTCGTCGCAGAGAACGACCCGCTTTGCATCCCGTACCGAAGTACTCACGGGCCGATCCTCTCAGGCGCCCCGTACGAATGCAAAATAGTGGGTAGCGTGAATCCGCCGTCTCGCTCCTGGCGATTCTCGATCAGCGCGATCATCGTTCTCCCCACAGCCACTGCGGTGCCGTTGAGTGTGTGCACCGCCTGTGGTGATTCGTCATCGGCAGCCCGATACCTACAACTGAGGCGCCGCGCCTGGTAATCGGTCGTGTTCGAGCAGGAGGTCAGCTCGCGGTAGCGGCCCTGGCTCGGGATCCAGGCCTCGCAGTCGTACTTCTTCGCGGCGGGCGCGCCGAGGTCGCCGGCGGCGACGTTGACGACCCGGTAGGGGATCTCCAGCTCAGTGAGGATGCGCTCCTCGATCGCCAGCAGCCGCTCGTGCTCGTCGGCCGACCGCGAAGGCTCGACGAACGAGAACATCTCGACCTTGTCGAACTGGTGGACGCGGAAGATGCCACGCGTGTCGCGGCCGGCGGCGCCGGCCTCGCGACGGAAGCAGGTCGAGAAGCCGGCGTAGCGGATCGGCAGCTGCTCGGCGTCGAGGATCTCGTCGGCGTGGAGGCTGGCGAGAGAGACCTCGGAGGTTCCGACGAGGAAGAGGTCGTCCTTGGGGATCTCGTAGATCTGGTCGCGGTCGCCGGGCAGGAAGCCGGTGCCGTAGAGGGCCTCTTCGCGGACCAGCACCGGGGGGACGACGGGCTCGTGGCCCTCGCCACGCACCAGGTCGAGAGCAAAGCGGACCAGCGCCATCTCGAGCAGCACGAGGTCGCCCTTGACGTAGGCGAAACGCGAGCCGGAGAGCCTCGCCCCCGCCTCCATGTCGATCAGGCCCAGCTCGGTGCCGATCTCGAGGTGATCGCGCGGTTCGAAGTCGAAGCTCGGCGGCTCGCCCTCCTCGCGCAGGACGACGGCGTCCTCCTCGGTCATCCCGTCGGGGGCGTCGGGATCGGGCAGGTTGGGCAGGGCGCGACCGACCCGGTCGAGATCGGCCTCGACCTTCTCCAGCTCGGCCTTGCCGGCCTCGATCTTCTCCTTCAGGCCCTGGACGGCCTGCATCTGCTCCGCGGCGTCCTCGCCGCGCTGCTTGGCCTCGCCGATCTGCTTGGAGAGGGTCTTGCGCTCGGCCTGCGCGCCCTCGATCTCGGGCAGGAGCTGACGCCGGCGAGCGTCGAGGACGAGCAGCTCGTCGACCCGCTCGGCGGCGCCACGGCGCGCCAGCGCCGTCTTGACCCGCTCGGGGTCGGAGCGGATCAGCTTCAGGTCGAGCATGTCCCCGGGCGGTTAGGGCGCCGGCTGGGCGCCGGGACGGGGCGATTCTTCGGCTTCGGTGCCGGCGTACTTGGCGACGAAGCGGGCGACGGCTTCGGCTTCCTTGCCGACGACGATGTTCTGGGGCATGATCGCGCCCGAGAAGCCGCCGTTCTGGATCGCGAAGAGAGCGTCTTCATAGCTCTCGGTTCGCTGATTGAGGTTGGGACCCTGCGTACGCTGACCACGGTTGCCGGTGCCCTGGGTGCCGGCGGCGCTCAGCGTGTGGCAGCCGGAGCAGTGGGTGGCGAAGAGGACGGCCCCGGCGTGGTCGGGGCTGTCTTCGGACACCGAGACCCCTTCCTTGCCGAAACCGCAGGCGGCAAGGCCGAGGGCCGCAACGACGGCCATGGCTGTGATCAGTGCTGGGCGCACGCGGCGGCATCATATTGTCCCGTCCAGCCATGAGTCCGCCCGACCCCGACCGTTTCCGCGCCGCGATGGCGATGCTGCCCACCGGGGTCACCGTCGTCAGCGCCGGCGGGCCCGAAGGCCCGGCGGGGGCGACGGCCAACGCGGTCTGCTCGCTCTCGATCGAGCCGATGCTGATGCTCGCCTGCCTCGACCGCGGCTCGCGCACCCTGCTCGCCGTCCAGGCCGCCAACCACTTCGGCGTCAGCGTCCTGCACGCGGGCCAGGAGGAGCTGGCCCGCAGCTTCGCCACCAAGGCGCCGGTGGCCGAGAAGTGGCAGGGGGTGGCCTGGAGCGAACGCGACGGTATCCCGGCGATCGACGACTCGCTGATCTGGATCGCCTGCGAGCTGCGCGACGTGGTCGCGGCCGGCGACCACGTGATCGTCACCGGCGAAGTCCGCGCCCTCGCCGCCGGCGAGGGCGACCCGCTCGTCTTCCACGGCGGCGAGTACCGGCCGCTGGCCTAGGCTCGGCGCTGCAGCTTCCTAAACGGGTACCGCTTGATCACCTCGCTGACGAAGCGGCCTTTGGAGTCGGCTCTGGCGAGTTCGGCAAAGCGGCGTGTCAGTGATTGAAGCCTTTTATGCGCGTCGCGCATAAAAGGCTTCAACGAAGCTAGAAGGCGCCGCTGGTCCCCGCGGCGCGCAGGGCGAGGAAGAGGATGACGCCGCAGCTGACGGCCATGATCCCCATCTCGCGGCGGACGATCGCCATCGCGAGGGACTGCTGATCGGCCTCCGGGAGGGCTTCGAAGTCGATGTCACCGAGCTCGCGCTCGGCGGCGCCGGTACGCGCCGCCTCCGCGATCAGCGAGACGACGAGGGGCAGGATGCCGTAGAGGTAGTGCAGGTCGTCGTCGGGCTTGTGGCCGGTGAAGACGAGCAGGCCGCCCAACATGGCCTGCAGGAAGACCGCGCCCTGGGCCGCTCGCAGCAGATACCAGAAGCGGATCGAGGGCCTGTCGCGGTACCAGGCGATGCCGCCGACGATAAAGGCGACGAGGTTCAGCACTATCACAGCGCAGCCTACGACGAGGTGGACGGCGACCACGGGGCATTTCCTCCAAGAGGGTCGGGATTCGGCTTGTTGATGCGGAAAATCACTATGTAGCAATGTGTTACAAGGTGGGTATATAACTCGCCGTGCAGTGCTGAAGAGCTACCTGCCCATTCTCGTCTTCGCCTTCCTCGGCATCGTCGTCGGGGGGGCCTTCGCAATGCTCAACCACGTCGTCGGGCCGAAGCGCCCGAAGCGCCCGACGGCAGCGAGCCGGCGTCAGCTCGAGCCCTACGAGTCGGGCATTCCGGTCGAGCCCTCCCACGGACTGCGCTTCGGCGTCAGCTTCTACCTCGTCGCGATGCTCTTCATCCTCTTCGACATAGAGGTCGTCTTCCTCTATCCGATCGGCGTCATCCTCAAGGGTGCCGACAGCGTCTTCGTGCTCGGCGAGCTGGTCACCTTCGTCGCCCTGCTGCTCGTCGCCTTCGTTTATGTCTGGCGAAAGGGTGCGCTCGATTGGAGGTAGAACGCCAGACGATGCGCCAGCGCCAGCTGCGCGCTCGCAACATGCTGCGCGGCGACCTCGAGGGCGAGGAGCTCGAGCGCTACGTCGAGGAGAAGGTCGTGATGACCAACTTCGAGAAGATGCTCGGCTGGGCGCGCTCGAACTCGATCTTTCCACTTACCTTCGGCCTCGCCTGCTGCGCGATCGAGGCGCCGATCTCGCTCGTCACCGCCCGCTACGACCTCGCCCGCTTCGGCGCCGAGGCGCTGCGGGCCTCGCCGCGGCAGGCCGACATGATCATCCTCTCGGGCCGGGTCTCGATAAAGATGGCGCCGGTCGTCCGGCGCCTATACGACCAGATGCTGGAGCCGAAGTGGGCGGTCTCGATGGGCGCCTGCTCCTCCAGCGGCGGCATGTTCTCCAACTACGCCGTCGTCCAGGGGGCGGACAAGTTCATGCCGATCGACCTGCACATCCCCGGCTGCCCACCGCGGCCGGAGGCGGTCCTCTACGGCTTCACCAAGCTGCAGCGCAAGATCCAGGGCAACCCCGACCAGGGCTGGCGCGCCCGCTACGGCGCGCACGGCACCGAGGAGTGGGCGCGGGGCGGACCGCGCAGCGAACCGAGCGTGGAGGCGGCGGAGGCCTACGAAGCCGCGAGGGAGCTGATCGGTGCCTGACGCCCCCGGACTCGAGCTGATCCGGGGGGAGATCGAGGCCGCGCACCCCGGCGCCGTCGTCGATACGGGCTTCGCCCAGGAGCGGGCGGTGCTCTCGATCGACCCCGTGCATCTGCTCGCCGTCCTCGGCTGGCTGCGCGAGGCACCAGGGCAGGGCTACAGCTTCCTCTCCAGCCTCCATGCCGCCGATTACCTGCCGGCCGAGCCGCGCTTCGCCGTCCACTACGAGCTGCTCAACCGCGACCGGGTCGAGCGGATTCGGGTGAAGGCGCTGCTGGCGGACCCGGGCGAAGACGCCTTGCCGGAGATCGACTCCTGCGTCGGGCTCTTCCCCACCGCGGAGTTCCAGGAGCGCGAAGTCTTCGACTTCTTCGGGATCGTCTTCCGCGGCCACCCCGACCTGCGCCGCATCCTCCTGCCCGAGGACTACGTCGGTTGGCCGCAGCGCCGTGACTTTCCCATCGGCGGCGAGCCCGTGACCTTCACATATAACGAGCGCAACTATGGCTAGTCCCGGAGCTAACCCGCATATGGCCGAAGGCCATGGGCGGAATGATGAGACGACCGCATCCATCTCTGATTCTTTGCGGTCGTCCGAGGTGATGACGGTCAACATCGGGCCGCACCACCCGGCGACCCATGGGGTGCTGCGACTCGTCGTCGACCTCGAGGGCGAGGTCGTCCGCGACCTCAAACCGGTGATCGGCTACGTCCACACGGGGATCGAAAAGTCCTGCGAGGACAAGAGCTACTGGAAGGTCATCCCCTTCGTCGAGCGGATGGACTACGTTTCCTACTTCTTCCAGATGGAGGCCTTCTGCGGCGCGGTCGAGCGGCTGATCGAGCTGGAGATCCCGCCGCGGGCCAGGTACCTGCGGACGATCTTCCTCGAGCTAAACCGCATCCACTCGCACCTGGTCTGGCTGGGGACGACGGCGCTCGACCTCGGCGCGATCTCGATGCTCTGGTACTGCTTCCGCGAGCGCGACCGCATCCTCGACCTCTTCGAGATGGCGACCGGACAGCGGATGCACACGCGCTACTTCCAGGTCGGCGGCGTGATCGAGGACATCCCGCTCGGCTTCGAGGCGAAGCTGCGCGAGTTCGTCCGCGACATGCCGGTGCGGGTCGGCCAGTACCAGGCGCTGCTCGACCGCAACGAGGTCTTCCTCTCGCGCACCAAGAACACCGGGATCGTCTCCCGCGAGCGGCTGCTGGAGCTGGGCGTGACCGGGCCGCTGCTGCGCGCCGCCGGTGAGCCCTGGGACCTGCGCAAGGCCTTCGACTACCTCGCCTACCCCGAGCTCGACTTCAAGATCCCGGTCGGGACGGTCGGCGACAACTACGACCGCTACCGGGTTCGGGTGGCGGAGATGGTCGAGTCGACGCGGATCGTCGAGCAGGCGCTCGACGGACTGCCGGAAGGTCCCTTCATCGCCGACGACCGCAAGTACGTGCTGCCGCCGCGCTCGGAGCTCTCGACCTCGATGGAGTCGCTGATCCACCACTTCAAGCTCGTCACCGAGGGCTACCGGGTCGGGCCGGGCGAGATCTACTACGCGATCGAGTCGCCGCGCGGCGAGCTCGGCTGCTTCGTCCTCGCCGACGGCTCGGCAAAGCCGGCGCGGGTGCACTTCAGGGACCCGTCGTTCGTCAACCTGCAGGCGTTCCGCGACATGTCGGTGGGCAGCTACATCGCCGACATGATCTGCTCGCTGGGGATGCTCGACCCGATCCTCGGGGGTGTCGACCGGTGAGGCCCGAGGATTGCCCCTCCGCCGGACAATTGCCGGTCCAGTTGGACCGGCAATTTGAGTATCGGACCACCCGCTCCGGCCAGCGGGTCCTGTCGCCGCAGGGGACCCACCACCCCTTCCGGTCGCTAAAGCGTCCTCAGGGGTGGTCCCCCCTGCGACGCCACCCGCTGGAGGTGCGTTGTGGCTGAGCTGCCGGTCGATATCGCGCTGACCGAGGGTCGGGTTCCGGATCGCACGCCGGAGGAAATTCCGGAGCTCCATGAAGTGGACTGCCCGGACGAGCTGCGCGAGCGGATCGGGGAGCTGATGTCGCGCTACCCCGACCGCAAATCGGCGTCGATCCCGGCGCTCTGGGCTGTGCAGAGGCTCTATGGCTGGTGCACGCCGGAGGGGATCCGCCAAGCGGCCGCGGTGATGCGGGTGACGCCCGCCTACCTCGAGTCCGTCGCCAGCTTCTACGACCTGCTGCACACCGAGCCGGTCGGCACCCACAAGGTCGCGGTCTGCACCAACATCAGCTGCTGGATGCGAGGCGGCGACGAGCTGCTCGACGCCTTCCGCGAGGCCGCCGGCGAGGACCCGGACTTCTTCGTCACCGGCTTCGAGTGCCTCGGCGCCTGCGACATCGCGCCGATGGCCTCGATCGACGAGCGCTACTTCGGGCCGCTGGAGGCGAGCGAGGCGGCGACCGCGATCGAGCAGCTGCGCGCGGGCGCCGGCGTCCTGCCCGAGAAGGCGCTGGAGAAGCGGCCACTGCCTGGAGGCCCCGATGCCTGAGACGCGGCTGCTGCTGAAGAACGCCGAAGACCCGGCGCTGCGCACGCTCGCCGGCTACAAGGGCTACGGCGGCTACGCGTCGCTGGAGAAGGCCTACAAGCAGATGGAGGCCGGCGAGCTGCTGGAAGAGCTCGAAGGATCGGGTCTGCGCGGCCGCGGCGGCGCCGGCTTCGCGATGGGCAAGAAGGCCTCCTTCCTGCCGCGCGGCGAGATGGACAAGTACCTCTGCTGCAACGCCGACGAGTCCGAGCCCGGCGCCTTCAAGGACCGCGAGCTGATGCAGCGCAACCCGCACCAGCTGATCGAGGGGATCGCGATAGCCGCATTGGCGGCCGGCGCCGGCCACGCCTTCATCTTCATCCGCGGCGAGTACGACTCGCAGGCCGATGTCCTCGACGCGGCGGTCGCCGAAGCCTATGAGGCCGGCTACCTCGGCAAGGACATCCTCGGCAGCCGCTGCGACCTCGAGCTGGTCGTCCACCGCGGCGCCGGCGCCTACATCTGCGGCGAGGAGACGGCGCTGCTCGACGCGCTCGAGGGCAAGCGCGGCAACCCGCGCCTGAAGCCCCCCTTCCCCGCGGTGCAGGGCCTCTACGGCGGGCCGACGCTGATCAACAACGTCGAGACGCTCTCCAACGTGCCGCACATCGTCGCCCACGGGGCGGAGTGGTTCCGCGGCTTCGGCACCGAGCAGTCGCCGGGGACGAAGGTGGTCTCGGTCTCCGGCTGCGTGCGGCGGCCGGGTAACTACGAGGTCGAACTCGGGATACCGACCCGCGAGCTGATTTACGAGCTGGCGGGAGGACCGCTCGAAGGGCGCGAGGTGAAGGCCTTCTACCCGGGCGGCTCCTCTTCCCCGGTGCTCACCGCCGAGGAGGGGCTCGACCTCCCCTACAGCTTCGAGGCAATGGCCGAGGCAGGATCGATGCTCGGCTCGGGCTCGATCATCGTCGCCGACGATTCGGTCTCGATCCCGCACATGGCGCTGCGCACGGCGCGCTTCTACCACCACGAGTCCTGCGGCAAGTGCACCCCCTGCCGCGAGGGGACCAACTGGACGGTGAAGATGCTGGAACGGGTGGTGCGCGGCGAGGCGACGCCGATGGACCTCGACATCGTCGCCTCGGTCCAGGAGAACATCATCGGCCACTGCCTCTGCGTGCTCGGCGACTCGATGGCGATGCCCGTCGGGGCGATGGTGAGGAAGTTCCGGCCCGAGTTCGAGCGCGTGATCGCCGAAGCGGCCCAAGCCGAGGCGGTCGCCGCATGAGCTTCCGGTGCGACTTTTGCCACCTATGCCCACATAAATCGCACCGGAAGGTGGGCTCATGAGTCGCGAGGTGACCCTGATCATCGATGGGCGCGAGGTGAGCGCGACCGAGGGCGAGATGCTGCACGACGCGGCCAAGCGAGGCGACGTCGAGATCCCCGTCTTCTGCTACGAGCCGAAGCTCGGCGAGCCGGTCGGCGCCTGCCGCATGTGCCTGGTCGAGGTCGAGGGGATCCCGAAGCTGCAGACCTCCTGCTCGACGCCGGTGCGCGACGGCATGGTCGTCCACACGCGGACGGACCAGGTGAAGCACGCGCAGAGCGCGGTGGTCGAGTTCCTGCTCGTCAACCACCCGCTCGACTGCCCGGTCTGCGACAAGGGCGGCGAGTGCCCGCTGCAGGACATCTCGATGGGCTGGGGGCCGGGCAAGAGCCGGATGACCGACCAGAAGCGCCACTTCGAGAAGCCGATCGAGCTCTCGCCGCTGGTCGCGATCGACCGCGAGCGCTGCATTCTCTGCTATCGCTGCGTGCGCTTCAGCCAGGAGGTGGCCGAGGACGAGCAGCTGCAGCTGCTCGAGCGCGGAGACCGCACCTTCGTCGGCACCTTCGACGACCGTCCCTACGTCGCACCCTTCCACGGCAACATCACCGACCTCTGCCCGGTCGGGGCGCTGACCAGCTACACCTATCGCTTCCGCGCCCGGCCCTGGGACATCGAGCAGGGCGGCTCGGTCTGCACGCTCTGCCCGAGCCAGTGCAACGTCAGCTTCACCGTCCGCGACGAGCGGGTGAAGCGGGTCGTCGCCCGCGACAACTCCGACGTCGACGACGGCTGGCTCTGCGACCGCGGCCGCTACGGCTTCGAGATGTTCGACGCGCCCGAGCGGGTCCGCGGCCCGCGCCTGCGCGGCGGCGTCGCCAATCCGAGCTGGGAGGAGGCGATCGCCAAGGCCGCCGCGGCGCTGAAGGCCGGCGGCTCGCAGACCGCGGCGATCGTCGGCGACGCCTCCAACGAGGAGGGCTACCTGGTCCAGCGCATCGTGCGCGAGGCGCTCGGCTCACCGCACGTCGACTCGCGGCCGTCGCGAGGCCCGGGCCGCGAGGCGCTGATCCGACTTGCGGCGCCCGAGATCTCCGCCAAGGTCCGCGACATCGACAAGGCCGACGCGATCCTCGTCGTCGGCACCGACCCGCTGCACAGCAGCCCGATCCTCGACCTGCGCATCCGCAAGGCGATCCGCCGCAACGGCGCCAAGCTCGTCGTCGCGACCGAGGGCCCGACCGCCCTCGACGGCGGGGCAGCGGCGGTCGCCCGGTACGCGCCGGGCGGTGCTGGCACCTTCCTTTCTGAACTCGCGGCGGCTGTCGGTACCCCCTCCTCACTCGCAACTCGTCGAAGTGACGTCGAAGAGCTGTCGCCCGAAGCTTCTTCCTCCTCCCGCGCAAAACGTTCGGAGGGGGTACCGACAGCCGCCGAAGCGCTCCGGGAGGCTGAGAGCGTCGTCGTCATCTGGGGCGATCGGATCGGCCGCGACGGTGCCCCCGCCCTACTCGATCTGGCCGCAGCTCTCGCTCTCGGAAGCAGCGAAGGCTCGGGCCTGCTGGAAGTTCCGAGCCTCACCAACGCCCGCGGGCTCAGGGAGGTGGGGTGTCTTCCAGATGCTGGTCCAGGTCTCAGCGCAACAGCAGCAGGTAAGGACACAGAGTCGATCCGAGCTGCATTGGAGTCCGGCGAGCTGACGACGCTCCTCCTCTTCGGCGTCGACCCGCTGCGCGACTTCCCGGACACCGAGACCTGGAAGAACGCCCTCGCCAAGGCCGATGTCATCTGCTTCTCGATGTTCGAGAACGCAACGACCGCGATGGCGGATGTGGTCCTCCCACTGGAGACGCACGCCGAGAAAGACGGCACGGTCACGCACCCGGACGGTCGTTTGCAACGAGTGCGACCAGCTGCCGCTAGACCTGGTGATGTTCGCCCGAACTGGGGCGTGCTCGCGGAGCTTGCTCTCGCGCTTGGACATGACACTGGGGTTTCCTCCCAGCCCTCGGCCTTCGCCGCCCTCACGACAGCCGTCCCCTTCTACTCGGGCATCACCGACTCCGACATCGGGGGAAGGGGCATTCGCTGGCAGGAAGCTGGTGGGTCTGCAGTGGCCGCCTCGGCGGACGCCGCTCGGCGAGAAGCGGAGTCTGTCTCCGCCAGTGCTTCTGGCGCCTCGGGCACAGTGTCCGGCGAGTCGGCCCCCGCAGACCTCTCCGGGTCGGCAGGGGCGAGTGACCCTGGGTCGCCGGACACTCAGCGCGCAAGCGCGTCCGCCGACCCAGGGTCACTCGCCCTATCCACCTACCGCGACCTGTGGGCCGGCCCAATCACCGAGCTGAACCCGCCGCTTCGGTTCCTGCAGCCTCAGCAGCGTGTGGAGCTCTCGGTCTCCGACGCCGAACGTCTAGGGCTCAAAGCTGGGGACGACGTCGTGGTGTCGCAGAACGGCAGCAGCGTGCGTGCCCGCGTCGCAATCAAGGAGCGCGTGCCCGAGGGGACTTGCCTCATGCTCGAGGGCGTCGCCGAGGACAACGCCAACGCGCTGCTCAACGGCTCGCCGGTCTCCGTCCGGATCGAGAAGGATGCCGCCCGCTGATGCTGACGCTGGCCGACACCCAGTTCGTCGAAGCGACCTGGATCATGGTCGTCAAGAGCCTCGTCATCTTCGCCGTGATCTTCGGAATCCTGCCGCTGATGACTGTGCTGGAGCGGAAGCTGATCGGCCGCTTCCAGCACCGCTACGGGCCGAACCGGGTCGGCCCCTTCGGCCTATTGCAGCCGCTTGCCGACGTCGGCAAGCTGATCTCCAAGGAGTCGTTCCGGCCCGCGAACGCGATTCCGACGCTGTTCATCCTCGGACCGCTGCTGCCAGTCCTCTCAGGAGTCCTGGCGCTGGCGATCATCCCCTGGGGCAACGTGCAGGACGGCGTCGGCCTCTACGGGATCGATGTGCCGATCGGCATCCTCTACTTCTTTGCCGTCGGCTCGATCGCCTTCTACGGGCTGCTGCTCGGCGGCTGGTCCTCGGGCTCGAAGTACAGCCTGCTGGGCGCGATGCGCGGTGCGGCGCAGCTGATCTCCTACGAGGTGGCGATGGGCCTGGCCCTGCTCGGCGTGATCATGATGGGCGGCTCGCTCTCGCTGGTCGACATCGTCGAAGCGCAGGGCAACCTCTGGTTTGTCGTCCCCCAGTTCGTCGGCTTCCTGATCTTCATGCTGGCCGGCTTCGCCGAGACCAACCGCACGCCCTTCGACATGCCCGAGGCCGACGCCGAACTCGTGCAGGGCTTCATGACCGAGTACGGCGGCATGCGCTTCGGCAGCTTCCTGCTGGTCGAATACATGGAGATCCTCGTCGTCTGCGGCGTCGCCGCGGCGATGTTCCTCGGCGGCTGGATGGGGCCCGGACCCGGCTGGCTCGACCCGATCTGGATGCTGGCCAAGATGCTCGGCCTCGTCCTCGTCTTCATCTGGGTGCGGGCGACGCTGCCGCGCCTGCGCTACGACCAGCTGATGGGCCTCGGCTGGAAGGTCCTGCTGCCGCTGGCGACGATCAACGTCCTCGTCACGGCCGTCCTGGTGGTCACCACATGACGGTCGTAACGCATATCCGTTCCTATGCATGGGAAACGCGTTTCGACCCGGAGGAGGTCGGGCATGGCTGAGTTCCCCTACCTGAAGGACCAGGACGTGGTCGAGGTGCAGCGGGGACCGGAGCCGGGGGGCGTCGGCGGTGCCTACCGCGCCTTCGGCGAGACGCTGCGCGGGCTGAAGACGACGATGGCGCGACTGATCGAGGGGCCGCTGACGATCGAGTATCCCGAGGAGAAGACGCCCGTCTACCCGCGCTTCCGCGGGCGCCACAAGCTGCACAAGTTCGAGGACACGGGACTGGAGAAGTGCGTCGGCTGCTCGCTCTGCGCCGCCGCCTGCCCCGCCGACTGCATCCGCGTCGTCGCCGCCGAGAACATTCCCGGCGAGCGGGTCTCCGCCGGCGAGCGCTACGCCGCCGTCTACGAGATCAACCTCTCGCGCTGCATCTTCTGCGGCTACTGCGAGATCGCCTGCCCCTTCGACGCGATCACGATGGGCCACGACTACGAGATGGCCGACTACGACCGCGACGACCTGATCTTCACCAAGGAGATGCTGCTCGCGGAGTCAATCGAGCGGACGCCGCTTCGCAAGGAGGGCGAATGAACGCCGCCGCCCTACTCCGGGTCAGGCCGGACCAGCACCGTGTCGGCGACCAGGGTGATCTCATCTGCCGGCATCCCCACGCGGCCGGCGTGGTCCCGGATCGACTCGGGGCTACTGGCCTGGTAGATGCAGACCGTGCCGAGTGCACCGCCGTCCTCGTTGACGACGTAGCTGCGGATCCAGCGGATGTCGTCCGACATCTCCTCGTCGCCGATGCGACGGGACGTAGCCGCCGCCTCCTGAAGCTCTTCCGGCGTCTTCCAGCCATTCCTTCGCCGAATCACATAAGTGTCCATCCAACCTCCGTTTCGGGCGCCTCAGTTACCTGCCCGACCATCCAACCACTCCATCGGGGTGCCGTCAACGCGCGCAGGGGGGATCGCTAGTGGAAGCCGTCCTCTTCTTTGCCGCGGCGCTCGGCGCCCTCGGCGGCGCCCTCGGCGTCGTCGCCCTGCGCAACCCCTTCTACGGCGTGCTGGCGCTGATCGTTCACCTCTTCTCGCTGGCCGTCCTCTTCCTGCTGCTCGAGTCGGCCTTCGTCGCCGCCGCCCAGGTCGTCGTCTACGCCGGCGCCGTGATGGTCCTCTACGCCTTCGTCGTCGCCTATGTCGGCGGGGAAACCGAACCGGTCTTCGACCCGATCCCGGGCCAGCGCTTCCTCGCCCCGCTGCTCGGCGCCGCTCTCTTCATCGAGCTCTCGATCGCCGTCCTCGGCTCCTCGCTCACCGCGCTGAGCACAGACGGCCCTAATGTCGGCCCGGGGTTCGGCGATCCCGCCGGAATCGGAAAGCTCCTCCTCGAACGATTCCTGCTGCCCTTCGAGGCCTCGTCCATCCTCTTGCTGCTCGCCGCCGTGGGAGCGGTGGTGCTGGCGGGTCGTAAAGGGGAGGGCGGCACCTCCGACGAACACTCTGCGCCGAAGGCGCGTTCGGAGGGGGTGCCGACCTCCCCATGAACGCCGAGTGGTACGTCGTCCTCTCATCCCTCCTCTTCGCAATCGGAGCGATGGGGATCCTCGTCCGGCGCAGTCCGATCGTGATCCTGCTCTGCCTCGAGCTGATGCTCAACGCAGGCAACCTCGCCCTGGTCGCCTTCAGCCGCATGGTCGGCAACCAGCAGGGTCAGGTGTTCGCCATCGTCGTCATGGTGGTGGCGGCCTGTGAGGTCGTGGTCGGCCTGGGGCTGATCGTGGCCCTGTTCCGCCGCAAGCTGCCCCTCGACGTGGATGCACTCAGGGAGCTCAGGGGATGAGCGCAACAACCTGGGCCTGGCTGGTCCTGCTCCTCCCCCTCCTCGGCTCGATCTCGATCGCGCTCGGCTTCCGCGCGATCCCGGCCCGCGTCGCGGGCGTCGTCGGCACCGCCTCGATCGGGCTCGCCTTCGCCTGCGGCGTCGCGATGCTCGTCAACCTGCTCGGGCAGGAACCGGACGCGCGCCACCACGCCTCTTCGCTCTGGGACTACGCCAGCGTCGCCGGCCTCGACATCAAGCTCGGCATCTACGTCGACCAGCTATCGACCTTCATGGTCCTCGTCGTCACCGGCATCTCGACCCTGATCCACCTCTACTCGTTCGGCTACATGCGGTCCGACGAGGGCTACCACCGCTTCTTCAGCTACCTCAACTTCTTCGTCTTCTCGATGCTGTTGCTCGTCCTCGCCGGCAACTTCGTCCTGCTGATCGTCGGCTGGGCCTTCGTCGGCTTCGCCTCCTACGCACTGATCAGCTTCTGGTACCGGCGTACTACGGCGACCAAGGCCGGGATGAAGGCCTTTGTGATCAACGTCGTCGGCGACATCGGCCTCGTCCTCGCCGCCTTCCTGATCTTCCGCGAACTGGGCACCTTCGACTACGGCGCCGTCTTCGCCAAGGCGCCCGAAGTGTTCTCCACCAACGGGTGGACGGTGACCGCGATCTGCCTGCTGCTGCTGGTCGGCGCCTTCGCCAAGTCGGCGCAGCTGCCGCTCCATACCTGGCTGCCCGACGCGATGGAGGGCCCGACACCGGTCTCCTCGCTGATCCACGCGGCGACGATGGTGACGGCCGGCGTCTACCTGATCGCCCGCACCCACGTGCTCTTCGTGCTGGCTCCCACCGCGGCCGACGTCGCCGCCTTCACCGGCCTGGCGACGCTGCTCGTCGCGGGGACGATCGCGATCGCCCAGACCGACCTGAAGCGGGCGATCGCCTACTCGACGATGAGCCAGATCGGCTACATGGTGATGGGCGTCTCGATCGGCGCCTACGCCCAGGGCCTCTTCCACCTGATGACGCACGCCTTCTTCAAGGCGCTGCTCTTCATGGCGGCCGGCTCGATCATCTCGGCGATGGCGAACCGCCAGGACATCGACCGGATGAGCGGCTTCTGGAAGGCGATGCGCTTCACCTCGGTCCTCTTCCTGATCGGCAGCCTGGCGCTTGCGGCCTTCCCGCTCACCTCGGGCTTCTTCTCCAAGGACTCGATCCTCGCCTTCGCCGAGGCGCGCGGCGGGATGTACGAGTGGATGGCGATCGGCGGCTACGTCGGCGCCTTCCTCACCGCGATCTACACCTTCCGGCTCGTCTTCCGGGTGCTGCCCGGCGACCCCTGCCCGGAGGCCGAGCACCTGATCGAGAGCGGCGAGCTGTACCACGGGCCGCCGATCAACCCGGCGACCGAAGAGGAGGAGGACGCCGAGGTCGGCTTCCCCGGCGCCCACCATCACATCGCCGAGCAGTCGAAGCCGATGGCGGTGGCGATGGCCGTGCTCGGCTTCGGTGCGCTGTTCGCCGGCCTCGTCCAGGTCCCCGGCGTCACCGACGTGCTCTTCAAGTTCCTCGACCCGGCCTTCGCCAACTCGCCGTTCAGCGAAGTCCACCCGAGCGTCGGCGCCGAGTGGCGCGGGCTGGCGATCGGCGGCCTGATCTCGATCCTCGGCATCGCCACCGCCTGGTTGCTCTGGGTGCGCCAACCGGAGCTGCCGGCGCTCTTCCGCGAGCGGCTGCGCCCGGTCTACCTGCTCTGCCTCAACAAGTGGTATTTCGACGAGGCAATCGACTTCCTCGTCGTGCGCCCGGCGCTGGCGATCGGCCGCTTTGCCGACCGGACCTTCGAGCGCCTCGTCGTCGACGGGCTCGTGATCGGCACCGAGGACGTGGTCGGCGGCGGCGGTCGCCTCGTCCGCATCGTGCAGAGCGGCTACGTGCGCGGCTACGCCCTGCTGCTGATCGTCGGCTTCGCCGGCCTCGCCCTCTACTTCCTGCTGAGCAGCTCATGATCAACTCGCTGCTCTGGACACCGCTCGTCTTCGGCCTCGTCGGCCTCTTCCTGCCGCGGCGGCTCGCCGGCTGGTGGGCGACGCTGGGCGCCGCGGTCACACTCGCGATCGCGGTCGCGCTGCTCGCCGGCTTCGACTCGGGCGAGACCGGGCTGCAGGACACGGTCGACGTCAGCTGGATCCCCGGCCTCGGCGTCGACTACAGCCTCGGGCTCGACGGCCTCAACGTCTTCCTCGTCCTGCTCACCGCGGTGCTGTGGACGGCGGGCACGGCCTTCGCCGCCTTCCGCGAGCAGGAGCGTCCCCACCTCTTCTTCCTGATGATGCTGCTCGGCGAGACCGCGACGCTGGGCGCCTTCGTCGCCCAGGACCTGCTCCTCTTCGTCCTCTTCTTCGACCTGATGCTGGTGCCGTTCTACTTCCTCTTCGGCGCCTGGGGGAGCGACCGTGAGGACGGGCCGACAGCCTCGGCGGCGACGCTGAAGATGATCGTCTACACGCTGATCGGCTCGCTGCTGATGCTGGTCGGGGCGATCGCGACGGCGATCATCGCCGCCGACGGCGGCCACGTCACCTTCTCGATCGCCGAGCTGGCCAAGCACCCGATCGGCGAGGGCAGCCAGCGCTGGATCTTCTGGTTCTTCGCCGCAGCCTTCCTGGTAAAGATGCCGGCCTTCCTCCTCCACGGCTGGATGCCGGACGCCTACCGGGCGGCGCCGCTGCCGGTGCTGGCGGTCTTCTCGGGCGTGCTGGCCAAGGTCGGCGCCTACGGCTTCCTGCGCGTCGTGCTGCCGGTCTTCCCCGACGCGGCGGTCGAATTCCAGGAGGTGATCCTGGTGATCGCGCTGGCCTCGATCCTCTACGGCTCGGTGATGGCCTTCACGCAGACCAACGTGCGGCTCGTCGCCGGCTACTCCTCGGTGGCGCAGCTCGGCTTCATCACGGCGGGGATCTTCGCGCTCTCCAGCGATGGCGCCGACGGCGCGGTGCTGCAGATGGTCAACCACGGCCTCGTCGTCGCACCGCTCTTCGTCATCGTCGCGATCCTCGCCGAGCGCTCCGGGACAGAGGATCTGCGTGAGATGGGCGGGATGGCGACGCGGGCGCCTGTGCTCGCTGCCCTCTTCCTGATCGTCACTCTCGCCACGCTTGCGATGCCGGGCTCGGCCAATTTCGTCGGCGAGTTCTACATCCTCAACGGGCTCTTCGACTCGAAGATCGTCTACGCGATCGTCGCGATCAGCGGCGTCGCGATGGCCGCCTATTACGCGCTGCGCCTCTACCAGCGGACGATGCACAACCGCTTGGCCGCGGGGGTCGCGTCGCGCGAGATCGGATGGCGGGACGGCGTCGTCCTGGTCCCGCTGGTGCTCTGCATTCTCGGACTGGCGCTCTACCCGCAGTTGATCCTCAAGCGGACGGAGACTTCGGTCTCGGGAGCACTTGTTGCCGCTGCCTGCAAACCGACGGAGCGAGCCAGGACATCTGGGTTCACGGTCGGCAAGCCCGCCTATATCCAAGTTGTCTCGACATCTTGCAAACCATGAACTTCAACGCACCCCACATCGACTACGCGGCCCTCTCGCCGGTCCTGGCACTGACTGCCGGCCTCTGCGCCGTGCTGCTCACGGCCGTGTTCAAGCCGCTGCGGCGGACGGCACCGGCTTTCACCCTGGCGACGCTGGCCATCACAGCGGGACTGTTGATCTGGCAGTGGAACGACCCGGTTTCCCTCGTCTCCGGCGCCCTGCGCCTCGATGACCTGGCGATCTCGATCTCGCTGATCGCGATCCTCACCGCCTCCTTCGCCGTCCTCTTCTCGCTCAGGGAGCCGGCGACGGAACAGACCGGCTCGGGCGAGTACCACGCGCTGCTGCTCGGCTCGGTGCTGGGGATGACGCTGCTGGCGCAGGCGACCAACCTGGTCACCTTCTTCGTCGCGATCGAGACGCTCTCGATCCCCCTCTACATCCTCTGCGCCGCCAACCTGCGGCGCGAGCGCTCGCTCGAGTCGGGGCTGAAGTACCTGATCGTCGGCTCGCTCGGCTCGGCGACGCTGCTCTACGGGATGGCACTGCTCTACGGCGGCTCAGGCTCGACCGCCTTCGCCGGGATCGCCGCCGGCATCTCGCAGAAGGGAGTGCTCGGCGACCCGCTGGTCCTGATCGGGATCGGCATGACGGCCGTCGGCCTCGCCTTCAAGACCTCGGTCGCCCCCTTCCACCAGTGGACGCCCGACGTCTACGAGGGGGCGCCGACGCCGATCACCGGCTTCATGGCGGTGGCGACCAAGGCGGCCGCCTTCGCCGTCTTCGTCCGCTTCTTCGACGTCGCGCTGGCACCGCAGGCGAGCGAGTGGCAGCCGGCGCTGGCGGTGCTCGCGGCGATCTCGATCGTCGTCGGCAACGTCGGCGCCCTCGACCAGGACTCGCTCAAGCGGCTGCTCGGCTACTCCGGCATCGCCCAGGCCGGCTACATCCTCGGCGGTCTTGTCGTCGCCAGCGAGGCCGGAGTCAACGCGCTCGTCTTCTATCTGGCCGGCTACGCCTTCATGAATCTGGCCGCCTTCGCCGTCGTCGTCGCCCGCGAGCGCGAAACGCACTTCGGCGACCACATCGAGGGCATCCGCGGCCTCGGTGCCGAGCGCCCGCAGCTCGCCTGGCCGCTGACGATCTCGATGCTCGGCCTCGCCGGCCTGCCTGCGACCGTCGGCTTCATCGGCAAGCTCTACCTGATCGAGGCCCTGGTCGAAGGCGACTACACCTGGCTTGCCGTCTTCATCGCCGTCGGCACGATGATCTCCCTCGCCTACTACCTGCGCGTCGTCGCCGCGATGTGGATGCGGCCCGATGCCGAAGGCGTCCCTGCGATCGCCGGCGCCTCACCCGAGGCCGACCCGATCGATCCCGATGCCGGCCGTCGCTGGTATCTCGTCGCCCCAGCCCTGCTCGCCGCCGCGGCGACGGTCTTCTTCGGCATCATCCCCCAGCCGCTGGTCGAGTTCGCCCAGCACGCCGGCGCGGCGCTGTTCTGAGCGGCACCTCTCGACCGCGGAAATCGCCGATATGGTCAGCCAAATGAGCTCGCCACCGAAAGCTCTTTCTGCTTCGACCATGTGCGAGGCGTTCCAGATCACGGCGGCCGAGTGGGCGGAGAGCCCGGCGCTGCGGCTGAAGGACACGGACTACGAGGCGAGCTGGGACGAGTACGCGGCGACGGTGCGCAGGCGGGCCGGCGGACTCGCGGCGCTGGGGGTGAAACGCGGCGACACTGTCGGCTTCATGCTCGTCAACCGGCCGGCGCTGCACCTCACCGACGCCGCCGCGATGCACCTGGGCGCCACCTGCTTCTCCGTCTACAACACGTCCTCGCCCGAGCAGGTCGAGTACGTGGTCGGCAACGCCGGCAACAGAGTGCTCGTCACGGAGCAGGCCTTCCTCGACACGGTTCTCGACGCACGCGAGCGGATCAAGAGTCTCGAGCACGTCGTCGTCATCGACGGCGAGGCGCCGGAGGGAACGATCTCGATCGAAGAACTGGAGGAGATGGGCGATCCCGACTTCGACTTCGAGGCCGCCTGGCGCGCGGTCGAGCCCGACGACGTGCTCTGCCTGATCTATACCTCGGGCACGACGGGGCCACCCAAGGGCGTGCAACTTACGCACGCGAACATGGTCGGCGTCTGGCGCGCCTGCGACCAGATCCGCGTCGTCGAGCCGGGGGGCCGCAGCATCTCCTTCCTACCCAGCGCCCACATCGCCGACCGCTGGGCGGCGCTCTACGGGCAGATGATCTTCGGCACCTGCGTCCACTGCTGCCCCAACCCGCGCGAGATGGTCGCTTACTCGATCGAGGTCAAGCCGACCGTCTGGGGCGGCGTGCCGCGCATCTGGGAGAAGCTGAAGGCGGCGCTGGAGGCGGGCATGGCCGCCGAGCAGGATCCCGAGAAAAAGGCAAGGGTCGAACAGGCGATGGAGGTCGGCCGCCGCCGCGTCGCCGCCTATATGGACGGCGGCGTTCCCGACGACCTGCAGGCCGAATGGGACAAGGCCGACGAACGGGTCTTCTCGAAGATCCGGGACATGCTCGGCCTCGACGAGGTCGAATCGTTCGTCGTCGGCGCGGCGCCGACCCCGCCCGAGGTTCTCGAGTTCTTCCTCGCGATGGGGATCGAGATCTGCGAGACGTGGGGGATGTCGGAGACGAGCGCGATCGCGACCTTGAACCCGCCCGGGCGGATCCGCGTCGGCACCGTCGGCCCGCCGATCCCGGGGACCGAGCTGAAGCTGGCCGAGGATGGCGAGGTGCTGATCCGCGGACCGCAGGTGATGAAGGGCTACCGCGACATGCCCGAGAAGACCGCCGAGGCGCTGGACGACGAGGGCTGGCTGCACAGCGGCGACATCGGCGAATTCGACGACGAGGGCTACCTGCGGATCGTCGACCGCAAAAAGGAGCTGATCATCAACGCGGCCGGCAAGAACATGTCGCCGGCCAACATCGAGGCGAAGCTGAAGGCGGCATCTCCGCTGATCGCCCAGGCCGTGGCTATCGGCGACAGCCGTCCCTTCAACGTGGCGCTGTTCGCGCTCGACCCGGAAACGCTCGCCGCACGCGGCGCTTCCGCCGGGGACCCGGCCGTCGCCGAGGAGATCGCGCGGGCGGTCGAGGCGGCAAACGCCCGCCTCTCCCGCGTCGAGCAGATCAAGCGCTACGAGGTCATCCCCGGTGAGTGGCTCCCGGGCGGCGACGAGCTGACGCCGACGATGAAGCTCAAGCGCCGGCCGATCGAACGCAAGTACGAAGCAGAGATCGAGGCGCTGTACTCATAGGCCGTGAAAGGGTCCCGCGATCGGGGTCCTGCTCACAACCGCTGCGATCGTGGTGGCCGTCGGCGTCGGCGTCGGGGCCGAGCGGCGCTGGCCGGCCGGGGCGGCGCGGGCGGCGCGGCGCTCGCTGACGCTGCTGCTCTACGTGCTGCTGCCGCCGGTGATCTTCTTCAACATCGCCGCCAGCTCGGTCGACCTCAGCCACGGGATCGGCCTGGCGCTCGGCATCGTCGCCTCCTCGCTGGGGGCGCTGCTGGCCTGGTGGGTGGCGAGCCGGGTGCTGAAGCTCCCCCGCTTCCAGGTCGGCGCCGTCGTCTGCACTGTGCTCAGCGTCAACACCGGCTACCTCGGCTACCCGCTGACCGTGGCCCTGCTCGGCCGCGACCAGCTCTCGACCGCCGTGCTCTACGACGTCCTCGTCACCGGGCCGTGCCTGCTGCTCGGTGCCTTCGCCGTCGGCGCCGCCTTCGGCACCAAGGCAGGCGAAGGCCCAGGCGAGCGGGTCCGTGCCTTCTTCACCCGCAACCCGCCGCTCTACGCGGCGATCGCCGGCCTGCTCGCCCCCAGCGCCCTGGCTCCAGCCGCCCTCGTCGACATATCTCAGGCCCTGATCGTCGCGATCCTGCCGATCGGCTTCTTTGCCGTCGGCGCGACGCTGGCCGAGAACGCCGAGCATGGAGAGCTGCCGATGCCACCGCCGATGACCCGCCCGGTGGCGCTCGCAATCGTCACCCGGCTCGCAGTCGTCCCCGGCCTGCTGATGCTGCTGGCAGCGCCGCTGATCGACCTTCCCGCCGCCTATCGCCTGCTCTCGGCGATGCCGTCGGGACTCAACTCGCTCGTGATCGCCCACGCCTATGGTCTTGACATGGAGATCACCGCCGAGGCCGTCACCTGGACGACCGCGATCGTGGTCGGCGCCTCCCTGATCGCGGCGCTGGCGTTCTGATGCTGCACCACGTCGGCATCGAGGTCAGGACGGACGAGATCGAGCGCTCGATCGAGTTCTGGGAAGCGCTGGGCTTCGAGGAGGTAGAGCCACCGCCAACGCTGTCCGAGTTCACCTGGCTGGAACGGGAGGGGACCCAGGTCCACCTGATGCCGACCGAGGAACCGACCGTGCCGGCTCGCGGGCACGTCGCGATCGTCGCGCGGGACTTCGACCGAGACATCGAGGCCCTACGGGAGCTCGGCTTCGAGGTCGAGCGCCGCCGCGAACACTGGGGCTCACCCCGTGCCCGCGCGGGCGCGCCCGGAGGACACCGGGTCGAGCTGATGGCGAAGCCGCCTCAGCTGTCCGGCAGTCGTCCCTGACTATCGAGCAAGGGAATGGTGCCGACGCCCAGCGCCCTCGCGGTCGCGATCACGGCTGAATCCGAGGACGCGATTTCGTCATCGGGTTCCGCTGTCGCAAGCAGAAGACAATCCGCCAGCGAAAGCGGCGCGCGCACTCGGTGGTAGTGAGCCGCGTGCAGCTCTCCGGCACGCCAAGCGATGCGCTGGCTGGCGGGAACCACGGGGAGAACCTCGTCGATCAGCGCACCGAGGCGCTCCGACAGAGCGAGCGGCTCTGTGCCAAAGACACGAATCATCCGATCGACCACCTCGCTCAAGCAGGGGGCTGGGGTCGCGCAATTACCTCGCCGCAACAGCTCCGCCACTTCGGCCTCGGCGGGCTGTCCGCCCAAGAGACTGACCAGCGCGTTCGCATCGAGCAGGATCAAACGGGATCCGGACCCCACTTGCGTTCTTCGGCCTCGCGCTCCTCTTCTCTGAACTGGCGAAGTGCCTCCTCGGGAGAGGGCCCGGGATAGTCCTTGAAGGCGCCGCGGGCGGCCTCGATCGGGTCCTCTGGTGCGGGACGGAGGATCAGGTGGTCGCCGCGATCGTCCGCGACGACGACCTTGGTCTTCCAGCGGTGGCGTACCGCCGCCGGAACCGAGATCTGGCCACCCGCTGAGATACGAAGCCTTTTCATGACCATGAGAATAAACCATGAGATCTTGGTTTGGTCTCCCTGCTCTCGATACCTGCGCCATTTCGCCGAGCAAAGCGACACGTCAGGCCGAGGTCAAGGAACCGTGCGAACTTCTGACGATCTACTCCGATTCGTTGCACTGAGGCGGTATTCGGTGACAGATCGAGACCCGCCGGGCCGGCCACTACGATGCGCCGGTGCGTTACCCGGTCGAGGATTTCACCGCCGAGGAGCGAGCCCAGCTCGCCCCTCACTTCACCAACCTGGACCGCCCGGTGTTCGCCCTCGTCAACCTGCCGGAGACGGTCAAGGGTGCGCTTTTTGCCCGCTATTCGCGGTATTCCGGGACAGTGCGCCGTCTCTACCTGGAGGAGTTCGCGGACGACACGGAGGAGGGCACCCGCCCCTTCGACGGCGCCGAGGGCGAGCGGGCGGCGGGGCTCTACGAGCGCGTCTTCGTCGGCTACGGCGACGACTCGATCGCACAGGTCGGCGGCGCCCATGTCGCCTGCGAGTGGGTCTCGAACGTCCTCACCAAGCTGCTGCAGCGCGGGCGCCTCGCCGCATACCTCGAGCAGTCGACCCGCTACATCCCCTACGACAAGGCGCTGCCGGAGGACGCCGGGGGCGGCTACCGCTATTACCGCGACGACGAGCTCGGCCCCGAGTTCGGCGCCGCGATGGACGAGATCTTCGCGATCTACTCGCGTACGCTGAGCGACGTCGAGGTGTGGGCGGCCGATCGTTGGCCGCGCGGCGACGGCGAACCGGAGGGGCCATGGCGGCGCTCGATCCGAGCCAAGGCGCTCGACCTGCTGCGCGGCCTGCTGCCGGCGGCGACTCTCAGCCACGTCGGCATCTACGCCTCCGGTCAGGCCTACGAGCAGCTCCTCCTGCGCCTGATGGCCTCGCCTTTGCCGGAGGCGCGCGAGTACGGCGGCATGATCCTGCGCGAGCTGAAGCAGGTGATGCCGAGCTTCGTCTCTCGGGTCGAGCGCCCTGAGCGGGGGGGCGAGTGGATCTCCTACCTCGAGCGGCGACGCGAAGGCACCGAGGAGTGGGTCGCGCGGCTCGGGCTGAACCGGCGCGGGGCCGGTGAGGACGCACCGTCGGTCGAGCTCGTCCACGTCGACGGCAGCGAAGAGGATCTGCTTGCCGCCTGCCTCTTCGAGTCGGCATCGGTCCCGGAGACCGAGGTCCTCGCCCGCCTCGACGTGCTCGACCCCGCCGAGCGGGCCGAGCTGCTCGCGGCGATGGTCGGCGAGCGTGGCAACCGCCGCCACCGGCCCGGCCGCGGCTTCGAGGCGCTGCGCTACCGCTTCGAGATCGTCTCCGACTACGGCGCCTTCCGCGACCTGCAGCGCCACCGCATGCTGACCTGCCAGTGGCAGCGGCTGGGGCCGGACCTCGGCGCCGGCGTGCCCGAGGAGGTGCGGGAAGCCGGACTCGGCGACGATTTCGAGCGGGCCCTCGAAGTGTCGCGGCTCGAGTACGAGCGACTTGCGGCGGCCGGGTTGCAGGAGCAGGCCCCCTACGCGCTCAGCCTCGCCTACCGGATCCGCTACACACTGGATCTGAACGCGCGCGAGGCGATGCACCTGATCGAGCTGCGCTCAGGTCGGGAGGGCCATCCCACCTACCGGGCGGTCGCGCAGGCGATGCACGAGCGAATCGCGGCGATTCATCCCGGGGTGGCGAGCACGATGAGCTTTGTGGACACGTCTCAGGAACCCCGGCTGGAGAGAATCCTGTCGGAGATCCGGACTCACCGAAAGAAGGCGGCGACAGAGCAATCCCGGTAGGGGTGCCGCTTACTGGGATTGCCCCTTCTCGGGCGGCTCGTCCGATTCGTCCGGCTCATCTGGGGGTGAGAGCTGGGTTGCCACTTTTTCTCCTGGCGAGGGCCAGGGGATGGCTTCGCCTGCGGCCCAGGCGGGAGGGCGGCCGTTGGGGACCCAACCGGCGACCAGCAAACCGAGGTAGGCGAACCAGATCAGGGCGATCGGCAGCAGCCCGAGCAGGACGGCGACCCCGAGCGCAATCCCCAGGGATCCCCAAAAGCGAGTCAGCAGCCCCGTGCGCAGGGCATACAGGGAGCAGTAGACCAGTGCGAAGGCGAGGGCCAGCCCCCCCGCCAGTTCGATGACTTTGGCCGGGGCGCGCAGCGAAGCGTCGTCGATCGCGTGCGTCGCGCTGTCGTCTTCGCGCTTTTCCGCGGCGCAGTCGGAGACCGCGCTCACGCCCTTGCCGAATTCCCCCTGAAAGCCTTTTGCGTCGTCCTTGCGTTCAGAGCGACATTCGTCCGAGGCTTGCTTGACGGTGAGGGTCGCGTGCGACTTGCCGGCCGTGAAGTCGGAGGCGGCTTCCTTCGCCGCCGCACCGGTGAGCAGTGCCCCGGCGGCCAGTGCCAACGGCGCCACCACGACCAGGGGGAGGAACTGCGAGCGCATCCGGTCACTGCGCAAGAGCGCCGCGCGGAACAGGTAGATGAGCGGTGCGGTGAGCAGGACGAAGCTGGCGGCCTGCAGGATGCTGGCGAGCGTGACGCTGCCCCCGTGCCGATCGATTTCGAGCAGGCTCTCCGCTTCCCCTCCCCCACTGAACGAATTGGCGATGACGGCGGCGGCGATCAGGAAGGCGATCGCGGCGAACGTGGCGATTGCGGTGCGCAGCGACCAACGCGCCTCCCAGGCGAGCGCCCTGCGTCGGTCGCTCATGCCTCAGCCACGCTCGCGGAAGTAGAACTGCGGCAGGGCCCCTTCGATCACCTCGGCGGTCATCTTCTGGGCCACCTCGAGGTTGCCGGTGCGAACGGCGATGTCATCGAGGGTGACGATGCCCGCGAGCCTACCCGCATCGACGACGGGAAGCCGCCGTACGCGGTGCTGGATCATCAGCGCCGCCGCCTCCTCCAACTCCATCGCGGGCTCGCCGCAGATCAGAGGCCGGGACGCGTACTCGCCGACCGCCGACTCGGGATCCATCCCCTCGGAGAAGACACGCAGGGCGAGGTCGCGGTCGGTGACCATCGCCAGCGGCGCAGCGGCGGAATCGACGATCACGACCGAGCCGACGCGGTGCTCCCGCATCTGCCGGGCGACCGAGATCGCGCTCGCCTCCGGAGCGGCGGTGACGACGCCGGGGGTCATGATCTCGCGCAGTTGCACTGGGCGTACGCTACCGACCGTGAGCACCGAGAGAGAGCGGATCCCGGTCGTGCCGCTGGAGGCCGGAGCCGGACCCGAAAACCCGCCGTGTCCGGCTTGCGGCGAGCCGCTCTTCGGCTGGATCGACAAGCGTCCGGGGCTGCGCGGGCCGGTGCGGCGCTGCGAGAGCTGCGGGCTCGGGGTCCTCGGCGGCGGCGGTGGCGCGGCCGACGCGCTGGTCGAGCTCGACCGTTTGCATCGGGAGGAAGGGATGGCCCGGATCGACAACCGCGGGGCGATCTCGGCCTCGCTCGGCAACGCGGGCTGGGCAGGCCTCGAACCGGGCGCCCGCTACCTCTTCACCGTCGAGGCGGTGCGCAGACTCGTCGCCCCCCGGGACCAGGTCGTCGCCGCCACCCGCTGGTCGCCCGGCCGCGGCATCGCGCTGATGTGGCAAACGATCCTCAACGGGCTCACCTTCGGCCGCAACGTCGCCCTCGGCGCCCTCGGCCGCGGGGAGGCGGTCCCCGCCGGGCGCCCCTGGCAACGCCGCCTCGACGCCGCGATCACCATCCTCGCCGCCCTGCCCGCCCTGCTCATCGCCATCCCTATAGAGCTGGCGGCAGCGGCCACGAGGCGTGGCTCGGCCCTCTCCCTGCGCTTCGAGCTGCTCTGAGCAGCCGGGCGAGTGGGTAACTCTCGAACGGGCGGATACTCAAATTGCCGGTCTCATTAGACCGGCAATTGTCCGGGCGAGGGTTGCCCACTCGCCCGGCTGCCCTAGGAGAGCCCTTCGCGCGCCTCCCGCACGAGAGTCACGGCCTCGGGGAAGAGCACGCGGATCGCGTCGCGAACCTGCATCGACTGCTCGCCGGGGTCGCCGGACAGCTCGAGGCGGCCGATCGAGGCAACGGTCATCTCGACCGCAAGCCTGATCGCGTTGTCGGCCCAGGCGACGCGCTGCGAGGACTGCATCTGCTCGGAGAGCTCCTCCATGCGGGCGCGGAACTCGTCGGGGTCGCCGAAGAGGTTGAAGGGGCTGCCCTCCATAGGGCACATGAAAGCAGACCGAGAGTTGCGCGCAAGACGTGCCGATCTGCGCACCACGCGCGCGCCGGCGGCTTCTAGCTTGGGCTCGTGGCGGAGAGGAGAGATTCGCAGCGGGGATCGGCGAGCGTCGAGCAGGCCGGGCTCGTCGCACTCGTCGCGCTGCTGCTCGTCGCGGCGGTCGCGGCGATCGCAGCCGGCGGCAAGGTCGACGCCGGACGGGCGCTGGCGGGAGCACTGGGCAGGCGCATCGCCTGCGCCCCGCGCCTCCCGGATGCCTGCCGCCACCACCCGCTCGTGCCCGCCTACGGCTGGCCACTGGCCCGGCTGGTCCGGGCGCTGGCGCCGCCGCCGGCGACAAGAAGCGGACCGAGCGGACTGCCCCTGAGTCCTGTCGACTTCCGCTACTGCCGCAGCGAGAGCTGCGCCGTCGCCGCAGGCCACCTGACCGCCTCGGGGCGCCGCACGACGGCCTTCACCGAGGTCGCCGACCGGCGCCGCTCGCTCGGCTGGGTCGAAATCGCCTACTGGCTCTATCGGCCGACAATCGGGTGGGAAAGAGTCACCCGGCGAGCCACTCAGGCAGACGTGGAAGCGGCTTCCGGCACGCCCGTGCTCCTCAAGGATGACCCCGCCTTGGTGCCTCTCGAGACCCTCCCGGGCCGCAACCACTACGAGTTCCCGACCGACGAACGGCCGCCGTGGCAGTGGCACGTCCACCCCCTCTATCCCGGCTGGTCGAGCTGAAGTCAGCGGGCGCTGGCGGGCGCCGCGCTTTCTTCCCCCGCCGCCTCGTCTTGAGCTTGTTTGATCAGTCCTCTCCAATCCGTCGTCCTGAAGACGAGCAGGATGGCGATGAAGCCGAGCAGGACCGACCAGGCCGCCATCGCGATCTGTGTCCCGACCGAGAAGGAGAGGACGGCGGAGCGCGAGGGGCCGTTCAGCGTCGCCACCAGCAGGGCCTGCTGGGCGCCGGCGCCGCCGGGGGTGAAGGGGACGATCGTGGCGATCGCCTGCACGCTCATCACCAGCATCACGCTGCCGACCGAGCCGCCGATGTTGAACGCCTCGAGGAAGAACCAGAAGGCGGCGAAGCGGCAGAGCCAGCCGATCCCCTGCCAGGCCCAGACCTCGCGCAGGTAGCGGCGCGGCTGGGCGAGGATGGCGAGGCCCTGTTTGACCCTGTCCCAGAAGCGCCGCACGTGGTGGGCGAGGTAGTAGACGCCGATCGCGGTTGCCAGCAGCAGGACCCCGAGGACGATCAGCAGCGTCCGCGGGTGGTTGGCCCAGAAGGAGATCTCGAAGGCCGGCAGGTGGGGCAGTTGCGGCGGTTTCGGCAACAGCCCCTGTGAGATCGCGTAGAGGAGGACGAGGATGCCGGCGGTGATGTCGAAGACCGACTGGACGAGGAAGGACGAGGTCACCGCCGGGTAGGAGGAGTGGGGGATCTGGCGCTTGACGAGGAAGACCTTGGTGACGTCGCCGGCGCGAGCGGGGACGATCGCGTTGATGCCGGCGCCGGCCAGGTAGGCGGCGGCGAGCCGCAGGAAGGAGATCGGTGTGCCGGGATACGCCGCGCGCAGGACGTTGCGCCAGGCCCAGGCGCGCGAGAGCTGCATCCCCGCCAGGAAGGCGAGCGCGATCGCGAACGGGCCCCAGCGTATGTCGGAGAGGTGATCGAAGAACGCCGTCGCGGCGTTGAAGAAAGAGTTGAAGCTCGATGCGAGATCGGCGCAGGGCATCGCAGCTACACTAGCCCGCTCGTGTCAGAGACCGAGACGCAGATCCCGGCCGCCAGCTCCCTGTCCGACCCCGCCGACGAGGCGATGTGCGCGCGTGCCCGCGAGCGCTACGCGGCCGATCGCAAGAGCCGCTTCCGCCGTCGCCGCAAGCGCCACGCGGAGCTGCCCAACCTGATCATCGTCGGCGGACTCAAGTGCGGCACGACGAGCATCCACCACTACCTCGGCCTGCACCCCCAGATCCAGATGTCGAAGCCGAAGGAGCTCAACTTCTTCGTCGAGGAGCTGAACTGGGACCTCGGCCTCGACTGGTACGCGAGCCGCTTCGACGACCGCTTCGCGGTGCGCGGCGAGTCCTCGCCTCATTACACGAACCTGCCCCGCTACCGCGGCGTGCCGGAGCGGATCAAGGCCAACTGCCCCGACGCGCGCCTGATCTACATGGTGCGCGACCCGATCAAGCGCATCCTCTCGCACTGGGTGCATGCAACCGGCGCCGGCTATGAGACCGGAGACATGGTCGAAGTCCTCTCCCGTCCCGACACCTCGTACATGAACCGCTCCAAGTACTGGATGCAGCTGCAGCCCTACCTCGAGCACTTCGACCGTGAGCAGATCGAGATCGTCGCCCAAGAGGAGCTGCAGGGCGAACGCGAGGAGACGATGCGCAGGGCCTTCGCCTTCGCCGGCGTCGACGAGAGCTTCACCTCCGAGCAGTTCGACCGCGAGTGGGAGAAGTCAAGCGCCAAGCAGGGCGACAAATACCAGTTGATGGAGAAGCTGATCAAGCTGCCCGGCTTCCGCTCCTTCGATCGCAACTTCGATCGGCTGCCGGAGTCGATGCGTTGGATCGTCGAGAAGGTCGTCCACGATCCCGAGAAGCCGGCCGCGCCGAAGCCGAAGCTGCCCGACGACCTCTTCGAGACGATCCGCGGTCGTTTCGGCGAGGACGTCGCCGCGCTGCAGAGGTTTTCCGGCCGAGAGTTCGCGGGCTGGCATGATTATGAGTGAGCATGGGACCGGAGGGGAGACGGACGAGGCATAAGCCTCCGCTCCGTCGCCGTAGGGCCGTCGCGCTGGCGGTGGCCCTGGTGGCGCTGACATCGGCGCTGGCGACGGGAGGCGGCAGCGCCCGCGCGGCGACTACCTACCTGCGCCCAAACGAAGACCTTTCGTCCACCGGCTCATGGACCGCAGTCGGGGCGCCGACCGCGTGGGAAGCGCTGGACGACAACGTCACCCAGGCGCAGACGCCCTCCGGCTCCGACTACATCGCGTCCAGCGGCGCCTCGGGCTACACGACCGTCGGCCTGAAGACGATGTCGCTGGCAGGGGCGACCGGGGTCCAGATGACCGCCTGGGTCTACAAGGCGACCGCAGGCGAAGCGACCTTCGACGTGCTCAAGTCGGACAACGGCACGCGGGTCGGCAGGACCATCGCCACGGCGTCGGGCTGGATCTCCGTCCCACTCGCAGAACCCCTCAGGCAACCCGAACTCGACACGGCAGTGCTGAGGATCCGCTGGGCGCTGTCCCAGCCCCAGCAGGTGCTGGCCGGGTTCCTCGCCGTCACCTACACGCCAGCGACGCCCTCGGTCTACTGGGGCGCCCGCATGGACGGCGAAGTCTACGGCGGGGGCGGCGACGCGCCCTGGAGCAGCTCGACCTGGAACACCTTCGAGTCCCACGCGGGCAGGACGGCCTCGCTGGTCCACTTCGGCCAGCCGGCGCCGTGGGACCAGGCCTTCTCCTCCCAGCCGCTGGAACTGACCAGGGCGCGAGGGGCGATCCCCCTGATGGACATGGGAAGCGACGGAGCGAGCCTCGCCGAAATCGCCGGCGGGGCGAGGGACTCCTACCTCACGGCCTGGGCGAAAGCGGCCCGCAGCTACGGCAAGCCCTTCTTCCTGCGCTGGGACTGGGAGATGAACGGCACCTGGTTCAGGTGGGGGGAAGAAGCCGCGGCCAGCCCGTCGCAGTTCAAAAGCGCCTGGCGCCACTTCCACGACGTCGTGGAAGCACAGGGGGCGACGAACGTCACCTGGGTGTGGTGCCCCAACTCGAAGTTCAAAGGCGCCACATCGCTCGGTTCGCTCTACCCCGGCGCGGAATACGTCGACTGGACCTGCGTGGATGGCTACAACCACGGCAAGAACCCGATCAAGCTCTCGCGCTGGCTCGCGTTCTCCACCGTGTTCGGGTCGACTTACGCGACGCTGCTCAACCTGGCGCCGGAAAAGCCGGTGATGATCGGCGAGGTGGCCTCGACGGAGATCGGCGGATCGAAGGCAAAATGGATCGCGGACGGCTTTGCGACGCGCCTGCCGGTCAAATTCCCCCGGATCAAGGCGGTGAGCTGGTTCAACTGGAACATCCCGGTGGGCGAAAGCCGCTGGGACTGGCCGATCGAGTCCTCCGAATCCGCCCAGGCGGCCTTCTCGAACGTGATCTCCTCCCCCTACTTCGCCGGCAACACCTTCGGCAGCCTGCCCAGCCTGACGCGGATCCAGCCGCTGCCCTAACCAACACACTGTGTCATTCACACACAAGGAGACTATGTCGCGTCTAATCCGGACACGATCGCAACTTATTGTCATCGTAATTGGTCTTACCGGGATTATCCCCGCCTTTGCAAGCGCCTCGACCACGTATCTGCGGCCGAATAGCGATGCAAGTCTTGGCCCGTGGACCGTAACAGGAGCATCCACCGCATCGGATGCACTCGACGATAATGTTACGCCTTCGGACACTCCCACGAACGCTGACTACATTTCAACAAGTCGGGATGGCGCACTAAGTGTAGAAATGCAGACCTCCCCCCTGGCTGGCATGACCTCTAGTACATTTACTGCCTGGTATTATACGCCGACAAAAAGTGGAGTTCGCCTCGAAGTTTTTACCGCTGAAGGTACCTTTCTAGGTAAACTGGAGCAGAAAACTATCGGTTGGCACTCACTTAAACTGTCTCAGCCAACACAATGGGGCCTAGATAACATAACTCTAAACTTTACACGGCTGGGTGGAGAGTCCCCAAAAATATACGCTGCCTTTATTCAATTTGACAGATCTCCCCCTAGCACAAAGGTTTACTGGGGGGCCTGGATAGACGGAGAAGTCTACGGTCGACCGGGAGATGCACCATGGGACGACACAACTTGGACCATCTTCGGCGAACATGTTGAAAAGCCCGTATCTATCGTTCATTTCGGCCAGCCCGCTCCTTGGAACCAAAACTTTAAATCCGAACCGCTTAAAGATGCGATTGAAAAAAGTGCCATCCCCATGATGGACATGGACAGCGATAGTGTAACTCTCAGCACTATGAATAGCGGCAGTGAGGACGGGGAATTTAAAAAATGGGCCGAAGAAGCCAAAGAATACGGTAAGCCATTTTTCTTTCGGTGGCAGTGGGAGATGAATCTCCTATCAACTCAGCTCGGATCCGAAGCCAGCAAAAACCCGAAAGAATACGTCGAAGTATGGCAACGCTTCCACAACATTGCAGACTCGGTTGGGGCAACCAATATCACATGGGTTTGGTGCCCCAATGTTATTTTCTCTGGCAGTACACCCCTGAAAAGCCTCTATCCAGGAAATAAATACGTCGACTGGACTTGTATGGATGGCTATAACCATGGAACCAAGACAAGTGAATCCGGGGGCTGGAAAAGCTTTAATTCCGTGTTTTCAGAAACATATTCGGCACTAACATCGAAAGAATTCGAAGGAAATTCCAAGCCGATTATGATCGGTGAGACCGCTTCAACCGAGGCAGGTGGCTCTAAGCCAGAATGGATTGCGGAAGGGCTTGGTAACTACTTGCCCAACAACTTCCCGGGCATAAAGGCAGTCCTCTGGTTCAACTGGAACATCACAGAGAAAGAAACTGAATGGGATTGGCCCATCGAGTCATCGGCTGCCTCCACAGCATCGTTTGCCAACGCGATCTCATCTCCGTATTACGCTGAAAACACCTTCAAAGAATTGGAACCCCTAACCCGCATCCAGCCCCTCCCCTGAGTTGCGACGGCTGACTCCCGATACCGGCGAGACGACGGTCGAGCGGCAGCTCGACGCCTACCGGCCGTGGGAGGAGCCGCGCGACGGCCGTCCCTTCGTCGCGACGAACTTCGCCGTCACACTCGACGGGCGGGCGACGATCGGGGGCACCTCGGGGGCGATCGGCTCCGACACCGACACCGCGATGCTGGTCGGGCTGCGCACGAGATTCGACGCGGTGATGATCGGGGCGGGGACGATGCGGGCGGAGCGCTACGGCGACATGGTCCCGCGAGAGGAGGTGCGCGACGCTCGCGAGGCGCTCGGCCTCCCCTCCGTGCCACTGATGGTCCTCGTCAGCGGCCGCCTCGACCTGCCCTGGGACGCACCGCTCTTCGCCGATGGCGGCGGCCGGGTCCTGATCTTCACCTCCTCGGAGACCGAGCCGCCGGAGACGACGGCCGATGTGCGGGTCGTCCGCCACGAGGACAGCGTCGACCTCGGCGCCGCCCTGCGTCAGCTGCGCGACGAGCACGGCGTCCGCGCCCTGCTCTGCGAGGGCGGCCCCCGCCTGCACGGCCAGCTCTGGGCGGCCGGCCTCGTCGACGAGCTCTTCCTCACCATGGCACCGCGGCTGACCGGCGGCGAGGGGCCGCGCATCGTCGAGGGGCAGGCCTTGCCGAAGATCGCCGAGCTGGATCTCGCCTGGCTATTGGAGGAGAGCGGCGAGCTCTTCGCCCGCTACCGGCGCCGCTGAGCTAGGTTTCCCGCTCATGGACTTCACGCCGAGCCCCCAGGTCGAGACGCTGCGCGAGCGCATCCTCGACTTCATGGACGAGCACATCTACCCGCAGGAGCGGGAGATCATGGAAGCGCTCGACGCCGAGGTCGCGCCCGGCGTCCCCTACCCGAAGATCCTGGTCGAGATCCGCGAGCGGGCCCGGAGCGAGGGACTGTGGAACCTCTTCATGCCCGACGAGCGCTACGGCCCCGGCCTGTCCAACTGGGAATACGGGCTGCTCTGCGAGGAGATGGGGCGCAGTCCGGCGGCGGCACCGATGGCCTTCAACTGCTCGGCGCCGGACACAGGCAACATGGAGATCCTCGCCGAGCACGGCTCCGACGAGCAGAGGGAGCGCTGGCTCGAGCCGCTGCTCGAGGGCCGCATCCGCTCCTGCTTCTCGATGACCGAGCCCGAGGTGTCGGGTTCGGACCCGACGCTGCTGCAGGCGCGTGCCGTGCGCGACGGCGACGAGTGGGTGATCGACGGGCACAAGTGGTTCACCTCCGGGGCGATGGGGGCCGAGCTGGCGATCGCGATGGTCGTCACCGATCCCGACGCCAACCCCTACGCGCGGGCTTCGATGATCTGCGTGCCGACCGACAACCCCGGCTTCAACCTAGTGCGGCCGATACCGGTGATGGGCCACTCGGCCGGCCCCGGTCACTGCGAGATCCGCTACGAAGAATGCCGCGTGCCGGCGAGCAACCTGCTGGGGGGCCAGGGGATGGGCTTCGTCGTCGCCCAGGACCGGCTCGGGCCGGGGCGCATCCACCACTGCATGCGGGCGATCGGCACCGCCGAGCGGGCGCTGGAGATGATGTGCCGCCGCGCCAGCGAGCGCGAAGCCTTCGGCGGGCCGCTGGGCGACAAGCAGTTCGTCCAGGAGGCGATCGCCTCCTCGCGGATGGAGATCGACCAGGCGCGCCTGCTGACGATGTACGCGGCCTGGAAGATGGACACCGAGGGCAAGCGCGCTGCCCGCCAGGCGATCTCGGCGATCAAGATCGTCGCCGCCAACATCGTCATGGACGTCCTCGACCGCGCGATCCAGGTCCACGGCTCGCTCGGCATGACCGACGACACCCCCCTCGCCGCCCTCTGGCGCTTCAGCCGCATGCTGCGCCTCGCCGACGGCCCCGACGAGGTCCACAAGATGGTCCTTGCCCGGCGCGAGCTCAACCGCTGGGCCAAGCGCGCCGAGGCCGAGGCGGCGGGAGAGCTGGATCCAAAGCACGCACGACGCCCGATCTAAAAGGGCGGCCCGAAGGCCGCCCTTTTCCTGTTCCTTGCGATCCTCGATCAGCTGGTTGTGTAACCGCTGAAGAGGCAGGCATCGCCCGCGCCGTAGGCGCCCTGGCCTTCCGTCAGGGCGCCGTTCTTGGCATAGAGGGCGACCTCGCCTGCGAGCGAGGCGCCGCCCGGCGCAGAGATCTGGAAGATCGTCCGCCAGCCGTTGGCTTCGTTTTCGCCGGTACTCTGGGTGTAGATCTGCCGTTCGTCCTCTTTGGTGGTCGGTTCGAGGAACGGATCGCCGTAGAGTGAGTCGGAGTTGCCGACGAAAACCGATCCGGCTTCTGTCGTCGCGGCGTAGACCTCAGAGTAGGTCCTCGGTCCCGAGCTATCGGTGAAGCACTTGACGTAGACCGAGAGAGGACCGTTGGAGAAGAGCTGGACAGCCGGCGCAGCGGCGCGTGCTTCTTCTTCAGTCGCACCCGCGGTGGCGGCAACCTTGGTCAAGCCCTTGACGTGCAGGTCGGACAGGTCGGCGCTGCTGAGCGATCCATCGGCAACCTTCGAGCCGACGACTGCGTTGTTGGCGAGCTTCGCCGTCGTCACAGAGCCATTTTTGATCTTCTTCTTCGTGACCGCGTTCTTCTTGATCTTGGCCGTCGTGACCGAGTTGGCCTTGAGCTGATTTGAGCCGATCTTGCTCGCAGCGAAGGCGGTTGCACCGCCGAGAACGAGGAAGATGGAAATCGAGGACATCACGTTCGCGTACGTGAGTCGCTTACGGATACTGGTCAAGGGAATCTCCTTGGGTTGGGTTTGCGCAAACGCATGACCCTTCTAGTCGTTCCCTTCGACTCCTTTGGTACCCGTGCCTTGTCAGATAAGGCTGAGCATGTATGCATATAACATGCTAAGGTATGTGCATGTTGAATCGCCGCCTCCAGGTGTTGGTCGACGATGAGCGCTACGAGCTGCTGGCACGGGAATCGAAGCGGATCGGCGCACCCGTGGGCGAGCTGGTCCGCCGCGCGATCGACCACGAGTTCCCGCGGCTGGCGGGTCGTACCGAGCGAGAGCGCGCCGGTCGAGACCTGCTGGCGATGCCCCCTCCACCGGGCTCCGGGGAAGAGCCCGACTGGGGGGAGCAAAAGAGGGAAATTCGGGATGCGCCAATGGAGAAGTGGCCCGGCGCGTGAGGCGCTTTCTCTACGACACCTCAGTGTTCGTCTATGCGCTCGGGGGTGAACACCCCTATCGGGAGCCTTGCCGCGACATCGTGCACAGGGCGGCCATCGGAGAGTTGCAGGGAGAGGCGAGCGCGGACCTGCTCCAGGAGTTCGCGCACCAGCGGCTGCGGCGGACCGGCGATCGCGCCGCGGCTGCCAGGACGACTCGGAACATCGCCAAGCTGGTTTGGTGGCATCCGCTTGAGCCCGACGACGTCCAGCGAGGGATAGACCTCTTCGAGAGGCACCCACAGCTCGACGCCCGTGACGCGGTTTTCGCCGCCCTGGCCATCAACCGGGGGATTGACGCGATCCTTTCCACCGACCGGGCCTTTGACGAAGTAGACAGCTTGGAGCGCATCGACCCGGCCGACGAGCGAGGGATTTCGACGTTGGCCGGCCACTGACGCACCCCCTTCGCCGCCCTCTGGCGCTTCAGCCGCATGCTTGCCTCGCAAGGCAGTCGAGGTGACGGAGCGAGAAAGCCGTGGTCGGCCTATCGACCTACGCGAGCGGAAAGGTCACACCCTCCGCGGCCTTGCTGGTGAGGATGCGCACCGCGGCGACGCGCAACTGACCTGCCGTCCTCGGCGCGTTTACTTCGCCGCCTGATTGAGGAGTTCGCGCACGGCTTCCGTCGCTCTCGACGGCTCTGAACCCGATCCGCCTTGGGCTTTGTTCTGGTTGAGGAGGCGGCGAATCTCCTGCCGCACACGGGCCTTCCCCCGAATCGTGCGGGTCCTGCCACGGGACGTCAGCTCCTTGACGATGCGGCGCGCCATTGCCCCCTTCACCAGCTTCGCGAGGTTCTTCTTCTTGGCTTCCTCGGCGGCATGCCGCGGGGCTTTCGGCTTCACCGCGGACTTCCTTCCCTGACCATCGCTCGCATCCTTCGTCTTTGCCGGTGGAGTCGACCCGACGGCTGCCGACGGGGCAGACCGCTCTGCGGCTGTCCCCGTCGGTTGGTCGGACGAGCCGCCCCCACAGCCCGCGATTAGCGCGGCAATGGCGAGCGCTGCAGCAGCAGATCCGATGCGTTTAGTTGAAGTCACTTGTAAGCGCGAAATGCCCCCCAACACAAGGTCGGGGGGCATTTTCGCCTAATTCGCTATCCGGTTAGCTTTCGGCCCGGAAGGTGATGCCGTCGAGGACAACCGGTTCCCCTGTGCCACCAAGGACCTTGCCGCTCACGTCCAGCCCAGGCACCGAGACGTTGCTGCCAAAGATGGCGGCGACTGAATTTTCGAACTGTTCAAGCTCGAGCAGCCTCCCCGAGCCCGGGCGGTAACCGGCAGGCAGAGTGAAGACAAAGCCTTCCGCTCCAGCTTCTGCGATTCCTTGCAGGTGGACGATGCCATCGTGGTCCTTGTAGAAGCCCACCGGGTTGAAGGAGAAGATGGGGGTTCCTGACGATAGGTTCGTGCTGCCGCCCTCGAATGGCGGCTCACCGGGAGCGCCGACGATATGCGTCGCCTCGGGCGGGGTGAGCGAGGATGCGCTCGGGACGGTGCCCAGGGTCGACTCCTTTACCTTGGCGCCGGTGACTGCGTTCTTCTTGATCTTCTTCGTCGTCACCGCGTTGTTCTTCAGCTGCTTGGTGCCGACGCTGTTTTTGGCCAGGCCGGCGGCAAGCGCGGTTGCGCCGCCTAGGACGAGGAAGACAGCGATCGACGACATCACGTTCGCGTACGTAAGTCGCTTGCGTATCTGCTTCACAGGATCTCCTTGGATCGGGGACGAGGGCAGGCGCAGCCCGCGGGAGCTGTCCCTGGCTTTACTTAACCCACCCTTTCAGGTTTCCGAAATGAATGTCAAGCGGAGCGGACGGACCGCTCAGCCGCGCCGCTCGGCCTCATCGGCGGCTTCCGCGAGGCGCTCGACGAGGCGGGCGAACTCTTCTATGCCGGGGTCGACCTTGCCGTACTGGCCGGCGGCATAGCGCGCGTAGACGCCCTCGAGGATGATCGCCAGCTTCCAGTAGCCGAGGGCTATGAAGAAGTCGAGCTGGGAGAGGTCGCGGCCGGAGCGCGCGGCGTAGCGGGCCTTCAGCTCGTCGCGGCCGGGAAAGCCCGGCGCCAGGGTCGCCGGCTGGCCGAGGGCGACCAGCTCGTCGCCGGGCTCGGGCCAGTAGACCATCAGCAGGCCGACGTCGGCGAGCGGGTCGCCGAGGGTGCAGAGCTCCCAGTCGACGACCGCGGCGACCTCGCCGCCCGGCGTCAGGATCATGTTGTCGAGGCGGTAGTCGCCGTGGACGATCGTCGCCGGGCCCTGCTCGGGGATGCGGGCGGAGAGCCGCTCGTGAACCGCGTCGACAGCGGGCAGCTCGCGCGTCTTCGACTTCTCCCACTGGCCGTGCCAGCGGTGCAGCTGGCGGGCGACGTAGTCCTCCTTGCGGCCGAGGTCGCCGAGGCCTGCCGCATCGGGGTCGACGGCGTGGATCGCGACGAGCGTGTCGATCACGCGCTCGCCGATCGCGCGCCTGTCGTCCTCGTCGGGAAAGGCCGAGGCCTCGGCCAGCCCGCGCAGGATCGGCCCCTCGACGAACTCCATCACGTAGAAGGGCGCTTCGTTGACGCTCTCGTCCTCGCAGAGGCCGACGACCGGCGCGACGGGCACGGGAGTAGAAGCCAGGGCGGAGACGACCTTGTGCTCGCGCCCCATGTCGTGGGCGGAGCCGAGGCGCTTGCCGAGCGGCGGCCGGCGCAGCGCCCAGCGACCCGCGGCGGAGTCGCGCACGCCGTAGGTCAGGTTCGAGTGGCCGCCCGAGATCCGCTCGAAGGCAAGCGGTAGCTGCACCCCGGGCACGTGCTCGCCGAACCAGCCTTCGACGCCCTCGCGATCGATGCCCTGCGGCGCCTCGGCTATACCGTCGGCCGTGCCTGTAGCCTCGTCGCCCATCGCTGCCAGAGCATATTCACGACGCCGCCTTCGCCTCAGCCCATCGCTCGCCAACAGGCTGACGATCGGCTTCGCGATCGCCTTCGCGGTGCTCACCGGCCTGGCGGTGATCGGCGTCGCCCGCTTCCTGCAGCAGCGCCAGGACTTCGAGGACGCGACCGCCCGCTCCTACCAGGTCGAGATCGCAGCTCGGAACCGGCTGGCCGAAGGGGTGCAAGTTCGCGCCGCCAAAGCGACGATCGAGGCACAGGTCGTCAAGCGCAAGCAGCTGCGCGACGAAATCGACAACCAGACGCGCGACACCGCGCTGCTCGTCGGCGCCGGGCTGATCGCCGGGCTGACCGGTGCCGCCCTCCTCTTCAGCGGCCTGATCGCCTCGATGCGCCGCCCGCTGGAGGAGCTGGTCGAGGCATCGGGCCGCCTCGCCGGGGGCGATCTCGACGCCCGGGTGAAGGTCGGCGGCCTCTCTGAGACCGCGGCCCTGGGCAAGGCGTTCAACGAGATGGCCATCGAGCTGCAGCGCCGCGCCGGCGAACGCGACGAACTGGAAACGATGAAGGACGAGTTCGTCCTCACCGCCTCGCATGAGCTGCGCAGCCCGCTCACCTCGGTGCAGGGGTTCGCCGAGCTGCTGATGCTGGAGCGCGACGAGCTGGCGCCGAAGCAGGCCGAGACGGTCGAGATCATCCTCGACAACACCCGCCACCTCGTGCGGCTGCTCAACGACCTGCTCGACCTGGCCCGCAGCGACGCCGGACGCTTGACGATCAAGCGCGCACCGACCGAGACCCGCCCCCTGGTAGAAGACGCCGCCCGCACGATGCGCAGCCAGACGGAGAGCAAGCAGCAGAGCCTGCGGGTCGCGATCGAACCCGACCTGCCGCCGATCGACGTCGACCGCGACCGCATCCGCCAGGTGCTCGTCAACCTGCTGACCAACGCCCACGAGTATTGCCCGCAAGGTGCGGAGATCTCGCTGAAGGCGGAGCGCGCCGGTGCCGAAGTCCAACTGGTCGTCAGCGACGACGGGCCGGGAATGGCAACCGATCAGCTGGAGCACATCTTCGAGCGCTTCACCCGCGGCGACGCGGGGCTGACCCAGCACGTCGGCGGAACCGGGCTCGGCCTGGCAATCTCGAAGTCCCTGGTCGAGCTGCACGACGGCACGATCGAGGTCAGCTCCGCTCCCGGCCGCGGCTCGACCTTCCGCGTGCGGCTACCGGAGGCGACGTGAGCATCCGCGTCCTGATCGCCGACGACTCGGAGACGATCCTGCTGCTGCTGCGCACGCGGCTGGAGATGGAGGGGTACGAGGTGCTGACAGCGGCCGACGGCGTCGAGGTGATCGAACAGGTGCGCGGCGCGGACCCCGGCCCCGATGTCCTCCTGCTCGACGCGATGATGCCGCGCAAGTCCGGCATCGAAGCCCTGCGCGAGCTGCGCGCCGAAGGCGTCGAAACCCCGGTCCTGATCGTCAGCGCCCACCAGGACGAGATGGACTCCGGCGCGGCGACCGACGCCGAGGTCAGCGGCTACCTGACCAAGCCGATCGACTTCGACCGCCTCTTCGCGACGATCGCGGAGCTGACCCGCGGCTAGCTCAGTTCCGCGCGATCTCGAGGCGGATCTCGCGGCCCTGCAGCTTCGTCCCGTTGAGGTACTCGACGGTGCGCTCGGCGACGTCGGGGGCGACGTGGACGAAGGAGAAGCGGTGCAGGACGTGGACGTCGTGGATCGCCTCCTCGGGCAGGACTGCGCCCTCGCGCAGGGCCCAGCGCAGGTCCTCCTCGGAGATGCCGCTGCGCTCGCCGCGGTTGACGAAGAGCTTCACCGACTTGGCGCCGTCGCCGTCGGGCTTCGGCTCCGGCTTGCGCTCGTCGCGCTCGCGGCGCCGTGGTCGCGGCGCGTGCTCGAGCCGCTCCTCGGGGGTTTCCCACGCGCCGATCGTCGTCTTCACGTCGCGCTCGATGCGGCTGATCTCGTCGCGTTCGGCCGGGGTGACGAGGGTGATCGCGCGACCCGTCCTGCCGACCCGCCCGGTGCGCCCGATGCGGTGTACGTAGACCTCCGAGGAGCCCGGAACGTCGTAGTTGATCACGTGGGTGACGTGCTCGATGTCGAGCCCGCGAGCGGCGATGTCGGTGGCGACCAGCAGCCGCACCCGATGGTCCTTGAAGGCGATCATCACGCCGTCGCGCGAGCCCTGGCTCATGTCCCCGTGCAGCGCCTTCACGTCGAGGCCTTTGTCCTTCAGCGTCTTCTCCAGGCGCGAGGCGCCGATCTTCGTGCGGCAGAAGATGATCGCCTGCTCGGGTTCCTCGGTGCGCAGCAGCTCGACCAGTCGCGGGGCCTTCTCCCGCGCCGGCACCTCGAGGTAGGCCTGCGCGATCGCGTCGACGGTCAGCGTCTTCGGCGTGATCCGGATCGTCGTCGGGTCGTACATATAGCTCTCGGCGAGCCGCTGGATCGGCGGCGGCATCGTCGCCGAGAAGAGCGCCGTCTGACGGCCGCTCGGGCACATCCGCAGGATCTTCTCGACGTCCTCGATGAAGCCGAGGTCGAGCATCTCGTCAGCCTCGTCGAGGACGATGTAGCGGGCCGCCGTCAGCACCAGCGAGCGGCGGCTCATCAGGTCCATCATCCGGCCGACGGTGGCGACGACGACGTGAGCGCCGGCACGCAGCTGCGCCTGCTGCGATTTGATCGGCGCGCCGCCGAAGACGGCGACGATCTCGACGTCGAGGTGCTCGGCGTAGGAGCGCAGCGCCTGCGTCACCTGGATGCAGAGCTCTCGGGTGGGCGTGAGGACGACCGCCTGCACCTCGTCGTTGGCCGGATCGACGTACTGCAGCAGCGGCAGGCCGAAGGCTGCCGTCTTGCCGGTGCCGGTCTGCGCCTGTCCGATCACGTCGTGGCCGGCGAGCAGCTCCGGGATCGCCTGGTCCTGGATCGGGGTCGGCTCGTCGAAGCCGAGCTCGTCGAGGGCCTGCTGCACCTGCGGCGAGAGGCCGAGCTCTTTGAAGGCGGTCACTTGGACGGGTCCAGGAGGAGCTTGCCGCTGGTGCGGCGGCCGATCAGGTCTTCGTGGGCGCGGGCGGCTTCCGAAAGCGGGTAGACGCCGCCGACCGTGGCCTCGAGCTCGCCGGACGCGACCGCCGAGAGCAGCTCGCCGATCATCGGCGCGACCAGCTCCCGGCGCATCAGCAGGTGGGCGAGCCAGAAACCGACGACGGCCTTCGAGCCGCGCAGCAGGGCCCCGGTCGAGACCTCGCGCTGCTCGCGCGAGGCGATGCCGAAGACGACGATGCGGCCGAGCGGCGCGAGGATGCCCAGCTCTTCGTCGAAGGCCTCGCCGCCGCTCATGTGGAGGACGGCGTCGACGCGGGCGCCGCCGTTGGCCTCGCGGATCGCGGCCCCGAGCTCCTCGGAGCGCGAGTCGACGGTCGCGTCGGCGCCGAGCCGCTTGACCAGCGCCCGCTTCTCCTCGCTGGAAGCGAGGCCGATCACCTTCGCCCCGGCCCGCTTGCCGAGCTGCACGGCGAGGCTGCCGGTGCCGCCCGCGGCGGCCTCGACGACCAGCGTCTCGCCCGGCTCGATCCGCGCGCAGCGCTGGACCAGCGCCATCGCGGTCAGGCCCTGCAGGAGCAGCGCCGCGGCCCGGTCGTCGTCGACCTCGTCGGGGATCGGCACGAGCAGCGCCTCGTGGACGGCGACCTTCTCCGCGTAGCCGCCGCTGCCGAGCAGCGCGGCGACCCGCCGCCCGTCGGGCGTGCGGCCGCTGACCTCTGCGCCGGGAATCAGGGGCAGGGTCTGCTCTGCGAGGTAGTCATTGCGCGTCGCGTGAGTGTCGGCGAAGTTGATGCCGCTGCGCGCGACCTCGACCAGGACCTCGCCATCGCCGGGCGTGGGGTCGTCCACCTCCACCACCTGAAGCTTCTCGGGGCCGCCGAACTCCTCGATCTGAATCGCCTTCACGGCGGGGAACCATAGTCGGGCCTGGGCAAGGGGGTTGGGGGCTTCCTGGCGGAGCCTCGCGAAGCGGCCCCCGGCAAGGTGATTCTCAGCCGCGAAGCGGCTCCATATTGCGCGCGAAGCGCGCATGGGCTCCCGCCAGGAAGACCCCCAACCCCTTAACCTCACCGGCCAATGTCCCTCACCGTGGTCGGCTCCATAGCTTTCGACTCCGTCAGGACTCCATTCGGAGAGCGAGAGCAGATGCTTGGTGGAGCAGCGGTCCACTTCTCGCTGGCAGCGAGCTTCTTCACCGAGGTGCGCCCTGTGGGCCCTGTCGGCGAGGACTTCGGCGAGGCCGAGTTCGCGGTGCTGGAGGGACGCGGCGTGCGCATCGAGGACATCGAGCGCGTGCCAGGCGGCAAGTCGTTCTTCTGGCGCGGCCGCTACGAGTACGACCTCAACGTCGCCCATACCGAGGACACCCAGCTCGGCGTCTTCGGCGAATTCGAGCCGAAGCTCTCGGCCGCGGCCGAGGAAGCCGACATCCTCTTCCTCGCCAACATCCAGCCCGACCTGCAGCGCCAGGTCCGCGCCCAGTGCGGCTCGGCGCGCTTCTCGGCCCTCGACTCGATGAACCTCTGGATCGACACCGCCAGGGAGTCGCTGATGGCGGCGATCGCCGAGGTCGACTGCCTGATCGTCAACGATGCAGAGGTGCGCCAGCTGACCGGCGAGTCGAACCTCGCCCGCGCCGCCCGCGCCGTGATGGCGCATGGTCCGCGCGCCGTTGTCGCCAAGCAGGGCGAGTACGGTGCGGCTCTCTTCACAGAGGACAGCTTCTTCGCCCTGCCCGGCTACCCGCTGGAGGACGTGCGCGACCCGACCGGGGCCGGCGACAGCTTCGCCGGCGGCTTCCTCGGCTACCTCGACAGCCATGAGGGGGAGCTCGACGAGGCCTCACTGCGAAGGGCGATGGGCTACGGCACGGTGCTCGCCTCGTTCAACGTCGAAGACTTCGGCACCGAGCGGGTCGCGGCTCTGACCCGCGGGGAGATCGACTCCCGCTTCGCGGATCTGCATGCGATGACGCGCTTCGAGCCGCTGCCGGCGGCGGCCGAGTAGCGCCGCCTCCAGCGCGACAAGAGCGCTCTCAACTCGCAATCCCGTAACACGGCCGGTCACACCGAACTGCGAGAATCGATACTCCAGTCAAGCGCACAACGAGGAGGGGCGATGGCCACCGAGCAGCAGATCCGAGACGCGGCCGCCGACGGGGCCGCCGGCACCGAGACCCTCACGGTTACCGACAACCGCACGGGAGAGACCTACGAGCTGCCGATCAGCGATGGCACCGTGCGGGCCATGGACCTGCGTCAGATCAAAGTCGATCCCGACGAATTCGGGATGATGGCCTACGACCCGGCCTTCACCAACACCGCCGCCTGCCGCTCGGCGATCACCTTCATCGACGGCGAGGCCGGAATCCTCGAACATCGCGGCTACTCGATCGAGCAGCTCTGCGAGCGCTCGACCTTTCTCGAGGTCGCCTACCTGCTGATCTTCGGCGAGCTGCCGACCGGGCCGCAGCTCGACCGCTGGACCTACGACATCACCCACCACACCTTCGTCCACGAGGACCTCAAGCACTTCTTCGAGGGCTTCCGCTACGACGCGCACCCGATGGGGATGCTGCTCGCCGGGGTCGGCGCGCTCTCCACCTTCTACCCGGACGCCAAGCACATCGACGATCCCGAAGAGCGCTACATGGCGGCGGTTCGGCTGATCGCCAAGGTGCCGACCCTCTCCGCCTTCTCCTACCGGCACAACATGGGGCTGCCCTACGTCTACCCCGAAAACGACCTCAACTTCGCCGAGAACTTCCTCTCGATGATGTTCAAGAAGACCGAACAGAAGCATGTGCCGAAGGAGAGCCTCTCGAAGGCGCTCGACGTGCTCTTCATACTCCACGCCGATCACGAACAGAACTGCTCGACGAGTGCGGTGCGCGGCGTCGGCTCCTCCGACGTCGACCCCTACTCGGCGGTGGCGGCGGGTGTGGCGGCGCTCTACGGGCCGCTGCACGGCGGCGCCAACGAGGCGGTCCTGCGAATGTTGCGCCGAATCGAGTCGGTCGAGAACATCCCCGCCTTCCTCGAACAGGTGAAGGCGCGCGAGGAGAAGCTGATGGGCTTTGGCCACCGCGTCTACAAGAACTACGACCCGCGGGCGCGAATCATCCAGCAGCACATGGACGAGGTCTTCGAGGCGACCGAGTACAACCCGCTGGTCGAGATCGCGCGCGAGCTGGAGAAGCGAGCGCTCGACGACGAGTACTTCACCTCGCGCAAGCTCTACCCGAACGTCGACTTCTACTCGGGGATCATCTACGAGGCACTGGAGATCCCGACCGACATGTTCACTGTGATCTTCGCCATTCCGCGCACAGCGGGCTGGGTGGCGCAGTGGATGGAGATGCACGAAGATTCCGAGCAGAAGATCGCCCGCCCGCGCCAGATCTACACCGGTGAGCGCGAGCGCGAGTACGTGCCGGTCGCTGAGCGCGATGGGCCGGAAAAGATCGTCGGGCCGCCGGCCAGACGGCCGAAGCGGCCGCGGCGCGGCGCCTGAGCAAGCCGACTTCAGCTCGAAGTGCCCAGTTCAGGGAGGTCCCCTCGCCCCGACAAGTGGCGCGCTGATTAGCGCGCCACTTTGAGTATCCGCCGGTTCGAGGGGACCTCCCTGAACTGGGCGACACGGGGAGAAGGGACGGCTTACTCTGGCGGCGATGAGCGCGTGGAAGCTGACTGTGCGGCACGGGTCGGAGGTCGAGCATCTGGGCTTCGATGAGTTGGATGAGGCAATTGCCGCGATGCGGGCGCGGGCGATGGAGATTCGAGCGGAGGGGCCGATGGAGCCGGTTTCGACCCTGAGAGATTTCTCGCCGGACGATCTGGTGCGGGCGCGGCTGCAACTCAGCGGGAAGGGGCTGCTGCGCAAGCCGACGGCTGGAATCGACGTGCGCGGGGACGGGACCTTCCTGCCCTACCGAGGCACCGTGAGGCGCGAAGAGCTCGACCCGAGCGGCGACAGAACGCCCTTCGAGACGGTTCGCAAGACTCTCGAGCGCGATGGGTGACACTGAGATCCCCAAGGGCAGCTACGCCGCCGGGCGGCGCGTGAAGCTGCCGCCGGGCGCCGAAGCCCCCTACACCGTCTTCGTCAACGGCATCGAGCAGCGCGAGGGCGCCGACTACCGCGTCGCCGCCGGCGAGATCGTCTTCACTCGCGACATCGTCAAGGAGGAAGTCGGCAAGGGCCGCTGGCTGGCGATGTACCTCGGCCTCTTCGGTACTTACCGCAAGAACGAGACGATCGACCTGCAGTTCCAGCGCCGCGGCAAGACCGAGCTGCTTTCCGACCTGCCTGTCACGAACTGACTTGGCCTTCGGTCGCTACTTGAACACGTAGAGCAGCAGGAAGGCGACGATCACGAAGGTGGCGCCGGCGGCGAGCATGCCGCGGTCTTTGGAGACCATGGCGGCAATCGAGCGTTCGTCGGAGCGGTCGTAGATCAGGTAGAGGTAGCGGAAGATGCCGTAGACGACGGGCGGGATCGTCCACATCATCTTGTTGCCGATGATCGGCGAGTTGACCGCGTAGATCGAGTAGCTGATCACGGTGCCGGTGGTGACCATGGCGACCATCTGGTCGAGGAAGGGCAGCGAGTAGTGCTCGAGCACCGGGCGGCTGCTGGTGCCCTCGTGCAGCTCGGACACCGCCTCCTGGCGGCGCTTGGTGAAGCCGAGGAAGAGGGCGATCATCCCGGTGCAGAGCAGCAGCCATTCGGAGGCGTGGGCGTCGACGGCGACGGCGCCGGCGGCGACGCGGAGGATGAAGAGCCCGGCGAGGGTCATCACGTCGACGATCACGATCTGCTTCAGCCCGAGGCTGTAGGCGACCTGGGCGACGCCGTAGCCGACGACCATCAGGCCGACTTCCCAGTTGACCGTGCCGAAGGCGAGGGCCAGGGCCACCAGGGCGAGTGCCGGGGCGATCGTCTTCGCCGCCGCCTCGGAGAGCTCACCGGCGGGCAGCGGCCGAAAGCGCTTCTTCGGGTGCTTGCGGTCGAGATCGATGTCGATCAGGTCGTTGAGGTAGTAGCCGGCACTGGAGATCAGGCAGAAGGAGACGAAGGTGAGCGTCGCCTCCAGCACCTCGTGGGGCTGGTCGAACTTGCCCGAGAAAAGCAGGCCGGCGAAGACGAAGAGATTCTTGATCCACTCCTGCGGGCGCCCCGTCTTGATCGCCGCACGCAGCGGCGAGCGGCGCGGCACGACCGGCTCGTCCATCGGCAAGTCAGACTGGCCGTCTGCCGGGACCGTCGGCTGTTCGGAGGTGATCGTTTCCATTGCGGATGGACTGGCGGGCGGGGAGCGAAACCAGCTTGGCCCAGGAGATCTAGTCGCGAAAGGGTATCGCTCAGGCCGGTAGGCGAAGTGGGCCGAGCACCGCGGCCGCTTGGGGTCGAAACGCATTTCCAATGCATCGCATGGGATATGCGTTACGACCGCGTGTTGGGAAGACCCCAGGGTTAGGCAGGGTCGATGAGAACGCCCGGATTGAGCATGCCGGCCGGGTCGAGCTCTGCCTTGGCGGCACGCAGGGCAGCGGCAAAGGGAGCCGGCCGCTGGCGGTCGTACCAACGCCGATGGTCGCGGCCGACGGCATGGTGGTGGGTGATCGTGCCGCCGCCTTCGATCACGGCCTCCGCGGCCGCCGCCTTGATCTCGTCCCACTGCTCGACCTCGCCGCCACGGATCGCGGGGGCCAGCACAGTGAAGTAGGGCGCCGGACCGTCGGGGTAGACGTGGGTGAAGCGGCAGCTGACGCGAGGGGCGCCCGGCCCTTCGTCGGGCACGTCGCAGACCTCGGCGACCTTCGTGCGAACGGCCTCCATCACGTCCGCGTGGAACTGCTCGAAGCGGTCCCAGGTGATCGCCGTCTCGAAGGTCTCGGAGAGGACGCCACAGGCGACAAAGGTGTCACGGAGGTATGGCGCCATGAGGAACGCGCCGCGCCATGCGCCAACCGCGCCCGAATCCTCACCGTCGCCGGGCCGATTCGTACGCTCGGGGCGTGTTTTCAGCCCCGTCGGCGGGGAGGTTGGGGTGCCGCCATGAGATTGGGCGATGTCGAGGGCGAGACGCATCGGCTCGTCGACCGGAAGCTGGGCCGACTCGAAGCCGAGCACGAGCAGGCTCTTCTCGCCCGAGCCGGCGCCCGTCGTCCCCGCCTCGAGCGCGTCGAGCAGGCGGCAGTTGGAGGGGTTGAGGCCGGACTGGGCGATCTCGCGCACGGCGCGGGCGGCGGCGAGGAAGTCGTCGAACTCGACCCCGCAGGAGGACTTGAACTCGGGCCGCGGGCGCACCCGCACCCAGGCCTCGGCGATCGCGCCGAGGGTGCCCTCGGAGCCGATCAGCATCCGGTCGGGGGAGGGCCCGGCGCCCGAGCCGGGAAGGCGCCGCGACTCCCAGGTCCCGCGCGGGGTGATCGCCCGCACCGACTCGACCATGTCGTCGATGTGCGTGTAGAGCGTCGCGAAGTGCCCGCCCGCCCGGGTCGCGATCCAGCCGCCGAGCGTCGAGTACTCGAAGGACTGGGGAAAGTGGCGCAGGGTCAGTCCGCGCTCACGCAGCTGCTCTTCCAGCCGCGGGCCCGTCGCCCCCGCCTGGATCCGCGCCGCCAGCGACTCGGCGTCGACTTCCAGCACTCGATCCAACCGCCTCAAATCCATCGAGACGACGGGCCTGTCCCCCAACCGCGCCTCGATCCCGCCGACCACGCTCGTCCCGCCCCCAAACGGCACCACGGCCGCCCCCTCGGCCTCGCACCAGTCCAACACCACCTCGATCTCGGACTCGTCCCTGGGAAACGCCACCAAGTCGGGCGGATTCTCGAATTCCCCCCTGAACCCCCGCACCACGTCCCTGTACGCCTTCCCCAACGCATGAGCCACTCGCTCGTAGTGCTCATCCGTAAAGAGATCCCCAAACGCCGCCGGAGCCTTCAGCCTCGCCTTCCGCAGCTCAACCTCCTCGAGAGCAACAGGCTCCTCCGGCTCCTGTCCGAACCCGAAACGCTCCCTAATCCCCTTCCCGGCAGCCTCCAGCTCCTTTTTAGAGGGCACCTGATCCTCATACCCCCACCCCCAGTGCTTGAGCCTCCGCTCGGTCATAAAGAGCTAGTTCAGCGGGAGCGCGTCTCTGGCGGGTGGGGCGACGGCGGGGGTCCCCCGCAGCGGAGGGCGCCGTGGAGCGGCGTCCGAGCATGTGGGGGAGGGCCGTCGCGACAGGACCCGCCAGCCGACCCCTACCAATGCACCCCTTTCATGAGATGAGCGAACGCCACAGCCTCGGTGGAGGGCGCCCGATCAGGCGCCTCGTCGCCCTTGCCCTTGGCCGCCTGACTCTCCGGGAACAACCGGTAGGCCTGGTTGAGGATCCGATCGCTCGCCTTCGGGGCGACCGCGTAGAGCAGCTCACCGAAGGTGCCGAGCCGCGTCGCCACCTTCTTTGGCTGATCGACCATCGCCCCGGCGATCAGCTCCGCCGCCTCCTCCGGCGAGATCGCCGGGAAGACGTCGTACATCCGGGTCGGCGCGATCATCGGCGTGCGCACCAGCGGCATGTGGATCGTCGTGATTCGGATCCCGTCGTCGAAGACCTCCGAGGCAATCACGCGACCGAAGGCATCGAGTGCCGCCTTCGAGGCGACGTAGGCGGAGAAGCGCGGGGGGTTGGTCTGCGTGCCGATCGAGCTGACGTTGACGATGTGGCCCGACTTGCGCGCCTGCATCGATGGCAGCAGGGCCAGGATCAGGCGCACGGGGCCGAAGTAGTTGACCTGCATCGTCCGCTCGTAGTCGTGGAAGCGGTCGTAAGCCAGCTCCACCCCGCGACGGATCGAGCGGCCGGCGTTGTTGACGAGGATGTCGACCTGGCCGTGGTAGGCGAGCACCTCGTCGGCCATCCGTTCGATGTCCTCGATGTCGGACATGTCGCAGCGATGGACATGGGCGATGCCCCCGGCCGACTCGATCTCGTGCTTGGTCTCCTCCAGCTTCTCGACCGAACGGGCTACGAGCAGCACCGTCGCTCCCGCGTCGGCAACCTTGACCGCAGCCGCCTTGCCGATGCCCGAGGAGGCACCGGTGATCAGCACGACCTTGCCCCGCACCGCGGCGCTCAGCGTGCGGTCCTTGAAGAGGTCGGGATCGAGGTTGCGCTCCCAGTAGTCCCAGACGCGGTCGGCGTAGGACTCGAGCGGCGGCACCGAGATCCCCGAGCCCTCGAGCACCTCCTGCGTCCTGGTCGAGTCGAAGTGGGTCGGGTAGCTGACGTAGTTGAGGACGCCGGCGGGGATTCCCAGCTCACCCAGCCCGGCTTTGAGCAGGCGTTTCGCCGGTGGCAGGTAGCGCAGCCCACTGCGCATCAGCGAGGTCGCCGGGTCGGTGACGCCCGGCTCGAGCCGCAGCACGGCCTGCGGCGCGCCGGCGGCGTGGGCGAAGAGGTTGATCACCTCGCCGGCGCTCTTCGGCGAGGGGTCGGTGAGGTGGAAGGCTCGGCCGTCGAGCCCTGGCTCGTGCGCGATGTAGTCGATCGCGTCGGCGACGAAGTCGACCGGCACGATGTTGATCTCGCCGCCTTCGACCCCGAACAGCGGCAGCCAGCCGGGCAGCAGCTTGCGCGCCCGCTGCAGCAGCTTGAAGAAGTAGTAGGGACCGTCGATCTTGTCGATCTCCCCCGTGCGAGAGTCGCCGACGACGATGCCAGGCCGATAGACGCGCCAGGGGCGGCGGCACTCCTCGCGCACGACCCGCTCGGACTCGTGCTTGGTGCGGAAGTAGGGATGCGTGTCGAGCCGTTCGGCCTCGTCGAACATGTCCTCGGTCCAGACGCCCCGGTAGAGGCCGGCGGCGGCGATCGAGCTGACCTGGTGGAAGCAGCCGGCCTCGATCGCCCCGGCCAGTTCGACCGCGTGCCGGGTGCCCTCGACGTTGGCGATCTCCTGCGCTTCCGCGCCCGCCGTCATGTCGTAGATCGCCGCCAGGTGGAAGAAATGGTCGACGTCGCCGCGCAGCGTCAGCAGGTCCTCCTCGGAGACGCCGAGCCCGGGCAGGGCCAGGTCACCGGAGATCGGCACGACCCGCGCCCCGTTCGGGCCGAGCGACGTACGCAGCTCCTCGAGGCGCCCGCGCGACCCGGCCCGCACCAGCGCGTAGACGGTGCCGTCGTGCTGCAGCAGGCGTTGCACGAGGTTGTGGCCGATGAAGCCAGTGGCTCCTGTGACGAAGTAGTTCATGGACGTATCCCCGATTCCTGGCTCATCGCTGTTTCATACACTCAATCCAAGGATGGCGCAAACCACGACCCTGCAGATCCAGATGCCCGAGATGGGCGAGTCGGTGACCGAGGGGATCGTGCTCGAGTGGCACGTCGCCGAGGGAGACTTCGTCAAGGAAGGGGACACGGTCGTCGAGGTGTCGACGGACAAGGTCGATGCCGAGGTGCCGGCTCCGGCTGACGGGACGATCACCAAGCTGCTTGTCGCTGTCGACGACGAGGTGCCGGTTGGGGCTCCGTTGGCGGAGATGGAACCTGGCCAGGGACCCACGGATTCGCCCGCGGGTCCTGCCGCAGCAGGGGACCCACCGCCCCCTCCGGTCGCTGAAGCGTCCTCAGGGGCGGTTCCCCCTACTGCGTCACCCGCGGGAGATACGGCTGAGGCCCACTCCCCTACTGCCAACGGGGATGGCGAGGTCCGGGCGACGCCGGTGGCCAGGCGGGTGGCTGAGGAGATCGGCGTCGACCTTCGCTCGGTAGCTGGGTCTGGGCGCGGGGCGAAGGTGACCAAGGAGGACGTGGTCGCGGCCGCCAACGGGGAGGTGCCAGCGGTTTCGGCGGTGGCCCCGGTGGGCGAGGAGAAGGCGCTGCGGGGGCCGGCGGCGATGTTGGCCCAGGCGATGGACGAGTCGAAGGAGGTGCCGACGGCGACCTCGTTCCGCACGATCGCGGTCGACACGCTCGACGCCAAGCGAAAGGCCCTGAACGCGCAGCTCAACGAGCGGGGGATGAAGGTCTCCTTCACCCACCTCGTCGCCTGGGCGATCGTGCAGGCGGCCAGGCGCCACCCGGTGATGACCCGCGTGTTCGAGCGCCGCGAGGGCAAGCCGTTCGCGATCGAAGGCGGCCCGGTCAACCTCGGCATCGCCGTCGACGTCGAGCGCAAGGACGGCTCGCACAGCCTGATGGTGCCGGCGATCAAGGGCGCCGAGAGTCTCGACTTCGCCGCTTTCCACGGCTGCTACGAGGAGCTGATCAACAAGACCCGCGAGAACAAGCTCACCGCCGACGACTTCCAGGGCACCAACGTCTCGCTGACCAACCCCGGGGGGATCGGCACCGTCGCCTCCGTACCGCGGCTGATGAGCGGGCAGAGCGCGATCGTCGCCACCGGCTCGATCGCCTACCCGCCCGAGTGGTCGCACGCCTCTCCCGATCGGCTGCGCCAGCTCGGCGTCTCCAAGGTGATGACGATGACCTCGACCTACGACCACCGGGTGATCCAGGGGGCGGAGTCGGGAGCCTTCCTGCGCGACGTCGAGCAGCTCCTGCAGGGCGAGCACGACTTCTACGAGTCGGTCGCCGCCGACCTCGGCCTCGACCCGGGCCCGATCTCCGCCGCCCACCCGGCGGCGGCCTCGGCACCGCCGCTCGGCACCGCCGCCCCGTCCAGCGCCGAGGCGGGAGTGACGACGACGCAGCCCGACGAGGAGCTGCTGCAGGCGGTCCAGGCGGCGACCTCGCTGCTCAAGGGCTACCGCACCCACGGCCACCTCGCGGCTCGCCTCGACCCGCTCGGTCGCGAGCCCAAGGGGGATCCTTCCCTGCAGCCGGAGAACCTCAACCTGACGCCCGAGCTGATGTCGAAGATCCCCGCCTCGATCCTCCGCATCGGCGTCCCCGGCGAGACCCTGCTCGAGACCCTGCCGCGGATGCGCGAGGTCTACTGCGGCACGATCGCCTACCAGTTCGAGCACCTCTCCTCGCACCAGCAGCGCACCTGGCTGCGCGAGATGGTCGAGACCGGCGCCCACCGCCAGCCGCTCGAGGACGACGAGAAGCGTCGCCTGCTGCTGCGCCTTATCGACGTCTTCCAGTTCGAGCGCTTCATCGAGAAGGCCTACCTGGGCCAGAAGATCTTCACGATCGAGGGGCTCGACGCGATCGTGCCGATGCTCGACGAGCTCGTCACCCTCGCCCACCGCAGCGGCGCCGAGGAGGTCGTCTTCGGCATGGCCCACCGCGGCCGGCTCGCCGTCCTCGCCCACAATCTCGGCCGCTCGGTCGAGTCGATCCTCGCCGAGTTCGAGGGGGCCAAGCAGATCGACGCCGTCAAGGCCGTCGCCGCGATCCCGCACGGCGGCACCGGCGACGTCAAGTATCACTACGGCCACCAGGGGGTCTACGAGACCAGCGAGGACGAGAAGATCGCCGTCCGCCTCTACCCGAACCCGAGCCACCTCGAGTTCGTCAACCCGGTGGTCGAGGGCGCCACCCGCTTCATCCAGTCCGACTTCGAGGGCTCGCGCATAGAGCACAAGCCGCGCTGCGCGGTCCCCGTCCTGCTGCACGGCGACGCCTCCTTCCCGGGCCAGGGCGTGGTCGCCGAGACGCTCAACCTGCGGGCCCTGAAGGGCTACACGACCGGCGGCACGATCCACGTCATCCAGAACAACCAGGTGGGCTTCACCACCGACCCCGAGGAGGCGCGCTCGACGCCCTACGCGGCGGACATGGCGAAGGGCTTCAACGTGCCGATCGTCCACGTCAACGCCGACGACGTCGAGGCCTGCTCGGCCGCGATCCGCCTGGCGATGGCCTACCGCGAGCGCTGGGGGCAGGACATCGTCATCGACGTGATCGGCTACCGGCGCTACGGGCACAACGAGACCGACGAGCCGGCCTACACCCAGCCGCAGGTGGCGGCCAAGATCAAGGCGCACCCACCCGTCTCCGAGCTCTACGCGGAGAAGCTGGTCGAGGAGGGCGTGATGAGCCGCGAGGACGTCGAGGCCGCGGCCGGCGCCCGGCACGACGAGATGTCGGCGGCGCTCAAGGACCTGCGCCACAAGATGGAGCTGGGCGACTACGAGGACCCGACGGTGACGACGGGCAGCACCGGCGAGCTCGACAGAACGGCCAGCCCCTCGGTGGGGACGGCGGTGCCGATCGAGAAGCTGCGCGAGCTGAACCAAGCGCTGATCGAGGTGCCGGAGAGCTTCACGATCCACCGCAAGCTGCGCAAACCGCTGTCGAAGCGGATCGAGGCGCTGGAGGACGGCGGAATCGAATTCGGCCACGCCGAGGCGCTCGCCTTCGCCTCGCTGCTGAGCGAAGGGGTGCACATCCGGCTCACCGGGCAGGACACCGAGCGCGGCACCTTCTCCCAGCGCCACCTCGTCCTGCACGACGAGAAGACCGGCCTGCGCTACTGCCCGATGCAGAACCTGGAGGAAGCGAGCGCGCCCTTCGAGCTCTACAACAGCCCGCTCTCGGAGATGGCCTGCCTCGGCTTCGAGTACGGCTACTCGGCCGCGACCCCCAATGCTTTGGTGCTCTGGGAGGCCCAGTACGGCGACTTCGCCAATGCGGGCCAGGTGATCATCGACAGCTTCATCGTCTCCGGCCAGGCCAAGTGGGGCCAGACCAGCCGCCTGACGCTGCTGCTGCCGCACGGCTACGAGGGCTCGGGGCCCGAGCACTCGAGCGCCCGCATCGAGCGCTTCCTGGCGCTCGGCGCAGAGGGCAACATCCGCATCGCCAACCCGACCACGGCCGCGCAGTACTTCCACCTGCTGCGCCGCCAGGCGCTGATCAAGAAGCCGCGGCCACTGGTCGTCTTCACGCCCAAGGGCCTGCTGCGTCTGGACAGGGCGGCAGCGAACGCGAAGCAGCTGACCGATCAGCACTTCCACTTCATCCTCGACGACCCCCGCGCGGCGGAGCGGCGCGAGAAGGTCGAGCGCCTGGTGCTCTGCACGGGCAAGGTCTACTTCGACCTCGACGCCAGCGAGCGTCGTGAGAACACCGAGAACGTCGCAATCGCGCGGGTCGAGCTGCTCTTCCCCTTCGCCAAGGAGCAGCTCACCGAGCTGATCGCCTCCTACCCGAACCTGAAGGAAGTGACCTGGGTGCAGGAGGAGCCGCGCAACATGGGCTGCTGGAAGGTGATGTCCCGCCGCCTGCCCGACATCCTCCCCGAGGGCGTCGAGCTCGGCTTCATCGGGCGGCCGACGCGGGCAAGCCCCGGCGAGGGCTACTCGGTCGCGCACGCCCGCGAGCAGGAGCGCATCGTGCTGACCGCGCTCACCCCAGGCGCTTAGCGCGACATCGACGCGGTCGCCGACGTATAGACAGTGCCGGCGGCGGTAGCCGCGGTGAGGGTGGAGGCGCCGCCTTTGCTCGGGGGGGTGAAGGTGAACTGAGTTGTGGATTCCGCCGGGCCGGTGCCGGCTATGGTCAGGCTGCCGCCGGTGATCGTCCCAGTGGTCATGGTGACTGAGACGGTGTGTCCGCTTCCCAGGGCACTCACCGTGTTGCCGGAACTGTCGGTGACGCTCACGTTTGCTTTGAAGGTTCCGGAGGAGAGTTCGGTGCCGGTGCAGGTGAACAGGCACGGCGAGCTGAGCGTGCCTTTGCTCACTTTTGCGTTCGTCCAAGCAAGCCTCGCGGCCGCGGCCGGGCTGACGCTCACAGCCAGGCCCGTGCCGTTGGAGAGCGAGCCGTCTGTGACGGTGAGCGAGACCGATCCGGTCTTGACCAGGGTCATGACGCCGTTTTTGGAGCCGGAGACGGTGGCGGTGCCTTCGCTGAAGCCGATCGGAGTGGCGGTGCCGAAGTTGACGGCGCTGCCCGAGGAGTCGCTGACGGTGGCGTGAGCTCCCGAGGGGCTGTCGGCGACCGGACCGAAGGTGAGGTTGTGGGAGCCGGTGTAGGAGGTGGCGGTGTTGCCGTAGGCGTCCTTTGCCGCGATCGTCAGGTTGTCGGCTTCGCCGGCTTTGGGGGTCGTGGTCTGGGCTTCGAGAGCGAGACTGGAAGCGCTGGAGGGGCTGACCGTGACAGCCAGGCCCGAGCCGTTTGAGAGCGAGCCGTCTGTGACGGTGAGCGAGACCGATCCGGCCTTGACCAGGGTCATGACGCCGTTTTTGGCGCCCGAGACGCTGGCGACGCCGCTGGCGAAGCTGATTGGGGTGGCGGTGCCGAGGTTGACGGCGCTGCCCGAGGAGTTGGTGACGGTCGCGTGAGCTCCCGAGGGGCTGTCGGCGACCGGACCGAAGGTGAGGTTGTGGGAGCCCGCATAGGAGGTGGCGGTGTTGCCGTAGGCGTCCTTTGCCGTGATCGTCAGGTTGTCGGCTTCGCCGGCTTTAGGGGTGGTGCTGGCCGCGGCGAGGACCAATTCACTCGCGCCGGCGGGGCTGACGCTCATCGCCAGGCCGGAGCCGTTTGAGAGCGAGCCGTCTGTGACGGTGATCGAGACCGAGCCGGCTTTGACCAGGGTCATGACGCCGTTTTTGGCGCCCGAGACGGTGGCGGTGCCTTCGCTGAAGGCGATCTGCGTGGGAGTGCCGAAGCCATTCGTACCCCCGGCGAAGTTCGTCACTGTGGCGTGGGCTCCCGAGGGGCTGTCGGCGACCGGGCCGAAGGTGAGGTTGTGGGAGCCGGTGTAGGAGGTGGAGGTGTTGCCGTAGGCGTCCTTTGCGGCGATCGTCAGGTTGTCGGCTTCGCCGGCGGCGGGGGTGATACTAGCTGCGGTCAGGGAGAGGCTCGTGGCCGCGGCCGGGCTGACGCTCACAGCCAGGCCCGTGCCGTTTGAGATCGAACCGTCGCTGACAGTGAGCGAGGTGGATCCGGCCCTGACCAGGGTCATGACGCCGTTTTTGGCGCCCGAGACGGTGGCGGTGCCTTCGCTGAAGGCGATCGGAGTGGCGGTGCCGAAGTTGACGGCGCTGCCCGAGGAGTCGCTGACGGTGGCGTGAGCTCCCGAGGGGCTGTCGGCGACCGGGCCGAAGGTGAGGTTGTGGGAGCCGGTGTAGGAGGTGGCGGCGTTGCCGTAGGCGTCCTTGGCGGCGATCGTCAGGTTGTCGGCGGTGCCTGCCGTGGGGGTGGTGGTCTGGGCGGTGAGGGTGAGGCTGGAGGCGCTCGCCGGGCTGACGCTCACAGCCAGGCCCGAGCCGTTGGAGAGCGAGCCGTCTGTGACGGTGAGCGAGACCGATCCGGTCTTGACCAGGGTCATGACGCCGTTTTTGGAGCCGGAGACGGTGGCGACGCCGCTGGCGAAGCTGATCGGGGTGGGAGTGCCGAGGTTGACGGCGCTGCCCGAGGAGTCGCTGACGGTGGCGTGAGCTCCCGAGGGGCTGTCGGCGACCGGGCCGAAGGTGAGGTTGTGGGAACCGGTGTAGGAGGTGGCGGCGTTGCCATAGGCGTCCTTGGCGGCGATCGTCAGGTTGTCGGCTTCGCCGGCTTTAGGGGTGGTGGTCTGGGCTTCGAGAGCGAGGCTGGAAGCGCTGGAGGGGCTGACGCTCACCGCCAGGCCCGTGCCGTTTGAGAGCGAGCCGTCTGTGACGGTGAGCGAGACCGATCCGGCCTTGACCAGGGTCATGACGCCGTTTTTGGAGCCGGAGACGGTGGCGGTGCCTTCGCTGAAGCCGATCGGAGTGGCGGTGCCGAGGTTGACGGCGCTGCCCGAGGAGTTAGTGACGGTCGCGTGAGCTCCCGAGGGGCTGTCGGCGACCGGACCGAAGGTGAGGTTGTGGGAACCGGTGTAGGAGGTGGCGGTATTGCCGTAGGCGTCCTTTGCCGTGATCGTCAGGTTGTCGGCGGTGCCTGCCGTGGGGGTTGTGCCGGCCGCGGTCAGGGAGAGGCTCGTGGCCGGCCCGGAGATGACCCAGCCGGTGTTGCCTCCTGCATTGAAGCTTTCGCTGGCGACGATCGGCGCACCGAGATTGGTGCTGTCCCCCACCGAGAGGAAGCCGACTTCGGCTTCTCCTTCGGGGTCGATCCGCCACGCTTTGCCGACAACCGACGAAGCCAGTTTCAGCGGTTTGCCATAGCCGGCTCCCAGCATCGTCAGCTTGCCGCCGACCGTCGTCGTGCTGCCGGCGGCAAAGGCGAGAGTCGCCGGTCCGCCGGCCACCTTGGTCAGCTTGTAGAACGTCGTGTTGCCCGTGAGCTGCTGATTGGCGCCGTCGAGGACGACCGTTCCGCCATTGGCGGCGAAGCTTCCGCCGTTGACGAAGTCGCCGGAGATCGAGGCGACACCGCTGGGAGCGATGAGCGAGCCGTCTTCATCGATCGTCAAGTTGCCACTCACGGCGAACGAACCGTAAGAGCCGAATTCGGCGCTCGTGTCGACCATCAGGTTCTCGGCACAGAGGCCAGAGAAACCCGACAGGTACCCGCCTTCTGCAAGGGTCAGCGTCCCCCCGGTCGCCAGCGTTCCGGAACCGGAGAGAGAGCCGTTCAGCACGATCGAGCCCCCCGCGCTCGCACTCGGGTCGTTGCCAAGCGGCAGGTGGCAGGAACTGCTGACCGTCTTCGTCCCCGCCGTGTGCGCGAAGACGACCCGGTTGAACGTGGCGGGCCCGCAAACGATGGAGGCACTGGCGGTTCCGTCGAAGACCGTGGTGCTTCCAGAGGGATTGAAAGAGGCGCTGGCGCTGACCGCAAACCGTTCGGCGTAGGAGACCGAGCCCGTCGGTGGGGCGTCGAAGGTCGATTCCGGGTTGAGGACGAACTGGCCTTTGAACGATGCACCCGCAGGGACCGTCACGGTGCCGCCCGTCTGTACGTAGCTTTTGGTCACTTCGAACCGGTTGTAGGAACCGAAATCCGCCGTTGCTCCGTTGGCATAGAGACTGTCCCCTCCGACGAATCCACCGAAGCCGGAGAGACTCGCCGTGCCGTTGAGAATGAAGCGCTGTAACGCTGTGAGAGTCCCACTGCCCGAGAGGCCGCCGTTGAGGGTCACCGAGCCTTCTCCCTCGCCAAGCGTTGGGTCGTTGCCGAGCGGCAGCGAGCAGTCGGCACCGACGACCTTGCGGCCGGCAGTGTGAACGAACCGGACCAGGTGGAACGACTGGCCCGCGCAGTAGAGCTTGCCGGCGGCGGTGCCGCCGAAGAGGACAGTGCCTCCGTTCGCGTCGAACGTCGCGCCCGGTTTGATCGTGAAGTTCGACGCGAACGAGGCGGTGGTGGCGGGTGCCGTGAAGCTTGCGCCGGAGCTGAGGATGAAGTTCTTGGTGACAGAGAAGGTCGAATAGGCGTCGAAGTCGTCGGACCCCGCGACCGAGAGCGCGTTGGCGACCAGACCCGAAAAGCCGCTGAGGCTCCCTCCTGCACCCAGCGTAAGCGTGCCTGACGTCGTCAGCGTCCCGCTGCCGGCAAGCGTCCCGTTGAGCTTGATCGAGCCTCCGGCGCCGGCGGACGGATTGCCGCCCAGCGGCAGTATGCAGCCGGCACCGACTGCCTTGGTGCCCGTGGCATTCGCAAAGACGACGTGGTTGAAGACGACTCCCGCGCAGCTCAGAGAGGCCCCCGCCCCACCGAGCTCGAGCGTGCCCCCGTTGGCATCGAAGTGCGCCGTCGCTGCGACTTTCAGCGAGCCATCGACCTCGGTCACATCCGAGCTGGCGACAAAAGAGCCGCCCAAGGCTGAAAGTGTCTTCAGCGTCAGCGGTTCCCCGCCCGCCCTGAACGTGCCGCCCTGCTGTGAAAAGGCCTTCGTCACCGTCAGTGGACGAGCCAGATTCAGTGCGCCGGAGAACTTCGCGTTCAACCTGACGGCGGCGACGCGCCCGCCGAAGCCGGCGTCGACGGTGGAGGTTCCGCCGCTCGCGTCGAACACAGCGGTGTCTTCGACTCCAGGTGGGGTTTCTTCGCTCCAGTTGGCGGCGCAACTCCAGTCGGTGTCGGGTCCGCAGCCCCCGTCCCAGGTCGCCGTCGCCGCAACCGCGCGGCCTGGCGCGAGCAAAGCCAGAAGCGCCAGGGCGAGGAACGCCATGCGGAGGCCGACTCCGACGACAGTATCGGGCTTACCCGCCGCGATCTCTATCTCGTTAGGCACAGCAACCTCTTCGACAGCTGCGACGTGTTTCTACACGCCCGAAGGGTTACCTGCCCAAGTTTGGACGCGGCGGTGTCCTCCATTTTTCCTGTCTGCCTAACAGGAGTACGGAGCTTCCGTATCGTGGGAGGAATGAGCGCCTTGCCGAGGCCGACTCCCGGTCCGACCTTCCGTTGGGTGAAGTGGCTCTCCTGGGTCGAGCTGGGGATCTTCGGACTGCTGATCCTCTTCTGGATCGTGCCCGGATTCGAAACCGAGACGATGGTCTTCGGCTGGGCCCATGGTCTCGGTTTCGTCGTCCTCTGCATCGTCATCTGGGTCGCCTGCGGCAAGCGCGAGGCGCCCTACACCCTGCTCGCGGCGACCCTTACCCCGGTCGGGCCGGTCGGCAGCGTGATCGGGATCGAACTGATCGAGCGGCGCGGTTGGGGCGTGGCTAAATCGCCGCAAAGAGTCACCGAACAGGCATAGAACCGCTCAGGTCGCCTTGACCCCATAGCCTCAGCGGTGTATAGGTAACCGTTGACTGTTCCTCTGAGCAGTCCCGTTCAGGGGGACGGCCGCGTCGGCATCCCTCCCTGGCTACCGACGCGCAGGTGCAGTGAGGGTCGCGCGGACCCCCCTGCCTCCCGCGGCCCTCCTGCACTGCACCCTCTGGGGTGCAGTCAACCTCTCAGGTTGCGAAGAACCGTCTGCAGAATGCCGCCGTTGCGGAAGTAGGAGACCTCGTTCGGGGTATCGAGGCGAACCGCAGCCTCGAACTCGACCGGGTCGCCGCCATCCCGCCGAGCGACGACCGAGACCGTCCCCGCCTCTCCGCCTTCGAGGTCGCCGACGTCGAAGGTCTCGTCTCCCTTCAGCCCCAGCGACTCGACGCTCTCCCCCTCCGGGAACTGCAGGGGGAGCACGCCCATGCCGATCAGGTTGGAGCGGTGGATCCGCTCGAAGCTCACGGCGATCACCGCCCGCACACCCAGCAGCTTCGTCCCCTTCGCCGCCCAATCGCGTGAGGAGCCCGAGCCGTACTCCTTGCCGGCCAGGACGACCAGCGGCACGCCTTCATCGGCGTAGGCCATCGCTGCCTCGTAGATCGACACTTCGGCCTCGTCTCCCGGGAAGCGCCGGGTGAAGCCGCCCGCGCGATCGACCAGCAGGTTGCGCAGGCGGATATTTGCGAAGGTGCCGCGGATCATCACCTCGTGGTTGCCGCGGCGGGAGCCGTAGGAGTTGAAGTCGCGGGGCTCGACGCCCTGTTCGACCAGCCACTTCCCGGCAGGACTGTCGCGCTTGATCGCGCCCGCCGGCGAGATGTGGTCGGTGGTGATCGAGTCGCCGAGCAGGGCGAGGACGCGCGCCCCCTCGATCGGCTCCACCCCGGGGGCCTCCGCCGGCATTCCTTCGAAGAAGGAGGGACGGCGCACGTAGGTCGAGTCGGGCCAGTCGTAGCGATCGCCCTCGGGCACCTCGACCGCCCGCCAGCTCTCGTCGCCGGTGAGCACCTCGCCGTAGTTGCGGGTGAACATCTCGGAGGCGATCGAGCGGCCGACCAGCTCCTTGACCTCGGCCGCGTCGGGCCAGATGTCGCGCAAATAGACGGGCTCCCCGTCGGAGCCCTCGCCGAGCGGCTCGCTCGTCAGGTCGAGGTCCATGCGCCCGGCCAGCGCGTAGGCGACCACCAGCGGCGGGCTGGCGAGGTAATTCGCCTTCACGTCCTGGTTGATTCGCCCCTCGAAGTTGCGGTTTCCGGAGAGGACGGCGCAGACGGCGAGGTCCTTCTCGGCGATCGCCGCCGAGATCTCCGGTTCCAACGGGCCGGAGTTGCCGATGCAGGTCGTGCAGCCATAGCCGACGAGGTTGAACTGGAGCTCGTCCAGGTACCGGGTCAGGCCGGCCTTCTCGAGGTAGTCGGTGACGACGGTCGAGCCGGGCGCCAGCGAGGTCTTCACCCAGGGCTTGCGGGCCAGCCCCTTCTCGACCGCGTTCCGCGCCAGCAGCCCGGCGCCGACCATCACGCTCGGGTTCGAGGTGTTGGTGCAGCTGGTGATCGCGGCGATCACGACGCGGCCGTGGTCGAGCTCGAAGCTCGTGCCGTCCTCCAGGGTCACCGCGATCGCGTCTTCGCTGCCCTTCCCGATCGTCGCCACGGGACCGCCGCTCAGCGCCCGGCGGGGCTTGCCGCGCTCGTCGTCGTGATCCTCGGCGGGCGGGTCGGAGGCGGGGAAGGACTCGTCGTTCGCCTCGTCGACGCCGTTGCCGAGCTGGGCGCCCGCCTCGGGGTCGAACTCCTCCATCGCCTCCAGGAAGGCCTCCTTGGCCTCCGCCAGGGCCACGCGATCCTGGGGTCGCTTGGGACCGGCGATGCTGGGCACGACGTCGCCGAGGTCGAGCTCAAGCGTGTCGGAGAAGACCGGGTCAGCGCCGCTGCCGTCGTCGAACATGCCCTGCTCCCGCGCGTAGGCGTCGACCAGCTCGAGCGTCTCGGTCGGCCGCCCGGTCAGCTCCAGGTAGCGCAGGGTCTCGGCGTCGACCGGGAAGATCGCGCAGGTCGAGCCGAACTCCGGCGACATGTTGCCGATCGTCGCCCGGTCGGCGAGGCCCAGCGTCGCCAGGCCCGGGCCGAAGAACTCGACGAACTTGGAGACGACGCCGCGCTCGCGCAGCATCTCGGTGACTGTGAGGACGAGGTCGGTTGCGGTCGCCCCCTCGGGCAGCTCGCCGCCGAGCTTGAAGCCGACGACCCGGGGCAGCAGCATCGAGACCGGCTGGCCGAGCATCGCCGCCTCGGCCTCGATCCCGCCCACACCCCAGCCGAGCACGCCGAGCCCGTTGACCATCGTCGTGTGCGAGTCGGTGCCGACCAGGGTGTCGGGATAGGCCTGCAGGACGCCGTCGTTCTCGCGGCTGTAGACGACCTGGGCGATGTGCTCGAGGTTGACCTGGTGACAGATCCCGGTCGCGGGCGGGACGACGCTGAAGTTGTCGAAGGCCTCGCGGCCCCACTTGAGGAACGAGTAGCGCTCGCGGTTGCGCTCGAACTCGCGCTCGGCGTTGACGGCGAAGGCGCGCTCGTTGCCGAAGGCGTCGACCTGGACCGAGTGGTCGATCACCAGGTCGACGTCGACCAGCGGGTTGATCGCCTCAGGGTCGCCACCGATCTCCGCCATTGCGTCGCGCATCGCCGCCAGGTCGACCACCGCGGGCACGCCGGTGAAGTCCTGCATCAGCACCCGGGCGGGCTGGAACGGGATCTCGACGCTCGGCTCCGCTGCCGCGTCCCATCCCGCGATGGCCTCGATCGCCTCACGGGTCACGTTGCGCCCGTCCTCCAGCCGCAAGACGTTCTCCAAGAGCACCTTTATGGAGTAGGGCAGCTTCCCTACGTCGAACCGCTCGGCCAATGCATCGAGCCGATAGATCTCGTAGGTCTTGCCGTCGACCCCGAGAGTCGATCGGGCGCCAAATGAATCGATAGAGCTCACAGCTCCATCCTAGGCAAACGGCCCTGGGCGCAAGCGGGGTGCTTTCAGCGAGACAGGATCCCAAGGGGTTGCATGCTTGACAGGCGCTATATGTTCTTCAATCACTATAAAAAAACTTTGTTTCATTAGGGAGGCGCGGAAAGAGACGCCCGCAGTCAGCGCTTTGGGGCATTGCCTTGCTGCGCTGGCCCTGTTGGCATTGATGTTCCCGGCGTTGGCAGCCGCCTCTTCCCCCTCGGTCACCCCCGAAGCTGCCACCAAAGTCGGCATTGACACCGCGACCCTGAACTCCTCGGTCAACCCCAACGGCCAGGAAACCAGCTACCGCTTCGAATACGGCACCACGACCTCCTATGGCAAAAGCGTGCCGGTTCCCGACAAAGCGATCGGCTCGGGCAAAGAAGCCGTCAAAGTCTCCGAGACGATCGGCGGCCTGACCTCGGGCACCACCTACCACTTCCGCGTCGTCGCCGCCAACGTCGAAGGGACGAGCTTCGGCGCCGACAAAAGCCTGACGACCGAAGTCGACTCGCGCTTCGCCTTCGCCTTCGGCTCAGCGGGCAGCGGCGACGGCCAGTTCTTCGGATCCGAAGACATCGCTATTGACTCCTCGGGCAACGTCTGGGTCAGCGACGAGTACTTCAACAACCGCGTAGAGGAGTTCAACTCCAAAGGCGAATACCTCTCGAAATTCGGCACCACAGGCACTGGAAATGGCCAGTTCAACACACCGGGTGGCATTGCGATCGACTCCTCGGGAAACCTCTGGGTCGTCGACACGGAAAACTACCGCGTAGAGGAGTTCAACTCCAAAGGCGAATACCTCTCGAAATTCGGCACCAAAGGAAGCGGCAACGGCCAGTTCGAATTGCCAATCGACATCGCCATCGACCCCTCGGGCAATCTCTGGGTCACCGACGAAGAAACCAACCGCGTCGAGAAGTTCAACTCCAAAGGCGAATACCTCTCGAAATTCGGGTCATTGGGCTCGGGTAACGGCCAGTTCACATGGCCTTTCGGCATCGCGATCGACTCCGAAAACAACGTCTGGGTCGCCGACACGTTCAACGCCCGCGTAGAGGAGTTCAACTCCAAAGGCGAATACCTCTCGAAATTCGGCACCACAGGAAGCGGCAACGGCCAGTTCGAAACTCCCCACTACATAGCGATCGACTCCGGCGGCGCCCTCTGGGTCACCGACTCCCAGGGCCGCGTCGAGCACTTCAACGCCAAAGGGGAATACCTGAGCCAGTTCGGCACGAAAGGCAACGGCCAAGGTCAGTTCAATGGTCCTGGTGGCCTTGCCGTTGATTCCGAAGACAACGTCTGGGTGGTCGACAGCGGCAACAACCGCGTGCAGAAGTGGGTGCCTTGAGTTGCAGGGGGACGCTGGTCGAGCAAGCCCCGGCGACCTCCATTGACCCGCCCCCGCCCACGCTCCTTGCTCAGCGCTTCTCGGTCTGCCCTTTGGCGACGCTGGCAGCAGCCTTCTGGCCTGATTCTCCGCTGGCCGCCTTCACACCGATAGCTGGACTGGCCAACGCGAAGTGGGCCAGGAAGCGCTGCTGTACGGGGGCCACAGCTATCTCGACCTTGTTGCGCTCGATCGCCTTGACCACTGCGTCGGCGACCTGCTGCGGTGAGCCGGTGCCGAGGCCCGGGATCGGTTTGGCGCCCGAGTCCGCATACATCCCCGCTTCCCGGATGGTGCCCGGAGAAACGATGGAGACCCCAACTCCAACGGGGTCCAGATCGGCGCGCAGGCCGAGGGCGAAGCCGCGCAGGCCGAACTTGGTCGCGTTGTAGACGGAGCTGAGCGGCGTCGCCGACTTGCCCGAGAGCGAGGAGATGAAAACCATGTGTCCCTCGCCGCGCTCGACCATCTGCGGCTCCAGGCCGCGGGCGAGCATCATCGGCGCCTCGAGGTTGACGCGCAGGGCGCGAAGCAGGTTCTGGGTGCTGAATTCGGGCAGGCGGCCGGTCCCGGGCAGGCCGGCGTTGGCGATGAGAACGTCGATCTCGCCTGCTTCGGTGGCGAGCTTCTCGGCAGCCCACTGCTCGGCGAGGTCGCATGGCAGCGTGCGGTGGCCCTCGCCGGGCAGCCCGGCCGCGAGCTTCTCCAGGTCCTCGGGCTTGCGGCTGCTGAGAACCAAGGTCGCCCCTTTGGTCGCCAGAGCCCTGGCTATCGCCCGCCCAAGGCCGCCCGTTGCTCCTGTCAGCAGCGCCGTCTTGCCCGCAAGTTCCATCGCAGCGCGCAAGCTAGCAGCCTCGGCGTCGAAGGGATAAATCCCTTCCCATGTGCGAAAGATCGCAAAATGTTTGTTTTCCATGAGCAAACGGCCGGTCGATCGTCTACACTGCCGCCGTTCGAAATAACCGAAACGCCGAATCCCGTGCGCTGGAGGCGCCACGGGAGCGGGGGAACCACGTTTTCGGGGCTAACTCGCCCGACCTGGGCGGGGGCGCAGGCTCCTTTCGCGCCAGCCCGACAGCTAACCCCGTAGGCCGACGAAGGAGATCGGTTTGCGCCAGAACAAGCAGAAGCTCAAACTAGGCATAGCCGCACTCGGAGCCTTGGCCGCTTTGGCCTTCTCCCCGGGCACGGCAGCCGCAGAATGCGGCGGGGGTGGCGTATCGGCCGCCGAAACCGACATCTGCACGCCGACGGCAAAAGCCAGGCTGCTGAAGAGCGGCCAGCTGATCCCGCCGAAGTCGGCTCCGCCGCGGGTCAAAGCAGTGATCGCTGCCGCCAACAAGATCCGCACCAAGCCCTACGTCTGGGGCGGCGGGCACGCCCGCTGGTGGGATCGCGGCTACGACTGCTCCGGCTCCGTCAGCTTCGCGCTGCACGGCGGCAAGTTCCTCGAAAGCCCGTTGCCATCAGGCCCGATGGAGAGCTGGGGCCTGGCCGGCAAAGGACGCTGGATCACCGTCTACGCCAACGCCGGACACGCCTACGCGGTGATCGCCGGCGTCCGCTGGGACACCTCGGGCGACTCCAGCGGCACCGGCCCGCGCTGGCACGCGGACCTGCGTGACAACGTGGGTTACGTCGCCAGGCACCCAGCCGGCTTCTGAGCGGGCGAAGAGGCCGTACTCCACCCCGGCCAACCGGCCGGGGTGAGACTGTCCTTGATTTCCTCGACCGCTCGGATAACGTTTTCGTGTAGCTGCTACACCCGACATCCGCCTCACCGAGCTCTCCAAGCGCTATGGGGACGTGGTCGCGGTTGCGGGAATCGACCTCGAGATCGAGGCGGGCGAGTTCTTCACGATGCTCGGCCCCTCGGGCTCGGGCAAGACGACGACGCTGCGGATGATCGCCGGCTTCGAGGACCCGAGCGGGGGCAGGATCGAGTTGGCCGGCGAGGACGTGAGCGGGGTGCCTCCCTACGACAGGGCGGTCAACACCGTCTTCCAGGACTACGCGCTCTTCCCCCACATGACGGTGGGCGAAAACGTCGCCTACGGCCTGCGGATCGCGAAAGTGGCCAAGGCCGAGCGGGCCAAGCGCCGCGACGAGGCGCTGGAGATGGTCCGCCTGCCGGGCTACGGCGAGCGCAAGCCCGGCGAGCTTTCGGGCGGGCAGCGCCAGCGCGTCGCGTTGGCGCGGGCGATCGTCAACCGGCCCAGGGTGCTGCTGCTCGACGAGCCGCTCGGCGCCCTCGACCTGAAGCTGCGCGAGCAGATGCAGGTCGAGCTGAAGGCGATCCAGGGCGAGGTCGGCATCACCTTCGTCTACGTCACCCACGACCAGGACGAGGCGCTGACGATGAGCGACCGGATCGCCGTCTTCAACGACGGCCGAATCGAGCAGGTGAGTCCCCCGGTCGAGCTCTACGAGCGCCCGACCACCGAGTTCGTCGCCGGCTTCGTCGGCGTCTCCAACCTGCTCGAGCGCGACGGCACCCGCTTCACGATCCGTCCCGAGAAGATCCAGCTGGTCGATCCGGCGGCGGCGCCGAACGGGTTGCGCACGGAGCGCGGGCGGATCGCCGAGGTCGCCTACGCCGGCATGGTGACCCGCTACACGGTCGCGCTGGAGGCCGGCGGAGAGCTTCAGGTAATACGGCAGAACGTAGACGGAACGTCGCTCGACGAGTGGCGAGCCGAGCAGGGTAGGGAGGTCGTCGTCGGCTGGCGCCCGGAGCACACGGTCGCCGTCCGCAGCAGTTCGTCCACTACAGAGGAGGAATCATCGTGAGAACGCACGCAAACCCCGCGCGGACAGCGTGGCTTGTAATCGGAGGGCTGCTGGCGGTGATGCTCCTGCTCGCCGGCTGCGGTGGATCGAGCGACAACGAAAGCAGCGGCGAAGAGCTGCAGAAGCTCGGCAAGGGCGAGGGGCAGCTGAACCTGATCTCCTGGGCCGGCTACGTCGAACCGGAATGGACCAGGCCCTTCGAACAGAAGACCGGCTGCAAGGTCAACGACAAGGTCGCCGGCACGTCCGACGAAATGGTGCAGTTGATGCGGACCGGCGAATACGACGGGGTCTCCGCCTCGGGCAACGCCACCGCCCGGCTGGTAGAAGGCAACGACGTCGACCCGGTCAACGTCAGCCTCGTCCCGAACTACAAGACCGTCTTCTCCGACCTCAAGAACCAGCCCTACAACACCTTCGACGGCCAGCCATACGGCATACCCCATGGCCGCGGAGCGAACCTGCTGATGTGGAACAGCGACTCGGTGAAGCCCGAACCGAAGTCCTGGAACGTCACGCTCGACCCCGAAGTCGCCTCCAAGTACAAGGGCAAGATCAGCCAGTACGACGACCCGATGTCGATCGCCGAAGCGGCGGTCTACCTGAAGGCGCACAACCCCGATCTTGGGATCGAAGATCCCTACGAGCTGAACGAAGAACAGTTCGAAGCGGCGGTCCAGCTGATGAAAGAACAGCGGCCAATGGTCGGCGAATACTGGTCGGAAGCCGAAAAGCAGATCTCGTCCTTTGCCAGCGGAGACATTCAGGTCGGCACGACCTGGCAGTACCAGTACTTCCTGCTCAAGGAAGAAGGCAAGCCGGTGGCGGCCAGCCCGGCGAGCCAGGGCTTCCTGCCCGAAGAGGGCGCGACGGGATGGTCCGACACCTGGATGATCAGCTCCGAAGCGGCGCATCCCAATTGCATGTACATGTGGATGAACTGGATCATCGAACCGAAGGCGAACGCCCAGGTGGCGGAATACTTCGGCGAGGCGCCGGCCCAGGAACTGGCTTGCGAAAAAACCGCAAACCCGAACTTCTGCGCTGAATACCACGCGGAAGAACCCAATTTCTGGAAGCGCGTCTACTACTGGAAGACCCCGCTCGCCGACTGCGGGAACGGGTCCGAAGACTGCAAGGACTACAACGACTGGGTCCAGGCCTGGACCTCGATCAAGGGTTGAGCCGCCGGCTCGCCAAGCTGTTCCACGGGCGCCCCCGCCTTCAGGCGGGGGCGCTCCTGGCGGGCCCTGCCGGCTGGCTGGTCGTCGGCTACCTCGGCTCGCTGGCCCTCCTCCTCGTCGCCTCGCTGTGGTCGGTCAACGCCGTCAGCGGCGAACTCGAGAAAAGCCTCAGCTTCGAAAACTTCGAAATTCTCTTCAACGAACCGGTCTACCGCGACATCATCGGTCGCACCGTTCTGATCGCGGCGCTGGTGACGATCACGGACGCGGTCCTCGCCTTCCCAATTGCCTTCTACATGGCCAAGGTCGCGAGTCGCCGAACCAAGGCGATCCTCGTCGTCGCCGTGCTGATCCCACTCTGGTCGAGCTACCTGGTCAAGGTCCTCTCCTGGCGCAACATGATCGGCGGCGGGGGGCTGATCGATTGGGTCCTCGAACCGCTCGGCCTCAACGGGCCCGGCTACGGCAATACCGCGGTCTGGCTGGTGATGAGCTACCTCTGGCTGCCGTACATGATCCTGCCGATCTTCGCCGGGCTGGAGCGCATCCCGAACTCGTTGATCAGCGCCTCCGAGGACCTCGGCGCCAAGCCCTTCGCCACCTTCCGCCGAGTGATCCTGCCGCTCTCCTTCCCCGCCGTCGTCGCCGGCTCGATCTTCACCTTTGCCCTCACCCTCGGCGACTACATCACACCCAAGCTGGTCTCCAACAACCAGTTCATCGGCAACGTCGTCTTCAACAACATCTCCAACAACCTGCCCTTCGCCGCGGCACTGGCGCTGGTACCGATCGTGGTGATGGTCGGCTACCTGCTCGTCGCGCGAAAGCTGGGCGCCTTCGAGCACGTATAGGAGAACGGTGAGGCTCTCGAGACGATCCACGATCCTGCTCCGCGTCGCGATCGGCGCGGGGCTCGCATTCATCTACATCCCACTGATCGTCCTCGGGATCTACGCCTTCAACTCGAGCAGGATCCTCGAATGGCCGCCGCCCGGCTTCACCTTCGAGTGGTTCCCGAAGGCGATCGAAAGCACGGCGCGCGACGCCTTCTGGACCTCGATCAAGGTCGGGCTCGCCGCCACCGCGATCGCCCTGGTCCTCGGGACGCTCGCCTCGCTGGCCGTCGCCAGGCACCGCTTCTTCGGCCGCGAGACGATCTCCTTCCTCGTCATCCTGCCGATCGCCCTGCCGGGGATCGTCACAGGGGTGGCGCTCAACAACACCTTCACCCAGGTGTTCGGCATCGACCTCTCGCTGTTCACCGTGATCGTCGCCCACGCCACCTTCTGCATAGTCGTCGTCTACAACAACTCGATCGCGCGCCTGCGCAGGATGTCCTCCTCCTTCGAGGAGGCCTCAGCCGACCTCGGCGCCGACACCTGGCAGACCTTCCGCTACGTCACGCTCCCCAACATGCGCTCGGCGCTGGGCGCCGGCGGGCTGCTCGCCTTCGGCCTCTCCTTCGACGAGATCATCGTCACCACGTTCACGATCGGGGCCGGAGAACAGACCCTCCCCTACTGGATCTTCAGCAACCTCTTCCGCGCCCAGGAGCGCCCGATCGTCAACGCCGTCGCCGTGATCGTCGTGCTGATCTCGATCGTCCCCGTATACCTCGCATACCGCCTCACCCGCGAGGAGGACGGCGGCACGTCCGCGATCCGCGGCGGTCGCATCGAGGGTGGCGGCGTCGAGACCGAGGCAACCGCCGTTCCCTGAACTCAACTGGCGACGCCGGCCTGCCGATGAGGAAACGGTGCGACCCATGCGCGCAAACCTCCTCGCTGCGATCGCCGCCGTCCTGCCGCTGGTGGCGATCTGCGCCGTCTCGGTGGCCCACGCGGAGCCCGGCAGCGCCACCGCACGCGCATCGGTGGTCGGCGGCAAGGAAGCCACGCAGGGCGCCTATCCCTGGATGGCGTTCGTCGTCGCCTCCGAAGGAGGGGAACTCTTCACCTGCACCGGGACCGTCATCGCTCCCAAGGTGGTCCTCACCGCCGCCCACTGCACGCTGAACGAGGAAACGGGCGCCATGCGAAGCGCGGCCGCCTACAGCATCGTCACCGGCGTCGTCAACTGGACCTCGCCCGAACGGACGGTGTCGACCGTCGCTCGGCTTGTCCCCTACCCGAAGTTCGCCGCCGGAACGTCGCGCAACGACTTCGGCGACGCCGCCCTGCTCGCCCTGACGGCACCGGTGGCCGCTCCGGCGATACCCCTGGCCAAGAGCCCACGCTTCGTGCGCCTGGGCACACGAGCGCGGATCGCGGGGTGGGGGATGACGAGCATCGAACAGAGGGTTCCCACCGAATCGCTGATGTGGACGAAGACGGTCGTCGACAGCTCGCGCTGCGAAGGACTTTGGGGACGCGTCTGCGTCGTCGATTTCCCGAAGTTCGCCTCGGGAGCCTGCTTCGGAGACTCCGGCGGGCCGCTCTTCGCCCACGATTCCAAACGCGGCTGGATCGAGTTCGGCATCACAGAGGGCGGCTTCGACGGCTGCACGACCCGCCGCCCCCAGATCTACACGCGCACGGACCCGCTGGCGAAATGGATCGCCGGCCGGGTCGCGAAGATCGAAGCCGGCTGACGTTCCGCTAGAGCGGGATGTTGCCGTGCTTGCGCTTCGGCTGGGCGACGCGCTTGCTCTGCAGCATGCGCAGTGCCCGGATCAGCTTCGGCCGGGTCTGGCGCGGCTCGATCACGTCGTCGATGTAGCCGCGCTCGGCCGCCGAGTAGGGGTTGGCGAAGTGCGCCTTGTAATCGTCGATCAGCTTCTGGCGGCGCTCGTCGGGTGTCGGCGAGGAGCCGATGTCCTTGCGGTAGATGATGTTGACCGCGCCCTCCGGCCCCATCACCGCGACCTCGGCGGTCGGCCAGGCGACGTTGTAGTCGGCCAGCATGTGCTTCGAGTTCATCACGTCATAGGCGCCGCCGTAGGCCTTGCGGGTGACGACGGTGAGCTTCGGCACCGTCGCCTCGGTGAAGGCGTAGAGCAGCTTGGCACCGTGACGGATGATCCCGTTCCACTCCTGGTCGGTGCCGGGCAGGAAACCGGGCACGTCGGTGAATGTGAGGATCGGGACGTTGTAGGCGTCGCAGGTGCGGACGAAGCGGGCCGCCTTCTCGGAAGCCTCGATGTCGAGCACGCCGGCGAGGAAGGCCGGCTGGTTGCCGACGATTCCGACCGGGAAGCCATCGAGCCGCGAGAAGCCGCAGACGATGTTCTTGGCGAAGTGCTCGTGGACCTCGAAGAACTCGCCGTCGTCGACCACCCGCGAGATCACCTCGCGCATGTCGTAGGGCTTGGAGGGGTCGTCGGGGACGAGCGTGTCGAGCTCCTCGTCTTCGCGCTCGGGATCGTCCTCGGGCTGGAAGCGGGGCGGCGCCTCGAGGTTGTTAGAGGGCAGGAAGCCCATCAGATAGCGCACGTCCTCGAGGCAGCTCTCCTCGTCCTCGGAGGCGAAATGGGCGACACCCGACTTCGAGTTGTGGCTCATCGCTCCGCCGAGCTCCTCGAACTCGACTTCCTCGCCGGTCACCGTCTTGATCACTTCCGGGCCGGTGATGAACATGTGCGAGGTCTCCTTGACCATGAAGATGAAGTCGGTCATCGCCGGCGAGTAGACGGCGCCGCCGGCGCAGGGCCCCATGATCAGGCTGATCTGCGGGATCACTCCCGAGCACTGGACGTTGCGGACGAAGACGTCGCCGTAGGCGCCGAGCGAGACGACGCCCTCCTGGATGCGGGCACCCCCCGAGTCGTTGATGCCGATCACCGGCGCGCCGACCTGGGCGGCGAGGTCCATCACCTTGCACATCTTCTCCGCCATCACCTCGCCGAGGCTGCCGCCGAAGACGGTGAAGTCCTGCGAGAAGACGAAGACCGTGCGGCCGTCGATCGTGCCGTGGCCGGTGACGACGGCGTCGCCCCAGGGCCGTTTCTTCTGCATCTCGAAGTCGTAGGTGCGGTGGCGGACGAAGACGTCGAGCTCCTCGAAGGAACCCGGGTCGAGCAGCTTCTCGACCCGCTCGCGGGCGGTCATCTTGCCCTTCGCGTGCTGCTTCTCCACCGCCTCTTCGGAGGCGGAGTGGATCGCTTCCTCGCGCAGCTCGCGCAGGTAGGCGAGCTTCTCCTCGTGGGTGATCGGGTTGCGTTCGCGCATCGGGGCGGGGAGTCTATTTGCACGTTGCCAAACTAGGAATTGATACTTCATCAGGTATCATCTCGGCGTGGACTCCCCTCAGACATTCCTCCGTCAAGCTAGGCTGGCGGCCGGCCTCTCGCAACGCGCTCTTGCCGCACGGGCCGACACTTCCCAACCGGCTATCGCCCGCTACGAGCGCGGAGTGACGACGCCCTCCTGGGAGACGCTGCAGCGCCTCGCGACGGCCTGCGGGCGCCGCCTGCGCCTCAGTGCCGAGATCGCAACCGATCCCCACGACGTCGAGCTGGCCGAGCAAATGCTCGAGCTCACGCCTTTGGAGCGGCTGAGAAGTCTCGCTCGCTATGCGCGCCTGCAGGAATCGGTCGCATGACGGAGTTCGATCCCGAGCGGTTGCTGGGTGCCCTCGTCGAGCACGAAGTCGAGTTCTACGTGATCGGTGCCGTGGCGGCCTGGCTGCAGGGCAGCCCAGTCGCCACCCTCGATCTCGACGTGATGCCCCGCCGCGATCTCGACAACGCAGACCGCCTGGCGGCGGCTCTCAACTCACTCGAGGCGCGACCCCCCGGTGAGAAGACGCCGGTCGAACTGGAAGGGGCCGACTTCCTCGGTTGGCAGGCACAGCGGTTCAAAACCGCCGCAGGCCCGCTCGACGTCGTCCCCCATGCCGCCGCCATCGGCGCCTTCGAGGACGTGGCGACCGTAAGCCTGGAGATAGGCGACTTCGCGATTCGAGCGATCACGATCGACGAGGTGATCGCCTCGAAGGAAGAGTTGGGGCGACCCAAGGACGCAGCCGCCCTGCCTGCGCTCTATGCAGCGCGGGAGGCGCTCGAGCGCAGGCAGGATCGGAAAATGTCCTAGCGGCGGCTGCTTAGAGTTCGGCGCAGACTACGAAGGCCGTGATCGACCATTTTTTGCTCCCCGGTTCCTGGGGAAGCTCGCGGCCATAGGCGCTCCAGCCTGTGCGCACGCTTTTTTCGTCGATGAAGGGATTGGAGCCGGTCACGGCGACCTCTTCCAGTTCGCCGTTTACGCGGGCGCCGCCGCCGATCGCCTCCTTGCCAGGCGGGCAAAGGGCGGTGACTGTCTTCGCGTCTTCGCTGTCCACGCCGCTTTCGGCGTTGGCATAGGCCACGTTCTTGACCAGCTGGCCGAGGAAGTTGGGAGCTAGCTTGCTGCTGCTGACCGAGCCGGCCTTGATCTTCCCTTCGGTGACGACGCCGCCGCCGAGCTGTTCGGAGCGGACCGCGCCCTTGGCCAGCGCTTCAGTGCCGACGTTGCCCGCCGCGATCTTGCTCGAGATCACCGAGCGGTTGTGAAGCTTCGGCGCCGTCACCGCTCCGTTGTGCAGCTTCGGCGTCGTCACCACCCCGTTGCCGAGGTCCTTCGTCTTCACCTTGCTCTTCGCCGCGTAGGCGGCTCCTCCCAGGGCCAGGAACAGCGCAATGCACGACATCACGTTGGCGAAGGACAGGTGCTTCCTCAGCTGCTTCAACTCGCTCATCTCCTTTGAAGACGTTTTGGGGCTAGGCGAAGGGCTGCTTCCGGGGTTCGGCCAAGCCGTCCAGGATTCGCTCCAGGTCGGACTCGGCGAGCCCGGAACCCTCGCCGGCACGAACCGCGACGCGCGTGCCAAAGCCCTTCTCGGCCATCGAGACCTCGACTCCCTCGACGGCAGCGATCAGCTCTACCAGCTCGGGCTCGGACTTCATCAACGTCCGCGAGACCTCGATCATGGGCGCGATTTCTGCCCTTAGCGCGACGTTCCTGCCCGAAACGACGCGTGGGCAGGAACCTTCAGGGGGAGAATCGACGCCCTTCCGACATTGACCCACTTCAGGTGTGGTCAATGTCGGAAGGGCGTAACGACAAACGGAGTAGCCGGGCTTGGGAACTGGCTGGGAAGCAGCATGGAATAGTTGCCCGGCGTCAGCTCTTGGCACTCGGTTTCAACGCGCGGGAAATAGAGCATCGGGGTACGCGGGGCCGCCTCCATCCCGTGATGCCGGGGCCGGAGCCGCCCAAGACCGAACTTCCGGCCCCCAGGCTCGAGCGAGCGGTGAACGAGGCGGACAAGCTCGATCTGATCGATCCCGAGACGCTGCGATGTGCGCTTGACGGCTATATAGGTGAACCAGGCGTAAAGGCTCTTCGCGAGCTTCTCGACAAGCGGACGTTTCGGCTATCCGACTCCGATCTCGAGATCCTCTTCCGCCCCATCGCAGCAGCCGCCGGCCTTCCCCCGCCTCTGACAAAGCAGATGGTCAACAGCTTCGAGGTCGACTTCTTCTGGCCTGATCTGGGCTTGGTCGTCGAGACCGACGGGCTCCGTTACCACCGCACTCCGTCCACCCAGTCCCGCGACGCACGCCGCGACCGCGCCCACGTGCTCGCCGGCATGATCCCCTTGCGCTTCACGCATTACGAGATCCGCTACGAACGCTCCCGAGTCCGTCAGGAATTGACCCAGGCCGCCAACTCCCTGAGCGCCCAGCATTAGAAGAACGCGCCACCCTTGTACTCCCCAAATACGTCCCGCATCGCGCCGCAGACCTCGCCGATCGAGGCGTTGGCGGCGAGGGCGTCACGAATCGGCCCCAGCAGGTTGCCGTCGCCGCGGGCGACGTCGCGCAGGGACTCGAGCTTGGCGTCGACCGCGGCCTGGTCGCGCGACTCCTTGAAGGTCTTCAGCCGCGCCAGCTGACGCTCCTCGGCCTCGGGGTCGACGCGGAGGATGTCGACGTCGTCGACCTGGTCGGTGACGTACTTGTTCACGCCGACGACGATGTCCTGGCCCGACTTGTAGCGCTCGTGGTAGGAGAGCGCCGACTCCTCGATCTCGCGCTGCATGAACTCCAGCGCCTCGACCGAGCCACCCAGCTCCTCGACCTTCTCCATCAGCTCCCAGGCCCGCACTTCGACCTCGTCGGTGAGCGACTCGACGAAGTAGGAGCCGGCGAAGGGATCAACGGTGTCAGCGGCGCCCGACTCGTGCGCGATCACCTGCTGGGTGCGCAGGGCGATCCGCGCCGAGCGCTCGGTCGGCAGCGCCAGCGCCTCGTCGAAGCCGTTCGTGTGCAGGCTCTGAGTGCCCCCGCAAACGGCGGCAAAGCCCTGCAGGGCGACACGGATGATGTTGACCTCGGGCTGCTGGGCCTGCAGCGTCACGCCACCGGTCTGAGTGTGGAAGCGGATCTTCATCGAGCTCGGGTCCTGCGCCCCGAAGCGCTCACCGACGATCTTCGCCCACATCCGCCGCACCGCCCGGAACTTGGCGATCTCCTGGAAGACGTTGTTGTGGCCGTTGAAGAAGAAGGCGAGACGGGGGGCGAACTCGTCGATCGCCAGGCCGCGCTCGAGCGCGGCCTCGACGTAGGCGATCGCGTTGGAGAGCGTGAAGGCGACCTCCTGGACGGCCGAGCAGCCCTTCTCCCGTATGTGGTAGCCCGAGATCGAGATCGTGTTCCACTTCGGCACGTTCTCGCGGCAGTACTCGAAGATGTCGGTCGTCAGCCGCATCGTCGGCTCCGGCGGATAGATGTAGTTGCCGCGCGCCATGTACTCCTTGAGCACGTCGTTCTGGACCGTGCCGCGCAGCTTCTCGGAGGGCACGCCCTGTTCCTCGCCGACAAGCTCGTAGAGCAGCAGCAGGATCGCCGCCGGGGCGTTGATCGTCATCGAGGTCGAGACGCTGTCGAGCGGGATCTGGTCGAAGCAGATCCGCATGTCCTCGATCGTGTCGATCGGCACGCCGGTGCGGCCGACCTCGCCCTTGCAGAGCGGGTCGTCGGAGTCGCGGCCGAGCTGGGTCGGCAGGTCGAAGGCCATCGAGAGGCCGGTCGAGCCGTGCTCGATCAGGTAGCGGTAACGCTCGTTGGTGTCCTCGGGCGTGGCGAAGCCGGCGTACTGGCGCATCGTCCAGAGCCGGTCGCGGTACATGCCCTCGTGGATCCCCCGGGTGAACGGCGGCTCGCCGGGCTCGCCGAGGCGCTCCTCCAAGCCCGAAGCGACGTCGCTCTCGTCGTAGACGCGCTCGATCTCGATACCGGAGTCGGTGAAGACGCGCTCGTCTTCGGGACCGACGAGCGGCGCGATGCTGCGATGGGTCTCTTCGGTGGCCATGGCGCACAGGATATGGGGGCAAGGTCGCCGATGCGCCCTACCGGAACAATGCGGCCAAATACGGTTTGTGGGTGTAAATGCCGGGAATAACCTTGGCTGTAAATCACATGCCGTAAGTCGCCTAGGCAGCAGGGGGCGGCAGCTGAACGGAGGATCGAATGAACGAAGTGACCCAGCCAGTTAGGGCCCGGGGGATGATGCTGTCAGCGGTAGCTACGGTCGCCGCACTGGCTGCGTTGTTCGCCCTGGCGCCGTTCGCCTCGGCCGCCAGCGACCCGCTCGCCAGCGGCACGACCACGATCACCCTCAACAAGAACCTGTTCAAGAAGCTGAAGAAAAGCGGCACCAAGGTGATCAAGGTGAGCCCCGGGACGATCAAAGCCCGCAGGGTGACCCTGCCGGTCAGCGGTGGCTCGCTCGACCCGACCAACGGCCAGGGCGTCATCGAACACAACGGCGGGATCAAGTTCAAGCACGGCAAGAAGAGCGCCGTGGTCAAGCTGCTCGTGCTCGACACGACGAGCAAGTCGCTGAAGGCGAAGGTCGCCGGCAAGAGCATGAAGCTTGCTTCGGTGAGCGGCCTCAGCTCCGCCCGCAACGGCTTCGGCGCCAACGTCACGATCGGCTCGACGAAGCTGACGAGCAAGGCGGCCAAGCAGCTCAACAAGAAGCTCGGCTTCACCGGCAAGCAGGCCAAGAAGGCCCCGTTCAAGGGTGGTAAGGGCCTCGGTTCGGGACTCTCCGAAACGCAGCCGAAGACGGTCACCGTTCTGCCCGGCGGCAACGCGACACTGGCCACAAGCCTGGCAACCGACATCAAGCTCGCCAAAGTAGGCATCAAAATCGAAACGGTCGCGCCGGCGACCGAACCGGTACCGATTCCGCCGCCGTCCTACGCCTTCCCGATCAGCGGTGGCACGATCGCCCCGAACGCGGAAGGGGGCGTCCTGCAGACGACGGGTGGCCTGAGGCTGGTCCAGCAATTCGCACCAAGCGTCGAAACGAAGATGACGCTGAACGCGATCTGGGTCGACCTGGGGGCGAAGACCGCGACGGTCGAAGTGACGGTCGAATCGGAAGGCATCGACCCGAAACTGAACCTCGGGCCGCTGGGGCGCAGCTCGATCGCCAACATCAGCCTCACCGGCGCGACGGTGAAATCCGATCCGTCGGCGCGAACGGTCAGCGTCGAAAACGCCACCGCGACCCTCCAGGCCGTGACGGCGGAAACGCTGAACTCGGTGTTTGTCGGACCGTTCGAAGCGATCACCAAAACGAAAGCGGAACCCTTCGTAGAAGGTGACCCGCTCGGGACCTTCTCCTTCACGGCGCAGACGCAGTAGCGCTCTGACTGAGATTCGAGCTGAAAGGAGGGCGGCCAATGGCCGCCCTCCTTCGTTGACGAAGAGAACACGACCTTTGGTTGAAATTGCCAGTCCTGTTCTGTAGCTTCGCTCGACGGGAAGCAGCCAGATGGTGCAGGGCAATAACGACATTCCGCGGCTCCTACCGCCGTTCTGGCCGGTCGACGACCAGCACGGCGTCGGCCACGTGTGCCTCGAGGGTCAGCCCGCTTCCAACCCCGAGCAAGCGATGCCGATACTGGTCAAGCTGGCGGCGCTGAGCGAAGCGCTGCGCGGCATGCAGACCGTCGACGGAGCCTTCCTTTCCGAGCAGGCTGCTTCCGCCCTGCGAGGCGAGATGTCCGAGCTGCTGCTCGAACTTGCCGAGGTGGTGGACGAGGACAGCGCCGAGCTGATCCGAATGCGCGCCAAGGCCCTCTCAGGCACCGGCGACCACCGCGAGACCGTGATCGAGATCGCCCGCAAGAACGTCCAGCCGTCGCTGGAGATCGTCTGCGGGCAGCTCTGCACCTGGCGGATGAAGACTCGCGCCGGCCTGCACTCCTTCCTGGCGGCGTCCCGCGACGAGGAGAACCAGAAGCTGCTCGACGCCCTCGACGACTCACTCGAGGGAGCGCTCGACGCCCTGCGCGAGGGTATTGGCTCGAACGGCCTGCACGTGCCCTTCAAGCTGCCGATGAACGTCACCGACCTGCTGATCTCAGCCGGCGAGGCAGCGGGCCATCCCAAGCACTTCGCCTATTTCATGCCCGAGGACGAAGGGATCGACGGGCTGGCCCTAGAGGAGCAGCGCACCCTCTACATGCGCAACGTTCACATCGCCCGCTACCAGGTGATCACCATCCCGCTTGCCGAAGTGCTGCTCGACGGTCCGATGGCGCCGACCGAGACCCCGGTCGAGGACACGCTGATGCCGTGGATCCGGGGGCACGACCACGGTCATAACACGATCGTCCCCGAGACCGACTACGACAGCTGGATGAAGACGCTCGGGATCGAGCCGTTCATGGCGCTGCAGGAGGCGATCGCCGATGTCTACGGCTTCCTGATGACGATCTCCGAGCCCTGGCTCGAGATCTCCGGCGTCAGCCGCCTCGACATGTGCGCGACCCACATCGCCGAGGTGCTGCACTATCTGCGCCGCGGACCTGAGTTCTACGGCGACCCGGGCGCGGCCTACGTCGAACTCAGCTTCCTCGCCGAGAACGGCTACGTCGAGATCGACGGCGGCGGCAAGATCTCCTGGGACGAGGACAGCTTCTGCAGGGGGATGACGGCCCTCGCCGCCGCCCTCACCGAGTCGACGGTGGCCGCTCCCGACGAGCGCGGCTCCGAAGAACTGCTCGCCCGTTACGGCTGGCCGACCGAGACGGCGGCGATGCGGACCTGGACCAGGATGCGAGACGAGCTGGCAGGCGTGCCGACCTCGATCGCCTTCTACCGCCCGACGGACGGCGGCACCTCCGACAGCGCTGTCCACGCCGACGCAGTCCTCCAACAAAGCGCTTGAGCTGAGGTGGGGGCGGCGGGTATCGACTCGCCGGACACTCAGCGCGAAGCGCGTCCGCCGAGGTGGTGCCCGCCGCCCATCCCCGTCAGTCTGAAGCGCCGACCAGGCGCTCGACGCCGGAGCGCTCGATCGTCGTCTGCAAGCCGTCGCGCAGTTCGATCTCCGGCCCCCAACCGAGCAGGTCGCGGGCGCGGGCGATGTCCGGGCGGCGCTGCTGCGGATCGTCGGTGGGAAGCGGCTCGTAGACGATCTCCGAGCGCGAATCGGTCACCTCGATCACCGTCTTCGCCAACTCGAGCAGGGTGAACTCGTTCGGGTTGCCGATGTTGACCGGCGAGTGCACGTCGGACTCGGCGAGGGCGACGATCCCGCGGATCAGGTCGTCCACGTAACAGAAGCTGCGCGTCTGATCGCCGGCGCCGAAGACGGTAAGCGGGCGATCCTGCAGCGCCTGGCGCAGGAAGGTCGGAATCGCGCGGCCGTCATGGGCGCGCATGCGGGGCCCATAGGTGTTGAAGATGCGGACGATCGCCGTGTCGACGCCCTGCTGGCGGTGGTAGGCCATCGTCAGCGCCTCGGCGTAGCGCTTGGCCTCGTCGTAGACGCCACGCGGCCCGATCGGGTTGACGTGGCCCCAGTAGTCCTCCGCCTGCGGGTGTACCTGGGGGTCGCCGTAGACCTCGCTGGTCGAGGCGAGGAGGAAGCGTGCGCGCTTGAACTTGGCGACGCCGAGCATGTGGTGGGTGCCGTGCGAGCCGACCTTGAGCGTGTGCAGCGGCAGCCGCAGGTAGTCGATCGGGCTGGCCGGCGAGGCCAGGTGGTAGACGAAGTCGACGTCCTCGGGGATGTCGACCTGCTCGGTGATGTCGATGTTGCGGAACTCGAAGTTCGGGTCGCGGATGTGCTCGACGTTCTGCAGCGAGCCGGTCTCGAGGTTGTCGACGCAGATCACCCGGTGACCCTGCTCGAGCAGGCGGTCGCAGAGGTGCGAGCCGAGAAAGCCGGCGCCGCCGGTAACCACGCAGGTACTCATCGAACTGATGCTATCGGCCGCCCGGCGAAGAGCCCAGATGCAGGCAATCCCTGCAATTTGCGGACTAAGCGCCCGATCACCCGTCCAAGAGGGGGGAGAGACGGGGCGGGTGCGCCGATTGGCAGGACATGTTTGGGAGGGGGTCTTGAACCGGTTGGGAGATACGGAGCCGCGGCAGCTCGAAGACGCTCGCAAGCGCGCGGCGGTCGAGCTGATCGCCCGCTACGAGTCCGCGCTGCGCAAGACGGCGCAGCGCTACTCGCTCGACGCCGGCGACGCCGAGGACGCCTACCAGCGCGCCCTGGAGATCGTCCTGACCAAAGCGCCGACCACCGACTCCAACGAGCTGATCCGCTGGACCCAGACCGTGACGAAGCATGAGGCGCTGGCGGTGCGCCGCAGTCGTGAGCGGCTGCTCGGCCCTCGCCGGCCGGAGTGGCTGGAGGGCCCCGCGGTCGACCCGCTGGCCTCGCTGCCCTCGCGGGTCGAGGGGCCGGACGAGCAGGTCGAGCGACGCGAGGACGTCGCCCGCAGCCGCGAGGCCCTGCGGCGCCTGAAGCCGGCAGAGCTGCGCGCCCTCGGCCTGCTTGCCGAGGGCTATTCCTACGCTGAGATCGGCCGCCTGACCGGCTACAGCCAGACAAAAGTGAATCGCGTGCTCGCCGAGGGACGAAGTCGCTTCCGCGACTTCGTCTCCCGCAGCGAGGATGGGCGCCGCTGCCGCGAGCTGCGCCCCCTGCTTTCGACGTTTTGCGATGGCGAAGCCTCGATGGCGGATGCCGAGATCGTTCGCGAGCACCTGCGTGCCTGCGCCTCCTGCCGCAGCACGATGCGCGCCTACCGAGTGGCGCCGAGGCTGGCTGGCGCCCTGGTCCCGGCGCTCCTCCCCTCCCGCTCGCTGCTGGGACGCGTCCGCGACCTGCTGACGAGGGTCGCATCACAGGTCTCCGGGACGACGAAGGTGGTCACGGCGTGCGCGGCGGGCACGGCCGGCTGCGTCGCGATCGGCGTTCTGCCCGTGCCGTTCGCCCACGAGGCCCCGAGCGCCAGGCCGGCGATCGAGCGGACCCCTGAGACGTCGCGGGTCCCGGCAGGCAAGAACGTCGGGCTCGGGTCCAGGCAGGCGCGGAACGATCGCAAGCGCTCCGAGGCGGAGCGTCGCGCCGCGCCCGAAGACTCACCCGAGCCCCCGAGCCCGGTCATCGAAAGCGAAGCGCCCGAACCGGTCGAATACGAAACGGCTCCCGTCGAACCAGCTCCCGAGCCGGAAAGCTCGGGGGGCTCCGCCGCCGGGGAGTTCGGCCCGTGAAGACCTGGATCGCTCTCGCTCTCGCGGCCGCCGCCTTCCTTCCCTCCGCGGCCGGGGCAGCGGCGTTTCAGCCGATCGGGCTGAACGTCGACGGAGGCGAAGAAAACTGGCGCACCGAACCGAGCTTCGCCCTGCGCTGGAGCAACCCGCCCGGCGTCGCAGCAGTCCATTACCGGCTGCTCGACCCCACCGGGGAAGCCTCTCTGCAGGAAGCGAGGCTCGGCTGGCCGGCGACGTCGATCGATCACCTGGCAGTGCCCAACGCCGTCGGCGCCTACATCGCAGAGGTCTGGCTCGAGGACGGCATGGGCAACGAGGGCCCGGCGACGTCGGCGAGATTGCGCTTCGACGACACGCCGCCGGGCTCGGTCGCACCGCTGGAACCGGGAACGTGGATCGGTCGCGACGACTTTCCCCTGCAGCTTCGCCTCACCCATCCAGGCGTGCCGCTGCCGCTCTCCGGGATCCGCGGCTATGCGGTCTCGATCGACCGCGACCCAGACGGGGCGCCATGCGAAGGGGCAACCGGCTGCTCGGATGCCGAGACGGACCTGCAGGGCGGGATCGAGGCCGACACGCTGGAACTGGCCGACCTGCCCGAGGGGGTCGACTATGCCCATGCCGTCGCCGTCTCCGGTTCCTGGACCCGTTCGGCTACGGCGGGAAGCGCCACCCTGCGAGTCGACGAGACCTACCCGACGACGGAGCTCACCGGCGTTCCGGACGGCTGGTCACGAGCGCCGGTGAAACTCGTCGCCACGGCGACCGACGGGGCCGCGGGGATGTCCCAGGAAGAGGGCGTCCCGATGCCGTTCACGGCAATTCGGGTCGACGGCGGCGTGCCCCTCGTCTCGCCTGGCGAGAGGGCCTCGACGACCCTGATCGGCTCGGGAGCTCACATCGTCGCCTTTTATGCCCGGGATGCGGCGGGCAACGTCGACGACGGCAGTCTCGTCGGCGGGCTGCAGAACCCGCAGCCGCGCACAGAGACGGTCCGCATCGATCGCGACCCGCCGTTCCTGGCCTTCGCAAATGCTCAGGACCCGGCCCAGCCGGAGCGAATCGAGACACGTGTCGGCGACGCTCTCTCGGGGATCGACCCGGCAACGGGCGCCGAGATTGCGGTGCGTCCCGTGGGATCGGGTGCGTCCTTCGATCCCCTGCCCACCCAGCTTGCCGGCTCGACGATGAGCGCGCACTGGGATTCGGAGTCATACCCTTCTGGCGAGTACGAATTCCGCGCCGGCGCGTTCGACAGGGCGGGCAACCGAGCGTCGACTACCGCCCGCGCCAACGGAAGCGCGATGCGGCTGAGCAATCCACTCAAGACGCCGACGCGCCTGACGGCGGGCCTCTCGACACGAGGCCGCGCAGCACCGTGCCGGCGCTCGGTCAGCTTCGGCGGCGGGCTGCTGGTTGGACGTGGAGCGCCGTTGACGGGCGAGGTGGTCCGAGTGATCGAGCGCTTCGCGTCCGGTTCGCAGCATCGCGAGCACGTGATCAAAGTCCGTACAGGAGACGATGGAAGCTTCGGGATTCGCCTGCGACCGGGGCCGAGCCGTACGGTACGGGCGGTCTTCTCCTCGACGGATACCGAGCAGGGCAGCGAGAGTCCCAGCTCATATCTGGCGATGCGCCCCTGCGTATCGCTGCGGGTTTCCTCGCCGACGGCACGCATCGGCGGGCAACCCGTCGTCTTCAGCGGCAGGGTTCGGGCGCCGGGCGCCGGCGCTGCCAGCGGTCCCGTCCAGCTCCAGTTCCGCCTCCCGGGCCTGAGCTGGAGCGAGTTCCGAACCGTGCAGGCCGACGAGCACGGCAACTTCCGCTACGCCTACCGCTTCGCCGACGACGACAGCCGCGGCGTGCGCTTTCGTTTCAGAGCCTTCGTCGCGGCGCGAGCCGACTGGCCGTTCGTGCCAGCCGGCTCGCGGCCGGTCGAAGTACTGGGTCGCTGAGCCGCTCAGACGGGAAGGAGCTCGCGGGCCTTGCGTACGCGCTGCTCGAGCTCGTCGCGGTTGCGCTTCAGGGTCGTCTCCACCGTGCGCTGGCGCTTGCGCGCCTCGCGCTCGAAGCGGGCGCGGGTTTTGCGCGCCTCGGTGGTCGCCCGGCGACGGGCGGTTGTGCCCCGCCGCTCGGTCCTTTTGACCCGACGACGAAGCTCGCTGCGGTAGGACTTGAGCTGTTTTTCGGCGCCGGTCCGGCCGGTGAACGGCTCGACCAGCTCGGTGACCCGGTCGGCCACCGCGAGGACGGCGCCGACCGGAAGGTCGACGGCGGTCTCGGCGACGGTGCGAGCCTGATTTTTCTCGGCCGCCGGAGCTTTCGCTTTCGCTTGCGCGCCGTTGGCGCTCTTGCTCTGCGTTGGCATGGAGATTGATTCCCTTTCGGAGTGATTGCCTGCCTGGAGGTTCGCCAGTGTAGCGAACGTATGTTCTTGGCGAACGTGTGTTCTAAACCGGTTCGGCCGCCCGGTTACTCGGCGGTTCGCGCAATTGCGAGCCCGTGCTCGCCGGCGGCGGCGGCGATCGGGTAACGGGCCTCGAGCCCGAGGCCCGCCTGCTCGAGCGGGAGATCGCCGAAGGCGACCCGGCCGCCCGCCTCCCGGACGATCAACTGAGCGGCGGCGGCGTCGACCGACCGGCAGGGACGCAGGCTGAGCATCGCATCGAGCCGTCCGGCGGCGACGTAGGCCGCCGTGATCGCTATCGAGCCGACGACGCGCAGGCGGTAGACCTTCCCGGCGATCGCGCCGAGCGCCTCCAGCGCCCGTTCGGGCTCAGCGGCCTCGAGCCCGAGCAGCTCGAGCTTCTCCCGGTCCTCACCGACCTCGATCGGCACGCCGTCGAGCTTCGCACCGGCGCCGCGGCGGGCGACGAACTCCTCGCCGGCGCCGAAGTCGTAGACGTAGCCGAACCCGACGTCGGCCATCGAGGGACCGGAGGCGACGGCGATGCTGAGGCTGTGAGCGGGCAGCGTGCGCCTCGCGTTGAGCGAGCCGTCGATCGGGTCGATGACCACGCGCGCCGGGCCGGCCTCGCCGAAATGCACCTCCCCACGCTCCTCGGAGACGGCGACGAACGAGGCGCCTTCGCCGGCCAGCGCCTCCAGCTCGGTGAAGACGGCGTCCTCGCAGCGTCTGTCGATGACCAGTGTCCGATCGCCGCCCTCGCCGACGCCCTCGTAGACGGTGCGGGCCTCGATGCCCGCGACCTCCTCGAAGATCGCCCGCTGGGCGGCGACGATGCGCCGGCAGATTCCCGTCCAATCCGCGGAAAGAACATCCATCCGGCCCATCCTATGGAGGCTCTCCACCCGCTAGCGTTGGACCATGCTCGCCCTTGCAGAAGCTCAGGAGCGCGCCGTCAGACATGGAGATGGGCCACTGCTTCTCGTCGGAGCCCCCGGCACGGGCAAGACAGAGGCGCTCGCCCGCCGCTTCGCCCTCCTGATCGGGAGCGGCGTCGAGCCGGACCGCGTTCTCGTCTTCGCCTCCCACAGGGCCACCGCGCGTAACCTGCGCGCTCGCGTCGAGGAACTGCTCGGCGGCAGTGGCACCGAGCTCTGGGTCGGAACCTGGGGCGAAATCGGCGAGCAACTGCTTCGCGACTACGCGATCGCCGCGGGCCTCGACCCGTTCTTCGACGTCCTCGGCCCGGCTGAGCGGCTCGCGATCCTGCTCGACCGGATCGACGACCTGCCGCTGCGCAATCACGACATCCGCGGCAACCCGGCAGGCCTGCTCGCGCGACTGCTGCAACAGGTGGATGAGCTGAAGGCCGGCTCGGACCCGCCCGACCCCGACCTCGCCGAGTTCTGCGCCGCCCACGACCGCATCCTCGCCGAGTCCGGCAACCTCGATCGCGGCGACGTCTTCCTCCTGCTCGGCAAATTGCTTCATGAGCAGCCCGACATCTGCTCGCAGCTCGCGACTCACTTCGCCCACCTGATGGTCGACGAGTACGAGGACACGACCGCAGCACAGCGGGCCGTCCTGCGAGAGCTAAGCGCGACCAACCCGAATCACGTCTACGCGGAAGGCTTTTCGACCGCGGGTCCTGTTGCGGAAGGGGCGCTGGTCTTGGACGAGGTGTTTCGAACCCCGAGCGTGCGCCGGTGGGCCTGCACGAACGAGCGAGCGCAGGCCCAGGCGGTGGCCAGGGAGGCCGAGCGCCTGATCGCAGAAGGGGCGGCGCCCGAAGAGATCTGCGTACTCGTGGAGGATGCGACTGCGGACGGCGGGCCGGTCGCGGCGGCGATGGAGGAGCGGGAAATCCCGTTCCACCTCGCCGGACCCGCCGCGCTGTTCCAGCGCCCCGAGGTACGCGACGCGATCGCCTGGCTACGAGCCCTGGCCGACCCGGAAGACTCGGCGGCGGTGGCGAGGGCCCTGACGCGGCCGCCGGTCGAGCTGGGCTCGGCGGACCTGGCGCGGCTGACGACGATCGCCCGGCGCCGCAAGGTCGACATGGTCTCGGCCTGCGAGGCTGCCCTGGAGAGCCCGCAGATCCCCCCGGAGGGTCGCGAGCGCATCCAGTCCTTCCTCAAGCTCTACGGGGAAGCCTCGACGGCGATGGAGGAACGCCGGGCCGACGTCTTCGTCAGGCGGCTCGTCGAGCGGGTCGGATTGCGCCGCCAGCGCCTCTTCGCCGCCGAGCCCGAGGTGGCCGAGCGACTGCTCGGCCTCTCGCGGCTGGCCGAGCTGGCGGCTGTCTGGGCGCGACGGGAACCGCACGGCGCAACGCGTGATTTCGTCCGCTATCTGAGCGCGGTCGCCGAGGCGGGCGTCGAGCCCTCGGGCGGCGAGGAGCCCCCGTCTCCGGGGGTCGTCCAGGGGTTGGCGCAGGGAACCGCAAAGGGGACCGAGTTCGCCCACGTCTTCGCGCTTGACGTCGGCTCCGAGGACATAGGTGCTTGCGCGACCTTGACCCTCTCGCGACTTGCCGGCGAGGGCGAGCCCGCCGGCGAAGACGAGGAGGAGCACGAGGAGGAGCTGTTCGGGCCGGCCGAGGGACTGCATGCGACCTATCGCAAGCTGCGCGAGGAGGTGCTCGAGGCGTCATGGAGAGCGGGACGGGAGCTCTCCGAGCCGCGCCTCGACACCGTCGTCGACCTCAACAGGGCGATCGCCCGTCACCTCGAGCTGCTGAAGCTCGCCGCGCTGGCCCAGCGACCGGGAGAGGAGGCCACCGCCGAGGCGATCGAGGCGGTCAACGGACTCCTGCGGCAGGTGGCGACGCCGGAGCAGCAGGCGGAGCTGGACGCGTCCTCGCTGGACGTTTACCTGCTCGAGTCCGAGCGTGAGCGAGACGGCAGGCGCAGCCTGATCGCCGCCCGCCACGAACCCTCGCTGGAGAAATTCCTGCCCCGGCGCGGCGACGGCTCGCTCAGCCTCTCGGCCTCCGACCTCGACCTCTACCTGACCTGCCCGCTGAAGTACAAGTTCGCCCGCGTCTTCGGCATCCCGCAGGAGCCGACGATCAATCAGCGCTTCGGCATCCTCGTCCACAACGTCCTCGAGCGCTTCCACAAAGAGGGCGGCGAGGGTGGACTCGAGCGCCTGATGGAGCTCTTCCAGTCCGGCTGGCGCCGGACCGGCTTCGGCAGCAGCGACGACGAGCTGCAGTTCCGCGACCGCGCGCAGGAGGCGATGCGCCTCTACTGGGAACGCGAGCGGCAGAACGAGGGGGAGCCGCTCTGGCTGGAGCGCAAGTTCGACATCCGGATCGGCCCCCACCACGTGCGCGGCCGCGTCGACCGGGTCGATCGCCTGCCCGACGGCAGCCACGAGCTGATCGACTACAAGACCGGCGAACGCAAGAGCGAGGCGGAGCTGGAGAACGACCTGCAGCTGGCCCTCTACCGGCTCGCGGCGCGCGAAGCCTGGGACCTCGAGGTCGGCGCCGGCAGCTACTACTACGTGCTCGACGCCGAGAAGGTCGCCGCGCCGGTCAGGCCCGACGACGCCGAGCGGGTGGAGCGGACCGTGCTCGAAGTCGGGGAGGGTGTCACCAGCCAGGACTTCGAGCCGCGGCCCTCGCCGACCACCTGCGGCTGGTGCGACTACAGGCTCATCTGCCCGGCGGCGGAGAGTTAACCGGAGGCTGAGGGCGCGAAAACCAAGCAGGTCGGTGCCCGCAGGGAGCCCGAATAGCAGCGCTATTCGGGCGACCGAGGGTGCCGAGATGCGCCGGTTTGCAGCGTCCTCAGCCCTGGTTCCCCTGCTGGCGCAGGAACTGCTGAAAGTCGCGGGCGATCGAGTCGGCCGACGGCAGGTCCTCCGAGTCCTCGAGCTGGTCCTTCTGTTCGGACTCGATGCGGTCGACCAGCTCCTCGATCTCGGGGTTGGCGGCGATCGCCCGGTCGATCTGCTCCTCGAAGCTGGTCGCCTCCGCCTCCAGCTCACCGGCCTCGACGGCGATCCCGGTTAGGCCCTCGAGGCGCCGCAGCAGGGCGAGGGCGGCCTTCGGGTTCGGCACGGCGGCGACGTAGTGGGGAACGGCGGCCCAGAGCGAAGCCGAGGTCATCCCGACCTTGCGGCAGCAGTCGTGTACGACGCCGACGATCCCGGTCGGGCCCTCGTAGGTGGAGCGCTGCAGGTCGAGCTCCTCGACCAGCTCCTCGTCGGAGGCGAGGCCGGTGATCGGAACCGGAAGCGTGTGCGAGACCTCGGCTATGAGCGCCCCCATCGTCACCACCATCTCGACGCCGAGCGCGTCGGCGGCGGTCGCGATCGTCTCCGAGAAGGTGCGCCAGCGCAGGTTGGGCTCGGTGCCGTCGAGCAGGATCAGGTCGCGGTCGGCGTTGGGAACGCGAGCTGCGTAGAGGTCGTTCTGCGGCCAGTCGATGCGGCGGGCCTGGCCCTCGGTGAGGACGATCGTCGGCCGGGTCGACTGGAAGTCGAAGTAGTCCTCGGGATCGAGGTGGGCGACCTGCTCTGCGTCGAAGGCCTCGGCGACGGTGCCGAGGGCGGTCGAGGCGGCGCCGGCGGCGTCGTTCCAGCCGCGGAAGGAGCAGACGAGGATCGGCTGACGCAGCTGCGGAACTTCGACATCCCAGGTCAATGAATCCACGACCCTGAGACTACAGGCGGAGCTTTGGCTGCCCGGGAGGCGAGAGGTCGCTCAGGCAGGGCTCGAGAGCGCCCTGCGAACGAGGCCGAAAGCGACAAAGAGGGCGAGGGCCGCGAAGGCGAGTTCAAGCGCCCGCTCGGGGACGGCGTTGGAGGTGGCGACGCCGATCAGGACGCCGAGCGGCGAGAGGACGCCGATGACGAGGGCGTCGCGAAGACGGACGTTGCCGTAGGAGCGCTGGCGGATCGTGCCGACGAGGGCGACGATGACGATCATCAGCAGAGAGGTCGACTCGCCCTCGACCTGGCTCAGCCCGAGGAAGACCGTCAGGGCGGGGACGAAGAGGACGCCGCCGCCGACGCCGACGAGACCGCCGGCGAGGCCGCCCGCGGCGGCGATCAGGATGGCGAGGACCTCGTTCACGGGACTATCAGCTCAATCGCAATCGCGACGAGCAGCGCCGCGAAGAGCAGTGAGACGGCGCGCTGCGGGATGCGCTGCTGGATCGCCGTCCCGGCGATCACCCCGACTACCGCCGGAATCGAGAGCCAGAGGCCGGTGAGGACGTGGACGTTGCCGTAGATGCCCCCCTGGGCGATGGTGCCGAGCAGCCCGATGAGGACGATCGCAGCGAGGCTGGTGCCGGTCGCGAGCCGCTCGCCATAGCCGAACCAGAAGATCAGCAGGGGCACGATCACCGTGCCGCCGCCGACGCCGAAGAGGCCACTGAAGATGCCGGCCAGGGTGCCGATCGCGGCGAGCTTCAGCATGCGATGAGCAGGAGGAACCGGGGCGACGGCCATCGTGCCGCGATACTAGATGCAGTGTCTCGTGAATCTGAGACAGGGGACACCGCACGGCGCTCTGCCCTGGCGGTCCTGCGAGCCGACCCACGGCGGACCGCAATCCTCACCGACGTCGACGGCACCCTGGCGCCGATCGTCGAGCGCCCGGAGCAGGCGGCGGTGCCGGCGAAGGCGAGGGAGCTGCTCGAAACCCTCGGCGAGCGCTACGCCTTGGTCGGCTGCATCTCGGGCCGCCGTGCTGTCGAGGCGCGGCGGCTGGTCGGAGTCGAGAGCGTCGCCTACGCCGGCAACCACGGCTTCGAGCTGCTCTTGCCGGGCGAGGAAGAGCCGCGGCTGGACCCCGCCGTGACCGGTCGAGAGCGGGAGGCGGCGGACTTCCTCGACCTGCACGACGGGCCGGGGCTCGAGGTCGTCGGCCTGAGGGTCGAGGACAAGGGCCCGATCCAGGCGCTGCACTGGCGCGGTGCCGTGGACGAGCGCGCCGCCGAGGCCCGCGCCCACGAGATCGCCGCGCAGGCGGGCCGCGCCGGGCTCGAACCGCGCTGGGGACGCAAGGTCCTCGAGCTGCGGCCGGTCGGCGGCGGCGGCAAGGACGCCGCCGTGGGCGCACTGCTCGCCGAGGAGGACATCGCGGTGGCGGCATACGCGGGCGACGACCGCACCGACCTCGACGCCTGCCGGCGCCTGCACGAGCTGTGCGATGAGGGGCGCCTGCGAACAGCGATCTGCGTGGGCGTTCTCTCGGCCGAGGCACCGCCGGAGCTGGGCGAGGAAGCCGATCTCGTCGTCGACGGGCCCGAGGGCTGGCTCGAGTTGCTCGAAGAGCTGATGGCCTAGCGATGCCCTACTCGGACCTGCTGCGAGTCACCGTGCTGCTCACCGGCGGCGAGGCGACTGCGCTGGCGGCGATCACAGCGATTGCGGCCAACCGCGACAGCGACACGACGACCCTGGTCGTCGCCGCTGTCTGGTGGACCCTCGCCCTCGCCGTGGGCCTCTATCTCGGCCGGCCCCGGCGCGCGGCGGACGCGCTGCGCGACGGGCTCGCCCGGGCGCGGACAGCGACCTCGCTGCCCAGCGAGACCCCGAATCGCATCGCGCTCGCCCGTCTCTGGCCGATCGGGGCGACGGCGATCGCCGCCGGCGTCCTCGGCCTCCTCTTCCCCGGTGTCGCCGCGATCGGCGCCGGCTACGCCCTCCTCGTCTCGCTCGCCTGGCACTCGCGCGAGGCCGCAGTGCTGGCGATCGAGCAACGCGACGGAGTCAAGTTCTACGTCGTCCCGAACTCGGCCTTCAGGTCGATCCAGCTTGTGCGGACTCCGGGACTGAGAAGCTCGCGAAGCGCCTGAAATGGCCCGTAGCCGGTGAGTTCAGTGGGCGCTCTCAGGCGCCGCGAGTCTCGGGGCGGCCCAACCCAGGCGTTGGGGGCGGAGGGGTTTTCCCGCTGCCGGTCTGTGGCTTAGGTGCTTCGGCCATCGTTCAGAAGATGTTATCGCCCAGTAGAGCGGCCAAGGAAAGGACCTCGACCACGAGGGCAGTTGCGGCGACGGTGTAGCCCGGGTTAGCCGTCTGATCTTTCCGTCATTGGACTCCCAAAAGCGGTCGAGGTCATAAGCGAGACGCCGATAGACCTCAGGCATGTCGTCTCGAACGGCATAGAGGCCCTCGTACAGACCAGCTCCTGCCTCGGCGAAGATCAAGTTCTTCTTCGGCAGGAGGATGAAGACACAGGTGGCAATCGAGACCACGAATGCGACGAGAGCAGTGATCGCTAGACCACGAGGACTCGGGCTTTGAAATGCCTGCTGCCCGAGGAACGACGCAGCAAGCGATGAAGCAGCCAAAAGCACGCCGGTGCGAGTTCGCAGCTCTTCGATGAGGCCCTCCTGCTTGTCGAGACCGCGTAGCGCAGCCTCGTAGGCCAGTTTCTCGAACTCCCCCGCCATCTTGCCAAGCTAGCCGTCTGATCGGCGGAATGTTTTGTCTTCGGGCGCTCTCTATCGCTTCAGCAGCTTCTTGAACTCGCGCCAGCCGCGGGTGTTGGCGACTTTCTCCGACGTCAGCCAGGCGCGACGGGCGGTGGCGACCGCGTAGGCCATGTTGCCGAGGGTGTCGACGCCGTGGGCGTCGGTGTTGAGGACGATGGTTGCGCCGGCCTCGACGGCGAGGCGGGCGTGATGCTCGGAGAGGTCGCGGCGATTGGGATTGCCGTTGATCTCGAGCATCGTGCCGCTGCGGGCGGCAGCCTCGGCGACTGCCTCGACGTCGATTCCGTAAGGCTCCCTGCGGCCGATCAGGCGTCCCGTCAGGTGGCCGATGCAGTCGACGTGCGGGTTCTCGATCGCGGCCAGCGCCCGCTCGGTCATCGCCTTCTCGGAGATCGCGAAGGAGGTGTGGACGCTGGCAACCACCCAGTCGAGCGCTTCGAGCAGGTCCTCCGGGTAGTCGAGGCTTCCGTCGAGGCCGATGTTCACCTCCGAGCCGGCGAGCAGGCGGAAGCCCCGCTTGCCCTCGTTCCAGGCCGCGACCTCCGCCACGCGCTCCCAGAGGCGCTCGGCCGTGACGTGGTCGCCGAAGCCGTGGCTGGCCGAGTGGTCGGTGATCGCCATGTAGGCGTAGTCGCGCTCGCGTCCGGCCTCCGCCATCTCCTCCAGCGTGTTGCGCCCGTCGGAGAGCGTCGTGTGCGAGTGCAGGTCGCCGCGGACGTCGTCGATCGAGACGAGCCGCGGCAGCCTGCCTTCGCGGGCGGCCTTCAGCTCGCCGCGGCCCTCGCGCAGCTCGGGCTCGATGTAGGCGTAGCCGAGGCGCTCGTAGACGGCCTCCTCGTCGGCGCAGAGCTCGACCTCGCCGCTCTCGCTGTCCGTGATGCCGTGCTCGGAGACGGAGAGGCCGCGTGCCACCGCGTCCTCGCGCAGCTGCACGTTGTGGGCCTGCGAGCCGGTGAAGTGCTGGAGGAGGTTGCCGAAGGCGGCGGGCTCGACGATGCGCAGGTCGACCGAGATCCCGTTGTTGGTCTGGGCCCTGACGCCGTTCGGCCCCGGTTTGCCCGCCGCCGCGATCAGCGGGTCGTCGAGGAGGGCCTGGGCGAGCGCGGTCGGCTCCTCGGCCGTGGCGATCAGGTCTATGTCCTTGCAGGTCTCGGCCCAGCGGCGAACGGAGCCCGCCACCTCGACCCGCTCGGAGGCGGGATGCGCGCGCAGCGCCGCCGCCAGCTGCTCGGCGATCGGGCGGGCCATCGAGAGCAGCACGCGGCCGGCTCCGTCGTCGGGGTCGCCGATCCGCTCGAGGCCGGCGAGGACGTTCTCCTCGACCTTGGGGCCGAGCCCCTTGAGGACGCGGATGCGCTTCTCTTCGGCGGCCTTCTGCAGGTCCTTCAGCGAGGAGACGCCGAGCTCGTCGAAGAGCCGCCGCGCCGTCTTCGCCCCCACGCCGGGGACGCGCGTCACTTCGATCAGCGTCGGCGGGAACTTGGCCTTGAGCTTGACGGCGGCGGGGATCTCGCCGGTCGCCAGCAGGGCGTCGATCTTCTCGGCGAGCGTCTTGCCCACGCCGGGAATCTCCGCCGCCCGCCCGGCGGCGGCCAGCTCGGCGACGGAGACCGGGCTTTCGCGAATCGCCTTCGCCGCGGTGCCGTAGGCGAGCACCCGGTATTTGACCGCCCCGTCGAGCTCGTAGAGGACGCCCAGCTCTTCGAGGGCGGCGGCAATCTCGGCATTGGTCACGCCGAATAGCATCGCGCAGATGAGATCGACTGAGAGCGAGCGGGGACCGGCCTGGCTCGTCCTCCCCACCTACGAAGAGGCGGCCAACATCGAGCGCATCGTCGCCGAGACGCGGGTGAAGCTGCCCGAGTCGGCCCAGGTGCTGATCGTCGACGACAACTCACCCGACGGGACGGGTGAGATCGCCGAGCGGCTGGCCGGTGAAGAGGACACGGTGCACGTCCTGCACCGACCGGCGAAGGAAGGTCTCGGCCCCGCCTACATCGCCGGCTTCGAGCGGGCGCTGGCCGAGGGTGCGGGTCTGGTCATCGAGATGGACGCCGACTTCTCTCACGAGCCCGCGTACCTGCCGCGCCTGCTCGACGCGGCCGAGCACGCCGACCTGGTGCTCGGTTCGCGCTACGTCGACGGCGGCGGAGTCGCAGACTGGGGTCCGCTGCGTCAGACGATCAGCCGTGGCGGCAGCGCCTACTCGCGCCTCGTTCTCGGCCTCGACGTGCGCGACCTGACCGGCGGCTTCAAGTGCTTTCGCCGCGAGGTGCTGGAAGCGATCGACCTCGACGCGGTTCGCTCGCGCGGCTACGCCTTCCAGGTCGAGATGACCTACCGGGCGATCGAGCTCGACTTCCGCGTCGTCGAGGTGCCGATCGTCTTCCGCGACCGCCAGGACGGAAAGTCGAAGATGAGCCGCTCGATCGTGTGGGAGGCGATCTGGCGGGTACCCCTTCTACGCTTGGGCCGTTGAGACCCGCCGAAGGTCAGTCGCCAGATCGGAAGGGCCTCGCTATACTTTCTGAAGTATTGAGCGGCGAAACTCGATCCACAGGAGACCGATCCCAGTGACAGGCAAGCTCCACGACGTGACAGACGACACCTTCAAGTCCGAGGTGCTCGAGGCCGAGGGCCCCGTGCTCGTCGACTTCTGGGCCCCCTGGTGCGGCCCCTGCCGCGTCGTCCACCCGGTGCTCGAGGAGATCGACGCCGAGCGCGACGACCTGCGGATCGTCAGCATCAACGTCGACGAGAACCAGCAGACCGCGGCCCAGTACGAGGTCCTCTCGATCCCGACCCTGATCCTCTTCAAGGACGGGGCGATCGCCAAGAAGGTGGTCGGCGCGATGCCCAAGCGTCGCCTCGAGGCCGAGCTGGAGCCGGCGCTCGCCTAGCGAGCCGACAGGAGCGCGCGATGCCCTTCGTCCACGTCCACTGGTTCGAGGGCCGCTCCGACGAGCAGAAGGCGGAGATCGCCAAGCGGATCGAAGCGGCTCTCGTCGAGATTGCCGGCGCCGCCCCCGAGCACTGCTGGGTGAAGTTCTCGGACTCGAAGAAGACCGACTTCATCATCGGCCCGGCGGAGGGCCCTGAACGCGGGCGACGGTGATTCGTAGCTCGCGGTTATCGATGCGAACGGGAGCGGCCTCGACAGCGTCGTAGGCGACGGAGGTGGCGAGGACCTCGGCGGCAATGTAGGGCTCGTGAGCCTGGGCGGCGGCGAGCAGCTCTTCGTCGCCGCCGAGCGAGAGCTCGATGCGGTCGGAGATGTCGAGACCGGCGGCCTTGCGGGCGTTCTGCACGGCGTGGACGATCTCGCGGGCGAGGCCCTCGCGGCGCAGCTCCTCGTCGAGCTCGAGCTGCAGGGCGACGGCGTGGCCGGCCTCCGCTTCGACCTCGTAACCGTCCAGCGGCTGCAGCGAGAGCGTCACCTCGTCGGTGCCGAGCGTGTGGTCGCTGCCCTCGACGTTGATGCCGATCTCACCACCGTTGCCCATCACCTCGGCGACGTGCTTTGGATCGAGCGCTTCGACCGCGGCGGCGACCTGGGGCATACGCTTGCCGAAGCGCGGCCCAAGCGCACGGTAGTTGGGCTTGACCTCGTAGCTGACCAGGTCCGCCTCCTCTGAGACGAAATCGAGCTCCTTGACGTTGAGCTCGGCGGTGACGAGGTCGGCGCGGGCGGAGATCGCCTCGCGTTCAGCGTCGTTGGCGACGATCACGGCGCGGCGCAGCGGCTGGCGCACCTTGACCTTGGCCTGGGCGCGGGCGGCGCGTCCGAGCTCGACGGTGAGCCGCACAGCGTCCATCGCCGCCTCGAGCTCCGGATCGGCGAGGGCCGGGTCGAGTTCAGGGAAGTCCCGCAGGTGAATTGAGTCGGGCTGCTCGCCGAACTCCTCTCCCTCGCCACCGACGAGGTTGGCGTGGATCTCGTCGGCGAGGAACGGAGTGAAGGGAGCGAGCAGGGCGGCGACCTCGAGCAGGCAATGGCGCAGGGTCGCAAACGCGGCCCTGTCGCCCTCCCAGAAGCGCCGCCGCGAGAGCCGCACGTACCAGTTGGAGAGCTCCTCGACGTACTCTGCGATCGCCCGGCCCGCAGCCGTGCAGTCGAAGGCGTCCATCCGCTCGCGGACGATCGAGATCGTCGACTGCAGCTTCGAGAGCGCCCAGCGGTCGAGGTCCTCGGCGGGGGCGAGCTCACCCTCGAAGTCCCCCGGCCCGAGGTTCTCCGCGTTCGCGTAGAGCACCCAGAACGAGTACGTGTTCCAGAGCGTGAGCAGGAACTGGCGCACCGATTCGCCGACCGTGTCGACCGAGAAGCGGTAGCCCGACCAGGGCTGCTGCGCGGTCAGGTAGTACCAGCGGAAGGCATCGGCGCCGTGGGCGGAGATCACGTCCCAAGGCTCGACCACGTTGCCCTTGCTCTTCGACATCTTCTGCCCCTCGGGGTCGAGGATCAGGCCGAGGCAGACGCAGTTGCGGTAGCTGGACTCGTCGAAGAGCAGCGTCGACTCGGCCAGCAGCGTGTAGAACCAGCCGCGAGTCTGGTCGATCGCCTCGCAGATGAAGTCGGCCGGGAAGCGCTCCGCGAACAGCTCCTCGTTCTCGAACGGGTAGTGGAACTGGGCGAAGGGCATCGCCCCGCTGTCGTACCAGGTGTCGATCACCGACTCGACCCGACGCATCTCGCCTCCGCCACACTTGGCGCAATCGAGCACGACCTCATCGACGTAGGGCCGGTGCAGGTCCTCCGGCACCTCGCCGCGGGCGCGCTCGCGCAACTCGGCGACCGAGCCGGCGCAATACGTCTCCGTGCAGCCACCGGAGGTGCAGCGCCAGATCGGCAGCGGTGTGCCCCAATAGCGGTCGCGGGAGAGCGCCCAGTCGACGTTGTTCTCCAGCCACTTGCCGAAGCGGCCCTGCTTGATGTGCTCGGGATGCCAGCCGATCGTCTCGTTGTTGGCCAGCAGCCGGTCCTTGGCCTCGGCGGTCTTCACGTACCAGCTCGACTTGGCGTAGTAGAGGAGCGGCGTGCCGCAGCGCCAGCAGTGCGGATAGGCGTGCTCGTAGATCTCCTCGCGGTAGAGCAGGCCGCGCCGACCGAGGTCGCGTATCAGCCGCTCGGTCACCTCCGGGTCCTTGACCAGCTCTCCCTCGAAGCCGCTGACGCGGCGGTCGAAGCGACCGTCGAGGCCGACCGGGTTGAAGAGGGTGCCGGCAACCTTCGGATCGAAGATGCCGTTCTCGGCGGCGACCTTGAAGTCGTCCTCGCCGAAGGCGGGGGCGATGTGGACGAGGCCGGTGCCGTCCTCGGTGGTGACGAAGTCGCCGGCGACGATCTTGAAGGCGTTCGCCGGGACCTCCTCGAGCTCGAAGACCGGGCCCGCGTATGCGCGGTCGATGAGGTCCGAGCCGACCATCCGCTCGAGCGGCTCGGCCTCCTCACCCAGCACCTTCTCCAGCAGCGGCTCGGCGACGATCAGGGTCTCGCCCTCGACCCGCGCCTTCACATAGGCCACCTCCGGCGCGACGGCGACGGCGACGTTGCCGGGCAGCGTCCAGGGAGTCGTCGTCCAGACGAGCAGCGACTCGCCGGTCTCGCTCCCGTCCTCGGCGAGAAGCGGGAAGCGCACGTAGATCGAGGGATCTTCGACGTCCTCGTAGCCGAGCGCGACCTCATGCGAGGAGAGCGCCGTGCCGCAACGCGGGCAGTAGGGGACGACCTTGTGGCCCTCATAGAGGCGATCCTCGTCCCAGAGCCGGCGCAGCGACCACCAGACCGACTCGATGTAGTCGTCCTCGAGCGTGACATAGGGGTCGTCGAGGTCGATCCAGAAGCCGATCCGCTCGGTCAGCCGGTTCCACTCCTCGACGTATTCGAAGACCGACTCGCGGCAGCGGGCGTTGAACTTGTCGATCCCGTAGTCCTCGATCTCCTGCTTGGAGGAGATGCCGAGCTGCTTCTCGACCTCGAGCTCGACCGGCAGACCATGGCAGTCCCAGCCGGCCTTGCGCGGCACCCGGTAGCCGCACATCGCCTTGTAGCGGGGATAGACGTCCTTGAAGACGCGGGAGAGGACGTGGTGGGAGCCGGGGCGTCCATTTGCTGTCGGCGGCCCCTCGTAGAAGCTCCAGATCTGGGCGTCCTCGCGTTGAGTGAGCGAACGGTGGAAGACGTCGCCCTCGCGCCAGCGCTCGAGCACGCGCTCCTCGAGCTCGGGGAAGGACTGCCTGGTGTCGACTGGCTTGAAGCCGGGCATGAGCAGGTGATTCTAGGAGCGGGTACGCTCCTCGCCGCATGCCCCTCTATGACGTGAACGGCAAGGTGGCGCTGATCACCGGCGGCGCCCGCGGGATCGGCTACGAGACGGCGCGGCAGTTGCACCAGCGCGGCGCCTCGGTCGCGCTCCTCGACGTCGACGCCGACGAGGTGCGCGAGGCGGCAGAGCGGATCGGCGAGCGAACGATCGGAATCGTCGCCGACGTCACCGACGCGGGGGCGATGCGGGCAGCGGTGGCGGAGACGGTCGAGCGCTTCGGCGGCCTCGACATCGCGATGGCCAACGCCGGGATCGCCCCCCCGACGACGACCACGATCCGCATGGTCTCCGGCGAGGAGTGGGAGCGGGTGATCGACATCAACCTGCTCGGCGTCTGGCACACGGTGCGCGCGGCGCTGCCCCAGGTGGCCGAGCGCAAGGGGCACATCGTCGTCGTCTCCTCCGCCTACGCGATCGCCAACGGCATGCTCAGCAGCGCCTACGCAGTGGCGAAGTCGGGGGTCGAGGCCTTCGGTCGTTCGCTGCGAACCGAGCTGGCGCCGCTCGGGGCCAGCGCCGGCGTCGCCTACTTCGGCTGGGTCGACACGAAGCTCGTCCAGGACGCCTTCGCCAAGCCGGGGGCGGATCGGCTCGAGAAAACCGTCCCCGCGTTCCTCTTGAAGCGGATCACGCCGGCCGAGGCCGGCGCCTCCGTCGTGCGCGGGATCGAAGAGCGGGCGCCGCGCACCTTCGCGCCGAAGTGGTGGCGCTACGTCTCCGCCGTGCGCGGCCTGCTCAACCCACTCTTCGACAAGCGCGCCGATCGCGACCCGCGCGTCCGCGAGGCGATCCTCGACGCGGAGGCGCGCTCGGCCGAGGGCACCACGAGCGAGACCTCAGCCACCGCCGGCTGAGTTTTTGCTCATCGCGTCAGCCGCTCGAGCAGGCAGACGACCGACTCGTAGGGCTCGCCGGTCGCGCGGGTCATCCCGATCTCGCAGGTGCGATTGCTGGAAAGGCGAGCATCGAAGCTGCGGCCGGCCAACTCCTCGACCTGGGGACGGGTCGCGGATGCGGTCAGCTCCGGGTGCGAGATGCCGCGATCGCCGGCGAAGCCGCAGCAGGTAGCCGAGGGGGCGACGTAGACCTCCTCGGCCAGGGCAGCGGTAAGGGAGCGAAGCCGCGGCGCCAGGCCCATGTGGCGGGTGGCACAGGTCGGGTGGGCGGTCGCCGAAGCGACCTTGCGGCCAATCTGCAGATTCGGCAGCAAGCGGTCGTGAGCCCAGGCGACCGAGTCGAGGATCTCCAACGCCGCAAACCGCTCGACGTTCTCCTCATAGAGAACGCCATCGCCCGGTTCGGCGACCGCCTGGGTACAGGAGGCGGCGTCGATCACCACCGGCAGCTCGCCCTCGCCGCTCCAGCGCCAGAGGCTCTCTACCATCGCGTTCGCCTTCTGCGCGTGTGCCTCCGAGTAGCCCTTCGAGCCGAAGGGCAGCCCGCAGCAGCTGCCGGCGACGTCGGCGGGGATCCAGACCGGCAGGCCGGCCCGTCGCGAGACCTCGACCATCGCCTCGATCGGCGAACCGCCGAAGATGCGGTTGGTGCAGGAGGGGACGTAGACCGCGGCGGCGCCCTCGCGCTCGGTCCCCGGGAGTTGCCCCGAGGCCGGCCCGGGAAGCCCCTTGCCGCGCTTCGTCCGCCGCGCCAGCGGCCCGCCGAGCCGCAGGCCAGCCCGGGCGGCGCCTTCGACCGTGTGCCAGCGCTTCGCCGCTCCCAGCGCCCTCCGCTCGGCCCGCGGCGAGTGCGCCTCCTTCCTCAATTCCTTGACCAGGGCGCCGGTGTCGATCCCAACCGGGCAGGCGAGCTGGCAGGAACCGTCGGCGGCGCAGGTCTCGAGCGAGTCGTACTCCTGCTCCTCGAGCAGGGCGCGGCGCAGCGGCGAGCCCTCGGGCTGACGGACGATCTCGCGCCGCAGGACGATCCGCTGGCGCGGCGTCGTCGTCAGGTTGCGGCTCGGGCAGACCGGCTCGCAGAAGCCGCACTCGACACAAGTTGCTGCCTCCTGCTCGATCGGCGGCGTCGTCTTCAGGTTGCGCAGGTGGACTTCGGGATCGCGGTTGAGGACCACTCCGGGGGCAAGCACCCCGTCCGGGTCGGCGAGCTGCTTCACCCGCCACATCAGCTCGGTCGCCTTCTCCCCCCACTCGCGCTCGACATACGGAGCCATGTTGATCCCGGTGCCGTGCTCGGCCTTGAGCGAGCCGTCGTACTTGCCGACGACCAGCTCGACCAGCTTCGCCATGAAGGCCTCGTATCGCTCGAGGTCCTCCTGCTTGGCGAAGTCCGGGGTGAGCATGAAGTGCAGGTTGCCGGCCGAGGCGTGCCCGGCAACGCCGGGCAGGAAGCCGTGCTCGCCGAGCAGCGCCTGCAGGTCGCGAGCTCCTTCGGCGATCTGCTCGGGCGGCACGCAGACGTCCTCGACGATCAGCGCCGTGCCGGGGATGCGCACCCGGCCGACGAGGCCGTGCAGGCCCTCGCGCACGCGCCAGGCCAGCTCGATCTCCTCGGCGTCACGGGTGAAATCGACCGGACGGATGACCTCGCGCCCGGCGAGGATCTCCCCCGCCCGTTCGACGTGGGCGTCGAGAGCGGCGTCGTCGTCGGCGCCGTACTCGACCAGCAGCACCGCCGACTCGGGCGGCAGCTCCTTCCACTCCTCCGGTGCGCCGACCATGTTCCAGGCAGCGGTGATCAGCGCCGGGGCGACCATCAGCTCGACCGCGGTCGCGCCGGAATCGACGAAGTCGCGAACCGGCGCGACCGCCTCGTCGATGCCGGGGAAGTGGATCCAGGCCGTCGTCGTGCGAGCCGGAACCGGGACGGTCTCGAAAACCGCCTCGGCGACGAAGGCGAGCGTGCCCTCCGAGCCGACGACGAGGCGGCGGAAGATCTCCAGCGGCTCGTCGGCGTCGAGGAAGGCGCAGAGGCGGTAGCCGGTCGTGTTCTTGATCGCGAACTTACGGCGGATGCGCTCGCTGAGCTCGGCGTCGGCGCGGATCTCGTCGCGGATCGCGGCGAGGCCGGCGGCCAGCTCGGGCTCCTCGGCCGCGAAGCGCTCGGCGGCGCCGGGTTCGGCGGTGTCGATCGTCGTCCCCGAAGGCAGCACCAGCGTCATCGAGCGCAGCGTCGAGTAGGAGTCCTTGGTCACCCCGCAACGCATCCCACCCGAGTTGTTGGCGATTACGCCGCCGACACATGCGATGTCGGTGCTGGCCGGGTCGGGGCCGAGCTTGCGACCGTAGGAGGCGAGCACGCGGTTGGCGTGGCCGAGCACGGTGCCCGGCTTGACCCGCACGCGTACTCCGTCATCCTCGACCGCGACGCCGCCGAAGTGGCGGCGCACGTCGACGAGGATGCCGTCGCTCTGCCCCTGGCCGTTGAGGCTGGTACCGCCGGCGCGGAAGGTGACCGGGACGCCGTTGCGGCGCCCGTAGTCGAGCACCTTGGCGACGTCCCCGGCGTCGTGGGCCATCACCACCGCCTGCGGGAAGAGCCGATAGGGGCTGGCGTCGGAGGCGTAGCGGACGATGTCGCCGGCGCGGGCGAGGACGCGGTCGGCGCCGAGCAGAAGTTCGAGGTTGCCGCGCAGCGGTTGCGCCGCTCCCCTGGCCAGCGAGTCGGGGGCGCGGTCCGGCGAGGCCATCAGAACAGCGACATACCCGGCGCGACCGGGACTTCGACCAGCTCGGGCTGCGAGGAGGCGAGCGCCTGCTCGAGCGCGCCGCGCACCCCGTCGCGGTCGCCCGCTCGACGGACGTTGACGCCGTAGCCCTCGGCGACGGCGGCGACGTCGAGCGACGGCAGGTCGAGGCCGGGCGCGCCGCTCACCTGCTCGACGTCGGCGAACCACTTGAGGATCGCGTACTCCTCGTTGCGCATGACGAGGAAGGTGACCGGGACCTTGTGGGCGACGGCGCTCCAGAAGGCCGTGATCGCGTACTGGGCCGAGCCCTCGCCGAGCACGCAGACGACGGGACGATCCGGCTGCGCGAGCTGCACCCCGACCGAGGCGGCGAGGCCGAAGCCGAGGCCGCCGCCGGCGCTGAAGTAGTAGCTGCCCGGGCGCGAGAGGCGCAGCTGGTTGCGCAGGGCGAGCGTGCTGGCCGGCGACTCGAGCACGACGATGCCGTCCTCGGGGAAGACCTCGCCCAGCGCCGTGTGCACGGTCGAGGAGTCGAGCGGGTCGGCGGGCGGGATTTCCTGCGGGCCCTGGTTGGGCTCGGGAGCGGGTCGCGAGGACTCCGGCAGGTCGGCGAGCAGCGCTTCCAGGGTCAGCTTCACGTCGGCGACCAGTGCGTCGCCCATCGGCGCCCGCGCCGCCTCGTCGGGATCGCTGGTGATCGCGACCAGCTTCGCGCCCTCCGGCAGCAGGGGGCCGGGGATGTGCGGGTAGTAGGGAAAGACCGAGCTGCCGACGACGAGGATCAGGTCGTGGCCCTCGAGGGTCTGACCGATCGGGCCGATCGCCGGCGGCAGGACGCCGCGGAAGTTCGGGTGGTTCTCGGGGAAGCCAAGCCGGCCTCCCCCAGTCGCCGGCGTCGCCCAGACCGGCAGGCGCTGGCGCTCGGCCAGGGCGACGGCGTCGTCCCAAGCCCCGGAGGCGTCGATGTCGGGGCCGGCGACCATCACCGGGTTGGTGGCGCTGTCGAGCCGGTCGCCGAGGACGCGAACGGCGGCGGGGTCCGCGGCGGCGCGGCCATCGACGCGGCGGGCGATCGCCTCCCGCGCGTCGCCCTCGTCGACCTCGGCGTACCAGTCGTCCATCGGGATCGAGACGAAGACGGGCCCCCGCGGCGGCAGCGAAGCGAGGTGGGCTCCGTGGGCAAGCGCCAGCGGCACGTCCTCGGGCCGAGCTGGCTCGTATGACCACTTGACCAGCGGGTGGGGCATGCGAATCGCGTCGCGATTGGTCAGGTTCGCCTGCAGGGTGATCTGGGCGCGCGCCTGCTGCCCGGCGGTGACCAGCACCGGCGAGTGGTTGGCCTGGGCGTTGAAGATTGCCCCCATCGCGTTGCCGACCCCCGGCGCGGTGTGCAGGTTGGCGACCGCCGTGCGGCCCGAAGCCTGGGCGAAGCCGTCGGCCATCCCGACCACGACGGCCTCCTGCAGGCCGAGCACGTAGCGGAAGTCGGCGGGGAAGTCGGCGAGCATCGGCAGCTCGGTCGAGCCGGGATTGCCGAACATCGTCGTCATCCCGAGCTCGCGGAAGAGGTCGAAGCTGGCCTCGCGGACGCCGGTCATACCGATCGAAACCCTATATGTGGCCTGCGATTCTCAAGCACTCCCCCAAGTCGGTCGATAGCTGCAACCGTGGAACTTTCCACGCTCTCACGCCGGACCTTCCTCTTCGTAGGCGCGGTTATCTCGATATGCGGGATATGGACCGCGCCCGCGAACGCCGGGCCCAGCTCGACTCGCGTCGTCTATGCGAGGGGTTCGATCGTCCCGATCCCAGCCTCGGTCCCTCATGAAGAAGGTGACATGGTCGACAAGCGGATCGTCCCCGACCTGGTTTGGATCGCGCAGCACTTCCCGATCTTCGTCACCGACGGCTACTCGGGGCCGCTGCCGAACGGCGAACACGTCGGCTGCCACGGTTGCCACGTCAAACACTCGGACCACTACAACGGCCTCGCCGTCGACGTCGTGCCTGTCAACGGCGACGGCAAATGCGACGCGACCTGGCGCGGCATCACCCGTCTCGCAAACTGGGCTGAGCCGCAGCAGAACCGTCCGGTGGCGCCCTTCCGCTGGGTCGGCTACGAAGGCGATGCCGGCCACGGTTGCGGCAACCACCTGCACCTCTCCTGGGAACACGCCGCCGTGCCCCAGTTCCAGCTCGCCGAATGGGTCGAGGTCTTCCCGGTGGGCGCGACTTCGGGCAGCAAGAGCGCAAAGCGGCACGGGAAGCGCAAGCCCGCCGCAAAGCCACCCGCCGGGCCGCCGGGCGGCGTCTCGACCTTCCAGTCCGGCGGCGTCTCGGCCAACGGCGACTGATCCCAACGGATCAGGTCTTCCGGGGTCCCTCCTCAGGCCGCTTCGCGGGAGTTCCTGAGAAGGGACCCCCGGAAGCCCATGGCGCTTCTAGGATCTGCGACCGATGCGTGTCCGGATTGCCATAGCCCTCTCAGCTCTCGCGATCCTCGTCGGCTGCGGGACGACGGACGACTCGACGCCGGTCGGCTGCCTCGAGGGGGCGGACGCCTACCTGACGGCGCTGAGGGACGCCCCCGGAGCCGTCGAGTTGCCGGACGGGACGCCGATCAGCGACTGTCTGGTCGAGAACCAGAAGGCGGGAGACCTGGCGACTGTGGGGGGCACGCTGGTGACGGTCGCGACGCGCCTCAACGCCGAAGCTCGCGCGCGGCCAGGCGGCGCGGCAAACCTGCGACTCGGCTATCTGCTCGGCGCGGCCGAGCGGGGCGCCGACGGGACGAGCGGCATCCACGCCGACCTGATCCGCCGCCTCACCGCGGCCGCCCGTTACAGCCCGCGGGACCGGCCGCTGCCGGCGACCTTCCTCGAGACCTCCCAGGAAGGCTTCGACGCCGGCAAGGCGCACGGCTGAATACCCTGGTGCGGCAAACTCAGACGGAGGACACAGTTGACTGAGCAGTTGTGGGGCGGTGAGACGACGAAGGCGGTCGAGAACTTTCCGGTTTCAGGCGAGCGGGTACCCGTTCCGGTCGTGCGCTGGCTGGGGCGGCTGAAGTCCGCGGCGGCCGAGGTCAACGGCGAGCTGGGCCAGCTCGATCCGGCACTCGCCGAGCGGATCGCCGCCGCCGGCAAGGCGGTCGCCGAGGGTGAGCACGACGACCAGTTCCCGATCGACGTCTTCCAGACCGGCTCGGGCACCTCCTCGAACATGAACGCCAACGAGGTGCTGGCCAACCTCGCCGGCGACGGGGTCCATCCCAACGACCACGTCAACATGGGGCAGTCCTCCAACGACGTCTTCCCCTCCGCCGTCCACCTGGCGGCGCTCGACGAGGTCACACACGACCTGCTGCCTGCGATGGGCGGGCTGCAATCGGCGCTCGAGGTGAAGGCCGGACAGTTCGCCGACGTGGTCAAGGCCGGCCGAACCCACCTGATGGACGCGGTTCCGGTCACGCTCGGCCAGGAGTTCGGCGGCTACGCCGCGCAAGTGCGGCTCGGGGTGCAGCGAGTCGAGGCGACGCTGCGTCGGGTCGGCCAGATCCCGCTCGGGGGCACCGCGACCGGCACCGGCCTCAATACACACCGCGAATTCGCCGCCAAGGTGCGCGAGAAGCTCACGGCCGACAGCGGCCTGGAGATCTCGGCGCCGCTCGACCCCTTCGAGGCGCAGGGCAATCGCGACGCCCTGGTCGAGCTCTCGGGCGCGCTCAAGGTCTACGCCGTCTCGCTCAACAAGATCGCCAACGACCTGGCGCTGATGGGCTCCGGTCCGCGCGCCGGTCTCGCTGAGCTGCGCCTGCCCGAGCTGCAGAAGGGCTCCTCAATCATGCCCGGCAAGGTCAACCCGGTGATCCCCGAGGTCGTGATCCAGGTCGCCGCGCAGGTGATCGGCAACGACGCGGCGATCACCGTCGCCGGCAGCCAGGGCCAGTTCGAGCTCAACGTGCGCGTGCCGCTGATCGCCCGCAACCTGCTCGACTCGGTCAAGCTGCTCGCCTCCGCCTCGCGCCTGCTGAACGAGAAGTGCGTCGCCGGCGTCGAGGCAAATGAGGAGATGACCGAGCGCCACGCCGAGGCCACGCTGGCCACAGCGACCGCTCTCAACCCGCACATCGGCTACGACCGCGCCGCCGACATCGTCAAGGCGGCCGCAGAGTCCGGCCGCTCGCTGCGCGAGGTAGCTCTGGAGCAAGGCGTCGAGCCCGCGGTGCTCGAGGAGGCGCTCGACCACCGGCGGATGGCGAGGCCGCACGAGTAGCGCATCCGAGATTGACCACACCAGGGTGTGGTGAAAGTCGGATGCGTCAGCCCTGCAGGGTGACGAAGCGCTCCTCGGTCAGCTCGTAGACGGCGAAGGCGGGGCCCTCGCGGGTGTTGCCCGAGTCCTTGACGCCGCCGTAGGGCATCTGGTCGGCGCGGAAGGTCGGCACCTCGTTGATCAGGACGCCGCCGAACTCGAGCGTATTCGCCGCCTCGAGGCCGCGTCCGACGTCGCGGGTGAAGACCCCCGCCTGCAGGCCGAACTTCGAGTCGTTCGCCATCCGCAGCGCCTCGCCGAAGTCCGAGTAGCGGTCGATCGTCGCCACCGGGCCGAAGATCTCCTCGCACCAGACATTCGCCTCATGCGACGGCGAGCCGAGCAGGGTCGGCGCCAGGCAACGCCCCTCGTCGACGAGATCGCCGCCGGTGAGCAGCTTCGCGCCACCCTCGACCGCCTCGTCGATCCACTGCTTGACCCGGTCGCGGTCGCCGGGCGAGATCAGCGGCCCGACGTCGGTTTCGGGGTCGAGCGGGTCGCCGACCCGCAGCGCCTCGGTGTTGGCGACGAAGCGCGCGGTGAAAGCGTCGGCGACGTCCTCGTGCACGAGGACGCGCTGGATCGAGATGCAGCTCTGCCCGGCGTGCGAGAAGGCGTGCAGCTGCGCCTTGTCCGCCGCCGTCTCCCAGTCGCCGTCGGAGTGGACGATCAGCGGCGCGTTGGAGCCGAGCTCGAGGTTCACCTTCTTGTGGGGCACCCGACTGCGGATGCCCCAGCCCACCCCGGCCGAGCCGGTGAAGGTGAGGGCGCGAGTCAGCTCGTGCTCGACGATCGCGTTGCCGACCTCGGCGCCGGGCCCGGGGACGACGCTGAGCCATCCCTCAGGCAGGCCGGCTTCGACCAGGACCTCGGCCAGCTTCAGCGCTGAGATCGGCGTCTGCCCCGCCGGCTTCAGCACGATCGAGTTGCCGGCGGCGATCGCCGGCCCGAGCTTGTGGGCGACGAGGTTGAGCGGGAAGTTGAAGGGGCTGATTGCGCCGACTACGCCGTAGGGGACGCGCAGCATCACGCCGAGCTTGCCGCCGCCGGCGGGCGAAGCCTCCATCGGCACGGTGCCGCCGGTCAGCTTGCGCGCCTCGGTGGCGGAGAAGGTCAGCGTGTCGACGCAGCGGCTCGCCTCGACCCGTGCCGTCTTCAGCGGCTTACCTGCCTCGGCCGCGATCGTCAGCGCGAGATCCTCGACCCGCTCGTGCACCAGCTCCGCGGCTCGGTCGAGAACGGCGGCGCGCTCGTGCTGGGGGAAGTCCGCCGACAGGAAGGCCTCGTGGGCGGCGCGCACCGCGCGGTCGACGAGCGCTGCATCGGCTTCGGCGACCCGCCCGACGACGGTGCCGTCATATGGGCTGTGCACCTCGCCCCAATCGCCGGTCTCCAACCACTCGCCGGCGGCGAGGAGCTTGTGGTCGGTCGCTTGCACCGTCTGGGTCGCCATATCCGCTCTCCTTTCGTTCCGGTGCGAGTTATGCACGCATAGGGTGCATAACTCGCACCGCAAGGTCAGGGTAGAGCAGGCCGCGACTCTCCCAGCTAGAACCTGTTGCTCGAACCATGCGGATTCGACTGCTGACGGTGCTCGTCTTCCTCTGCCTGGCCGCCCCCGCGCAGGCGAGCGTCTCCTGGCTGATCAAGGGTCATGGCTTCGGCCACGGCGTCGGCGTCAGCCAGTACGGGGCCTATGGCTACGCCAAGCACGGCAAGGGCTACCGCTTCATCCTCGCCCACTACTACACCGGGACCTCGATCGGGACATTGCAGGGACCGCGGGTCGTGCGCGTGCTGCTCGAAATCGCGCCGGGCGACGTCGGCTTCAGCGGCGCGACCAGCGCCTGCGGCAGGGCCCTCGACCCACAACGCAGCTACGAGGCGCACCGCAGCGGCTCGCGGGTGAAGCTGCGCAGCTCGAGCGGCAAACCGCTGGCCGACTGCGGGCGCAGGCTGCGGGCCGCAGGCAACGGCCGGGTTGCGATCTCCGGTCTCGGCGCCTACCGCGGGGCGCTCGAGGTCGTGCCCACCGAAAGCGACCCCGGCTCGCTCAACGTCGTCAACGCGCTCGCCCTCGAGCAGTACGTAAAAGGGGTTATCCCGAACGAGTCGCCGCCCTCCTGGCCCCCGGCCGAGCTGCGCGCCCAGGCGGTCGAGTCGCGTTCCTTCGCCCTCACCGCCGACGTCGGCGGCAACGGCTTCGACCTCTACAGCGACACCCGCAGCCAGGTCTACGGCGGTCTCTCGACCGAGACGTCGTCGACCAACGCAGCCGCGGCGGCGACGCGCGGTCAGGTCGTCCTCTACCGAGGCAAAGTCGCCGAGACCTTCTTCTCCGCCTGCTCGGGCGGACAGACCGAGAGCGTGCAGAACGTCTTCTTCGGGCCGCCCGTCCCCTACCTGGTCGGCGTCCCCGACCCCTACGACTACTACTGCCCTCTGCACAACTGGACGCTTCGCTTCTCCGGCCCCGAAATCAGCTCCCGTCTCGGCGCCTATCTCGACGGGCGGCTGAAGAAGGTCGTCGTCACCAAGCGCGGCGTCTCCCCCCGGATCGTCACGGCAAAGCTCTACGGGACCGGAGGCGTAACCAAGGTGAGCGGCGAACAGCTGGAGGCCGCGCTCGGCACCTACAGCACCTGGATGGCATTCGTCAAGATCGTGCGCTGAAGCAACCGTCACTTACCGGAAAGTGCACGAATCCCTGAGAGCCAGCGTCGACCTCGCTCAGTCAATGCAAGCTGACGTGAGTCCTCCTCCACGGGCCCAACGTAGTTGCCGTCCAAGAGCACCCTTAGCTGACTGCTTACCAATCCGTGACGTACATCTGGAAGCTTCCCTGCCACCGCATGCTCAACTTTGTCAGGGGTCATCCTCGTTTCGTTGTCAAACATGACAACGATAGTCCGTCGCACGTCCGCGGCCGAGTATCTGGGCTTTGAGCCTTCGGCGGCCTTCCGCTTTTCGTCATACCCCACATCCGTGCCACCAGAGGACGCACCTGGCACAGGACTCATTTTGAACCTCCTCTACTCGGCGAGGCTTCGTCGAACCTCTCTCGTACAACAGTTGGCAAGGTCATTTGAACGAATTCCGGCAGGGCGCTGTCCACGACGTCCCCGGTCAACTTCTGCCGCATCTCCTTAGAATCCGTGTCGTTCCCCGCGGGAACCCGACTGGGATACAGGGTGAAGAAGAAGACGAGTAGCCTTGGCCGCGCCGCCTCGACCCGGGCGAGAGCTTGAGCGAGGGCCGAAGACTCATAGAGTCGCCGCTCGGCAGGGCCGTCAAAAAGGACCGTCGCGCCGTCCCCTTCCTCAACCGAGGTGAAACCGGTGTACTCCACTTTCCAAAGACCTGGCGTCTTCTCAAGCTCATTGCGGATCGTCCCGAGGTGTCTGCCGAATTGTTCAAGGTATCGAGGCTCTCCATCGAAGATTTCAGTGATGACTCGATTGACGCCAATAGCAGGGTCTTTGCGGATGAGATCTACCAGCTCTCGCTGCTCTTCCTTAAGAATGACCTCGAGATCGGACCCCGAAACGTCCGGCCCGGAAAGAACGCTGTCGTAGCTGGCCTCCACTGCCTTCGCCATCTTCTCCTTCATCACCTCGGTAGCGCTGTCGAACTCGTCGACCGTCTTCCACGCAGGAAGGCAGTTCTTGGCACGCAGGAGAGCATGTTGCTGGAAGGTCAAGAACTCCTCGAGGAGCTTCCGCAACGGCTGCGTCGGCTCACCGGAGACGAGGAGAGCCTTGGCCAGGATTCCGGCCGCCTTCAGCGCCTCGATCACCGTGCTGTCATCGACAGAGGCTTGCATGTCATGGCGTAGATCTGTCACCAATCCCCGCAGCTGCTGTTCGTCCAGCTGCAACTGATCGCCGAAATCGAGAAGTGTTCCCTCCGACTCGGTCTCGAGACGTCGCATCAGCTCCCGCTCGGAGGGAAGCAAGTAGTTCAGCTCCGGCCATCGCGGGGCGAAAACTTCGGCGGCCGTATGGCGGTTTTCTTCCGGCCCGAAGGACTCTTGGCTTTCCGTCAATTTCCGGAAGAGATCCATCGCCTGGGCGAGCGCCAGATTGGCCCCCACCACCCTTGGGTGGTAGGTAATCCACTTGTAGGCCTGAGTTCGCTGCAGTAGCAAAGTCTCCACGGCAGAACGAGCCCGAAGCCCCGGAGCAATCCGAAACCGCCCCTCCTTGTCGTGAAGCTCCAGGGCACTCATCAACCTTGCATAGTCGATCGCCCCAAACTCGGTTCCGGCTTTCTGAGCATCACGCATCACGTAATCGAGGCGATCAACATCGACCTCCCCGGCGACTATCGAGTGAAGAGCCCCCGACCAGGTGGCCCCCTTCTCATCGGCATCCAGGATCTGGAGAATGAAATAACCCAGCGGATCTGGTCGGATATCCCGCACGATGTCGCGATTCAGCGTCGCACCAACGAACTCGTGATAGGCGCGAGCCGACTCCCGCCACCTTTGGAGCAGTTCAGGGTCCGCCTTGAAGTGCTCAAGAGCGAGTTCCTCATACAGAGGCTCAAGCACATGAGAAAAGGGAGGGTGTCCCACATCGTGAAGAAGCGCTGCCCCCCCGACTCCAAGCCCCACTAGTCGGACGAGGTCGGTCGAGAGCTGATCGGCGTAGCGGGTGGGAGCGTCAGCCCTCACGGCATCCAAAAAGCGAGTCCTCACGTCCTCGTTACTGGCATTGGCCCATGCAGACCGGAAACCGGACATGGCCAGATGCATGGCCCCCAAGCCGTGCTCAAACCGCGTCCCGGTCGCCGTCGGATAGACCGCAGAGGTGAGCGAGGTCTGCGAGATCCTGCGCAGCCGCTGATAGAGCGGGTGATCCACAATCACGGCAAGCTCCCCCGGGAGCTCGATATAGCCGTATATCGGATCTCTTATTACTCGTGACTTTGCCGGCATGAGTAACCGTGCGTACCTTAAGTACTTATGCGGCGTTTGTGTCCTAGGAGAGAGGAAGCATTCCCTGCCCGTCCGGGTAGGGCTGGATCGGAATCCCGTGGTCGGTCTCGCGCAGGCCATACTCGTAGGCGGCGCCGGCGGCGAGGGTGAGCTGCTCCGGCTGCCGGCCGGAGCGCTCGACCGTCAGCTCGAGGTCGGAGACCGAGCAGTTGAGCGTGTTGTGCTCGGGGCCCTTGGGGTCGGCGTAGATCCAGCCGACGAAGTCCTTCTGCGGAGCCGAGACCCGACCTCGGACGACGACGTCCTTGCCCGGCAGGACGAACTCGCACTCGGTCGGCCGCGGCTCGACCGAGGCGGCGCGGATCTTGCCGAAGCCACCGAGCCGGTGGACCTCGCCGTCGAGGACGAGGTTGCCCGACGGCAGCCAGGGAGTCGTGCGGCGGCCGAGGGCGACCCGGGCGGCGCCGGCATCGAAGTAGGTGTCGGGGCGCCCCTCGAAGCCGGTGCCCTCGAGCCAGACCCAGCGTGCGGCGTGCTCACTGCCCCAGTTGTGGCCGATCATGCCCGGCCAGCCGGCGATGTCGATCGTCGTGCCGTCGACCTCGAGGCGACCCTCGAAGCGGGCATCTGGGAAGGGAGCGACGAACTTGGTCCTCGGCACCGGTGCCTCGTAGAGCCAGTCGGCGGGCAGGTACTTGCAGGGCTTGGCGTCGCCGGAGAAGGTCAGCTCCCAGGAGGCTGTGAGCGCGTCCGTGGCAAGCGAGCCGCTTGCGCCGCCGGGTCCGATCTCGGCTTTGGCGACGCGGATCCATAACCCGACTGGAGTCGACAATTCGGCGGCCGGCACAGTGGCCTTGGTCGCGCGCGGCGCGCCGGCGTCGCGATCGAAGAGGACGAACCAGATCGAGGCGTTGGGCTCGGCGCCGGGACGCTTGTGGACCGTGTGGCGGATCCAGATCCCCTGGCCGCCGCCGGGGCGGCAGGCCTTCACGTAGAAGCTCTCGTAATGGCCTGCCTTGGCGGCCACTTTCGGGAACCGCGCCCCCTGGTCCATGGAGCAACCCTAAAGCGCCGGGGGGAGCGGCTAGACCTTGATCGTGATCACGTCGCCGTCCTGCACGACGTAGTCGCGCCCCTCAATCCGCAACAGCCCCTTGTCGCGTGCCGCCGCGTAGCCGCCGCACTCGACCAGCTCGCGCCAGCCGATCGCCTCGGCCTTGACGAAGGCGTCCTGGATCTCGGTGTGGATCGTGCCGGCCGACTCCCAGGCGGTGGAGCCGCGCGACAGCGGCCGGGCGACGGCCTCCTTGCCCTCACCCGCCGTGAAGAAGACGATCAGGTCGAGCAGCTCATAGGCGGCGCGTACGAGCCGGTCGAGGCCGGAGCCCTCGACCCCGTATGACTCGCGCATCTCCTCGGCTTCCTCGGGGTCGAGCTCGGCCAGCTCGCCCTCGATCCGAGCGCTGACGGCGACCACCCCGGCGCCGATCTCCTCGGCGTGGGCGAGCACGGCGGCCGGCGGCTCGGCGTCGCCCTCGTCGACGTTGGCGACGTAGAGGATCGGCTTCGAGGTCAGCGCCTGGAGGTTGCGGGGGCCGTGCACGGCGCCCTTCGGTACGGGCACGGAGCGAGCCGGCTTGCCCTCGGCCAGCGCCGCGACCACCTGCTCGAGCCAGTCGCGCTCGGCGATCGCCTCCGGGTCGCCGGACTTGGCCCCCTTGCGCACCCGATCGAGCCGCCGCTCGGCCTGCTCGTAGTCGGAGAGCACCAGCTCGGTCTCGATCGTCTCGATGTCGGCGAGCGGATCCACACGGCCATCCGGATGGGGCACGCCCGAGTCGGCATGACAGCGGACGACGTGGCAGATCGCGTCGGTCTCGCGGATAGAGGCTAGGAACCGGTTGCCGAGCCCCTCCCCCTCAGAGGCGCCTTTGACCAGGCCGGCGATGTCGTGGAAGGCGATCGTCGCCGGTTCCAGCTTCGAGCTGCCGACGGTCTCGGCGACCCGCTCGAGCCGCTCGTCGGGCACCTGGGCGATCGCCACGTTGGGCTCGATCGTCGTGAACGGGTAATCGCCGGTCTGCGCCCCGCCGCTGGTCAGCGCATTGAAGAGGGTCGACTTGCCCGCATTGGGCAGGCCGACGATCCCGACCTTCATAAAACGCCGCCTCCGGCTTGGCCGTTTCTCATATCGAAAGGGGCACCAGTAGACCGAGCGCGACCCCGAGCAGGGCGCCGGCGAGGACGTCGGAGGGGTAGTGCATGCCGAGGTAGGGACGGCCGAAGGACAGGGCAAAGGCCAGGATGAAAGCCAGCGCGCCGAGCGGGTCGACCCGCGTCATCGCCGTGGCCACGGCGAACGAGGAGGTCGCGTGGGCCGAGGGGAAGCTCAACGAGCTCGGCGCCCCTCCGAGCGGCGGCAACCCCTCCAACACCGGCCGCGGCCGCTTGACGAGAAGCTTGACCAAGTAGTTGAGCGCGATGGCGATCGGGGCCAGCAGCGCACAGATCAACCACGCTTCGCCGTTCGAATCCGTGAAGGCGAGGACCACCAGGCAGAGGACCACCCAAACCGCCCCGTTGTTCCCAGCCTTCCCGAGAGCCTTCATCAGCTTCTCCAAGCCAGGACTGTGGCCGCGAGTTCTCATAGCTCGTAGGAGCTGTAGATCGAGTCCGTGCATAGGCGGGCCGCAGGATAGGTCTCTCGGGCGGGTGGCGTCGGGGTGGGGTGGTGTCGCGCAGCGCGGAGTCTGCGAAGGGCAGGGTCTCATCCTGAAACCCGCCCGCCAGAAACCTCAGTCAATATCCATCCCGCCCATGCCATCGGTACCCGGCTACGTCCACACCCCCGGCCACCACTGCGGCTCCACAGCCCTGCGCAACCTGCTCGCCTTCCACGGCGTCGCCGATCTCAGCGAGGAGATGGCATTCGGGCTCGGCGCCGGCGCCTGCTTCTACTACGTGGCCCTCGACCAGGCCTCGCCGACGCGCTGGTTCAACGGCCGCACGGCACGGCTCGAGGAGACCTTCGCCGAGCTGACCGGGGCGGCGCTCGAGCTGCGCACCTTCGAGCCCGGCGACGGCGACGCCTGGGAGGCCGCGCGAGCAAAGGTCGACGCCGGGCAGCCCGTTCTCCTGCTCACCGACCTCTACCACCTCGACCACTACGGCAGCTCGGCCCACTTCCCCGGCCACGCCGTGGTGCTCGCCGGGTATGACGACGAGTTCGTCCACCTCTCCGACACCGCCTTCGAGGAGCTGCAGACGACGACGCGGCTGGAGGACCTCGACAAGGCGCGCCACAGCCGGCACCCCGCCTACCCCCTCGCCGGGCACATGTTCACCGCGGCGGGGGAGATCGACGGCGAGCGCCTGCGCGAGGCGATCCCGGCGGCGATCGAGCGTGCCGCGACGGCGATGGTCGAACCCGAGTACCGCGAGTACTCCGGCCTCGGCGCGGTCGAACGCCTGGCGGAGGAGGCGGGCAGCTGGCCCGAGGCGACCGAGGACTGGAAATGGTGCGCGCGCTTCGGCTACCAGGTGATCGAGCGCCGCGGCACCGGCGGCGGTGCCTTCCGCCTCATGTACTCGCGCTTCCTCGAGGAGGCGGGACGACCCGAGGCGCCGCTCGCCGCCGAGGCGGCGTCGTGCTGGACCGAGCTGGCGGAGGACTTCCGCGCGGCGAGCGAGCAAGACGATCCCGATCCGGTTCTCTGGCGGGAGATCGACTCGGCCGCGAAGAGGGTCGCGGAGGCCGAGAAGGAGCTCTGGAGCTCCCTGGCCTGACTCGTTTGCCGGTCGGCCGGCGAGGGTAGCCATGCCACATGACAATTGCAGCAGCGATCTTTCTCATTGCCATCGGAGCGATTCTTCGCTACGCAACCAACCTGCACGTCGAGGGCGTCAGCATCGACACCGTCGGCCTGATCCTGATGATCGCCGGCGTCGCCGGCCTCGTCCTCTCCTTCTTCCAGGAGGCGATCTGGTCGGATCGCGCTCGACGGCGCGAAGCCGCGCCTCTTCCCCCTGAAGAACGCCGCGAAGTGCCGCCGCGGTACTAGGCACAGCAAGTCACGGTATTTCGGGGCCCTCGATATCGAGGGGAATAGGTCTACCTTTGAAGCTTGGCCCAGACCGGTTCTGCTCGAAAGGGAAAGGCGGTAGAGCAGCTGATAGCTGCGATGTGCGTACTTGCGAGTGGTGGAGAGCTCAATGCCCTTACTGCGATGGTGGACGACGAGGGTGTCGATATCAGCCTGAAGCGACGCAATGGCTCAACGACACTCGACCTCCAAGTCAAGTCGGCGTTCATAGACGAACGGAAAAACTTGGCCGAAAGCGGAACGTTTATTGCGGACGTCCGGCTCAAGACATTTCGAAAGAGAGACGACTTCTGCCTGCTATTCGCGGTTATGAACGGAAAGCGCGCAGAGCTTTTGAGAGCGTGGCTGATACCGAGCGAGATACTTGCTGAGAGAGGGTTTGTGGTCCGTACCGGTGGACACGAATTTCTCAGATTCCAAGCATCTTCGACAGAGTCAACTCAAGACAAGTGGCGCGAATATCGTCATGAGCGGGACGAGCTGGTTCCAGCTCTGTTGGCCTTGATTCGACAAATGGACGGACAGTGACTCTCACCCATTGTGCAGCCGCGCGAAGTAGCCGAACCAGTTGCCGGAGTACTCCTGCCAGGTGAGACCGGCCGCGGTGGCCATACCCTTCAGGGACGCCTGGGTCGTGAAGTGCGGGTCGCCGAAGAGCTCGCCGACGACGAGGCGGCCGCCGGGCTTCAGCACGCGGTGGATCTCGCGCAGCGCGGCCCCCTGGTCCGGAATCTCGCCCAGCACGGCGGTGAGGACGACGGCGTCGATCGAGTCGTCGTCGAAGGGCAGCGCGGTCGCGTCGCCCTGAGTTGGGACGACGTTGGCGAGGCCGTGCTCGGCTGCGCGGCGACCGGTGTGGTCGAGGAACTCCTGCTGCAGGTCGAAGATCTCGACCGTGCCCTCGGGTCCCACCCACTCGGCCATGTCGAGCGTGTAGTAGCCGGTGCCCGGACCGATCTCGAGGAGGCGCTCGCCGGGCTCGGGCCGCAGCACCGAGCGCAGGCGCTCGCGGGTGATGATCGGGTGCGGCGCCTCGACCCAGAAGCGCTGCCCGTAGGGACAGGCCGAGGGGTTCTTGCGCCACCAGAGCGCGGCGCCCAGAACCGCCGCCGCGGAGATTCCAAGGGCCGTTCTGAGGCGCACCCGAACGAGGGCTTAGAAGCCCACCCGATGGTCGATGGAGTCGATGCGGAGGAAGGCGACCTTGCCGAGGTAGAGGGCGAGCACGCCGTCCTCCGTCCTCACGTCGTGCCAGCCCCCCTTCTCGACCTGCTTGCGCAACGCCTTCAGCTCGTCCTCGGTGAGGCGAACGGAGACGACCTGGCCACCCTCGAAGCCGATCTCGACCTTCTGCGCGTCTGCCATCTAATGGCTCCCTTCCGCGGGTTCGACGATCTCGGTCAGCACGGCGCCCGTCGCGCGCGGGTGCAGGAAGGCGACGCGACTGCCGCGGATCCCCGTCCGCGCCTCGGAGTCGATCAGCTCGATGCCGGCGGCGGCGAGCCGTTGCAGCTCGGAGTCGATGTCCTCGACCGCATAGGCAACGTGGTGCAGGCCGGGGCCCTTGCGCTCGAGGTACTTGCCGACCGGCGTCTCGGGACCGAGCGGCGCCAGCAGCTCGACATGGCCGTCGCCGACGTCGAGCAGGACCGCCTCGACCCCCTGCGACTCAACCGTCTCGCGGTGTACCAGCTCCATCTCGAAGCTCTTCTCGTAGAGCGCGATGCCGGCGTCGAGATCCCCGACCGCGACGCCGACGTGGTCTATCCGTCCGAACACGCGCGGCAGTCTACGCGCCGTTCTCGGCGCGGAGGATCTCGGCCAGCGCGGCAACCCCGACCTGGAGCTGGTCGGGGGTCGGCTCCTTAGTGGCGATCAGCCGCTGGATCTCGCGGCCGGGGGTGTGGAAAGCCTCGGCCAGCGGGTCGCCGTGGTGGCGGTCGCTCCAGGCGAACATCTCGACCGCGAGCGAGGCGCCGCCGAGGCCGACCGCGGCGCGCGCGATCGGTCCGGGGCGATCGATCAGCCTCTCGAGCAGCACAGTGCCGCCCGCCGAGAGCAGCATCATCGGCGCGATCAGGTTCGAGCCGCAGCGGTCGTGCTCCTTGGGGACACCGGTCGGGTCGTCGATCCCCTGCTCGTAGGCGGCGATCGCCTTGTGCTCGACCCCGTGGTAGGCGGCGAGGTCCCGATCGAGAAGGGCCACCATGGCGGGAAGGGCGCCGATCGCCTGCACAAGGCCCTCGCGCAGGGCCGAGCTGCCGAAGCGCCGGCGCAGCGCCGCCGTCCCCAGCAACGCCGTCGCGATCGCAGCGAGGACGCGCCGGTCCTCGAAGGGCAGGCGTGCGTCCGGCATCCGCCGGCGCACCATCGGCAGGACCGCGAGCGCCTCAGCCAGCTTCAGCGGCCCGCGCAATCCCGGGGCTCGCGCCGCCAGCCCGGGCGCAAGTTTCGGCTTCGGCTCCGATGCGACCTGAACGGCGCCGTCGGGATCGCGCACTGCGGCCGCCCAGTGGGTCGGCCCGTGGATCAGCAGGCCGTTGCGCAGGGCCATGCCACCGAGCCGGAGTCGCTGCTTCTCGGAAGCGGTCACACACTCACCTTAGGGGAGTCCCACCACGCGGTGACAGCGCCCCCCGAGGCGCGGTCACCGTTCCCCCTGATTGGCCCCTTTGGGTCCCGACCGGAGGCCCCCAGTCCAGGCCTCCGGCCGGTGTGTCGGCTCTCCCTGGCTCTAGCTTGGAAAGCCGACCTATAAACACCGGGCCGGTGTCTGAGTTGCGGCCGCTCAGTCGCGGTGAAGCTTTTTTCTCAGCGCCGCCAGCCGACGGCCGAGCTCGTCCTCGAAGCCGCGGTCAGTCGGCTCGTAGAAGCGCCGGCCCCGCACCTCCTCCGGCAGCAGCGGCTGGTCGCTGACGCCGCCGGGCTCGTCGTGGGCGTAGCGGTAGCCCTCGCCGCGACCGAGGCTCTTCGCCCCCGGGTAATGGGCGTCGCGCAGATAGTCGGGCGGCGTCTTGGCGCCGTTGCGGCGAACCTCGCCGCGGGCCGCGCCGAGCGCTTTGTAGGAGGCGTTCGACTTCGGCGCCAGGGCGAGGTAGACGGCGGCCTGGGCGAGGTTGAGCGCGCACTCGGGCAGGCCGACGCGGTCGACGGCGCGCGCAGCCGCATCGGCTACGAGCAGCGCCTGCGGATCGGCGTTGCCGACGTCCTCGGAGGCGAGGATGACCATGCGGCGGGCGATGAAGCGCGGGTCCTCACCGCCCTCGAGCATCACCGCCAGGTAGTAGAGCGAGGCGTCGACGTCGGAGCCGCGCGTCGCCTTTATCCAGGCCGAGACGAAGTCGTAGTGGCGGTCGCCTTCGCGGTCGTAGTCGAGCGCCTTGCGCTGCATCGCGTCCTCGATCGCGGCGACGTCGACCGGCTCGCCGCCATCGGTGCGCTCAACCGCACGCTCGAGCGCAGAGAGCGCCACGCGAGCATCGCCGCCGCTGCGCTCGGCGAGCATCGTCAGGGCGGCGTCCTCGACCGGCGGCGAGTCAGCAAGGCCGCGTTCACGGTCGGCGAGCGAGCGGCGCAGCAGCTCCTCCACCTGCTCTGGGTCGAGTGGGTGCAGCTCGTAGATCTGGCAGCGCGAGAGCAGGGCTGAGTTGACCTCGAAGTAGGGGTTCTCAGTGGTGGCGCCGATCAGCGTCAGCAGCCCCTCCTCGACCGCCGGCAGCAGCGCGTCCTGCTGGGACTTGTTGAAGCGATGGATCTCGTCGAGGAAGAGGATCGTGGCGCGGCCGTTGCCGGTGCGACGCTCGCGCGCTCGCTCGATCACGGCGCGGATCTCGGCTTTGCCGGCGTTGACCGCCGACTCCTCCTCGAAGGCGCCGTCGGCGCCCGCCGCAGCGATCCGGGCCAGCGTCGTCTTCCCCGAGCCGGGCGGCCCGTAGAGAATCGCGCTGTGGGGATGGCCACTCTCGATCGCCGTCCGCAGCGCCGACCCCTCCCCGAGCACATGCTCCTGGCCGACCAGCTCATCGAGACTTCTCGGCCTCATCCTCACGGCCAAAGGAGCATCGGCTTCGAGCGAAGCAGAACGAGGTTCGGACTCTGAGCTTTCGAACAGGCGATCGGCCACTCCTGCTGAGTATGAACAGGCGACTGGAGGCACAGTGGGGGTGGGGGTGAGGTCTCGACGATTCCTCGCGAAGCGGCCCCCGGCAAGGTGATTCTCAGCCGCGAAGCGGCTCCAGATTGCACCGCTGCACAGCGGCGGTGCATGGGAATCCGGCGAGACCTCACCCCCACCCCCCAAAACCCGCCTACAATCGCCAACCATGGCCACCACAGCAGGAGCGCCCCCCGCCCAGTCCACCCTCGAGTCTTTCAACCCCGCCACTGGCGAGCTCGTCGGCTCGGTCGCGACGATCACCCCGGATCAGGTCCAGGGAGTGGTCGACGACGTCGCCCGCATCCAGCCCGCCTGGGCGGAGCTCTCGCTCGCCGACCGCGGCCGCTACCTGAAGCGCGCCGCCGACGCGCTGCTCGACGAGATCGACGACATCGCCGAGCTGCTCGTCAACGAGCAGGGCAAGCCTCGCGCCGAGGCCTACACGATGGAGCTGCTGCCGACGGTTGACGCCCTGCACTGGTGCGCCAAGGCCGGCCCGAAGATCCTCGCTGACGAGAAGGTGCGGATGAGCCAGGCCTTCCTGATGAGCAAGAAAGGCCGCTTCTCCTACGAGCCGATCGGGGTGGTCGGCGTGATCGCGCCCTGGAACTACCCCTGGTCGATCCCATTCGGCGAGGTTGCGATCGCGCTGATGGCCGGCAACGGCGTCGTCTTGAAGCCGGCCAGCCTCACTCCCCTGCTGGGCGAGGCGATCCGACGCGTCTTCGAGAAGGGCGGCCTGCCCGAGGGCCTGATTCGCGTCGTCCACGGCGGCGGCGCGGTCGGCGACGCGCTGGCCCGCTCCAGCGTCGGCAAGGTCTTCTTCACCGGTTCGGTCGAGGTCGGCCGCAAGGTCGGCGCGGTCTGCGCCGAGAGCCTCAAGGGCTCGGTGCTGGAGCTCGGCGGCAAGGACCCGATGATCGTCTGCGCCGACGCCGACCTCGACAACGCGATCTCTGGCGCCGTCTGGGGCGGCTTCGCCAACGCCGGCCAGACCTGCTCGGGGATCGAGCGCGTCTACGTGATGCGCGAGGTCGCCGAGCGCTTCGTCGAGGGCGTCGCCCGCGAAGCAGAGAAGCTGACGCTGGGCGACCCGCTGCAGTGGGAGACCGAGATCGGCCCGATGACGGCCGACTCCCAATACGAGATCGTCGTCGACCTGATCGAGGACGCGGTCGCCTCCGGCGCCACCAAGCTCTGCGGCGGGCCGGTCGACGTCCCCGGCTTCTCCGGCAAGTACGTCGCGCCGACCGTTCTCACCGGCGTCACCCACGAGATGCGGATCATGCGCGAGGAGATCTTCGGCCCTGTTTTGCCGATCGTCGTCGTCGACTCCGAGCAGGAGGCGATCGACCTCGCCAACGACTCCGAGTTCGGCCTCGGCGCCTCGGTCTGGACCAAGGACCGCCAAAAGGGCGCGCGGATCGCCCGTCGCATCCAGTCGGGCATGGTCTGGGTCAACGACCACTCCTTCAGCCACGGTGCCTGCCAGTGCTCCTGGGGCGGCGTCAAGGACTCCGGCATCGGCCGCTCGCACTCCAAGTTCGGCTTCTACGAGTGCGTCAACATCAAGATGAACGCCTGGGAGCCGGGCTTCGCCCGCGACTTCTGGTGGCACCCCTACGACCAGACGATGGGCGAAGCGGTGCGTGCCTCGGCCAAGCTTCTCTACGGCAAGGGCGCGATCCGCACCAAGGCGCTGCGCGAGGGCGCCGGGCCGCTGCTCAAGGTCGGCCGCCGCACGCTTCGCAAGCGCCGCGGCTAGTTAGGAGGCGACGAGCTCCTCGGTCTCGAAGACGGCGCCGGCGGCGTCGAGCTCGCGGATGCGGTCGTAGTCGCGTTTCAGCTGCCCGCGGTCGGGGTCGACCAGGTAGATGATCCCCGGGCAGGAGAAGAGGTCGATCGTGCGTTTGAGCGTGTCGCCGGGCCCGAGCATCGAGATCGTGCCGGCGAAGGAGGGCAGCGCCTCGATCTTGCGCAGGCCAGAGTCGCCGACGATCCGCCCTTCGTGCTGGGAGATCAGCATCACGCAATAGGCACCCGCCGCCAGCTCGTAGGGATGCTGGGCGCGGCGCGCGACCGAGTGCGGGTCGAGGTAGGCCTCGGCGGTCAGCGTCTGGTGGCTGGGCGTGCAGCGGTCGACGATCTCGTCGGGCACCGAGCCGTGCATGCGCGCGCCCGACTCGACCAGGACCGGGCCGGAGTCGGTCAGCATCACCTCGGTGTGGGCGGGGCCGTAGCGGATGCCGAGGGCATCGAGCACCGATTCGACGTAGGGGACGACCTGGTCCTGCTGCTCGCCGTGGCGCGGCAGCAGCTCCTCGTAGTCGTAGATGAAGTTGGCGCCGCGACGCAGCTTGTTGTCGCGCCAGACCTCGGAGACGTGATGGACGCCGTCCCAGCTGATCGAGTTGACGAAGAGCTGGGTTCCCTGCAGCAGCTCCTGGACGAGCAGCTGCTCGTTGGCGCCGTGCAGGGCGTTGGGGCGGCCGAGCTGCGCCTCGAAGGCGTTGCTGATCGCCGCCGCGTCGGCGCAGATGCTGACTCCGTCGGTGCCGGCGCTGTCCAGCGGTTTGACGACGACCGGCGCGCCGGCGCGCTGCTCGGCCCAGGCGATCGCCTGCCCGGCGTCCGCGGTCTTCAGCGCCTCCGCGGTGCGCAGGCCAGCCGCGCGCAGGGCCTCGTTCATCGCGTTCTTGTCACGCCGCGCGGCGCTCTGGGCGCTGCCGTTCGAGGGCAGGTCAAGCCGCTCGCTGAGCGCGTCGGCGAGCGGCACCCCGGGCTCGGCGCCGACGACGACGAAGGCCGGGTCGTGGGCGGCGATCCGCTCCGCGGTCGCCTCCAGGTCGCCTTCGTGGACGACGTTCTCGACGAAGTCGCCGGCGCGGAAGCCGCGCAGATAGAAGTCGGGCAGGGTCGGGCTGCTCTGCACGTGGACGACCGGCAGGCCGGCGGCGGCGAAGCGCGGCGCCAGTCGCGCCCCGGTCGAGTAGGCGTCGACGACCACCGCAGCCCCGCGAACAGTCACGATCCCACCCCAACCTGGTCGTAACGCATTTCCAATGCATAACAGGGGATATGCGTTGCGACCATTTGCTTCGTCATGCCGTGGCAACGAGGACGAGACGGTCCTCAGGGCGCTTCGGCCCGCCGGCGAAGTTGCCGTAATGCTCGACGTCGCGGAAGCCCGCCGCCTCCGCCATCCGCTGCAGATCGTCGGCCTCGTACATGCGGATGCGCGAATCGACCACGTCGTCGCCGTAGACGTAGTGCACGTGCAGCATCCCGGTGGTGAAGTTGACGTCGAGCGTTTCCTTGACCCCGTTCGTCTCGCGCTCGACCACGCCCTCGTCGGTTTTCAGCCGGTGGCGCGAGCGCTCGAGGTCCGAGAGCTCCATCGCCATCTTGCCGCCGGGCCGCAGGGCGTCGTGGTAGGCGCGCAGCATGGCTTCGTCCTCGGCGACCGTCGCCCCGAAGCCGAAGCTCGAGGAGAGGCTGACGAGACCGTCGAAACCGCGCAGCTCGTCGGGCAGCGGCTGCATCAGATCGGCGACGACGTAGCTGGGGCCGGGGTACTCCTTCTTGGCTTCAGCGATCGCGATCTTCGAGATGTCGACGCCGACCGCATCGATGCCGTTGTCCGCGAGGGCGCCGACGAAGCGGCCGAGGCCGCAGCCGGCGTCGAGTACGCGGTCGCCTGGCTTCAAGCCGAGCAGCTCAATCGCCAGCGGCGCCTCCTCCTCGCTCGCGTCGTAGCGGCCGAGGCGCTCGGCGACGCGCATGTAGGCGGGCCCGTAGGTGTCGACCTCGTTGAGCAGTGGTGCGTGTTCGGCCATGAGGTCAAAAGCGTACCGGGGGCGCGCGACTCGGATGAGCCGGTCAGAATCATCGCGGTGGAGCCCGGCCAGGCGACAGACGAACCGGCGCTGAGCCTCGCCGGGCTGCGCCGCGATTTCGGCGAACGGACGGCGCTCGCGGACGTGGACGCGGAGCTGGCGAGCGGTCAGACGCTGCTCGTCCTCGGTCCCAACGGGGCCGGCAAGACCACTCTGCTGCGCATCCTCGCCACCCTGCTGCGACCGAGCGGGGGGAAGGTGCGGGCACTCGGCTGCGCATTGCCGGGCGAGACCTGGAAGCTGCGCGGGCGAATCGGCTTCCTCGGCCACGAACCGTTGCTCTATCGCGACCTCAGCGGGCGCGAGAACCTGCGCTTCCACGCCCGCCTGCACGGGCTGGACCGGCAAGCGGCCGAGGCGCGGATCGAGGACCTCCTCGCCGCCGTCGGGATGGATCGCCGCGCCGACGACCGCGTCGCCGAACTCTCAGCCGGAATGCGCCAGCGCCTTGCGGTCTGTCGCTGCGTCCTGCACGAGGCGGAGCTGCTGCTCCTCGACGAGCCCGACTCCAACCTCGACGCCGAAGGGCGCGAGCTGACGCAGGCGCTGGTCGGCCCCACCGAGGGACGCACCCGCGTGATCGTCAGCCACGACCCCGAGCGCTACGAGCAGGACGCTGACCAGGTATTGCGGTTGGAGGCGGGCGGAAGGCCGGTGCCGGCATGACCAACTCGCGTGTCGCCTTCCGCGCGATCCTCGCCAAGGACCTGCGCGGCGAGCTGCGCTCGCCGCAGTCGCTGCCGGCGATGGCGCTCTTCGCCGTCACCACCTTCGTCGTCTTCCGCTTCGGCCTCGACCGCACCAGCCTCTCCGGCAGCCTCGCCTCCGGCGTGCTCTGGGCGACGCTGCTCTTCGCCGCCCTGCTCGGCGTCAACCGCCTCTTCGTCGCCGAGCGCGAGGAGGGCGGCTTCGACGCGATTCGGCTGGCGCCGATCGACCGCAGCGCGCTGTTCGCCGCCAAGGCGGCGGCGCTGTTCGCCTACCTGCTGGCGCTGGAGCTGGTCGTCGTCCCCGTCTTCGCGATCTTCTTCCTCGACTCGGCCGCGGCGCTCGTTCCCCTCGTCGCCGTCCTCGTCCTCGCCGACCTTGGCCTGGCGGCGACCGGCACGCTGATCTCCTCGATGGCGGTCCAGTCGCGGGCCCGCGATTTGCTCGGCCCGCTCGTCCTGCTGCCGCTCGTCGTGCCGCTGATGATCGCCGCGACGGGCGCCAGCGAGCCGCTGCTCGCCGTGGGCGGTCCCGGTTACCACCGCTTCAGCGGCTGGCTCGGGGTTCTCTGCCTATACGATTTGGTCTTCCTCCTGGTCGGCTACGCCGTCTTCGACTTCCTCCTGGAGGACTGAGCGCGCCGCGCTCTGACCCCCGCCACGCACATGTACGGCAAAGGACTCAGACAGCTTTCGATCGCGACCGTCGTCGCCCTCGCCGCGAGCCTCTCGCTGGTCTTCTTCTACGCGCCGCTCGACGCCGACCAGGGCTTCATCCAGAAGATCTTCTACCTGCACGTACCGCTGGCGATCACGGCGCTCGTCGGCTTCGTCGTGGGCGGCGTCTTCGCGATCCTGCACCTGCGCAGCGGCGATCGTCGCTGGGACGCCTGGTCGTACGTCTCGATCCATATGTCGGTGATCTTCGGCGTCGCCGTGTTGGTCACCGGCTCGATCTGGGCCAAGGCGTCCTGGGGGCACTGGTGGGTCTGGGACGAGCCGACGCTGGTCAGCTTCCTGATCGTCTTCCTGATGTACGCGACCTACTACCCCTTCCGCTACGCGATCGAGGATCCCGAGCGGCAGGGCCGCTACGCCTCGGTCTTCGCGATAACCGCCGGTGCCTTCGTGCCGCTCAACTTCATCGCGGTGAGGATGGCGCAGAGCCTCGTCCACCCGCGGGTCTTCGCCACCGCCAACGGCGGCCTGCCGGGATCGATGATGTTCACCTTCCTCGCCTGCCTGGCCGCAACCGGCCTGCTCTGGATAACGCTGGTGAAGTTGGAGCTGACGGCGAAGAGCGCCTCGGGGCAGCTGAAGCGGCTGCGTAGGGCGCTGGACGCGCCGACGCCCGGGGGCGGATCGCGGATCGCGCCGGAGGTGAGCTAGGTGGTCGCCCTGCTTGCCGGCGCCCCGGCCCTTCCTCTCGACGAGGCGGGCAAGTACGTCGCCGGCGCCTACGTCGTCTTCCTCGTCCTGCTCGTCGTCTACGTCGCAATCATGGCGGCGAAACTGCAGCGGATGGAGCGGGATCTGAGGGATCTGGCTGGATTTGCAGAAAACCGCGCCAATGGAGAGACGGCCGCCCCCGGACGCGGAAGCGAGGGCCAGTCCATCTCTGTTTCTTCTGGCCCGAGCGAGAGCAGAGGAGGCGGCCGCTGATGTCTGAGCTGCTCGCCCTGGGCGTTTCGCACAAGACCGCGCCCCTCGACCTGCGCGAGCGGCTTTCTCTGACCGAGGGGCGCGCAGTCGGCGCCCTGCGCGAGCTCACCGAGGCGGCGGGCATTCACGAGGCGGCGGCGATCTCGACCTGCAACCGCACTGAGCTCTACCTCGTCGTCTCCGACCCGGTCGAGGCCGAGTCGACCGCCCTCGGCGTGCTCACCCGCCAGGCCGAGATCCGCCCGACCGAGCTGCTCGGCCACCTCTACTCGCTGCGCTCGGGCGAGGCGGCCCGCCACCTCTTCCGCGTCACCGCAGGACTCGACTCGATGATCCTCGGCGAGGCCGAGATCCAGGGACAGGTCAAGCGGGCCTACGAGCTGGCGCTGGTCGAGGGCGGCACCGGGCCGATCCTCAATCGGCTCTTCCGCGGCGCCCTCGCCGCCGGCGGGCGGGCACGCGAGGAGACCGGGATCAGCGAGAAGAACGTCTCGATCCCCTCCGTCGCGGTCGAGCTGGCGCGGCGAACACTCGGTGACCTCGGCGACCGGCGGGTGCTCGTGATCGGCGCCGGCGAGACCGCCGAGCTGGTCGCCCGCGCCCTGGTCCGGCGCGGCGTCTCAACGGTCTTCGTCGCCAACCGCCACTACGACCGCGCCATCGGCCTCGCCGAGCGTTTCGAGGGCAGCGCCGTGCGTTTCGAGGAGCTGCCCGAACAACTGGAGCAGGCCGACATCGTCGTCTCGGCGACCAACTCGCCCCACCACATCGTCGAGCGAGACGAGCTCGAGCACGTGATGGCCTCGCGGGAGGGACGAGCGCTGCTGCTCGTCGACATCGCCGTGCCGCGCGACGTCGAGCCGGCCTGCCGCGAGATCGCCGGCGTCAGCCTGCACGACATCGACGACGTACAGCAGATAGTTGCCCGCAACGCCGGCGGCCGCGAGGCCGAGGCGCGCCGGGCCGAGCGCCTGCTGGACGCCGAGCAGGATCGCTTCGAGCGCTGGCTTTCCTCGCTCGAAGTGGTGCCGACGATCTCGGCGCTGCGCGAGCGTGCCGACGACGTGGTGGACCGAGTGCTGGCCGAGAACGAGGGGCGCTGGGAGAGCCTCGGCGAGGCGGACCGGGAACGGCTGCGCACGATGGCCAAGGCGATCGCCTCCCGCCTGCTGCACGACCCGACCCTGCGGCTGAAGCGAACCGCCGGCAGCGACGAGGCCTACGCCTACGTCAGCGTCCTGCGCGAGCTCTTCGGCCTCGATGTCGAGACCGAGCCCGAGGCCGAGGAGACGTCCAACGTGACCGAGCTGCACCGGCGCAAGTCCACTTGACCCTTCGACTCGCGACTCGCGGCTCGGCGCTCGCCCTGGCCCAGGCCGGTCAGGTCGCCGAGATGCTGGGCGGCGCCGAGCTGGTCGAGGTCTCCTCCAACGGCGAACCCGGTGACAAGTCGCGCTTCGTCCGCGGGGTCGAGCGGGCGCTGCTCGACGGCGAGGCCGACGTCGGCGTCCACTCGGCCAAGGACCTGCCGGGGGAGCTGACGGAGGGACTGACCCTGGCCGCGGTTCCCCCGCGCGAGGACCCTCGGGACGCCTGGGTCGGGCCGGGCTCCTCGCTCGACGACGTGCCCGAGGGAGCGAGGGTCGGCACCGCCAGCTTGAGGCGCCGCTCGCAGCTGCTCGCCGCTCGTCCCGACCTCGAGGTGCATGAGCTGCACGGCAACGTCGACACCCGACTGCGCAAGCTCGCCGACGGAGAGGCCGATGCGATCGTGCTCGCGGTCGCGGGGTTGCGGCGGCTGGGGCGGGCCGGGGAGATCGCCTTCCCGATCCCGAGCGAGTCGATGACCCCGGCGGCCGGCCAGGGAGCGCTGGTGGTGCAGATCCGCGAGGGCGACGAGGCCGCGCTGCGCGCGGTCGACCCCCTGGTCGAGGAAGCGGCGCTGCGCGAGCTCACAGCCGAGCGTGCGGCGGTCACCCTGCTGCAGGCGACCTGCGCCAGCCCAATCGGCATCCACGCCCGGGTCGATGACCAAGGCGACCGCATGCGGATCGATTCCTTCGTCGGCCTGCCCGACGGCAGCGAGTGGATCCGCGACCGCGTCGATGGCGATTCTGCCGAGCCGACTTTGCTGGGCGCGGAACTCGCCAAGCGCCTGCTGGACACCGGCGCCCGCGAGATCCTCGACCGTGCGGAGAAGTGGAGCGATGGACGTGTCTGAGTTTTCCCACCACATATGGTGGGAAAACTCAGACACCCCCCCGGAGGCCGTGGCGTGAGCGCCCGAAGCGGGGTCGTCTACCTGGTCGGTGCCGGTCCCGGCGATCCGGGCCTGATGACCGCTCGCTCGCTGGAGCTGATCGCCTCGGCCGACGCGATCTTCTACGACCGCCTGATCCCTCCCGGCGCGCTGGACGGCGCCCGCGAGGACGCCGAGGTCGTCTACGTCGGCAAGGCGCCCGGCCGTCCCTCCATCCCCCAGGGGGAGATCGGCGAGCGGTTGATCGAGTCCGCGCGCGCCGGCAAGAGCGTCGTGCGGCTGAAGGGCGGTGACCCGTTCGTCTTCGGCCGGGGCGGTGAGGAGGGCGAGGCGTTGCGTGCCGCGGGGATCGAGTTCGAGGTCGTCCCGGGCGTCACCGCCGGCGTCGCCGCGACCGCCTACGCCGGGATCCCGGTCACCCACCGCAACGAGGCCTCGGCTGTCGCCTTCGTCACCGGCCACGAGGACCCGGCCAAGGAGGAGAGCGCGATCGACTGGGAGGCGCTCGCTCGCTTCCCGGGCACCCTCGTCTTCTACATGGGGGTCAGGCGACTGGCGGCAAACGCAGAGGCGCTGATCGAGGCTGGACGCGATGCAGAGGAGCCCGCGGCGGCGATCGAACGCGGCACGATGGACGGCCAGCGAACCGTCGTCGCCACGCTCGCCACGCTCGCCGAGGCGGTCGAGCGAGAGGGGATAGGCGCCCCTGCACTGATCGTCGTCGGGCCCGCGGTGCACCGGCGCGAGGCGCTGGCCTGGCTCGAGCGGCGTCCCCTGCACGGCCGGCGCGTCGTCGTCACACGTGCCCGCGCCCAGGCGAGCGGGCTGGCCGCGACGCTGCGTGGGCTCGGCGCTGAGGTGGTCGAGATGCCGGCGATCCGGATCGAGCCGAGGATCGGGAGCGACACAGTCAGGGCGGCAATCGGCTCGATCGGCGACTACGCACTCGTCTGCCTGACCAGCCCAAACGGAGTGCAGTTGCTCTTCGAAGCGTTGAGGGCGGCGAAGCTGGATGCCCGAGCGCTCGCCGGAGCGACGGTCGCCGCGATCGGCCCCGGCACAGCGCGAGCGCTTGCCGAGCATGGCGTCGTCGCCGACGTCGTCCCGGAACGTTTCGTCGCCGAGGCGCTGGTCGAGGCGCTGGGCAGCGTCGACGTCTCCGGCCGGCGTGTTCTCGTCGCCCGTGCCGCCGAGGCTCGCGACGTCCTGCCCGACGCGCTGCGCGAGCGCGACGCCGAGGTCGACGTCGTCGCCCTCTACGAGACCGTTCGCGAGGAGCCGAGCGCCGAGGCGGTCGCGGCGGCCCAGGGCGCCGACTACGTCACCTTCACTTCATCCTCCACCGTGCGCAACCTGACCGAGGCGCTCGGCGAACGCTTCCCGCGTGACGCCCGCATCGTCTCGATCGGCCCAATCACCAGCGAGGGAGTCCGCGCCTTCGGCCTCGAAGTCGATGTCGAAGCCGAGCGCCACGACGTCGACGGCCTGATCGCCGCCCTGCTCGCCGACGCCACCCGGCCATGACCGTTCCGGTGCGACTTATGTGGCTATACCCGACATAACTCGCACCGGAATGAACTTCGGCTGGCCACATCGGCATTACCGCGTCACCGACTCGACCAATGAACGCGCCCGCGAATTGGTCGAGGCCGGGGCCGCGGGCGGCACGGTGGTCACGGCCCGCGAACAGACCGAAGGAAGGGGGCGGCAGGGGCGGGTCTGGACCGCGCCGGAAGGCAAGGCGCTGCTCTACTCGGCGATTCTCCGGCCGCTCGACGAGCGGCACCTGCTGCTGCCGCTCTCGGTCCCGCTCGCGGTCTGCGCCACAGCGGAGGAGCTGCGTCCCGACGCCGAGTGTCAGGTCAAGTGGCCGAACGACGTCTGGCTCGAAGAACGCAAGCTCTCCGGCATCCTCATCGAGGCGAAGCCCCAGGACGGCTGGGCCGTGATCGGCATCGGTCTGAATCTCACCATTGCTCCCGACGAGTTCCCGCCCGACCTGCGCCACCCGGCGACCTCGCTCTTCCCCCCGACTCCCTCGATCGTCGCGGAGGTCCTAAATCGCCAGCTCGGCCGCTGGGTCGAGGCAAACGACGAAGAGGTGCTGGAGGAATGGCGCCGCCGCGATGGCCTGCTCGGCCGCGAGATCTCCTGGAACGAGGGGGAAAGCTCAGGCGTCGCCGACGGCATCGACGACCGTGGGAACCTCGTCGTCGCCCTCGCTGCCGGGGGCCGTGCCGTCCTCGGCTCCGGTGAGGTCCAGATCCGTCTCTGATTCGGACTCGACCTTTCCATTCTCGGCCCTCCGAGCCTCGCTGCCCTTCTTCGACCGCTTCTTGTTTGGGCGTTTGCGCCGCTTGCCCTTGGGGAAGTTACGCAACATCTCGCGCGCGATCGCCGAGGGCTTGCGGGCCATGCGCATGCGGGCGCCGCGCAGCACCTCTTCACCCTCCGGGGTGTGCGAAACCGCGGCCGCCAGCAGTGCCACCGCAAGGCGGCGGTCCTGTTTGCGGGCGGCGTGGACTAGGCGCCGTGCGTTGCGTCCATGGGCGCGGCCCGACGAGTTGACGAGCAGGCCGAGCAGGCGCTTCGTCTCCGGCCAGCGCTGCACCGCGTACTCTTCGTGCAGCTCGCGCGTGTAGGTGGCGAGTCGCCAGACCCACGCCTGCGCCTGGTCGCGGCGGCCGATCCGCTTGTCGACCAGCGCCTGCAGCAGCGTCCGCGTTCCCGCCCGCTTGTCGTCGCGGCTCCAAGTGCCGACGATTTCGATCGCGTCGTCGAAGGCCTCGGCGTCGCCGAGATCGGCGATCTCGCCCAGCGCCTTCAGCTTCAGCTGCGAGCTGCGGTTGCGCTGCACACAGGTGAGCAGGAAGCGGCGCTTCAGCTCCTGCGAGCCCGACCCCTGCAGGATCGCCCGCGCCCGGCGCCAGCCCTGCGGGTTGACCCGCGCCCCGGCCAATGCCGCCCAGGCGTGCTGCTCGGGATAGTCGAGGTTCTCGACCGCGATCCGCCAGAGCTCGCGTTCGAGCACCTGGGTACGCCGGTCCTCCTTGTCGGAGACCGGGACGATCCGCCGCTCGACGCGGATCCGCCGGCCCCGTGCCCGCCGCACGGGGCCGATCACGATCGCCCCGCCGCGGTAGACGTCGCGGTCGAGCAGGCTGTGCAGGGTGACGATTGCCTCGTCGTGCGTCGTCGCCGGGTGGACGAAGTCGATCACCAAGCCGGCCTCCTTGCCGGGCGCACGCCGGGTGACGCGGCCGACCCGCTGCTGATAGATGCGACGCGAGGCGGTCGGCGCCAGGTGCATGCAGAGCGTCGCCCGCGGCGAGTTCCAACCCTCGGCGAGCAGCATCGCGTTGCAGAGCACGTCGACCTCGCCGCGCTCAAAAGCGGCGAGGATCTCTGCCAGTTCGCGCTTCGGCGTCTCGCCGGAGACGGCGCGCGCCTCGACGCCGGCGTTCTGCAGCGCCCGCGCCACGTTCTTCGCGTGCTGCACGCCGGCCGTGTAGAGGACGCCGGCCATGCCGTCGAAGCGCGTCTTGTAGAGGTCGGCGATCGCGACGTTGAAGGGCTCCTGGTCGAGCAGCGCGGCCAGCTCCTCCTGGTCGAAGTCCTGGTCGACCTCGCCTTTGCGCAGCGGCACTTTGGCGATCGTCCTCACTCCCGGGCCGGGCGGGATGCGCATGCAGCGCAGCGGCGAGATCACGCCGCGGCGCGCCGCCTGGATCAGGTCGAAGCGCGAGGTCTGGGTCGGGAAGAGGTCGGCGACGTGGCGGGCAATCAGGGCGCCCGTCGCGGTCATGCCGATGAAGACGGGGCCGGTCCAGGAACGGATGCAGGCGCTGGTTTTCTCGCCCAGGGCGGTGTGCGCCTCGTCGCAGATCACGATCGAGTAGGCGTCGGAGATTTTTTTGTAGTTGCGCACGAACCACTGGTAGGTCTCGACCGTCACCGGGCCGTCGGGGTCGTCGCGGCCGTCGAGCAATGGCGGGCGCAGGCGCTCCTTGTAGCCGCGCTCGGAGATCTCGCCGATGAACTGGTCGACGAGGTTGCGCCGGTGGGTGAGGATGAGAACACCGCCGGTACGCGAAGCGTCGATGAAGCCGACCGCGGCGACCGTCTTGCCGGCGCCGGTCGCGTGCTCGAACCAGAAGCGCCGCGCGGCGCCGGGGTCGTCGGGGGCCTCCTCGATCGTCTCCTCATCCTCCTCGGCCGGCACCTCCCAGTCCTGCGGCTCCTCGTCCGGTGCGAGCACCTCGTCGTCGACCGTGGCCTCCCCGTCCGGTGGCGAAGTGGCGGCGACGAGAGCGCCGTTGGTCGCCGCCGTCTGCTGCTCGGCCATCAGCTCGGTCAGCGTCCCCGAGAGAGCATCGACCTGATGCGGGTTCAGCTCGGCACCGTCACGCAGCTTCGGCGGCTCCTCGGCGAGCAGCCGCTCCAGCCCGAGCAGCAGCGAGAAGTCCTGGCGCCACTGGATCGACGGGTTCTCCGCCCCTTCGTCCAGCTCCTTCAGCGCCAGGTCGAGCGCGCGGCGGCGGGCGGTGCCGGGGGCGAGCGCCTCGGGGCCCTCGCCGTCGAGCAGGAAGGGCTCGCGGACGAACGCAGCCGCCCGATCGATATCGGCGCTGGATGGCACTGCCGCCGGCGCGGCAACTTCGCTGGTCTTGGCCATGAAGGCTTTCGGGTTGGTCCCCAACCGCGACGGAGGTCGTGGGCGGGGGCACTCGGACGAGGATGCCGGGGGCTCGCTTTCGTCCCTCGGCGCTCTCTAGCGGTTCGCACCCTTATGCAAACCGGACATACGTATTGTAATCAAGGAATTGGTCAGAGAGGGACGAAAGCTGGCGGTCGGCCTGTTCCTTGCCCTCGTTCTCGCGAGCGGCTGCGGCACGACGATGGAAGGCGACTACGGCGGGCCGCACCCCGACTACGCGCGGGCGCTCGCCGGATCGCCGCCGCCACTCGCAGCGCTCCACCGCCAGGCCAACCAACTGCTCGGCGGCGGTGCCGATGCCTATGAAACGCGGATCGCGGCGTTGCGCGGCTACCCGGCCGTCGTCAACGTCTGGGCCTCTTGGTGCGGGCCCTGCCGCTTCGAGTTTCCGACGCTGCAGAAGCTCTCGGCCGCCTACGGCAAGCGGGTCGCCTTCCTCGGCGTTGACAAACAGGACTCCGAAGCCGCCGCCAAGACGTTCCTCGGTGAGGAGCCGGTGCCTTACCCCAGCTACTCGGACCCGAACCAGGACATCAGCCGCGCGATCGGCGCCACCGGTGGCGTCCCCGACACCGCCTTCTACGACCGCAGCGGCGATCTCGTCTACCTGAAGCAGGGTCCCTACACCGACCACGCCGAACTGCGTGCGGATCTGCGCCGATACGCCCTGGGCGAAGGCGGATAATCGGGATATGGACGCCGCCCTCGTCATCGCCCTCGTCGCCATCGCCCTTCTTGTCGGCGAGCTGCTGCTCTCTACGGGTGGAGTCCTCGCCGCGATCGGCGCCCTCGGGCTGGTTGCCGCCGGGATCGTCGCGCTCGAGTCCGACAGCGGCGCCGCCGACGTCGTCGGCCCGGCCCTGATCGCGCTCGGCATCCTCTCGATCGTCGCCTTCTGGTTCGTCACCCGCAAGGTGCTCGAGGCGCATCGCGGCGAGCCGGTCCGCACCGGCAGCGAGGAGCTGATCGGCGAGACCGCCGAGGCGCGCAGCAACATCGATCCCGAGGGCCAGGTCTGGACCGCGGGGACGGTGTGGGGCGCGCGTCTCGCCAACGGCGCCGGCGAGGTCCGGCTTGGGGATAGAGTCGTCGTCGATGCAATCGACGGGCTGACCCTGGTGGTCCGTCCCGAGGCGCCCCCCACCGAGGAAGGAGCAAGCTGATGGCAGTAGCGCTTGGAGTCCTGGTCATCGTCGCCTTCTTCGCCGCGATCGTCCTCGGCGCCTCGGTGCGGGTACTGCGCGAGTACGAGCGCGGGGTGATCTTCCGCCTCGGCCGGCTGATCGCGCAGAAGGGGCCGGGACTGATCCTGCTGATCCCGATGGTCGACCGCATGGTCAAGGTCGATCTGCGCACGGTGACGCTGAACATCCCGCCGCAGGAGGTGATCACCCGCGACAACGTTCCCGCCGGGGTGAACGCAGTCGCCTACTTCCGCGTCGTCGACGCCCGCCTGGCCGTGGTCGAGGTCGAGAACTACCTGCTCGCCACCTCGCAGATCTCGCAGACTGCGCTGCGCTCGGTGCTCGGCAAGGCCGAGTTCGACCAGCTGCTCTCCGAGCGCGAGCGGCTCAACGAGGAGCTGCAGAAGATCATCGACGAGTCGACCGAGCCCTGGGGCGTGAAGGTGACCGCGGTCGAGATCAAGGACGTCGAGATCCCCGAGCAGATGCAGCGCGCGATCGCCCGCCAGGCCGAGGCCGAGCGCGAGCGGCGGGCGAAGATCATCAACTCCGAGGGCGAGTACCAGGCGGCGCAGAAGCTCACCGACGCGGCCGACATCATCAGCACCAACCCGGCCTCGCTGCAGCTGCGCTACCTGCAGACGCTGCTGGAAATCGGCAGCAACCAGAACACAACCGTGGTCTTCCCGCTGCCGATGGACGTGCTCGAGCCGTTCGTCAAGGCGACGAAACGCGAGTGAGCGACCCGATCGGCACGGTGATCTCCGGGTGTGTGGGTCCGGGCCGATCGGGGCGCGAACAAAAGGTTCTTCTGTGAGCGGCCCCGAGCTGCGCATCGACCAGCTCTCCGGGCTGCCGACGATCCTGGCGCCGGGGCGGGCCGAGCGGCCCGAGGGTTTCGTGACGAGGGCGAGCGAGCCGAAGGGGCCGGAGGGCTGCCCGTTCTGCGAGGGACGCGAGGAGCGCACGCCGCCGGAGGTCTACGCGACGCGGCCGGGCGGTGGGGAACCCGACGCTGGTGGCTGGACGACGCGGGTGGTGCCGAACCTCTACCCGGCGCTTGCCGAGGAGTCGGATGAGGCGCCTGGCGGCGACCCGACGGCCCCCACCAAGGGCGATGCAGGAGCATTCGCCGCCGCGGGCGATCCACTGCTCGAGTCGCGCCGCTCCGGCGACCCGAATCTCTTCGTCGCCAAGCCAGCGACCGGTGCCCACGAGGTGATCGTCAACGCTCCCGAGCACGTGACCTCGATGGCAGAGCTGAGCGAGGAGCAGTTCGCCGCGGCGGTGGCGACCTGGCGGCAGCGGATGCGAGCGCACGCCGGGGCGTCATACGTGCAGCTGATCGTCAACGAGGGCGGCGGCGCGGGCGCCTCGCTCGAGCACACCCACGCCCAGCTCTACGCGCTCGACTTCGTCCCGGCGGCGGTGGCGCGCGAGCGCGAGCGCGACGGTGCCTACGCCGAACGTACCCAGGGCGGCTCGCTGCTCGGCGATGTCCTGGTCGAAGAGGTTCGACGGCAGGAGCGCCTGGTCGCGATCGACGACGAGGCGGCGCTGATCTGCCCCTGGGCCTCGCGCTCGCCCTTCGAGCTGCGGGTGATCCCGCGCGCGGCGACTGCGAGCTTCGCCGAGGACGACGGCGGGGCGACGATGATCCACACCGCCCTGCGCCTGCTCGCCGAGCGCTTCGGCGGCTCGCCCGAGCTCAACCTCTGGGTCCGAACGGCGCCGCGCGGCGCGGAGCACTTCCACTGGCACGTCGACATCGCCCCTCGGCTCAGCATCAAGGCCGCCTTCGAGTTCGCCACGGGCGTGGACATCAACACCTACCCGCCGGAGCGGGCTGCGGCGGACCTGAAAGAGCTCTGATGCCCCCGAATCCCCGTCCGATCCCCCGCTTCATCGCCGACTCGACCCAGGAGGGGATTCCGCATGGGCGCTTCGCCGAGCGCCTGGCGGAGTCGTTCAAACAGGCATGCGAGGCGATCGAGGAGCTTCCCGAGGGAGTCGAGCTGCCAGGCGAGCTGTCCTGGTTCCCCGAGCGCGCCTGGGGCGGCCGTGTGTGGGTGCCCTGCACCTCCAGGGCCGAGTCGCCGGACGGCCAGATCGAGCTCTTCGGCTACGTCTCCTACGTGCAGCCTGAGAACGGTGAGCCGAGCGAGCTCGACGCCGAGGCCGACTTCACCGACGTTCTCGTCGAGGACAACCCCGACTGGAAGATCGACCTCAACGACGAGGTGATCGGCCGCTGGCGTGGGGAGAACGGGCGGGCGGGCGCGGTCACCCTCGTCTGGGGCCGTCCCCTCGTCCCCGGCGCCGTTGCCGCCGGCGCCGAGCTCGATCGTGAGACCGTGGACCAGGAACTGATCTCAGACGGTCGCTTCACCCTCCTGGCCCTCGACGCCCTCGAGGGCTACGGCGACGACGTCTACCTCCAGGTCAAGCTCTGGAACCGCCGCGCCCAAGAGGTGGCTTCCGAGAGCCTCTATGAGTAAGTCGCCCGACGGGGAGGGGACTCAGTCTTTCTCGGCCGCCACCTTGGCGGCCTCCTCGCTGCCCAAGTAGGGGGTGAGCGTGAACTCGACCAGGTCGGGGAGCAATTCCTCCAGCTGCTCGGCCTTGCCGGCGATGATGCGGCGGGAGATCAGCGAGACCATGCCGCCGACCAGAGCCTCCTCGGTGGTCGGGGAGAGCCGGGCGAGCACCTCGGGCGAGCGGCCCTCGCGACCGCCTTGGAAGTAGGGAACGAAGCTCTGGATCGCGGCGTCGTAGCGCTCGACCACGACCGGGCCGGCGACCAGGGCCTCGACCATGCAGAGGCGAGCCAGCTGAGGCTCGGCGGCGAGGAAGCCGAGCATCGCGGCGATTCCCGAGCGCACTGCGTGGGGCCAGTCCTCGGCCTCTTCGAAACCGGCGCTGACCCGTTCGCGCAGCTCGGCCATCACTGTGTCGTAAGCGGCGACGAAGCACTCGTCCTTGCTCGAGAAGTGCTCATAGAAGGTGCGACGGGAGACCGCGGCGTGGCTGGTTATGTGTGCGATCGTCGTGCCCGCGTAGCCGTTTTCGGCGACCGCCTCGGCGAGGCCGGCGATCAGCCGCTCGCGCTGGTTGTGGGTTACGAACTCGCGCGGCAAGCCGTGCCGTCCGGGCGGTAGGCGCGCAAGCTCGGGCGGGTATCCCTCGGCACTCTCATTCCCGTTGCCACGGTTACGGGTACTGCGTTTGGCCACATGGCGACGATACCGCGATGGCGTCTCAAAACCGCGTGTAAGCTCAGCTAGACCCGCATTGATTCCCAAATAAGGCATGACCGCGGCGGCCATCAGCTGGGGAACGAGCTTCGGCAGGTCCTCGACACAGCCGCGTACGACCCGCGAATAGATCTGCCCGTAGGCGGCCCCGGCGAGGGCCTCTGCCGTGGTGTGCGGCACCGACTCCGGGTCCTCCATCTCGTTGCGGCCGGCGTCGATCAGCGAAGCGACGACGCGCATCGTCATGTCGCGACGGGCACGGGCGGCGTCGCCGACAGCGAGGACCTCGATCGCGAAGCTGCCGCGGCTGGGCTCGCGGCAGAGCCCGGAGACGATCTCGCAGATCAGTGCGCGCAGGCGGTCGGGCCACCTCTCCTCGCTGTTGTAGGCCTCCAGCATCCCGCGCATGCAGCTTTCGTTCTGCTCCTGCCAGGCGGCAAGGAAGCAGCCGTGCTTGTCGCGGAAGTGCCGGTCGAAGGCGGTGCGCAAAAGACCGGCCTGCTCGAGGACCATCTCGACGGTCGTCTCGGAGTATCCGCGCTCGGCAACCACCTCGACCAGCGCGGCGAGGATGGCCTGGCGCTCCAGCTCGCTGGAGCGCTCGCGAGTCTCGGTGTCCAGCACTAGGTCATGGGCCCCCACCCTGCCTAGGGCTAGCCCCCGGCCGGCGACCCGGAGAATTCAGCCGCAACCCGCTTTGCGGCCTCGGCGCCGAGGTACGGGGTGAGCGAGAACTCGACCAGCTGGTCGAGGAGGTCGCGAATCTGCTCGACCTGCCCCATGATGATCCGCTGGTAGAGGATCCAGAAGATCCCGCCGACGATCGTCTCCTCCAGCGTGTCGGGGAGGACCTCGCCGTTCGGCGCGGCCTCACGGCCGAGCCGGAAGAGCGGTACGAAGGCCTGAATCGAACGCTCGTAACGCTCGACCGCCGCCGGGCCCGCGGAGAGGGCCTCGACTATGCAGGTGCGGGCGAGGGCGGGCTCGCTCGCCACGTACTCGAGGAAGGCAGCGAGGCCCGCGCCCACCCGCTGGGGCCAAGCCTCGACCTTGCTGGCGGCGTCGACGACCCGCCCCTTGGCCTCCTTCACGGCGTAGTCACAGGCGGCGAGAAAGCAGTCTTCCTTGGAGGAGAAGTTCTCGTAGAAAGTGTTGCGGGCGATGCCGGCGCGGCGCACTATGTCGGCGACGGTGACGGCTCGGTAGCCCTTCTCGACGGTCTCGCCTGCGAGCGCCGCGATGATACGCGCCCGCTGGTGTTGAGCGATGAACTCGCGAGAGAGGGCGTGCTTTCCCGGCTGCGCTCGCGTCGCCTGGGGAGTGCGATCGACCACTATCGAGCCAGCGTACTTGGGCAGATTTCCAATTCCAATCTGGACGACGGAACCAGATACCGTTACAGTACCGAGGTCCAGACAACCCGTTCCCTTACTGAGCAGAGGAAGGACCGGATGGGAAAGCAGGCCGCAACCGAGATGCCGGCGGCGGCTGATCAGGGCGGCGCCTTGGGGCAGGGCCCCGGGCTCGCTCCCGGACGCGAACCCGTGACTTCATCCAAGCGCGACAGGATCCTGGAGGGGATGCTCGAGGCGGTCGGATCGAGCGGCTATGACGGCACGTCCGTACGCACCGTGCTCGACCTGACCGGCCTCTACCGACAGGCGTTCTACGACAACTTCCCCGACAAGGACGCCTGCTACCTGGAGGCGTTCGACTTTGGCGTCAAGCGACTCGAAGCCTTGGTCGTCGAGGCCGCGGGCACCCAGTCGACCTGGGTGGGCAAGCTCCGCGCCGGCCTGGCGGCGCTGCTCGACGCCCTCGACAGCGAACCGGACGTCGGCAGAGCGCTGATCGTCGAGGTCCATGCCGCCGGGCAGGAGGCGCTGGAGAAGCGAGCGGAAGTGATGAAGCGAATCGCCGAGTTCATCGACTCCGCGCGGGAGCTCGCCGGCAAGGACGACTCGCCGCCGCCGATCGCCCCGGAGGGAATCGTCGCCGGCATCCACGCGATCGTCCACGCCCGGCTCGCCACAGGCGCGGGTGACGGCTTCCGCGAGCTGCTGCCCGAGTTCATGTACTTCGCCGTGCTGCCCTACTTCGGCTCTGAGATGGCCGAAGCGGAGATGCAGTCCGCGCGCGCCTGAAGTCGTCCGGCGACACCGACGCTGCCAACCGGAACGGGGCGTTCTCGGAGCGTTGGACAGCACGCGATCGCTCCCCTACATTGAAACCGTGGATTCGTCCTCGACTTCGAATCCCGAGCGGCTGCCCAGCGGCCGTCACGGCCTTCCCCGAGCCTACGTTGTGCGCTCGCAGCGTGAGCGAATGCTGGAGGCAATGGTGCGCGTCGCGGCGGCGAAAGGCTACGAGGCGACAACCGTCACCGACGTGATCGAGGTGGCCGGCGTCTCGCGGGCCACCTTCTACGAGATGTTCGAGGACAAGTCGGCCTGCTTCCTTGAGGCCTACGACGCGGTCATCGACGTGCTCGTAGCCCACGTCACCAGCGCCTTCGAATCGGCGGCCGGCGAGCCCTGGCCGGAGCGGATCGGCGCCGGCCTGAGTGCGCTGGTCGAACTGCTCGCCGCCGAGGCCGACATCGCGCGCATGGCAATGGTCGAGGTGACCACGGCCGGCGACGAGGCGCGGGGGCGCTACCGGGCCGCCCTGGCGCGCTTCACCCCGTTCCTCGAGGAAGGCCGCGACTACTCCAGCCAGAGCGGCGAGCTGCCGCCCGACACGGCGCGCTTCGCGATCGGCGGCGCGACCTCGATGATCTTCGACGAGATCCGCGCCGGTCGGGGGCCAGAGCTGCCGCGAATCCTTCCCGATCTTCTCTTCGCCGTATTGATGCCCTACCTCGGCCCCGAGCAGGCCGAGATGGAGATGCAGCGCGTCACGGATCGAGAGTAGGCGTCGGTGGAGGAGTGGAGCCCTGCCCCACTCCTCCGCCGCTCAGACGCCTTGGCCGTGGCGCCCCTCTCCGGAGGCGAAGCGTCTAGCGCCTTCGATCGCGACGTGGAGGGTCTCCCGCCCCAGCTTGTGCTCGAGCTCTATTCCCTCGGCCAGAGACAGACCAAAGCCCTCGATCGCGGCACGGCGGTCGGCGAGCATCGTCTCCTGAGGGAAGGAGGCGATTCGCTCCGCCAGCTCGAGCGCGCGGTCGACGTGACTGCCCGGCTCGACCACCTCGTTGACGAGGCCGATTCGGTGCGCCTCCTCGGCGCCGACCGGGCGGCCGGTGAGGATCAGCTCGAGCGCTCGCCCCATGCCGACGATGCGCGGAAGCCGCTGCGTGCCACCGTCTACCAGGGGCACGCCCCAGCGGCGCTCGAAAAGACCGAAGGTCGAGTCCGGCGTGGCGAGGCGCAGGTCGCACCAGAGGGCCAGCTCGACGCCGCCCGCCAGACACCAGCCGTCGACAGCGGCGATCGCCGGCTTGGTCGGCGTCAGCCGCGTCGGTCCCATCGGTCCATGCGGATGGTCGACGTCGAGGTCCATCGCCTTCAGGTCGGCTCCAGCGCAAAAGGCGCCGCCGCCGGCACCGGTGAGCACGAGCACTCTCGCCCCGTCGTCGGCCTCGAAGTCGGCGAGGGCCGCGCGGAATCCCTCCGCCGCAGCGGCATCGATCGCGTTGCGCCGCTCGGGCCGGTCGATCGTCAGCAGCGCTGCGGCGCCGACCCGTTCGTAGCGCATCTCCTCGCTCACAGCGAAGAGAGTACGGGAGCGGCTGGGCTAGTTGCCGGAGGAGAACACGGGGATCCAGCAACGCCGACTCCCAGATGCGCCCCGGTCGCTGACCCGGATGGCAGGCTCTCTAGGTCGGCGCCCAAGCTACGCCTCGCCACGGACATACAAAACGGTGGCGCCGGCCAGCGCACGAAAAACGACCGGGGGCGGCGCTCGGTTGCCTGCCCGTGCGTAGCCTTCGCACGCGAAGCTTCTTCGCGCCACCTTCGAGACCGCTGCCGCTTGGCTTCAGCGGAGCCTGTCTCTCCCAGTCGCAAATCGAATTTAGCGCGCCCCGATGGGTAGCGCCAGGGGGGAGACGAATACGTTCCCGCAAAATCCGGGAATTAAGCCTCCTCCCCTCTCGCGCCCGGGGGCGGCTACTCTCATCGCGTGCGTATTGACGACATCATCGCCGCCAAAGGACCGACCTTCTCGGTCGAGTTCTTCCCGCCGAAGACCGAGGAGGCGACGGCGGGTCTCTTCGACACGGCGCGCTCGCTGCGCGAGCTGGAGCCCGACTTCGTCTCCGTCACCTACGGTGCCGGAGGCTCTACCCGCGAGGGGACGGTGGAGATCACCCGCGCGCTGAAGGACGAGCTCGGGCTGGAGACGATGGCGCACCTGAGCTGCGTCGGCGAGACGACCGAGGGCCTGGCGGCCACGCTCGACCGGATCGGTGAGGCGGGGATCGAAAACGTCTTCGCGCTGCGCGGCGACCCGCCACGGGGCCAAGAGGACTTCGCCCAGCCGGAGGGGGGGCTGGGCAGCGCCGCGGAGCTTGCCGCCTTCATCGGCGGGGGTTGGGACTTCACCGTCGGCGGCGCCTGCTTCCCGGAGGTGCATCCCGAGGCTCCCGACCTGGAAACGGACCTCGCCTATCTGAAGACAAAGGTCGAAGCGGGGGCGTCCTTCCTGATCACCCAGCTCTTCTTCGACAACGCGGTCTACTTCGACTTCGTCGCCGCGGCGCGAGCGGTCGGCATAGACGTGCCGATACTCGCCGGCGTCATTCCCGTCGCCAGCTTCGCTCAGACGAAGCGCATCTGCGACCTCTGCGATGCGACGATCCCCGCGCCGCTGGAAGCGGCGTTCAAGGCCGCCGAAGGCGACGAGCGGGCCGAGTTCGAGCTCGGAGTCGCCTACGCGGCGCAGCAGTGCGCGGAGCTGTTGATCGGGGGGGCGCCCGGCATCCACTTCTACGCCCTCAACCGAGCGCCGGCCACCCGTGCGGTGCTCGGGGCGTTGCGCGCGGCACGGCCTTGGGCGCGCCCGCCACGAGGCGCGGACGACCTGAGTAAGTCTCTCTGACTAAAATCCCGCGCCGGGATGGCAAATCGTCGGGAGGAAGAGCGGGAACGCCTGCGCGAAGCGCGGCAGGAACGCGAGCGCAAACAGGCGGGCTCCGACCGGCGCAGGCTGATGATCGGCTATGGCGTTGCCGGAGTCATCGGCCTGGTCGTCATCGTCGGGATCATCGTCGCGGTGGTCTCGGCCAGCAACAAGAACGACAGCGGCAGCGCTCACATCGTCCAGAGCACGGGCTCGACCAATGGCTTCCAGCCCGACGAACGGGAAGGTACGAAACCCCCGCCGCCGAAGGTGACCGACCTCAAAGAAGCCGCCGAAAAGGCCGGCTGCGACCTTCGCCTCGACCTCCCCAACGAGGGTCACACCCACATCCCGCCGACGGCCCCCACCCCCAACTACGGCACCAACCCGCCGACCTCCGGCAACCACGTCGAACCGCCCTTCCAGCAGGCGGACGGTGCCTACAGGGAAATGCCGAAGGAAATCTTCATCGTCCACTCGCTCGAGCACGGGCGGATGGAGATCCAGTACTCGCCCGCCCTGCCGGAAAGCGAGCAGCTGGAACTGGTCGGGCTCTACGACTCGATGTACGGGGCGACGCTGCTCTTCCCGAACGAAAACATGTCCTACGCGGTGGCGGCGACCACCTGGCGCAACCTGATCGGCTGCAACGAATACAAGGGCGCCGCCACGCTGGATGCGATCCGCGCCTTCGGCAAGGCCAAGTGGGGTCACGGACGCGAGCCGGTCAACGGCTTCCCCTTCACCGGCCCGACGCCGGCTGAACCGACGATCAACTAGCTCTGTAGGCGGGAAAGAAGTTGACTGCACGTCCGGCGCTGAGACGTTCGTAGGCGGCCGGGTCGCAGACGATCTCGGAGACGAGCCATGCCTGCTCGCGGTTGGCGAAGCCGCGCTTGAATTCCTCGAGGGGATCGCCCCGGGTGAGCCCGCCGCCGAGGTTGAGCGGCAGGCCCAGCTCGTTTGCCAAGCCGACGAGCCCGGCGACGACGTTCTTCATCGGCGAGTCGCGCAGGTGCGCGTCGGCGCTGCCGCTGAGGTAGTAGTGGAGGAAGCCGTCGCTGCGGGCTGCGATCGAGGCGGCGCCGACGCTTCCGTCCGGTGCGTCGGCGAGCGCCAGCCAGGTTCGGTCGGACTCGAGGATGCGATCGAAGTAGGCAGCGCCGAAGAAGTAGCGCTGCGCCGCCTCCGTGCGCCGCATCGTCTGCTCGTAGGCGGCGAGGAAGGCGGCGCGGTCGCCGGGCGACGTCTCCGGGCCGGGGACGATCCGCACCCCGTAGCCGAGGCGCAGGTTCTTGTTGATCCGGTTGCGGTCGCTGCCCCGGGTCTTCGGCGGCAGTGACGGGTCGGCGACCTGGACGACGTTGCGCTCGGTGGCCCCGAGCAAAGGTGGATCGGCAAGCGCGTGGCGGAGGAAGATCGAGACCAGTCCGGTTGCCGAGAAGTCGACCGTCGCGGGATCGATCCGCGCATCCGAGGTTGACCCCCCTCCAGTGTGGTCGATGCCGGATGCGACGACAAGGCCCGGATAGCCGTAGGGGGAGATCGCGTCGAGCTCCGGGCCGGCGCCGATCGGGCGCACGATCAGCGGCGCGAGCAACTCGACCTCGCCGGCCGCGATTCGCAGCGTGTGAGTGGCCCCTTCGGCGTCGAGGAAGGGACGGGATCGGAAGAACTCCTCGCTTACCGCCGTCTCCCCGCGGTCCTCGAGCAGCTCGGCGACGGCCGTCACGCGAGCAGATCCGCGGCGGCAGCGCGGAACTCGTCGGGGAGGACGCCCCAGACCTCACAGTCGTCAGCCGGTGCCCCTTCGCGGCGGAGGTGAGCACGCAGCGTGCCCTCGTGCTTCCAACCGAGCCCGGCGACCGTCTTCTTGGCAACCTCGTTGCGAGCGGGGATGCGACCGTATACGCGGTGGGCGTCGAACTCGTCGAAGGCCTTGGCAATCGTCAGCGCCTCGGCCCGCCGGCCGACGCCCTTGCCGCGCACGTCGTCCCCGATCAGCGCTCCCAGCTCCGGCGCGGTTTGGCGGAAGAGGCCGTAGAGGGCCGTGAAACCGACTGGCTCTTCGTAGCCTTCGACGACAATCGCGTACTTGCGATCCTCGCCGGAATCGTCCATCGCCCGGCGCACCCAACCCTCGGCGTCCTCGAGCGAGAAGGAGTCGCGCTGCTCCATCAGAGACGCCGTCGCCGCCGGGTTGTTGAACCAGCGGTGCACCGCCGGCGCGTCGGCCGGCTGGAAGCGGCGCAGGGAGACCTCCGGTCGCTCGCTCATCGACAGAACCCTAGTCCGGGGCGAGGCCGTGGCCGCTGACGAGCAGCCATGCGGTCTTGGCCAAGATGCGGGCGTCGAGGCCGGCGCTGCGGTGATCGACGTACCAGACGTCGAGTTCGATCCGCTCCTCCCAGGGAATACCGGCACGGCCCTGCACCTGCGCCCAGCCGGTGATTCCGGGGCGAACCTCGTGCCGCCGGCGCTGGTGCGTCGAGTAGTCCTTCACCTGGGCGGGGATCGTCGGACGTGGGCCGACGATCGCCATCTCGCCGCGCAGGACGTTGAGCAGGTTGGGGATCTCGTCGAGCGAGGTGCGGCGCAGCACCCGTCCCGCCGCGGTGACCCGCGGATCGTCGCGCGTCACGACCGTGCCGACCCCGACGGGATCGGAGCCCTCGACCATCGTCCGCAGCTTCAGCATCTCGAACTCCTCGCCGTGCAGTCCGACGCGGCGCTGCCGGTAGACGACCGGGCCCTTGCTCCCCAGCCTGATCGCGACCGCCGCGATCAGCAGCAGCGGCGAAAGGATGGCGAGGGCGACCGCCGCGATCGCGATGTCGAAGGCGCGCGGCATCGCTAGCGAGTGCCGGGGGCCTTCTCCCAAGCCGCGGGCGAACCGTGGCGCAGGCGGTCCCAGAGCCCGGCGGCAATGGAGAGCGTGGTCAGCGCGTAGTAGCGGGCGATCGACAGCGGCCGCCAAGCGAACTGGCCGCCGAGGATCGCAGCGGCGATCAGCACCAGCTGGATCCCGTAGGTGACGACGTAAACGGTGCCCTGTCCGAGCAGCAGCAGGTTGCTGACGAAGGCGAGCAGGTGGAGAAAGGGAGTGAGGTAACGCAGCAGCCGGTGCGAGACCAGCTCGAAGGCGTAGAGGACCGAGTACCCGCGTGGCGAGACCATCCCCTCGCCGACGACTATGTCCCAGAGCCCGACCATCATCCGTCGCTTGCGGGCGAACTCGCCGGCGATCGTCGGTGTCATCTTCTCCTCCGCCCGGGCCCAGGGGACGTAAAGCGATCGCAGGCCACGCTTGGCGAGGGCGAAGGGGAAGGAGAGATCGTGGCTGCCCGCAGGGCCGAGGGGGATGTAGGCATCGGCGCGGACCGCGTAGATCGCGCCGTTGCCGGCGGTGACGCCGGCAAGTCCGGACTCCATCTCCCGCACCGCCATCTCGTAGCGCCAGTAAGCGCCCTCCAGATTCTCCCCCTCGGAATCGACGAAGCGCACCTGTCCGCAGGCGTAGCCGACCGCGGGGTCGGCGAAGGGCTCGACCAGGCGACGGAGGGCATCCTCGTGCCAGGCGCTGTTGGCGTCGGAAAAGGCGAGGATCTCACCCGAGGCCTGCTCGACGGCGGCGTTCTGGGCCGAGACCTTGCCCGCCCGCGACAGGTCGAGGACGAGGTCCGCGCCCGCCGAGCGGGCGCGCTCGACCGTCGCGTCGGATGAGCCGTCGGAGGCGACGATCAGCTCGAGCCGCTCGCGCGGGTAGTCGAGGGCGAGCGCGTTGGCGACCTTTGCCTCGATCACGTCCTCCTCGTCGTAGGCGGCCACTATCAGCGACACGCGGGGGAGCTCTTCCCAAACTCCCGGCTTCAGAGTCGGGCGGCGGCGCAGCGCGACGAGCAGACGAAGGACCAGCGGATAGCCGAGATGCGTGTAGACGATCAGTCCGGCGCTGAGCCAGAAGAGGGCGGTCATGCGCGGGACTCCATCAGCTTGCGGTAAAGGGCGAGGGTCTGGGAGGCGACGGCGTCCCACGAGTAGGGGCCGGATGCCGCCGCCTGCGCAGCGGCGCTCAGCTCCGCACGGGCCTCGGGGTTCGCGACCAGCTCGGAGAGCGTCGCGGCGAGAGCGTCAGGGTCCCCGGGGGGGACGAGCCTCGCCGCTCCCTCCGCAGCGACCTCGGGGAAGCCGCCGACGGCGCTGAGGACGAGCGGCTTGCCGAAAGCCAGGCCCGTGTAGAGCACGCCCGAGTGCTCGGCGTCGCGGTAGGGAAGGGCGACGACGTCGGCGCGGCGAAAGATCGCCGGCATCTCGGCGTCCTCGACGAAGCGAGTGACGAAACGGACCCGGCCCGGGGCGTCGGCGGCGAGTCGTCGAAGCGGCTCGACGTCCATACGGGGGTTGCCGACGATCCAGAGCTCGGCTCCCTTCACCTCCTGGAACGCCCGCAGCAGCGTCTCCAGGCCCTTGTAGGGACGGAGCAGGCCGAAGAAGAGGATCACCGGTCCCTCGGCATCGTCGAGCTCGGTGGGCAAGGGCTTCTCATCGGGCAGTCGAGCGAGGTAGTCGAAGGCGCCGTGAGGGATGACGTGGACGCGGGAGGGATCGACCCCGGCCTCGTCGCGCAGCCGCCTCGCCCCCTGCTCGGAGTGGGCGACGACGGCGTCCATCTGTCCGAAGAGCCGCCGAGCGCGGGCTGCTTGGCGGCGGCTCGGGCTTGGCGGCAGCACGTAGTGCGCCGTCATCACCCTTGGTCGCCTGCCCGGGAGCAGATGGGCGTCCAGCGTCGGCATCGTCAGCCACTGGTAGTGGACCACGTCGGCGTCGATCGAGCTGCGCAGTCGCCACATGTCGGAAAGATGCTCAGCGGCCTTGAAGGCGCGCCGCCCGGGCGCGCTCAGGCCGCGGGCCGAACTGCGGCGATAGAAGCATTCGCGCACCCGGTATCCGCTCGCCTCCGGAACTGGGCCGTAGAGGAAGCGGCTGGTCAGCAGCTCGACCCCGGCGCCGGCGCGGGTCAGGGCAGCGGCCAGCGAGTGGTCGTAGGGGGGCGTGAACGCTGAGGGGTCTACGAGCTGCACCTTCATGACGGGCGATTATGGTCACCCCCGTGGCGCCCACTCTCTCCTACTGCGTCGTGAACACGAACGGCCGCGAGTACCTACTCGCCTGCCTCGACGCGATCGAGCGCACTCACCCCGCCGGAGTCGCGGGCGAGATCCTCGTCCTCGACAACGCCTCCGAGGACGGCTCGGTCGAGGCGGTACGGGCGCGTGGTGGCGACTACCGCCTGATCGCGCTCGAACGACGCACAGGCAAGGCCGAGAACGACTCGACGCTGATGCGAGAGGCCAAGGGCGAGTTCTGCCTGCTGCTCAACGAGGACTCCGAGCTGCAGCCGGGTGCGACCGCGGCGCTGCTCGCAGCGCTCGAGGCGGACCCGCGGGCGGGCGCCGCAGGTGCGCAGCTGCTCGACTCAGCGGGGGAGCCCGTACCCTGCGCCTGGCGCTTCCCGGGCGTCGGGACGGCGCTTGTCGGTGCCCTCTTCCTGCACCGGGTGCTCACCGTGCAGAGCAGGGGGTCGACGACGAGGCGCGTCGGCTGGGCCCAGTCGAGCGCGCTGCTGGTCCGCCGCGAGGCAGCGGCCTCAATCGGCTACATGGACCCCGACTTCTTCGTCTACTACGACGAGTGCGACTTCGCCAAGCGCCTCGCGGGAGGCGGCTGGCACAGCCTCTTCGTACCCGAGGCCGAGGTGGTCCACCACGACCAGCTCTCCACCGACCTGGCCAAGGGCCTGCCCCGGATCGTCGAGTTCCACCGCAACCGCGACCTCTACATGCGCAAGCACCATGGTCGTACCGCCGCCCTGGCAGTGCGCGTGCTCACCGCCTGGTCATATGCCGTCCGCGCGGCTGCCGCCGTCGTCCTCCCGGGCCATCCCGCCCGCGTCTACTGGGCCCACGCCCGCCAGGCTCTGTTCCCGAATCGCGGTGAGAGCATCCGCGACCTGGCGGACGCTTAGAGGCGGGAGTCCTCGTCGATCAGCTCGGCCTCCATCGCCTCGGAGATGCTGCCGTCGATGCCGGCCGCCGCAGGGCGCAGAGACCGCAGCTCCGCTGCGAGTTCGCCGGGATGGCGGAGGCGGGAAAGCCAGCGGCGCTCGCCGGGGGTGAAGAAGCCGGTCGCCAGCAGGGCGAGCGGATAGGCGAGCCAGAGGACCGTGCGGCCCAATAGGCCCGCCGCGCCGGATGTAGGCAGGAGGAGCTCGCCGGCGACGACCAGAGCGGTCGCGGCGAAGAGAACACGGGCGAGGCGCACCCATTCATAGGGGACGGGGAAGAGGCGCTGCGTGAACCCGTACATCAGCGCAAGCACGACCAGATAGGAGGCGACGAGGGCGACGCCGGCGCCGACGATGCCGAACGCCGGCACCAGGATGAGGTTGAGCGCGATGTTGGCGCCGAGCGCAGATCCCGTCGCCGGGAAGTTGAACTCGGTGCGGCCGGTCCTGCCGAGGATCACGACGAGGACCATGTAGAGCGCGTAAAGGGTGACGCCGGTGGCGATCAGGCCGATCGCTTCGTGGGCCCCGAAGAATTCGGGCGCGGCCAGCGCACGGACGATCCAGCGCGAGAGCAGCCACATGCCGACGACGACGAAGGTACAGCCTGCCGTGAACCAGGTGACCACGGCGGCGTAGACACGGCGCGCCTCCTCGTCGTCGCGGATCGAGTAGGCGAACGGCGGCCAGGCGAGCTGGAAGCCGCGGACGAGGACGTTGACCCCCTGGGCGAACTTGACCGCCAGCGCGTAGAGGCCGGCCTCGGCGAGTCCGAGCGAGCGGGCGATGATGACCCGGTCGACGAAGTTGAGCGCGTAGAGCGAGAGCTCTGCGGGCATCGTCGGCAGGCCGAAGCGCAGCAGGCGACGCAGCAGGGCGCGATCGACGCGCAGCGAGAGGCGGCGGCGATGGACCCAGATCAGACCGAGCACGAAAGCCGCGCCACTGGCGTAGCTGCCGAGCAGGAGACCCTTGGCGCCCTCGCCGTGGCCGACGACGAGGATCACAGTGAGGCCGATCGCTGCCAGCACGCTGAGCATCGTCGTCGTGAAGTAGGCCCTTGCCCGCTCCTCGAGACGAAAGAGCGTCAACAGGTACTCGAACATCGTCAGCACCCAGAGGCCGCCGATCGAGATCCGGGCGAGGTCGGGCGCCGGGTGGGGAAGGAGCGCTTCCGAGATCGGCTGCGCGAACGGCAGCGCCGCGAGGGCGGCGAAGGTCGTCAGCCAGAGCAGCGCCGCGAAGGACGTGCCGACGACGCGGTCGGGCTCCTCGTCGTCCCTGTAGTAGAAGCGCAGCAGCGCCTCGATCAGGCCGAGGCGGACGAAGATGCTGGCGGTCACGACGGCGGCGAACATCACTTCGGCGGCGCCGTAGTCGGACTTCGTCAGGTACCGCGTGTAGAGCGGCAGCAGGGCGACCGCGATCAGCTTCGAGAAGACGCTCGCCGCCGTGTAGGCGGCGCCGGTCGTCGCTAGGCGACGGAGGTATCCGGACACGGCCCGAGCCTACGTTGCGCTGTGGCTGCAAGAGACGCCGACGCCGCCAGGAGCACCCACGTAATCGGATCCTCGAAGAAGCCCGCATAAGCCATCGTGTGAACGAGAAGAGCAACGAAGGTGGCGAGAACCGCCGCGCGGGCTATTGCGGTTTGGCGTGCGGGTCCTGTCGCCGCGGGGGAAACCAGAATGCCGGATGCCATTGCCCAGAGCGCCGTAACGACCAAAGCCACATAGGCGGCGAGGCCGATGAGGCCCTGCTCCGCCGCCACGGTGATCGGCTCCGTGTGCGAAACGGAGACGGGAGCTTTCTTCGTCTTGACGTGCACACGGTAGGCCTTGGGGAAGCTGCCTGAGCCGTAGCCGTAGACCGGGCGTTGGAGGAAGAGGTGGATGCCGCCCGAGACGAGATTGGCGCGGCCGGAGGTATCGACGTTGATCCGGGAGGGACTGAGCTTGGACGTACCGCCGGCGAGCAGAATGACCAGCACGCCGAGCACAGTCGCGACGCCGACCGCGGCCGCGGTCCACTTCAAGCTCCACTTCAGAGCAGCAAGTACGGCCAGCCCCGCCAACAGCGCCATGAAGCTCGATTGCGAGTAGGTCGGGAAGAGACCGAGCCAGAGCACTGCGACGAGCGCCGTGAGCAGCCCGAACGAGCGCCGGTCACGCGCCCAGAGCAGCGCGCTCATCGCCACGACCGTCACGAGCGCCAGGTACCGCCCATAGACGTTCGGGTCCCAGAACATCGAGTTCACCCTGAAGTAGGTATGGAATTCGTTCGACCTGATCACCTGGTCGTTCCAGAACAGACTGCGACTCACCCACTCGACCGAGCCCACAACCACGAATGCAACGGCCTCCAGCCCTATCACCCACACCACGAGAGCCAGGAGCTTGCGGTCCCAAGTCACCTCTCGCAGCAGTCCGTACGCCAGTGAGAACGGCACGAAGAAGAAGCACACGTTCTGCAGCCCCTTGGAGAAATCCTCGGAGTACAGGACCTGAATGGCATACAGGGCGACGACCGCGGCGAGAATGCGGGGGACCCAGGCGGTTGGGCCGGCGGGTGGCGCTGGTGTCGCATGCCGCTCCCGCATGGCGGTTGCCAGGACTCCACCTGCGATGACCAGATAGAGCGGGACGAGCAGATTGGCCGTATCCCCGCCGGCATGGAGGGGCACGCGAAACGGCAATGCCGCGACGATTGCCAGGGGGAGGAGCAGCGGCCAGCGTCTGAAAAGGAACGCGAGGGCGATCGAGGCAACAAGGGCGAGGATGCCAAGCACGATCAAACGCGACGGGTGGTCGCGCAGGTCGGCGATCTGGTGCGAGTGCCACTGGTCGCCGAGGATCAGGGCCGGGAAGAGGACGAGGGCGATGAGCATCGCGCAGGCGCGCAGGCGTCCTGGGGGCAGGAGAATTGCTCCCGCTGCTCCCGCAGCCGCGGCGAGCACCCCAACACTGGCAAGGAAGGCGCTCAACCGCCACTCCCAGAGACGACGGCTACCCCGCAGCTACCTAGCGCTTGGCGCGGCGCCTTGTGCAGCCGGATCGTCCCCGGCGGGACCAGCACGCGTCCCTGGCCGAGCAGCTTGACCCGTAGCTTGTAACGGCCCGGTAGAGCGAGGTCGTCGTCACGTTCAAAGCCGTTCCACCAGTAGGTGTGGAACGTGTAACGCTTCAGGTACACGTTTCGAGCGAGCGTGAGGATGAGCTTGCCCCCCGGCTTGACGATCTGCACCGTCCCGCGATCCGACTGCGTCGTGCGAAAGCGGATTCGGATCGCGTCGTAGCGGCAATCGCTGTTCGGCGTGAACACCCACTTGCGATCCGTGTTCCGGTGATGTTTCGGTAGGCCACGCAGAGGGGCGACGAATGTGACGCGGTCGAGCACCAGTGGATCGCGCTTCACCCGTTGCGACCAGGCGAAGGCGGCGAGCGTTGCGAGGACCAGGAGGGCGAAGACGAGGGCGGACCAGCGGCGGAGCGCCGCCTCACCCGGTCGCGGCATTGTCCTCGCCGACGACCACCACGACCGGCGCGCCGCCTGACGCCGAGGAGATGTCGGACGTCATCAACCGCACCTTGGAGATGCCGAGGGCGTTGGCAACCCGGTGCGCCTCCCGGGCGTGACCGCGTTCGAACATGACGACGCTTTCGACGAAGCTGGTGCTGCTGTTGCCGACTTCGTCGAGCTGGAAGCCCTTGTGCTCGACTTCGTTCCCGAAGGAGCCGGCGAGCCCTGGAACGGCGGTTCCGTTGAGGACGGTGACTTTGATTTCAGCCGGCTTGAGCTCGCCGGACTTGGCCTGACCGCTCCCCTTGCCGTCGGCGTTGTCAGAGCCCTGCGTGATCAGGTAAGCCGCGCCGCCGGCCACGACGAGGACCACTGCGAAGACGAGGGCCAGCCAGCGGGGTTCGGCCAGCCGCTCACCGAAGCCGCTGAGTCCCTGCCGGATCCGTTCCCCCCGCGTGAGCTCCGGCAGTCCCGCCTCACGGCGGCGGCGGCGCTGCTCACGCTGCTCGACCGCCTCCCGCTCAGCCGTGCGCGCCTCCTCCAGGGCTCGCAGCTCCTCGGCGCGCTTCGCGGCCACCTCCGACGTCGACTCCTTGCGATCCGCGTCCCGCTCCGGCGCCGATCCCGCCCACTCGCGCAGGCGGCGGATGTCCCGTGCCTGCGAGAACGCCAGCATGGCGAGGAGGGCCAGCCCGACAAAGGCAGCCAGGCCAGCGAAGGCGCCGATTTCCTTGATCAGCTCCAAGTGGGGGCGAGAGGCTACTCGTCGTAGACGACCGCCGCCGCGTCGCCGCCCGGAGCGGCGATCATCTCGACCACGCGCTGCGCCAGGTTGGCCTCGTCGCCGGCCATCACCATGTGCTCGAGCGCGTTCAGCGTCTTCTCCACCCAGTCGGGATCGAGGGGCGCATCGCGCACCGCCCGCCTGATCCGCTTCGCCGCGGTCGGCTGTTCGCGCTCGCCGGCGCCGAACAGCTCCTCATGCAGCTTCTCGCCCGGTCGTGGCTTGGTGAACTCGATCGCGACGTCGGCTTCCGGCTCGTAGCCGGCGAGCTTGATCATGTTGCGCGCCAGGTCGACGATCCGCACCGGTTCGCCCATGTCGAGGACGAAGACCTCGCCCTTGCCGGCGCCGATGTCGCCGGCGCGGATCACGAGCTGGACGGCCTCGGGAATCGTCATGAAGTAGCGGGTCATCTCCGGGTGGGTGACGGTCACCGGACCGCCGCGCTCGATCTGGCCGCGGAAGATCGGCACGACGCTGCCTGACGAGTTGAGCACGTTGCCGAAGCGAACGCTGGCGAAGCGCGTCCCGGGGTGTTTGCGCCCGGCCGACTCGACGATCCACTCGGCCATCGCCTTCGAGGCGCCCATCACCGTTTTGGGGTTGACCGCCTTGTCGGTCGAGATCAGGACGAAGCGCTCGACGTCGGAAGCCGCGGCGGTCTCAGCCGTGATCCGGGTGGCGATCGCGTTGTTGCGCACCGCCTCCAGCGGGTTGGCCTCCATCAACGGCACGTGCTTGTAGGCGGCGGCGTGGAAGACGACGCTGGGCTTGAAGCGCTGCATCGTCTCCAACATCCGGCTCGGCTCCTTGCAGTCGGCGAGCACCGACTCGACGCTGGTGAAGTGACGCTCCTCGACCATCTCTCGATCGATCTGGAAGAGGTTGTCCTCGGCGTGGTCGACCATCACCAGCAGGCGCGGGCCGACGCGGGCGATCTGACGGCAGAGCTCGGAGCCGATCGAGCCGCCGGCGCCGGTGACGAGGACGATCTGATCTCGCAGGTAGGCGCCGACCCGGTCGAGCTCGACGACGATCGGGTCGCGGCCGAGCACGTCCTCGACCTGGACGTCGCGCAGTTGCTTGTTGAGCTGGACGCCGCCGCGCAGGATCTCGAAGACGGTCGGCAGCGTGCGCACACGGATCTCACGCTCGCGGCAGGCGGCGACGACCTTGGCGCGCAGCGTTCCCGGCGCCGACGGGATCGCGATCACGACCTCGTCAGGCTGCGTCTCGTCGAGGATCGCGTCGATTCGCTCGGTCGAGCCCAGCACCTTCAGCCCGAGCATCCGCATGCCGCGCTTGCGCGGGTCGTCATCGACGAAGCCGATCGCGGTCGAGCCGAGCGCCGGATTCAGCTGCAGCTCGCGGACCACCATCTGGCCGCCGGAGCCGGCGCCGACGACGAGCACCCTCTGCTTCGGCGCGCGGCCGGGACGACTCGGCCGCTCGACGATCAGCCGTACTGCGAGGCGGGCCCCCGAGACCAGCATCAGCGTCAGGAGGAAATCCATCACCGCCACCGAGCGCGGCAGGTTGTGGGCGAACGGCCGCAGGACGGTGTAGCCGACGACGAGGATCGCGCTGGCGACGGCGACGGCACGGACGATCAGCAGGAAGTCGCGACCGCTGACGTAGCGCCACCACTTCTGGTAGAGCCCGGAGGCATAGAAGACGACCAGCTTGACCGCGACGACGATGCCCACCGACTGCGCGAAGAGGACCGCGTAGCGGTGCGGAAGGTCGCTCTGGTCGAGGAAGCGCAGGCGGAACGCCAAATAGAAGGCGATCGCGACCAGGACGGCATCGGCGCAGACCTGAAGGACCCGGTTGCGGTAGACGGGATGGTTCAACCGACGCATCGAGTGGCACGATTCTAGACGGCCTGAGGCTCTAGGATGCCGAATTCCCGATGCTGCACCCATTCCTCTACGCCGACCTCACCGGCCCGATCGTCGACTTCTGCGTCAACACGATCGAAAGCACCGGCCTCGCCGGGATCTTCCTGCTGATGCTCGCCGGCAGCGCCTGCATCCCGATCCCCAGCGAGGCGGTGATGCTGTTCGCCGGCTTCAGTGTCTCCAACGGCGACCAGACCCTGGTCGGGGTGACCCTCGCCGGCCTCGCCGGCAACATGGTCGGCTCCTGGCTGACCTACGCGGTGGGCTACTACGGACGCGTCGACCTGCTGGAGAAGAACCGCCTGATCCACCTCAGCCCCTCGCGGCTCGCCTGGGTCGACGGCTGGTTCAAGCGACACGGCGACGCGACGGTCTTCTTCGCCCGCATGCTGCCGCTCGTGCGCGCCTTCATCTCGCTGCCGGCCGGCGTCGCCGAGATGCCCTTCTGGCGCTTCACCTGGCTGACGGCGCTCGGCTCGCTGCCCTGGGTGCTCGGCTTCGCGATCGCCGGCCAGGCCGTCGGCGACAACTGGGAAAGCCTGCGCGACCACCTGCAGGTGTTCGACTACCTCGTCGCCGCCGCGATCGTCGGGGGGGTCGTCTACGCGATCGTCAAGCGGCGCCGCAGCAAGCCGGCGACGGCGTGATCGGAACCCGGCGCGCCCTCGCGCTCGGCCTCGTCCAGGGACCGGCGGAGCTGCTGCCGGTTTCCAGCTCGGCCCACATCGTCCTCGTCCCCTGGCTCGCGAACTGGGACTGGGAGGCGGTTGACCCCGAGGTCCGCAAGAGCTTCGAGGTGGCGCTGCACGCAGGCGGCGCGGCGGCGCTGCTCGTCGGGCAGCGGCGCCTGATCGCGGAAGAGCTGCGCGCCTTCGACCTGCGCGGCGCGGTCGTCCTACTGCTCTCCTTCCTGCCCCCGGCGCTCGTCGGCTACAGATTCGAGCGAACGATCGAGCGACGGCTCGGCGGCCCGCGGGCGACCGCCTACGGCCTACTGGCCGGCGCGGCGGCGATGGTGCTCGCCGATCGGCGGCCGCAGCTGCGCGGCCGCGGCGAGGCCGGCGCGGCCGACGGCCTGGCGCTCGGTCTCGCCCAGGCAACCGCGCTGGCGCCTGGCGTGTCGCGCAACGGCATCACCCTGGCCGCGGCGCGCTGGCGGCGCTTCTCCCGCGACCAGGCCAACCTCCTCTCGCGCACCATCGCCCTGCCCGTGATCGTCGGCGCCACGCTGCTCAAGGGTGTCCGCCTCGCCCGTCGCGGCGTCGATCCCGAGCTGCGTCATTCGATGGCGATCGGCGTCGCCGCCTCGTTCGCCTCGACCCTGGCCTCTCAGCGGTTGATCAAGCTCGTCGAGCGCGACCGGGCGCTGTGGCCCTATGCGGCGTACCGTGCGGGTTTGGCCGCAGCCGTGCTGGGCAAGCTGCGCAGAGACAGCCCACGAGGATCGGAGGACCGATGATCACCAAAACCGACTTCATAGGGGTCCCGTCGCGGGACGCCGAGCGCTCGCGGCGCTTCTACGTCGAGACACTGGGGTTGCGCCCGGATGAGCGCGCCGAATTCGAGTTCTGGGCGGGCGACACCTGCTTCGGCATCTGGGAGCCGGAGAAGATGGGAATGGAGTTCGCGCCGCAGAAAAACGCGCACCCGGCGCTGCACGTCGACGACGTGGCTGCCGCGAGGGCCGAGCTGGAAGCCAAGGGCATCGAGTTCTTCGGCGAGACCTTGGACACCGGCGTCTGCCACATGGCCCTCTTCGCAGACCCGGACGGCAATGACCTGATGCTGCATAGCCGCTATGCGCCCCAGGGCAGTTGAGCGCCGGGCGCGGCTGAAAGAATCGATGGCGTGAGCGACGCGTACGCCAAGGCTGGGGTCGACCAGAGCGCGGCCGACTCGGCCGTCGCCGGCCTCGTCAAGGCGCTGGCGGCGATCGAGCTGGGGCGGCCCTCGCGCCAGGTGCCACTGCCCGGCCACTACGCGAGCGTGATCCGGCTCGACGAGCGCACGGGGATCGCGCTCTCCACCGACGGAGTCGGCACCAAGCTGGTCATCGCCGAGCAGCTCGGCCGCTTCGACACGATCGGGGTCGACTGCGTGGCGATGAACGTCAACGACGTTGTCTGCGTTGGCGCCGAGCCGCTGGCGATGCTCGACTACATCGCGATCCAGCGCGCCGACCCAGAGGTCTGCGCGGAAGTCGGCGTCGGACTGGCCCGCGGTGCGGAACTTGCCGGGATCGAGATCCCCGGCGGTGAGCTCGCTCAGCTCGGCGAGCTGGTCCGCGGCGTCGACGTCTCCGGAGCCTGCTTCGGCACGGTCGCCCTCGACGCGCTCGTCGACGGCTCGGCGGTCGAGCCGGGCGACGTCGTGATCGGCCTGCCCTCGTCGGGCCTGCACTCGAACGGGTACACGCTCGCCCGCTCGGCACTCGATGGCCTCTCCCTCAACGAGGACCCCGAGGGTCGCCTTGGGCGGTCGCTGGGCGAGGAGCTGCTCGAGCCGACCGAGATCTACGTCAAGCCGGTGCTCGAGCTGCTTCGCTCTGGCATCGAGGTCCGCGGCCTCGCCCACATCACCTCGGGCGGCCTCGGCAACCTGCTGCGGCTCGCCACCGAGGTCGGCTACGAGATCGACGAGCCGCTCCCGGTTCCGCCGATCTTCACCCTGATTCAGGAGCGCTCGAGGACCTCCGACGAGGAGATGCACGAGGTCTTCAACATGGGCTGTGGCTTCTGCTGCATCGTCGCCACCGCGGACGAAAAGGCGGCACTCGATCTCCTCCGCCGCCATTACCCTGGGGCGCAGCGGATCGGCTCGGCGACCGATGGGCCGCGCGAGATTCGCCGCCACTGAATGGACGCGCGCCCAAGCAGCAGAGACGACTGGGCATCGCACTGGTCTCACTTCGCACAGAATCAGATATGGATGCTCGTTCGACCAGCGCTCGCATGATCGGAACCGTGCTCTCCGGTCGCTACCGGCTGGAGGCGAAGCTCGGCAGCGGCGGGATGTCGACCGTCTACCTGGCGCGGGACCAAACGCTCGACCGCCAGGTGGCGGTGAAGGTGATGCACCGCGAGATGTCCGAGCAGGTCGATCAGCTCGAACGCTTCCGCCAGGAGGCGCGAGCGGTCGCCAAGCTCTCCCACCCCAACGTCGTCTCGGTGATCGACGCCGGCGAGGACGGTGGCCACCCCTACATCGTCTTCGAGTACGTCGAAGGCGAAACGCTGAAGCAGCGGATTTCACGCGAGGGAGCGCTCGACCCGCAGGAGGCGGTCGCCTACGCGATCGAGGTCGCCCGCGGGCTCGCCGTCGCCCACGGGCGCAACATGGTGCACCGCGACATCAAGCCGCAGAACGTCCTGATCGATGCCGAGGGCCGGGCCAAGCTGACCGACTTCGGCATCTCGCGCCAGCTCGAGCAGGACGGGATGACGGCGACGGGGAGGGTGCTCGGCACGACCGACTACGTCGCCCCCGAGCAGGCGATGGGGCACGCTGCCGATCCGCGCTCCGACATCTACTCACTCGGCGTCGTCCTCTACGAGATGCTCGTCGGCCAGGTTCCGTTCACCGCCGACAGCCAGGTCGGCGTGGCGATGAAGCACGTCAACGAGGAGCTGCCCGACGTGCAGCGACGGCGGCCTGAGATCTCCGCCGCGGTGGCGCTGACGGTCGAGCGGGCCACTGCCAAGGACCCGAACCAGCGCTATCAGGCGATCGCCGAGATGATCGACGACCTCTCGACCGCGCTCGAGGTCGAGGCGGCGCGGGCAGGGTCGACCACGGGAGAGGCGACCAGCGTGCTCGACGCGCTGCCGGCGCCGAAGCGCAAGCTCTCGGGGCGGCGGCGTTGGAGTTGGGCAGCGGTGGTCGGCGTGCTGCTGGTACTCGCGGCGGCGCTGGCGGTCGTCGAGCTGATCGCGAGCGGCAAGCTCGGCGGAGGCGGAGCTGAGAAGGGCAAGGGCGCTCCGGTGACGATCGAATCGGCGACCGACTACGACCCCGAGGGGGACGGCGAAGAGGTCGGCAGCAAGGTGAGTCTCGCGATCGACGGCAACCCGACCGGAACCGCCTGGGAAACCGAGCACTACGACTCCGACACCTTCGCCGGCACGAAGACCGGCCCGGACCCCGGGGTCGGCATCTACGTCACGACGACCTCACCCACGAGGCCGTCGACGATGATCGTCCGCACCTCGACGCCGGGATGGGACGCAGAGGTCTTCGCCGCGGCCTCGGGGCCGCCCGAAGACCTGTCCGGCTGGGGCGAACCGATCGGTTCGGTCGTCAACGCCTCCTCGAAGAACGAGATGGACCTGGCCGTCGCCGCGCCCTCGCGCTACTTTCTCCTCTGGTTCAACAAGGCTTCCGAAGCACGCGACCAACCGGGTCGCTACCAGGTCGAGATCAGCGACATCCAGCTATTGCGATGACGAGCTCACCAAGCTCGTCCCAGGAGAGGAAGCGCAGATGAACGCGAACAGGGAACTCTGGGAGAAGGGCGACTTCACCCGCATTGCGGAGAGCATGCGCGGGAGCGGCGAGGAGCTCGTCGGGGAATTGGGCATCGCGGAGGGAATGCGGGTGCTGGATCTCGGCTGCGGCGACGGGACCACCGCCCTGCCGGCGGCTCAGCTCGGCGCAGACGTCCTCGGCGTCGACATCGCCGCCAACCTGGTCGCGGCGGGCAACGCCCGCGTCCAATCGCTGGGCCTGACCAACTGCAGGTTCCAGGAGGGCGACGCGTCGGACCTGAACGAGCTCGAGGACGAGAGCTTCGACCTCGTCGTAAGCATCTTCGGCGCGATGTTCGCCCCCAAGCCGTATGACGTGGCCAAGGAGATGGTCCGCGTGACCAAGCCCGGCGGCCGGATCGTGATGGGCAACTGGATCCCCAACGACCCGACCCTGGTGGCCCAGATCCTGAAGATCAGCGCCTCCTACTCGCCGCCGCCCCTGGAGGGCTTCGTCAGCCCGATGCTCTGGGGGGTCGAGGACGAGGTGGTCGAGCGCTTCACCGTCGCCGGTGTCCCCAAGGAGCAAATCTCCTTCCAGAGGAGCACCTACACCTTCGACTACCCGGGTCCGCCGTCAGAGCTGGTGACCACGTTCAAGGACTACTACGGACCGACGATGAACGCCTTCGCAGCGGCCGCGGCCGATGGCCGAGAGGTAGAGCTACAGGCCGAGCTGGAGAAACTGTTCGAGGAGCAGAATACGAGCGCCGAGGGGACTTCGATCCCGGCGACCTTCCTAAGGGTGACTGTTCAGCGGTAGCGCTCGGGAGCGACCGTCACCTCGGGAGCGTTATCGCGTTTCCACAGGGTGGGCTTTCGAAAATAGAGACGCGCAAATTCGAGGGTTGACAAGTATCTCTCATATAGTCAAGAATCACCAACGCAATGGCCAAGTGGCAAGACCGGCTACTGACATGCAGGGGGAGGCGGGGGGTTTGCGACGCCGAACAGCGCGAGGAAGACGCGCAAATGTCGGCGGTGAAGAGAGTCGCGATCGTTCTTTCCATGCCCGTGCTTGCGGGGCTCCTGATCTATGTAATCGCCATTCCCAAAGGCGGTGAAGCCTTCGCAGTTGGTCTGATGACTGGCGCGGCGGCGTTTGCCGTCGGCGCTCTCGCTGGGTTCCTTTTTGGCATCCCGCGGGCACTCGCACAACAACCCGCGGCGGATCCGCCCGTCAACAATGGCTCGCAGTACGGTCCCAACACCAACCTCGAGCAGATATCCGACTGGCTGACCAAGATCCTGGTCGGAGTCGGCCTGGTGCAGATCGGCCAGATCGGCGCCGCCATCGACAAACTCGCCGAAGGCCCCGCCGAAAGCCTCGGAACCCATGGACACTCGGTGGCGATCATGCTCCTGGTGTCCTTCTTCATCCTCGGCTTCCTCACCAGCTACTTGTACACGCGTCTGAACCTGCAGCGCATCTTCGAGCCGTTTCGCGCAGCCCTGAAGAAACAGGGGGAAGACCTGACCAGTGCCCTGCCGCTGGTCCGCGCCCAACTCGACCCCAGCGGCGAAAAGGACCCCTCGGTCAAGGAGCTGGCAGACGCCCTCGAAGCCACCTCCTCTGGCATCCGTGACGAAGCCTTCTATCTGGCACGAAACCAGCGCCGTGCCAACTGGCGTGGTGAAGAGGGGCATGAAGACAGGCGTCTGGTCGACCTAGTGATTCCGGTCTTCGAAGCACTGATCGAGCTCGACGCAAAGGAGAAATTTCACCGTAGTCGGGCCGAGCTCGGGTACGCCTTGAAAGACGGAGAATCCCGCGACTACGAGCGCGCTCGCGACACCCTTTCCGACGCGATCAGAATTCGCGGCGAGAGCCTCAGGTCGCGCTTCCCTCTCTACGAGTTCAACCGCGCTTTCTCCAGCATCATGCTCGACCCAGCGGCTGCAACCGCACAGATTTCCGGCGATCTCACGATCGCCGGAAATACTCCGGTGGGCCTTCGCGCGATTAGGAATACCGACGAGGTCAAAGCATGGTTGAGAGACAACCCGGCACTCCCCGGCGTCGCCGAGTTGCTCGCCAAGCTCTAACAGTCGGATCCTAAGCCTCGAAGTGGGCGGCCACCTCGTACTTGTCGACGCCGACGCGCTGGCCCATGCCATCGCCCGGCGGATCCATCGAGTCGAGGGTCGCGTCGCCTTCGGCGTAGTCAGCCTCGTTCTCGAAGAGAACGATGGCCAGCGCTTTGCCGCCGGCGGGGTCCTGGAGCAGGAAGAACTCTTTCGCCGGCACCCCGGGCGGCGGCCCGTCGCCTGCCTGATCGTTGATTTCGGCGGCCGACTTTTCCATCGCCTCGGCCTCTCCGCCCTCCCACCTGACTACTCGTGCAAGCATCTTGTCCTCCTTGTTCGGTCGGGCTTTGAGCCTACACCCCCACCGGCGGGTTAGAACTCGTACAAACGTGAGCGCTCGTGACGCTCGACGGCGAGCTGGACGAGGCGGTCGCAGAGCTCCGGGTACGCGATCCCCGAGGCCTCCCAGAGCCGGGCGTAGACGCTCGTCTCGGTGAAGCCGGGCATGGTGTTGACCTCGTTGACGAGGACGGTGCCGTCGGCGGAGATGAAGAAGTCACAGCGGGCGAGGCCGGAGCAGGCACCGAGCGCGAAGGCGCGGGCCGCCAGCTCCCGGACCCGGGTGGTCTCCCCCTCCTCGATCGGCGCCGGCATGACGAGATCCATGCCGCCGGCGCTGTACTTGGTCTCGTAGTCGTACCAGTCGCCGTGGGCGATGACTTCGCCCGGTTGCGACACCTCGACTTCCTCGTTGCCGAGCAATGAGCACTCGACCTCGCGGCCCTGGGCGTGCGACTCGACGATCACCCGTGGGTCGTGCTGTCGTGCCTGCTCGATTGCGCCCTCCAGTTCTCCCAGGTCGTCGACGCGGCTGATTCCGACGCTGGAGCCGAGTCGCGAGGGCTTCACCCAGAGCGGCAGCCCCATCCCCTCGCAGCGCTCGCGCCAGCCCGGCTCCCCCGCGGCGACGAAGTCGACCTGGGGAACCCCCGCCTCGGCGAAGAGGCGCTTCAGGGTGAGCTTGTCCATGCAGACAGCCGAAGCGAGCACGTCGGAGCCGACGTAGGGCAGGTCGAGCCACTCGAGCAGGCCCTGCACGCTGCCGTCCTCGCCGAAGGGGCCGTGCAGGGCGGGAAAGGCGACATCGGCGCCCAGCAGACCGCCTCCAGGCGTCAGCTGAACCGGTCCGCCGCCGGCGCTCCACGAGCCATCGGCGGCGATCGTCACCTGCAGCGCTTCGTGCCCGGCCTGCTGCAGGCCGCCGGCCACCGCCTCGCCGGAACGGAGCGAGACCTCGCGCTCGGAGGAACGCCCGCCGGCGAGCACCGCAACCCTCATCGCGGCGGCGCCTCGCTCATTCTTCTTCTTCCGTTTCGGTCGAGCCGGTCGAGCGCTTGCCGACCACCAGCGTCACCGTGCTGCCGGGTGCGACCTTCGAGCCGGGCGGCGGGAACTGGTCGATCACCCTGCCGACCTGCGAGGGGACTTCGGTCTGCTGTTCCTGCACGCTCGGCTTCAGGCCGGCGGCGCGCACGGCTTCCACCGCTTCCGCGCGCTCCTTGCCGATCTCGTTCGGCACCGTCGCCTTTTCTTCGCCCTTGGAGACGACGATCGAGACCGTCGAGCCGGCCGGCAGCTGCGACCCGGCGCTCGGCGCCTGGCGGATCACCTGCCCGACAGGCGAGGCGCTCTCCCGTTCTTCGACGCTGGGCACGAAACCGCGACTGCGGATCTGCTGCACGGCGACCGAGCGCTGGGTGCCGACCAGGACCGGCACCGTCGCCAGGCGCGGGCCGCTGGAGACGAAGAGGACGACGTCGGTGCCACGCGTCGCCGTTTCCCCGCCGGAAGGTTCGGAGTGGATCACCAGTCCTTCTTCGACCTTTTCCGAGGACTGCGGTTCGACCCGCGCTTTGAAGCCCGCTTCTTCGAGCTTCTTTTCCGCGGCGGCTGTGCTCAGGCCGGCCGTCGAGGGCACCGTGCCGCTGCCCGGCCCGGAGCTGACCGTCAGCGTCACCTTCGGCTTCGAGCAGAAGAAGCTGAGGAAGGAGCAGTCGAGCGAGGCCTCGTCGGCGGGGGGCGAGGCGGCCGGGTCCTGCTCGAGCACCGTGTTCGCCGGCGCTTCCCGTTCGACCCGCTTGATTTCCCCGATGCCGAAACCGTGTTCGTGGAGGATCGTGATCGCCGTGCTTTCCGGACTGCCGGTCACGTTCGGCACCCCGGTCGTCGTGTCTCGCGTCAGCGCGAAGCCGAGCAGCAGGCCGATCAGGATCGCGGCGATGACGAGCAGCCACCAGCGTTTCCGCTTCTCCTCCTCCTCGGTTTCCTCTCCCGGCGTCGCGACCACCGGCGGCAGCGGCGCAAAGGCTGCCGTGCCCTGCCCCACCCCCGGTTCCTTCAGCGCCGCGTCGAGGGCGGCGATGAAGGCGTCGGCATTCTGGAAGCGGCGCCCGGGCTCCTTCTCCAGCGCCCGCATCACCGCTGCGTCGAGGGCGGGAGAGACCTGTGGGTTGATCGAGCTCGGTCGCTGCGGCGGCTGCGAGACCTGCTTCATCGCCACGGCGACGGCCGAGTCGCCTTCGAACGGGACCTGACCCGTGAGCGCCTCGTAGAGCATCACGCCGACCGAGTAGAGATCGGAGACCGCGGTCACCTCGAGGCCCTGGGCCTGCTCGGGCGAGAGGTAATGCGGCGTCCCCATCACAGAGCCCGCCTGGGTGATCTCCGAGACGCCGGCGCGGGCGATTCCGAAGTCCGTGACCGTCGCCTTGCCCTCGTCGTCGACGATCACGTTCTGCGGCTTCAGGTCACGGTGGACGATGCCGTGGCGGTGGGCGAAGCGCGCCCCCTCCAGCACCTGGCGGATCAGGCGAGCGGCCTCCTCGGGGGCGAGGCCCTTGTCGATCAGCTGCTTGAGGGTCGGCCCCTCGAGGTATTGCATCGCGATGTAGGGCGTGCCGTCCGCTTCTCCGCGGTCGAAGACGGCGACGATGTTGGGGTGCTGCAGTCCCGCCGCGGACTCCGCCTCGCGCTTGAACCGGGCGACGAACTCGCCGTCCTGGACGAACTGCGGGTGGAGGACCTTGAGCGCCACCTGGCGCTGCAGGTGCGTGTCGTCGGCCAGCCAGACGACCGCCATGCCGCCGGAGCCGATCCGGCGCAGGACGCGGTAGCGCCCGTCGAGAATCGTCCCCTCTTTGATCTCAGCCGCCATTGAGGATGGTTTCTGCCACATCGCGGAAGATCGGTGCGGCGACGTCGTTGCCGAACTGGGTCGTGCATTCCACCGTGGCGACGATTGCGATCTTCGGTTCGTCGGCAGGAGCAAAGCCCATGAACCAGGCCTGGTTCTCTTCCGTGCCGCCGCCGCAGGATTCGTTGTAGGGGGTTTCCGCGGTCCCGGTCTTACCCGCGACGGGCACGCCTTCGATCTCCGCGTTGGTGCCGGTTCCTTCGCTGACCACGCCTTCCATCGCCGTCGTCAGCTCGGCTGCCGTCTCCTCGCTGACAGGCTGGCTGTACTGCGAGGGGTCCATCTTCTTGACCACCCGTCCGTCGGGGTCGACGACGCGATTCCAGATCTGCGGCTTCATCAGCTTGCCGCCGTTGGCGACCGCGGCGGCGACCATCGCCATCTGCAGCGGCGTCACCGACAGCCGCTCCTGGCCGATCGCGACGCGCGCCAAGTCGACCGGGTCGTTGCGATCCAGGAGGTGGCCTTCGGAATAGACGCCGCTCTCGTACACCTGGTCTTCGGGCAGGTCGATGGGCGGCCTCGAGTTGAAGCCGAACTTTTCCATCGTTTCGAAGAGCTGGTCCTGCCCTACTTTCTGGCCCAGCTGGCCGAACCAGGTATTGACCGAGTTGGTCAGGGCATAGTCGAGGGGAATCGGCGGATAGCTCGTGTTGAAGTCGTTCTCCAGCGGCGTCCCTTCGACTTCCAGCGGCGAGGGCGCCGCGAAGGCTGTTTCCGGCGTGATCGTGCCGCTTTCCAGTCCCGCCGCCGCGGTCACGACCTTGAAGGTCGAGCCGGGTGGGTACTGGCCCTGCGCCGGGCGGTTGAGCAGCGGCGTTTCCAGTTCGTTTTCGTTCAGCTCGGTCAGGTCGTAGGGAATGCGGTTGGGGTCGTAGGGGGGGTTCGACGCCATCGCCCGCACTCTGCCGGTGCTCGGTTCGATCGCTACGACGGCGCCGAAGCCGACTTCGCGCAGGTCTTCGAGGGCGACCGCCTGCGCCGCCGGGTCGAGGTTCGTCACCACGTCGTCGCCTTCCTGCTCCCGACCGCGCAGCTCGTCGAGGATCGAGCCGAATTCGGATTCGTTGCCGACCAGTTCGTCGTTGTGGAACTGCTCGAACTCGCTGTCGCCCTCTTCCACGAAGCTGTAGCCGATCGGGTGGCCGAAGAGCGAACCTTCCGGATAACGCCGCACGTAGCGCAGGCCGGCGCCCTTCCCCTTCGGCACCGAACGGGCGATCACCGTGCCGTCGTCGGCGAGGATTCGGCCGCGGCGGATCTGCTGCTGCTCCAGCAACGGCCGCTTGTTGGCGTCCTTCTCCTTCAGCGCCTTGGCGTCGAAGACGGCCCAGTAGGACGTGAAGCCGACCAGCACCGCGAAGAGGACGACGACCAAACCGAAGAGCTTGACGATCTGGCGGTTCACAGTGCCTCTGCCTCACGTCGAGCGCGATCGGAGATCAACAACAGGAGCGCGAGGAGGACGAAGTTGGCGACGACCGAGCTGCCGCCATAGCTGATGAAGGGCAGCGTCACCCCGGTCAGCGGGATCGCCCTGGTGACGCCGCCGATGATCACGAACGCCTGGATCGCAAAGACCGCGGTCAGGCCCGTGGCCAAGAGCTTCGAGAAGCCGTCGGCGGCGATCAGGGCGATCTTGAAGCCGCGGGCGGCGATCAGCAGGTAGATGAGGATCACGGCGCAGGCTCCGAAGAGGCCGAGCTCGTTGACGATCAGCGCGTAGATCGTGTCGGTCTGCGCCGCCGGCAGGAGTGCGTTGTGCGTGCCGGGCACGATGATCAGTCCCTGCGCGAAGCCCTTGCCGAAGAGGCCGCCGTCGGCTTGAGCGAAGATCGATTGCAGGATCTGGTAGCCGCTCTTCTGCGGATGGGCGTAGGGGTTGAGCCAGACCTCGACCCGGTCGTGCACGTGGGGGACGGTCGAGGCGAAGAACCAGGCGCCGAGCAGGAACATCACCATCCCGATGACGACGAACGAGAGGCGGCCCGTCGCCACGTAGAGCAGCGCCAGGAAGGCGGCGAAGAACATCAGCGAGCTGCCCAGGTCGCGGATGAAGACGAGCATGAACATCGAAGCCCCCCAGACGACCAGCATCGGGCCGAAGTGCTTGAGCGGCGGCAGCGTCACTCCCAGCACGCGGCGGGCGCCGACGATCAGCACCTCGCGGTGCTCGCGCAGGTAGCTGGCGAGGAAGACGACGAGGCAGATCTTCGAGAACTCGGCCGGCTGGAAGGCGAGCGGCCCGATCTTCACCCCGAGGTAGGCGCCGTTGACCTGCTGGCCGATGCCCGGCAGGCGCGGCGCCAGCAGCAGCAGCAGGCCAACGGCGGCGATCGTGTAGCGGTAGCGCTCGAGCACGTCGTAGTCGCGCAGGAAGTGGATCGTGAGAACGAAGAGGACGAGCCCGAGGACGAACCAGTTGGCCTGGTCGCGGGCCAGGGTCGGGTCGATCCGGTAGACCATCACCAGGCCGAAGGCCGTCAGCAGCGCGACGAGCGGGAAGAGGTAGGGGTCGGCCTTGGGCAGGCGGATGCGCAGGTAGACGTGCGTCGCCAGGCAGGCGGCGAGGAAGTAGGCGCCGAAGAGCAGGCTGAGGTTGTCGAGCCGCGCGTTCTCCTGGGCGAAGACGGCCGTGAACCCCGCGGTGAGCAACAGCGCCACCGGGACGAGCGCCGTCAGCTCCCGATTGCGCGCGCTCACTGCGCCCCTTGCGATTTTTCGATTTCTTCGATCAGCGAGACGGCGTCCCCGCGCGAGCGCAGGTCGTGGCCGGTGACCGCTTCACGGCGGCGCGAGGCCAGCGCCCCGGTCTGGATCGGGCTGGCGTAGCGCTCGTCGTAGAGCTGGACGCCGAAGGGCAGTTCGTAGGGCAGGCCCCGGTACAGCGCCACCCTGCCGGCCGAGTCGGTGCCGAGGAACCAGACCTGGCGGTTGCCGTACCAGGCACCGAGGGCGAGGGCCGCGAGAACGGCGAAGACGGCAAGCACCTTGAGCCCCCGGCGAAGACCGTGTCGTCGGGGCTTTGCCGCCAGCCGCTCGCGTCTTTCGGCCGCTGCCGACGCGGCGGCTCGACGGCGCACCTCGGCGGCGGTGAGGCCGGCCTCCTCGGCGGCGGAGCCGACCAGCGTCGGGCTGTCCGGCAGGCGCTGCGGCGCTGCGGCGTCCTCGAGCCGGAAGGAGAGGACCGTGATGTTGTCGCGACCGCCGGCGCTGTTCGCCTCGGCGACCAGGGCCTGCATTGCTGCCTCCAGCGAGGAGGCGCCGGCGAGCAGCTTGCGGATCTGGTCCTCGCCGAGCATCGTGTTGAGGCCGTCGGAGCAGATCAGGAAGACGTCGCCGGGCGCTGCGGCGACGGTATGGACGTCCGGTTCGACCTCCGACTCGGGGCCGAGCGCGCGGGTGATGATCGAGCGCTGCGGATGGTCCTCGGCCTGAGCGTCGGTCAGTTGCCCCTTGCGCCGCATCTCCTCGACCAGCGAGTGATCGCGGGTGAGCTGCTCGAGCCGGCCGTCACGCAGACGGTAAGCACGGCTGTCGCCGACGTGGCCGATCGCGACCTCTTCCCGCTCGGCATTGACGATCGCCGCCGTCAGCGTCGTCCCCATGCCCGCCCGCGACGGGTCGGCGCGAGCCAGCTCGTGGATGCGGCGGTTGGCGGCTTCGATCGTCTGCCGCAGGACCTGCTCGGGCGAGCCCCCGGTGAGGTCGACGTCGAAGGCGTCGGCGGCGGCTTTCGACGCCACCTCGCCGGCCTGCGCTCCGCCCATTCCGTCGGCGACGACGAAGATCGGCGCGCGGACGAAGAACGAGTCCTCGTTGGCGTTGCGCTGCCGGCCCGTGTCGGTGCGAAAGGCCTGTTCGTCGATCCTCAGCATCGCTCTAACCCGAGCTCTCGTAGCGGAACTCCGTGTCCCCGATCCGCACGACGTCGCCGTCGATCAGCTCCGCCTCTCCGTGCAGGGTGGCGTCGTTGAGCAGGGTTCCGTTCGTCGATTTCATGTCCTCGACATAGGTGTGGCCGTCACGGGTGAAGATCCTCGCGTGGACGCCGGAGGCGTAGCGGTCGTCGATCCTCACGTCCGCCTCCGCCGAGCGGCCGATCGAGAGGCCGCCGATCAGGTCGAAGCGCTCCCCCGCAGCGATCCCCCCACCTCGTTCGGCGATCAGCCATGCATCCGTAGCCGCGGCCGGTGGTGAGAATCCGGGCGCACGGTGGAAACCGGTCGCGTCGGGAGCGGGCGAGACGGTGCGTCGCAGGTCCTTGAGCGCACTGCGCGCGATCCAGAGCAGGAAGAGGTAGAGAACGGCGAGGAAGCCGAACTTGAGGGCTACGGAGATCGGCGCGTAGTCCACTAGAGCGTCACTGCTCGATGTCGAACACGAAGGTCGTCGTGCCGAGGGTGACCTGGTCGCCGGGGCTGAGTCGGGTCGAGGAGACGCGGCGCCCGTTGACCTTGACCCCGTTGGTCGAGCCGAGGTCGGCGATCGTCCAGTCCCCCGTTTGCGAGCGCCGCAGTTCGGCGTGCCGCCGCGAGACGTTGGGGTCGGCGAGCACGCACTCGGCGCTCTTCGAGCGACCGATCGTCGCCTGCGGTCCGTCGAGCACGTAGCGACGGTCGTCGAGGCCGACGACCGCGCGGGTGACGACTACCGCAGCCTCGGGTGCGGGTGCGGCGGCCTCGGGACGCTCGCGCACCGCCGAGTAGACCATCGTGTGGCCCTCCTCGCCCTGGCTCGCGCTCTCGCCCTCGCGCGCCGGTGGCTTGACCAGGCGCGTCTGGATGCCGAACTCGCCTAGGCGCAGGCGCTCGTCGGTCTTGAACTCGACAGCCGGTCGGGTCAAGAGGTCGTAGTTGCGCCGCCGCGCGTGCTCGAGCAGGTAGCCGGAGAGCTCCTGCTCGAGCGAGCGCTCGTATCCCTCCAGCTTCGCCCGGTCGCGGGTCGAGAGATGGACGGTGTACTCGTTGGGCACATAGACCCGGGCGACGCCGGCGGTCTTGTGGGCGTCCATCTCCTTGGAGAGCTTGCGAGCCAGCTCGACCGGCTGCACCTCGGAACTGAAGGCGCGGCTGAAGACCCCCTCGACGAGGCCTTCGATCCGACTCTCGAGGTTGCGTAGAACGCTGATCGTTGGCTCCTTTCGAGCTGCGCGCTCGGATCTCCGCGAGGAAGGCTCGAATCCTAGATGGTGCGACCCCGGACTCAGGGGAGCAGGACGCCGTGGCCCGCTGCCAGCCAGGCGCCGAGCACGGCGGCCGCGGCGATCGCCCCGAAGCGCAGCGGCAGGGCGCGGGGGCCATGGGCAGGACGATCGGCGAGCTGCTCGAGCGAGTCCTCGATCGTCTCCCCCAGCTCCTCCAGCGCAGGCCGTCGCCCGGGGCGGGTCTGCAGGCAGGCGTCGACGGTCTCGCAGAGCTCGCGCGGCAGGTCGGGACGGAGTCGACGCAGGGGACGGAGTCGGGCGCCGATCGCGCGTGCTGTCGCCGCGGGGGTTGCGCGGCGGGCCGGGTTCTCGCCCCCCCAGCACTCGTAGAGCATCAGGGCCAGCGAGTAGACGTCGGCCTCGGGACCGGCGGCCTGGCCCTCGGCCTGCTCAGGCGACATGTAGGCGAGCGTGCCGACCACGTCGCCCGGCGCGGTCAGCGCCGCCGCGTCGGTCAGTCGCGCGACGCCGAAGTCCATCAGCTTCGCCCGCGGCTCACCCTCCTCGGTAACCAGGACGTTCTGCGGCTTGATGTCACGGTGGACGACTGCGCGAGAGTGGGCGTGGGCGAGCGCCTCACAGAGATCGGCGCCGATCTCGCCGATCTCTCGGTCGCTGAGCGCGCTCTCGCGGTTCAGCTCGGCCAGCGTCGACCCGTCGACGAGCTCGGTGACCAGCAGGGCGTTGCCGTCTTCCTCTCCCATCTCGTAGAGCGTCACGATGCCCGGGTGGTTGAGCCTGGCGGCGGCCTGCGCCTCGCGCAGCACCCGGCCCGAGCCGCGGCTGCCGGTCGCCTCGATCGCCTTCACCGCGACCGAGCGCTCGAGGCGTCCGTCCCAGGCCTCGTAGACCGTGCCGAAGCCGCCGCTGCCGATACGGCGCTCGATCAAGAAGCGGTTGAGGACCAACGAGCCGACCACGGGCGTTATCCCACTTCGCCGCGAATCCGCTTCCTCCTGCGACATACTCCTCGCTACTTGGAGGCTTCCCCCGCATCCCGGTCGGGACGGCGGCCACGGCCGCGACGCCCTCAACGCCAGCAGATCCTGCTGCGGCGAGGCTTGGCGCTGGGCGGCGGCCTGTTGCTGATCGTCCTCATCGTCCTAGGAGTGAAGGGCTGCTTGGACGCCCGGGCACGGCGGGCGCTGAGCGACTACTCCCGCAACGTGACGCAGATCGCCGCCGAGACCGAACAGACCAGCAAGTCGTTCTTCGGCAAGCTCTCCGACCCGGGCAGCCTCTCGGTGACCGAGTTCGTCGACCAGGTGGAAGCCGACCGCAGCGCGATGGACAACTACGCCGAGCGCGTCGATGGGCTCGACACCCCCGGTGACATGAACGACGCCCAGAACGCGCTCGAACTCGTCTACCAGTTGCGCAGCGGCGCGATGGACGAAATCGCCGCCGAGATGAGCACTGCGCTCGGCGACGTCGGCGCGGAGAAGGCGAGCGCGGCGATCGCCAAGGAAATGCAGACCCTCTTCGGCAGCGACGTCCTCTATGCCGAAATCGTGATGCCGGAGATCGACGAAGTGCTGGAAGCCAACGGCATCGATGGCAGCGAAGCCCCCAAGAGCGTCTTCGTCCCCGAAGGGACCAAATGGCTCGATGAAGCGACGGTGATCGCCGCGCTGGGCTCGGTCAGCGGCGCCACCGGAGCATCGACGCCGGGAGTCCACGGGCTAGGTCTGCTCAGCACCAGCATCGCCGAAACCGAACTGGTCGCCGAATCGACCACGGGGGTCGTGGTCGAAGGAACGCCTGAAGTCGAAGTGCAGGTGCAGAACCTGGGCGAATCGACCGAGAACGGGATCGCTGTCTCCGTCACGGTCAACGGCGGCAACGCCGTGCAGGACACGATCGACAGCATCGGCGCCGGCGAAACCGCGAGCGTCCTGATTCCCCTGACGCCCGCGCCGAAGGGCGAAGCGACGCTCGAAGTCGACGTCGCGACGGTGCCCGGCGAGCTGGTCTCCGAAAACAACAAGGCCACCTACACGGTCAGCTTCGAATAGCGGGCGGCGGGGATGCGGATCGCCTACTTGGGGCCTGCCGGGACCTTCACCGAAGATGCCCTGCGCGAGGTTGAGGTGGACACCGGCAGCGCCGACCTCCGGCCCGAGACCACCGTCCACGAGGCGATCCTCGCCGTCGATCGGGGTGAGGCGGACCGCGCCTTCGTTCCCTTCGAGAACTCGATCGAGGGCTCGGTTCGCAGCACCCTCGACGCCCTCGCCTTCGATGCCGAGCGGGTGACGATCGTCGGCGAGCACGACTTCGCCGTGCGGGCGATGCTGCTGGCGCGCAGGTCGTTGCCGCTCGAGCGGATCTCCGCCGTCCTCTCACACCCCCAGCCCCTGGCCCAGTGCGCGCGCTTCCTGCGCGAGAACTTGCCCGGCGCCGAGCTGCGAAGCGTCAGCAGCACCAGCGAGGCGACGCGCCTGGTCGGCGAGTCGGACGAGCCCTGGGCCGCTATCGGCGCCCGCGCCGCCGCCGAGCTCTACGGCTGCACGATCCTGCGCGAGGGCGTCGAGGACGAGCCCAACAACGTCACTCGCTTCGTCTGGATCGCCCCTTCCGACACCAAGCCCGAAGGGGGCGGGGACTGGAAGACGTCGCTCGTCTTCTCCGAGCTCGGAGAAGACCACCCGGGCGCCCTCGTCGAGGCCCTTCAGGAGTTCTCCTCCCGCGACGTCAACCTCACTCGCATCGAGTCCCGTCCCCTCCGCTCCGAACTGGGCCGTTACATGTTCTTCTGCGACTTGGAGGGCCGGGACACAGACGCAGCAGTCGCCGAGGCCATAGGAGCTCTCCGCACCAAGGCCGAATCCGTGCGCGTTCTGGGCTCTTATCCGCTCGACTGAGGAGTCCGAGGGATGCCCCTCGGACTCCCACCACCTTCCTGCGTAGAATTCCCGAGCAACATGGCACGAGTACTCGTACTCAACGCGACGTATGAGCCGATCAACGTTTGCACGTTGCGTAGAGCTGCTGTGCTGCTGCTGAAGGAAAAGGCCGAGCTGCTCGAGCGCCGCGAGGGCGCGATCCACTCCGAGCGCATGACGATGGACCGGCCCGACGTGATCCGCCTGGTCAACTACGTGCGCATCCCCCGCGAAGCGCACCGGCGCAAGATCACCCGCCGTGCCGTTCTCGCTCGCGACTCCTGGACCTGCCAGTACTGCGGCTCGCGCAAGTCGGGCCTCACCGTCGACCACGTCATCCCCCGCAGCCGCGGGGGAAAGTCTGTCTGGGAGAACATCGTCGCCGCCTGCGCGTCCTGCAACCGCCGCAAGGGCAACCGCCTTCCCCGCGAGATCCAGATGCACCCCAAGAAGACTCCCAAGGCACCGGGCCCGACCGTCTTCATCCAGGTCGCCACCCCCCGCATCCCACCGGCCTGGGAGCAGTACCTGCCCGCCGCTGCCTAAGGCGCTTGCCGATCAGGCGCCCGGCGCAGTCGTGCGCAGCCCCGCCAGTCGCGCCGCTGCGGCCTGGCGCTGGTCATAGGTGACGAATGCGTCGATCGAGCGGAGATCGACTGCGGCCGCAACATGAATCGCGTCCAGCGTCCGCAGCACCGGCTCTCTGAGGGCGCCTGCGACGACCAGCAGGGCTCGCTCGAGTGGCTGCAGGGCAACCGCGGCGATTAGCTCGGCGGCCCCTTCCAGCGCGCGGTCCAGGGGCAGGTCGGGATCGTTTGCGGCGGCGCGCCGCAGTGCCCGGGGAAGCTCGGCGATGATCAGTTCGCTGCTGACCAGATCTGCGCCCTCCACATAAGCCCGGAGCGCGCCGGACTCCGGCTCTTTGCGAACAAGCTTGAAAAGCGCCGACGCGTCCGCATACAGAACAGACATCGCTCAGCGATCGCCGCGAACTTCATCGAGGGCTCGGCTCAAGGCATTTGGATCCCCACCCAGCTCGAGAGGCTCCGGCAAGCTTGAGCGACGCGGAGGCAAGACCTTTCCTTCGGCGATTAGCCGGTCCAGATCGGACCCTGTGCTTGGCGGGGGCCCCAGCTCGGCCACGGGCCGATTGCGATCGGTGACGACCAGCCGCTCCCCTTTCGCCACACGCCGTAGGTAGACGCTCAAATTTTGCCTCAACTCCGCAATCCCCACTGTCCTCTCGCTCATGTACATCAAAGTAGCACTCCCCTTCCGCTCGCCCATTGGCCCCACCCCTAAGGTCCGGCGTCCCGAATCTCGCCCCCACAGCTCGTTAGTCAAGTCCGGCGGTACGCGAGCCCTTTTCGAGCTGACTCAGTCGCGGTGGGGGAAAGGCAAGCTCGGGTAGCGCTGTGGGGAAGGGAGCGGGGAATTTCCCTCGAACTGGCGGATACTCAAAGTGCCGAGCTAATTAGCGAGGCACTTGTCAGGGCGAGGGAGATTCCCTGCTCCCCTGCGCCTCCGCCAGCTCTTCCTGCCCGTTCTCTTCAGCCGCGTCGGAGTCTTCGTCGATCACCAGCGCGACCGCCGAGACGCAGTCGTCGTCCTTCATGTTCATCACCCGCACCCCCTGCGTCGCCCGGCCCATCTGCGAGATGCCGCCGGCCTGAGTGCGCTGGACCATGCCGTTCTGCGAGATGAAGAGCAGGTCCTGGTGCTCGCGGACGATCAGGGCGCCGGCCAGGCCACCCTTCTTCGCCGTCAGCTTCGCCGTCAGCACGCCCTTCGTGCCGCGGCCCTTGACCGGGTACTCGGCGACCGAGGTGCGCTTGCCGTAGCCGTTCTCGGTGACGACGAAAAGCTCGGAGTCGTCGCGGGCGATATCCATCGCCAGCACCCGGTTCGGCTTGCCGTCGACCTTGGCCGAGACGTTCATCCCTTTGACGCCGCTCGTATCCCGGCCCATTGGCCTCACTTTGCCCTCGGAGAAGCGCGACGCGTGGCCCGACTTGGAGACGAGCAGGATGTCGTCCTCGCCCGAGGTGAGCCGCACCTGCACCAGCTCGTCACCGTCGCGGATCTTGATCGCGATGATTCCGTCGGCGCGGATCGGCGTGTTGTAGGCCTTGAACTCGGTCTTCTTGACCAGCCCGTCGGCGGTGGCGAAGACGAGGTATTTGTTCTCACTGAAGTCGCGGGTCGGGATCACCGCGGTCACCTTCTCGCCGTCGCGCAACGGCAACACGTTGACCAGGGCGCGACCTTTCGAAGTCCTCGACCCCTCCGGCAACTCGTAGACCTTGAGGCGGTAGACCTTGCCTCGGTTGGTGAAGAAGAGCAGGAAGTCGTGGGTCGAGCAGATGTGGAGGTGCTCGATGTAGTCGTCCTCCTTCATGTCCATCCCCATCACCCCGCGCCCGCCGCGGCGTTGCTGCCGATAGGTGGCCAGTGGCAGCCGCTTGGCGTAGCCGGAGTGGGTGATCGAGATCACCATCTGCTGGTCGGCGATCATGTCCTCGATGTTCATGTCGCCCTCGAAGTGGGTGATCTCGGTGCGTCGCTCGTCGCCGTAGCGCTTGTCGACTTCGTCCAGCTCCTCGACGATCACCGCGTCGATGCGGGCCGGGTCGCCGAGGACCCCGCGCAGCTCGGCAATCCGCTTGACCAGCTCTTCGTGCTCCTCGCGGACCTTGTCGGACTCGAGCGCGGTGAGGCGCGCCAGGCGCATGTCGAGAATCGCCTGCGCCTGCTCCGGCGAGAGCTCGAAGCGCTCGATCAGTCCCTCCTTCGCCGCATCCGTGTCGGCCGAGGCGCGAATCAGCTCGATCACCGCGTCGAGGTTGTCGAGCGCGATCAGCAGCCCCTCGAGGATGTGAGCGCGTGCCTCCGCCTGGCGCAGCTCGTGCTGGGTGCGGCGGATGACGACCTCGCGCTGGTGGCCGACGTAGTGCTCTACCAGCTCCTTGAGGCTGAGCGTGCGCGGCACGCCGTCGACCAGGGCGACCATGTTGATGCCGAAGGTGCTCTGCATCGGCGTGCGCTTGTAGAGCTGGTTGAGCACGACCTCGGGCGGGTCGCCGCCGCGCTTGGTCTCGATCACGAGGCGCATTCCCGACTTGTCGGACTCGTCCCGCAGGTCCGAGATGCCGGTGATCTTCTTGTCGCGAACGAGGTCGGCGATCTTCGTGATCAGGCCGCCGTCGCCGCCCTTCTTGACCTGGAAGGGAAGCTCGGTGACGATGATCGCGTCGCGGCCGCCTTTCAGCGGCTCGACATGAGCGCGAGCCCGAACCCGCACGGAGGCGCGGCCGGAGGCGTAGGCGTCGCGGATCCCCTCTGCGCTCATCAGGCCGCCGCCGGGGAAGTCGGGGCCTTTGACGTACTCCATCAGCCCGGCGAGGTCGATGTCGGGGTTGGCGATGTAGGCCTTGACCGCACCGATCGACTCGCTCAGGTTGTGCGGCGGGATGTTCGTCGCCATCCCGACCGCGATGCCGGCGGCGCCGTTGACCAGCAGGTTCGGGAAGCGGGCCGGGAGCACCAGCGGCTCGCGCTGGGACTCGTCGTAGTTGGGCCCCCACTCGACCGTGTCGGCTTCGATGTCGCGCAGCAGCTCGGTCGAGAGGCGAGCGAGGCGCGCCTCGGTGTACCTCATCGCGGCCGGCGGGTCGTCGTCGATCGAGCCGAAGTTGCCCTGACCGTCGACGAGCATGTAGCGCAGGGAGAAGTCCTGCGCCATGCGGGCGAGGGTGTCGTAGATCGCCGAGTCGCCGTGCGGGTGGTACTTGCCCATCACCTCGCCGACGATGAAGGCGGACTTGCGATACGGCCGGTTGGGCTGCAGGGCGAGGTCGTGCATCGCGTAGAGCACGCGGCGGTGGACCGGCTTCAAGCCGTCGCGGACGTCGGGCAGGGCCCGACCGACGATCACGCTCATCGCATAGTCGAGGTAGGACGAGCGCATCTCGCTCGTCAGCTCGCGCTCCTCGATCCGCCCTCCGGTAAGCGCTTCGGCGCCCTCCATCTAAATCACGCTCCTAGACATCGAGGAACCTCACCTCTCTGGCGTGCTTTTCGATGAAGGCCTTACGCGGCTCCACCTTGTCGCCCATCAGGTCGGTGAAGATCTTCTCCGCCAACGCCGCGTCGTCGATCCGGACCCGCTCCAGTGTTCGGCTGGCCGGGTCCATGGTGGTCTCGCGCAGCTGATCGGGGTTCATCTCGCCGAGCCCCTTGAAGCGGTTCATCGTCACGCCCAGGCGGGCGAGCTCCATCACCATCCGGCGCAGCTCGGCGAACGACTCCGCACCCCGCTCTTTCTCGCCGAGGGTGACCCGGAAAGGCGGCTTGCCGACCTGTTTGAGCAGCTCGTCGTGCGACTCGACCAGCCGTCGGTAGTCATGCGATTCGAATAGCGGCGCCGAAAGCTCATAGGTACGGGCCAGGCCGTCCCGGCGGTGGACGGCGCGGACGACGATCTCGTCGCCGGCGTCGGTGACGATCTCGGTGTCGAAGGGCTCGAGCTCGCCGGCCTGGCCGTTCAGGACATCCTTCACCGCGGCCAGTGAGGCGACGCCGCGGTCGAGCACTTCCGACTCGCCCAGGAAGCGCACCAGCTCGTGTCCGAAGTCGGCCTGCAGCGAGTCGGCCCAACCCTCGTGCTCCTTGAGGCGGCGGTTGAAGCGCTGCCAGCGGGTAGCGGTCAGCTTGTGGGCGCCGCCCTCCGCGTCGGCCACCTCCATCTGCTCGAGCTTGTCGCGCAGCAGCAGCTCCTCGAGCTCGGACTCTTTCTCCACGTACGTCTCCTGCTTGCCGCTTTTCAGCTTGTAGAGCGGCGGCTTTGCGATGTAGACGTAGCCCGCCTCGATCAGCTCCGGCATCTCCCGGTATAGAAAGGTGAGGACGAGGGTGCGGATATGAGCGCCGTCGACGTCGGCGTCGGTCATCAGCACGACCTTGTGGTAGCGCGCCTCTTCGATGTCGAACTCCTCGCGCACGCCGGTGCCGACCGCTGTGATCAGCGCCTGGATCTCCTGGTTGGAGAGGACCTTGTCGATGCGGGCCTTCTCGACGTTGATGATCTTGCCGCGCAGCGGCAGCACCGCCTGCGTGTTGCGATCGCGGCCCTGCTTCGCGGAACCGCCGGCGGAATCACCCTCGACGATGAAGAGCTCGGCCAGTGCCGGGTCACGCACCGTGCAGTCGGCGAGCTTGCCGGGCAGGGTCGAGTTCTCCAGCGCCGACTTGCGGCGAGTCAGGTCGCGCGCCTTACGTGCCGCCTGGCGGGCACGGGCGGCGTCGACGGCCTTGCCGACGATCCGTTTCGCCTCACTCGGGTTCTCCTCGAAGAACTCGCCGAGCTTGCGGTTGACGGTCTCCTTGACCAGGCCCTCGATCGGCGGGTTGCCGAGCTTGGTCTTGGTCTGGCCCTCGAACTGGGGGTCGGCGAGCTTGACCGAGATCACCGCGGTCAAGCCCTCGCGCACGTCGTCGCCGGTGAGGTTTTCGTCTTTCTCTTTGAGCAGGCCCTTGCCGCGGGCGTAAGCGTTGAGCGTCCGGGTCAGTGCCGCGCGGAAGCCCGAGAGATGGGAACCGCCCTCGTGGGTGTTGATGTTGTTGGCGAAGCTGAAGACCGACTCCTGGTAGGAGGAGTTCCATTGCATCGCCACCTCGACCTGGCCGTCCTCGGTCTCGCCCTCGAAGAAGATCGTCTTGCGGTGCAGCGCGTCCTTGTTCTCGTTGAGGTGGGCGACGAAGTCGACGATCCCGCCCTCGTAGTGGAAGGTGTCGCTCTGCCCGGCGCCACGCTCGTCGATCAGGTCGATCTTCAGGCCGCGGGTGAGGAACGCGGTCTCGCGCAACCGCTCGGCGAGGGTCGCGTAGTCGAACTCGAGCTCGTCGAAGATCTCGTCGTCGGGGAGGAAGGTGATCGAGGTCCCGGTGACGTCGGTCGCAGTGCCGTTGGCGAGCGCTGCCTGCGGCTGCCCTCGTTCGTACTCCTGGGTCCAGATCGCCCCGTCGCGGCTGATCTCCAGGTGGAGGCGCTCGGAAAGCGCGTTGACCACCGAGACGCCGACGCCGTGCAGGCCACCCGAAACCTTGTAGCCACCGCCGTCACCGAACTTGCCGCCGGCATGGAGGGTGGTCAGCACCACCTCTGCGGCCGGCCGTTTCTCTTTCTTCAGTTCGTCGACCGGGATGCCGCGGCCGTTGTCGATGACCGTGCAGCTGTTGTCCGGGTGCAGGACGACGCGAACTTCGTCGCAGTGGCCTGCCAGCGCCTCGTCGACGGAGTTGTCGACGACCTCGTAGACGAGATGGTGAAGACCGCGCGGCCCAGTCGAGCCGATGTACATGCCGGGCCGCTTGCGCACCGCCTCCAGGCCCTCGAGGACGGTGATGTCCTTCGCTCCGTAGGAGCTCGCCCCACCCTTTTTCTTCGCGGCAGTCTTGGTCTTCTCAGGCAATTAGTTCCTTCCCCGTTCTCATAGAAAACCCCGACCGTCTGAGCATTTGCCACGCCCGGTCGGGGCAGAAACGCAAGTTGACATAAGGATACCAGCTCGGCCCCTCCGACGAGTCCTCGACTTGAAACAAAAGGCCTGCAAATGCCATATATTTGAGACGGCTTTCACTCGCTTTCCACCCGGAACCGCAAGCTCCGCGGAGCCTGCTCTCCGAGACGGTCGGAGAGGCGCTGCAAGAGCTGCTCCTGCATCAGATCCAACTCCTGCGCCCAGACGGAATCTCGACACCCGATCGTCACCTCGCCACTGCGTTCGGAGACGGGACTGGCGACGGCGGCGATCTGCTCTCCCACGGTGTCCTCCCAAGCCGACTGCATGGCCGCCAGCGGCGTCTTCGGCGCCGCCTGGCGCAGGGCGGCACGCAGTGCGCTCGTCGCGGGGCGAGGGGACCGGCGCCTGCTCATGCCGCCGCTGCCTCCTCAGTGGGCAGGGGCAGCGCGAACGCTCCCTCCAAGGCCATGGGGGGGAGCGAGTTCTCGTCGGCCGCCGTGATCAGCGCCTGGCCACCGCCGCCGAGGCGCTCGACGAGCCGCTCGCGGCGCTCCGGGTCGAGCTCGCTCATCACGTCGTCGAGCAGCAGGAGGGGAGCCACGCGCCGGGCCGCAAGCAGGGCCCCCCGCTCGGCGAAGATCAGCGCCAGGAGGGCAGCTCGTTGCTGACCCTGAGAGCCGTAGCGACGTAGGGACCGGCCCCCTGCCTCGATCTTCAGCTCGTCCAGGTGGGGGCCCCAGGAGCTGCGACCGAGGCGCACGTCGGCCTCGCGTCGCTCGCCCAGGCCCGTCCGGATCTCCTCCGCGGAACCCGGCGCCCGTGGCGCGTACTCGAGGCTGCCACCGCCGGCGAGGTCGAGCTCACTTGCAGCGTCGGCGAATGGCGCGATCAGCTCGGCAACCGCCTCCGCTCGGGAGGCGACCAGTGCCGCAGCGGCGTCGGCGAAGGTCTCGTCCCACGGGTCGAGATCGGCGGGGCGGCGATTCCCCGCCGCCACGCGAGCGACGAGGGCGTTGCGCTGGGCGAGCGCCTGCCCGAAGCGCCGTCGAAGCTCCGCTCGCGCCGGCCAGCGGGCGGCGACGAAGAGGTCGAGGTGAGCGCGGCGCTCGGACGGGGGGCCCTTGACCAGGGCGAGCCGGTCGGGGGCGAAGACCGCGACCGGTGGCCGGTTGCGCTGCAGGGTCGCGGGATCGGCAGGGCTGCCGTCGAGTAGGTGGCGGCGACCGTCGGTACGACTGACCGACGCGAGCAGATGGCGTTCGATTCCGTCCTCGTCGCGTAGAGCGACCTCGGCCCGGGCGAGTGAACCGCCGAACGGAATCATGTCCCGGCGATCGGCCGTGCGGAAGGAGCGACCCGTGAGGGCGAAGTAGAGCGCCTCCACGAGATTGGTCTTGCCGACACCGTTGGGCCCGACAAGGCTGGTGATCCCCGGGCCCAGCGCGAGACGAGTATCGGTCAGGCTCCGCAGCGGCCTCGCTTCTACGGCGGTGACGAGCACCGTGCCCCGCGCCTCAGACGTTGAGGCGGATGGGCATCACCAGGTAGCGGAAGTCTTCGCTGTCCACCGGCTGCAGCAGGCCGGGTCGCAGCGGTGAGATCAGCCGCAGGAGAACCTCATCGCCCTCGACGCTTTCGATGCCCTCGCGCAGGAAGTCCGGGTTGAAGCCGATCTCCAGCGGCTCTCCCTCGAACGCGGCGGGCATCGTCTCCTCGGCGTCGCCCACGTCTGGCGTCGAGGCGGCGACGGTGAGCTCGCCGGGCGAGAACGAGAGGCGCAGCGGCGCGTTGCGCTGGGCAAGCTGACTGACCCGTCGCGTGACCTCGAGCAGCTCTGGGCACGGCAGGCGAACGTCGTGCTCGTAGGACTCCGGGAGGAGCTGTCGAAAGTTGGGGAACTGGCCCTCGATCAGCCTTGTGCTGAGGATGGTCGCCCCTGCTTTGAAAACCGCCTGGTTGCGCTGCAGCGCTACCGAGACCTCCTCGACCCCGTCCGTAGAGACGATGCGACCGAGCTCGCGCAGGGCACGCGCTGGGATGTTGGCCTCCAGCTCTCCGCCGATCGGCTGTTCGAGCTCCGTCCGCTTGACCGCGAGGCGGTAGGAATCTGTCGCGACCATCGTCATCTCCGAGCCACTGGCGTTGACCAGCACACCGGTCAGCACCGGGCGCATGTCGTCGCGCGAGGCGGCGCCGGCGACGAGCTCGACCGTCGACGCCAGCGCCGTCGCTGGGATCTTCAGCGGTTCGCCCTCTTCGCCGGGAAGCTGGGGAAAGTCCTCGCTGGGCAGGGTGCGGAGGTGGAAGCTGGAGCTGCCGCAGCGGATCTCGACGTCACGCTCGCTCTCGCGCAGTTCGAGTTCGACGGCCGGATCCCCGAGTGAGCGGGCGAGCTCGGCGAAGAGCCGCCCTGGAAGCAGCACCGCGCCGGAGCCATCCGTTTCTGCCTGCAGGTCTGTCTTCAGGCCCATCTCGAGATCGGTGGCCGAGAGGCTGATCGTGCCATTCTCGGCCTCGACCAGAATTCCCGACAGGGACTGCGTCGCGGCTCTGGTCGAAACCGCTCGGGAAACGACAGAGAGCTTGGAGACGAGCTCTTCGCGTTTGGTCTTCAGTTTCAAGGAAGCTGCCTTCTTGAGTTGGGTTTGTGTCTGTCGAAAGCGCGGAAATGACGGGTCCCGCCGCTTGGCAGGCCGTTTGAACCTGTGTAGGGATTTGTGGACGCGCTGTGGATTCTTGCAGCGGGCTCGGCCATTAGGAGGCGGGTGTGGACGCGCTGTGGATCGCCGAGCGCAGCTTCTCAACTCGGGCAGCAAGACCCTCGTCCTCTTTGCAGCGAGCTTCGGCTCGGCGGATCGAGTTGAGCACGGTCGAGTGATCGCGACCGCCGTAGACGCGACCGATTTGAGGTAGCGAGAGATCGGTCAGCTCCCGCGTCAGGTAGATCGCGACCTGTCGAGCGCGAACCGGGGTGGCTGCCCGTGTCGTGCCGACCAACTCCGCGCTGGAGATGCCGAACGCCTCGGACACGCGCTGCTGGATCTCTTCGACCGTGGTCGTACCGGAAGCCCGCGAGCCGCGCGGAAGGACAGAATCGAGCAACTCTGCCGTCAGCGGCTTGGCGGTCAGCGAGGCATGCGCGACGAGCCTGGTCAGGGCGCCGTGCAACTGCCGGACGTTGACGTCGATGCGCCTCGCCAGTTCGGTGAGGACATCGCCCTCCGCCTCGAGCCCCGCCTCGCGAACCAGGCGCCGGAGAACGGTGAGGCGGGTGGCGAGGTTGGGCGGCTCGACGGCAACCGTCAGTCCCCACTCGAAACGGTCACGGAGGCGGGACTCGAGGGTCGAAAGCTCGCTGGGAATGCGGTCCGCCGAGAGGACGAGCTGACTACCGCCTTCGTAGAGCGCATTGAAGGTGTGGAAGAACTCGTCCTCGGTGTGGCGCTTCCCCTCGAGGAACTGAACGTCATCGACGAGCAGCACGTCGAGGTCTCGGTAGCGCTGCTTGAATTCTTCGGCTCCTTCGCTGCGCAGCGCGCGCACGAACTCTCCGGTGAAGCGCTCCGCGGTCGTGTAGCGGATGCAGAGCTCCGGCGCCGATGCCCTGAGGTAGTTGGCGATCGCGACAAGCAGGTGGGTCTTTCCGAGCCCGGGCGGTCCATGAAGGAACAGCGGGTTGTAGGCCTCAGAGGGCGCCTCGGCCACGGCCAGGGCGGCGGCGTGGGCGACGCGATTTCCCTCGCCGATCACGAAACGGTCAAAGGTGTAGTTGACGTTGAGACTTGGCTCGTGGGGGCTGCTGTCGGCGATCGACTTCGCCGCTTCATCAGTAGCGAAGCCGATCTGTGTCAGTCCCGTATCCGTTTCGGCTAGAGCCTGTCGGATCACGCCTGCGTAGCGGCGCTCCGTCCAGGTGCGGATCGAATCCGGGGCGGAGAGATAGAGCGTGTCGCCGTCTGCGCCGGCGACGGTCAGTGGGTCGAGCCAGAGTTCGAACGTGGTCTCTGGGAGCGATGCTTCGAGTTGAGCCCGGACCGTCCGCCAGAGGGCGTCGAGGTCGGATTTCGTCGGCTCGTCGGGCACCGTTCGGCGACCATAGCGACGGCCGGATCGAGCGAGATCGCCCGGGTCGCAAATCCCGAAGAAAGCTTCGCGCCGCCACCTGCCCACCGCCGCTCTGCGCCGCCACGCGATCCGTATACTGCGACGGCCGATGAAGCGGACCTACCAGCCGAAGAAGCGGAAGCGGGCGAAGACGCACGGATTTCGGGCGCGGATGAGCACCCGGGGCGGGCGGGCGATCCTCAGTCGCCGCCGCCGAAAAGGCCGAAAGCGCCTGACTCCCTAGATGGCGTCGAGAAGGCGCCGGCTCTCGCGCAGCGGCGAGTTCGACCGCGTTTACCGCGACGGCACGTCACATGCGACCCGCTATCTCGTTCTCTACAGCTTTCCCCGTCGAGAGGAGGGCGGTGACGAGGTGAGGCTTGGCGTCTCGGTCAGTCGCAAGGTCGGCGGCGCTGTCGACCGCAACCGGGTCAAGCGTGTGTTGCGCGAGTCCTTCTGGGAGCTCTCCCACCTTCTCCCCGCACAACACGATTTCGTCGTCGTCGCCCGTCCCGAGATCGGCGATCTGATCGAGCGCGAGGGCTCAGCCGCGGTACGCGCCAGCCTCGAGGAGGCGCTGACTTCGGGAGCAAAGAAGGGACGTTCCACGTGAAACGGCCTCTGCTTGCCCTGATCGCCGCCTACCGGCGCTGGCTTTCACCCGCTATGCCTCGACGCTGTCGCTACGAGCCCACCTGCTCGTCATATGCGGCGACTTCGATCCGTCGCTTCGGAGCCCTGAGGGGAACGCTGCTGGCGGCCTGGCGCCTGCTCCGCTGCAACCCGTTCAGCCACGGCGGGTTTGATCCGGTGCCTGACCGCTTCACGCTCCGAGTCGGGCCGGTCGATCCCGCTGCGCACCACCGTGAGGCCCACCCATGATCGTCGACGCCAACATCCTGCAACCGCTGATCGACATCGTCAACGGCGTTCTCAAGTTTTTCCACGACAACGCGGGCCTCAGCTGGGGCGGCGCGATCATCGCCCTGACGATTCTGACCAGGGCGATTCTGATCCCCCTCACCTACAAGCAGTTGAAGGGAATGCGTGCGCTGCAGGCGCTGCAGCCGCAGATCAAAGAGATCCAGGCGAAATACAAAAACGACAGACAGCGCATGCAGCAGGAAATGATGCGCTTCTACCAGGAGAACAAAGTCAACCCCTTTGCCTCCTGCATCCCGCTGCTCGCCCAGCTGCCGGTCTTCTTCACGCTCTTCTCGGTACTTCGCAACGAGCTGCCCGCCGACATCGGCTGCCAGGCGGGCCACTGTGGCTCCGAAGCTTCGTTTCTCTTCATCAACGACCTGACCGCGAAGGCGACTGGGACGGAACTGATCGTTCTGCTCGTCCTCTATGTGGGCACGCAGCTGATCTCAGGCATGGTCATGTCGCTCAGCGCCGACAAAAGCCAGCGCATGATGATGTTCGTCCTGCCGCTCGTCTTCATCCCCTTCGTGATCAACTTCCCCGCCGGTCTCGTTCTCTACTGGATCACGACGAACACCTGGACGATCGGCCAGCAGTACGTGATCCAGCGCCTCGTCCCGCCTCCGCATGTGGCAACGCCCGAGGGGGCAGCCGCCCTCAAGCCACCTCCTCCTCCGCCGAAAAAGAAGAAGCGGCGGTAGCTCTGGGGTCCGGCGGGGCGGGGTCCGGTTGGATCCCATGCGCCGCCAAAGGCGGCGCAATCTAGAGCGGCTTCGCCGCCCAGGAACACTTTGCAGAGCCGCTTGATGCGAGGATCCCCCGGACCCCGCCCCGGCCGGACCCGCAACGAGCCCGAAAAAGCTCGGGACAAGAGATGCTCGCGCACCCCTTGCTCGGACTACCTGAAGAGGCTCTCGCAAGCTCGGGAAGTGGCCACAGTCCTTTAGAGCCGGTGTTTGAGGTGTGGGGGTGTCCTCCGAACTGGCGGATACTCAAAGTGCCGAGCTAATTAGCGAGGCACTTGTCAGGGCGGAGGACACCCCCACACCTCAACCCCACACACGAATAGACTGAGCCGCCATGGGTGAGATCGCAGATTGGCCGCAGGAGCCGGTGGAGCGGGTGCGCGAGCTGGTCGAGGGCGTGCTCGACGAGCTCGACCTCGACGGCGAAGTGGAGATCGTCGAGGAAGACGACCGGATCGTCGCCTCGGTCGACGGCGACGACGACTACGGCTTGCTGATCGGCAAGCGCGGTCAGACGATCGATGCCCTTCAGTTGCTCGCTTACCAGGCTGCCTTTCGCGGCCTGCGCGACCGCAAGCGGGTGATCGTCGACGCCGCCGGTTATCGCGGCCGCCGCCGGGACACGCTCGCGGCTCGTGCCGACCAGGCCGCCGAGCGAGCCCTGAGCGGCAACCGCTCGATTGAGATGGACCCGATGAGCGCCCAGGAGCGCCGCGTCGTGCACGAGCATCTCAAGGACAGGGCGGGCGTCGAGACCTACAGCGAAGGGGACGAGCCGCACCGCTGCGTGGTCGTCGCCCCCCTCGTCTCCGAGTAGGGAAGCGTGGCGGCTGATCCGACGGACCGCCTCGGTCCTGAGGCGCGGGCGGCGCTCGCGCAGGTTCTCGAGCTCTTGGAGGACGAGCGGGCGTCGGTCAGCTCGGTCACCGATCCATCCCGCGCCTGGCGGGTGCACGTCGCCGACAGCCTCACCGGACTCGAGGTCGATTCCCTGAACAGCGCATCCAGGATCGCCGATATTGGCTCTGGAGCGGGGTTTCCGGGACTTGTTCTCGCCGTAGCGCTGCCCGATTCCCAAATCGACTTGATCGAGTCGGTGGGCCGCAAGTGCGAGTTCATCCAGCGTGCGATCGACGCTGCAGGGTTCGGCAACGCCCGCGTCGTCAACGAGCGCTCCGAGACACTGGCGGCGGGTGAGGGCCGCGAGGCTTACGACGCGGTCACCGCCCGCGCCGTGGGTCGCCTCTCGACCCTCGCCGAGCTCGCCTCGCCGCTCCTGCGCGAGGACGGCGTCCTCGTCGCCTGGAAGGGACGCCGAGACGAGGAGGAGGAGGGGCAGCTGGCGAACGCCTCTGAGCAGCTCGCAATGCGTCCCGAGGAGATCCTCGCCGTAGGTCCCTACGCCGGCAGCGAGCATCGCCACCTGCACGTCGTGCGCAAGGCCGGCCAAACTTCCCCTGGATTGCCGCGCCGAGCGGGAATGGCCAAGAAGCGCCCGCGCGGGTAGCACTAGTCTGCGCCCGGATGGGCGTCGTCTACGCGATCGCGAACCAGAAGGGGGGAGTCGGCAAGACGACGACCGCGGTCAACGTTGCCGCCTGCGCCGCCGACGCCGGCGCCCAGACCCTCCTCGTCGACCTCGACCCGCAATGCAACGCGACCGTCGCCCTCGGCGGAGAGCGCGACATGCACCCTTCCTCCTACGATTGCCTGGTAGGCGAGGTCTCTGTCGCCGAGGCGGCACGGCCCGCCGGGCCAGACAACCTCTGGCTCGTCCCCGCCAACCGCGATCTGGCCGGTGCCGCGGTCGAGCTGCCGCGGATCGAGGCCTCGGAGACGCGCCTGCGCGATCGGCTCGGCCCCGTCCGCGAGCGCTTTGCCTACACGTTGCTCGATTGTCCGCCCTCGCTCGGCCCGGTCAGCGTCAACGCGCTGACTGCGGCCGATCGCGTTGTCGTGCCCGTTCAGGCGGAGTACCTGGCTCTGGAGGGCCTCGTCCAGTTTCTCGATACCTTGGCGACGATCAGGCGCGAGCTCAACCCGCGCTTGGAAGTGTCGGGGCTGTTGGTCACTATGCACGACGAGCGCACCCGCCTGGCGCAGGACGTCGAGCGGGAACTGCGCCAGCACTTTCCGGAAATGGTCTTCGAAACGGTCATCCCGCGCAGTGTCAGGGTCGCCGAGGCGCCCAGCCATGGGCTGCCGGTGACCGAGCACTCGCCCACCTCGCGCGGCTCGCTGGCCTACCGCGCCCTCGCCGAGGAGCTCGCCGCGCGTGGCTAGCGCGACCAAAGCCAAGCGCGGCCTCGGCAGCGGCCTCTCGGCGATCCTTCCCGAGGTTGCCCCGCAGGCCGCCGGCGAGCTGCACGAGCTGCCGGTCGAGACGATCAAGCCGAACCCGAACCAGCCGCGAACCAAGATCGATCCCGAGTCGCTGGCGGGCCTCGCCGCCTCGATCGAAGCCAACGGCGTCGTCCAGCCGCTGCTCGTCAGGCCGATGCCCGACGGCAGCTATGAGCTGATCGCCGGCGAGCGCCGCTGGCGCGCAGCGCAGGCCGCCGGCCTGACCAAGGTGCCGGCCGTCGTCCGCGATCGCGAGTTGGCCGAGCGCCTGCAGGTGGCGCTGATCGAGAACATGGTCCGCGAGGACCTCAACCCGGTCGACGAGGCCCGCGCCTGCGCCGCCCTGGTCGACGAGCTCGGTCTCTCCAAGGAGGAGCTGGCCCGCCGCGTCGGCCGCAGCCGTCCGGCCGTCTCCAACCTGATCCGCTTGCTCGACCTTCCCGACGAGGCGCTTGACCTGCTCGAGTCCGGAGAGCTCAGCGAGGGCCACGGCAAGGCGCTTCTGCTCGCCGAGGGCAACGACGTCCGCCGTCGCCTCGCCCGCGACGCGGCCAAGGCCGGCTGGTCGGTGCGCGAGACCGAGAACCGAGCCAAGCTGGCTGGCCAGCCAAGAAAAGGACGGTCAACTGGCCCCGTTCTCGAGCCCGAGGAAGAGGCAGCCTTCCGCGCCGCGGCCGACGAGCTCGAGGGCGCGCTCGGCCACGAGGTGACGGTGAAGCCGAAGCGCGGCCACGTCTCGGTCGAGATCCGCCTCGACGATCTCGACGAGGCCCGCGCCCTGGCCCGCAGCGTCAGCGCTCAGCGGCGCTGAAAGGCCGTTCGCAGGCACGCATCCCCCCGCTATCATCGGCGAAGTTCGCGGGCGATTAGCTCAGTTGGTTAGAGCGCGTCTCTGATAAGGACGAGGTCCCTGGTTCGAATCCAGGATCGCCCATCCGTGCAACAGATGCAGATCTACGGAGTCAGTTTCGACATGGTCGGCAAGCAGCCGATCGTCTTGCTGAAGACCGTTGACGGCAACAAGTTCCTGCCGATCTGGATCGGCCACCCGGAGGCGGCGGCGATCCTGATGAAGCTGCAGGGTGCGACGACGCCGAGGCCGATGACCCATGACCTGCTCTCAGACCTCCTCGACCAACTCGACGCCAAATGCGAGCGGGTCTCGGTGACCGAACTGCGAGACAACACGTTTTACGCCTCGATCACGGTATCGATCAACGGCTCCGAGCTGGAGATCGACTCGCGCCCCTCCGACGCCCTCGCCCTCGCCGTCCGCGTCTCGGCGCCGATCTACGCCGACGAGGAGGTGATCGAGGAGTCGGCGATCGAGTTCGAGCACGACGTCGAGGACACCGAGGAGGTCGTCGACAAATTCAAAGAGTTCCTCGACGAGGTCACCCCCGACGACTTCGCCCAGGGCGGCGATTCCTAGCCGGCGGCCGGCGCCAGCGCCAGGTCGACGATCCGCTCGACCAACTGCTCGAAGGACATCCCGGCCGCCTCGGCGGCCTGGGGAAGGAGGCTGGTGTCGGTCAGGCCCGGGATTGCGTTCACCTCGAGCACCTGCGGGCCGTCCTCGGCGAGGATCAGGTCGATCCGGGAGAAGCCCGAGCAGCCGAGCGTCCTGTATGCAGCCAGCGCCGCCTCGGTAACCGCGGCAGTCTCTGAATCGTCCAGCTGCGCCGGACAGACGAACGAGGTGCGGCCGATCTCATAGCGCGCCTCGAAGTCGTAGTCGCCGCCCTGCGGAATCGCCTCGACCACGGGCAGGGGTTCGTCGCCCAACACGCTGACCGCCAGCTCGCGCCCGTCGACGAAGCGCTCCAGCAGGACCCTGTCGTCGTAGCTGAAGGCCGAGACCAGCGCCGCCGGGACGTCGCTTTGCTTCTCGGCGAACTTGACGCCCAGAGCCGAGCCGCCGCGGCTCGGCTTGATCACGAGCGGGAACCCGAGCCGCTCCTCGAGTCCGGCGAGCGCGTCGGCGGCACCCAGCTCGCGGAAGGCGGTCTCGTTGAAGGCGAACCAGTCAGGCGTCGGGATGCTCGCCGACCGCAGGTCGTACTTGCTCAGCGACTTGTCTATGCAGCGCACACAGGCGGCGACGCTTGGCCCGGTGAAGGGGATGCCGAGGATTTCGAGCAGCTCCTGCGCGGTGCCGTCCTCGCCGCCGAGACCGTGCATGGCGACGAAGGCAACGTCGGGGCGCTCCCTGGCGAGGTGCTTGACGAGCTCGCCATCGGCCTCGAGCGGCATCACCTCGTGGCCGAGCCGCTCCAACGCGTCCTCGACCCGTGCCCCCGAGCGCAGCGAGACGCTTCGCTCCAGCGAGCGACCGCCTTTCAGCACCGCGACCTTCATTCGCCCTCGGCCTTGCGGAAAGGAACGACGTTCGGCTCGTCCCCATCCGGGGCTTGCTCCCGTGAAACGGCCTCGTGCTCCCCGGTCAGAGCTCCGTACAGCTCGACCTGCTCGCCGATCGTCTTGCCGATGCGTCGAATTCCCTCGCGGATCTCGTCCTCGTCCCCGGCCGTGAAGTTGAGTCGCATCGAACTTCGCCCGCGCCCGTCGACGTAGGCCGACTGACCGGGCACGAAGGCGACGTCTCGGCGCAGGGCCTTGGCCAGCAGGTCGCCGGTGTCGATGTAATCGGGCAGCGTCGCCCAGATGAAGAGGCCGCCGTCGGGCTCGGTCCAAGTTGCCTGCGGTGGGAAGTGGCGGCCGAGCGCCTCGATCATCGCGTCGCGCCGACTGCGGTAGATACGACTGACGCTCGCCACGTAGTCGCTCCACCGGCTGCTGCTGAAGTACTCCCGCACGAAGAACTGGGTGAGGGTCGAAGTGCAGAGGTCGGCGGCCTGCTTGCCGAGCACGACCTTCTCCATCACCGGCGGCGGCGCCACGGCCCAGCCGAGGCGGATGCCGGGCGAGAGGATCTTCGAGAAGGTGCCGACGTAGATCACGAAGTCGCCGCCATCGAGTTGATAGAGCGGCGGCAGCGACTCACCGTCGTAGCGCAGCAGGCCGTAGGGGTTGTCCTCGATCACCAGCAGCTCGCGCGAACGCGCCAGCTCGACCAGCCGCCGACGGCGCTCGAGCGACATCGTCACCCCCGCCGGGTTCTGGAAGGTCGGCACCGAGTAGACGAACTTGGGTCGCCGCCCTTCGCTGTCGAGCCGCGCTAGCACCGCTTCCAGCTCCTCGATCCGCATCCCGTCCGCGTCGCATTCGATCTGGATCGTGTCGGCCTGGTAGCTGCAGAAGACGGGAATCGCCCCCGGATAGGTCGGTGCCTCGCAGATCACCGCGTCGCCGGGATCGACCAGCGTCTTGCAGAGCAGGTCGATCGCCTGCTGCCCGCCGGTGGTGACGATCACGTCCTCGGGGTCGGGCAGCATCCCCTCGGCACCCATCACCTCGACGATGCAGTCGACGGTCTCGCGGAAGCCCTCCGTGGGCCCGTACTGCAGTGCCTCGGCGGCGGACTCCTGGGCGATCCGGGTCATCTGCGCCGCAAAGGTCTGAGGCGGGAAGGTCGACGTGTCGGGGAGCCCGCCGGCCAGCGAGATCACGTCGGGCCGAGCCGTCACCGCCATCAGGTCGCGCATCGCCGAGGAGCGCATCACCCGCGTGCGCTCGGCGAAGAGGCCGGCATAGCGCTCGAGGTCGCTGCGGCTGGCGTGAGCGCGACGCCGGTGTGGCGGTTCGGCCATCCGCGTAGTGTGGCGGATTGGCACGGGGCCGCCGGGGAAGCTAGGTTTTCCGCGTGGGATCTTTCTCGGGGATCTGTTTTGAGCTCGGCATCGGCATCGCAATCGGGATGCTCGCCGGAACGACTGGCACGCATGGCTCGGCGCGGGGGCGGATGACCCTGCTCGCCGCCGCGATCGCAGCGGTGCTCGGCGCTCTCCTCGCCGGGACGGCCGACGTCAACGTCCTCGCCGGGGCGATCTTCTGCCTGGCGGGGGCCGTGTTTGCCTGCGTCGTCGTCAGCGACGTGGTCGGCGGGGCCGGCCGCCGCGAGGGAAGCGGCGGAGGAGCGCTTGGTTTCCTCGTCGCGATCGTCGCCCTGCTCGTCGTCGCGATCGCGATCCTCGTCGCGCCGGCCACGCTGCTCGTCGTCGCGGCCCTCGCCTGGCTCGCCATATCCCGCCGCCGCCGTGCCCAGCGCAAGCACGCCGGCCTCCGCGTCCTGCGATAGCAGGCTCCCGGCTTCATCATTCGCGGCCGTGGCCGCCAAGAAGCTCGTCCTCACCTACGTCGACTCGCTGCGCACCGACATGTTGCTGCGGGCTGTCGCCGAGGGGCAAGCGCCCAACCTGGCGGCCCTGATCGACCGCGGCGTCCTGGTCGAGGACTGCGTCTCCAGCTTCCCCTCCGTGACGCCGGTCGCCTGCGCCGAGATCGCAACCGGCGCCGCTGCGGACCAGCACTGGATCAGCGGCATGGACTGGTACCACCGGCTCGAGCGGCGCTACGTCGAGTACGGCTCCTCGCTCGAGGCGAGCCGCGCCTTCGGCATCTTCCGTTCGCTCTACGACCTCGTCTACAACATGAACTTGGCACACCTCAACCCGGGTCTCGAGACCCTCTTCGAGCGCCTCGATGACGCCGGGGTGCGCACCGCCTGCACACCGTTCCTGATCTACCGCGGCCGTCACCGACACGAGGTCTCGCTCGACGGCCTGCTGCGCCGCGCCGTCGATGCGACCCGTCTCAAGTTCCACCACCACACCTGGGGTCCCCGCGAGCTCTTCTACGGCGACCTCTACTCGAGTCGTGAGGTGCCCTGCAAATCGACCTCGATCCCAGGCGGACGCGACGGCTATTCCGCCTGCTGTGCGGCTGAGCTGACGAAGGCCGACGGCTTCGACTTCCTGCTCTTCTCCCTGCCCGACAACGACGCTTTCTCCCACCGCTACGGGCCGCAGGCGACGGTCGAGTCGATCGCCAGGGTCGACGCCCACGTCGCCAAGCTCCTCGACGCGGGTGGCGGCATCGACCGCTTCCTCGCAGGGCACGCGCTGATCCTGCTCGCCGATCATGCCCAGACGCCCGTGCACCGCGGCCTGCCGCTCGCCGAGATCCTCGCCCGCGAGTGGTCTGTCCTGCAGCCGTCGGAGTCCGACCCCGGACAGGCCCAGCTGGCGGTCAGCCCAACCGCCCGGGCGGCCCACGTCTACCTGCTGCCCAGCGGGGGAGGGGGGCCCGACCCGGAGGCGGTGCGAGCGACCCTGGTGGCGATCGAAGGAGTCGACCTCGTTTGCCGCCTCGACGGGACGACGGCGACGGTCGAATGCCACGGCGAGTCCCTGCGCTTTCACCCCACCACTCCGCGGTCGCAGCGCATATCCAATGCATCGCATGGGAAACGCGTTGCGACCGTCGTGGACGTGCGGGGTTGTGGCTGGGAGGTGGGGGGAGAGTTGAGCGTCCTCGACGCGCGGGTAGAGGACGGGGTGCTGCTCAGCGACTCCTACCCTGACGCGCTCGCACGGGTCTGGTCGGCGCTCAATGCGCCCCACGCCGGCGACTTCGTTCTCTCACTCGCACCTGGCTATGAGGCCGTCGACTGGGGCGGGGTCTCTCACGCCGGCGGCGGCAGCCATGGTTCCCTCCACGCCGGCGACTCGCTCGGCCCACTCCTCTTCGTCGGCTGCGGCCCTGACGACGCGGGCGAGCGAGAGCAATGGGCTCTCCGCGACGTCGCCCCGATCGTCCTCGAGCACTTCGGGGTGACGTGAAAGGCATCGGCGCGGGAGTAACGATCCTGCTTCTCGTCGTTTTGATGTTCGCTCCCGCGGCGGCAAGCGCCCAGGTTGGAGCTGAAGGAGCAACCCAGATCGCGAGTGGCGATTCCAACGTCGTCAAGGAGCGGCGCGAGAACGGCAAGCTGACCCACAGTGTCAACGAGGTCGACGGCAACTGGGAGGTCGCCTGGTTCGCGGGCGACAAGGAGGTGGCGCTGACGATTGTCGACCCGGCCACGGGTCGGGTGCGTGAGTCGTGGACCGGCTACCAGGTTGCCTGGAAGATGGCCCGCGGCTATTCCGGCGCCTTCGGCCACCGGCTCAACGCTCCCTATGTCTTCCTGCCTCTCTGCGCGATCTTCCTCCTCGGTCTGGTCGACTGGAGGCGCCTGCGGCGGATGGCGAACCTCGACCTTCTCTTCCTGCTCGCCTTCGGTGCCTCGCACTACTTCTTCAACCGAGCGCAGATCGGCGTCTCGGTGCCGCTGCAGTACGTGCCCCTCCTCTACCTCTTCGGCCGCGCCCTTTGGATTGGGACGAAGGGGCGTGCCGACGGCGTCCGGCCCGTCTGGCGCGCGTCCTGGCTGTTGATCGCAGCTCTCTTCCTGATTGGTGTCCGGGTCGGGCTCAACCTGGCCGACTCCGGGGTGATCGACATCGGCTACGCGAGCGAGGTCGGCGCCTCCCGCATCGCCCACGGCGAACCGATCTACGCCAACTTCCCCGAAGACGTTTCGCAAGGCGATACTTACGGCCCTGTCACATACCTCGCCTACGTTCCCTTCGAGCGGATCTGGCCCTGGTCGGGAACCTGGAACGATCTGCCCGCCGCCCACGGAGCCGCCGTCTTCTTCGACCTCGCGACCTTTGCCCTGCTCCTCCTCCTCGGCCGCCGCATCCGCCCGGGACCCGAGGGCAACCGCCTGGCCGCCACGCTTGCATTCGGTTGGGCCGCCTACCCCTACACGGCCTTCGCCCTGCTCTCCAACTCCAACGACACGCTGGTGTCACTGCTTCTCGTAGTCACACTGCTCCTCCTAGCTCGACCCGTCGCGCGGGGCGCGTTGTCGGCTTTGGCCACCCTTGCCAAGTTCGCCCCCGGCGTCCTCGTCCCGATGCTGGCCACCTATCGGCCCGCGGGTGGCGTCGCAGGGGGGACCACCCCTGAGGACGCTTTAGCGACCGGAAGGGGTGGTGGGTCCCCTGCGGCGACAGGACCCGCGGGAATTGCGTTTGGGGCCGCATTCGTGCTGACCGCAGTGGCGGTGATGGTGTGGCCGGCAATCGACCCCGGGCTGCACACGTTCTACGAGCGAACCATCGCCTACCAAGCGGGACGAGACTCGCCGTTCAGCATCTGGGGCCAGCTCCCATCTCTCGAACCGCTGCGGATAGCCCTCCTAGTCGGCGTCGGCCTGCTCGCCATCATCCTGGCGTTTCGTCCAAAGGAGAAGCAGCTGTTCCAAGTCGCAGCGCTAGGCGCAGCCCTCCTTATCGGCGTCCAGCTGACGATGCACCACTGGTTCTACCTCTACATCGTCTGGTTCTACCCACTCCTCCTCGTAGCCATGACGTCCCTGGGAAAGGTGGTCGGGGCGCCCCGACCACCTAACCCTGGAGAGTCGCAAGGCGGTGCGTTCAGGAAGCGGGTGGAGCCGGCACCATCACCTGCTCGATCGAGTCGGCGAGCCCGCCCTCGTTCACCGTTACCACCGCTCCCATCACCCAGACGTCCTCTTCGGCCGTCTCGAACTTGACCGGCATCTGGGTGATCATCTGCTCGAGGATCAGCTCGGGCTTGACTCCGAGCACGCTCGTCCGCGAGCCCGTCATCCCGACGTCGGAGATGAAGGCGGTCCCCTGCGGCAGCACGCGCCCGTCGGCCGTCGGCACGTGGGTGTGGGTTCCGAAGACCGCGGCGGCCCGCCCGTCGAGATGCCAGCCCATCGCCACCTTCTCGCTGGTCACTTCGGCGTGGAAATCGACGATCGAGAAGTCGCACTCGATCCTCTCGAGGATGCTGTCGGCCTCGATGAAGGGCGAGCGTGCGACCTTCAGGCCGACGGCGCCGCTGAGGTTGATCACGCCGACCCGCCGGTCAGCGGCCTCGATCACGGTGTAGCCGCGGCCCGGGTTGGCATGGGGGTAGTTGGCCGGCCGCACCACCCGCTGGTCGCGGTCGAGGTAGCCGTAAGCCTCGCGATGCCGGTAGACGTGGTTGCCGGTCGTGATCGCGTCAGCGCCGGCCTCGAAGAGCGCCCCCGCGGTCTTCTCGGTGATGCCCATTCCGCCGGCCGAGTTCTCGCCGTTGACGACGACCATGTCCGGCGCGAAACGGTCGCGCAGCTCGGGCATCGTGGCGGCCAGCCCGCGCCGACCGGGCCCTCCGACCACGTCGCCGATGAAGAGCACCTTCATGCGTTGACCCTATCTGCGATATTGGCGCGCGGTGCAAACGTGAGCGAGGGAAGCGACATGGTGGAGCGCGCCATGCGCTACCCGTATGCGGTGCCGGCCCGTGCCTTCGTGCAGCTTCGGCATGACACGCTCAGCCCCGACGACGTCGACATCGACCTGGCCGAACGCACCTCGCTGCTCGCCTACGGCTCCAACGGCTCCCCCGAAGTCCTCGGTCGAAAGCTCGCCCTCAGCGCCGACCCGGTCCTCGTCGAGCCGGCCTGGCTGCACGACTTCGACGTCGTCTACTCCGCCCACATCTCGCCCTACGGCGCGGTTCCCGCCACCCTGCAGCGCAGTCCTGGAACCAGGGTGCGGGTGGCCGTCCTCCACCTCACTCCCGAGCAGATCACCCTGCTCTCGGCGACCGAGCCCAACTACGAGCCGAGCATCCTGGAGGACGTTCACTGCGAGTTGACCGACGGCACGGTTCGCTCCGAACTCTCCGCCTATCTCAGTCGTCATGGTTGCCTGCTCGTCAACGGCTCCGAGGTGGCGCTGATCGCCGTCCCCGCTCGCGACCGCCGCTTCGCCGAGATGAGCGAGCCGCAGGTGCTCGAGCATGTCCGCGCCACTCTCGCGCCGGAGGAGAGCATGGATTCCTTCGTGCTGGCCAACGTCGCCGACCCGGCCCTGGCACAGGAGCGATTCGCTCGCCTAGACCGACGCGAAGCGACGCAGCGCTAGCCGGGCGAGCAGGCCGTAGGCGAACGTCAGCAGCGCCAGGTGCAAGAGCGCCGGCGCGATGCTCGGCCCGCCCGGGTCGAGCGCTCCCTCGATCGCCTGCAGCGCCGGTTTGAAAGGGAAGAGCGCGGCGAGCACGCGGATCGCGTCGTAGAGCCCCGCGCCCACCGTCCCCGATGGAACCAGAGAGAGGAAGGCGATCGGCAGGATCGCCATGAAGGCGAGCAACGAGACCGCGCGGACCTCCCGCGCCCCCGCTCCCAGCGCCGCCCCCGCCGCACCGAGGCCGGCGCCCCCGAAGACGATCGCCACCAGCCAGAGGCCGATGCGGTCCCAGTGCAGGGGCACGAAGGGCGCCAACCCGGCCAGCATCAGCAGGGCGACGAGGAGACCGGCGATGACGCCGAGGGCGACCTTCTCGGTCAGCAGCCCGGTGCGCGAGACGAGACCTCGGGCGAGCCGCGGGTAGGCGTTCTCCTCGCGCTCGAGCGCCAGCGAGCCGGCCACGAGCAACAGGGTGACGAAGGCGAGGGCGAAGGTCGTCGCGACGGCGACGGCAAAGACTTCGAGTGGAGGAGTCGAGGCGTTGACCGCCTGCTTGTCGACCGCGACCGGCTGGGTCAGCCGGTTGAGCAGCGGCACCGCGGTGCCGAGGTTGTCCCGGGCCAGGCCGGTGAACCGGATCACCCGGTCCAGTTCCGCCCTCCGCCCGGCCGGCACCAGCGGCCGCAGTTCGTCGAGGATCTGGGCAGACCGGTGCAGGCCGAGGATGCGGATCGTCTGGCCGAGCACGCTGAAGCTGCCGCCGTCGAGGACCAAGCCGAGGAATTTCCCGCCTTCCGCCGAGATCCGGCGCGCGATCACCAGGTTCGCCTGGGTCAGCAGAGCGTCGATCCGATCGTTGACCAGCCGCGCCTTCACCGGGTCCTCTTCGTTGACGATCACATCGACTTCGGGCGTGCTCGGCAGCGGGGTCGAGAGCGAGTTGATCCGTTCGACCAGGTCGGCGGGGAGGATCAATGCAGCGAGCACGTCGCCCGACCGGACCTCGTCTTCGGCTTCCGCGCGGTTCTTCACGTGTACGCACTCGACCCGTTCGCAGATCCGGTCGTTGACGCCGATGTGCGGCAACTGGGTCGTCCCGACCGTGACCGCCGCGTCGGCCGGCACTTCGTTGAGGAAGGCGACGCGGGGCTTCTCCGGCGAGCGCGAGATTGCGAAACCGACCAGGACCGCGATCAGCAGCGGCCAGACGACGAGCAGCGCCGTCTGCAGTGGCGACCGGCGCAGGATCTGCAGGTCCTTGAGCAACAGCCAGCGCATCAGTGACCCCTGTGGTGGAGAAAGGCGACGAAGGCGGTCTCGAAGTCGCTCTCGGCGGCCTCGGGCGCCTCGCGCCGCACTGCGTCGCGCAGCTCCTCCGCCGACCCGTCGAAGAGCGGCTCGCCGTCGGCCAGGACGAGCAGCCGCCGGCCGTAGCGCTCCGCCTCCTGGATGTCGTGGGTGGAGAAGATCACCGTCGTCCCGCGCTCCTCGGCGAGCGCCGAGACGAACTCCCAGAGCCGCCCCCGCTGCCGCGGGTCGAGTCCGACGCTGGGCTCGTCCAGGAGCAGAACCGAGGGCTGGGCGAGCAGGCCGATCGCGATGTTGATCCGCTGCTGGTTGCCTCCCGAGAGCCGTGCGACAACCTCGCCCCTGCGCTCCGAGAGAGCCGTCAGCTCCAGCATCTCCTCCACCGCGCCGCGCGGATCATCGCTCTTCTCCAGTCTGGCGAACAGCAACAGGTTCTCCTCGACCGTCAGCCGCCTGTACAGCGCCGCTTGCTGCGGCACCCAGCCGACCTCACCTTGCGGCACGCTCACATCGCCCCCGTCCGGCTTCACTATCCCGGCCAAAATCGACAGCAACGTCGTCTTCCCGGCCCCATTGGGACCGATGACCGCTACCAGCTCCCCAGCTGAGGTGCTCAGGCTGACGCCTTTCAGCGCCTCCCGATCGCCGTACCTCTTTACAAGGTCCCGAGCCTGCACGCCGGAGAACGGTACTGGCCGGTAGGGGGAGGGACGGGTATGCCCTCGAACGGGCGGATACTCAAAACGACGAGCTAATTAGCTCGCCGTTTGTCCGGGCGAGGGCATACCCGTCCCTCCCCTAAACTCGCGTCAATGCCGTTCCCTTCAACCCGTATGCGCCGACTTCGGCGCACGGAAGCTCTGCGCGGACTCGTCAAAGAGACAGAGCTCTCCCCGAGCCACCTGATCCAGCCGCTCTTCGTCGTGGCCGGAGAGGAAGTGCGCGACGAGGTCGAGTCGATGCCCGGAGTCGAACGCTTCTCGATCTCCGAGCTGGTCGCCGAGTGCACCGAGATCGCCACCGCAGGCGTCAAAGCGGTGCTGCTCTTCGGCATCCCAGCGGCGAAGGACGAGAGCGGTTCGGGCGCCTACGACGACGAGGGCGTCGTGCAGATGGCGGTGCGGGCGCTGAAGGAGGCCCATCCCGACCTGACCGTGATCACCGACGTCTGTCTCTGCGAGTACACCTCGCACGGACACTGCGGCTTCATCCGCGACGGCGAGGTCGACAACGACATCACGGTCGAGCTGCTCGCCAAAATCGCGATCTCGCACGCCGAGGCCGGTGCCGACGCGGTCGCCCCGAGCGACATGATGGACGGCCGCATCGGCTCGATCCGCCACCAGCTCGACGAGGAGGGCCACGCGGGGGTGCCGATCATCGCCTACAGCGCCAAGTACGCCTCCGCCTTCTACGGCCCCTTCCGCGAGGCGGCCGAGTCGACGCCGGAGTTCGGCGACCGCCGCGGCTACCAGATGGACCCGGCCAACGCCGCCGAGGCGCTGCGCGAGGTCGAGCTCGACGTCGAGGAGGGCGCCGACATGGTGATGGTCAAGCCCGCGCTCCCGTACCTCGACGTGATCCGCCGGGTCAAGGAGGCGACCGCCGTGCCGCTCGTCGCCTACCAGGTCTCGGGCGAGTACTCGATGCTGAAGGCCGCGGCCGCCAACGGCTGGATCGACGAGCGCACCGCCGCGCTCGAGACGCTGACCTCGATCCGCCGTGCCGGCGCCGACGCGATCGTCACCTACTACGCCAAGGAGGCGGCAAGTTGGCTTCAGTGAAGGTCCCGCAGTCGAAGGCCCGCTCGCGCAAGGGCGGCGCCGCAATTCCGCTCGACGAGACCGACAAGCGGCTGATGAACCTGCTGCAGTCGAGCTTCCCGCTCGATGCCGAACCCTTCGCCGTCGTCGCCTCTGAGGCCGAGCTGGAGCTCGAGGACGTCCTTGCCCGGACCCGACGCCTGCTCGACGAGCGGATCATCCGCGAGATCACGCCGATCTTCGACACCCGGGCGCTCGGCTACGAGTCGATGCTGGTCGCGGCCAAGGTCGACGGCGAGCACCCACAGCGCGCCGCGCAGGTCGTCAACTCCCACCCCGGCGTCTCCCACAACTACCTGCGCACCCACGACTTCAACCTCTGGTTCACGATCGCCACGCCACCCGACTCCGAGCTCGGTCTCGCCGGCACCCTCGACGTGCTGATGCGCGAGACCGGTGCCGAGTCGATGCGCCAGCTGCCCACCCTGACCCTGTTCAAGATCAACATGAACCTGGAGATGGAGAAGGGCACCGACGCGCTCGCCGCCGCGATCGAGGCGGCCCCCCCGCGCGAGCTCGAGGCACAGCCCTACGACGATCGCGACATCGCCGTGATCCGCGCCCTGCAGGGGCCGATGGAGCCGATCGAGCGGCCTTACGACGAGGCCGCGGCCGAGGTCGGGGTCAGCACCGAGGAGCTGCTCGAGCACCTGCGCGGGATGGTCGACCGCAAGCTGCTGCGCCGCGTCGCCGCGATCCTCTTCCACCGTCGCGCCGGTTTCTCCGCCAACGGCATGGGCGTCTGGAAGGTGCCCGAGGCGGAGATCATGGAGACCGGCCGGCGCATGGCCTCCTTCCGCGGCATCTCCCACTGCTACCAGCGGCCCACCTACGAGGACTGGCCCTACAGCGTCTTCACCATGGCCCACGGCCGCTCCAAGGAGGAGTGCGACGCGATCCTCGACTCGATCGCCCAGGAGTGCGGCATGGGCCCCGATGACCGCGCCACCCTCTACTCCTCGACCGAGTACAAGAAGATCCGCCTGCACTACTTCACCGACGACTACGCCCGGTGGGAAGCTGAACACGCGTAGCGCCGAGCTGTACGGGCGCGCGCTGCGCGTTCTGCCCGGCGGCGTCAACTCGCCGGTGCGGGCGATGCGCCAGATCGGTTGCGAGCCGATCTTCGTCGAGCGCGGTGAGGGATGCGAGCTGATCGACGTCGACGGCAATCGCTACGTCGACTGGGTCGGCTCGTGGGGCCCCCTGATCCTCGGCCACGCCCACCCGGCGGTCCTCGCCGCCGTACAGGAGGCCGCAGCCGCCGGCACCAGCTTTGGCGCTGCCACCGAGTGCGAGGTCGAGCTGGCGGAGGAGGTCGTCGCCCGCGTGCCCTCAGCCCAGATGGTCCGCATGACCAGCTCCGGCACCGAGGCGGCGATGAGCGCGGTGCGCCTGGCGCGAGCCGCTACCGGCCGTGAGGTCGTGGTCAAGTTCGCCGGCGCCTACCACGGCCATTCCGATGGCCTGCTCGCCGACGCCGGCTCCGGCGTGGCGACGCTCGCGATCCCCGCGACGCCGGGAGTGACCGCGGCGCAGGCCGCCGGCACCGTCGTCGTCCCCTGGAACGACCGCGGGGCGGTTGAGCGCTCGCTCGCCGACCATCCCGTCGCCGCCCTGATCGCCGAGCCGATTGCGGCGAACATGGGCGTGGTGCCGCCCGCCGAGGGCTTCCTCGAGTTCCTCCGCGCCGCGACCACCACCGCCGGCACGCTGCTGATCTTCGACGAGGTGATCACCGGCTTCCGCGTCGCCCGCGGCGGCGCCCAGGAGCTCTACTCCGTCGAACCGGACCTGACCGTGCTCGGCAAGGTGATCGCCGGCGGGCTGCCCGCCGCCGCCTACGCCGGACCGCGCGAGCTGATGGAACGCATCGCTCCCGCCGGCGACGTCTACCAGGCCGGCACGCTCTCCGGAAATCCGCTCGCGACCGCTGCGGGCCTGGCCACGCTGCGCCGGCTCGACGCCGCCGCCTACGCTCGGCTCGGCGAGCTGACCGAGCGCCTCGCCGAGGGATTCGCCCGCCTCGCCGCAGATCGGCCCCTCCAAGTCGCCGCCGCGCACGGCCTCGTCACCCTCTTCTTCAGCGCCGAGCCGGTGACCGACTTCACCTCCGCCTCGGCCTGCAACCTGGAGGCGCACGCCGGCTTCTGCCGCGCCCTGCTCGAGCGCGGCGTCTATCCGCCCCCGTCCCAGTTCGAGGCCTGGTTCGTCTCTCTCGCCCACGATGAGAACGCGATCGACCGCACCCTCGAAGCCGCATCTGACTCCCTCGCCGAGGCCCTCTCATGATCGGTCGAAACGCAAATCCCATGACATGCATTGGATATGCGTTTCGACCGGGGGTTGTTGGGGATGGTTGAGCCGGCCGAAGCGCTGCATCGTCTCGCCGCGCTCCTGCGCGAGGGCGATACGCCGATCTCGGCCCATGTCGTGGAGACGGAGAAGGAGCCGGAATTCGGGCGGCTTGCCGCCGCCGGGCCTCGCGCCGAGCGCGACCCTGGCGAGTACGCGCTCGTAGTCGAGGCCGTCCGTGAGGGATACCTCCTCCACTACGACAAGCCGCGCCTGCTTTCAGGACAGGACGAAGACCTCGCCCTGCTCGCCGGCGACTACCTCTACGCGCTCGGCATCGAGCGCCTCGCGGCGCTCGGCGACGCCGAGGCCGTTGCCGTCCTGGCCGAGCTGATCGCCCGCTGTGCCCAGCTCCACGCCGAGAGCCGCGCGGGTGAGGTGGCGGCCCTTTGGCAGGCCGCCGCGACGGCCGTCGGCAGTGGGGCGCATGGCGACGCCTCCTCGGCGCGAGTCAATAGACTCCACACTTCCTGAGGTTGAGCTGTTGAGCGACGGAGCGGACAAGACAAACGGAGCCGAGGCAAGCGCCCGGCCGGAGCGCGAGAAGCCCCCGCCTCCCGGCTACTTCGAGGGCGAGTCGATGACGCGCCGCCACGCCTTCACGGTCGCGGTGCAGGGCATCGGCGGCCTCGCCGGAGCGGCGATCGTGCTGCCCGCCGTCGGCTTCGCCGTCGCCCCGATCTTCCACCGCGGCAAGGAACGCTGGGAGGCCGTCGGCCCGACCAGCGACTTCGTCGAAGACACCTACCGCCAGGTCGTCTTCACCGAAACCGAGTCGATCGGCGACGCCGGCAAGACGACCGCCTACGTCCGCCGCAGCTCCAAGCAGCTCGGCGAAGAGCCCGGCCAGTTCGTCGCCGTCTCCAACCGCTGCGCCCACCTCGGTTGCCCGGTGCGCTTCGTCGAGGCCGCCGGCAACTTCATCTGTCCATGTCACGGCGGCGTCTACGACTTCCAGGGCAAACGAATCGGCGGCCCGCCGGTCCGCCCGCTCGACCACTTCCAGACCCGCGTCCGCAACGGCCAGGTCGAGCTCGGTCCGCGTTACAGCGTCACCTCGCAGCTCGAACCGGTGCGCGCCCGCGACCCCGGCGAGTTCACCGGCGGCATCTGGGAATATCTGTACCCACCGCGTCCGTCCACCTTCCCACCACCGAGCAGCTGAGGCCTAGCCGATGAAGCTCGATTCGCTGATCCCCGCACCGCTACGCAAACCGGCCAAGCCGGGCGAGGGCAACGGTGCCAAGGGCCCGGCGCCCGCCGACCTGAAGACGGCTCCGCCAGAGCGGCCCTCGGACGCGAAGAAACTCACCGACCGCGCCGCCGAAGCGCCGGTCGACGTCCTCGCTTGGGTCGACCAGCGCACCGCCGCCTCCGGCTTCCTCACCGGGATGCTCTTCCGCAAGGTGCCGAAGGGGACCAACTGGTTCTACACGCTCGGCTCGGCGACGATGATCGCCTTCGTCTCGCAAGCGGTCACCGGCGTCTTCCTGGCGATGTTCTACACCCCCTCGACCACCCAGGCCTACGCCTCGATCGCCCACATCAATAACGACGTCTTCCTCGGCCAGCTCGTCCACGGCATGCACAAGTGGGGCTCGAGCGTCATGGTCATCCTGATCTTCCTCCACATGGGGCGGACCTTCTTCTTCGGCGCCTACAAGTACCCGCGCGAGCTCAACTGGGTGATCGGCGTCGTACTGCTGATCCTGACGATGACGATGGCCTTCACCGGCTACCTGCTGCCCTTCGATCAGCGCTCCTTCTGGGCCTCGGTCGTCGGCATCAACATCAACGGCACCGGCCCGGTCCTCGGTCCCTACCTGAGCGACTTCCTGCGCGCCGGTCCGGAGCTGGGGGCGACGACGCTCTCGCGCTTCTACGCAATCCACATGTTGCTCCTGCCGGGCGCGATCATCGCCCTGATCGGCGCCCACCTCTACCTCGTCGTCAAGCTCGGCACGACCGCACCGCCTTGGATGAAAGCCGAGAAGCCGAAGGTCGCCGCGCCGGTCTCCCGGCTCGATGCCGGTACCGAGGGCAACGGGGCCGCCCCCGCATCATGAAGCCGGCCGACAAGCAGGCATATCTCGAGGAGTACGAGCTGTTGAAGAAGAAGGGCAAGCCCTTCTTCCCCTACGCGGTGCTCAAGGACTCGGTGATGATGCTGATCGTCGTCGGCGTGATCATCCTCATGTCGGTTCTGCTCGGCGCCGAGCAGGGCCCGAAGGCCGACCCGACCTCGACCACCTACGTGCCGCGCCCCGAGTGGTACTTCTTCTTCCTCTTCGAGCTCCTGCGAGTGATCAAGCCGCCCGAGCTGGTCCCGATCGCGACGATCGGAATCCCGACCGTCTGCATGGTGTTGCTGCTCCTGCTGCCCTTCTACGACCGCGGCCCCGAGCGCAACCCGATCCGCCGTCCGATCGCGACCACTGCCGGTTGCCTGACGATCGTCGCCATGGCCTACCTGACCTACCTGGGCGCCACCGGAGGCTCGCCGACCGAGATCGACATGAAAGTCGCGCCCCAATACGAGGCGGGCAAGGAGGTCGTCGCCGGATCGGGCTGCCTCGCCTGCCACAAGCTGGGTGAGAACGGCAACAACGGCCCCGGCCCCGAACTGACTCACATCGCCGCCCGCATTCCGCGCGCGGCGATCATCCGCTCGGTGGAGATAGGCCCCGGCATCATGCCCTCCTTCCGCGACCTGCCGCCGAAGAAGCTCAACGAGCTTGCCGACTTCCTCTCGTCGCTCGATTAGCAGGGCGCTGGCCTGAGGCCCCTGATGGCCGGTACCACCAAGCCGTCTCGCGACTCCGCCCAGTTCGCCGGCCAGGTGAACCGCATGTTCGATCGGGTGGCGAGCCGCTACGACGCGCTCAACTCGCTGATGACCGCGGGGTTGCATCACCGCTGGCGCGAGCGAGCCGCCGACCGGGCCGAGCTGGGCCCGGGAGACGCCGCCCTCGACGTTTGCTGCGGCACAGGCGACCTGACGCTGGAGCTCGCCGGCCGCGTCGCCCCCGATGGCAGCGTCGTCGGCTGCGACTTCTCCGAGCCGATGCTCGACATCGCCCGCGAGAAGGCGAGCGCGCGGAGCGCCGCGGGGGTCCGCTTCGAGTGGGCCGATGCGCTCAGCCTGCCCTACGACGCCGGTCGCTTCGACGCGGCCACCGTCGGCTTCGGCGTTCGCAACCTCGCCGACCTCGACCGCGGCCTGCGTGAGATGGCGCGCGTCCTCCGCCCAGGCGGCCGGCTCGTCGTGCTCGAGATCACCCAGCCGTCACGACCGCCGCTCTCGACCTTCTTCTCGCTCTGGTTCGACCGCATCGTGCCCCTGCTCGGCGCCCTCTCAGATGAGTCCGAGGCCTACTCCTACCTGCCCGAGTCGGTGCGCAGCTTCCCTGACCCACCGCGCCTCGCCGAGATGATGGACGCCGCCGGATTCGAGCGGATTCGCTGGACGATCCTCGCCGGCGGGATCATCGCCATCCACAGCGGCATTCGCCGGTGAGCCGCCCCTCCGCGGTGCCGCCGCCGGTCACGGCGGTCCTCGACGCTTCCAGTCGCTGGTTGCCGCTCAGCCTCGGCAAGGTCGAGGATCTCCTGCGCGAGCAGGTCGGTGCCCACGGCGAGACCCTCGGCGCCGACGCCGAGGCGACCCTCGCGGCGGGCGGCAAGCGCCTACGCCCGTTGCTCGTCCTGCTCTGTGCCGGCGACGGCGCGGGGGAGGAGGCGGTGCGCGCGGCGACGGCGATCGAGCTCGTCCACATGGCGACCCTGGTCCACGACGACGTCCTCGACGCTGCGCCGCTGCGCCGCGGCCTGCCCACCGTCGCCGCCACCTCGGGACGCAACCGCGCCGTCGGCGTCGGCGATCTGCTCTTCTCGCGCGCCTTCGCCCTCCTCGCCGAACATGGGGACGACCGCGCGGTCGCGCTGCTCGCGGCGTCCTCGGTTGCACTCGCCGAGGGCGAGCTGGCCCAGCGCCGCGACGCTTTCGACACCGGCATCTCCGAGCAGCGCTATCTGGATCGCTGCCGGCTGAAGACCGCGAAGCTCTTCGAGTGCGCCTGCCTGATGGGGCACGACGTCGAACCGCTGGGTGAGTTCGGGGCTGAAATAGGACTCGCCTTCCAGTTGCTCGACGACGTCCTCGACGTCTCCGGGCCGGCGCAGCGAACCGGCAAGGAGCGAGGCACCGACCTGCTCGACGGCACCGTCACCCTGCCACTGATCCTGGCCCGCGAGGAAGACCCCTCGATCGCAGACGCCGACCTGCGGGCGCTCGATCCCGCAGCCGCAGCCGTCCTCTGCGACCGGATCGCCGCCACCGGCGCGCTCGAGCAGGTCCGCTCGCGCGCCTTTGCGATGGTCAGCGCGGCCAAGCAGCGGCTCGCCTCCTCGGCCTTCGACCCCGAGCAGCGCCGCCTCCTCGAGCTCGTCGCCGACGGCGTCGTCCAGCGCTACAGCTAGCGGAAGTCGTCGGCGCCGATCAGGTCGGCTGCCAGCGCCGCCGTGAAGGTTTCCGCAACGAACCGCATGTTCTCCTGCTCGATCTCCTTCAGCTCTCCCGAGAGCGCCTGGGTGCCGAGGTCGAGCTCTTCGTCGTAGGCATCGATCTCGGCCTCGCCGTGCACTTCGTCGCGTTCCCATTCGCACTCTGGGCAACGCCGCCACAGTCGCCAGTGCCCCCGGTCCTCGGCCTGCTCCCAGCAGGTGGGCTGAACCAAACGCGAGTCGCAGCGCGGGCAGACGTGTAGGCCGGCGGCTGCTTTGGCTTGGCTGGCGCTCGCGTTTCGCATGTCCCTAATCTCGAACCCATCTGACGGTGTTTCAATCCGCACTTTTCCGCGGATCTCGCGAAAAAACCCCAGTTTCAGGTATGTCAGATACCCATTTCGCCGCGATCCGAGTCGGACCTGCGACCGAGTACCATTGGTCGATGCCGAACGTAGGTCCTCTCGAGTTGGCGATTGTCCTGGTCATTGCCCTGATCGTCTTCGGGCCCAAACGCCTCCCGGAGCTTGGTCGCTCGCTCGGGAAAGGCATCCGCGAGTTCCGCGGCTCGCTCAGCGGCGAGAGCCATGAGCCGGAGGGGACCGAGGCGATCGAGCCCCCGAAGCCCCCCGCTGAGAAGGGCGCTGAGGACGAGAGCGTCGTCCACGACCGCGGCTGAGGCGACGGGATGGCCCGCCTGAGGCCCGTCTCGCACGAGGACCGGCTGACCCTCGTCGAGCACCTGGACGAGCTGCGCACCAGGATCGTCGTCTGCCTGGTCGTTTTCGGGGTTGCCCTCGGGCTCTGCTTCTGGCAGAACCACCTGCTGCTCGAAATCGCCTCCGGCCCGCTGCCCTCCTCGCACGACAAGCTGATCACGTTCGGCGTCGCCGAGCCCTTCACGATCACCCTCACCGTCGCCGTCTACGGGGCCTTGATCCTTTCGCTGCCGGTGCTGCTCTACCAGCTCTACGCGTATGTGCTGCCGGCCTTCAGCCAGAGCGAGCGCCGCGTCGTCACTCCGATCCTGGTCCTCGCCCCGCTGCTCTTTCTCGCCGGGGTTGCCTTTGCCTACTTCATCGTCATGCCGCCGGCGGTCAAGTTCCTGCTCGACTTCAACAACAGCCAGTTCAACGTCCAGGTTCGCGCCCGCGACTACTACAGCTTCTTCTCCACCACGATGCTCGCCGGCGGCCTGGTCTTCGAGCTGCCGCTGGCGATCGTCGCGGTTACGCGGCTTGGCATCGTCAGCGTCGAGCAGCTCTCCGCCAACCGCCGCTACGCCTACCTGTTGATCGCGATCGTCGCCGCCGCGCTCCCCGGCGTCGACCCGATCTCGATGCTGATCGAGATGGTTCCACTCCTAGTTCTCTTCGAGTTGAGTATCTTGATCGCTCGCGCCTTCGGTTCGCCGAAGGCGGCGGGAGGAATGGCGAGGCCCTCGACTCAGGAGAGGTAACCGATGGCGCAAGGCGGCGAAAGGCGGATGCTCTTCGACATCCGGGGACGACGGAGGCACGTCGTCCGGGTCGTCTACGCGATCCTCGCTCTGCTGATGGGCGCCAGCCTCTTCCTCGTCGTCGGCCCCTTCAACGTCGGCAACCTGATCAACAGCGGCAGCACCACCAGCCCGGCGGCGGTCCTGCAGGAACAGGTGGAACGCCAGGAAGCCAAGCTGCGACGCGAACCGGAAAACGAAGCGGTGATGGCCGCACTGGTTCGCGGTCACCTGGGCGCGGCCAACGCCCTCAGCGAAAAAGACCCGGCCACGGGCGCGTCCATCCTCACCCCCGAAGGTCACCACGAACTCGAAGCCGCATCGAAGGCGTGGAACCAGTATCTGGAACAGACGGACTCGCCCAAGCCGACCGTCGCCGCGTTGATGGCGCGAGGCTATGCCGGTCTCGCCGAAACGTCGGCCAGTAACGAAGAAGCCAGAAAGTTCATAGGGAAGGCGGCCGAAACCCAGAACCTGGCCGCTGAAGGCCAGCCGACGGTGAACTCACTCAGCACCTTGGCCATTTACCAGTACTTCGCGGGGGAATTCTCGGCCGCTGACCAAGCTGCCAAGGAAGCGGCCGAAGCCGCTCCGAAGGCGGAACGCAAGGAAGTCGAAAAACAGATGGCCGAATTCCGCAAGCGCGGCAAAGAATTCGAACAACAGAGCAAGGAAGCCGCCAAGACCGAAAAGGAACAGGGCAAAGAAAGCCTCCAGAACCCCTTCGGCGGACTCGGCGGCGGCTCCGGCGGTCTCGGGGAATAGACAGCAATCGCTATGGGCCGTGCTGGGCTCGAACCAGCGACGCAGCGGTCAACTAGTCGCGTCTGAGCAGGCGGTCGAGCGCTCCTCCGACTTGCCTGTAGATCTGTTCTTCGTCGCCGTAGGGCACCTTGAGCCCAATGCGAATGACCTCTGCCTTGGACGGCCCGTCCTCGTCCGGGAGCAGTCGATAGATGATTCGGTAGCGAGGGTCCACGTCGAGCTTCTCGTCGAAGTAGAGCTTGCGACAGTCGGAGAGATTGCCGGTGCTGAACGCGAAGCCGCATGGCTTGCCCAGCTTTGGGTTTTCCTTCGAGACCTGAGCGAGCAGTTCGAGGGCCCGATGTTTCAGCGCCTTGGAAGGAAGATCGAGGAGTTGCCGCTTGGCGGTGGGGTCGAAGAACTCGACCGGGAGCCGCGCCACCTACAGGCCGAACTCCGCCGGGTCGAAGCCTGCCTCACGAGAGACATCGGCCAACTCGACCCGCTGGCCGGTGTCCTGGGCAAGGGCCTCGCGAACCTCCTCCGATGCCACCAGCTCGTCCAGAATTTCCGTCTGCCACTCGTACCGCTCGTAGGAGAGAATCACGCCCTCGGGCTTGCGATGAGAGCCGAAGACGACTGGATCGGCCCGCCCGCCTCTCTCGCGAAAGAGCTTCAGGTAGCTGGAGAGACGATCTCTAGCCTCGGCGCTCGGGATGACAGGTTGGGGAGAAGCCATGACTGTAACCTAGCAAATCTGTACAGATTTCTGTACAGATTGGGGGTCAGAGTGGGCCGTGCTGGGCTCGAACCAGCGACCTTGAGATTAAGAGTCTCCTGCTCTACCAACTGAGCTAACGGCCCCGGGGGAGCGCCCAAGTATAGGAAGGTCGGCGTCTCCGGCGGAGCTAGCGAGGGTGCGTGGTGCAGCCTTTGTCGATGCTGCCGTCGACCACGGTGTCGTAGGGCTCCGCGGTGAAGGTGAAGCGGCCGTGGGTGCTGAGGATGCCGTCGCTGCAACGAGCCGAGACGTAGCTGCGCCGCTTGCCGGCGAAGCGCCAGCGGCGGCCCACGTCGACGTCGACGTGGGTGATCGCGCCCCGTCCGGCGGCGATCGACGGCAGGTCGATGGTGGCGCGATAGCGATAGTTGCCGCGCAGCTTTTTGATCGGGATCGTGACGTCGAAGACCTCGGTGAACGGTTCCGAGATGCGGGCTTGCAGGATCACGGTCGGATGCCCGTTTTCGCGCGGGCCGTTGAACAGCGTCAGCAGCGACCCGACCTTCGCCGGTGGCTGTCCTTCGCGTTCGAGCAGCGCTTCCAAATGCCCCCGGCCGACGATCGCCGGCCCGCAGATCGCCCGCGCTTCTTCGGGAGTCGCCGCGCGCAGCAGCTCCGGGTCGCAGGTCGGCAGCCCCCGCATCGAGAGCCTCCCGTCGCGGTCGAAGTCGACCACGAGTTGTTGCAGCGGCTCGGGAATCCCGCCGTCGGGGGAACGGACGTCGAAGTGTCCCTTGAAGTCGATCGGCGCAAAGGCCCGTCGCGGCAGGGAGCGTGGGGTGAAGCCGCCGTCGACGCTGAGGATCAGGTTTTCGGTCTGTACGCGTTCGGCGCCGGCGCTGCCGACGAGCAGCGCGCATGTGACCAATGCCCCTATCCCGAGAAGCCGCCTCATCCCCTTCCCTAACAGGCTAGCGGTGCATTTGGCTCGTCGAACCCAATCGTTTCTTAACAGAGTTTCCGGCTCCGAAGCCTCCTCTCCGCCCGCCCGCCCGCCAAACTAGGCATGTGCCTGTAAGGAGGAGCAGGGGGCAAGGCGTCGACACGCGCGCCGAGCCTGAAAGCAAGCCGCCGCTGATGCTGCGCCATCCGCGGCGCACGCTCGCCGCCGTGGGCGTTTTCGTCGCCTTCCTGATCGCCTTCAGCTTCAGCCTCGAGAGCAGGCTCGAGCCGAGCACGCTCGAGATCTCGGGCACCGAGGCGCAGCGCGCCGACAGCCTGCTGAACGAAAACTTCGGCGAGTCGGCGCCCTTCGTGATCCTCCTCCGCGGCCGCCCCGCGGCGATCGACCGCCAGGGCCCGGAACTGATTCGCGCCCTGCGCCGTGACCCGAAGGTGACGACGCTCTCGCCCTGGGACCGGGGACAGGTCGAACGCCTGCGCCCGACCCCGCGCAAGGCGTTGATCGTCGCCGACTTCCACGTCGGCATCCACGAAGCGGTCAAGGACAAGGTGCCGCAGCTGAATCGCACCCTGGCCGCGGTCATCCATCCGCCGGTCCAGGCGACCCAGAGCAGCTTCGCGACTCTCACCCGCACGATCCAGGACGAAGCGATCTCCTCCGCCGAGCGCAGCGAGCTGATCGCCTTGCCGATCCTGCTGATCGTCCTCCTGCTCGTCTTCCGCTCGCCGGTGGCGGCCGCGATCCCGCTCGGCTTCGGCGCCGCCGCGGTGCTCTCCTCGCGCGGCCTGCTCTCGATCGCCACCCACTGGTTCGGCGTCGACGCCCTGGCGCTGACCGTCTGCACGATGATGGGCCTGGCACTCGGCGTCGACTACTCGCTGCTGATGGTCTCGCGCTTCCGCGAAGAGCTGGCCAACGGCGCCTCGCCGCTCGACGCCGCCTGGGAGACCCGGCGTACCGCCGGCCGCACGACCGTCTTCGCCGGCAGCACGCTGGTCCTCTCGATGATCGTCGCGCTGATGGTCGTGCCCGGCGCGCTGCTCGCCTCGCTGGCAGCGACCCTCGCCCTTGTCGTCACCCTGACTGTGTCGATCGCCTACGCCGCCGGGCCCGCGATTCTCGTCCTGGTCGGGCCGAACATCGACCGTTGGCGCGTCGGTCCGGTCCCGAACGGCGAGCGCTCCCGCCTGATGGCGATCGTCACGGCCGCGCTGAAGCGTCCCGCACCGGTCGCGATTGCGATCGGTGTCCTCGTCCTCGTCCTCGCCTCACCGGCGCTGGCGCTGAAGACCGGACCCTTCAGCCTCGGCGAGCTGCCCCACGACAACCCGGCCCGCCAGGACGCCGAACTGATCCAGCGCTCCTTCGGTGGGGGCTTCGAAGCTCCGTTTGTGCTCGTCGCCAAGACCGACGAAGGCCCGATCACCGAACCCTCCACCCTCGCCGCGCTCGGCCGCTGGCAGCGGCGGATCGCGGCCACCGAGGGCGTCGAAAGCGTGATCGGGCCGACCCAGGTGACCAAGGCGGTCGAACCGCTGCGCAAAGGCCTCTCGACGACGCTCAACTCCAACGGCAAAGTCGGTCCGCTGGCCAACCTCAGTCGCCTCGGTCGCAACCTGGGCCAGGCGTCGCGCGGCGTCGCCCGACTGCGCGGCGGCATCTCGAAGGCGACCTACGGCGCCGGCCTGCTCGCCGAGGGCTCCGGCCGCGCCGAAGAAGGCGCCCTGGCGATCGCCCAAGGCCTCGGCCAGGCGGTCGGCGCCACCCAGGAACTCGCGGCGGCGATCGAAAAGCTGGCCAAGGGGACTAAACGGATTGCCGAAGCCCAGGAAGAAGCTGCGGTGGGCGCTCTGGCGATCAAGGTCGGGCTGGAAAGCATCCCCAAGAACCTGCGCAACAACGCGCTCAACCGCACGCGCCGCCTGGAAAAGTCGCTCGAAGAAGACTCCGAATCGACCGTACCCCGCCTGCAGGCGGCCGCGCAGGCGACGAGCGAACAGATCGCCACGGCCGAACAGCAGCTCGAAGGAATGACCGTCGGCAAAACCGACCCCAACTACGGGCCGGCGCTGGAAGCCGTGCGCCAGGCCGCAGCGGCCTCCAACGGCCTCCCCGGCGAACTGGCGGCGCTGGGCGAACGGCTCGACCGCGATGCAAAAGAAGCGCGTCTGGCCACGCTCACGCTAAAAAGCGAAATCGCCAACCTCAACGAAGCCTTCTCCGGCTCCAAGCAACTGCTCGAAGGCGAGTACAAGCTGCGCAAGGCCAACAACGAACTCGCTCGCGGCGCCGCACGGCTCAACCACGAAACGCAGAAGGCGCCTGAACAGCTCGAACTGCTCGGCTCCGGCGCCTCGCAGCTCGCCGCCGGGCTCACCACCCTCGTCGGCGGCACGACCGACCTGCAGCATGGCCTCGGCGAAGCGTATTCCCGCTCACAGCCGCTGCAGACGGGCCTCAGCCGCGCCACCGTCCGCGTCCTCTCGCAGAGCGCCAGGCTCAACCGCCGCGCCGATCGCCTGCGCCGCACCTCGCCGGGGATCTTCGACAACGGCTTCTTCGTCCTCTCCGCCCTGGCCGGCACCCGCGGCCAGCTGCACGACCGCGCCTCCGAAGCGGTCGACCTCGAAGGCGGCGGCCAGGCGGCAACCGAGCTGATCTTCTCCCGTTACCCGTTCAACTCCTCGGGCTCGATCGCCCTCAACGACCGCCTCGACGAATACGCGCAGAAACTGAGCAAGGAAACCGGGTTGAAGACCGGGGTCGCCGGCGGCCCGCCGACCCTCAACACCTACAGCCGCGTCACCCGCGAACGAATCCCGATCGTGATCGCGGCGATCACCCTCGCCACCTTCCTCGTCCTGCTGATCGTGCTGCGGGCGCTGCCGCTGGCGGCGATCGCCGTCGGCCTCAACCTCGCCACGGTCGGCGTCGCCTTCGGCGTGCTGACGATCCTCAACCACGTCCCCGACGGCTGGCCGCTGGGCGGCCGCACCTACGTCGACGCGGTCGGCGCGACGATGATCTTCGGCGTCGTCTTCGGGCTCTCGATCGACTATGCCGTCTTCCTCCTCGTCCGCATGCGCGAGCACTACGACCGCAACGGCGACAACGCCGCCGCGATCGACTACGGCCTCGAGCACACGGCGCGGGTGATCACCGGCGCCGCGGCGATCATGATGGCCGTCTTCATCGCCTTTGCCGGCGCCCCGATCGCCACCGTCAGCCAGCTCGGCATCGGGCTCACCATCGCGGTTCTCCTCGATGCCACCGTCGTTCGCATCGTCTTGCTGCCGGCGCTGATGCTGCTGATCGGCGAGCGCGTCTGGTGGCTCCCCCGCCCGCTGCAGCGCGCCCTCCCTCGCCTCAACGTCTAGCGGGGCTCCTCCTCATTCCCCCCTCTCCGGGTCGTAACGCATATCCCATGTCATGCATGGGATATGCGTTTCGGCCGAAACCGGACGGAGCTTGGGCGTCACTTCTTTGGCGTGCACTTCCCCTTCACGACAGGGGTCAGCGATTCGCCGTCGAGGAATTCGAATTTGCCGCGCGCCTTCCACTTCTTGCTCGGGCAGCTGGCGTTGACGTAGCCGTGCTTCTTGCCCTTGTACTTGTAGGTCTTCGCGATCTTCACGCCGAAGCTCGTCAGCGCGCCCTGGCCGCCGGCGATCAGCGGGATGCTGACGTCGAGGCGGGCGCCGAAGCCTTCCTTGTTGAAGTTCTTGACGGCGCCGATCAGGACCAGCGTGGTCTGAATCGGCGTCTGGCTGTAGTTGTGCAGCAGCACCACCGGCTTGCCGCCATTCGGCACGCCGTTGAAGGCGACGATTTTCGTCGTCACCGGGAAGACTTTGGTGCCGACGACGAGGTTGGCCGAGCCCGTTCCGGTGCCGATTTTCGCCTTTTTGCAGGCTTCTTCGGCCGCTTCGGTCGAGGTATTCTGGATCTTGCTCGCGTCGCAGGTGGGATAGCCCTTGGCGAAGATCGAGAGCCCTTTGGGGAAGTCGACGATCGCCCGCGTCGCCGGGGAGGGCGTGCCGTTCGGGTCGGTCGTCGACGAGGTCGCCGTTTTCACTTCCAGCGTCACCGGCTGCGCCTTCGTCTTCGAGCGCTTGTTCGGCTTGATGTTCATGGAGATGCTCTGCGTGTTTCCGTCGGCGCCGGTCAGCGTCGGCGACTGGTAGGCGACGGCGTACGCGGCGACCGCCACGGTTACGCCGAGTGCCATGGCAACGACAAGGGTGAGACGTTTGCGCATTGGCTCCAGCTCCTCTATCCGTATTTGCCTGCGCCTCCCTACCCTGATAACCACGCTGCACGCCCAGAGTAGCGCGTTGATTTCCAGTTAAGGCCCGCCTGGCCCAGCCGTGGCGGCTGAGCCCTCGGATACGATCGTGCTGCCGTTCCGCCGGGTTTCGGAGGCCGGGGAACCGCAAGCGACGATCCGTGGCTGCTAATCCCTCAGGCGAGGACAGGGGCCCGGCGCAAGGCCGGAGGTTCTCCCCAGCGCGAATTGCGGCGATTGCGGCCCTTGCCGCCGTCGTCATTGCCCTCGGCGTCGTCATCTTCGGCGGAGGCGGCGACCACAAGTACAACCTCCTCTTCCAGAACGCGAGCCAGCTCGTCCCCGACAACCCGGTGCTGATCGGCGGCCAGCAGGTCGGCTCGGTCGAAGAAATCACGCTGTCCGACGACAACCTCGCCGAGGTCGTCGTCAGCGTCGAACAGGAACTGCACGAGGGGACGACGGCGACGATCCGCGCCACCTCGCTCTCCGGCGTCGCCAACCACTACGTCTCGATCAGCCCCGGGCCGAACAGCAGCCCGGCGCTGGACAACGGCGCGACGCTCGGCCTCGCCTCGACGACGACGCCGGTCGACATCGACCAGTTCTTCAACACCTTCCCGCCGCCCGTCCGCCGCGCCCTCGGCCAGTTCTTCAAGGGCAACTCCGAAATCTACGCCGGCCGCGGCAGCGATGGCAGCGCCCAGCGCGCCTTCGAATACTTCGGCGTCGGCCTCAACCGCACCGCTGCCTTCGTCCACGAGCTGAACGCCGACGAAGAGCTCTTCTCCCGCTTCCTCGTCGCCTCGAGCAGGCTCAGCACAGCCGTCTCCGAACGCGGCGAAGAGCTCTCCAGCGCGATCTCCAACGCCAGCACCGCCTTCGGCTCGATCGCCCAGGAGAACGTCGCCCTCGACAACAGCCTGCAGTTGCTGGCCCCCACCTTCCGCCAGGCCAACACGACCTTCGTCAACCTGCGCGCCGCGCTCGACGACGTCGAACCGCTGATCGACGCCTCCGCCACCTCGACCAAGGGCCTGGCGCCCTTCCTCGCCGAATTCCGCCCCGTGCTGAAACGCGCCACGCCGGTCTTCAAAAACCTTCGCCTCACCGTCAGCCGCCCGGGCGAATTCAACGACGCCGGCGAACTGCTCGCCGACCTGCCACCCGTGCAGCAGCGCGCCTCGAAGGCCTTCCCGCACGCCGAAGACGCGATCGTCGCCTTCCAGCCCAACCTCGACTTCTTCCGCGCCTACGCGCCCGACCTGCTCAACGGCTTCGCCAAGCTCGGCCAGATCACCGCCCCCTACGACGCCAACGGCCACTACGCGCGGGTCAGCTTCTCCGACCTCAACATCTTCAAATACAACGAAGGCACCAAACTCCTCGAACCGATCGCGCCCAGCGAACAGTACGACGCCTTCGGCCCCTCGGCCACGCCCAAGGTGCGCTGCCCGGGCGGCGGCAGCCAGTCCGCCGCCGACGGCTCCAGCCCCTTCATCGAACCGCCCTGGACGGGAGCGAAAGTGACCGCCTCCGACTGCAACCCGGGAGACGCGCCGGGGCCATGAGACGACCACTCGTCATCGGAGCCATCGCCGCGGCCGCGATCGCGCTCGTCGTCCTGCTCGTCTCCGGCAGCAGCGGCGAAAGCGGCTACGTCGTGCGCGCGATCTTCGACAACGGCGGCTTCATGGTCAAGGGCGAGCAGGTGCGCATCGCCGGCGCCAACGTCGGCGAAATCGAATCGGTCGGCGTCACCCTGCCCGGCGAAATCGACAGCTACGAAGGCGGCGAGCCGAAGGCGGTCTCCGGCAAGGCGGTGATCACGATGAAGATCACGGACCCCGGTTTCCAGGACTTCCGCAGCGACGCCTCCTGCCTGATCCGGCCGCAGTCGCTGATCGGCGAGAAGTTCGTCGACTGCAACCCGACCCTGCCGCGCGCCCCCGGTTCGCTCCCGGCCCCGCCGCTGAAGAAGGTCCCCGAGGGCCAGCCCGGCGGCGGCAGCCAGTACCTGCTGCCGCTGGAGAACAACAGCACCAGCGTCGACCCCGACCTGATCAACGACATCAACAAACTGCCCTACGCGCAGGGCTTCCGCCTCATCCTCAACGAACTCGGCGCCGGCCTCGCCGCCCGCGGGCCGGACATCGAGGCCGCGGTCAAGCGCGCCAACCCGGCCCTGCGCGACGTCGACCGGCTGATCGGCATCCTCGACCGCCAGCGCAACCAGCTGACCAAGCTCGCCGCCGACTCCGAGCAGATCCTCGAGCCGCTCTCGCGCGAACGCGTCCATGTCGCCGGCTTCTTCACCAACGCCGGCGCCGCCGCCGAAGCCAGCTCCGAACGCGGCGCCGACCTGGAAGCCTCGCTGCAGAAGTTCCCCGCCTTCCTGCGTGAGTTCCGCGCCACGATGCACAGCCTGCAGGGCTTCTCCGAAGCGGCGACGCCGGTCTTCACCGAACTGGGCAGGGCGGCCCCCTCCTTCACCGCGGCGACGCGGGAGCTGGCGCCCTTCTCGGCCGCCTCGACGGTGGCGCTGAAGTCGCTCGGAGACGCCGGCGAAGAAGCCGGGCCGACCCTGGTCGAAGCCGACCCGATCGTGAAGAAGACGCGCGACCTGGCCCGCTCCGGCGCCAGCCCGACGACGAAGCTGGCCAAGTTCCTCAACCGGATCAAGGTGACCAGGGGCTGGCAGTTCCTCAACGAACTGATTTACAACGGCGCCGCGACGACCAACGGCTTCGACAAGTACGGCCACTTCGTGCGCAGCCTGGTGACGCTGACCAACTGCTTGGAATACAAAATTAACGAAGACAGCAGCTGCTCGGCGAAGTTCACCGGCCCCAACCACGCGGAAGCGTCGTCACTAAACGAAGCTGCTCTTCGCCAAATAATCGAACAGGAAGAAGCGCGGCTTGAAAGCCAGGGCGGCGGCACCGCGGCCCAGGCGAGTGCCCAGCTCCCCCAGCTCGCTCCCCTCTCGCAGGCGGCGCCTGCCACGCCGGCGCTGGGCGAAAGCGAAGGTGTGGGCCGGTGAGGAACCGCGGCGGCATCCAGGGTGTGGCGAGCAGCCCGACGATCGTCGGTGCGGTGACCGTGCTGGTCGTGCTCGTCGCCGTCTTCCTCGCCTACAACGCCAACAACGGCCTGCCCTTCGTCTCCACCTACAACCTGACGGCGCGGGTGCCCAATGCCAATGCCCTGGTCAAGGGCAACGAGGTGCGGATCGGCGGCGCCCGCGTTGGCGTCGTCAAGTCGGTCAAGCCGGTGGCGCTGCCCGGCGGTCGCGTCGCCGCCGACCTCAGCCTCAGCCTCGACAAGAGCGCCGAACCGATCCCGATCGACTCGACGATGATCATCCGGCCCAAATCGCCGCTCGGCCTCAAGTACCTGAGCATCATTCCCGGCAGCTCTTCGCGGGGCTACAAGGCCGGCGAAACGATCCCGCTCAAGGCCGCCCGCCCCGAACCGGTCGACATCGACCAGTTCTTCGACATGTTCGACGCCAGGACCCGGGCCGCGATCCAGCGCAACCTGGCCGGCTTCGGCAACGCCTTCGCCGGCCGCGGCCCGCAGCTCAACGCTTTCTTCGCCGTCCTGCCGCAGGCGCTGGAAAGCGGCGTGCCGGCGCTCGCCAACCTGGTCTCGCCGAGCACCAACTTCGGCGGCTTCTGGCGGGCGCTGGAGGCGCTCTCGGCGACCGTCGCCCCGGTGGCCGAGCAGCAGGCGAGCATGTTCCGCGCCCTCGACCTCACCTTCGCCGCCTTCGCCCGCGTCTCCCGCCCCTTCATCCAGGAAACGATCTCCAAGGGCCCGGAAACGCTCGACACCGCGACCGAAGACCTGCCCGCCTTCCGCCCCTTCCTCGAGAGCTCCGAACGCTTCTTCGCCGCCCTGCAGCCCGGCGCCCGCGCCCTCGCCGAGACCTCGCCGACGATCGCCGCCGCCCTGCGTGCCGGCACCCCAGTGCTGAACGAATCGCCGAAGCTGAACGCGCAGCTGCCGCCGACCGCCGACGCCCTGCTCGCCTTCCAGGAAGCGCCCGGCGTCTTCAACGGCCTCGACCTGCTGATCGAAACCAACGACCTGCTGCAGCCGGCGATCAAGTTCATCGGCCCGGCGCAGAGCACCTGCAACTACCTGGCGATCGACTTCCGCAACCTGGCCAGGGCCTCCAGCGAAGGCAACCCGCTGGGCAACTGGATCAATGCGATCGCCTTCCAGACGCCGAATGGGCCGAACTCCGAGGGCCAGCCCGCCTCGGCCCCGGCCGACAGCCCGGAACCTGAAGACGAACGAAAAATCCTGCCCGTCGCCGAAGGCAAGGCCAACCACCTGCACTCCAACCCCTACCCGAATACCGCCGCCCCCGGCCAGCCGAAAGAGTGTGAGGCCGGCAACGAGGTCTATAAGCCGGGCGTGACCATGATCGGCAACACGCCGCGCAACGACGGCATCAAGACCTCCGGCCAGACCAAAAAGCAGAAGGAAGGCAAGTAGATGGGGCGCCTGCCGGAGAGAGACGTCAGGGCCGCCGCCAGCAAGGGGGGGCGCTTCCGCTGGCGGCCGAGCAACGCGACGATCGCGATCATCTTCCTGCTCGTCTTCACCGTCGGCCCCTACCTCGCCTTCACCGGCCACGTCCCCTTCACCAGCTACGGCTACGAGCTGAAGGCGACCTTCTCCAACGGGGTCAACATCTCGGCCAACTCGCCGGTGCGAATCGCCGGCGTCGACGTCGGCCGCGTCGTCGGCGTCGAACGCGACGGCGACGCGACCACCGTCACCTTCACCGTCGAAGGCAAAGGCCGCCCCGTCCACGACGACGCCTTCGCCGCGATCCGCCCGCGCATCTTCCTCGAGGGCAACTTCTTCGTCGACCTCTCGCCGGGCAGCCCCAGCGCCCCCGAACTGAGCAGCGGCGACACGATCCCCGTCAGCCACACCTCGACCTGGGTGCAGATCGACGAAGTGCTGACCGCCCTGCAGGCGCCGGTGCGGGCCGACCTCAGCCGCCTGCTCGAGGGCTACGGAACCGCTCTGACCCACAAGCCGACCGCAGCCGAAGACAAAACCCAGCTGCCCGAGGTGAGGGGCAAGACCGCGGGCCAGGCGCTCAACGGCGCCTTCGAATACGGCGGCGACGCCGGCCGCTACGCCGCCGAGGTCACCGACGCCCTGCTCGGCACCAAATCGCATGATCTCTCCCGCCTCGTCGCCGGCGCCGGCCGCGCCTTCGGTGCCCTCGGCCGCAACGAGGAGGACCTCAAGGGCCTGATCGTCAACTTCGACACCTTCACCGGCGCCCTCGCCGCCCAGTCGACCAGCCTCACCTCCACCGTCCGCAACCTCGCCCCAGCCCTGCAGTCGGCGCACAGCTCGCTGGTCAGCCTCAACGAAACGCTGCCGCCGCTGCGCGCCTGGGCGATCGAGATGAAGCCGGCCGTCGAACAGCTGCCCGCCTGGATCGCCGCCGGCAAGCCCTGGATAAAGCAGGCGATGCCGCTGCTCTCCGGCAAGGAGGGGGGCGGCACGGCGAAACTGCTGCGCCAGGCGACCCCCGGCTTCGCCGAAGCCGCCCACTACGGCAAGGCGCTCGCCCTGCCCCAGCTCAACCGGATCAGCCTCTGCACGACCAAGGTCATCGTCCCCACCGGCAACCAGGTGATCGAAGACCAGTTCTCCACCGGCCAGCCCAGCTACCGTGAGTTCCTCTACACGCTGGTCGACTTCTCCGGCTGGGGCTCCAACTTCGACGGCAACGGCCCCTTTGCCCGCCTCCAGCCGGGCGGCGGCAACGTGCTCGTCGAAGCGCCCAACCCGCTGGGCAACCTGACGACCGACAGGCGGATCTTCGCCCACACGATCGCTGCCCCGCTCGGCACCCAGCCGCAGCTCGGCGGCATGCCGCCGCACAAGCCGGAAGTGCGCTGCGACTCCAACCCGGTCCCCGACCTCAACGCCGGCCTCGGCCAGGCCGGCGCCCCCACCCCGGAAGCGATCACGCCATGAGCCGCTGGTCCCACTTTCGCTCCTCGCTCTCGCGCCAGTCGCGCGGGCGCAGCAAGGACACGATCGCGATCACCGTCCTCGCCGCGCTCGGCATCGTGATGACGCTCTGGATCTTCACCCAGCAGAAAGCCTCGCTGCCCTCCTGGGTCCCCTTCGTCGGCGAAGAATTCGTCCACATCACGGGCGAGTTCACCACCGCCCAGGCCGTCACCCCGGGCCAGGGCCAGGCGGTCGACGTCGCCGGCATCCAGATCGGCAAGGTCACCTCGGTCGACCTCGAAGACGGCCACGCCGTCGTCGGCATGGACATCGAACCGAAATACCTCGACCTGATCCACCCCGACGCGACCCTGCTGCTGCGGCCGAAAACCAACCTCAACGACATGGTCGTCGAGATCGACCCCGGCACCGGCAGGGGCCACATCGAAGCCGGCTACCGCTTCCCCCTCTCGCGCACCGAACCGAACGTCAACCTCGACGCCTTCCTCGCCACCCTCGACGCCGACACCCGCCAGTACATCCAGCTGCTGGTCGCCGGCGGCGCCCAGGGCATCGGCGGCCGCGGCCACCAGCTCTCCGGCGCCCTGCGCCGCCTGCAGCCCTTCTCCCACTATGTCGCCGACCTCAACCGCGCCGTTGCCCGCCGCCACCAGGCCGTCGCCCGCGCGATCCACGACTTCAGCCTGCTCACCGTCGAGCTCGGCCGCCACGATTCGCAGCTCGAACGCTTCGTCACCTCCTCCAAGGCGGCGCTCGGCAACTTCGCCAACCAGCAGCAGTCGATCGAACAGACCCTGGTCGAGTTCCCCTCGGCGCTCTCCGCCGCCCATGCCGCCTTCTCCGCCTCCGACAGCTTCTCGACCGCCGCCCGCCCGGCCCTGCTCGGCCTGATCCCGCAGGCCCAGGCGCTGAAGCCCGCCCTACAGGCCAACACCCGCTTCTTCGAACAGACCGTGGCGCCGATCCGCGACCAGATCCGCCCCTTCACGCGGGAAATCCGCCCTGTCCTCGTCCACGCCAAGGAAGGCTCGGCCGACTTCGGCAAGAGCGTGCGCGGCTTCGGCGAATCGCTCGGCTCCTTCAACTCCTTCCTCAACGAACTCGCCTACAAGCCGAAGGGCTCGAAGCAGAGCTTCCTCTTCTACCTGCCCTGGATCAACCACGACTTCAACTCGACCTTCAGCCTCGACGACCCTGCCGGTCCGATCCAGCGTGGCCTCGTCCTCATTTCCTGCAACGGAACCGAACTCGGCTACCCGGCGGCCCGCACGAAGCCGTATCTCGAATTCCTCCTCCGCGGCGCGAATGTCCCGCGCAAGACCCAATTGCCCACCATTCCGCCCGATCCGAATCCGGAAACCTCCGAAGCAGTGACCGGCTGCGGCCCTGAATCCGAAAAATGAGCAAGAAGGCACCCAGCACAACCCAGCTCCTCGTCATCGCCGGCTTCGCCCTGTCCTGCTTCGGCATCCTCCTCTTCCTCTGGATCACCTTCGGCGGCCCCACCCCCTTCAAGGCCAAGCCCTACCAGGTCGAGATTCCCTTCAACGAGGCCACCCAGCTCGCCCAGCAGTCGGACGTGCGCATCTCCGGCGTCTCCGTCGGCAAGGTGCAGGACATCGTCCTCGACCCCAACGGCAAGCAGGCTCTCGCCAAGGTCGACATCGAAGACAAGTACGGTCCGTTGCCGAGCGACACCCGCGCCATCCTCCGCACCAAGACGCTGCTCGGCGAGACCTACGTCGAACTCACCCCCGGCAATCGCGACGCCCCGGCCCTGCCCGACGGCAGCACCCTGCCCCCCGCCCAGGTCGCCGAATCGGTCCAGCTCGACGAGATCTTCCGCACCTTCAACCCGCGCACCCGCGCCGCCTTCCAGAGCTGGCAGCAGGAAGCCGCCGGCTCGATCGCCGGCGAGGGCGCCAACCTCTCCTACGGCTTCGCCCAGCTCGAACCGGCCTTTGTCCAGTTCGACCGCCTCTTCCGTGTCCTCGACAGCCAGCGCCTCGCCGTCAAGCAGGTCTTCCGCAACGGCGCCACCGCGCTCTCCGCCCTGCGCGGCCGCCAAGGGGAGCTCGCCAGCCTCATCCAGAACTCCAACGAAGTCTTCTCCACCACCGCAGCCCGCGCTCAGGACATCGAAGCCGCCTTCCGCGCCTTCCCCACCTTCGAGGACGAGTCCCGCCTCACCCTGGAGCGGCTCAAGTCCTTCTCCGAAGACGCCACTCCGACGATCCAGCAGCTCATCCCTGTCGCCGAACAGCTCTCGCCGACGTTCGTCAGCCTCGCTAAGTTCGCCCCCCAGGCCAAGGGCTTTTTCGAAGGCCTCAAACCGGTCGTCAAGCGCGCCCCCAAGGCCTTCCCCGCCCTGCGCAAGCTCTTCCGCGACCAGTTCCCGCCGCTCCTGCGCGCGGTCGATCCCTTCCTCCGCAACCTCAATCCGTTCATTGCCGGCATCGGCCTGTACAAGCACGAGCTGACCGCGGCAATGGGCAATGTGGCATCGATGTCGAATCCGTTCCTTCCCGAAAATAGGGAAGGGAACTCTGCGAACTACCTGCGCGTAATGGGTCCGGGAAGTCCCGAGTCGCTTGCGACCTTCCCGACGCGGACCACGACCAACCGCACCAACACCTATGCCCAGCCGCTCGCCTACGAACAGCTCGCGTCCGGCCTCCCCGTTTTCGATGATCGCGGCTGCACGTCCGGGGTGACCGCCTCGCTTGATCCTGAAACACCGAAAAACCCGACCTTCACGGCTCGCACCGACGAAACCCGTCCCGAAAAAACTCCCGAAGAAACTGAAAAAGCCGACGAAGAACGCGCCGTCAAATTCTTCGAAATCCTCAAGAAATACGCCTACGCCGGCCAGGAAGACTCAGCCGCCGTCCCCGCCCCCGGCTGCACCCAGCAGGGCCCCTTCAACCCTGTCGGCAGATCCGGCGCAGCGACGACCTACCAGCACTTCTACGAACAGGAATAATCCAAACAGGGCGGTCTCTTCGAGGGTCGCTCCGTTGCCAAGCCAGCCCGGAGGGACGTGGCGGTGCAGCGCGTATCCGAGCCTCGTCGGCGGCGATGCGGGGATCTCGCTTGAGCGAAGTCTCTGGTCCCGTTCGCGGCTTTCCTCTTAATTTGCAGAGACGGCACAGAGACGGCACAGAGCTGTCTGATTTTCTAGGGATTCCCGCCGGTTGCCGCCGCCGCGGGTCCTTAACTAGGTCGATGGCATCCGCGCCCACAGCCCACGTCCCGCCCCAGAACATCGAGGCTGAGGAATCGGTGCTCGGGGCGATGTTGGTCGCCGAGCCGACGCTGACGCGCGTGATCGACGAGGTGAAGCTGAACGCGGGCGACTTCTACCTCGAAAAGCACGCGACGATCTTCACCGCGATCCACAATCTCTACGCAGCCTCCAAGCCGGTCGACGAGCTCAGCGTCAGCGAGGCGCTGACCCAGCGCAACCAGATCGAGGAGGCGGGCGGCAAGCACTACGTCTCCGAGCTGGCGGCGAAGGTGCCGGCGGCCGGCAATGCCAAGCACTACGCCGAGATCGTCCAGCAGAACTCGCTGCTGCGCCGCCTGCTCGGCGCCGGCCAGCAGATCCAGGGCTGGGTCCACGAGCGCGACGGCGAACCGCGCGAGCTCTCCGAGCGGGCCGAGAAGCTGCTCTTCGACGTCGCCCACAAGGAGCAGGCGAGCGACTTCAAACTGCTCTCCGAGATCCTCCACGACGAGGTCGACCGGCTCGAGAAGCTCTCCACCGGCGAGCTCGAGCTGACCGGCACCCCCTCCGGCTTCCGCGACGTCGACTCGATCACGGGGGGGTTCCAGCCGGGGAACCTGATCATCGTCGCTGCAAGGCCGGCCATGGGAAAGTCAGCGGTGGTCGCCAACATCGCCGAAAACGTGGCGGTGAAGCGGCAGGTGCCGGTCGCCTTCTTCTCGCTCGAGATGTCCGAGGTCGAGCTGGCCCAACGCTTCATCGCCTGCCGGGCGCGGATCTCCGGCGACAAGCTGCGCAAGGGCCAGGTCTCGACCAAAGACTGGCCGAAGGTCGTGCGCGCCTGCAACGAGCTCGAGTCGGCGCCGCTCTGGTTTGACGACTCCTCCGATCTCGGCCTGCTCGACCTGCGAGCCAAGGCGCGCCGCCTGCATGCGCAGACACAGGACCAGGGCGGCCTTGGCCTGGTAATCGTCGACTACCTGCAGCTGATGCGTTCGGATGATCCTCGCGCCAACCGGGTCGAGCAGGTGGGTCAGATGAGCCGTGGCCTGAAGATCCTCGCCCGCGAGCTGGAGGTCCCCGTCCTCGCCATCTCTCAGCTCTCCCGCGCGCCCGAGCAGCGCCACCCGCCCAAGCCGATGCTCTCGGATCTGAGGGAGAGCGGGTCGATCGAGCAGGACGCGGACCTCGTCGCCTTCCTCTACCGCGAGGACTACTACCGCGATCCCGACGACGAGCCGGACGGCCTCGCCGACTTGATCATCGCCAAGCACAGGAACGGGCCGATCGGCTCGCCGAAGCTGGTCTTCCTCGACCGCTTCCCGAAGTTCGCCGACTTCGCCGGGCGGGAGCAGCCGATCGAGCAGCCGGCCGGCGAGGGCCCGCCGCTGGACGACGTCGCCGCCGCGGGGCCCGAGTTCTGATGCCGGGCGCCCGCAACGAGCCCTTCCGCAGTGCTGGCGCCTGCCCGCTCGGCGTCTGCGACGGCTCCGGCTGGATCCTCGGCCCCGAAGACGTCGCCCGCGAATGCGAGTGCCGCACGCAGCGGCTCAAACGCGGCCGCGTGCGCGGCGTCGCCTCGGTGATCCCGCCGCGCTACCGCGGCGTCTCCTTCGACCGCCCGCCGGTCTCCGACATGGCCCACGACCTGGCGACCAAGGCCGCCGTGGCCGAGGTCCGCCGCTACGTCGAGCAGCTCGACGAGCGCCTCGACGAGGGCCGCGGGCTCTGGCTCTTCGGCGACACCGGCACCGGCAAGACGACGCTGGCGATGCTCGTCTCCAAGGCGGCGCTCGAGGCCGGCCACTCGGTCGCGATCTACTCGCTGCCGAAGCTGCTGGCCCGCATCCGCCGCACCTACGACAGCGAACCCGGCGGCGATTCCTACCTCGCCTTCTTCGAGCGCCTCACCTCCGTCGACCTACTCCATATCGACGATCTCGGCGCCGAGAAGCGCAGTGACTGGGTACTCGAGCAGCTCTACGCGCTGATCAACGAGCGCTACGAGTCGCAGCGTTCGGTCATCGTCACCACCAACCTGCCCGAAGGCGAGCTGGAGGAGCAGATCGGCGCTCGTACCGTCTCCCGCCTCAGCGAGATCTGCGACGGCGTGCCCCTGTTCGGCGACGATCGCCGCTACGGCCAGGTCGCCTAGCCGCCCAACCCGGCACAATCTCCCGGTCATGCCGGGACTAGCGATAGTCGGCGCCCAGTGGGGCGACGAGGGCAAGGGCAAGGTCACTGACCTGCTTGCCGAGCGCGCGGACGCGATCGTCCGCTTCCAGGGCGGTAACAACGCCGGCCACACGATCGTCCGCGACGGCGAGGAGTTCAAGTTCCACCTGATCCCCTCGGGGATCCTCTATCCCGACAAGGCCTGCGTGATCGGCAACGGCGTCGTCCTCGACCCGCGCATCCTGCTCGGCGAGATCGACGGCCTGCGGCGCCGGGGGGTCGACGTCGGCAACCTGAAGATCTCCGCCAACGCGCACCTGATCATGCCCTACCACGTGCTGCTCGACACGGCGGGCGAGGTGAAGCTGGGCAAGCTCTCGCTCGGCACCACCCGCCGCGGCATCGGCCCCTGCTACGCCGACAAGGCGCTGCGTCTCGGCATCCGCGTCCAGGACCTGCTCGACGAGAAGATCCTGCGCGCCAAGATCCGCACCGCCCTGGAGCCCAAGCAGCAGGCGCTGCGCGAGCTCTCCGTGCAGCGCCGCAAGCTGCGCAAGGAGGCGGGCGAGGGCGACCGCGAGGCGGTCGAGCAGGAGCTGGAGGACGCCCCGGACCCGCGCCTCGACCTGCACACGATGACCGAGGAGCACGTCAACTACGGGCACCGCCTCGAGCCCCACATCGCCGACACCGCCCGTCTCTGCTGGGACATCCTCGACGCCGGTCGCACGGTGATCTTCGAGGGCGCCCAGGCGACCCTGCTCGACCTCGACCACGGCACCTATCCCTTCGTCACCTCATCCAACCCGATTGCCGGCGCGGCGACGGTCGGCGCCGGCGTCGGACCTGGCGACATCGATGAGGTCTGGGGCGTCGCCAAGGCCTACGCGACGCGCGTCGGTGCGGGTCCCTTCCCGACCGAGCTGGAGGACGAGGTCGGCAGGCACATGCTGGAGAAGGGCCACGAGTACGGGACGACGACCGGCCGCGAGCGCCGCTGTGGCTGGATGGACCTGGTCGCCCTGCGCTACGCGGTGCGGATCAACGGCATGACCTCGCTGGCGATCACCAAGCTCGACGTGCTCAGCGGCCTCGACACGCTGCGCGTCGCGGTCCGCTACCGCTCGCGGGAGGGCGCCATGCTCGATCGCTTCCCCTACCACCAGTCGATCCTGCACTCGGCGAGCGCCGAGTACGAGGAGCTGCCTGGCTTCGACGCCGAGCTCGATGGCTGTCGCAAGGAGTCCGACCTGCCCAAGGAGGCGCGCGACTACCTCGACTTCGTCTCCGACTTCGTCGGCGTGCCGATCAGGCTGGTCGGCGTCGGCCCGGGCCGCGACCAGGTCGTCTGGCGCGACTGACCCTTCCGGTGCGACTTATGTCGCTATGGATGGCATAAGTCGCACCGGAAGCTAGGAAAGAGGGACGCCGGCGAGGGCGCCGACCTTCCAACCGTCTTCGTCGGCCATGTTGATCGCGTAGACGGCTCCTTCCCCGTCGCGATAGAGCAGGAAGGCCCGGTCGTCTTCCCTGCGCAGGCTGCCGGCATCGACGACGGTGGTTTCGCGCGCCACCTTCGGCGGCAGGCTCGGCGTGATCGCGGCGAGGGTCGCGGGGCAGCTCACCTGTCCCTTTTTCGCCCGTTCGGCCAGCTGTTCCAGCTGCGCGGAGATCGTCTGCGAGAGGTCGGCGCACGCGCGAGCCCATTCTTCGCGAGCGCGAGCGATGTAGAAGTCGTGCAGCACCTTCGCCGCTTCTTCCAGTTCCGATTCGCTCGCCTCGTCGCCGAATTCCTGGATGCTGTTGTCGCCTCCCTTGACGCGGAACTGCCCCGAGCCACCGCCCGAGACCTGCAGCGGGCCGACCGGCACCGAGCCGTTCGGCTTCGACTCTCCTCCGCCTTCCTTCGGCTGGGAGGGCTGCGACTTCCCCGAGCCGCCCTTGCCGTCCGCTTCCGCTTCCGCTTCGCTGGAGGCCTTGGTCGTCGTCGAGCCTGAATCGGAGTCCGAGCCGCCGCAGGAGGAGAGGAGCCCGGCGAACACCAGCAGCGCAGCCGCCGCCAGCAGCGCGACGATCCGTGTCCCCCACCTGCTCACGCAGCGATTGTATTGCCCCGGCTCCGGCATCCCGTCACGTCCGTATGCAGTGGATACGCCGGAGTACAGAAATCGCTACCGGCTCCCCCGTGTTCTACAGTTTTCAGAGGTGGCTACGGGAAGACGAACGCCGAAACTGAACGAGCGGTTGCCGCGGGGCAGGCACGGCCTGCCGCGCGAGACCGTGACCGAATCCCAGCGCAATCGCATCCTGCAGGCGATGATCGACGTCGTCTCCGAGCGTGGCTACCCGGAGACCCGCGTGGTCGACGTGATCGGCGTCGCCGGCGTCTCGCGCAAGACCTTCTACGAACTCTTCTCCAGCAAGGAGGACTGCTTCCTCGCCGCCTACGACGTGCTGCTCGGCAACCTGCTCGGCGATACGGCGCGCGGCTTCGAGTCGAAGCCCGGCTCCTCCTGGGCCGAGCGGGTCGCCGCCGGGCTCGGCGAGCTGCTCAAACACCTCGCTGAGCACCCCGACGAGGCCCGCTTCGCGATCGTCGAGGTGCTCGCCGCCGGTCCCAAGGCGCTGGCCCGGCGCGACGCCGCCCTGCGCCAGTTCACCGGCTTCCTCGATGCCGGGCGTGCCGAGACCTCGGTCGAGTTGCCGGGGATCACCTCGCTCTCGCTCGCCGGAGGCATCAACGAGCTGCTCTACACGGAGATCCTCCACGGCGCCGCCTCGCAGCTCCCCAGCCGCCTGCCCGACCTGATGTTCTGGATCACGCTGCCCTTCCTCGGTCCCGAGGGCGCGGCGAAGGAGCGCGAGCGCACGCGCCTCTCGATGCTCGAGAGTTGAGAAATCGCGTGTTAAGGCGCTCTTTTTTGTGAATGCGAGGGTTTATCGAAGACGGGATGTTGGTAATTTGGTCCCTGGAGGGATACAAGGCTTTTCGAAGGCCGGGGTCTTTTGACGGCCAGGCCGCAAAGGAGAGAGATAGAGCACATGCGTAAGCGACTGACTTGGACGCTCGTCCTGGGCACGGTGCTCGCCGTGGCCTGTGCCGGGATTGCGACCGCATACAAGCCGACGATCATCAAGGAAGGCAACCTCGAACTGATCCTCAACGGCGGCTTCACGCCGAAGAAGCTGCCGAAGAACAAGCTGGCGCCGATCCACCTCAATATCGAAGGCGCAATCAACACGCTTGACGGAACGCACCCGCCGTCGCTGACCGAAGTGATCGTCGAAGCCGACAAGAACGGCACGATCAACGCCAAGGGACTGCCCAAGTGCACAGCGGGCAAACTGGCCGCGAGGACCACGGCCGCCGCCAAGAAAGCCTGTCCAACGGCGATCGTCGGCACAGGCAAAACCGACGTCGAGATCGCCTTCGCCGAACAGAAACCGTTCATCGCGCACAGCAAGCTGCTCGCCTTCAACGGCGGGGTCAGCGGCGGCAAGACGACGATCTACATCCACGCCTACCTCTCGAACCCCGTCTCGGCGGCGGTCGTGACGACGGTCAAAGTCTCGAAAATCCACAACGGCCCCTACGGGACCAAGTCGGTCGCGACGATCCCGCCGATCGCCGGTGAAGGCGCGGTGAGGAAATTCCAGCTCGAATTCTTCCGCACGTTCACCTACAAGGGGAAGAAGCAGAGTTACCTGCTGGCAAAGTGCCCGAACGGCAAGCTCCAGGCCAAAGCGGCATCGATCTTCCGCGAAGGCGCGAAACCGCTGGTCGGCACCTTCAAGCGGACCTGCACCCCGGCGGGCTGATTCCGGCTTAACTCAGGACGAAACAGGGGAGGGAAAGGGCGGCCGATGGCCGCCCTTTTTCGTTGTTTGGAGCGATGCGCATTGGCTGGTAGGTTGAGTACCGAAAGAGATAGGCCCAATTTTTAATTGGCCTCGATCTGGGTTACGAAGAGGGGAGCGCATGCGCAAACGTCTGACGTGGATTCTCGTTCTGGGCATCGCCCTCACCTCGGTCTTCACGGCGATTGCGCTCGCCGATTCGTCGACGAAGCTCATCGTCGGCGAACTCGAAGTCACCATCAAAGGCGGCTTCTCGCCGAAGAAGCTGCCGAAGAAGAAACTGGCGCCGATCCACCTCAGAGCGGGCGGCGCGATCGACATGAAAAATGGCAAGCACCCGCCGTCGCTTACCGAAGTGATCGTCGAAACCGACAAGAACGGCACGGTCAACGCCAGTGGCCTCGCCAAGTGCACCGCGGGCAAACTGGTCGCGACGACGACGAAAGCCGCGTTGAAAGCCTGCGGGCCGGCGCTGGTCGGCGAAGGCAAAACCGACGTCGAGATCGCCTTCGCCGAACAGGAACCGTTCATCGCGCACAGTGAACTGCTCGCCTTCAACGGCGGGGTCAGCGGCGGCAAGACGACGATCTACATCCACGCCTACCTCTCGAACCCCGTCTCGGCGGCGGTCGTGACGACCGTCAAAGTCTCGAAAATCGACAGCGGTCGCTACGGGACCAAGTCGGTCGCGACGATCCCGCCGATCGCCGGCGAAGGCGCGGTGAGGAAATTCCAGCTCGAATTCTTCCGCACGTTCACCCACAAGGGGAAGAAGCAGAGCTACCTGCTGGCCAGGTGCGCCGACGGCAAGCTCAAGGCTCGCGCCAAGGCGTCCCTCAACGACTCCGCCGGCGGAACCGGCAAGATCAAGACACCGGAAGGCGAACTCAGCTTCCCCTGCACCCCGAAGGGCTGATCGCCGCCTGACTTCGACCAGGGTGCGCAAACGATTGAGGTTCGCGTTCGTCCCTGGCATCGGCCTCGGCTTGGTCTGCGCGGCATTCCTGGCCGCCGATTCTCCAGCCGACCCGACCGCTTCTGCGAGCTACTGTCCGACCGTCATCGACCGCTGTGCCGGCATCGGCAAAAGGCCCGAAGTCGAAGTTGCAATGAACGGCGCTTTCAGGCCGACCAGGTTGCCGAAGAAGGAACCGGCGCCGGCCCATTTCAGCATTGGAGGGACGATCGGCATGGGTGACGGCTCCAATCCCCCGCCATTGCAGGAGCTGATCGTCGAAATCGACAGGAACGTGATGCTCGGTACTCGGGGGCTCCCCGCCTGCGGGCTGGGAAAGATCAAGTCAGCCAATACCTCGCAGGCGCTGAAGGCCTGCCGTCCGGCCCTGGTCGGGGAGGGGAAGACGAATGTCGAAGTCCCTTATCACGCCCCTCTGCTCCCGTGGAGCAAGTTGCTTGCCTTCAACGGCGGAGTCAAGGACGGAAAGTCGACCCTCTACATCCACTCCTACCTCGTAGCGCCGGTTTCGGCGTCTCTCGTGATGACGGTCGCGGTTTTGAAAATCCACAACGGGCGCTACGGAGTCAAGCTGGACATATCGATCCCACCGATCGCCAAGGGCTCCGGGTTCGTGAGGAAATTCCAGCTCAACCTCTTCCGCCGCTTCGCCTACAGGCACAAAAAGCAAAGCTTCGTGAAGGCGCGGTGCTTCGACGGCAAGCTGCAGGCCAAAGCGGCGTGGATCTTCCTCGAAGCCCCGCCGCTGGCCGGCACCCTCAAGCGCCCTTGCACCGTGAAGGGCTGACGGTCGCCGCGATGGGCAAGCGCTGGATCCCGATCCTCGTGCTCGTTGCCTCCCTCGCCGCAGCCAGCGCCGGGATCGCGGTGGCCTCCCCGCCGAAGATCATCAGAGAAAGCAACTTGCCCATCTTCCTCAACGGCGGCTTCAAGCCAACCAGGCTGCCGAAGAAAAAACTGGCGCCGGCCCATCTCACTCTCGCCGGGAGCGAACTCCACCTCGGTCCGGCCCCCCTGAAAGAAGCGATCTTCGAAATCGACAAGAACGTGGCGTTCGATACCAGGGGCCTGGCAGTCTGCAGGCCCAGGCCCGAATTTATGACCATGCCTGATTTCTGCAAGGGAACACGCGTCGGAAAAGGGGAGATGGAATTCGAGATCGAGTTCCCCGAAACGCCTCCCTTTACTGAGAAAAGCCACGTGGTCGCCTACAACGGCGGCAAGCCCGGCGGTGTGAGGACGATCTTCGTTCTCGGTTATCTCCCGAACCCGGTTTCGGCCGCGGTCGTGACGACCGTCAAAGTCTCGAAAATCCACAACGGCCGCTACGGGACCAAGCTGGTCACGACGATTCCGCCGGTGGCCGGCTCCGGCTCGATCAAGGAGTTTCGGCTCGAACTCTTCCGTCGCTTCGCTTACAGGCACAAGAAGCAGAGCTTCCTGTTGGCCAGGTGTGCCGACGGCAAGCTGCAGGCGCACTGGGACGCGGTATTCACGGACGGCACCGACGCCCCCGGCGGCTTCACGCGTCCCTGCACCCCGCAGCCCTGATCGGTTCTCTCAGGCGGCAGGCACCGAGGTCGCGTCCGCGGCCGGGATGTGGCCCTCCGCCTCCTCGCGGCGCTCGCCGCGGCGCAGCATCCGCTGGGTGAGGATGGCGATGCTGAGGATCGCCGTCCCGCCGAGGCTGAGCTGGATGCTGAGCAGGCCTTTGCGGGTCCAGTAGACGTCGCGCAGATCGAGCAGCAGGGCGGCCTCGTCGAAGGTCAGGCCCATGCCGATGCCCATCGTCACCGCCAGGCGCTCTTCCAGCGCCTCGTCGCGGGTCAGCAGCGCCGTCGTGCCCGAGGCGAAGACGATCAGGATGCCCGGCACGAAGTGGTGGATGTGCCGACCGCCGACCCTGACGTTGCGGAACGGCCGCCAGCGTTTGCGGATGCCCCAGGTCGAGAGGCGGACGAGGGCGAAGGAGCCGAGGAAGCCGGCGAGCAGGTTGAAGAGGACCGTTTCGCTGCGCGGCGTCGCGGTGTAGCCGCTGACGGCGACGTTGACCGTGTCGATCGCCGCCGCAGGGGCCGCTTCGGCGAGCCTGTCCGAGCCATCGCGCTCATGGGCGCGGCGGCGCAGCATGCGGCCGAACTGACCGGCCAGCACCACGCCGGCACCGCCAAGCGAGACGGCGGCGAGGGCGGCGGTGGCGCGGTCTGAGCGGTTCAGCGTTCCTCGGCGACGATCGTCTTGACGGTCGCGGTCGTGCCGTCGGCCAGCTCGATCTCGACCATGTGGGTGCCGATCTCGCGGATCGGCTGCTCGAGCAGCACCTTGCGCCGGTCGATGCGCAGGTCACGCGCCTCGCGAATTGCGTCGGCGATCTCCTTGGCGCCGACCGAGCCGAAGAGCTTGCCGTCCTCGCCCGCTCGCTGGTGGATCGTGAGCACGGTTTTTGCGAGCAGCTCAGCCGCCTGCCCTTCGCGTTCGGCACGGCGCTCCTCGGCCTTCTCGGCCGCGGCGCGGCGACGCTGCGCCTGCTCGAGCGCGCCTGGTGTCGCCGGCGCGGCGAGCTTGCGCGGGATCAGGTAGTTGCGCAGGTAGCCGGGAGAGACGTCGACCGGCTCGCCACGCTGGCCGAGCTCCTCGACGTCCTCGAGCAGGATTGCCTGCGTCATCAGCGCTCTCCGACGTAGGGCAGCAGCGCGATCTCACGCGCCCGCTTGACGGCGACCGAGAGCTGGCGCTGGTGCTTGCGCGAGAGCCCGGTGACGCGACGTCCGCGCGTCTTCCCCTTGTCGGAGAGGAAGCGGCGCAGCAGGTTCAGATCCTTGTAGTCAACCGCTTCGGAATTGATCCGCGTGTACTTGCGCGGTCGCGAGCGGTCAGCAGCGCGACGTCCGCGACGCGGCGACGCGCTCCCTGTTTCGTTGCTTCGGGCCATGACGGGCTGGCAATCCTACAGAAACGACGTTGCCAGCCCGAATGAGCCCGTTAGAAGGGAATGTCGTCGTCGCTGCCGCCCCCGGCTGCCGCCCCCGCGAAGTCGGAGGAGTCGGCAGGGACGTCGCTGCTCGGCGTGAAGCCGCCGCCGCCGTTTCCGTTGCCGCCAGAGCCGTCACGGGAGCCGAGGAACTGGACCGAGTTGGCGACGATCCGCACCGCCTGGCGCCGCCCGCTGCCGTCTTTGGCCTCCCACTCGCTCCAGTCGAGACGCCCTTCGACCGCCACCGGGCGGCCCTTGGATAGGTAGTTGGCGCAGTTCTCGCCCTGAGCGCCCCAAACGGTGACGTCGAAATAGTTGGGCTTGTCTTCCCATTCGCCGCTCTGCCCGTTCTTGCGTCGGCTGTTGACTGCGACCCGCAGGTCGCAGACGGGGGTGCCGCCGCCGGTGCTGCGCAGCTCGGGGTCCTTCGTCAGGTTTCCGGTAATCACCACTACGTTGATGTTCGAAGCCGCCACGGCTCTCAACTCCTCCGAATCGATGTCTGGACCCCAGTCTAAGAGCGGCGGCGGCGCCTCTCGCCCCCCTCGTTCCGCAATCTGCGCGGAATTTGACCGCTACTCGGCGGGGGGAGCGGGCTCGGCGGCCGTCTCGGCCTCCGGCTCCGCTGCCTCGGGGGCGGGCGCCTCGGGTGTCTCGGCTGCCGGCTCAGGTGCCTCGGGAGCGGGCGCCTCGGCGCTCTCCTCGGGCTCGGTCGTCTCGGCTACGTCCTCGTCCTCGTCCTGTGTGGCAACGCGAGGCGGACCCTGTGGGCCGCGCTCGCGCGAGCCGTGCGCCGGTGCGGCGACCGCGGGCGGCACCATCACCGGCGCGTCAGCGTCGACCTTGAAGATGCGGAAGCGCAGCACGCCGTCGGCGATCTTCAGGTTGTGGTTGAGCTCGTCGAGCAGCGCGTTGGACGCCTCGAAGCGGAACCAGCGGTAGTCGGCCTCGTTGCGCTGCGCGATCTCGTAGGCCATCTTGCGCAGGCCCCATTTGTTCTCGTGCTTGAGGGCTCCGCCGTTCTCGATCCGCCCGCGCACATCTTGTGCAAGCGTGTCGCGCCCGGCCTCGTCGGGGCCCGGGTCCAGCATCAAGACCAGCTCGTATTCGCGTGCTGCTGCCAAAACGGCGAGGGACTATAGCTAGTGCGGCGCAAACTCCATCGAGCCGTCGCCGGGCGGCGCGGGCGGGGAGGGCGGCGGGTCCGGCGCAGGCAGGGGTTCGGATGGCGGGGCCGGGGGAATGGCGGGCGGGTCCTGTCGTCGGGTGGGGGTGGTCGGCTTGCGCTCCGCGCTGCCTCGGGCAGAGGGATGACGCGGTCCACGGGATGAGGCCCTGCCCTCGGCAGCCTTCGCGCGCCGACCACCCCCACCCGACGCCTCCCGCCCGAGATTCCGTCTAGTCCCAGCTTCTGGCGGGACCGGCTCTCGCCGCGGCGGAGCCACCGCGATACGTGGCAATCCCACATCGGCCGGCACCGGCGGCGGAGCTGGTGGCTTCAGCAGCGCTGGAGCAGCTCTCATCGCAAGCAGCACTACTCCCGCGGCGAGCAGCGCCCGCCCAGCCATCGCCCAACGAATCCGCAGCCCGGTCACATGGAGCTAAGCCTTCAACCCGAGGAGTTCGCCCCCGCCTGGCGCAACTCCTCGATGTCCCGCAGCTGGTCGTCGACCCAATCGCCCGGATTCCTCGCGTAGATGATCTCCTTCAGGCGCTGCGCCCGCAGCCGCCGCTCCTCGGGATCCATGGTCAGCGCCCGGTAGATCGCGTCGGCCTGCTCCTGGATGTCGAAGGGATTGACCGAGAGGGCGCAGTCGGCCAACTCCTCGTGCGAGCCGGTGTTCTCGGAGAGCATCAGCACGCCGTCGCGAGTGTTGACGGCCGGCGCCTCCTTGGCGACCAGGTTCATGCCGTCGAAGAGCGAGTTGACCATCAGCAGGTCGAAGTGCTTGTAGCGGGCCACAGCCTCGGGGAAGTTCTCGTAGACCTTGAGGTCGATCGGCATCCAGTCGGTGGTGCCATGGCGGTGGTTGACGACCGCGACCAGCGCGTTGATCCGCTCCATGTACTCGGCGTACTCCTCCACGTCCTGGCGCGAGGGCTGCAGGTGGGCGATGAAGGTGACCTCTTCGCGGAACTCGGGGTGCTGGGTGAGGAAAGTGTCGAAAGCGGTGAAGCCGCGCAGCACGTTCTTCGAGAGGTCGGCGCGATCGACGCGGATGATCAGGTGCTTGCGACGGCGGGCGAGCACCTCCTCCTCGGCGACGGCGACCTCGGGCGAATCCGCCGCCCGTTTCAGCCGCTCGGCGTCGATCGAGAGCGGGTAGGCCCGCGCCCGGGTCTCACCCCCGGCGTGATGCACGATGCAGCGCTCGTAGTCGACGTCGACCTCGAGCAGTTCGTCGCAGCAGCGGATGAAGTTGATGCAGTAGGCATGCGTGTGGAAGCCGAGGATGTCGTTGGCGAGCACCCCGCGGAAGATCGCCTCGCGGATTCGCCCCGGCAGGATTCGCCAGCTGTCCGGCTGGGACCAGGGGATGTGGACGAACTGGTGCAGGAAGGCGTCGGGACGCTGGTCGCGGATCATCGCCGGCGCCGTGTAGAGGTGGTAGTCGTGGAGCATCACCAGCGGCCGCTCGCGCCCCTCGATCTGGCGCAGCACGGCGGCGGCGATGTCGCGATTAACCGCTTGGTAGCCGAAGTCCCAGGCGTCGAGCTCCTCCTGGCGGATGTCCGGCGCGTTGGAGAGGTCCCAGAGGTAGTGCTGGATGAACCAGAGGATCGGGTTGGCGATCACGTTGTAGAAGCGGTCGTAGGCGTCGGCGTCGCTGCCGACGAGCAGCACGCGGTAGTCGATCCCGTCGATCGAGAGATCGACCGGCCCGCCGCCGCGCTCTTCCGAGACGGCGACGTCCTCGTCGGTCATCGCCGAGGCGATCCAGAGCGCGTCGCGGTGTGAGACGAGGCCCGAAAGCGCCGTCACCAGGCCGCCGCCGCCGCGCCGCACGGTGCGCTGCCCCTCCTCGTCGCGCTCGAAGTGGGCAGGCCCTCGATTGGAGACGATGATCAGCGGGTCGTTGTCAGCCACGAACTCACCCTACCCCTGATGCCTAGAGCCCATCCCGGTAGGGGTGGAACGTCTTGTACTTTTTCGCGGGCTTGCTGCGGGCGTCAGCCATCTTCGTGGCTCGAAAAAGTTAAGTGGAACCCCTGCCGGGATGGGCTCTACGTATCCAGCTCAGCGAGCAGCTCCATCCAGTCGCGCAGCAGGCGCGGCGAGGGAACTGGTGGGCGGGCGTGTTCCTTGCCCGCCCGCCCGAGCCGCTTGCCCAGCTCGGGATCGCGGAGGATCTCCAGGCAGCGCTGCGCGCACTGCTCCGGCGAGTCGACGAGGAAGCCGCTCTCGCCGTCCTCGATCTGCAGGGGAATGCCGCCGACGTTGCCCGCCACCGTCGGCCGTCCCTTCCAGAGCGCCTCGGTGACGGTCAGGCCGAAGCCCTCGCGGATCGACTTCTGCAAGCAGACGTCGGACTGCGACTGGAAGGCGTTGACCTCGATCGCGCCGACGTTGTTGAGGTTGTTGAGGATCTTGATGTCCTCGTCGCCGTCGGCGTACTCGAAGGTGTGCTGGAAGAACTCCCAGCCCTCGGGGTCGTCGGTCGCCATCGAGCCGACCAGCGCCAGCTGCACGTCCGGCACCTGCTCGTGGACGATGCGGTAGGCGTCGATCACGCCCATCGGGTCCTTCCAGGGGTCGAAGCGCGAGACCTGCGTCAGCAGCGGCCGATCGACGTCGATCCCGAACTGACGGCAGACGAAGGCGGCGTCGTCGGGCGAGAAGGCCATGTTCTTCGGCGAGAGCGGGTCGATCGCCGGCGGGATGATCTTGACCCCGTTGTGACCGTTGACCCCCTGCGGCACGTAGTCCGGCATGTGCCAGACGGTCGCGTCGTACTCCTCGATCATCGGCAGCAGCCGTGCGATCGGCTCCGGGTTGGGCTCGGAGAGGTCGATGTGGCAGCGCCAGATCCAGTTGCGCCCCTTCTCCTTCGCACCGCGACGCAGCCCGATCGGCTGCGGATCGTGGACGATCACCGTGTCCCACTCTCCTCGCAGCCCCTCGGCGTTGATCGCGTTGATCTCGTCGAAGATCTCCCACTGCTCGGCGCTCAGCGTCTCATCGGCTCCCTGCAGCGAGTTGTGCAGGAGCTTCGTCGCGTTGAAGAACTCCTCCTTGCCGAAGATCACGTGCCAGTGGGCGTCGAGGCCGACGTCGCGCATCAGCGGCACGATCGTGTAGAGGATCTCCGAGACACCGCCGCCGAACGCGGTCGCGCTGACGTGCAGGACGCGGTGGTCCTTCATCGGCTCGGCGAGCTCGCGGATGCGTTCGATCGTCTCCTTGCCCGCGATGTGGGTGTAATCGGAGAGGGACTTCTGGCCGAGCGTGACTTCCTGAAGCATCCGCGAGTTCTATCGGCAGCGGCGGTCGGCCGCTTAGCCTCCCGGCCGCTTGCCGAGCGTCACTTCGACCTGCTTGCGCTCCCCGTCGCGGAGGACTTCGAGCGTCACGGTGTCGCCGGGCTGGTAGAAGGAGATGAAATGGGGGAGCGCGTCGGGCTGCACGACCTTGTGGCCGTCGACGGCGAGGATCACGTCGCCGCCCGCTTCGTAGGCGGCGGCCTGGAAGCGGACCTTTTCGTCGCCCGCGCGCAGGCCGGCTTCGTCGGCCGGGCTGCCCGGTACGACTTCGGAGAGCAAGCCGCCGTAGTCGGTGTCGAGCCCCAGCTTGCGAGCGAGTTGGGGGTAGAGCGTCTGCGTCGAGACGCCGATGTAGGCGTATTCGGCACTGCCGTCGTGCATCAACTGCGCGAGCGAGCGCTTGACGGCCGAGATCGGGACGGCGAAGCCGACGCCGTCGCTGGCGCCCGACTGGGTCTCGATCTGCTGGTTGATGCCGACCACACGCGCGCCGGCGTCGAGCAGGGGCCCGCCCGAGTTGCCGGGATTGATCGAAGCGTCGGTCTGGATCGCGCCGTCGATCTGGAACTTGGTCAGCGATTCGACCGAGCGGTCGGTGGCCGAGACGATGCCCAGCGAGAGCGACTGCTGCTCGCCGAAGGGGCTGCCGATCGCCGCCACCGGCTGACCGACGACGAGGTCGCGGTCGTCCCCCAGCCGCAGCGGGTGGAAGGTGAAGCCGTCCGGCCTCACCTCGAGTAGGGCGACGTCGGCGAAGGGGTCGAAGCCGACGATGTCGGCGGGCAGCACGTTGCGATTGGGGAACTCGATGTAGACGGCTTTGGCCGGCTTGCGGGAGCCGCTCGAGTCGTCGGTGACGACGTGGGCGTTGGTGACGATGTGGCCGCTGTCGTCGAGGACGAACCCCGAGCCCTCGGCGGCGCCCCCGCCGGCGGCGAAGATCGAGCGGATCGTGACCACCCCGGGCGAGGCCTCGCGGTACACCTTCGCGGCATCGAAGCCGGTCTCGGCCGACTCGACGACCACTTCAGGACGCTGTGCGGCATGGCCGGGTCCCCCGCTGCTGTTACCCGTGCCGCCGCCGGAGCTGCCGCAGCCGACGAGCGCCAGTGCGAGCGTGAGCAGTGCTGCGAGGACGATGGGCTTCCTGGCACGCATGGCTAGGCGGCGGTCTTCAGCGGCCCGCCGGCCGGGCTCGCGGGGAGCGCCTGCCCGCCGCGCGCCAGCGGCAGGTCGAGCGTGAAGGCGGTGAAGCGCTTGCTGGAGGCGACCGCGACCCCGCCGTCCATGCGCTGGGTGAGCTCGCGCGCGATCGCCAACCCGAGGCCGGAGCCGCCCGCCGAGTCGGCCGTGTAGAAGCGCTCGAAGATGCGGTTCTGCACGCGCCGCGGCACGCCCGGCCCGTCGTCGGACACGGTCAGCTCGGCGCGGCGGTTGGCGGCATAAGTGGTCACGGTCACCTTGGTTCCCTCGGGGGTGTGGGTGAGGGCGTTGTCGAGCAGGATACGGACCACCTGCCGCACCCGGTCGGGGTCGCCGCTGGCGAACACCGGCTGGGCCGGGGTGCGCAGCTCGAGGCGCGAGCCGTGCCGATCGGCGCGCGGGCCGAACTCGCGGGCGACTTCGCGGCCGAGGGCACTGAGGTCGAAGGTACCGCTCTTGATCGCCGCCTCGCCGGCGTCGAGCTGGGAGAGATCGAGGAGATCGGCCGTGAGCTTGGTCAGACGCTCGATCTGCTCGCGCATCAGGTGCACGAATTCGGCCCGCTCCGCCGGGCTCGGGTTCTCCTCCTCGAGCAGCTCGACGAAGCCGCCGAGGCTGAAGATGGGGGTGCGCAGCTCGTGCGAGGCGTTGGCGATGAACTGCTTGCGGGCGCTGTCGAGCTCGTCAAGCCGCCGCTGCATCTCGTTGAAGGTGCGCGCCAGCGATCCCAGCTGCCCCGCCGCCGCGATCGGGATCGGCGTCTCGAAGTTGCCGTCGGCGACTTTACGCGCCGCCTCCTGCAGGCGGCGGATGCTGTCCGAGACGATCCCGGCGAAGTAGATGCCGACGAGGAAGGCGACGAAGACTGCAATCAGGCCGCCGATCAGGATCTGCGCCTTGACCGAGCTGTGACCGCTGGCAGCGCCACCGACCGCGACCGTGTAGCCGTAGACGACGAGGACGGTTCCGGCGGCTATCGCCACCGCGACGACGGTGACCCGGTTGCCGAGTTTGGTCGGCCGGAAGCGCCGCATCGCGAGCCCTACTCCTTGAAGCGGTAGCCCACCCCGCGCACGGTGAGGAGCAGCTGCGGCTCTTTCGGGTCGGTCTCGAGCTTCTCGCGCAGGTGGCGGATGTGGACGTCGACCGTGCGTGGGTCGCGGTACTCGGAGTCTCCCCAGACGTGCTCGAGCAGTGTCTCGCGGCTGAGCACGCGGCCCGGGGAGCGGGCGAGCGCGGCAAGGATTTCGAACTCGACGAAGGTGACGCCGATCTCCTCCTCACGCAGGGTGACCATGCGCCGCTCGAAGTCGACCGTCAGGTCGTCGCGTTCGATCGGCTCCTCGTTGGGCGGCTCGGCGACCATCCGCGAGCGGCGCAGGGCGGCCTTGACGCGGCTGCGGAACTCGCGCATCGAGAAGGGCTTGGTGATGTAGTCGTCGGCGCCGACCTCGAGGCCGGCGACCTTGTCCATCTCACCGCCCTTGGCGGTGAGCATGATGATCGGCACCTGGCTGCGCGCACGCAGCTCCCGGCAGACTTCGACGCCGTCCATCTGCGGCAGCATCAGGTCGAGGACGACGAGGTCGAAGCGCGCCTCGTCGAAGCGCTGCAGGGCTTCGCGACCGTCCCGTGCCGAGGTCACGTGGTAGCCGTCCTTGCGCAACGGGTAGCTGAGCAGGGTTTGAATCGAGCGCTCGTCGTCGACGAGCAGGATGCGGGTGGACCCGTTGGGCATGCCCAAAGGGTATCCGCCTACCCAATTGGACAGATATGCGAGTACCAAGAACTAATGAATTCGGGTAAGAATCCCGATATGAGACGCAGAATGCAGCCAAGGCAGCTGAAGACCCTCGTGGAGTCCGGCCACTACAAGCCCGAGCCGGCGCTCGTCGCCACCGCGATGCTCGAGCGGCGCGGTGTGCGGTCGTTCCTGGCCGGCGAGGGGCTTACGCAAGCTGGTCGAAGCCGCCCCGCGGTCGGAGCAGTCGGCCGCCAGGCAGCCTGAACTCGACGCCTGCCCCCCCGACGACCTCGCCGATTGTGGTGAGGAGCAGGTTCTCTCCTGTCTCGTCGGCCACTCGTTTCGCCTGCGCGAGCCGCTCAGGGGGAATTGCGGCCAGCAGCTCGTAGTCCTCGCCGCCTTCGAGGGCGAGGAGGAGCCCCTCGCCGCTCGGGCTCAGCACATCGATCGCGCCGGCCGCGATCGGCACCCGCTCGGCGTCGATGCGAAGGCCGACGTCGCTGCGCTCGGCGAGGTGGAGCGCGTCTCCGGCGAGCCCGTCGCTGAGGTCGATCATTGCCGTGGCGCCCGCGCGCGCGAGAATGCGCCCCGCGCCGATTTGCGGGTGTGGCTCGAGCTGGCGGGCTCGCAGGGCCGCCGCTGCGTCCGCAGCCCGTTCTTCGAGTCGGGGGTCTTCCAGCAGGGCCAGGCCGGCACGAGCGCCGCCGACCTCGCCGGTGAGCACCAGCGCGTCGCCCGGCTGCGCCCCGGCGCGGGTGACGAAGGCGTCGGCGTCGTCGGCGTGGCCGACCACCGCGATCGCGAGGAAGAGCTCGCCGGCGCGGGTGACGTCGCCGCCGGCGAGGGCGGTGCCGGTTTGCTCGGCGAGGGCCGCCATCCCGTCGAACAGCTCGAGGCAGCCGTCCTCGTCGAGGTCGGGCGGCACGCCGAGGGTGACGTAGGCCTCGCCGGCCTCGGCGCCCATCGCCGCCAGGTCGGAGAGGGCGGTGGCGAGCGCCTTGTGGCCGATCTGGCGCAGGCTCGCCCGCCCGCGACGGAAATGAACCCCGTCGACGACGGCATCGACGGAGGTCACCGTGGCGCCACCGGGCACAGTGACGGCTGCGTCGTCGCCGGAGCCGAGCCGCAATCGCGGCCCGGCGGGGGGGAGCCGTTCGCGGACTCTGGCCAGCAGCTCGAACTCGCCCATGCGCTCCATTCTCCCCACTAAGGTGCTGCGGACGTGGACGAGCGCAAGCAGCCCCTCCTGCACCGAGTCGGTGAGCTGGGGGCACGGGTGGGAACCAGGCCGCCGCGCAGCAAGCGAGTCCGCCTTGCCCTGCAGCTCGGCGTCGCCGTCCTCGTCTTCGGCTTCCTCGTCCTCACCGTGGTCGGCCAGTGGTCGGAGATCCAGGCCAAGGGCGTTCACTTCCACGTCCTCTGGCTGCTGCCGGCGCTCGTCGTCCTGCTCGTCTTCTTTGCTCTGAACGCGCTCGGCTGGGACCTGCTCCTGCGCTTCCTCGGCTACCGGCTGGGGGCGGGTCGCGCGCAGGTCGCATGGGGCCAGCCGCTGCTGGCGCGCTACGTGCCCGGCAGCGTCCTCTACGTGCTCGGACGCGTTCTGCTCTCCGAGCGAGCGGGAGTGCCCCGACGCCTGACGCTGGCCAGCATCGTCTACGAACAGGCGCTGCAGGCGACCTCGGCCGTGATCGTCTCCGCCTATTTCCTGATCGACCACCCCGACCTGCAGGGCCAGTCGCTGCGCTGGGGCATCCTCCTGCTGATCCCGCTGGCTCTCACCCTGCTGCATCCGCGGATCTTCGGGCCGCTCGCCGACCGCGTGCTTCGTGCCTTTGGCCGCGATCCCCTGCCGGCGACGATGTCGATGCGCGGTGTCGTCTCGGTGCTCGCCTTCTACACGCTCAACTGGGGGGTGATCGCGGTCGGGCTCTTTTGCGTCGCCCGCTCGGTCAGCAACGTCTCTCCCAGCGACATCATGGTCGTCGGTGCCGCCCAGGCTTTCGGCTACGTCGCCGCCTTGGCGACGCTCGTCGCGCCGGCTGGGCTCGGCATCCGCGACGCGGCCTTCGCCTGGGCGGTGAAGACGGCGGCGCCCGGCAACAGCTTCGCGGTGGCGTCGCTGATCGCGATCGTCGTGCGTGGGGTGCTGACGGTGGTCGAACTGATCTACGTCGCCGTGGTCACGGCACTTGGTAGGCGCGAGGGTTGGTCGATCCATACGGGCGTGCTCCACCCGAGTGCGGAGGAGGCCAAGGATGTGTCCCTCGCCCCGACAAGTCGCAGCACTAATTAGTGCTGCGACTTTGAGTATCCGCCGGTTCGAGGGACACATCCTTGGCCTCCCACGATCCCGGGCTCGCCCGAGCTTCGAACACCCCGAACTGCATCAAATTCCCTACCTGCCAGAGCGGGAATTTGATGCAGTTCGCCAGAGTCAGCCGGTTGAGCTGGGTGTGGCTCAGAGGGGGATGCGGGCGCCGAGCTGGTAGGCCGTGAGGGCGAGGAGGAGGAGTTGGAGGGCGCGGTCGCGGGAGAGGGCGGCGAGGGGTAGGGGCCAGAGGAGGTACCAGGGTAGGAGCCAGGCGGTGGCCAGGAGCATGGCGGTCGTGGCCCAGGCCGCCGCGCGCGGCCAGTCGCCGCCGCGGTAGGTCCAGAGCAGGAGGTAGGCGACGAGCAGGCCGAAGGCGACGAGGGCGATCGCGCGGGTTATCTCGGGATCGATGCCGGAGAGGCGGGCGGCGGTGATCGGGATGCTCATGTGGCTCGTGCGGCCCTGGTTCTCACCGATCAGGGCGAAGGCGTCGAGCCAGTGCCCGCCAAACGCCGCGTAGGCGGCAATCCCGATCGTGAGCGCGGCCGCTCCTGCCCCCACCAAAACCCTGTCGAGGGGCCGAAGAGTGAAGTCAGGCCCCCCTTTTGGGCCCGTCGGCCGCAGCGAGGCGGTAATGGCGAACGGGACCGTTATGAGGGCCGAGGCCTTGACGGCGATCGCCGCGGTGAAGGAGGCGCCCGCGGAGAGCTCGCGACCGGCGAGCATTGCGGCGACCCCGAGAGTCATCAGCAGCACGGCGAGCCCATCGTTGTGCGGCCCGCCGACGATGTGGACGAGGACCAGCGGGTTGAGGGCGACGAAGGCGGCGGCTCGCAGCGGGTTCACGCCACGCGACGGCGCCAGGCGAGCGACGATTGTGGCCGTGGCGAAGACGGCGAGTGCCGAAGCCGCCTTGAGCACATAGACGGCGGCGCCGACCGACAGCCAGGCCAGCGGATAGGAGGCCAGGGTGAAGAGCGGCCCGTAGGCGCTCGTCGCTCCGGTCCATTCGACGTGCGCGAAGGCGGGGTCGGCAGGCGCCGCCCAAGGCGTGTGCAGGTAGGGGTCGAGCCCGTGCAGAACGCCGAGCCGCGCGTAGTCGACGTAGCTGTAGACGTCATGCGAGAGCAGCGGCGGCAGGGAGGCAAAGAGGACGAGGAGGGCGACGATCGCGCCCCAGACGGCCCGATGTCCCAGCCTGGGCGCCCAGGCAACGGCGCCGACGTAGGCCACGAACCCAATCCAGATCAGGCCATAGGAGAGGCCCGGCGAGAGGCTCAGCTATTCGCTCCCGGTCCTGCCTGCAGTGCCGCCACCGCCGACGCCGGCGGAGGGAGGGGGAGGTGGCAGCGGCGTCGGCTTCTGTCCGGCACCAGGTGCGTAGGCGTCCGGGTTGTAGCCGCCGGTTGCTTCTTCGCCCAGCCGCCGCGCCGTCGCATCTTCTTTCCCTTTGTCGCCGGAGACCCCGCCGGGGCTCGGCGCCGGGGCGGTAAAGCTGCCGAAGAACGGCGCCCAGCTGATCGGGTGCTTCGGCTTCTCGAATTCCTCGCAGGGGACTTCCCCGCCCGAGTAGACCTGGTGCCAGATTTCGGCGGGGAAGGTGCCGCCGTAGACGGTGATCCCGTGGACGCTGGTCATTTCGATCGCGTTCGACTGCGGGTAGCCGACCCAGACCACGGTGGCGAGGTTGGGCTGGTAGCCGGCGAACCAGGCGTCGGTCTCGCGGTCGGTCGTACCGGTCTTGCCCGCCTGCCCCGCGCAGCCGGTGTAGGCGGCGGTGCCCGTCCCTTCGGTGATGTTGTCGTGCAGCAGACGCGTCACCTCGTAGGCGACCGGTTCGGAGACGACCCGCCGCGGCTTCTGCCGCGTCGGTCGCTCGTTGTGCCCGCCGGGGAATTCGACGCGGCGGACCGCGACCGGGTCGTGGCGGATGCCGCCGTCGGCGAGCGTTGCGTAGGCGCTCGCCATTTCCAGCGGCGAGACGCCGACCCGCAGGCCGCCGATCCCCTCGGCGGGGATGCCGTCGAGCGGGCTGACGATGCCCAGGGAGTGCGCCGTTTCGGCGACCTGCCGCGGTCCGACGTCGAGATCGAGTTGGGCGAAGACGGTGTTGTCGGAGGCGACCGTCGCCTGCTGCAGGTTGACCCGGCCGAGGTAGCCCTCGTCGGCGGTGTGCACTTCCCAGTGCCCCCACTTGGGCAGGTTGAGGTCGAGCGGTTTCGAGGTGTAGTAGGTCGAGTAGGGGTCGATGCCCTGCTTGATCGCCGTCGTCAGCACGAAGGTCTTGAAGGTCGAGCCGGGCTGGCGGTGGCCCTGGGCGGCGAGGTTGAACTGGCTCGACCCATAGCTGGCGCTGGAGCCCATCGCCTCGATTTCGCCGCTGTCGGGATCGATCGAGACGAGCGCCGAAGCGGGATCGGTCGAGTAGGGCAGGGTCGAGCGCATCGAGTCGAGCGCGATCCGCTGCAGCTTCGGCTCGATCGTCGTGTAGACGCGCAAGCCGCCGCCGCGCACGGTCCGCGCCCCGTAGTGCTCGATCAGCTCGTGTTCGACGTAGTCGAAGAAGTAGGGCTGGCGGTGGGCGAAGTAGGAGTCGGACGCGTCGAGCTCGAGCCCGCGGCGCTTCGCCGCTGCGGCCCGCCGCTCGGAGATCCAGCCGAGTTCGGCCATCTTCGCGAGCACCTCGTTGCGTCGCGCGTGGGCCTGGGCGGGGTGGAGGATCGGGTTGTATTCGGTGGGTGCCTGCGGCAGGCCGGCGAGCAGCGCGATCTGCGGCAGGTCAAGGCCCCACACCGGCTGCGAGAAGTAGATCTTCGAGGCGGCCTGGACGCCGACCGCGGTTGCTCCCGCGACGGTCCCGTAAGAGGCGACGTTGAGGTACTGGCCGAGGATTTCCCGCCGCGAATGACGCTGCGCGTACTCTTCGGCCAGCTTCACCTCGATGATCTTGCGTTTGAGGCTGCGTTCGGGGTGGCGGATGCAGAGGTTGCGCACCAGCTGCTGGGTGATCGTCGAGCCGCCCTCGACGGGTTCCCCCGCCTGCAGGTCCTTGGCGATCGCCCGGGCGATCCCCTCGACGTCGATCGCGCCGTGTTCGTAGAAGCGCTGGTCCTCGATCGCGACCGTCGCCAGCTGCAGTTGCTTCGGCACCCGGCCGATCGCCACCGGCTCGCGCGCTTCATCGGAGTGGACGACGCCGAGCTTGCTGCCGTCGGCGGCGTAAAGCACCGTGTTGCCGGTGCCCCCGACCTTCTTACAGCTGGCGAGCGAGGGGGCGTCGGCAGCCACGTTCAGCACCCAGGAGGCGATCGCGAACACCGCTATGGCGAGGACGGCGACGATGCCGCCGCCGACGAAGAGAAGCTTGCTGCCGATCCCCCCGCGGCGGCGCTGGCGCCGCCGGTTGCGCTGCGTCATTCACATAGTTTCGCGCTTCGTCAGGCCTGCGTGTCCTCGGTCGAAAGATTGTGGACGATGCCGTCGACGAGCATCTGATTGGGGATCACGACCGAGGTGCCGTCGCCCGGGTTGACGTAGGTGTAGGAGAGGGTGATGTCGACCACGCGGCCGGTCACCTCTTCGAAGGAGATGCGGTCGCCGATCTTGATCGGCTGCGAGACCGCCAGCTGAACGCCGGCCACCATGTTGCCGATCGTGTGCTGGGCGGCGAAGCCGATGATCGCCGCCAGCACCGCGGTCGAGGCGAGGATGCCCGCCGCCAGCCGCTTCAGCTCGGTGAACTGGCTGAGCGCGATCGCGAGGACGACGAGGAAGACGACGAGCAGCACGAGCCGGCGCAGGAAGCGCAGGCGCGTCTTGGTCGAGCGCGATACCTGTGAGACTGCCGGCGACATGGATGCCACGGTATCCGCAAGCCCCGGGGTTTCGAGGCCGAAGTTCCCCTACGCAACCTGGGGACCGTGGACCGGTGTGCTCGGCGTCCTGCTCGCGCTCGGCGCGGGGATCGTGCTCTCGATCCCCGTCGTCATCGCCTCCCCGCCGGTCGACGGCGAGCTCAGCGACACGGCGAATGCGCTGGTACAGCTGGCCACCGCGCTGGGCTTCCTGCTCGTGCCGGTCGCGATTGCCGCCGGACGCGGGGCGAGCGGGCGAGAGGCCCTGCGCCATCTGGGGCTGAGGCGATTCCGTCCCTCGGCGCTGAAGTGGATGGCGGCGGCGATCGGGGTCTACCTGCTCTTCTCGTTCGCCTACATCGCTCTCTTCGGCCCGCCGCACCAGAAGGACATCGCCGAAAGCTTCGGAGCCGTGCCGGTGCAGATCCTGCTGATCGTGATCGCCGCCCCGGTCGGCGAGGAGGTCTGCTTCCGCGGCATGCTCTTCGGCGGCCTGCGCACGCGCCTGCCCCGGATCGCCGCCGCCCTGGTCAGCGGCCTGGTCTTCGGCGCCCTGCACGCGACGACCGGCCTCAGCGCGGTGCCGCCGCTGATCGTCTTCGGCTTCGTCCTCGCCCTGCTCTACGAGCGCACCGGCTCGATCGTGCCGGGGATCCTGTTGCACATGCTGAACAACTCGGTCGCCCTGCTCGGGCAGTAGCGGGCAAAGAAACGGCCCGCTGGGCGGGCCGTAGAAGGCGAAGGGGTTTCCCCCAACCGATTGACACTCAATTTCAAGGCTACCAATTGCGAAGGCCGATCGCTAGACGGGAGTACCCATAGGCCGCATGACAATTGCACCTCGATCACGCCTTCGCACGTACAACCATATCCAGCGGAGGGCGGGGGACTCGAACCCCATCCGAACCACGACGGTTCGGACTCGCGAGTGTCAATCGGTTGTCGATACCTATCGACTTCGCCCTCCGCTGATGCGAACCTAGTCACGCGATCGCGGGATTCAAGGCACGTCGCTCTAAATTCACAGAGAATTGACTCTTTCGTCACACAGCCGAGCGATTCGACAGAATCCCGGACCCATGACTCGTCGCTTCATCCCAGCGCTGGCGGTTCTCGCGGCACTCAGCATCCCAACCGGCGCGACTGCCGCCGAACCGAAAGCCGCCCCCCCTACCCCGGACGCGACGGTGAAGATCAAGGTCGGCCACCTGCACGGCGGATGGGCGCAGATCTACAGCACGGTGCCCGTCAAGGGGACGCTCGCTCCATTCGCCGCCGGTCAGCACGTCGAGGTGACCTTCTTCCTCAACGGCCACAAGCTGCTTGCGCGCAGCGTCGCCGTGAAGAAGGGAAAGGGCGGCACCGGCACCTTCCAGGCGAGCATCGTCGTCCGTAAGGACGGCAGGTACGCGGCCTCCGCTAAGCACGTCGCCACCGCCGCACTTGGCGGCGACAGCACCGTGCGCAAGAGCTGGCGCGTCGGCTTCCCGGCCCTGCACCCGGGGGATTGCAGCCGAGTCGTCAAGGGCTTCAAGAAGGCGATGGCGAAGATGGGCTATGCCTCTGGGGGTGGGGGCTGTTTCAACGGTCGCACCGGCCGCGAGGTCCTCGCCTATCGCAAGGTGAACGGCATGGCCCGCACCGAGCGCGCCGGACGCGGGCTCGTCAAGGACGTCTTCGGCGGCCGCGGCGGTTACCACGTCCGCTACCCCGGGGCCGGCGAGCATGCCGAGGTGTCGCTCTCGAAGCAGGTCCTCGTCCTCACCAAGGGGGACAGGCCCTTCGCGATCTATCCGGTCTCCACCGGCAAGCCCTCGACTCCGACGGTGACCGGCCACTACACGTTCTATCGTCGCGAACCGGGGTACAACGCTGAGGGCATGTACTACTCCTTCTACTGGCACAACGGGTATGCCGTGCACGGCTACGCCGAAGTCCCGACCTACGCCGCCAGCCACGGCTGCGTGCGCACCTTCATCGCCGACCAGCCGCGGATCTACTACCAGCTGAACTACGGCGAGAGCATCTTCGTCTTCTAGCCATGAGGGTCTTCGTAGCGGGGGCGAGCGGGGCGATCGGCCGGCCGCTGGTGCGACAGCTCGTCGCCGCCGGCCACGAGGTGACCGGGATGACGCGGCGCGAGGATCGGGCCGAGGAGATCCGCGAGGCGGGGGCGAGCGCGGTCGTCTGCGACGCGCTGGACGCAGCCGCGCTCGAGGCCGCGGTGCGCGGCGCCGGGCCCGAGGCGGTCGTCCACCTGCTGACCGCCTTGCCGCCGCGCCTCGACTACAAAGCCGACGATCCGCTCGGCCCGACGAACCGCATCCGTCGCGAGGGGACACGCAACCTCCTCGCTGCGGCAACCGCGGCCGGCGCTCGCCGGCTGGTGGCCGAGAGCTTCGCGCCCCTCTACGCGCAGGAAGGCGGCTGGGTCAAGGAGGAGGGCGACGAGCTCTTCCTCGACGGCCCGGAGCCGTTCGGCGCCGCCGCCACGGCGCTGGCGGACCTGGAGCGCCAGGTGCTCGAGGCGGAGGGGATCGAGGGGATCGTCCTGCGCTTCGGCTGGCTCTACGGCCCTGGCACCTACTTCGACCGGGACGGCTCGCAGACCGCGGAAGCGCTGAAACGGCGGTTGCCGGTCGTCGGCAAGGGCGATGGGACCTACTCCTTCGTCCACGTCGAGGACGCCGCTTCTGCCGCCGCCACGGCGGTCGAAGGCGGCCGGCCGGGCATCTACAACGTCAGCGATGACGAGCCGGCCCCGATGCGGGAATGGGTGCCGGTTTTCTGCGAGGCGGTGGGAGCGAAGAAGCCGCGCCGCGTGCCCATCTGGCTGGTGCGCTTCATCGCCGGCGCGGGAGCCGCGGCGATGGCGGCGCAGGTGCGTGGAGCCTCCAACGCCAAGGCGAAAGCCGAGCTCGGCTGGCGCCCCCGCTACCCGAGCTGGCGCGAGGGCTTCCGCGATCCAGTGGCGCGCGGCTAGCGCTCGCCATCTCGGGCCGCGGATGCGCCACTAGGATGCGCGCCGTGGCCGACCTCGACGCCGCCAAGCAAACTCTGCTCGCCGAGCTGCGCGAGCACTCACTGGTGATCGGCGAGGTGACGCTGTCGAGCGGCGCCACCGCTCAGTACTACGTGGACGCGCGTCGGGCGCTGTTGCGGCCCGCCGGTTTTCTCGCGGCTGGGGAGCTGATCGCGGCTGTCGCAGCGGAGGTCGGCGCGACCGCCGTTGGCGGTCCGGCGACTGCCGCGATCCCACCGGCCTGCGCGGCGCTGGCGGTGCCGGCGGGTGCCGACCTCGTCGGCTTCTTCGTTCGTGGTGAGCGCAAGCAGCACGGCCTGCAGCGCTGGGTTGAGGGTCCGGTCGAAAAGGGCTCGCGCTGCCTCGTCGTCGAGGACACCGTGACGACCGGCGGCTCGACGGCGCAGGCAATCGAGCGAGTGGTCGAACAGGGTCTGGAGGTCGCCGGTGTCGTTGCCGTTGTCGATCGCCTCGCCGGCGGCGGCGCTCGGATCGAAACGGCGGCCGGCGCTCCCTACAGGGTGCTGGTCACGATCGACGAGATCTATCCGGAGCGCCCCGACCGCGACCCGCTCTAGCGCGGCTGGTTGGAAATCCCAATGCGGTTGGGAATCCCAACCCGCCGTCACTCCCCGGTGGAGCAGAGCCCCCCCGCAAAAGCGCCGTTCAGGCCCTGTTCGAGAGCGCGCCGCATAGTTATCATGACAACAAGTCCAAATGCTCCAGGTGACCGTTCCAAATGTCAGGCTTCACGACGGCGTCGAAATTCCGCGGCTCGCCTTCGGAGCTCTCTACCTCCTACCCGAGGATACTGAGGAGCTGGTCGGGGTTGCCCTGGACGCCGGTTACCGGCACGTCGACGTCGTTGCGGGACGGGGCAACGAGGAGGGAGTCGGTGCGGCGCTCGCCGCCTCCGGGTTGCCGCGCGAGGATTACTTCGTCGCGACCAGGTTCTGCGACCCCGCGCCGGATCGCGACTCGACGCTGGCGGCCTTCGAGGCGAACCTCGAGAGGCTCGACCTCGACCACGTCGACCTCTACCTGCTCGATCGACCCTCCTCCGGCGAGTTCCTCGACGCTTGGCGGGCCTTGGAAGAGATCCATCGCGAGGAGGCGGCGCGCACGATCGGCGTCGCCAACTTCAGCATCGGCGATCTCCAGCTGCTCGAGGCCGAGGCCGAGATGCGGCCGACCGCTAACCAAGTCGAGCTGCATCCCTGGCTACAGCAGGCGGCGCTACGTGCCTGGCACGACGAGCGCGGCATTGTCACCGAGGCGTGGAGCCCACTCGCCCAGGGTGCGGTGCTCGATGACCAGACCGTTGCCCATGTCGCCGAGAGCCACGGCAGGACGCCGGCGCAGGTGATTGTGCGCTGGCACATCCAGCTCGGCAACGTGGCAATACCCAAGTCGGTGACGCCGGAGCGGATCTACGAGTTGGTCGGCTACTTCGATTTCGAGCTCTCCGAGGAGGAGATGGCCGCGATGGCGGGCATGGAGCGCGGCATCCGGGTCGGCCCCGATACGGCCGAACTCGCCCTGCCCTAGCGGCATACGGCTGCTTCACGGCCGGCACCAGCCGGTTAAGCTTTTCGCATTGCTCTCAAAAATTCTTGAGCTGCGATGACCGAGCTGGCGCAGAACCTGATCGATGCCCTTGCGCTCGGCGGCCTCTACGCCCTGATCGCCCTTGGGGTGACGGTTGTCTACACGGTGATGGACATGATGAACTTCGCCCACGGCGAGTTCATCATGCTCTCCGCCTACGCGCTCTTCGTGCTCGCCGACGTCCCGTTCGGCGTCGCCGTGGCTGGGGCGCTCCTCACCGGTGTGCTGATTGCGGTCCTCGCCGAGCGGGTCGCGTTCCGTCCGGTTCGCCGGGCCGACCTCTCGGCTCAGCTGGTCACCTCACTGGCCGTGGCGACGATTGTGCAGAACGCCGTAGTGGCATTCGTCAACGCGCGACCCAAATCCGTCGCAACGCCGTCTTTCGTCGGCGAAGCGACGCAGATCGGCTCGCTCTCGGTGCCCAACCTGGAGTTCGTCACCCTGGCCCTGACCGCGATCGTCCTCGCCGGCCTCGGTTGGATGCTCTATCGGACGCGATCGGGTCTGGCGATCCGCGCGGCGTCGGAGAACTTCGACATGGCGCGCCTGCTCGGCGTGCGGGCAGATCGCGTGATCGCGCTCTCCTTTGCGGTCAGCGGCGCTCTCGCCGCTGTGGTCGGCGTGCTGCTCGTGATGCAGACCGGCCAGGTCTCGCCGACGATGGGCCTGACACCGGTGCTGGTCGGCTTCGTCGCGGTCGTGATCGGCGGCTTCGGCAGGATGTCCGGCGCCGTCATCGGCGGCCTCTTCCTCGGCATCGCCTCCTCACTGCTCGGCGCCTATCTGCCCGATGGGCTGGTGCCGTTCCGCGACGCGATCGTCTTCAGCCTGCCGGTCGCAATCCTGATCTTCAGGCCACATGGCCTGCTCGGCTCCGCCATCGGAGAGGCGCGGGTGTGAGCGCCGCCGGCCTGCGAACGCGGCGCTCGGTTGCCGTCTCGCTGCTCATCCCGCTGGTGCTGATTGCCGCGACGGCGCTGGTCGGTGTCAACGGCACGCCGTCGCTGCGCGGCACGGTGATCACGATCCTCAGCAACATGGTCATCGTCCTCGGCCTGCAGGTCTTCATCGGCAACAGCGGCGTCTATTCCTTCGGACAGCTCGGCTTCGCGGCCGCCGGCGCCTATGTCGCAGCCTTCCTCACCCTGCCCGCGGCGTTCACGGCCCTGCAGGTGCCGGGCCTCCCCGACCTGATCGCGAACGCGCAGCTCGGTCCACTGCCGTCGACGCTGATCGCCGCCATTGCCTGCGGTCTGTTGGCGGCGGTCGTCGGCCTGCCGCTGATGCGCACCTCGACGCTGGCGGTGCCGATCTCCACCTTCGCTTTCCTGATCGTCGTCTACAACGTGCTCGCCAACTGGGAGGAGGTGACCGGCGGGGTCAGCGGGCTGGTCAGCATCCCGCGCACGACGAGCATCGAGTCCGCCGCGCTTTGGGCGAGTGTTGCTGTGGTTGTGGCGCTTGCCTTCAAATGGTCGGCGAGCGGCTATCGCCTGCAGGCGACCCGCGAGGACGAGGTCGCCGCCCGCTCGCTCGGGATCAGTGTCAACGGCGAGCGTCTTCTCGCCTTCGCCCTCAGCGGGGTTCTCTGCGGAGTGGGCGGGGCGCTGGCGGTCCACCAGTCAGGGGTGCTCAACCCGGCGACCTTCTACTTCGCGGCGACTGTCACCACGGTGACGATGATGGTCCTCGGCGGCGCACGCAGCGTCTTCGGGGCGGTGCTGGGAACGGTGGCCCTCTCGACCGTCAACGAGATCCTGCGAAACGTCGAAGGCGGCGCAAGCGTGCTCGGGGTCGTCTCGATCGGCAACACGCCGGGCCTGGCCGCGATCGGTGTCGGCCTGATCCTGCTGGCGACGATGATCGCGATGCCGGACGGCATCAGCGGTGGGCGCGAGGCGGGCGAGCTTCCCTGGCCGCGCCGGCTGCGCAGGGCGCGAGCCGCGGCTCTGCCGGCACTCAGCGGCGCTGCGCCGACGGAGAAGGTCCCACGCGAGGGGGAGCTGCGCGCGGAGGGGATCTCGGTGGCGTTCGGCGGCCTTCGGGTCCTGCGCAGCGTCGACCTGACGCTGCGGCGCGGAGAGGCGCTGGGCCTGATCGGACCGAACGGCGCGGGCAAGACGACGCTCGTCAACGTCCTCAGCGGCTTCCTCGTTCCCGATTCGGGAACCGTCAGCCTCGACGGAGTCGACGTCAGCGGCCGCTCGCCGTCCCGCCTCGCTCGCGCCGGCCTCAGCCGCACCTTCCAGTCCGCACTCCCCTTCCCCCACCTGAGCTGCCTCGAGAGCGTCGCCGTTGGGGCGATGGGGGTTGGAGTCGGCAGACGACGCGCGGTCGCGACTGCCGCCGAAGTCCTCGACCGGCTCGACCTGCGGCAGCTCTCCTCCGCGCCCGCCGGCTCGCTGCCGCCGGCCGGTCAGCGCCTGCTCGGCGTCGCCCGGGCGCTGGCCACCCGCCCCCATTACCTCCTGCTCGACGAGCCCGCCGCCGGGCTCAGCGAGGGAGAGGGCGAACAGCTGGTGGAGATCCTCGGTGGCGTGCTCGACGACTTCGGCTGCGGGATCCTCCTCATCGAGCACGAGATGAGCGTGGTGATGAGCCTCTGTCCGCGCGTGCAGGTGATCGACGACGGCACGACGCTGCGGGTCGGCTCGCCGACCGAGGTGCAGGCCGACCCGGCGGTAGTCGAAGCCTATTTGGGCAGCTCCTACCCGGTGGCGATCGGTGCTTGAGCTGCGCGGAGTCAAGGTCGCCTACGGCGGCGTCGAGGTGGTCCACAGGGTCGACCTCGAGCTCGGCAGTGGCGAGGTCCTGGGGATGATCGGGCCGAACGGGGCCGGCAAGAGCTCGGTGCTGCGCTCGATCTGCGGCCTGGTGCGGCCGAGCTCGGGGGAGGTTCGCTTCGAAGGCCGGGTCCTCAACGGGATGGCGCCGGAGCGGATCGCGCGGCTCGGTATAGCGCTGGTGCCGGAGGGCCGCCACGTCTTCAAGACGCTGACGGTGGCGGAGAACCTGCGCATGGGCGAGATGGACGGTCGCGAAGATCGTGCTGCGGTCGAGAGGATGTTCACGCGCTTCCCGATCCTCCGCGAGCGAGCCGGCGAGCACGCCGACCGTCTCTCGGGTGGCGAGCAGCAGCAACTGGCGATCGCCCGCGCCCTGCTCGGCCGGCCGAAGCTGCTGATGCTCGACGAGCCTTCGCTCGGGCTGGCGCCGAAGACGATCGATCTGATCTATGAGCTGCTGGCAGGACTGCGCGAAGAGGGCACGACGATGCTGCTGGTCGAGCAGAACGCGACGCGGACGATCGATTTCTGCGACCGCTGCCTGGTGCTCGGCAGTGGGATCGTCCGTGCCAGCGGCAGGCGCGAGGAGCTGCGCGACGACTCCGAGGTCGTGCACGCCTATCTGGGAGGAGCAAGATGATGGAGAGACCGACCCGGGAGGAGCGATGAGCGAATACAGCCCCAATGGAGCGCCGAGCAGCGAGGAGGTCTCCCGCGCGATGCGCCGCTGTTGGCAGCCGGTCGCCAGGGTCGAGGACCTGCGGGACGGGCCGCAACGCAGCCTGCTGCTCGGCGAGGCACTGGCGGTCTTCCTCACCGAGAGCGGCGCCCCGGCCGTGGTCAGCGACCGCTGCGCCCATCGCGGCGCCTCGCTCTCGCTGGGAGAGGTGAAGGGCGACGGCATCCAGTGCCCCTACCACGGCTGGGAGTGGGACGGCGCCGGCGGAGCCTGCGTTCGGGTCCCCTCCTTGGCAAACCAGGAACAGATCCCGCCGCGCGCGGCGATCCCGGCCTTTCCCGCGCGCGAGGAGTGGGGCTTGGTCTGGACGGCGCTGGAGGAGCCGATCGGCGAGCCGCCGACGGTCCCCTGGTTCGAGCCCGGCACGGGACGCTGGAAGCACGGGACGCCGTTCGAGCTTCCCGTGGGCCTGGGGGTGATGATCGAGAACTTCCGCGACGTCGCTCATTTCGCCTTCGTCCACAGGGACACGCTCGGTCCCGTCGCAGAGGTGGTCGAGCCGCTCGAGCCCGAACGTGACGGGGTGGTGGTGAAGATGAGCCGCGAGATGGGAACCGGCCCGGGCGGGGACGGGACCTGGGATTCGATACGCGAAGGCCATAGTCATGTGATCGCGCCGAACTTCACCTCGATCAGGATGATCATGGGGAAGGGGGAGCGCTGGCTGCTGCACGCGGCGCGCGCGATCAGCGCCACCGAGTCCGTTCACTACTGGGCCGAGGGTCTCAGCGACGACTTCGACGAACTCACGCTCGACGAGGCGATCGAGTCCGAGGAGCGGCTCTACGCCGAGGATCGGGCGGTGTCGGCGTCGGTCGAGCCGCCGGAGCTGCCGCTGGCGTTGGACGCCGACGTCAACACGCCGGCCGATCGATTCACCCTCACCTACCGGGAGGCCTTCTCCGAGTTCGTACGTCGCGCGCTGGTTGGGCGCCCGGCTAGCTCTGTTCGAAAGTGAGCTGAACGTTGTCGGCGCGATAGATCAGGCGAGCGAACTCGAGCGGGCGCTCGCGCTTTGCCCCGTTCGGTTGGCCGAACTGGACGAAGCGTCCCATCAGGGCCGAGTTGCCCGCCGTGGAGTCCAGCTGGGACGCAGACCATTCACTGAAGAAGGTGTGTTCGATCAAGACGGTGCTGCGGGTGAGCTTCAGCCTGCCGGCCTTGGGAGCCTCGGTGCCATTCGCCAGCGCTTCGACGGTGGAGAGAAACCAGGGAAGGCGGGAGATCGAGGAATAGGAATCGACGACGAAGGCCGATGGCTTGCCAGGGTCGATCACCGCCGTCACCTGGGCGATCTCGGCCTTCGATTTGCCCAGCTCGAGGAATTGGGACACGGTCTTGTCGGCTTTGCGCCGGCGGGCGCTGACCACGGAAACCGAGTGGTCGCTGCGCTCCTCCGTCAGCAGCTTCACCAGGCCGGCTGTGACGAGTTCGGGACGCGGCGGGGCGACGAATGCGCCCGAGCCTTTGACCCGGAAGATCGAGCCGTCGCCGACGAGGAGGTCGAGCGCGGGCCTGATCACCGCGCGCGAGACTTTGAACTCTTCCTCCAGCTCGCGCTCGGTGGCAAAGCGCGAGCCTGGCACCCAGGTCCCGCCCTCCAGCATTCGGTGCAGCTCGGCGGCGAGCTGGAAGTAGAGCGGTACCTCGCTCTTTCGGTCTAGCTCACGGCTGCCGGCAAGCGAAACCTCTGCGGTTTGCCTTGGCCTGCCCCGCGAGGGCTGAGAGGGCTTGGCCATTGCATCATTAAGGATACCCGCCGTTGACTAGTCAAAGCGGTTTTTATATTAACCTTCGTATTCGGGTACGAATTTCGGCTTGATCTTGGTGACCAGTTTCGGCACACCGTCGGAAAACACGTATATCGACCAGGTGCCGTTCAGATAGTGACTGTCTTTCGTGTAGACGGCCTTGCCGAGGATCGTCTGGTGCGGCTTTTCTTCCAGGACGTCGGCGAGAGCGTTGCCCTCGACGGTTCCGGTTTCTTCGATCGCATCGACGATCAGCTGGCCGGCTGTGTAGGTCGCGAGAAGGACACTGGAAACGTCGGTGTCGGCCCCCTTTTCTTCGAGCTTTTTGTACAGCTCGGCCGCAGCCGGTGTGGGCGGGTCATAGGAGGAGCCGTTGGCGCCGTAGTAGATGTTTTCGGTGTTGGAGATGCCCTTCGTCCAGAAGGTGCCGTCGAACGAGCCGGTGCCCATGATCGTCAGGTCGACGCCGGCATCCCGGATCTGCTTGACGGCGGCGGCTCCGCCCGGCGGGTAGGAGCACATAACCACGACGTCGGCGTCCGAGCGCTTCAGCTGGGCGACCTGGCTGGCGATCGACTCGTCTTCGTTCTTGAAGTCGACCGATCCCGAGAGCGAGCCGCCGAGCCGTTCCCAAGCCTGCTGGAAGCCGTTGCAGTAGGCCTTGCCGTAGATGATCGTCGTGTCGCGGAAGAGGAAGGGGTGTTTGAACCCCTTCCTGTCGAGGAAAGTGGCGTCGGCGCTCGCCTCGCTGAGCAGGTTGGGGTAGGGGCTGAAGGAGAGCCGACCCGTCGTCGGCGGCCCGAAGCCGGGCTCGTTGGCGGAGAGGGTGAAGTTGAGCATGTCGTTTTCTTCGGCCACCGGAGCGGCCGCTGCCGCGGTGAACCCCTCGCCACTGAACAGCAGGACGTCGGCTCCTTCTTCGACCATCTGCTGGGCGGCGATTGGCGCCCGCTGTGGGTCGGAGCGGTTATCGGCCTGGATCACCTTCAGCTTGTGGCCGTCGATACCGCCTTTGGCGTTGACTTCTTCGACCAGCAGTTCGACCGCGGAGATCGCGCTATCCCAGGGCGCCAGGTAGCCGCTCTTGGCGATCGCCGCGCCGAGCACGATCGGATTCGGCAGCCCTTTCGAGGACGTGTTCTCTGCGTTGGAGCTGCTGCCGCACCCCGCCAGGAGAACGATCGGCACCGCTACCAGAGCGCAGAGAAACAACGCAGATTTGAAGCAGCGACGCATTTGCTGACCGCTCATACATTATCGATCAATCATCCGTCATGCGTAAACTGCACTGTCCAGCCTGGACGCCCCGAGCAGGATTCGAACCTGCGGCCTACTCCTTAGGAGGGAGTCGCTCTATCCAGCTGAGCTATCGGGGCGGGTTACCGGAAAAGGCTCTGCTGAGCCGTTCCCGGCGATTGGTTGCCGTCCGCGCCTGACTCAGAATCGACAGAAACCGGCTCCCCGCTGCCCATTGCTGCCCATTTGAGGGCTGCATCGAACTCGCGAAGTGCCACGCCGATCAGCCTCTCGCGGCGGCGCACAGCACTAGCGTAGACCTTCATCGAGAACCCCGGCTCGGTGTGCCCGAGCTGGTTTGCGACGTACACCGGGTCGTCGCCCAGGGCGAAGCGCAGGCTGGCATAGAGGCGTCGCAGCGAGTGCGGCGTGACGGCCTCGTCGATGGGACGAAGGCCAAGCTCATCAAGCCTCTTGTTGGCTCTGCGGATCGCCGTCTTCAAGCGCCGCTCGACGTTGCTGACGCTCTGCCGCTGGCCCTTGCGGTTGCGGAACATCGGACCCTCGCTGCTGCGCAGCGTGCGGAGCTTGTAGGCGGTGAGTTCCTTGCGCAGGGCGTCGGGTAGATCGACCTGGCGGACGCCTGCGTCGGTCTTGGAGGCCGCGACAGCCAGAGAGCCGCTGGCGGGATCGAAGTCGGGCCAGTCCAACCCGCACGCCTCGCCGTTGCGCAGACCGGCCCCGGCCATCGTCGCCACCATCGGCCGCAGCTTCCCAGCGGCTTCGAGCAGGGAGGGCAACTGCTCCGCCTCCACAGTCGGCCGCTTCGGCGTGCTGCGCTTAACGCGCCGCCGTCGCCCACGCGCCGGATTGCGTGCCGCGTCAATGTGCCCGTAGTCGCCGGCAGCGTCAAGGATCATCGCCAGCAGGCCGAGCGACTTGTTGATCTGGTTCGGTCCAAGTGCTCCCTCGCGGAGCTTCGCCGCCTTGTAGCGATCCACGTCCTCGGGACCGATCTGGTCAAGGTGCATCGAGGCGAGGTGAGGGAGTAGATGTCCGCTCAGGAGCCAGCGGTAGCTCTTGACGGTCTTCTCCCGCAACTCCGGCTCGCGGCCCTCAAGCCATTCCGAGGCGAACTCATGGAAGGTCGGCGCCTCCGCCACCTGCGAAGCCTGAGCCGGTTCGTAAGGCCGCCAAAGTCCGCACTCCACGTCGGCCTCGCGTCGCTCGCCCAGGCCCGCTTGCGGTTCCAGCCCTCCTCGGCCGTGCCGAGCGCCACATACCGCCGTTTGCCGTAGGCGCGGAACCGGATCGCCCAGCTCCGGCCCTCCTTCGGCTCGATCACCTGTCCGTTGCTTTCCGTGGCATGGCTACCTAAGCGGCGGACGGCGGCTCTGTCTTCCCACCCGGCGCAATGGGCAGCAACCGAACCGCTGCCTTTTCAGCCCCCGGCGGCTGGCCCGCCCGCTTACCTGAGCGGGCGGGCGGGTCAGCCGCCGGTCCCTCGCCGACCTTCCGCAGCACCCTCGCCGCCACTTCCGGATCGAACCGAAGCCGAGGCTTGGACCCGCTACCGAGCTTGACCGCTCCCAGCTCGATCGCGTGCGAGTAGACCCACGAGCGCTCGATCCCGAAGCGCCGCGCCAGCTCCGCTGCGTCGATTAGCTCCCGCCGCTGAAGCCCGCGCCGTTCGAGCAGCTCGACCACCCTGCGGGCAATCGCATCGGTTGCCTGCGGATCGAGCTTGATGCGAGCGGATGCCATCACCCTTGTTGTCAATTGCGGGCCGCGATTCCGTCGGGTTGGCCCTTGGAGAGAGGTCCAGAAACGCCCGCTCCCAGATAAGCGACTTTGTGAATCATCAAGCTGCGGCCCAGGCACGGCACCGGAGGGTGCGTAGTGTGTCGGCTGTCGAGGTGGTGGCTCTGAGGGGATCGCTTGTGAGCCCCTCATGGCCTCTTTCGGGTGTCTCGTAGCTGCCCTTGTCGTAGCTGGCTGAGACATAGCTTCTGCTGTCGAATGGCTGGTGGCTGTGGCTCTTCGCTGCGGTTCGGTCCTCGAGCAAGTCAGCGGTTTCTCGGAGGCCGAGGCAGGGGTGCGGAGCCGCCCGTGTGCGAAGACGACCCCGCAACCTCCTGTGGCCAAAGCCCCGGCCCCCGAGAAACCGCTGACCGACCCTGGCGGCCCTACGAGACGCCGCCGAGCAGCTCCTCGAAGCGCACGGCAGCCCTGCTGGGGGAGATGCGGCGACAGTCGCAGAAGAACCAAGCCATCCCGGCTCAACTCGCGCACCGCGCGCTCTACGGCGTCCTGTTCGCAGTCCCGCAGGTCGCTCTCGACCCGCAGGGACAGCTCCAAGATCGTCAGCTGAGCAGGATGGAGGACAAGGACCTGCGTGAGGACCGAGCGCTGCATGATCTCGTCCTCTTGGGCGGTCGTGAGCTCGCGCCGCCGGGTATCGTCGTCTTGCATGGGAGCTTTGCCTCCTGTGCCACGCCCCCGGCTGTTCCACCAGCGCGGGGGCACTTTGTCGTTAGGTCGGCGAGCCTACAGCAACTTCTGCTGAAACACAAGTGCTGAGACAGGTGGATCGAAACGCCCGCGTCTGAGAGCGTGCGCAGAAGATGCGCCGCTCAGATCAACCCCAACCCGCTCTCGGCAAAGCAATCCGCCAGCTTCGCGAAGAACGTGGCATGACCCAAGAAGCCCTAGCTCAAGAGGCTGGCATCACGGTCGGCCACATGTCAATGATCGAACGCGGCCACTCCAACCCGACTTGGGCCACCGTCAAGGCGGTTGCGTCCGCTCTCAATCTTTCGCTAACTGACGTGGCGGCTGCTGCATCTCGACTCGAGCCCTGAGCAACAGAACAAGCTAGTAAACAAAGCTGTCCTAGCATTTCCCGCCGAACGGCCATTTACCGTGAGATGTCTATGCCTACGGTTTCTCAGCACTATGGCCTCTCTGGGACCCTTGAGTTCCTGGATGTCGATGTCGCTAACGACAATTATCTCTTCATAGACCCTCACGCCGTACGACTAGAGCGCGGCCCCAGCCCGTTTGCGGCGCAGTCAAGAAAATGCATGACCACGTTCTTCGACGAGATTGTCGAATGCGTTATTTCTCCAAAGAGGGCAGAAACCGAACGAGGGCGCAGGCTCCTGCGGCATTTTCACGAGCCCAAGGAGACCCGCTTGGGCATGTCGCAAGAAGGCGTCAATGGGCATGGTGGCGCGGACGATGTTGGAGCGGCAATTTGGAAAGCGCTTTCAACGAACGCAAAGGCACTGATCAAGGTTGGCATCCTTGAGTGCGTTGAGGACATCCCGATTTTTGTCTATGGCGTCGATAAGGACATTACCTCGGACCTGACCACGCGAATCATTTTCGATCCCTTGGCAAAGTTCACTAATGCGATGATGAAGAAATATCCTCAATTCACGCAGGAAATCACGTTGCCAGGCCGTTTAGACGTCAGGTCTGGAGTCCGACTAAGAAACGCTGGGCTTACAAGACGGTTGAATTGCCAGTTGCTGCGGGCATTCCGTTGGTTCTCGTTCCCAAGTATTGGGCGAGGCCACGCCTGTTGATGTCAGCGGGCCGTTACTACAAGACTTCCATGCTGAGCTTCGTTCAGGAACAGCGAGGCGTTGTCGACCCGGAGACGGGGAAACTCCTCACAGAGCCGAAGTGGCGACTTGAAGAAAGAAAGGAGTTTGAACAGGGTTTGGAGACCATCATGCGAGTTACGGGCGAGGCGCATGCCGAGCGAGAAGATCTCCTTGCACGCTTTCGCACGTTCGTTGATCGCCGGTATGAACGTCTGGATGACGAAGAGATCGAAGAAAGGTTGCAGAGGTAGCGGCAACTCAGCTTCAGGCGTCAGCCATTTGGTTGAAGGGCCAGCTCCTTGTCCTTCTCCGAAACGCTGATCGTGAAGTTCATCATCAGATCGGCGCGGCCCCAGAGGACGTTGAGGCTGGCGACGAACAGCGGAGCGATCTCGAATTCGATCTCGGGAATGCCGTCCACGAAAGCCTTGCAGGGCTTCTTGGCGAGCCACGCGGATGCGGAACCCTCCACCTGGCCGACCTCCACCGGGGCGAGGTCGTCAACCGTGTAGCCGAGTTCCTCGGCGTAGTCGATTGGGAGCACGGATCTGTCTGCACCCGTATCGACGAGGCCGGAGATCACGATCTCTCGGTCTGGCTTCACCCCAACGAGGGTGAGCAGCAGATATGGCCGTAGCTGTCCGTCAGGGCCTGGTCTGTATGGAGCCGTGAAGCTCCCGGGGCGTTCCACAGGGCTCAGGCTATGAAGTAGCCCGCGCGGGAGCGGGGAACCGGGATGAGCGCGTCTGTCGGTCGGACGTCTGGATTGTCTCGCAACCCCTTCGCACTCAGGTCGCTGGCGACGACCTTGCCGCTGCGAAGGGCGACCCACTTGCCCATGTAGGGGGTGAGATCCTCCTTCGGTTCAAGCTCGGCCTGAGCTTGGCGGAAACTGTCTTGATCTTGAACTGCCATCAGCTCCTCATTCCGGCGACTTCGCCATGTTCCTCCAATCACCATAGCGATGCAGCCGGAGCCGCCAGGCTGGAGGACGATTGGGCAGCGGGGCGTTCTTGCTGCCCAAACCGATTGAATCGTGCCTAATCGAGACGAATCAACGGGGCGCGCAAGGGCCGCGTTTTTGGCTCAGTAGAGGCAAAAACGCCAAGTCCTCAAGGTCAGTTAGGAGGGAGTCGCTCTATCCAGCTGAGCTATCGGGGCGGGATTCCGGACATTGTCGCTCAGACGGCCCGTCCACGGAGTGCTAGGTCTGAAGCCGGTCGTGGGCGATTTGGTAAACGGTTGGAGCGTTCGAGTCACGCGGATGATGGCGGACGCCGAAGGCGGCGTAGACGAGTCGCAACTTGCCGTTACGGCGCTCGATGCGGAAGACCATGCCGAACTTTCCGTTAGGGGGTGGCAGGTAAACCTAGACGCAATTCATGAGCTGGGTTCCGTCGGCGCCTTCCTCGTCGCAGGCAAGAAGGACATCCACCGGCACGCCGTTCTGTTCGTACTCGCTCCGGGTTGCGCGAGCGACCTTCTGTCCAGCATCGCTGGCTCGTCCCAAATCCTCGGCAAAGGCCGCATCGTCGAACAGCGTGGTCGTACGACCAGCCCGCTTGTCGCTCACCGGCTACCCCTCGCCGTCGGGGGGCTGCACCGGGCCGAACTCGGCCTCGAACTCAGCCAAGGTCGCCGGCTCAGTGCCAAGGCGCTTGCGGATCGCCTCGAACGACGTATCCGGAACGAGTGTGAGCGATCCGTCCGGGTGCTCCTCGGTGACGCGGTACTCGCCCACCCGATCGTCGCTGAGCTCGACGTGAGCATGCAACTCCATGCGGTGGATGATGGCAGAAGCAGACCGTGCTGTTGAAGGCATCCCTGCATTTCCTCTCCCTGCGTTTTCGCTTCCATGTCTGAACTCCGCTGTCTTCACGGCCAAACTGCTTTCTTGCCGCCACAGGGATTCAGATTCGCAAGTGCCGTCCGAAGACGGCACCGCATCTCAGCCGCCGAAGCGAGCCGAGGGGGTGCAGACAGAATACCTACGTTTCGACCCCCGTGCCTACCCTCGACGTTCAGGAATCGATTGGGCAGCCGAGCGTTCCCGCTGCCCAAATCGGCGTAGAACCACGGCAATCGACGCGAATCCGCAATCGTACGCGGCACCGCGCCAACCGCATTCCAGAGCCGAAAACGCCGACTTTTCCAACTCGCTTAGGAGGAGTCGCTCTATCCAGCTGAGCTATCGGGGCGGGATTCCCGACAGCGTAGAGCCTGATCACGGCCTTCCGCTCGAGTCAACCTTCGGCCGCCGCGTCGAGGTTTTCCAAGTCCACGAGATCTTGGCCGCGCCCGGCCGCTTGCTTCATCGCACGCAGATCCTCTACTGAGCAGACCGCCACGTTGACTCCGAGCACTTCGGCCTCGGTTGCACGCGAGAGGAGCTCGTCGAAGCTCGGAACGCCCTCCAGGCCCTGCACGATGTCGAGGCGACCAAGGTCCGTGTCGATCGCCATCTGTTCGCCACCTGCCAGCTCCGCCGCGATCGAGAAGGGGGTGCCGAGCAGCGCTTCCCCCCTTTGAACGTGCCCGCCGGCCGCGACCGCAACCTCAGCCACAAGCCTGAGGTTTTCGGGATCAGGCGCCACGACGATGTCGATGTCCTTCGTGGCTCGCACGACGCCTCGCGCCCCGAGGGCAAGCCCGCCGATCACCACGAACCTGACCCCCGCCACTACCAGCCTCCGCAGGATCTCGTCGAATGCCGCAGACGTCATTGCCGCCGTGCGGCATCGGCCATCTTCAGCAATGCATGGCTCAGGGCGATGGTCTCAGCCAGATTCACGCTCATCGGACGTCGTGCGTCCTCGCGCAGACGGCCCAGGCGGACGGCCTCTGCCTCGGCTGCCGCGTCTTTCGACGGCTTGCCTGCCCGCTGGGTGGACTCCATGGACCAACACGGTAGCGGAGCGACAAGGCCTCGGACGCAACGGGCAGCGCTGCCCAAATCGCCGTCAATCGTGCGTAATAGAGAAGCTGACTTGCGATTCGCGCCTCTCCGAGGCGGCCCTTTGGCCCATTCATGCCCCGATCCGACCTGGCGCCTACCATGAAGGTATGGCAGGCAGCAGAAAACCGCTACTTGCTCCTGGTAATGAGGCCGAATGGGAGCGGATCAATCGGGCCGATACAGAGCAACTGCGTGCTTCCAACTTGGCACTGACGCCCACTCAGCGGCTGGAACTGGGCCAAGAGCTCTCGCAGAAAGCTGTCTCGCTGCTCGCTGCTTCCATGAAGGCCGGCAATGCCCCAAGACGAGCTCTCTGGTCCTGATCTCGTTGGCGTCATAGCCGACGCCTACGACATCGCTGGTGCCGAGCAGCTGCGGGTGAATAGTCGTCGCGGCATCATCGACATCATTCGCGGTGGTTCTCCTCCCCTCGACTTCGACACGGTTTCCGATCGAGCAGACACTGTGGAGTGGGAGGGTCAGATGGTCCGGGTCGCTGCGCTGCCGAGTGTCGTCAGCTTCAAGCGCCTTGCCAGACGGCCGCAGGATCGAGTCGATCTGGAAGAACTGGAGGCGATCCACGGCGATTTGCCTGTCGAGCCGATCCCCGGCTTCGACTCATAGCCCGTAACAGGGCGAGAAAGCGATCTCGCTACAGTGCCCCGAATGGCTGAGACGCACGAAAATCGACGCTGGCTGGCCCTCTACGTCCTCTGCGCGGGGATGCTGATGATCGTCCTCGACGTGACGATCGTCAACGTCGCCCTGCCGACGATCCAGGACAGCCTCGACTTCTCCCAGAGCAGCCTGGCCTGGGTCGTCAACGCATACCTGATCCCCTTCGGAGGCCTGCTGCTGCTGGCCGGCCGGCTCGGTGACCTGCTCGGGCAGCGGCGCATGTTCCTGATCGGCCTCGGGGTCTTCACCGCCGCCTCGCTGCTCTGCGCCGCCGCCGAGAACCAGGCGATGCTGATCGGCGGCCGCTTCTTCGCCGGCGTCGGCGGCGCGATGGCCTCGGCCGTGATCCTCGGCATGATCGTGACCATGTTCCCCGAGCCGCGGGAGCAGGCGAAAGCGATCGGCGTCTACGGCTTCGTCGCCTCCGCCGGCGGCTCGATCGGCCTGCTCCTCGGCGGCGCCCTGACCCAGGCGATCAGCTGGCACTGGATCTTCATCATCAACCTGCCGATCGGCATTGCCACCGCCTACGGCGCCCTGCGCCTGGTCGACGGCAAGCCCGGGATCGGTTTCAAGGCCGGCGCCGACATCCCCGGCGCGGCGCTGATCACCAGCTCGCTGATGCTCGGCGTCTACACGATCCTCGGCATCAACCAGCACGGCTGGGGCTCGGCCCAGACCCTGATCCTCGGCGCGATCTCGTTCGCCCTCGGCGCCGCCTTCATCGCCCGCCAGGCTCGGATCGAGAACCCGCTGATGCCGTTGCGGCTCTTCCGCTCGCGCAACGTCGCCGGCGCCAACACGATCCAGGCGCTGCTCGTCGCCGGCATGTTCGGCATGTTCTTCCTCGGCGCTCTCTACCTGCAGCGGATCCTCGGCTACGACGCGCTGCAGGTCGGCCTAGCCTTCCTGCCGGCGACGATCGTGATGGGCACGCTCTCGCTCGGCTTCTCGGAAAAACTGATCATGCGCTTCGGCCCGAAGACGACGCTGATCCCGGGCGTGATCGCGGTCGGCATCGGCCTGTTGCTCTTCGCCCGCACCCCGGTAGACGGCACTTACCTCACCGACCTGCTGGCGCCGATGCTGCTGGTCGGCCTCGGGGTCGGCACCGCCTTCCCCTCGCTGATGACGCTGGCGATGTCCGGCGCGACCCAGGAAGACGCGGGCCTTGCCTCCGGCCTGGTCAACACCAGCATGCAGGTGGGCGGCGCGATCGGGCTGGCCGTGCTGGCGACGCTGGCGAGCGAGCGTACTGACAGCAAGCTCGCCGACGGCGCCGGACAGCTCACCGCTCTCAACTCCGGCTATCACCTCGCCTACATCGTCGGCGCGATCCTCGTCGCGATTGCCACCGTGGTCGCGGTGACGGTGCTGCGTCCTGTGCCGATGCCTTCGCCGGAGCAGATGGCCGCCGAACACGAGCGCCGCGACGAGCGCGAGCCGGCCTACTCCGAGGCCTGAGCCCCGCGCATCGCGGCGACGAGCGCCCGGGCGATCCGCCCCGGGTCTTCGACCTGCGGATAGTGGGCCAGTTCGGGCAGCTCGTCGACGGGCACGCCAGGCCGCAGCTCGCGCAGCGCGGCGAGCACCTCGGCGCTTGCCACCGGGTCGAGCAGCCCCCAGGCGAGGCGCAGGTCGCCCGGCCAGTCCCGGATCGCGCCATGCCAGCGCTCGGCGTGCTCTTCGCGCTGGTCCATGTAGGAGACGAGCCGGTGGCCAAGGGTGCGGCCGCCGTTGTGGCAGACGAGCGACCACTGGTCGGCGGCCTCCTCGTCGCTCAGCGGGTGTGCGGCGGAGAAGACCGAGCCGAACTGGTGGCGGAAGAAGCGCTCGCTGGAGAGCCTGGCGACAAGCGGGCCGAAGGGGCTGCGCAACAGCTTCTGCGCCGGCGTCGGGCTGGCCTTTTCCAGGACCATGCTGCCGTTGAAGAGCAGGATGCCCTCCACGTCCATTCCCAATCGGCCCTCGAGGTCGCGCGCCATCAGCTCGTTCGCCACCGAGGTGCCCATGTCGTGGGCGAGGACGAAGACCGGCCGCCCGTTGCCATAACGGCGCACGAGCTCCTCGGTCAGGTCCGCCTGCCAGAAGAGGCTGTAGTCGTGCGAGCGCGGCTTGGCCGAGAGGCCGAAGCCGAGGAAGTCGAAGGCGAGCACGTTGCGCCCCGGCAGCTCGTCGAGCAGCAGGCGCCAGTCGTAGGAGCTGGACGGGAAGCCATGCAGCAGGAGCAGCAGCGGCCCCTCGCCCTCCTGGCGGAAGACGTGGATCGGGTAGTCGCGAAACTCGATGCTCTCGCCGCGCAGTTGCCACTTGCGAACCCGCTCGGTGAGCGCTTGCATGGCGCGATCCTAGAACGGCGGCCGTCAGCCGGTGTACGGATGAGTGGGCGTCGTTTCTTCCGGGCTGAGCAGGTCGAAGCCGTCGGGAGTGTTGAGGCGGTCGGGACCGCGACCAGGCGAATCGGTGTGGCCGTACTGCCAGACGATCTTGCGTGTGCTCGGGTCGATGATCACGACGCGGTGTCGGTAGTCGTCGTTGACCGCGATCAGCCCCCCGGGCAGGCGCTCGGCGAGGCTCGGGTGGTCGAGCATCCCGGGGCCGGACGAGGGACGGTAGGACCAGAGGATCCTGCCCTTGCGGTTGAACTCGTAGAGGCCCCCCGGAGTCGTGTAGTCGGCGACCAGATAGCGGTCGGGGGCGAGCTGCTGCGGGTCGGAGGGGTATTCGATTGGCAGCTGCGTGCTCCAGACGAGCTTGCCGCGGCGCGTGATCTCGTCGATGTAGGAGCCGTTCACCTCGGAGATGAGCAGGTCCCCGTTGCGCAATGGTGTGTCGCCGTTGGGCGAGCCGAGCGCCCGCGGCGGTTCGTGTTCGCAGCGGGAGGGTTCGCCAAGCCGCTTCAGGACCTTCTTCGCGGGGGAGATGATCAGTACGCGACAGTTCTGGGCGTCGGCCACGGAGACGGTCCCGTCGCGCCAGAGGTAGGCGTCGTCGGGCTCGTGCAGGTAGCCGGGTTCCGAGCCGGCGACGCCGGGATGGCCGTAGGACCAGAGCAGCTTTCCGGAAGGGAAGGCCAGCTGCACGATGCGCTCGTTCTGCTCCTCGTTGGAGATCAGCTGCGTGCCGTGGTGGGTGAAGAAGGCGTCGTCGGGGAAGTAGAAGCCCCCCGGTGGAGCCGGGTGGGCCTTCGAAGGGAAGCGCCAGAGGACTTCCCTTTGTGCGTCGACGACCAGCAGCCGGTTGTTGCCGCGGTCGGCGATCAACAGGCTCCCCTCGAAGGGGGGCGGCGAAGAGCCGCCGGCTGGGGCCGCCCCGCCCCGGTGACTTGCGGCGGTCGTCTTCGGCGTCGACGCCACGCGGCGCTCGTCGAGGACGACGACCTCGCGCAGCACGGTGCCGGCCGAGCCGATGCCCCCGATCAGGTAGCCGGTCGCGCCGACCGCGGCGGCCACGCCGCCCGCGACGGGGAATGGCAGTGCGCCGGCGCCGGTCAGCCTCTTAGCCACCGGATCGAAGCGCCAGATCCGATCGGTGGGTCCCGCCGCGGTTTCGCCGCCGAGCACGTAGACGTGGCCGCCGAGGACGACCGCCGCGGCATGGGAGAGCGGCTGGGGAAGGTGGCCGATGACGTGGGCGGCTCCCGTGCCGGGATCGACTTCCCGGATCGCGTCGCTGGCCGCGCCGCTTCCCGTCTCCCCGCCGAAGGCGTAGATCCTGCCGCCGAATGTTGCCACCGCCATGTACCGGGCGGGCTCCGGCAGGGCCGCGACTTCTTTGAAGCTCCTGCCGTCGGTCGTTGCGAGGATCGAGTCGATCGGGGTTTCCCCGTCATAGCCGCCCAGCACGTAGGCGGTGCGGCCGATGGTCACCGCGCTGAGGTCGGAGCGAACCGTCGGCAACCGCCCGACGGGAACGGCGGTCGGTTCGGGCGAGGTGCCTTCGGGCAGCGGCAGCGCCTGCACTTCGTCGCTGCTCGTTTCGGTGCCACCGCCGAAGACGAGGACTCGGTTGCCGAGGACGGCTGCCGCCGCATCGTGCAGCGGTGCGCTCAGCGACCCAGCGGGCCGCAGATGGCCGTTCACCGCTTCGAGCTGGAAGACGCCGCCCACCGAGGCTTCGCTCGAGTCGAGCCCGCCGAGGATCAGCGGCCCACCGGAGAGCCCGACCACGGACTCTCCCGAGATCGCCGCCGGCAGGGGCCTCGACGTTCGCGCCCTGATGACGGTCCTCGTCGCGTCGGCGGGCACAGGGCTGACGACTCCGCCGCCCGATCCCGATCCGCCGCCGGCGAGGATAACGACGCCGAGAGCGACTAGCGCGACCAGAGCGATCAGCGACACCAGCCGGCGTTGGCGCCGTGCTGCACGCATGGCCTGCCGGTCCCGCCGCCGGGATCGGATGGCCGGCGAATCGCTCACGGGAGAAGAATCGGGGAAGTGGGTTAAAGGGGTCTAAACGACCGGCTCAGCTCTCGACTTCGCGGTAGTGGTCGCGCCAGATGACGCGATAGAGGCGCAGGTGGCGCGGCAGCGTGCGCAGTCCGGGAATGAAGGGGATGCAGACGAAGGCGAGGCTGAGGATCCCCATCAGGGCGAAGATCAGCGCGTCGGCGTTGGGCGATTCGAGGAACGGTTCGATCTGGTACCAGAAGGTGTAGAGCCAGAGCCAAACCTGGCCGGGGTAGCTGCCCGTCTCGTTCATCATTCCCCACTGCGTTCCGAGCAGGTGCTGGCCTTCTGCACGCCCCTCGAAGTATTCGCCGCCGGAGAGGAAGAGCAGCGGCTTGGTGTAGTTCGTTTGGTAGAAGCGGTGGTCCTCGGTCAGCAGAGTTCCATCCAAGCCGCCGCTCTGGGCGTCGGCGAGCAGCGACACCATCATCGTCGCCACGGGCCCGTAGCGGCCGCCGGGGACGAGCACCGCCTGCTGACCTGGGAAACGCGCCCGTTCCAGCGCTTCTTCGTAGGCTGCTATCCAGCCCTCCCGAACTCGGGCCGGCGCCGCTTCCCAGGTGTGGATCGCCAGCTGCAGGCGCGGCGTGCCGGGAATCGTCCGCAGCGGTTCGAGCACAAAGTCCTTTTCCGTGTCGATCGGGATGCGGACGCCGGGTGTGCTCTGCAGGTCGAGCGGCCCGATCTTCTGCGTCGCTTCGGGAGTGTGGGTGTAGGGCGGGCCGTATTCGGCGACCTCGCTCGTCCCCGCCAGCTCGGTGACAGAGGTGGCGACGAAGTCGCTTGGGTCCGCGCGGGCCCAGCTCTGGATTGTCGTCGGCGGGTCGTCCGGTGAGGAGAAGAGGACTGTGAGGACGACGGCGAGGAGCGCGACGACGCCGAGGGCGACGGCGAGCTCCTTGACCAGGTCGTAACGGATGAACGGACCGGACCAGGGGGCGCTGGGGTCCGGCCCGCCGTTCATCGCTCCTGTCCCTTTGCCGGATAGGGCGGCACAACCCCGTGGCGCCTCACCAGCAGCACGTGCCAGACCACCAGAGCCGACACCGCAAGCGGCAGCAGGATGACGTGGAAGGTGTACATCTGGCCGAAGTTGGAGACGTTGAAGAAGGCGCCGATCCCGACCGAGTTGAGGCCGTCCTTGCCCTCGCTGGCGATCCACTGCGAGTCGAAGTTCTGCTGTGAGAGGTAGCCGGTAAAGGCAGCGCCGATCGCCACCAGGAACGCGATCGCGCCGGTGACCCAGGTGCGCCCCCGCCCGCCGCGCCAGGCACCCATGAAGAACTTTCCCCAGAGGTGGACGACCATGGCGAAGAAGAACAGCTCCACCCCCCAGAGGTGGATTCCGTTGAAGAAGCGCCCCAAGCTCGACGTGTGCCACCAGGCCGGCCCGGCCAGGCCGAGGATCATTCCCGAGACGACGACAACGACCAGCGCCGCGATCGTGGTGACGCCGAAGACGTAGATCCAGGAGGAAACGTAGGAGGGCTGGCGGTCGGGAAGGAGCTTGTCCGGAGGCAGCGAGCTGACCGCCCGCTCGCGAACCCACGTTGTCCACATCCGCCGCTCCGCGGCGGACACCGACGAGCGCCCGCCGTCGCTCACGAGCTGCGCTCCCGCCTTGGGAACGGGATCAGGATCGCGGCGACGAAGACCGCGATCATCAGCAGGATGACGATGACGTTGGCCACCGACATCTGGAAGAAGTGCCAGTGCAGGTAGTGGGCCGGGTGGCTCAGATCGAAGAGCGCTGCCAGCACCGGTTGAATCACGCAGTCACGGTATAGCCGGCGTCCGCCCTGTCAATGGGTAGAAGCCCGCATAAGAGAATCCTCACCGAAGGCGGTCCGTTGCTACAGCGCGAAGACCAGGGTGCAGAACAACCCCATGCCGATGCAGTAGATGCCGAACGGCGTCAGGCGGTTGGTCTCGAAGTACTTGAGTAGGAACTTGACCGCGAGGTAGGTGGTGAGCGCCGCGGCGAGGGCACCGACCAGCGCCTGGCCGCGGACGCCGTCGCCTGCCGAGCCGAGCAGTTCGGGAAGCTTCAGCACCCCGGCGGCGCCGATGATCGGGGTCGCGAGCAGGAAGGCGTAGCGGGCGGCGTCCTCGTTGGAGAGCCCGGTCAGCAGCCCACCGCCCATCGTGATCCCCGAGCGCGAGATGCCGGGGATCAGCGCTGCCGCCTGGGCGCCACCGATCGCCAGCGCCTGCTTGAAGCTCATCTTGGCGATGCGCGGGTCGGCGTCGCCGAGGTAGTCGTCCGGCCGCGGCGGTCTTCGTCGTAGGCGCTCGAAGAGCAGCAGCAGGATGCCGTTGACGATCAGGAACGCCGCTGCGGTCTGGGCCGAGGCGAAGAGCGTGCGCAGCGGGTGCTCGAGCAGCAGTCCGAGCAGGCCGGCCGGGATCGTTCCCATGATGATCACCCAGCCGAGCCGTGCGTCGCTGTCCTCGGTGCCGATCTCGCGGTCGCGCAGCGAGCGGCCGAGGCCGCGGAAGATCCGCATCCAGTCGTCGAAGAAGAAGAAGAAGAGGACGATCGCGGTCGCGCAGTGGGTGGCGACGAGGAAGGCGAGGAAGTAATCGTCGTTCTGGTGGATGTTCCAGCCGAAGAGCTGGGGCAGGACGACCCCGTGGCCGAGGCTGGAGATCGGGAACGGCTCGGCGATCCCCTGGACCAGGCCAAGGATGATCGCCTGCAGGTAGGAGATCGGTTCCACGTCAGCGGCAGGTTATGCGGAGCGTTCCCCGGAAGGCCCGCTCTGGAACCAGGCGAAGACGAAGCAGGCAGCCGCCACCACGAGGGCCGCGATCCCGTGCTTGGTGTGATGGTGGCTGGAGCCGGCCTCGTGTCCGGGGAAGAACGACGGCAGCGAGCTCGCCGGCTCGACGAAGTAGACCACCGCGATCGCGAGGAAGACGAGGCCGAGGAGGACGGCGGGGACGATCAGCTTCGGGTGCTTGGTCACGCGAGCGGCACGATATCCGCTCCTGTCTAAAGGGAAGATGAGAATCCGGCCGATGACGCAGATCTCCGAACAGGTTCGCGCCGCCTGCGCGCGGGTGGCGGGAGTGGCTCGATCGGTGCGAATCAAGACGAGCCTGATCCCCGCGTACGCGGCGGAGATCGAGCGGGCGGCGGTGCCTACCACTCCGGATCGGGCGGTCGGCGCCGACCGCGAGCAGCGTGTCGCCTTCGTCATCTGCCTCGACGCGATCAACTTCGGCTCCGGCTGGTGGCCGACGATCCGCAAGCGCGACGGCCTCAGCGGCTACTCGACGATCGAGGTGGGATTGGTCGAGCGCTTCCGGGACAAGGGGGCGTGGCCGGCGGAGGAGCTGACCCGGCTCGGCGCCGCCGACCTCGCCGCTGTGACCGGCCAGGATGCCGGCCATCCGTTGATGGAGCAGTACGCCGCGGCGCTGCGCGACGTCGGCGAGCGGGTGCTGGCAGACCACGGCGGCAGCTTCGAGTCCGTGGTCGAAGCGGCCGGCGGCTCGGCCCTCGCTCTCGCCGACCTGCTCGCCGGCTGGGACGCCTTCGCCGACGTCTCGGAGTACGAGGGCGAGCCCGTCCCCTTCTTCAAGCGAGCCCAGATCGCCGCCGCCGACGTCGACCGGATGGGCGCCGCCGAGCTGCGCGATGTCGACCGCCTCACCGCCTTCGCCGACAACCTCGTCCCGCACGTGCTGCGCGTAGATGGCGTCCTCCGTCTTGACCCCGAGTTGGAGCGGAGGATCGACGCCGAAGAGCTGCTCGTCCACGGCTCGCCCGAGGAGGTCGAGCTGCGCGCCTGCGCAGTGGAGGCGATCGAGCTGCTCGCCGACGCGCTCGACCGTCGACTCTCACCCGTCCCGATCGACGCCGCGCTCTGGGACCGCGGCCGTGCCCCCCGCTACAAGTCCCGTCCCCGTCCCCGCTGCCGCAACACCGCTTACTGACCTATCTCGGGTCGTAACGCATATCCCATGTCATGCATGGGATATGCGTTACGACCCGAGGAGGGGCGGGTCAGCCCGCCGCTTCGGCGCGGCGCAGGCCGCCATTCGCCCAGAGGCCGAAGAGGACCGGGAGGGTGACGCCGACCGCGAAGGCGAGGGCGACGACGGCCGGCTCGCCGGAGATGAATCCCCGTCCTGCCTCGAGCAGCGCGGTCACCGGGTTGACCGAGGCGACGGCGTGGATCCAGCCGCTGAGCAGGCTGAGCGGCACGTAGACCGGGGCGAGGAAGAGGATGAGGAAGGTCGGGAACTGCATCAGCGGGCCGCCCTGGATCGAGCGCACCCGCATCGCCACCCCCGCCGCCCACATCGTCGCCGCCAGGTTGGTGAGGATCGCGAGCCCGAAGAGCCCGACGAGTTCGACTCCCTCGCCGCCGACCTGCATGCCGGCGACCAGGGCCAGGACGGTGAGCACCGCCCAGGTGACCAGCGCCCGCAGGATCGCCGCCAGCGTGTAGCCGGCGACGATCCCCCGCCGGTTCGAGGCGGCGAGCAGGTAGCGGCGGGCGAAGCCGCTCTCGAAGTCGCGCGCCATCGCGAAGCCGGTGAAGACGCCGCCGAAGGCCGCCGACTGGAGGAGGACGAAGACGTACTGGAAGGCGGTGTAGCCGCTGGGGAAGTCGAAGCCGGGTACTTCCCCCATCGAGGAGAGGCCGCCGGCGAAGGCGACGAAGAAGAAGAGCGGGAAGATCAGCGCCGGCAGCAGGAAGGCCGGGTTGGTGAGGAAGTTGTGGAAGCTGCGCCAGGCGACCGCGCCGGCGACGCGCGGAAGCTGGCGGGGCGCGGCTCGCTGCCGCTCACGTTCGCACCAGCCGGGTCTTCAGGGCGCTGCTCGCCGCCAGCATGCCGACCGCGAGCACCGCGCCGGCGATGCCGAAGCCGAGCGCGAGCTTGTCCAGCTCCCAGCCTTCGAAGAGCAGCGAGCGGAAGGCCTCGAGCAGGTAGGTGACCGGGTTGACGGTGGCGACCTTGCGGAACCAGTCGGTCTGGATCAGGTCGAGCGGCAGCGCCATCGCCGAGATGAAGAGGAAGACGAAGAACATCGGGAAGAGCCCCTGCACGGCCTCGCCGGAGCCGGTCCGCAGCGCGGCGAAGAGGCCGATCGTGCCGAAGGCGACCGTGATCGAGACCGCGAGGGCGATGATCGTCAGCGCCCCGGGGACACCGGTGACGAGCTCGGCGCCGGCGATCAGTCCCACGGTCAGGTAGGTCGCTGCCTGCAGGAGGCCGAGCACGACGGAACCGGCGAGCAGGCCGCTGAGCAGGGCCGCCCCGTGCAGCGGGGTGAGCGCCAGCCGGTTGAGGAAGCCGGTCTCGATGTCGCGCGCCAGGTCGGTGCCGGTGTTCATCACCGAGAAGAGCGCGCCCTGCATGAAGGGCACGGCGAGAGCGAAGGTCAGATAGGAGCTGGTCGGAAATCCGGGCAGGTTGGTCGCCTGCGCCAGTCCGTTCGAGTTGACGGCGAGGAGGAAGAGGGGGAAGATCAGCGCCGGCACGATCTGCGCCGGCTGGCGCAGGGTGCGCAGCACCGAGCGCCGCGCCAGCTGCCCGACCTGCGTGCGCAGGCGGCCGCCGCTCATGGAGCGCTCACCGTCTCACTCTCCTCCTCCGCCTCGACCGGCTCGTCCTCGCCGGCCCCCTCGAGCGAGCGACCGGTCTTGGCGAGGAAGACGTCGTCGAGCGAGGGGGCGTGGAGCTGCAGGCGCTCGATCGCGATCCCCTCGGCGTCGAGCGCCCTGACCACCTCGGCCAGCTGCGCCTCGCCGCCCTCGAGACGCGCGGCGGCGGCCTCGGGCGATGCGCCAGCAGCGGGCCCGAAGCGCTCCAGCACCGCGGCGAGCCGCTCGCGGTCCGCCCGCTCGCGCGGCACTGCCTCGACCGTCGGCCGGCCGATCTCGGCCTTCAGCTCGGCCGGTGTTCCTTCGGCGACGATGTGCCCGTGGTCGATGATCCCGACCCGGCCGGCGAGCGCGTCGGCCTCCTCCAGGTACTGGGTCGTGAGGAAGACGGTGACTCCCTCCTCGGAGGCCAGCCGCCCGACCTCCTCCCAGAGGGCCGTGCGGCTCTGGATGTCGAGCCCCGTCGTCGGCTCGTCGAGGAAGAGGATGCGCGGCCTGTGGACGAGCGCCAGCGCCAGGTCGAGCCGCCGCCGCATGCCGCCGGAGTAGCCGCCCACTTTGCGCTCCGCCGCCTGCGAGAGGCCGACCCGCTCGAGCAGCTCGGCGGACCGCGCCTTGCGCTCCGCCTTGTCCAGCCCGTGCAGGGCGGTCTGCAGCCGCATGTGCTCGCTGCCGCTGAGCAGCGGGTCGAGCGCCGCCTCCTGCAGCGCCGCCCCGATCGAGGCGCGCACGCGCGGCCCTTCGCGGACGACGTCGAAGCCGGCCACCCGCGCCGTCCCTTCGGTCGGCGGCAGCAGCGTCGTCAGCATCAGCACGGTCGTCGACTTGCCGGCGCCGTTGGGCCCGAGGAAGCCGTAGATCTCGCCCTCCTCGACCCGCAGGTCGATCCCGTCGACGGCGCGCGGCCCGTTCTTGAACTCGCGCACGAGCGCCTCGGCTTCGATGCCCCTGCCGTTCCGCTCGCCACTCACCATCGCCCGCAGGCTAGCTGAGCGCGTATACGCTCCGGCCGGTGAAGCCCGTGACCGTCTCAGTCGTCGTCCCGCAGCCGGTCGAGGAGGTCTACGACCTTCTCGACGTGCTCGCCAACCACGAGGCCTTCCTCGACCACTTCCTCGTCGACTGGAAGTTCTCGGGACCGGCGCGCGGGGTCGGCGCCAGGGCCGAGGCGCGGGCGAGCGCGCCGATGTCCCAGGACTGGACCGAGTTCGAGGTGGTCGAAGCGGAGCGCCCGAGACGAATCGTCGAGGAAGGGGTCGGGCTGAAGGGCAAGCGGCGGACCCGCGGCACCTACCGGCTCGAGTCGCTGCCGGACGGCGGAACCGAGATCTCCTTCGAGCTGGCCTGGATCGAGACGGCTCGGGCGGAAAGCCTGATCCCGCCGCTGACCCGCGCCTTCGTCAAGCGCCCCAACGCGAAGGCGCTGCGCCGCCTGGCGAAGCAGCTCGCCGGGGATTGAGGCGCGCCGGGCCCGCTCAGGCGAGCGCGGCCGCGGGCGCGAACAGCTCGGCCGAGGGGATGCCGATCACATCGCCGCGGAAGCGCTTCTCGCGGCCGTAGACGACCCAGGTGGTGTCGATTTCGCCGATGTCGAGGTCGAGGCGCAGCTCGTCGGCATGGTCCTCGACGTGCTCCATGTGGGTGAGGCCAGAGTCGTAGCGACCTTCCAGCAGCTCTTCGGCGACGATCGGCTTCGAGGGCACGTCGATCACCTCCTCCCACTGCGAGAGGTCGACGTAGCCCTTGGTCGCCGGCACGATCCCCAGCGAACGCGGCTTCTCGACGTCGCGGCGGCTGAGCAGGACCAGGTGCTTGGTCGGGTAGATGAAGGTGTCGACGACGAAGATCTCGGTCCAGTACTTCTCGGTGATCTCGTGCACCTTGGGATGAGCGCTGCACTGGACGAGGAAGCCGTTCGGCGTCTCGCGCAGGATCTCGAGGCCCTTGAAGAAGTCGGTGATCAGGACCATCCCGTAGTCCTCGACGCCCTGGAACTCGAGGTAGCGCTTTACCGCGCGCTCGTGGCAGGTTCCCTCCGGGCCCAGCGTGATCACGGTGATGTGGCTGTCCGCAGCGCTCCCGCCCATCGGTGAACAAGGGTATTCGACCAAACAGGGTCGGTCAACCGTCCGGCCGCATCGCCAGCACGACCATGTCGTCGCGAAGCGGGCCGCCGCCGCTGCGCTCGATCGCGTCGCGGCGGATCGCCTCGGTCATCGCCGCCAGGTCGAGCCCGGCGAGCGAGTGGGCGAGCGTCGCCAGCGCCTCGGGGCCGCGATGCGTGTCCGGCGGGCCGGCCTCGAACCAGCCGTCGGTCGTCAGCACCAGGGTCTCGCCCGGAAAGAGCTCGCCCTTGTAGTGGGGGGCGGGGGCGCCTGCCCAGGCCCCGAGCAGCGCCCCGCCGCCCAGCTGCCGCGTCCCAGGGGCAGTCACGTGGACGGCTGGGGGATGTCCCGCCGCGGCAAGCTCGAAGCTCCAGTTGATGCCGTCCCGCCGCAGTCGCAGCAGCAGCGCCGTGGCGAAGTCGTTGAGGCTCGGCCGCTCCAGCAGCAGCTCGTTCAGCTGCTCGAGCAGCTCGACCGGCTGCTCGATCTGACGGGCGAGGCCCCGCAGCGAGTGACGCAGCGCAACCGAGACCCCGGCCGCCTCGCCGCCCTTGCCCGCCACGTCGCCGATCATCACCCAGCAGCCGTCGTCGGTGGGCAGGACGTCGTAGACGTCGCCGCCGATTTCCATCCCCTCGCCGAAGGCATCGAAGGAGACCGCGATGTCGAGGCCCTCGATGTACGGCGGCTCGGGTGGTCGCAGCCCGCGCTGCAGGCTGGCGGCGATCCGCCCCCGCTCCTCGTAGAGGCGGGCGTTGTCGAGCGCCAGCGCCGCCCGGTCGGCGAGCTCGTTCAACAGTCCCAGGTCGCTTGCGTCGTAGCGCAGGTCCCCGCTTGCATGCAGGAAGGAGATCGCACCGAGCGTCGAGCCGCGGGCGAGCAGCGGCGCCACCGCGGCCGACTGGTAGCGGGTGTCTTCGATCAGCTGCCTGTGCGCGTCGCTCTGGACCACGTCCTTCATCACGTCGGGCGCGGTCAGGTCCCGCCAGATCATCGGCCGTCCCGCCGCGATCACCTGGGCGACCGGGTGGCGGCCACGCGGGTCGAGCGGCGAGCGGCGACGGATCCCCTCGAGCGTCGCAGCGGCCTCAGGACTTGCGGCGGCGACGATGCTGTCGCCGATCCAGCCGTCCTCGCGGATGAAGTCGAGGACGCAGAACTCGGCCAGCTCCGGCACCGCCGTCTCGACGATGTTGCGCGCGGTGCGCTCGAAGTCGAGTGAGGCGTCGAGGCCGCGCGTCGCCGCGACGAGGAAGTCCTGGGCACGCCGCCGCCGCATCTCGTCGGTGATGTCGCGGGCGATGATCGAGGCGCCGACGATTCCGCGGTCCGGATGCTCGAGCGGAGAGACCGTCAGCGAGACGTCTATGCGGACGCCGTCCTTGCGGATGCGCTCGGTCTCGAAGGTTTCGACCCGTTCGCCGCGCCGCACCCTGGCGAGGATCTCCCGTTCCTCGCCCTGGTGGTCGGCGGGGATGAGGAAGGAGATGTGGCGGCCGATCGCCTCCGTCTCGCTGTAGCCGTAGAGCCGCTCCGCCGCCGGGTTCCAGGAGGTGACGACCCCCTCCAGGTCCTTGCTGAGCACCGCATCGCTGGCGCTACGCACGACCTGGGCCAGGTGGTGAGGGTCCTCGCTGCGCCGTTGCGGTGCGGCGGCGTGCTGACTGTGCGCCGAAGCCACCGACTCAAGTTACTCCCCGCTCAAAGGAAATTGCGAGCTCGCTCGGCGACCAGCTCCGGCCGCTCGTCGGCGATGAAGTGGCCGCAGCCTGGGACGAGCTCGACCTCCATGTCGTCGGCGTGCTCCTGCCAGCCGGCGAGCAGGTCGGTGTGGATCGCGGTGTCGTCGGTGCCGAAGAGCATCCGGGTCGGCACCGTGAGGCGGTCGTTCGCGTAGCGCCCGCGCAGGACCGGTCGCAGCTCGCGCAGGTTGAAGGTGCGGTACATCTGAACCGCCGCGCGCGCCCGCTCCGGCTCGGCGAGCTTGTCGGCGAAGGTCGCCAGCGTTCGCTCGTCCCAGAAGCTCGGGTCGGCTCCTCCGGCTCGCAGCGCCAGGCGCACGAATCGTTTGCGCCGGTGCGCGAGGTAGCCGATCCAGGGGGCGATGATCAGCTGCTGGTAGAGGAGGCGGCCGGCATGGGGGAGGGCGTTGCGCGGCCGGATCCAGGGGTGGGGGATGTTGAGCGCCAGGTAGCGATCGAAGCGCTCGGGAGCGCGCAGGCAGAGCAGGAAGCCGACCCAGCCGCCCCAGTCGTGGCCGACGAGCTTCACCCTCTCCAGCCCCAGCTCGTCCAGCACCGCGAGCACGTCGCTCGCCAGGTTCTCCTTCTCGTAGCCGTGCCGCGGCGCATCCGACCAGCCGAACCCGCGCAGGTCCATCGCCAGCGCGCGCCGGCCGTCCTCGGCCAGCGCCGGCATCAGGTGCCGCCACTCATACCAGTGCTGCGGCCAGCCGTGCAGGAGCAGCACAGCGTCCTCTCCCTCACCGGCTTCGGCGACGTGGAAGCGCAGCCCCCGCGCCTGCACCCAGCGGTGGCTGACCCCCTCGACGGCCGGCATCTCGGTCATCGGCGAAGGCTAGATGGTTGATTCCACGGCCGCGTGGGACTGGGGGTGTGCGTGGCCAAGCAGATCAAGGACGCAGGGCGCTGCCTTTGGTGGCGCCAAAGGCAAGCCCGAGGACGCAGAGATGCGCAGCGCCCCGCACACCATCCAGGTGTGCGGGGTCGTGGAATCAACCATCTAAAAGCCTGGGTGCCGGTTAGCTTCCCCCCGATGCCCGACGTAGTCGTTCTCTTCCTCGCCGCCTGCGGCACCGCCCTGGCCACGGGCTTGGGGGCGATACCCGTCTTCTTCCTCGGCGCGCGAGCGGCGCAGCTGACGCCCCTGCTGCTCGGCTTCGCCGCCGGCGTGATGGGCGTCGCCTCGGTGGCCGGGCTGCTGGCTCCCGCGTTCGAAGAAGGCTCGATCGTCGAGATCCTCGCCGGGCTCGCCGTCGGCGCGGCGCTGCTGGTCCTGGCGAGGAGGCACCTCGACGCCGACGCGGCCTTCATGGGGCACACCGGGCCGCGCGCGCGAATGTCGGCGCTCGTCTTCCTCGTGCTCTTCGTCCACAGCCTCCCCGAGGGTTTCGCGGTGGGCACGGCATTCGCCTCCGACCGGGCCGGGCTCAGCCTCTTCGTGATCCTCGCGATCGCGATCCAGAACGTGCCTGAGGGGACCAGCGTGGCGATCCCGATGGCGGCCGAGGGCTTCAGCCGCACGCGCCAGTTCTGGGTCGCGGTGGGGACGAGCGCCCCCCAGCCCGTCGGTGCTCTGATCGCCTTCGTCCTCGTCGAGCAGATCGAAGCGCTGCTGCCCTTCTCGTTCGCCTTCGCCGCCGGGGCGATGCTGACCCTGATCGCGGTCGAGCTGCTGCCCAACGCCTACGCCGACGGCCACCGCCTCGGCGCCAGCGCCGGGCTGCTCGCCGGCGCCGTGCTGATGCTCGGCCTCAGCTTCCTGCTCGGGGTGTAGGGGTGGACGGGCGCAACGCGGTGAGGATTCGCAGCGCGACCGAGGGGGACGCCGCCGCCACGGTTGCGCTCTGGACCGAGGCCTACGTGACGCACGGGGTCGGCGGGCGCACGGTCCCCTATCTGGCTGCCGACTTCGACGAGTCCACCCGCAACGGCGAGGTCTTCGTCGTCGACGGCGAGCCGGGCGGGGAGGGCGTGCCGCTCGCCGGCGTTGTCGCCCTCAGCCCGCCGGGCGCGTTCGGCAACGTCGTCGCCAGGGGGGACGAGGCCGAGCTCTCGCGCCTCGCCGTCGCGATTCCCGCGCGGGGGCGGGGCATCGGCCGCGCCCTGACCATCCACTGCGAGCGCCGTGCCCGCGAGGCCGGCTGGGGGGCGATCGCGCTCTGGAGCCGTCCCGCCCAGGTCGAGGCCCACCGCCTCTATGAATCGCTCGGCTACCGGCGCGTGCCAGAGCGCGACACGGTCGATGCCGGCGGCCAAGGCCGCCTCGTCTTTCGCCTCGAGCTGTAGTCGCGCCACTATGTGGCAGGATCGCTCGTCCGATGCGCTTCGCTGCCGATCGCCCGCTTGGCCTCGCCCCGGCGACGGTGCTCGACTACCGCGAGCTGGCGCGCCGCCGCCTGCCCCGCCAGCTCTTCGACTACGTCGACGGCGGCGCCTACGAAGAGGCGACGCTGAAGGCCAACGTCGCCGACCTCGAGTCGGTGCTGCTGCGCCAGGTCGTGATGCGCGACGTCAGCGAGCGGGACCCTTCGGTCGAGGTGCTGGGGCAGAAGCTGGCGCTGCCAGTCATCCTGGCGCCGGTCGGCCTCGCCGGGATGCTCGCGCCGCGCGCCGAGGTGCAGGCCGCCCGCGCCGCCGAGGCGGCGGGCGTGCCGTTCGTCGAGTCGACGGTCTCGATCTGCCCGATCGAGGAGGTGGCGAAGGCGACCAGTGCGCCGCCCTGGTTCCAGCTCTACGTGATGCGCGACCGCGGCTACGCCGAGGAACTGATGGGACGGGCCGCGGCGGTCGGCTCGCCGGTCCTCGTCCTCACCATCGACCTCGCCGTCGTCGGCGCCCGCCACCGCGACGTCCGCAACGCGGTAGTCGGCCGGCCGAGCAGCTGGGCGAAGCTGCGCCGCGGGCTCGACCTGCTCTCGCACCCGGGCTGGATCCGCCGTGTCGCGCTCGGCGGCCGCCCGCTGACGTTCGGCAACCTCGAGAACGCGGTCCCGGGCGCGCGCTCCCCCGCCGCCTTCAAAGAGTGGGTCGACTCGCAGTTCGACCCCAGCGTCACCTGGGACGACGTTGCCTGGGTGCGCGACAACTGGAAGGGCAAGCTGGTCGTCAAGGGCGTGCTCGACCCTGAGGACGCCCGCCGCGCCGCCGACGCCGGAGTCGACGGGATCGTCGTCTCCAACCACGGCGGCCGCCAGCTCGACTCGGTTCCCTCGACCACGCGGGCCCTGCCCAACGTTGCCGACGCGGTCGGCGACCGGGTTGAGGTGCTGGCCGACGGTGGCGTCCGCAACGGCCTCGACGTCGTCAAGATGACCGCCCTCGGCGCCCGCGCCGTCCTCATCGGCCGCCCCTGGGCCTGGGCCGCCGCCGCCCGCGGCGAGTCCGGCGTCCGCCACGTCCTCGCCGTGATCAAGGCCGATATCGACACCGCCCTCGGCCTCACCGGCCAGACGTCGATCGCGGGTTTGGACCGCTCGGCGCTGTACGAGCGGTAGCAGGCTCGCCGGCGCCTTCGGCTAGCCAACCTTGCTACGGAAGTACGCACCCGCAACGCCGACCACTGCTGTGACGACGCCAGACCGTCCGATGACCTGAACGATCCGCCGGCCAGGTGTCACGTCGGCGATCTCTATCGCGGGGAAGAGGAAGGTCGAAATCGGGAAGGAGGCTATTTGAGCGACCCCGATCACCGCTGTTACGTACTCGGCGACGTTAACGACGGTGTGCGATTCGCTGTTTTTAGTGAAGAGGCTGTAGATAGCAAAAGCAACCGTAAGCACCAGTGCCGTTATGCCGCCGAAGACGATCTGGGCACTCGTTTGACGAAGTCTCCAGCGATCGGCAAGTGCGACTTTCCGGTCTGGGCCCCCCGAGGTCGGTCCAGTTGCCGGCGGCCTACTGTGAGGAAATCCACCTCGAGCAACGACGACCGATACCTCAGTTCGCACACGCTCGATGACCTCTTGGTCCACCGTACCATCAGAGCTCACCTCCACAGACACTCCGGGTGAGGCTTCGAAAGCGAGATTGGAGTCCGCCTTGCGGCCAAAGGTGACTTCTACACGGAGGGCGACATCCCCAACTTGAATTCGTGCCGAATTGAAAGAACGAAGGGTGCTGGCAGGAGAACGCTCAAGCAGCTCATCGACGGAGTGGTATCTCTCGAGGTCATTGCGGACCGCGAACTCAATTCGACAGGGCGTGGGTTTGCCTGTCTCGCCAACCATTTGGGTGGCCTTGTCCGCGATGCGAGCGAACAGTTTGAGATCACCCCGCCACGAGCTGGTAACTGCCCAAGCGGTTTTGAAGTTGGCATCACCCGCAGAGTTCACAGGGCGGCAGTATTACAATCGGTTGAGGCCGTCGCCAGGCACCGATTCATCCTAGGCAGCAAGGAGTGGGAACGATCGGCGACGAATACCTCGGGGTGCGGTGCAAAACCTGAGGAGAGGCGGGCTGACCGATGAGGTTGTCACGAGCTGATCGCGAAGAGCTCGGCGTGGTCGAGCCGTTCTGGCAAGCGCAGTTGGCTGTGCTCTTCGCACTGCTGGTCTACCTGGCGCTGCCGGGCCGGCTGACGCTCGGGCCACGCTGGCTTTTGCCGTTGTTCGAGGGTGTGCTGCTGCTGGGACTCGCAGTCTCGACTCCCTACCGTCATCACTCTCAATCCGCAGCTCGCCGACGCCTGTCGATAGGGCTGATCGCGCTTGTGACGGCTGCCAATTTCATCGCTTTGGGCCTGCTCGTCCACCTGCTGCTCGAGCGCAATACGGCCGCAGGCCGCGATCTGATCATCGCCGCAGGGCAAATCTGGCTGACGAACGTGGCGGTTTTCGCGCTCTGGTACTGGGAGGTCGACCGTGGTGGGCCGCACATCCGAACCAAGTCCGAACCCCAGGCCCCAGACTTCCTCTTTCCGCAGATGACCGTTCCAGAGCTGCCGCTTGGAGACTGGCGGCCAGGCTTCCTGGACTACCTCTATGTGGCCTTCACGAATGCCAGCGCGTTCAGCCCAACCGACGCAATGCCGCTGAGCATCCGGGTGAAGAGCCTGATGCTGGTCGAGGCAATGGCCTCGTTCTTGACAGTTGGCCTGATCGCGGCAAGGGCGGTCAACATCCTCGGCTGAGTCCCGCTGCGAGAGGAGCATCGCCAGCAGCAGCGAGCGGTCGACTATTCGCTCTCCTCTTCCCACGCGTAGGACATCGCGATGCGCTGCATGGCCGTCGGGTGAGTTCCGTAGAGGAGCTGCGTCCAGCCGGGCGGGTCGGGGTTGCTGAGGCTGGTGGTGGCGAGCCGGCGCATCGCGCTGCGCTCGGCTGCGGGGTCGCGGGTCGCGACCAGTGCCGACCAGTCGGCTGCCGCCTCGTCGTGGCGCGAGACGAGGTTGAAGAGCGGCGTGGCGAGCAGCTGCAGGACGATGAGCAGGAAGAGGGCGAGGGGGACGGCCTCCGGGCGGGCCATGCCGCCGCGGCGGCGGGTGAGCAGCGCGATCAGGGCTGTGGCCGGGATGAGGAAGAGCGCCAGCCAGCCGACCCGTCTCAGCGCGTCGTCATGGGCGAGGTGGCCAATCTCGTGGGCGAGCACGACGCGGATCTCGGCGTCGCTGAACCTGCCGTCCAGCAGGGTGTCCCAGAGGATCACCGTGCGGGTCGCGCCGAATCCGGTGGCCTCCGCGTTGGGGGCCGTGGTGAAGCGGTGGACGTCCTGCACCCGCAGCCGCGTCTCGCCGACGCCCTCGCTGCGCTCGAGGGCACGAGCGTGGGCCACGAGATGCGGGTCGTGCAGCGGCTTCGTGCTCGGGATCAGGTAGGGGCTGACGTAGGTGAAGAGCAGCGCCAGGCCGACGAACAGGGGCGCCGCGACCGCCCACCACCAGCGCCGGAAGACGCCGGCCAGGCCCATCGCGATCGCCAGCGCCAGCGAGACGAAGAGGAAGGTCGAGCCGAGTTCCAGGAAGCTGCCGATCGCCCACTCGACGTAACCCTGGTGCGAGATGCCGTGTCGCCGCTGCCACCAGACCGCGGCGACGCCAAACGGGATCTCGGCCAGCCAGACGACCGCGAAGCCGAGCATCCCCAGCAGCATGCCTGTGCCGATCCGGCCCGCGGCGGACTCGCGCATCAGCCGCTGCCCGCGCTGCGCGTACACCGCGAGCACGACGAGCAGCGTCGCCAGGGCCAGCAGTCCCTCTATTTCGAGGAAGCGCTCGTAGGAGGCGCTGCGCCGCAGGAACGAATCGGAGAAGAAGCGGCTCGCCTCCAGGTGCGGCAGGTGGGCGGAGGCGGGGACGGTGGAGCTCCAAAGCGCCTGTGCCGCCCAGATCCAGATGGCGGCGGCAGCGAGGACAGCCAGCGTGGCCGGCCGGGCCAGGCGGGACGCCAGCCGCCGCATCGCGCTCACGCAGATAGGAGAGGCGCGGCAGCGGGACCCGGCGCCGCGGCCTCGGGCGGCGTCGCCAGGCAGGGCCCGCTGTACGGGTAGGCGCCGGTGACGAAGAAGAGGTAGCCGTTGGTCTGGGCCATGTAGCGCAGAGCGAGGGCGCCGGCGTTGCGCAGGCCCAGCGGCATGCGACCGGTGAACAGCGACGCGAACCAGCCGAGGAAGGCGACGACGTAGGCGAGCGAGACGTAGACGCTGGCGATGGCCAGGGCCGGAAGCGCCAGCAGCAGGCGGAAGAGGACGGTCCAGCGGTTCTGCCGCTCGCGTTCGGCGACGCGGAGCTCGACCGGGTAGCTGCCCACCGCTCCCGTGAAGCCGGGGAAGGGATTGCCGATCAGGTAGACGTAGGCGCCGACGTGGAGCTGGTAGCGCAGGTAGGCGGCGAGGAAGCGGTGCAGCGCTTCGGGGGAGGTGCCGGCGACGAGCGTCGCGATCCAGTTGACGACCGCGGCGAGCAGGGCCACCAGTCCCCATAGCGTCAGCCAGACCAGGTGTGGAATCGCGAGCAGGAGGCGGAAGAACACGGTAAGGCGACTGCGGCGCAGGTCGTCGTCGGTCTCGACGCTCAGCGGGTCGGCGCGGGTGGGAAGCGGTCCGATCGCGGTGAGCGGGTCGCTCGACGGGTAGCGGTCGGTGAGCACCAACAGGTAGGCCCAGAACTGGGCGGCGTAGGAGATCGCGTAGGCGATCGCGTCGCGCAGCCCGCGCGGCATGCGCCCGCGGGCGACGGCGTAGAACCAGCCGAGGATCGCGGCGACCACGAGGAGTCCGAGGCCCGCGCCGCCGAATTCGGAGCTGTAGCTGCTGGAAGTCGACCCCACCAGCACCGTGGCGAGGAGCGCCGCCGGTAGGGCGAGGACGAGGCGGAAGGCGACGGTCCAACGGTTCTGGCGCTGGGGCGGGTCGATCTCGAGGTCGATCGGGTAGCCGGGCCTGCCGCCGATTCCGGGAAATGGCTCGGCGGCGAGGTTGAGGAAGGCGTAGACGTGGGTCGCGTATCTGACGAAGCGGGCGAGGAACCCGTGCAGGTCCTGGTTCGGCCGCCCCATCACCAGCGTTATCGCCCAGTTGACGATCGCGACGACAAACGCCCCGATCGCCCAGATCCCAAGCCAGATCAAGAACGGCAGGGCGAGCAGGAGGCGAAAGAAGACGCTGAGGCGCCCTCGCTTCAGGTCATCGGACACGGTCAGTCGGATCGGCCGCTCATCCATCGAATCCATTCGTATCCCGGCCATCGGACACAATGGGGGCCATGGGCCTGCCCACGCTCGGTTCCCTGCCGGACGGTTTCGCGACCACCGTCGACGCTTTGCACCGGGTCGCCGAACGGATCGTGGCCCCGGCGCGCAAGCCCGACAACGAGATCTCGCTGCGGGCGACGCCGGGTGGCTTCGGCACTCCCGCCTTCGATTTCGAGGGCGCCGAGCACCAGGTTCGGGTCGAGGGCGCCGAGCTGATCCACAGCGTGGGCGGGGACGAGCGACGCGCGCCGCTGGACTCGCTGGCGACCGCGGCAACCGCCGTCTCCGAGCTGCTCCCCGACGGCACCGAGCTGGACGACGACCCCCTCGCCGTCGACGAGGACGCCTCGCGGGCGCTGGGGGCGTTCTACTCGTTCGCCGCCGCGGCGCTCGCCGAGCTGGTCGCCGGGGCGGGTCCCGCCGATGCCCCGACCCCGCCCCGCCTCTGGCCGGAGCATTTCGACATCGCGATCGAACTCGGCTCCGAGCCCGACGGCGTGCGCGCCAACTACGGCGCCTCGCCCGGCGACGAGAACCACGACGAGCCCTACCTCTACGTCGGTCCCTGGACGGCGAAGGTCTCGGGCGAGCTCTGGAACGCGCGCGGCTTCCCCGGCGCCGAGCTGGGCTACTCGGAGCTGCCGGCGGCGGCCGATCCCGGCGCCGCGGCGGTCGACTTCTTCAGAAGCAGGCGCGACGCGCTGACATAGAGACGACCGACGACGAAGGAGAGCAAGTGACCGAGCTGACCGAGAAGCAGGAGCGCCTCTGCGAGCAGAGCGAGACCGACTACTCCGACCTGAAGGCCCTCTTCATCAACTGCACGCTGAAGCGCAGCCCCGAGGTCTCCAACACCCAGGGCCTGATGGACATCTCGATGGAGATCATGCGCCGCAACGGGATCGAGGTCGAGTGCATCCGCGCCGTCGACCACGAGATCGCGACCGGCGTCTGGCCCGACATGACCGAACACGGCTGGGAGAAGGACGAGTGGCCGCAGATCTTCGAGAAGGTGATGGCCGCGGACATCCTCGTCCTCGGCATGTCGATCTGGCTCGGCGAGAAGTCCTCGGTCGCGACCCAGATCGTCGAGCGCCTCTACGGCAACTCGCACCTGCTCAACGACGCCGGCCAGTACGCCTACTACGGCCGCGTCGGCGGCTGCCTCGTCACCGGCAACGAGGACGGGGTCAAGCACTGCGCGATGAACACCCTCTACTCGCTGCAGCACCTCGGCTACACGATCCCGCCGCAGGCCGACGCCGGCTGGATCGGCGAGGCGGGGCCGGGGCCGTCATACCTCGACGAGGGCTCGGGCGGGCCGGAGAACGACTTCACCAACCGCAACACCACCTTCGCCGCCTGGAACATGATGCACCTGGCGCGGATGCTGAAGGACGCCGGCGGCATCCCCGCCCACGGCAACCAGCGCACCGAGTGGGACGCGGGCTGCCGCTTCGACTTCCCCAACCCGGAGCACCGGGCCTGAGGCGGGTTCAGGAGACGCTCGAGAGGGCGGTCGCCGTCCCTCAGCTCGCCTCGCCGGTCGCTACCCGCTCGACGTCCAGGCGCGGCAGGCGCCGCTCCAGCCAGTCCGGGATCCACCAGTTGCGCGGCCCGAGCAGCTGCATCACGGCGGGGACCAGCACCATGCGGACCACGGTGGCGTCGAGGAAGATCGCCGCGGCGAGCCCGATCCCGAACAGCTTCAGGAAGACTTCCGGCGAGGCGACGAAGGCGAGGAAGACGACGACCATGATCGCCGCCGCCGCGGTGATCACCCGCGCCGTCTTCGCCAGGCCGTCGGCGACCGAGCGGCGGGTGTCGCCGTCCTTCAGGTACTCCTCGCGGATCCGCGAGATCAGGAAGACCTCGTAGTCCATCGAGAGGCCGAAGAGGATCGCGAACATCATCACCGGCATGAAGGGCGCCACCGGCACTTCGTGGTCGATCCCGATCAGTTCGCCCACCGCGCCGCCCTGGGCGACGAGGGTCATCACGCCGTAGGCCGCACTTACCGAGAGCAGGTTCATCACGCCGGCCTTGAGCGAGATCAGCGGCGAGTGGAAGGCGACGAGCAGGAGCAGGAAGGAGAGGCCGACGACGCCGAGGATGAAGAGCGGCATGCGGCCGACGATGTAGTCGCTCTGGTCCTCGAGCGCAGCGGTCACGCCGCCGACGTGGGCGACGACCCCGGTGCCGCCGAGCGCGCCGGGGACGACGGTGTCCCGCAGCTCGTTGACCAGGTTCTGAGTCGCCTCGTCCTGGGGGGAGGTAGTGGGGATCACGGTGATCAGCGCCGCGGTTTCCGCTTTGTTGATCCGTGGCTTGGCGACGTAGCTGACCCCGTCGTTTGCCCGGATGTCCCTGACCAGGCGATCGACGTCGCTGCGGGCGCTCGGTTCGGGCAGCTCGGCGACGATCACCAGCGGGCCGTTCGTGCCCGGGCCGAAGCCCTCGCTCATCAGGTCGTAGGCCTGGCGGGTCATCGTGTCCTTCGGGTCGTTGCCGGCGTCGGGGAAGCCGAGGCGCATGCCGAGCGCCGGCGCGGCCAGCGCGAGCAGCAGCGCCGTGGCTAGGATCGCCGCCGTCCAGGGGCGCCGCTGGACGGCGTGGCTCCAGCGCGCGGCGGGCGATTCGCCGCCGCCTTCCGCCTTCAGCGTCCGCCCGAGCAGGGGGATCCGCAGGCGGTCGACCCGCGGGCCGAGGTAGGAGAGGAGGGCGGGCAGCAGGGTGACCGCGGCGAGCATCACGACGAGCACCGCGAGCGAGGCCGAGATCGCCACCCCGTACATGTAGGGGAGGCCGGTGAGGAAGAGCCCGAGCACGGCGATGACGACGGTGCAGCCGGCGATGAGCACGCTGCGCCCGGCGGTGGTGACGGCCTCGACGACCGCGTCGTGGCGGTCCTTGCCGTCTTTCATCGCGGTGCGGAAGCGGGTCAGCACCAGCAGCGCGTAGTCGATGCCGACGCCGATGCCGATCAGCCCGGAGACGGCGGTGGTCCAGTCGGGGACGCCGACGAAGTTGGCCAGCAGCAGGATCAGGCCGCCGGAGGTGATGCCGAGGCCGATCAGGGCGATCGCCAGCGGCAGCCCGGCGGCGACTACGGAGCCGAAGGCGATCAGGAGGACGATCGCGGCGCCGAGGAAGCCGAGCCCCTCCGGGCTGGCGCCTTCCTGGGCGCGGTAGATCGGGTCGCCGCCGAGCTTGATCTCGAGGTTGCCGCCGCTGTTCTGTTCGGCGGCGTCGACCAGCTTTTCGCCGTCGGCCTTGGTCACCTCCCAGCCGGGGATCGTCAGCGGCAGGGTGGTGGTCGCGATCTTGCCGTCTTTGGAGACGCGGATCGCCGTCTGCTTGCTGATGTGATCGACTTGGGTCGCCTCGGCGAGGAAGGCGTCGACGCCCTTCTTCGCCGCCGGGCTCATCGCTCCAGCCGGGTCGCGCCAGACGACGTAGACCTCCTGCCCGGAGTAGCCGTCGAATTCGCTCTCGGTCAGTTCGCTCGCGACCTTGGACTCGGAGCCGGGCGTGTTGTAGTCGGCTTCGTACTCCCCCTTCAGCGCGGAGCCGAGGCCGATGATCACGACCGCGGCGACGATCCAGGCGATCACCATGCGGCCGCGGTAGCGGTAGGCGATGTCGGCGAGGCGGGTGAGACGACGAGTCATGCGGAGATCCCCTTTCTCGGTGGCTCGACTGGGTGCTGACGAAGGGAAGTGGAAATCATTTCACGCAGCCGGCACGGGCTTGCAGTACCGCGCGCTCGCGTGCATTGCCGCTGAGCGCGGCGGCGCGGGAGAACTCCAGCGCCGCCTCTTCGGTGCGGCCGAGCCGCTCGAGCAGCTCGCCGCGGGCGGCGGGCAGCAGGTGGTAGCCGCGCAGGGTCGGCTCGCCGGCGAGGCCGTCGAGCAGCTCGAGGCCGGCGGCGGGGCCGAACGCCATCCCCACCGCGACCGCGCGGTTGAGCCGCACCACGGGTGAGCCCGAGATCGCGTCGAGGGCGTCGTAGAGGGCGGCGATCCGCTCCCAGTCGGTCTGCTCGGGCGTGCGGGCGCGGGCGTGGCAGGCGGCGATCGCCGCCTGCAGGGCGTAGGGACCGAGCGGCCGACCCAGGGATTCGGCCCGCTTCAACGCCTTCAGGCCGCGGCCGATGAGGACGAAGTCCCAGCGCGAGCGGTCCTGCTCGGGCAGCGGGATCGCCTCGCCGCGGGGGCCGGTCCGGGCCGGGAAGCGCGCCGCCGTCAGCTCCATCAGCGCGACCAGGCCCAGCGCCTCGGGCTCGCGCGGCATCAGGCCGACGAGGACGCGGCCGAGCCGCATCGCCTCCTCGCAGAGGTCGGCGCGGATCCAGTCCTCGCCGGCGCTTGCCGCGTAGCCCTCGTTGAAGATCGCGTAGATCACCTCCAGCACCGAGGCGAGGCGCTGCTCGCGTTCGGCCGGGCCCGGAACCTCGATCGGCACCCGCGCCTCCGCCAGGCTGCGCTTGGCGCGGACGATCCGCTGCGCCACGGTCGACTCCTTGGCAAGGAAGGCGCGGGCGATCTCCACCGTCGTCAGCGAGCCGACCAGGCGCAGGGTGAGGGCGACGCGGGCCTCGGTTGCCAGCACCGGGTGGCAGGCGGTGAAGATCAGGCCGAGCAGGTCGTCGTCGATTTCATCGGCCGCGGCCTCGGCGGGGTCGTGCTCGCCGAGGCGGGCGCGCAGCTCGACTTCCCGTCCCATCTCCTCCTCCTTGCGGGCGGCCATCTCACCGTGGCGCAGGCGGTCGATCGCGCGGTTCTTCGCCGTTGCCATCAGCCAGGCGCCGGGGTTGTCGGGGACGCCGGAGCGCGGCCACTGCTCGAGCGCCGCGACCAGCGCGTCCTGGGCCAGGTCCTCGGCCACCCCGACGTCGCCCGTGATGCGCGCCAGCCCGGCGATCAGCCGGGCTGACTCGATCCGCCAGACCGCGTCGATCGCGGCCGCTACTGGTTCTGCTCGGCCTGCGATCGGATCCGCTCCTCCTGCTTGCGCAGCTCAGGTGTGAACTCCTCGCCGAAGTCCTCGGCCTCGAAGACCTGGCGGATTTCGATTTCGCCCGGCTCGTCGTGCGGGTTGGGGCAGCGCTTGATCCACTCCACCGCCTCCTCGAAGGAGCGCACCTGCATCAGCCAGTAGCCGGCGATCAGCTCCTTGGTCTCCGCAAAGGGCCCGTCGATCACGGTCCGCTCGCCCTCGCCGCCGAAGCTCACCCGGGCGCCCTTCGACGTCGGCTGCAGTCCCTCCCCGGCCAGCATCACCCCGGCCTTGACCATCTCCTCGTTGAACTCGCCCATCGCCGCCAGCATCTCCTCGCTCGGCATCACGCCGGCCTCGGAGTCCTTGCTCGCCTTGACTATCGCCATCACCCTCATCGTGGATTCCTTTCTCTCGTGTCCGCGGAAGCTCGTTGTTGGGGCCGATGCTCCCACCCTTTACCCCTTACGACGAACGAGGAGGGCGGAAATCGACAGGGACGCCAAACATGGCGCCTGATGGAGCCACAGTAAGCAGCAATCTTCCGTTCAGGAAGATTGCTGCGATCAGCTTTTGCCCATTTGGCTTGGCAACTTCGGCGCACTCCCTGGTTTGGTACTGACTGATTGTCATCAGGGAACAGGGTGCGACGAAGGCTGTCCCCGGAAAGGTTAGGAGGCCCAGTCCATGGGCAGGAACGGCTCGCGCGGACGCGCGGGTGCCGGGGCGACCGGCAGATCCAACTCATCGCGAGGCGCACGATCGCGGAGCGCTCGCTATCCGAAGCTGAAGCCGGGGCCGGGGCTTTCGACGGAGGACGTCGCCGCGCACCAGCGCGGGCGGCTGCAGGAGGCGATGGTCGAGCTGGTCGCCGAGCACGGCTACAACGGCTTCGCCGTGGCGACGTTGAGCAACCGCGCCAGCGTCTCGAAGCGAGATTTCTACAAGCATTTCGCCGGCAAGGAGGAGTGCTTCCTCGCCACCTATGACAGCATCGTCAGCCACTCGGTGCGCGGGATCCTCGCCGCCGCCGAGGGCGAGGAGGAGTGGTGTGAGCGGCTTCGGCTCGGGGTTCTCGCCTTCACTGGCCAGATCGCCAGCAGTCCCGACGCGGCGCGACTGGCCCTGGTCGAGGTCTTCGCTGCCGGCCCCATCGCAGTCGAGCCGATGCTGCGAACGAGCCGGCTCTTCGAGGCACTGGTGGCGAAGAATCTCGCCTTCTCCGGCGGGCCCTCCCGGCTGCCACGACTGGTGGTGAAAGGCATCGTCGCCGGCGGCGGCGGGATGGCGCGGGCGCGGCTGCTCTCCGGGCACGTGCGGGAGCCGGCACTCGACGGTGGCGAGTTGCTGGAGTGGGCGCTCTCCTTCCGCGACAACGATGCCGTCCGCCTGCGCGGCCTCGGGGTCGCGGGGACGCCGCCGCTGCCCGCGGCCGCTGCCGAAATGCCGCTGGCGGACGAGCGCGCGCTGATCCTGGCAGCGACGGCGAGGCTGGCGAGCGAAGGGGGTTACGCGACGCTGACGGTGCCGCGGGTACGCGCCACCGCTGGTGTCTCCAGGCGCAGCTTCGATACCCACTTCGAGGGGGTGGCGGACTGTTTCCTGGCAACGCTCGAGATGCTCGGCGGCCGCACCCTGGCGGCGGCTGCGCACCTCTACCTCACGGCCGACGACTGGGCGAGCGGCGTCCACCGCATGATCGTCAGCCTCTGCCGGCACCTCGCCTGCGACCCCACCTTCACCAGCCTTGCCTTCCCCGAGGTCTTCTCGCCAAGCCTCGAGGCGATCCAGTGGCGCAGCGAGATGACTGCCAGGCTGGCGACGCTGCTCCGGCGGGGAGCCCCGACGGAGCAGCGGCCGAGCAGGTTCGCGGCAGAAGCATCGGTCGGCGCGATATGGGGAGTGATCCACCACTTCGTCGCCATCGGGCGCGGCGCCCAGCTGCCGATCGCAGCGCCGATGCTTTCCTACATCGCACTCTCCCCGGCGCTCGGAGGAGCGGCGGCGGTCGACGTGATCCTCGCCGAGGACGGTGAGAGCGCAGGCGCTTACGTCGCTCCGAGCGCTGCGAATTTCCAACACTCAATAGATAGAAACCATTTTTCCTGAACGCTTGTTTCGTTCTGTGTAGAGCTGGATCCTCACGTGGTGTGGCGCAGGGGATGGCCGCAATGCGGCACTGGGAGCGCTGCAAGGGAGAGTGGGGGCCGGATCCGGAGGGATTCGGGTCCGGCCCCCGACGACACCTCGAATAAGGAGATCAAGGAAGCGAAATGCCCGAGTTGACCATTCCCAACATCACCCTCCACGACGGCGTCCAGGTGCCCCAACTCGGCTTCGGCGTCTTCCAGGTGCCGCCGGAGGAGGCACAGCGGGCTGTCGAGCTGGCGTTGGAGGCCGGCTACAGGCACATCGACACCGCGGCCGCCTATCGCAACGAGAAGGGCGTCGGCGCTGCCCTCGCCGCTTCGGGGCTGCCGCGTGAGGACTACTTCGTCAGCACCACCAAGCTCGGGGTCTCGCAGCAGGGCCACGACTCGACGCTTGCCGCATTCGAGGCGAGCCTCGACCGGCTCGGGCTCGACCACGTCGACCTCTACCTGATCCACTGGCCCGTCCCCACCGAGGGCCTGTTCCTCGATACCTGGCAGACGTTCGAACAGATCCACGGGGAGGAGGCGGCGCGCACGATCGGCGTCTCCAACTTCCGCATCGAGGATCTAAAGCTGCTGGAGCGGGAAATGGAGACGCTGCCGACGGTCAACCAGGTCGAGTTGCACCCTCGCCTACAGCGGGCCGACCTGCGCGCCTGGCACGCAGAGCACGGCATCGTCACCGAGGCCTGGAGTCCACTTGCCGAGGGCGAGCTGCTCGATGACGAGACGATCGTCGCAGTGGCCGAGGCCCATGGCAAGACGCCGGCCCAGGTGATCCTGCGCTGGCATCTGCAGATCGGCAACGTCGTCACCCCAACGTCGGGGACGGCGGAGCGGATCCGCGAGAACATCGCCCTCTTCGACTTCGAGCTGAGTGACGAGGAGATGGCGGCGATCGGCGGAACTGGCCAGAGCCCAGCAGCGACCTCAGTCCAGCGGATTGCTGAGGGATCGAGATGATCCACGGAATGCGCTCCCACCTGTAGGGATCTTCCACGCCGCATGGAACTGAGGCATGTCTCCAGAAATAGCCGTTTAGCAGGGGATTAGAGCAGCTTCCAGGCGTCATTCGTCGCTAGAAGGTCACTCGGCCACCGTTTGGTCCCGAGACCAAGAGCGCTGGGACTACGCGCCGGAATGTTTCACCGGGACCTCGGGATGCGGATCGACCTGATCCTGGCTGGCGCTCCGGTCGCGTCCCACGCGGCATGGGTAGAGCGGCAAGCGCAAGGGCAAGAGCCACGGACTACGCCCCGGTGATCGCCGACCTCGACAGGCCCCGGATGGCGACCTCTTCGGCGCAAATTGCGGATCGCGGCTTTGGGGGCCTTTGTCCGTCGGAATTTACGCATAAGATCAAGCTCGAAAATGCCCGATTTGGAGCCAAAGCTGGTCTACCGGACCGATTACGGAGAAGCCTTTGCAGGAGACGCTGTCGAGACTCTTCAGCAGGAGTGCGACGACGAGTCGACTGACCTAATCATGACTTCGCCGCCTTTTGCCCTTGCGAGGCCAAAGGAGTATGGAAACCAGAGCCAGGTCGATTACGTCAAGTGGTTTCAGGCATTCGCAGATGAGTTCTGGCGCGTGCTCAAACCAACCGGAAGCCTGGTGCTAGATCTCGGGAGTGCTTGGCAAAGCGGAGCCCCCGTGAAGAGTCTCTACCAGTTCGAACTGCTGATTTCACTCTGCCGGCGCCCGGAGTGCAGCTTCTACCTGGCCCAAGATTTCTATTGGTTCAACCCCGCTCGACTGCCAAGTCCCGCACAGTGGGTCACAATCGATCGAGTGAGAGCGAAGGACTCAATCAACTACGTTTGGTGGCTCTCGAAGACACCGAATCCCAAAGCCGACAATGCGAAGGTCACTGGAGCCTATGGTCCGGCAATGCAACGGCTCTTGAAGACAGGGACCTATAACCGCGGGAAGCGCCCATCCGGACACGTGATCAAAGAGGGATTCACCCAAGATCGCGGCGGCGCGATCCAACCGAATCTCCTTGTGGTGTCAAACACATCGAACGACAACAGCTATAGAGAGAAGGCCCAAGCTGATGGTCTCCCGATTCATCCGGCGCGATTTCCGGAAGACATCCCGCGACCCTTCATCGAAATGCTGACGGATCCCGGCGATTTGGTGGTCGATCCCTTCGCCGGCAGCAACATGACCGGTCAAGTTGCGGAGACACTTGGCCGCAAGTGGATCTCCATCGATCTTGATCCCGAGTACGTGGAAGGAAGTAGGCATCGCTTCACAGATCTTCAGCTAGAACTTGCGCGTCCCCAAGGACGCGCCGCGTGACGTCTTCTCGATCATTTGTGGTAGCAGAGCCGACTGCGCTGCCCTCGACCGATAGCCGAAGCAAGGGGAACACGCTCCACTACACGGCGCGTGCTGGATTGCTTTCAGAGCTAAGTCGCCAGACCTACGATTCGCTTTACAAAGCGCTGCGCGAGTCAATCTTGAACGGGATCGATGCGGGCGCAACTCAGGTTGACCTGGATCTTGGGGATCTTGTCGCCGGAGACGAAATTTCCTTGACCGACAACGGCGAAGGAATGGACCTCGAAGCGCTGCGAAGCGCCTTCATGAGTCTGGGTGGGTCTGCCAAGTACGAGGACGATCAAAAGTTTGGGCGCATTGGTATCGGGTCTCTCGCGCTGCTGACTTACGGAACCGAGGCCGTCATCGAAACTAAGCGCGAAGGAATGACATCGGTGGTTGTGGCGAGTCTCTACCACCCCCAGACCCTTGATCGCCAGCAGCGGTCTCAGGCGTTGCATGACTTCCCGGCCGGTATAGCGGAGGAGACTCCGTACAAGGGTCTGGCGAAGGATCACTTCACTCGACTTCGACTGAAGGGTCTGGTGCCAGAGGTTCAAAGGGTTCAGGCCGACCCGAGTGCCTTCTACGAGCTGCTAGGCCAACTTCGCCGGGTCTTGCCGTTGCCGGTAGGCGACTCACGCCTTTTTGATGTCCTGGGGGGGAGTGAGCCCGAGCTAGTCGAGCTTCTTCGCGATCAAGCGGACCAATGGAGCGTTCCTGTCACCGTCGCGTCGACGTTCCAGGCGCCTATGGCGCTCAAACGCCGTACATACGGCGACGATCCGGATGAGACTTGGTCTGGAGCGCTTCAGCCGCTTCTCAAAACCCTGCGAGTCACACAGGAAGGAAAGAGCAGGAAGATCATCGTCGCGGGTTATCTCGCGAACCAGAGCAAAGCAGCCCCCGGATGGTCCGGTCTAACGGCTCGAGTCCAAAACGTCGCCGTCGAGGAGCGAACCTTCTTCGACGTTGAGACGGATCCTGGCTTTCGAAAGTACATCACCGGCGAGGTTTTCATTCTCGGTGAGGTCGATACCGATCGACTGATCAATATCAACCGGACCTCCTTTAATCGGGAGTGCCGTGATTACGGGATTATCCAGCGCTTTGTCGCGAACCAGCTGGAGACCTTCAAGCGACGTCAAGTCGCGGACGTGCAACGGCAAAAAGTGGTTCTCAGGAGAGAGGTCGAGCGCTTCCGGCGAGTTCTGCAGGCCATCGACGATGTCGCTCGCCGCGCCGGTCAGGTCACGGCAGAGCCGGATGGACGGGGATTGCCTAGTTCCAAGAACGGGTCACTCGCCGCCTTCGACGAGATCGACCCAAAGCGCTACTTCAGAAGTCTCGGCGCGAAGGTCTCGGTTCGTCAAGCGGGAATGCCGCAGAGCGGCTATCGATTGGAGATGCCAGAGAACAGCGATTGCCTACGACTCCAAATCGCTCCGGCGCTGGCCGAACCAACCGCTATCGCGTGCGGACAAACGTATCGGCTCGCCTTTCGCAGTGGAACAGCAACTGCACCGCCGGTGATCATCAAAAATCGACCTCGCGAGGTGGTCTTTAACCTGGGCCACCCGGCGATCGGATCAGATTTCATCGAGGAGGGCGCTGCTATGGCGCTGGCGCTTGAGATCGCTTACGTCCTTCCTCGGGGCGACGACGCTGCGGCTCTGTATGAACAGATCCTCGCTTTTCTAGCTGATACCTGAACGGCCACATGCTCTGTGCCCGCTGACCTATGACCGAGCAGTGGCGGCTAAAAGGAAACTCTCGTCGGTGGCAGGCGGAGGCACTTGAGCTTTGGAGAGGTTCGGAACGAGGGATCGCCAATGTCGTCACCGGGGCCGGCAAGACGCGCTTTGCGGAGATGTGCATCGCCGAGTTTTTGAATAAATATCCGAAGGGCCGAGTCGTTCTCATTGTTCCGACGTTGGCCCTTCTAGATCAGTGGTGCGTTGATCTGGAAGACGACCTTGGTGTCTCCGAAAAAGAAGTGGCGCTGTATTCCGGACGAAGACGTCCCGCGACTGCAAATCGATTTAACCTTATGGTGCTCAACACTGCGCGTTCGGCCGCCCCTGAGATGACTGAAGGTAACGATCCGGCGCTTCTAGTCGTCGACGAGTGCCATCGCGCTGGGACTCCCGAGAATTCGAAAGCCCTCAAGGGAGGATATCGAGCAGCGCTGGGCCTATCCGCCACGCCCGCGCGCGAATACGATCATGGCTTGGAGGAGCTTCTAGTCCCGGCACTCGGCGAAGTCTTCTACTCCTATGACTACGACGATGCACACCGAGATGGCGTGATCGCCGAGTTCGCGCTGGTCAATGTCGCGATACCGCTAACTGAGAGTGAGAAAGAGCATTACGATTCCCTCAGTGCGAGGGTTGCAAGAGCGGCACGTGCCTGTGAGGAGGGCAAGGAAGACGATGCGAAGCTAACTCGACTGTTGAGGGAACGCAGCTCCGTGTCTGGTGGTGCTCGGCTAAGGGTGCCCGTGACCATCAAACTCGCCGACAGATATCGCGGATCACGCATGGTCATCTTCCATGAGCAAATTGAAGCTGCAGAGGAGATTGTCGAGCTTCTGCAGGAGCGCGGCCATAGTGTCACCATCTACCACTCACGCATTGGAGGTCCCCTCCGAAGAGACAATCTCCGATTGTTTAGGCAAGGGGCATTTCGGATCCTCGTTAGCTGTCGAGCGCTCGACGAGGGGGTAAACATTCCCGAGGTAGAGGTGGGCCTGATTGCTAGCTCGACGGCGAGCTCGCGACAACGGATCCAGCGCTTGGGGCGTGTCTTGAGGCCGGCGAAAGGTAAGGAGAGTGCCACGGTGATCACGCTGTATGCGACGGAGATAGAAGAGGAAAGGCTCCGCGCGGAGGCCTCGACCCTAGATTCGGCATCGTCGATTAGTTGGCAGAAAGTCGAGCTTTCTAGTGCCTAGGATTTTCCAGGAGGGAACGTCCTATGACGCTGTGAGCTCGACGACATTTCGGGAGATCGAGTACCAGCAGCTGCTTCTGCAACACGCCACCTCGCTTTTTCCCGACTTGATATTTATCCCGTTTCACAAGGTTGTCTATGCCGACGGGGTCGGGAGCGCGGCAGATTTTGCAGCGATCGACCCGCAGTTCCGCCGCTGGTGGGTTATCGAGGCCGAGCTAGCCCACCATTCACTGGAGAATCATGTCCTGCCGCAGGTTTCTACGCTCGCTAACGCTCACTATGGCGCTCCCGAGGCGCAATGGATCGCACAGCGCAACCCCCACCTCGACGGAGAAGCACTCGAACATCTCATGCTCGGAGAACAACCAAGGGTGATGGTTATCGTGAATCGGGCTCAACCGGACTGGATCGCACAACTGAGGCCTTGGGCTGAAGTCATGGTCGTTGAAGTATTCCGGTCACACAACGATCGGCTGATCTTGCGCCAGAACGGCGCTGAACCCGACGTTCCCCGAGATGTCCTAAGTCGCTGCCGAATCGATCCGGCCATGCCCCGACTGCTCATCGTCGAGTCACCAGCCCCTCTACTGGCGCTCAGCGACGATCAGATCCTGCGTCTCGACTACGAAGGTGAACTAACCGAATGGAATTTGCTCACGACGGCCGATAAAGTGTGGCTGTCGCCATCTCGAAGCAGTATCTTCCCCACCGAGCGATTCCTGGATTTGGTCAGGCTTCCTGAGAACCGGCTAGGATTGATTAGGATAAGCTCCTAACTCTCAGTCATGGCGACGAACGATCTTCAATTCCGGTTGGGCTTGGACGCAATATCGTCCTACAAGCGCCTGTCCTACACCGCTTGGCACGCACTTGCAGAGTTTGTAGACAACTCGACACAGAACCTTGCCAACTTTCGACAAGATCTCGAGAAGGCATTCGAGAATGAGGACGACGACCGTCTTCGGGTCGACATCACATACGACCGGAACAAGGAACTTATCCGGATCTCCGATAACGCATTGGGGATGAATCGGGCGGAACTAGACCACGCGATGATCGTTGGTGCTCCGCCAAAGAACACCGATGGCCGCTCGAAGTACGGATTGGGAATGAAGACCGCCGCGTGTTGGCTGGGCAACAAATGGTCGGTGAGAACAAAGCGGCTGGGGGATACAACGGAGATCAAAATCGACGTTGACGTCGAAGCTATCGCGGCGGGCGAAGAGACCCTCCCGACCCAGATCACCGAGGGCCAAGACCCCGACGCACATTTCACGATCATTGAGATCACGAATCTCAACCGTCCTTTGCAGGGAAGGACCGTGCGAAAGATCAAAGATTTCCTCGGGTCGATGTATCGGAAGGACCTCGCTGAGGAAACGCTCGATCTGAGATGGCAAGGGGAGAAGCTTTCGTATGAGATCTCAGACGCCATGTTCTTGAAAGCGAAAGACGGATCACTTTTCAAGAAGTCATTTGACTTCGAAGTGAACGGCGCGGATGGCGGACCGGCGAAGACGGTTGAGGGTTGGGTCGGGATTCTCGACAAGGGAAGCCGGGCGAAGGCCGGGTTCTCCATCCTCCACGCGGGGCGGGTCGTCCGTGGATGGCCCGATTCTTGGAGACCACAGGAGATATTCGGTCAGCTTGGTGGCTCCAACAACCTCCTCAACCAGCGTCTCGTCGGTGAGGTCGAACTCGATGATTTCGGCGTCACCCATACGAAGGACGACATCCTCTATATGGGCGACGAGGAGGAAGATGTCGAAAAGAAGCTGCGGGAGGAATCAGCTGACTACATCGACGTCGCTAAGTCGCGTCGCAAGGGCGATGAGGTGAGTGGGGGTCCATCTGAGCAGGAAGTCCAGGTCGCTGTTGAGGAGCTCGAAAACGAGCTCTCGTCTGGAGAGCTCGCGGACCTCATCAATATCGAAGACGTACCGCCCGATAGCGCCGTGGAGGAGAGCCTGCGCCCCCTTATCGAGGATGCGGACAAGTCGACCCCTAACTTCGAAGCCAACCTTGAGCAACTAAAGGTGCGCGGCTTCCTCGACAACGATACCTCGCCAAACGATCCTTACGTCGCGGTGGAATCCCCTCAAGATGACCTCGTCATTGTGGTCGTGAACATTCGCCATCCACATTTTCTCCTTTTGAGCGGGACTGATGGCGTGTTGAACTATCTTCGTCACTGCGTATACGACGCAATCGCAGAGTGGCAGGCACGACGGGTGAATTCGGCGCTCAACCCTCGAACGATCAAGATCTTGAAGGACCGCCTCTTGCGTGTCGCGATGAATATCGAAATGCGGGACCCGGCGGGCACGGCATCGTAGCCAACTTGCCTCTGGGTAATCCTTACTCCGCCTGATTGTCGGCACCAATGCGAAAACGCTTCAGCGATCTCCTTTAGGGCACCGCAGATGGCGATGGGCACTGATGCCTGAATGAAAGTGGCCTGTATGTGACCGTGCAGCGTGTCTCACGACGAGTCGTTCCTGCGCGACCTCGGAGCCAGGGAGATGCTCCCCGGGAGGGCGATATCGCTGAACTCGTCCGGGAGCGTCATCCGAGGGCATCGATGAGCTTCTCGATCAGAGGTCGACGAATTGAGATGACCGCTTCCTGCTCGGCTAAGCAACCAACCAGGCTGGAGCTAGCCGGACGACTCTCGAACCCGGCTTTTCGGCAGCAGATAGCCGATCTCCTGAATCTGGTTCCTAAGAATTAGGTACCCAAGACCCAGGCTGGACATGCGCCTTCCGCTTTCACGCGAAGGCAGCAGCCCGTCGATCACTCGAGCGTCACCAACGACGACTACGACGGCTTGCTCTTCTGTTCCCTGCCTTCGTCGCGGTCCGAGCGACCTAGAGACCCAAGCGGCAGAGAGGCCGCCTCGGGGGATAGGTTTTGCAAATGGCCCAAATGACTGGACCGGTGAGCACATATACGCGCGAGGACACGATGTTTGACTCACACGGGACGCCTTGCGCGGCTTGGCTATACCGACCGGACGGCGTAGAGCGGCCGCCGATCATCGTCATGGCGCACGGATTCGCCGCGATCCGCGCCCTGCGCCTCGCCGCCTACGCCGAGCGGTTCGCAGAGGCAGGTTACGCGGTCTTGGTCTTTGACTATCGAGGCTGGGGAGACAGTCCCGGTGAGCCTCGTAGAGTGCTCGACATAGGCGGCCAGCAGGAGGATTGGCGCGCGGCCCTCGCTTATGCCCGCGCGCTCGATGAGGTCGATCCGACTCGCGTTGTTGGGTGGGGGACGTCCTTCGGAGCCGGACACGTGCTGAGCATTGCCGCCACGGATCATGGGCTTGCGGCCATCATCGCTCAGGTTCCCCACATCAGCGGCCCCGCGTCGGCCTTTGCTCGCTCTCCGGTGCTTTTCGCTCGACTGGTACTTGCGGGACTCCGCGACCAAGCGGGCGCCTCGTTCGGGCGGCAACCTCTCCGCCTCCCCGCTGCGGCGGAGCCGGGCACCTTGGCGATGATGAACGTGCCCGACGTTGAGCTGATTGGGAAGCGTCTCGCCGGGGACAGGTATGAGGAACTACTGCCCGAGAACGACGTCGCTGCCCGGATTGCTCTCAGGGTTCCGTTCTACTCTCCCGGTCGGAGCGCGAGGAAGATCACCGCGCCTGCGCTCGTTCAACTTGCGAAAGACGACGTTGTCACGCCCTATGGGGTTGCATTAAGGGCAGTCCAACGCATTCCCCGGGGTGAGGTACTGAGCTACGACTGCGGCCACTTCGATCCCTACGTTGACCCGCTATTTGACACCGTCGTCAGCGACCAGGTCGACTTTCTGAGACGCCACCTTTGACGCACCGGCTCTGATGAGGCCGAGGCCGCCGCCGTCCGTCAACGGCTAGAAAAGCGGCCGGGCGTTCGACTTCACCATCGACGGGCATCGCATCTTCCCGCAGCCGCGTGCCGACGCCCTGGCGGGTCTGGGCGCAGTGTTTGAGCCGCTGTTGAAGCGGCGATCCCTGCCCGCAACAACAGACGAGGACGGCCTATCGTTCGAAAGTGAATCGGTGGTCTTCAAGGTCTACAGTGACGGCAGCGGCATGACCGGCGGCCCTGCCGGCATCGGTTTCGTCGCTTACGCGGACGGCGAGCTCCTGCTCAAAGGGAACCGCGCCGTGGCGAGCGCGACCAACCACCAGGCCGAGCTCCGCGCGGCCGTATTCGCGCTTGACTCGATCCCCGAGGGGCAGGACGTCCAGCTCCTCAGCGACAGCAAGTACCTCATCGACGGCTACAACACGTACCTCCCGAAGTGGCGCGAGCGCGGCTGGCCCGACAGCGGCGTCGGCTCCGTCGTCAACAGCGCCCTCTGGAAACAGCTCATCGTCGCCGCCGAGCGTCACCGCGACGTCCGGTTCAGGTGGACGAAGGGGCACAATGGCACCGAGGGCAACGAGCACGCCCACCAGCTGGCCACTCAGGCGCGGCGGGTGGCTGAGGGCGTCGAGTGGCTCGACGTCGTCCCGGCGGAGGAGCCCCCAACGCTCCCCTGATTCCGCGGACCCCGGCGCGAAAGTTCCCCAAGTCGCGGGTGCGATGCGGAGAGGTGACTCGGGCCATGGGTCGCACCGGTACGCCGCCAGCTACCCACTACCGCTCCGCGCGAGAAGCAGAAGCTCGCGGACGAGGCGGAACGCGTGCTTCGCCAAGCAAGCAACCGATCATGGAGCTAGCCGGAAAACTCTCGAACCCGGCTTTCCGGCAGCGGATTGCCGATCTCCTAAATCTGGCTCCTAAGAATTAGGTACCCAAGACCCAGACTGGACATGCGCCTTCCGCTTTCACGCGAAGGGAAAAGCGCGTGATCGGCAGAAAGGGGATCTCCCTCCTCCTCGTCCGTGTCATCCGGCGCCCGACACGCGAGACGCTCGCAGTCATGAAAGCGATAGCGACCTCGCCGGTGCCCTCATACGATTATGGCCGTGACCCTGGTGCTCAGCGTGCACAGCCGAGACAGTCTGTGGCTCGTCGTGGATCGGCGACTGTCGTACGGAGGTCGCCGCCCGCCCGTGGATGACGCAGTGAAGGTTATGAACCTTGAGACCATGGATGGCGTCGGTCTTCTCGCGTACGCTGGCCTTGGTGCTACTTCGAAGGGTACGCAGCCGTCTGACTGGATGAGTGCTGTGCTTCGTGGTCGCGGAGGTTTGACCTTCGAGCAGGCGCTAGCCGTTCTCTCGGCTGCGGCGACCAAGCAACTGCCCAAGCATCTGGCACAAACGCTGGCCGGTGCGCATTTCATCATCGTCCCGGCCTTCGTCAAAGGCGTCGGAGCCCGGCTATACAGCATCGACAACGTGGTCGACCGCAGGACGCGGACGCACTCGTATCGCTACACGAGTCATCAGCGCACAACCGAGCCGGGATCGCCGCCCCGCCCCGCCGTCACAGGAACGGGTGGCCTCTACCTCGCTAGGGATGGGAGTTGGCAGCGGCCCTTGCTGCGCCTCGTGAACGCACATGACCGAGGCAAGGTTTCAGACCACGTGATCGCTGACCAACTCGCAAGGCTTAACCATCAAGCTCATCGGGGGGTGCGCGATGGCAGTGTCGGGCCACGATGCATCGTGCTCTGGTGCCGCCGACCAGATGCGCGGCACAGCACCTCCGGGGGCGGACACCAGTTCTATACGGGCATCGACCGTGACCGGGACTCTGCCGCGATCCCAACCATCGCGAACGGCATGGACGTGCAGGCGATTACCGGAGCGCTCATCGCCAGTCACGGCTTCAGCTCAGGGGCGTTCGACTTCGACAAGGACGAGATGAACCGGCTGTTGGCAGAACTCCCGTACGAGCCGGACGAGAAGCTCCGCTGATCTTCATATAGATAGGAAGCAATCGGGGTTATCTGCGACCAGCTCAGTCTCGATAGGCGACAGTAGGCTTCCTGATCTATGAGCCTCGCGCGAGTCAGATGGCGCGTCAAAGACGAAGAATTCGAGGTCGTCGGCCATGGCCGACTCTGGTTCGGGGAGCGTGATGCCATCGCTGGCTCGATGGAAGTCGTCGAAGAGGCGGGCCTGACCGAGCTCAACCATGCACTGGACCGCTATCGCGAAACGATGTTCGATGGCGATTATGAACTGCTCCTTTACGACTCACCGGAAGATGAGCTACGCAGCGAAGAGGAGTATCTCAATCCTCGTTCCATCAGCCTCGAATTTGGTGGCGGTCACACCTTCGTCGTCGTCCACGCCGCGTTCGAGCCCACCTTTCAGGTCGACGAGGCGGAACTCGCAGCCCTGCTCTATCCCCAGCTGAAGAGGCATCGGGCGACCCTGATGCCCATACACGAGGACGTGTCTGGATCAGCGAAAGTCGTGCGGCTGACCTTCGAGATCTCACCGAGAGGACGATCGGTGAAGGACGCTCTTCAAATCGGCGATGATCTGGAGCGCCTGTGGATGGCAACGCTCGGCGGAGCTTTTAGCGCGGCAACCATTCACGACCTGCTGCATGCTCAGCGCTCGGACCTACTGGTCGGCCAGCCGGAGTGCGACTGGCTCGAGTGCAAGGGGCGCCCCTATCGACTGCGCGAGCCACTGGAGCGGTTCGAGCTGGCGAAGGACATAGCGATGCTGGCGAATCGGTCCGCAGGCGGAGTCCTTTTGATCGGACCCGCGACCAAGACAATGGATGGTCGCGACGTAATCAGGAAGGTCGTTCCCCAGGCACTGAACGACATCCGCCCGACCAACTACGAGGGCGCGATCAGGCGGACCATCTTTCCCCCTCCTCAGGATCTCAAGATCGAGGCAATCGCATCGGGGACCAACAGGGGGATCCTCTTCATTGAAGTCCCACCTCAGCCACAAGCGCTTCTCCCGTTCCTCGTCATCGGTGCGATCACCGAAGACAAGATGCTCGGGAACCACTTCTCACTCGTCTACCGCCGGGGAGATAAGGGTGTCGCGATCAGGCCCGAGGAGGTGCATGGACTCTTGATCGCGGGTCGAGCTGCACTCACCAGCAGAGGGCCAGGCGCAGGCGCCGAGAGCAGGGGAGGTCGTGACGAAGAGTAGATAGCTTCTTCTCGTGGCACACTTCGTCGCGATCCCGGCCAACAGTTCTTCGCGCAGGACGCGCCCGGCACCGCGGATATCCGGTGCTGCTGCTGGGGCACATATCATGGACGCATGGATGCCGAGAAAGCAGCAGCATTTTGTCGACAACTTGATTCCATTGACGAGCTTGTGGACGAGATCAACAACGACGGCTCAGCCGTGATTTCCGAGCCGGCAGACATGGCGGTTGTGCTTGAGCGTCTCGCCTTGAAGTTCGGCGAAGTTACCGAGGCAGCCCCCACCGACGAGCTCAAAGAGGCGTTTCGAGCGGGCCACAGCATGTTCAGCGAAACAGCAAGCAAGCTGCGCGAATTTCCGCCTGATGCCAAGGTCACTGAGGCTGCTGAACTGTCAGGCCAGGCTCTTGCGCGCGTGGAGGAGCTCGCACCGGCCGTACAGGAGTTCCGGGAAACGTACTGCGAAAGCAGCGGAGACGCATAGAGCGTTCTGTTCACTAGCGAGCAGCTTGATCCGAATGCTCCGTGTCGCGCGTCGCGAGGGTATGGCGTTAGGCGACGCAAAAAGCCGCTCGACTAGACGCCGCGTCACAAGAATCCACAGCGCCGAAATCAACCAGTCGCTTTCCGCTTCGCGCGAAGAGCAGGACAGGGCAAATCTCCTCACCTGAACTCCCCCAGCCACAGGAGGGCGGCCTAGCCGCCGGACTAACCGACGCTCGCCCAGGCTGCGCCTACCAGTGCCACGGAAACCCCGAGCAGGAGACGTACGGCGTCCTCAGTGCGCACCCGCAAAGCTTTTGACTCCATGGCAGCGACGTGGGCGTCCAAGGCGGCCGCACCTTTCTTGGCCACTTCCTCGAAGCGCTGGGCCGTTCGATTTTGCTCTACCTCGAAGTCTTCTTCGAGCCTTTCGAGTCGCTCCTCTGTCGTTCCCCCACGGATAAGCGTTCCCGAGGCCGAGAGCGACCCCGTTGCGGAAAGCTCGGCGGCAAGGTCCACCTTATGGCGAATCGGGGGAAAGAGCTTGGGGAACCGCTGGTGCAGCTTTCGACGCAGGTTCAAGAACGCCGCCCAAATGCGGTCGGTCGCCTTGGCGAAGCACGGCCGAACCAGTGGCTCCCACACAATCACTGCGATCGCGTACAACTCGATGGCTGCTCCGATCGCTTGCAGGCCACTGCCGATGCGCGAGGCGTTGAGCGGCGGCTGACCGGTCAGACTCCAAACGAGCACCCAGATGCCGACGAGCATCGCGAGGCCCGAGATGGTCTTGAGTGCGCTGCGCACACCGACAGGCTAAGACAGGCTGAGTCTTTGAAGCGCGAAAGACTTCCGCTTTGCGCGAGAAGCAGAAGCTCGCGGACGGAGGCGGAACGCGTGCTTCGCCAAGCAAGCAACCGATCATGGAGTTAGGCAAATGCGTCGAATCCCGACTTTCTGGCCAAGATAGACCGCCTTCGCAAGGGGGTTGAAAGACATCTCCGGAGAGGCACCGGGCAGTTTCTATATCCTGCCCGACGCGCTATGTCCAAAAAAGAGATTTATGCATTCGCAGCTGCCCTAGTTGCGGCTGCGAGCGTCGTTTTCACGGCAGTAGGTCTGCCGCTGGCGAATCTCTGTATCGGGCTGGCGATCCTCGCCATCATCGTCCTGATATGGCGGAGATTGGAGCGTGCCAAACCCCTTGATCCCATCCAAATGGCCGCCGCCGCCGTCCTCCTTGTGTCCGTCGCTGTGCTCTTCGTCAGCGCGATCAGTGACGGCGGCAAGGAGGAGAAGCTATCTGCGCCCGATCCTCAGCACGAAGCGTCCCCGGGGAAGGTAATCCGGGTCTACAACAAAGTGACGAGCGGGCTCAAGATGCGGGAGGACACCAACCCGGTGACATTGACGACGAAGCCCGCAGCTTTCTGTGGCGCCCGAAACTGTGTCATCCCGGGGACGAACCGGGAAACCGGCGGTACCTACGACGCGGCGGTTTGCCAACGCAAGGGCGAGGAAATCACCAACGGAGACGACACCAGAAAGGTCGATGACAACAATCCAGGTCTCTTCACGTCGCGGCGGTACTACGGGGTGCGACTGGACGAGGACACGTTCGGCTATGTCAGCGAGGTTTGGATTGACCCCAAGGATCGCGGCGGACTAGGTTTGCCGACCTGCTGAGCTCTCAGTTGTGAGGCTCGTGTAAGGCGACAATCCGCTAATACCACTTTCGGGTGGTGGCGGAAAGCGTAGCGGGCACAAGCAAAGGTGGCGACAAAACTTTTACACGGGTCCTTGAAGCTGTGCTTCCGCTTCGCGCCAGAAGCGGAAGTTCGCGGGCGGAGTAAGAGCGGTCGCTCCGCCGAAGGAAGCAACCAAGCGATGGAGCTAGCCGGACGACTTTCGAACCCGGCTTTTCGGCGGAAGGTAAACGATCTCCTAAAGCTCAGTCGAAATAATTAGGCGCAGCCGGAGCCAACGGGGCGGGTGTCTAGTAGGGAGACGGCAATTGGCCTTGCTATGCCGAAAAGTGTTCGTCCAGAGGGCCGTCTACCTTTGGTGCTGTGGAAATGCCGGACCTACGGGCGTTCGACGAAGGGCCGATTGGCCAGGAACTGATCCAGATGGAGCTGGGGCTGAAGCCCTGGCCGTCCAAGGACGCCAAGCGACATCACTTCGTCTCCCGGTTTCTCCTTGATCGCTTCGCGAACGACGAACGGCTCGTGCAGCTTGACCTCCGAAGCGGCAAGCCCCAGGGCGGCATCCGGGTCGATAAGGCCGCCTCACGCCATCGCTTCTACGAGTTTGAGGATGAGGAAGGCAACAAGTCAAGCATGCTGGAGGGGCTGTTCGCGGTTATAGAGACCCACGCGGCTCCCGCCCTGACGCGGCTCGAGGAAGACGGCGAGATTGACGAGATTGACCGGGCCACCATCGCCATGTTGCTCGCGTTCCAATGGGGGCGGACTCCGGCGGCTCGGGAACGGGCTGAAAAGTTCGGGGAGGAAGTCGCGACGGGGCAGATGGCGTCGCAATACGCGGATCGGCGAGCCTACCGAGAGAGAGTGAGCAACCTGGAAGCGGAAGATGAGTCGGTCCGAATGACGGATGACGAGGCCGAGGAATTTCGCCAGCGGACGCTGCGGAAGCTCCGGGATGGCAGCCTCATCATGGCTGATCCAAACGGTGGCGCGACGATGAGCCTCCTGATCCAGACGGCCAATGACATCGCCCAGATCATGTTCGTCGGCATGGAATGGACGCTGATGCGGGCAAACGGGGCCGAATTCGTCACGTCTGACGGCGGTGCCGCGAGCTTCGATCCGACCCCGAAGCATCCATGGTCAGGCCACACGATCTACAGCTCGCCCAACGCCGAAACTTACTTCCCGATCAGTTCCCGGTCCTGTCTGGTGGTCTCGCCGGGCGAGCCGACGCTGAGGGTCTTCGACGCCAACCAGACCAAGGTCATGGAGACGAACTTGCGTATGTACGGATGGGGGGACCGCTACATCTACGGACGGACGCAGGAGGCCGTCACGAAGGTACGACGCGCCAGCAAGGCTAAGCCACACCTCGCCGCCAAGCCGCAGCCCCACCGGTTCGTAATGCTGATCGAGCCGGACCCCGAGGACGACCGACTGGCTCGGGCGCACGTAGCGCGGGACTGGGACCCATACATGACCACCACCGACGAGAGCGGGATGCCCCGCGTCATGGACTACCTCGTCGTCGGGGAGGAGGGCAACGCCGTTGAGATTGCCCTCAACGGCGACGATCTCGTCCGGAGGCGGGCGCTGAAGGCCGCTGGCCTCGATCCAGATTCGGACGTAGAACTGCCTGGCGGGGTCACCACCGTGGCGGTCGACCCTGGCAGCGTGAAGCCGTCGCTCTGGGGCTAGACCAGCGGGTCAGTGCAGGTGTGGAGTCTGGCCGACCGGTTGACGAATTTTCGGAGGATGAGCTTCGCAAGTATGCCTGCGAGCACGTCCTTTACGAGATCACGCATCTCATCCGCGCGACTGGACTGAGCTTCCCTCTGGGGCCGGATCTCGCGCCGGGTGATAGCCGTGCTTGAGCTAGAAGCGTCTAGGTTGAAACTCTGTCCGACACCCCGGGCGCGCCTTGCAGGTGCGCCAGCGTCGGCGCTAGCAGGCAAGCATGGAAATTGGGTAGCCGGACGACTCTCGAACCCGAGTTCATGGCTAGACTGACCGCCCTGAATAGTTACGTCAACTAGATATTTGACGCTTCAATCGGACATCACTGGTCGTCTCCGGAATGCCCGGGCCGCATACAAATCGTGTGGCTCTCGCCAACAACGGTCACCCGAATCATCGCTGGGTTCTTTTCCCAGTCCTCTTTTGCAGCAAAAGCCTGAGTCTGCTCTTCGTCCATCACCGACTCATGAAGGAGCAGGGCTGCAGTATCCGCTAGCCAGGCAGCGTCATAGGTCACACGCTTAGTAGAGCCGTCTGGATATTCGATATCCATCGTGAGAGCGACAACAACTCCGCGATCATTAGCCATCTTGAACTCCCCTTAACTTCTAGCTTAGGATCAAAAGCCCAACGTAGGATATCTGTTGAGTTCAACGACAGCGTTACGCGAGAAGCCGCAGCGCCAGACTAGCCAACAAGCAACTTTAGCGACGAGCTAGCCGGACGACTCTCGAACCCCGAGTTCCGTCGAAAGCTCCGTCACATCCTCCGGAGATCGTGAGACTGTTCGGAACCCGAAGTTTTTTGAGCGGCTTGATCGGCTTAAGTCTCCCGATTCCAATAGCCCGCATTCTGTCTCGTCCTGCGGCATAGCGGGCTTGACTGGACGACGTCGAACTCTGACCCGGCTTGGCGGCGCATCCGCGAGCTACACGTCCGCCGCTCCGCTAACCATTCACACGCTGCGTAGCTTGTCCTCGGTCGCTTGCAACTTGCCGGATTCCATCTCCCAGAGCTTCTCAATGCCAGAGGCCAAACCCATCACTGCAACCACGACGGCACCGATCACAACGACCTGGGTCTCAAGGGCGAGATGATCGAAGTCGCCCGAAAGGAACATGGCAACCGCTAGAGCCACGAACGGGGTAATCGATCCCACAACGCCAAACCAGCGGGCAATTCGCGCCGCTTTGGGATTCTGGGCAAGACAAGAGAACAGATAGGTCGCTATCGCGGCGACCAATGCCGAGAAAAAGCCAACCCAGGGTGGCCCGGGCAGCAGCTTCGATCCGGCAATACCTACAGACCCAATCAGAGCGGCGAACGCCGGCACGCTGGTGCCGCGCTCTTTGCGAACTGTTTCTCGAACTTCCTCCAAGACGACCTGGGTGGTCTCGTTCACCCGCTTGCTGACGTAAAGCGCCACGAGAGCCGCGACTACGGCCACTGCGGCAACGAATCCGGCAAGCGCAAGCGCACTTACGACCGCCGAAAAGGCGCTGTTGAACCACGAGGCCATCTGCATAGCGGTAATCATGCCAGTTACGTCGAAAGCATAGTTGAACAGTGAGGAGCTTGGTACGCAACCCGCCCGAAACAGTCCCTATTCGACTTACGGAAGTGCCTGGTTATACCTGTTTTGGGTTTCCAGCTCCCTCAGTATTTGTCCCATATGGACTCCTCGCCTAGGCCGCGGTCTCTTTCTGCTGCAAGGTTTGCCGGTTGCCAAATCAGCGATACGACAAGACCACAAGCCGTACAGGACTAGTGCGAAAAAAGGAATTGAGGCAGGAAAGCCAGCACCAAGAAAAATGAGCCTGACGCCAAGCTTAGTTTTACTGGATTTTGGCGCCCCCACGCCTCCACTCGATCCCAAAAACCGCGCGATTGCCTTTTAGGCTGCGGGCCCATGAGTCTGTATGTCTCAACCTCGCAGTCTCGAATGCGCAGGTCATCGGAAGCCTTTTCGTACTGAGGACTGCTTATGAACAACCTCAGGGCGTTGCCAAACGAAAGCAAGGCACCAATGGCACCTAGAGCCGTTAGCACCAAGGTCATTGAGTCCATTTTGTTAGCCTAACCCTCTCTGGCAGGGGTATGAGTATGCGATGAAGCGGAGCTGCACAGCCAGTGCCTTTGCTATCCGTCCGGTTTCGATAGTTCGTTGTCAGCAAGCAGATCCGTTCGCATCGCCTCAGTTGTTTCTCCAACAGCTTTGTCGAGTTTCTCTCGATGTTTGCGATAGGCCTTGATGAAGTGTCCAACAAAGTCATCGACTCGAGCAGACTCTTCTCGTGCCTCTTGGCCAATCACTCCAATGACAATCTTGGCTCCCCGTGCAGTCTCCCGAACGGAGTCCGTTCCGAACAGGTCGATGCATCCGAACTGGAGATAAAACCGATCAACCCATTCAGCGAGACCCTCCTTTGATAGAGGCTTCGCCCCGAGATCGGACACCATCGAGTCCAGAAGATAGAAAAGAGACAAGAGAGCGTGGTAGGTCTCCTGCCTTTGCTGTCGCATCTGATCGTGCTGCTGCATGCGAAGCCGCTCTATCTCAGCCTTCATTCCTTGCTGGGCCGTCTTGGCCTGAAGCCTTGCCCCGGTATATCCGCCTAGGCCCGTGACGATTGCGGGCACAACTGCTAGAACGACTGGATCAGCCATTGCAGCCAGGAGGAACTCGGGGGAGCGTTGCCGAACACCCAGGAGATCGCCCTAGCGAGTATCCAGCCCTTTTCCGCGTCTTGGGGGAGGCTTCAATGAGTGCCCATCGCCTCAGGCACCGACGCGGGGTTTGCGTTGACATAAGCAGGTCTACTAAGTAAATTTAGAGCATACTATGGATGACGAGCGCTTTCCTTCTGGTGCTGATAAAGCCCGCGATCAAGTTGACGCTGCCGATGCACCCGACGGCAGTGACCCTCTTCGTCCACTTGTGGTGATCGACCTCGATGACCTTCGAGAAGACATGCGCGATCCTGCCTGGCAAGACTTCCTCCAACGGGCCACTGCCTACCGCCGTAGGCTGCGCGAGCTAGGGAACTTGCGTTAAGGGTCTCCGGCCTCGCACGGCGGTTCAATCGGCGTCCCAAGGATCCTCCAGGCCACGCCAAAGAGAGATACGGCTATTTGCATCCTGGTTGCGCTTAAAGCCAAACTCTTTTGCCCACATTTTCGCCGTAGGCTCGTCAAAGGCGTCCAGAGACAATGCGAGTTGGCCTTGCCCACAATCAACGACTTCCATCGCAAGACCAGCCGCCTGCGCGAGTAGATCAGAGCCTCCAATCCGAGCGTCTTTGTGCTTGCCGATCCAAGCGATGTGCGCGACTGGCTGGTGGGGCGGAAGGGAAATTTCCCGGTCATCTGGAGCGACTGGTCTTGAGTCACTCTGGGTCAGCTTGGCCGTTCCGGAGCTAAGAGCGAAGAACCCTTCGATCATGCCCCCCTTGAGCAATACATGTGTAACGGTCGTCGGATAGCTATCTAGCGCTTCCTCCTTGAGGAACTTCGCGTTGCGTCTTCCGGCATCGTTTTCAACGGGTTTGAAATTCTTAATCGCTTTTTCAATGCGCCTCTGCTTCTCGCTTGTGTGGGGCGTCCATTTAATCCACTCAGCATCGTCCTCTTCAAGAAACGGGAGGAAGGTGGAGTAATCGCGATCCGGACTGCTCAGTAGCCTGCTAGGGCTTGCAGCCTCTCTGGCGCGACTAAAAAAATGAAGCAGTGCATCAAAGGGCATCATCGGTTAAGAGTGTCTCGGACAGGTTCCCCTGTCTAATCGAGACTACTTCAAGCGCCCTTGGTGACGCAGTTTGGCGCGGTATCTCTTAGCGCGCCGAAGGAAGCCCTGCCAAGCAGGATCGCGCATGTCTTCCCTAAGGTCAGCCACGTCAATGGCCACTAGCGCAGCCTCATCTTTGCCTTTATCTGTAGACCGCGCTACAACGGGATACGCACCCAACGAGTCCCCTCCTATTAGTTTTCAGTCAATCTAGGCGTACCGAGGTATGCCTTGGTATGCAGAGACCGCCTGGAAAAGGTAGGCGACTGCGCGAGACCCTAACACGTCGCCAAGATGTTTGCAAAAGCAGGAGGTAGGCAAAAGAAACAGCTCGTTTATTTCGGACCGAGCAGCCGCAGCGGTCGCACTGTTTTACTTCTCCGATCATGAGAACGAAGCGGGAGCGAAACAGCAACTTGCACCGCCCCGCCACTCCTCTCTAGGTTCAGGCCCGTCCAGAAAAGAACGCCCCGGGCGGCGCTAGAACGCCCCCGGGGCCGGCACAGGAAGGGGTACTTCCCATGCGCGACCAGCGTAGCTGTCCCGAGCCCACGCAGATCACCACCGCCGAGGAGGACTGCAGCACCCGCCACTCCGTCCTGATCGCGGTGATCGACCTGCATCCCGCCCAGGTCACCGTCTCCGAACTGGTCCGGCAACTGTCAGCCGCGCCCGACGACTTCGGCGAACGCGACGCGATCGAGCAGGCGGTGTTCGACTTGGCCGGGCTCGGCCTACTGCACCGCCACGACTTCCGCCAGCGCCCCGACGCCTTCGTCACGCCGACCCAGGCAGCGCTTTGCGCCTACGAGCTCCTGAGCGAGGAGGAGGACTGATGGACGACCTCAAAGTGATCGCCAGCGGCGACACCGTCGCTGTCGTCCTGTCGGATGCGCCCGAGTCTCAGACCATGACCTTCGAGGGCATCGGCCTCGAGGAGGGCAACGCAGCGCCAGTCGCGGTGCTGCGCACCGGCTCCGAACGGATCACCTACCCGCTCGGTGAGCTGCGGATCGAGCCGGGCGAGGACGACTAAGAAGCCTGGGCAGGGAGAGCCCGGCGGGCCGGAGCTCAGGCCATAGGGAGGGACCCGAAAGGGGAACCCCTGCTCTGGCCCGCCGGGCTCTCCCACCTTCGGGAGGCACTTAGCCCTTGTCCGACAGCCGCTCGGCTCGGACAAGCAGCTCCGACGGCCGCGTCTCAAAGCCGTCCGCGATCTTCCAGACGGTTGCGAGCGTCGGCGTCTTGGCGGCGCGCTCCAACTTGCCGAAGTAGGCGCGGTCGATCCCACAGGCGAGCGCTGCCGCTTCCTGGCTCAGTCCTCGTTCTTCGCGGAGTGCTCTGAGGGCGTCGCCAAAGGCCTGGGGACGGGAGCGGGCCATCGCGGAGGCACCCTTCCTAGTTGCGGCTTATTGCGCCACGGTCTAAAGTACCCCGGCCATAAGGACTCAGGACGTACCAAAACAACAGAGGAGAAGGACGTGGCACGACAACGGCATGAGGCACCCAACCCAAAACAGGTCCGGACCATCGGAAGCTCGTCGAGGCTCCGGAGCTGCACTGTTCTTCTGGCTGTTGCGCTAGGTGCCTACCTGCTGCCGGCGACCGCCAGCGCGGAACTCTGCAGTCCCACCAGCCAAATCTGCATCGTCAACCCGCCGACGGCCGCAAGCCCGTGGGTGGCTCCGCAGCTCGTTCAGCTTCGCCTGCCCTCAGATGCCGACCCCTTCTACTCCCATGCCGCCTGGACACAGCCAGGCACGTTCGAAGGAGAATTCCCGCGCGCCCTGGGGCAGAACACGTATCCCGAACTCGGCCCGAGCCTCAAGCTGATCGAAGCCGGGCCGCCCGGTGGAACCAGTCTGTATCAGGCCATCGTGGAACCGGAAGTCCGGGTTGACCCGCCGCGCAACATCTTCGCGCCTGCCGACGGCACGCTGAACCTCATGGTCGAAGCCAAGCACAATGACGAAGCCTGCGGGTGCCTGAAAGAAACCAGCGCGACCTTTGCGGGACTCCCGATCCTCGGCACGGTTGGGGGCTTCAAGTGGCGCATCGTCCGCCGCCGCACGCGGTACGCGGCGGTGATGTCCTTCTATGCCCGGTCGCCGCTCCGTCTTGAGCAGCTATTCCATATCTCCGGCTTCAACGGCCAAGAAGTAGATCTCGGCCATCTGTTCGTCACCCGCCGGAAACTCGGGGTCGGGCCGCAGAAGATCGTCCAGAAGCTGAGCACGAAATACGTCGAGCGCCACTGCGCTCCGTATCGCCGCTGCGTGCTGTTTGCCGAGGCGGAGCTTGGTGCGCCATTCATCAACAACAACGCCCCGTGGTCGCAACAGCGCGTGGTTAAGGGGCGGGGAGCGGGTGGCAGTGCGTCGGGGCTGATGCGCTAGACGTAGCCCATCCTTGCGCTTGTTCCCTCGTGGTGCTTAGGGATGCGGACCTGTGTAACTACGCCAGACCCAGCGGATAAACAGCGTCGCTAGGAGAACTGAGAGGGCGAAGATCGCGGCTGAGCCGAGCTGTCTGGCAAGGTCGTGTATCCCGAGGGAGCCAATGATCCATCCCGCGCCATAAAGCGTGACGATGATGGCTACCGCTCGACCGATCCAGCCAAGGAGCAGAAACCGCTGCCAGAAGTACCAACGCAGCGCGGTAGTGAACCTGACCAGTGAGTCAAGCAGGCGGTCGATGCGATCAAGGTTCAAGGTATTGACGAGTAGTGAAATCAGGCGTATAAAGATTCACTAACCGCAATTGTATGGCAGTATCCGATTCCGGCGAAGGTCCCAGCCATGACGAAGAGATTCCACCTCTCCGGGAACTCTATGACGTTGTTCCCGAGAACTGGGACGAACTGTACGCGCAAGGTTACCGCCACGCCTTGAACATCGAGGAGCATGGCCTTGGCGTTCAGGAAAAGATGAGGCTCAACGATTTCATCCGCGAGATGCTTGGTGGCGGAGAAGATGCCGACGTGCTCACGGGCTTTCCATTCGATCGCCGGGACAACCGGGTGCTCGAGCACCGGAAGGGCGCGCTGGGCTTCTACGTCAAGCGCCCGGCCGGCTGGACCTACGACGACAGTTAGCTCGGCGGCGGTCCGGCGGCGAGCTGGCGGAATGCCTGCTGGCTACCCGCGCCGAGCGCAAGGGCATTGGCGATCCTCTTGAATGCCTCGGCTACCTGATCCGCGGTCGCTTCGGGCGTCAGAATCCACGGTCCCGGAATCCCCATCGCGCCGAACACGCGTCGGAAGTCAGTGTGCCCGTCGTCGATCCCGATAGCGGCGACCAGATGATCCCCGCTCAGCAGCAGGTCTGACACCAGTTGCTCGACGGGCTTCGGCCCGCCACGCGATCTATTGTCGTCGCCATCCGAAATGACTACTGAAAACGTTCGTGGCCGCGATCCGGCCGGAGCCTCGCGCCACTTGGCAATCATCGTCCCAAGCAAGACGATGGTCTGGTCGTAGAGCGGCGTTCCGCTCGGATTGAGCTCGTAGTTCTCGCGTGTCATCGGCTTCGCCAGGTCTGCCGAGCCGTAGGGGTTGAGGACACGGCCGTTGAGGAAGCGGGTATGAAAGAGGCACGAACCCGCTTGCTCCTTTGCCACATCCAAAATCAGATTGTGACCGTTGCGAACGGCGGCTTCCATATCGCTGGTCGAGATAGACAGGGAGTCATCGGCCATGACAGACACCAGGAAATCGGCATCCTCCGCCCGGCCGAGGCCGCGCTCGATCTGCGCCCCGATCTCGGGCACGGCGACAAGTGCCTGCATTGAATCCTTTGACAAGACGCCCTCGGTGTAGGCCTCCGTCATCAACTCACCAACTTCGCGCCCGGTCATCTTCGCCACCCCAGCGTACCGAAAGCCGTGATCGTTGGTTTTTAATATGCAGCCATGGCTGATCCGGTTGGGGTGCCGCCCGTCGAAGACCTGTACGCGAAGTGGGGCCTACCCCGTAACGCCAGCCAGGCAGACATCGACGCCAAGAAACGCGAGCTTTGGAAGAAATGGCACCCCGACCGGATCGGCGAGACGGAACCAGGCCGACAGAGCGAATTCGAGGAGAAGTTCAAGCAGATCGGTCAGGACTTCGACTGGCTAGAAGACCCGGAGCGGCGGGAAGCCTATGACGCTGTCCTTGTAAGCAACGAGAAGGAAAGACTCGCTGACGAAGCACGCGAAGCCGAGTACGAGCACCGGGCGGGGCAGGCTGCCGAAGACCCGGACCAGACCCAACAGTTCCAGGAAGCCTTCTCAACCTCAGGTGCCGCCCCCCGCCCTACCGAACCAACCTGGACGCCGCCCCCTCCGCCCCCATCAAGTCCAGCACCAGAACCTGCTGGTCCTGCGCCAAGGGCAAGTGCGCCCAACATGGCCAGATTTCTCACGATTGGTTTTTGGCTTTTCGTCCTATTGCTCGGCTACAAGGGGTGCGCTGCTCTATCCAACCTCGGTGACGGCTCGTCCTCAGGAAAGCCATCGCAGTCGAATACCACCGATGGACAACGGGGCACTGTGGGTGTATCGCGATCTCCATATGCAAAAGCTACTGTTCTCGATATCACGCGACGTGCAGATGTATTCACGGTCAAGTTCGCCGCAGTTCAACGCGATAGCTTCTACCGCTTCCCGCCGCCTGGCAAGTCGTGCATCGAAGTTGATGGCAACCAGCACATTCCCCCGACTAGTATCCGCCTCAAAAAGAGCAAACCGGGTCGGTACGCTGGAACAATTACATTCGGTTACGGCGAACCCGGCCTGTATCGCTTTCGCTACGGCTGTACGTTCTCGCGGGCGCTGCTGTTCGAGCGACTGGAACGAGCGAAGCCAGTCGAAACGATCACGGGGACTATTGGGGTATCGAGGTCTCTCGTATCAAAACCATATGAATTTAACTACGCCAAGGTTGGCCCAGTTGAAGTCTATCCAGCCTACTTTGTGGTCCATCTGGATGTCCAAGATGGCTTCGGCGGCTCATGGCACTCGTGCGTTAAACGGGGAGGAGAAAGCATTCGCCCGGCTGATCTATCAGTCAAGCTGAAACAGGGTAACCATGAAAAGACCTCTCTTACGTTCCCGCTTCGAGGTCCTGGAACCTATGTGTTTGAGTACGAGTGTGAATTGAGTCCAGTCGAGCTATTTACTCGCTGAGCTTCATCTTGCAGCCCGACAAACAGGCCGCCCGGCACTACTCAGGGTGAACCATGTGCGGAACGACGCCGAATCTCCTGCGAAACGCCTTTGCCAGCGCTGCTCCGCTGCCGTAGCCGACATTGGCGGCGACCCGGCGGGCGGAATCGCCGCGCTCAAGCAGGTCACGCGCTCGGCTCATCCGACGGTCGAGGAGATCGGCCTTGAATCCGGTTCCCTCGCTCGCGTAGGCCCGCTGCAAGTGTCGCGTGGAGACGTGCAGCTCGTGCGCCACCAGCGCAAGGCAGAGGTCGCGATCCCCCAGGTGCCGGTCCACGAAGCGGCGAGCGGCGCGGACCAGTTCTGCGCGTTGGGTTCGCGTTGTCGGCCGCATTTCAAGCGAGCATAAACGCGCCAACTTACTCACGCTGAACCGCCTCCCATGCAGGGAATTCGATGATCTGCGTCGCCGTATCGCTATCTGACTTCGCTGAGTCGATCGGATGATCGGAAGCGCTCTATGACTCTCAGCGGCTTCACCCACGACCAGCGCACCGCCACCTCCTCGGACGAGTGGTACACGCAGCCCGAGATCTTTGATGCCCTTGGGCTGACCTTCAGCCTCGATCCAGCCGCTCCAACCGGCGGGGTGCCCTGGGTCCCGGCGAGGCGGCACCTGACCCGGCACGACGATGGCCTGTCCCGCCCCTGGCGAGGTCGCGTCTGGCTCAACCCGCCCTACGGCCGCCAGACTGATCGGTGGCTTACGAAGCTCGCCGATCATGGTGACGGCTTGGCGCTCGTCTTCGCCCGCACCGATACCGCCTGGTTCCAGGGGATTGCCGCCAAGGCCACCGCCCTCTGCTTCATCGGCGGAAGGCTGCGCTTTTACCGTCCCGATGGCACCCCCGGCAGCACCGCCCCGTCGCCTTCGCTTCTCATCGCCTTTGGGTTGCCGTGCGCCCTTGGCCTAGCCGCGGCGGCGCTGGGACAGACCTTCATGCCGCCTGTGCAAGGGACCTCCAGTGCCTGAGTTTCGACAAAAGCGCTGCTGCTTGCTGGACGCGTTAAGTGCATTTAACGCACAGTGGAAGTAACGGTTAAACGCACTTAACGATGAGCCAGCAATCACGAAAATCCACGTCTTCTCAGTCCATTGACCAGGGTCAGCGTTTGGTGGTCTGGGGCGAGCAACGTAAGGAGCCGGACTGGGACACCTACATCGCAGCGTTGTTGAGCTGGGCGCTGCGCGAGGTCGAAGCCGATGCGCCCTCGCCCGATGGAGGCAAGGATGACTGAAGCGATCGTCGTCGCGGTGCTGGCGATCGCCTTCGCGGCGAGCCTGGCAGTTCGGAACCCAGGCGAGTTCCACAGCGTTCGACTGACGTTCCCTCGCAGCCTGACGGCCGAGCAAGCACTATCGGCGGTCCGCGCCTTGGCGGGTCTTCGGCCGCCGTGGTGGCGCCGGGTGCTCGGGACGCCCTCCGTGTCAATCGAAGTGCGGGCGGACGCGACCGGCCTGGAGCACTTGGTGACGATGCCCGTGGCCCGGAGCGAGTACGTCTTGGGGGCGATACGAGCCGCAATCCCCGGAGTTCGGGTGGCCGATGCGACCGGACAGCCGCTATCCCCGGAAGGCCTCGTGCGTGAATTGCGGCTGGCAGGTACCGGGCGGCTGAGGACAGATGTGCCCACGGCGACCGCCAGCGGCATCCTGGCCGCACTGCATCCGCTCGGCCCTGATGAGCAAGCGGCCGTCCAGTACGTCATCACTCCGGCGGCTCGCTCGGTGCTGACCTGGCTGGCTGACCTCGTCGCCGCGATCCGCCAGATCGAGCCGAGTGAGCCTGAGTCGGTCGAGCCCCTTTTTGCCGTTGGCTTCAGAGTCGCGGTGACTGCCCGCTCTGTGGCTCGGCGTCGCCAGCTCATGGCGCGTCTGCTCGGTGCCTTTCACGCACTGAACAGCCTTCATGCCCACCTGGCCCGTCGCATATTGCCGAGCGCCGTGGCGGCGGCACGGCTACGGCGGGCTGCGCCTGGTGCCGCTGTCCTTGATGCCGAGGAGCTGGCCGTCTGCCTCGGCCTACCGCTTGAGGCTCCGGCCCTGCCCGGCTTGACCCTCGCCGGTAGCCGCGAGCTGCCGCCAACGTCGGGCATCCCTCGTCGCGGCCTCGTGCTCGGGGATTCGACGGTGGCCGGAAGCACCCGACCCGTAGCGGTAACCCGAGTCGAGGCCCGACGCGGACTCCACGTCTGCGCCCCGACCGGGGCGGGCAAGAGCACGGTTTTGCTCGCGCTCGCCGCTCAGCTGATGGAGGCCAAGGCTCGACCCGGCCTGATCGTCATCGACTCCAAGGGCGACCTGATCGCCGACCTCGTCGACCGGATTCCTCCGGCCCGCCGCGATGACGTGCTCGTCTTCGATCCGGCCGATCGGATCGCGCCGGTCGGCTTCAACCTGATCGGCGGCAGCGGCGAGGCAGGCCTGATCGTGGATCACGTCGTGGCCGACCTGCGTGCTCGCTATGGCGCGGCGGGCCTGGGACCCCGCTCGGAGGACGTGTTGCGAGCGGCGCTCACGACCCTGACCGCCCACGCGGGCCAATACACGCTGTGCGAGGTCGAACCGCTGCTGACCAACCCCACCTTTCGGCAAAAGCTCATCGGTCCCCTGGACGATCCGGTCCTTCAGTCCTTCTGGGCCTGGTACGGCTCGCTGTCGGATGCCGCGCGCGGCGAGGTGATCGCCCCGCTCGCCAACAAGATCAGGACGTACACGCTGCGCCGCCGGGTCCGCGCCGTGATCGGGCAGCGCGACGGCCTCGACCTGGCCGACGCGCTCGAACGCGGCAGCATCGTCCTGGCGTCCCTCGCCAAGGGAGCCGTCGGTGCGGATGCCGCAGGCCTCATCGGGGCGGCCATGACCTCGCGGCTCTGGACCGCGATCCAGGCCAGGGCGTCGGTGCCGGCCGCGTCCCGCCGACCCGCCACGGCGATCTGTGACGAGTTCCAGGACTTCGCCGCGCTCTCGCCGGTCTTCGCCGAAGCGGTTTCCCAAAGTCGCGGCTACGCCGTCTCCTGGGTACTGGCCCATCAGCACCTCGCCCAGCTCGATATCGCCACTCGTCAGGCGGTGCTCGCCAACTGCCGCAGTCGGCTGGTGATGCAGACCACCGCCGATGATGCCCGCGCCTTTGCCCGCGAGTTCGCACCCTTCCTCGACGCGGCCGACCTGCAGGGCCTCGGCCCATTCGAGGGCTACGCGGCTGTCTCAACCGGCGCCAGTGTTGCCCCACCCGCGAGCATCCACACCCGCCCGGCTCCGGCACCGCTCGACTGCGGCGACGCTGTTCGCGCCGCCTCCCGCACCCGCTACGGCACCCCGCCCGCTGACGTTGACGCGGCGATCCGCGCCCGCGTGACCACGGCCCGCCCGCCCGCGCCGGTCGGCGGCGCCCGGAGGACATCGTGATTCGCCCCGCCGTTCACTTCGCGCAGGCGAGCGGGGCCCGCCATCCCAAGGCTCATGCCGTTCCGCCCCGTGCTTTCGCAATGACTATCTCCCTGAACCCCTGGGTGAAATCATGAGGCGCTCATACCTGACGGCGAAGCGACTCGCGCTCCTCGAGCAAACCCTGACCCCGAGGGATACCACCATCATTGAATCGCTCGATCGGCTCCGCGTCGCTACGACCGAACACCTCAAGCGGCTGCACTTCGCAGACCTCACGCCGCACTCAGCCGCTCGCCAAGCTCCCAGAGCGCTCGCTCGCCTGGCCGAACACCGCATCGTCACCAAGCTCGAACGCCAGCTCGGCGGCGCTCGCGCAGGTTCCAAAGCTGCCGTCTGGTCGCTCGACGTCGCCGGCCAGCGTCTCGCCTCCGCTTGCGGCCCGGCCGGTGGTCGTCTGCTTCGACGGCCCTGGACCCCCAGCCTGGCGTTCCTGGCGCATCGCTTGGCCGTCAGTGAGTGCTTCGTCTCGCTCTCCGAACGCTCCCGCGAGGGTGCCTGCGATGTTCTCGACTTCGACACCGAGCCGCTGTCCTGGCGGCGTTATGCCTCTCCCTTCGGCGGAATCAGCACGCTCAAGCCGGATGCATTCTGCCGAGTCGCGGTCGGCGACTTCGAGCGGGGAACCTTCATCGAGGTCGACCGCGCGACCGAGGGACGGTTGGCCATCGCGGGCAAGCTGCGGGCGTACCGCCAGTATTGGGAGACGGGCCGCGAGCAGGAGCGCCGGGGCTACTTCCCGCGCGTTGTCTTCGCCGTGCCAACCGAGGAGCGGAAGGCGGTGCTGGTGGACCTCTTTGCGGCCCAGCCCGAGGAGTCCTGGCCGCTTTGGCAAGTCGTCCTGGCCGCTGACCTCACCGATGCCTTGATCGGAGGCGGGCCGTGAAGACGCTCCCGCGCAACACGATCCTCGTCGGCGACGCCCGCCGAGTGCTGGCAGACTTCCTACCGGAGTCGGTGGACTGCTGCGTGACCAGCCCGCCGTATGCAAACCGCCTCCGCGATTACGGCGTGGCCGGGCAGCTGGGCCAGGAGCCGACGATCACCGAGTACGTCGAGAGCCTGCGGGACGTACTGCGGCTCGTCCGCCGGGTCCTCAAAGACTTGGGTTCCCTCTGGCTCAACCTTGGCGATGCCTTCTCAAAGCATCCCCGCCAGGGCGCGCCGCGCGGAGGCTTGCTGCTGACGCCGCAGCGGGTGGCACTGGCGCTCGCTGCCGATGGTTGGATTGTCAGGAACGTCGTGGTTTGGCAGAAGCCGAACCCCCTGCCGCAGAGCGCGCAGGATCGCCTCAGCCCGACCTATGAGGTGGTGATCTTCGCGACCAAGACCCGCCGCTACTTCTTCGACCTCGACGCGATCCGTATCCCGCATCGCTCGGCCGAGCGGGCGCGGCCGATGCCCCATGAGCGGAACCGCAAGTATCGGGGCAACAACACGGGCCTCGGTCGTCTCAAGGCAGCGGGCCGGGTCGGGCACGTAAACGGCAAGAACCCCGGCGACGTGTGGACGATCCCGACGCCGACGGACCGACTCGGCCACCAGGCCACCTTCCCCGAAGCGCTGATCGAGCGGCCGATCCTTAGCTGCACGCCAGAAAAAATCTGCGTGCAGTGCGACCAAGCCTGGAAACGGCCGACCCGGATCGTCAGCAAGAAGACCAGTGAGGGGATACGGCACACGCGAGAGGTCGGCGAGCTTCGTCGCTGCGACTGCTTCTCAGACACTCGGCCCGGAGTCGTCCTCGATCCCTTCATGGGAACTGGGACGGCTGCGGTCGTCGCCAAGCGGCTTCGCCGTGACTTCCTCGGCATCGAACTGAACCCGACCTACGCACAGCTTGCGGCTGATCGGTTGCGTGCCGTGGATGGCTCCACGGCGGGTGGAAGGGAGTGCACGCCCTTCTGCTCGCCGCCACAGCTACCCACTAACGAAGGAGGTGCTGGGCGATGAGCAAAGCCCAGGACATCTACGACCGCGTAGAGGTGGTCGCCCGCGAGCAGGGCGTCTCCAAGAAGGAGGCGCACGAGATCGTCGCCAAAGAGTTCGGGATGAAACCGAGCTCGATCCGCGGCGCGGTCTACCAGGCGCGGAAGGCGAACGGCCAGACCGGCCGCCGCCGCGTTCGCGAGACCACCACGGAGGGGGCAGTCGCCTCGGCCGTGGAAACCCTCGAAGACGCCCGTGAGGCGATCGACGATGAGGTCGAAGCCGCCAAGGAGCGGGCCGACGAGGCCACCCGCGAGCACAAGGCGCTGAAGGACAGCGCCGAGGACCGCAAGGCCGAGATCGAAACCAAGATCAAGGCGCTGTCGGCGTAACACCATGCGGGCGACCTGGACACCACATTCGGTTCCCTTCAGGTCGCCCGCCTCTCTTTTCAGGCCGCCAGCCTCCTACTGTTACTCAATGCTTAGCTTCTTGCAGGCCATCCAAAACAACGAGACAATATGTGGGTTAAATCAATTTAACCCACACGAAATGGCATCGACGCATCGACAATTCGCACAGTACGTATTGACGCACCGCACTCGGCGGGGACTCTCCCAGCGACAGCTCGCTGAACTGATTGGGGTTACTAAGCCAACGATTTCCTATTGGGAAGCCGCCAAGGTTTTGCCACAACCGACGGTCCTCGAACCCCTGGCCCGAGCACTCCATGGGAGCTATGAGGACTTGTTTGCGCTGGCGGGCTACACCCACCCCGAGGGTTTGCCCAGCGGGGGCCCATACCTCCGGGCGAAGTTCCCCGGCGCCTCGAAGCGCAAGCTGGCCGAAGCGGAGCGGCTGTATGCAGAACTCGAAGCCGATGAAGCGAAGCGCGCCGGGCGTACAAAGGGGGGACGGTCGTGACGGTTATTGCCGAGTGTCGGCGACTCTGCCCGCATCGCGCTCTGGCACCGTGGGAAGCGCGCATCATTGCCGAGCGGCAGGCGCACCGCTTCCATGCGCTGATGGGCATCAGCGAGCCGCCGTTTCCCGAGGAAGCCATCGTGAGTCTGCCCCGGCTTGAGGTTCGCTACATCGACTCGCCCAGCCTGTCGGGGGCGATTAGCTGGCGGCGCGGCACCTGGCGAATGCTGATTAACGGCAACGAGAGCCGCGGGCGGCAGGCGTTCTCGCGCGCCCACGAACTGAAGCACATCCTCGACCACCCGCTGACGGAAGCGATCTACCGGCCCTCGCGGTTCGGCTCCGCCGAACAAGCCGCTGAACGTGCCGCCGATTACTTCGCAGCGTGTCTGCTGATGCCAAAGGCCTGGCTCAAGCGCTGTTTCTATGACGAGGGCTTCCGCGAGTCGCCCGTCTTGGCCCGCCGCTTTGGCGTCAGCGCCCCGGCGATGCGCTACCGCTTCGACCAGCTGGGACTCTTGGAACCGGGGGTGGTGCGGTGAGGAAGGCGGTCGTTCTCCTGCGCGTGTCGAGCGAGGGGCAGACCAAGCGGGCCGGCGCCGAGGAGGGCTATTCGATTGAGGTTCAGCGCCAAGGCTGCCACGACAAGGCGGCGCGCCTTGAGGCTGAGGTGGCCAAGGAGTTCGTCGGTTCGGCGCAATCAGCCTCGCAGGGCATGTATCCGGCGCTCCGCGACGCGCTCGCCTTCATCCGCGAGCGTGGCGACATCGACTACCTGATCGTCTACCGCCTCGACCGGCTTGCCCGCGACGAGCTGACCCAGTTCACTGTCCTAGCCGAGCTCCGGGCTGCTGATGTCAAGTTCGTTTCGGCCACCGAGCAGATCGATGAAACGCCTCAAGGGATGCTCGTGATGAGCCTGCTCGGGGCGGTCAACGCCTACCGTTCCCGTGACGACGGCCGCAAGATCAGCGAGGGCCTGGTGCGGAAGGCCCAGAACGGCGGCACGCCGAACCGCACCCGCCTCGGCTACCTCAACGTCAAGCACTGGGACGGCAAGAACGACATCCGCACGGTCGAGCGCGACCCCGAACGCGCCGATCACATTCAATGGGCGTTTCAAGCCTACGCCACCGGTGAGTGGTCGGTGCGGGGATTGGCCGACGAGTTGTACGAGCGTGGACTCAGGACCCGCTCATACAAAGGCCAAAGGCCCCGCAAGGTCAGTCCGGCGGCGCTTCACGAAGTCCTGCGCGACGCGTACTACATCGGTGTCGTCGAATACAAGGGCGTTCGCTACGAGGGCGAACACCTGAAGCTCGTCACGCCGGAGCTATTCGAGCAGGTGCAACAGGCCCTCGCCGCCCACTCGCTCGGAGGCAACCGCCAGTGGAAGCACGATCATTACCTCAAGGGAACGCTCTACTGCGGGTTGTGCGAGAAGCGGTTGCAGTTCACCAAATGCCGGGGCAAAGGCGGACAGTACGACTACTACGTTTGCGGCTGTCGCCACCGGGGCGAAGGCTGCACTCTGCCCTACCTCGCCGTATCCCGGATCGAGCGGTACATCACCGCCCACTACCAGCGCCAGGTTCGCTTCGACGCGGAGCGGGTGGCCGAGCTGGAATCCAAGCTGACCAAATACTTCCGGTATCTGACCGGCCACCGTGAGCGGGAGGCCGCGCGAGCCCGCAAGAAGGTCGAAAGGATCGAGGGCAAGCGACGCCAGCTCGTCTCCGATCACCTGGCGCGGCCGAAAGCGATTCCGCTCGACGTGCTAGAGGAAAAGCAGGAGGAGTTGGACGCGACCTTGATAGCTGCCCGGCAGCAACTGGCGCAGGCCGAAGCCGAGATCGACAAGGGCATCGAGGGCCTGCAACTCGCCCGGCAGCTCCTCGCCGACGCGCCGGCGACCTACGAGCGGGTTGACGAGCAGACCCGGCGGCGTTTCAACCAGGCATTCTTCACCAAGCTCTATGTCCTGCCGGACGGGATCAAGGGAGCCGAGCTGACCGACGAGTACGCCGCATTGCTGGCCGACGACCTGGCAAAGCGGCTCGAAAAGCTGCCTGCTCGGCCCGGACCCCATTTTGCCCGGGGTTCGAGCAAGCACGTCCTAGTGGAGCTAGCCGGACTCGAACCGGCGACCTCCTGGGTGCGATCCAGGCGCTCTTCCAGCTGAGCTATAGCCCCGAGAGGCGAGAGCCGCGGGAGACTCCAGCGACTTCGCAAGGCAAGGATACCCGCATGGGCTTTGGATTTCCCGCGGCCGGGGGTGGATAGACCGCGCCGGGCTGTGGCGAGCGAAAGCCTTCAGATGTCGCCGAGATCGCGCTTGCGTTTCAGGCACGAGTGCCTGAAAAAGCGGCGAATCGCATTGGATCGGCACCGATCGACGGCTATTCGCTCGCTTCGGCTCCGACCGAGCTAGGGTCGCCGGACCGCAAACACAAGTGCCCCGGCAGCGCTCGAACGCCCCGGTGCCCAACCCGAGAGGAGGGGCACCGTGCCCACGACAACCACGATCACCAGGACCCAGCGCGCAGGCATCTACGAGCTGGTCCGCAACCACCTCGCCGGCATCGGCGACGTTGCGATCGCCCTGGAGGAGACGGGCGACTACGCCGCCGCTGAGAGGCTCGGCCTCGAGTTTGCCGAAGACGTCGACTTGCTGGCCGACATTGGCTGGCGTCCAGACGAAGAGCGCGAGTCTTTCGAGCTGACGATGCCGGTCCACGACCTGGCGGAACTGCTCAATCGCCTGCACGACGAAGCCGAGAGGCTTCTGGCCCTGCGAGAAGCTGCTCGTCGACCTCGACGAGAGGAAACGGCTCCACCCTGGCGAGCTGGACGGCCTCGTGCTCTATATGCGAAAGCACAGCGATGACGGCCCGCTGACCGCCAGCGCTATCGGCAAGGACATCGGCCGCTCCTCCGGCGTCGTCGCGAACTGCCTGGCGCGACCGGCAAAGGCAAAGAAGCTGCGCCAGGCCAAGCGCAAGCCACGCGCCTACGCCCTCGCCGAGACGAAGTCGAAATGAAGGAAGCACTGTGCCTGGCGGTAAGCCTGTTGGAGCGAAGCGAGCGCATGCCGCGGGTCGACACGGCCCCGCCGAGGTCGGCGCCTCAAACGGCTCCCGATGACGGCTGGATCGCGGTGATGTCGAGCCGCCGCTGGGCTGTGGTTGGCCATGAGAGCCTGGCTGACCGACCGCTGGCGCCGCCTTGGGATCGGCTCACCCCGCGTCGATCGCTTGCGCCACTACAGCACACGCGCGGAACTACCCGAGAGCCTTGGCCGCCACGAGCTGGCGGTGATAGGAGAGCCTGCGAAGCCCAAGTGGCTCCTATTCGAATGCCCCTGTGGCCGGGTCATCGATTGCAGATGAACCTCTCTCCGGCGCGGCAACCACGGTGGCGTTTGGTGAACGCGTCGGATGGCGCAAGCCTCTTTCCTTCTGTCGACTTCGACACCCCGAGCACCGCTGTCACTTCTGGCTCGAGCGCCAGCGGGTGCAGTGGGTGCGCCGAGGACGCGACGTGGCAGACCTCTAGGACATAAGATTGATTGATCGGTCTATGCAGAGCGTGACTGGCGGTCTGTAAAACCGAGAGAGGAGCAACACGGGTGGAGGCAGAGAGCAGGGCAACGTCCGAGGAGGCCCAAGGATGGCCGGGTGCTCCTCTGTGGCACAACGAACTGCACAGACTCTGGGGACAATGCACCCTTGAGTTCTGGCTGTTGCGTTTCCGCGAGTGGTATGAGCGTGACGATGCTTTTCAGACGATGGTCAACCTGATGGAGGAGGTCGGCATCGGCGCCTACACCGCTTATGAGTTGAGCGGCGAATTCGACGTCCTGCTGCGCGCCTGGATACCGGCCGGAGAGGTGAATGGCTTCGCCGAGCGACTCAAAGATACGTTTCCGCTCAAAGGGACGCGTAAATTCACAGTGGAAGAGGTGATTCGCCACTGGCCGTGGATCGGCACCGAATCCTTTGTTCCTAAGTCCTGCGACCCCGACGAGCTGCGCAAGCTGATCAGCTTGGCCGAAGTCGAGTCTGCAAACCGTGTCTCCGATCACGCGCACACGGGCACCTCTCCCGAACCCACCGAGTCGGATGTCGAAGCCTTGGAAAGGCTGATGGGCCGCAATGCACTTGCTGACATCGGCAGCACAACTGGCATCAGAATGATGTTGCGGCTCAGGGGCAACGAAGGCTTCGACGACGACGACTGGCGGAGGCTCGGCACCGCGGTGGCAGCCGAGCTCGATCGGATTACGGGGCGGGCCGAAAGTGGCGGTTCTAGCGCACCGCAAGGGTTCACCATCGTCGACGTGTCGCTATATGGCTGCAGCGACCGCTCGCTGCTGATCCTCTGTCGCATTCCCTATCACTCTTGGCATGACATCCGCGAGCACCTGCTAGAGCCGCTCGCTGCAATACCCGGCGTGATGCAGACGACCATGTTCCCGGTTCTCTCACCCGGCTTTGTCTGCTCGCGAGAGCACTTGATCCTCGACGATCGCATCCGTAGGGCGCTGCGCAACGGGGACGCGCCGCCGGGCCCTGGCGAGGACGGCGGCAAGGGCGCCGGACCCTTGCCGCCCCCGCCCCGCATTCCGCCCAGCGCGCGGGAGTATCTCAAGCGCCCCGAGGGTCGCGATTTCGAGGTGAAAGGGTCGGCTTTCGCACCGCTTGAGGACTGGCTCGGCCGGGGTAGGGATGCACCGGAGGATCACGGTCTCTCCGAATCTGGCGGATTCTTCAGGGACACGATCGGCAAGACGGTTGTCGCGATGCTGAACAGTGGAGGGGGCACGATTGTGATTGGGGTTCTGGAGCTCGACAAGTTCGAGCGCCACAGCAGCGAGGTGCTTGAGCGCCTGGCCGAGTTGCCGGTGATCGGTCGATATTGCGTCTTGGGATTGCAGGACCCTGTCTTCACCAACAAGGATTGGGACGGATTCGAATTGAAATTCAATCGTTTGCTCAAGGAGGCGATCGAGGGGGAGGTTGCCGACCTTGTTCATCTCAGCCGGGATTGGCACGAGGAGCGCCCTCTTGCGGTCGTGCGGGTCGATGATCCCGGTATGAGCGAGGGCTACTACCTGCGCAAAGACAACGATCACCGCTTTTACATCAGACGTGGCAGCTCGACCGACCAACTGCGGGGCCCGGCGATGATCCGCTACATAGAACGGGCCAGGGATCGCTACCGGCGCTGGCGTGAGCCCTGAGCGGCTGCTTCGGTGAAATCAGATCGAGATGCGCATTCCGGCCAGATGCTCGGAAAGCCGCGCTTGGCCAGCCTGGTGTGAGCTTTCGCGGCGCAGGATGCCGATCGCCCAAGACCGGCCGAGGTCGGGATCGACGGAGCGTACCGCCCGCAAGGCGCTTTCCTCGCTCATTCCGAGTGCCCTGGCAACCTCCTCGGCCAAGCGCTCATCGCTCATCTGCTTGTAGTCCATGACATCAATTCTAGTCCCTGCGATCGTTGCCCAAGCGCGTCTTCAGTCGCGCAGCTTGACTTCGGCCTCGGCGGCGATCTGATCGACGTTGAGGCGCGCCCGAGCAGCCTTTGCCTCTCCGTCGCTTACCCGCTCGCGCAGTTCCTCTACCAGCTTTCGCGTCTCCTCAATCGATCCAGTCGCTTCCTCGGCGAACTTGGCTCCACGCGCCGAGATCTCCGTCGGGAGGCGCCCGCCGACCAAACCCCAGAAGACGGGGGTGAGGATCAAGAGGCCAGCGTAGAAGACCACCAAGAACACCTCGACCCGATAGACCGACTCTTGACCCAGTGCGACGCTTGGGAGATCCGTATGCGTGGACCGACTGCTGCCCTTGTGTGGGACGGCGACGGTAGCGGCAAGCAAGAATGCGACCACGACCAGGGTCCCGACCATGGTTCGAATTGCGATGCGCCGCTTACCCCTTTCGTTTTCGCTCACCTCCTGATCGTATCCATAGCCTGTTATCCGGCAGACCGCACGAAACAGTGGAATCCAGCATCGCAATACATATGGTGCATAAGACCACCGTCTACATCGACAACTCCTAGGCCGAGCGCCTGGGCCGGCTGGCGAGCGCCAGCGGCCGCAGCCAGACCGAGTTGATCCGCGAGGGCGTGGAGCGGGTGCTCTCCGAGGCGCCCGCACGGACCTTCCGCAGCATGGGCAAGGGCCGAAGCGGGGGCAAGGGGGAGCGGCGCTGGGATGCCGGGGATCTCTACCGCAAGGCCGGGGGCGAGCCCGTCGATGACCCTGATCCTCGACGCCGGCACGCTCTTCGCCCAGGCCGACGCCGACGACCCCGAGCACGAGGCGGTCGTCGCGCTCTTCGAAGCCGAGAGGGGACCGCTCGTCACCTCGCAGGTGGCGGTCGTCGAGGCCGATTATTTGATCCTCACCCGGCTCGGGCTCGAGGTCGAGCTCGTCTTTCTCGACGACCTGGCGGCGGGAACCTTCGTCGTCGACTGCCGCTGCGCGGCGGCGCCTTCACCATCTTTCCCGCGGATTCCTAGTTGCCTCCGGGTTACCGCGCTTTTGAATGCTCCCTGTTCGTTCAGGCACTCGCCTTCAGGAGTGCCTGAAACGGGCTGAATTGCCCCGAATCGGGGCATATCGCTGTGAATCAATCCGATTGTGTCTGCCAGAAAAACCCCTGCAAACCACGCACTCAAAATCACCGTAGACAACTACCTCGCCCTCAGTGCGATCCAGGCGCTCTTCCAGCTGAGCTATAGCCCCGAGAGCGAGGTTGGGAGGATCGTCCCAGGTGCCTCGCAGGGCGAAGGATAACCGCATAGGCTTTAGGTTCCCCGGGAATCGCGCTCATGGGCATCCTTGACGAGGCAATTCGAGAGCATCTGGAGCTGAAGCGCCAGCACGGCGCCGGCGAGTCCGAGCTGAAGCAGCTCGAGGACGAGGCGTTCGGCCAGGCGGAGCGGCCAGGCGACGAGGCGGCGGCAGATCCGCTTGCCGAGGCGCCGACCGAGTTCATGGCACAGCCCGACGCGCCCGAGGAGGCGCCCTCCCGGCGGGAGCCCTCGATCGCCGACCTGCAGGAGCCACCGCCTCCGCCCGCGGAGGAGCCGGAGGCCGAGCCGGCTTCGCACTCGACCGAGGAGCGCCAGGCGATCGCCGAACAGCCGACCGAACTCTTCGAGGTCGATGAGGTGGCCGAGTCGCCGAGCCCGAGCGACGAGGAGCTGGTCGAGGAGGAGGCGGCGGAGCCGCGCCTCTCGTCGGCCGATCCGCTCGCCGAGCTCGAGGAGGACGAGGAGGCGGAAGTCGCCATCCAGGGCCCGGCTCCCGACGACGACGAGGACTACGAAGACGCGGACGACGCCTTCTGGAACGAGCAGCGCCTCTCGGACGAACTCGACCAGGCCCTGGAAGGACCGGCCGAGCCGGAGCCCGAGCTCGCCGGCGGCGACTCCGAGCAGGAGGACGCCGAGGAGCTGGCGCCAGAGGAGCCCTCAGTCGCCGACGCGCCGCGCGAGCGCGACGAGGACGTGCTCGAGGAGACTCCCGACTTCCTCGAGGAGACCCCTGAGGACGACGAGCTCTGGTTCGAGCAGAAGCCGCCCAAAGACTTCGACTTCGACGACTGAGCGACTAGCAGCCCAATCGGCGCTCGCGCGCCTACACTTTTCCCGACGGGGCCATAGCTCAGCTGGCAGAGCGCCGCGTTTGCAACGCGGAGGTCGCCGGTTCGATCCCGGCTGGCTCCATCACCACTAGCCCCTCAAAGCCTGGCGCATCGAGACTTGATCATCGAGCTCAACGGTGTTCGCCCTCCGTCTCTACGCGGTCGCGGCGGCATGTCGCTGGGCATGCGCGTAAAGGGTCTCGGGCGCAATGTCCGCTTCGTTCGGCCAGACGATCGTGCCCGCCTCGGGATTGGCGCGGAGCTGGCAGAAGTACGCAGGATCGCGGAGGGGCTCGAAGACGCCACCGTAGTCGAGGAGGTACGAGAGGTCGACATCCGTAGCGAGGCCGTCCTCGAAGCGGACGTGGACGACGTAGCCTTCGGCGGGTTTGGCGTCGATCAGTAGCGGCGTACTGCGCATGATCTTGATGGTAGAGGGCTATCGCAGCGGCGCAATGGACATCAGCGGCTGATGGTTGCGTGCTCGCTGCCAGTTGTCTCGCAGCTCGTCCTGATGTGCCCTTGCCCACTCAGTTACGAGACGTCGCGCTCGCGGTGGCAACTCGCCGGCGATGACTGCCAAGCTCTCGATGTCGATGGAGGCCTCCGCGTCTCCGTAGGCGGCATGGAAATGCGGCCGCCCTCGATGGTGATTCTCGTCGTGGTACATCCAGATCGTGATCCCGTAGAAGCTGCTGATTCGCGGCATCCAGCGAGGCTCGGCCCTCCGCCGCTACGGAACAAGACTGGGGAGTGCCGAATCTCAAAACTCTCTGTTACGGCCGGCAGCTTCGGCGACGGCCGCGCGTAACTAACGAAAGTGCGCCATCACTCCGCCAGAACCCGCTCGGGCAGGTTCTGGTCGGCGTGGTAGCTGCTTCGCACCAGCGGGCCTGACGCCACCGACTCGAAGCCGAGCTCGTAGGCGGCCTTCTCCAGCGCCTCGAACTCCTCCGGGTGCCAGTAGCGGACGACCGGGAGGTGGTTCTCGGTCGGGCGCAGGTACTGGCCGACGGTGAGTACCTGGACACGATGCTCGCGGAGGATGCCGAAGGCCTCGACCATCTCCTCGAAGGACTCGCCGAGGCCGACCATCAGGCCCGACTTGGTGACGACGCGCTCGCCGCCCATCTCCTTCGCCATCTTCAGCACCCGCGCCGAGCGCAGGAACTTGGAGCCGCGGCGCGCCACCGGGTAGAGCCGCGGCACGGTCTCGACGTTGTGGTTGAAGACGTCGGGGCGCTCGTGGATCACCTTCGCCAGCGGCATCTCCTGGCCGCGGAAGTCGGGGGTGAGGATCTCGACCTTGCAGCCCGGCGCCTGCATGCGGATTGAGCGGATCACGCCGACGAAGGCGCTCGCCCCGTAGTCGGGCAGATCGTCGCGGTCGACCGAGGTGACGACCGCGTGGCGCAGGCCCATCCGCTTCACCTGGTTGGCGACGCGCATCGGCTCCAGCGGGTCGTTCCAGGTCGGTACCCCCGTCTTCACGTTGCAGAAGCCGCAGCGCCGCGTGCAGACGTCACCGAGGATCATGAAGGTCGCCGTGCCCCGCTCCCAGCACTCGCCGACGTTGGGGCAATTCGCCTCCTCGCAGACGGTGTGCAGGTTGTCGGAGCCGATCATCGACTTCAGTCGCCGATAGGTCGGCCCGCCGGGCGCCGGCACCTTCAGCCAGGGCGGCTTGCGGGCGCGGCGGAAGGGGACGGTGCCGTCGCTCTCGGCTGCGGTGCCGCCCGGCTTGGCGCGCGAGCGCGTGATGTGGACGCGCTCGGTTGGCTCTGCGGTCGATTCACTCACGCTATCCCGAGCCTAGCGTTGTCGATGCCGAGATCGGCAGGGCTCGCATTCGCCGGGGTGCGTTCGTACACCTCCGCGTACTGCGCGGCAACCGTCTCGGCGAAGGCGTCGAGGCCCTGCTCGGCGCCCAGCTCGCGGCTCAGCGAGGTCACCCGGCAGCCCTCGATCCCGCACGGCACGATCCACTCGAACGGCTGCAGGTCGTTGTCGACGTTGACGGCAAGCCCGTGCGTCGTCACCCCGCGGCTGACGTGGACGCCGATCGAGCCGATCTTGCGCGCTTCCGCCGGTCCCGCCGCCGAGCCCGGCGGCTCGCCCTCGGTCCACACCCCCGTCAGCCCCTCGATCGTCGTCACGCGCACCCCGTGGGCGCCCAGTGCGCCGATCGCAACCTGCTCCAGCCGCCGCACGTACTCGTGCACGTCGTCGCCGTAGGGACGCAGTGAGACGATCGGGTAGGCGACCAGCTGCCCGGGCCCGTGGTAGGTGACCCGCCCGCCACGGTCGGTGTCGCAAACCTCGATCCCCTGCATCTCGTACCACTCGCGCGCCATCGGCAGCTCGGCATCGTCCGAGCGGCGCCCGCGCGTGTAGACGGGCGGGTGCTCGAGCAGCAGCAGCACGTCCGGGATCGAGCCGTCCTCGCGCGCGTCGCGCAGCCAGCGCTGGGCGACGGCGGCCTCCTCATAGGGGACGAGGCCGCAACGGACGACGAGGACTTCGGCGCTCACGGTGGAATCGTTGCATGGCGCCCACCTATCCTTAGCGCTGTCCCCAATGGCCCAGTCCAAGTCCCTCAGGCCCGACTGGCTCCCAGCCGTCGCGCTCAGCGCCCTCCTCGCGGCTGCGATGCTCGCCTGGAACCCGCAGGTCGGCGACCTTGCGGCGCAGGTCTTCCGCACCGAGCTCTTCCAGCGCGCGGGCCTCGCGATCTGGAACGGCAGCTGGTACGGCGGCCATTACACGCTCACCTACAGCGTCCTCTTCCCGCCGCTCGCCTCGCTGCTCAGCCCCCAGTTGGTGGGAACGCTCTCGGTCGTCGCCTCCTCCTACCTCTTCGACCGCCTCGTGCGCGACCGTTGGGGGGAGCCTGCGCGCTGGGCGACCCTCTGGTTCGCCGCGGGCGTCGTCACCCTGCTCGCGGACGGGCAGCTGACCTTCGCCCTCGGCGTCGCCTTCGCCCTCGGCGCCCTGCGGGCGCTGCAGCTCGGCCGCGGACCGCTCGCCCTGGCCGCCGCCGCGGCCTGCGCGCTCTCCAGCCCGGTCGCCGCCGCCTTCCTCGCCGGCCTCGTCGCGGTCGGGGCGCTCGAGCGGGGCCGGCCGCTGAACCGCGCCGGAGTGGCCGCAGGCGCCCTCGCCCTCGTCCTCGTCGCCCTGCCGAACCTCGCCTTCCCCGAGCCGGGCCAGTTCCCCTTCGCCTTCTCCTCTTACCTGGCGATCCCGCTCTGGTGCGGCGGGGCGCTCTACGTCACTCGCGGCCTCGGCCGCGAGGAGCGCCAGCTGCGCTGGGCGCTCCTCGGCTACGTCGTCGCGGCGACGCTGCTCTGGCTGGTGCCGAACCCGCTCGGCGGCAACGCGGTGCGGCTCGGCGCTCTCTTCGGCGGTCCGGTGCTGGCGGCGGTCGTGCTCGCGCACCGGCCGCGACTCGACCGCTTCTCCGTGCTGATCCTCTCGCTCGCCCTCGCCGGTGGCCTCTACTGGCAGGTGACGGCGAGCGTCAGCCAGATCGCGCGCAGCGTTGGCGACCCTTCGACGTCGGCCGGCTACTTCGAACCGGTGGCCCACTGGCTGCGCACGCACGGCGGCCCAGGGATTCGGGTCGAGGTCCCGCCGACCGCCAACCACTGGGAGTCGGCCTACCTCGCGCCGCGATTCGAGCTCGCTCGCGGCTGGCTGCGCCAGCTCGACACCACCCGCGACGACATCTTCTACGGCGACGACGAGCCGCTGAATGTCGCGACGTACGGCCACTGGCTGCGACAGAACGCGATCTCCTACGTCGCCCTCCCGGATGCGCCGCTCGACTATTCCTCGGTTGCCGAGCGGCGCCTGATCCTCTCCGCGCCGTCCTACCTCGACCCGCGCTGGAGCTCGCCGCACTGGCGCGTCTACGCCGTCCGCGACCCCGAGCCGCTTGTCGACCCCCTGGGAGCCGCCGCGGCCAAAGTCCTCTGGGTCGGCCGCCAGAGCTTCGGCCTCGATGTCACCCGTCCCGGCGAATTCCTCGTTCGCGTCAACTTCACGCCCTACTGGTCGATCTCGCGCGGCACCGGCTGCCTGCTGCGCCGCGGCGACTGGACCGTCGCCCGCGCCGCCCATCCCGGCGTCTTCCGCGTCTCCGCCGACTTCTCGGTCGGTCGCGCCTGGAATGCGGTCACGGGTGCTCGTAAGACCTGCTGACCCCCATTGCGCCCTTTGGTCGCAACGCATATCCAATGCATCGCATGGGAAACGCGTTACGACCGGGCTGGAGGGCGATTAGACCGACGTTTAGAGCGCTAGCGCCAGCGGCTCTTCGAGCAGAGACTTGATCCGGGCGAGGAACTCGGCGGCCTGGGCGCCGTAGAGGATGCGGTGGTCGCAGGCGAGGTTGACTCGCATCAGGTGCGCGGTGGCGGGATGGCCGTCACGGACGACGGGACGCTCGGCAATCGCGCCGACGGCGAGGATCGCCGCCTGCGGCGGGTTGATCACGGCGGCAAAGCTGTCGATGCCGAACATGCCGAGGTTGGAGACGGTGAAGGTTGCGCCCGACAGCTCGGGCGGCGTGATCTGCCCGCTGCGGACTTTTTGCGCCAGGGTCCGCGCCTCGGAAGCGATCTGCCGCAGGACCTTCGTGTCGGCGTCGAAGATCGTCGGGACGACCAGCGCGTCGTTCGCGGCCACCGCGATGCCGACGTTGACGCGCGAGTAGAGCTCGAAACGGCCGTCTCGGTAGGCGCCGTTGGCGCGCGGGTGCTCGCGCAGGGCCAGCGCGCAGGCCTTGACGATCATGTCGTTGAAGGAGGGCACGACGTCGCCCTCGCCGGCTGAGGCCTTGATCTGGGCGCGGGCCTCGACCAGGCGGCTCATGTCCACCTCCGCCTCGAGGTAGAAGTGCGGCGCGGTCGCCTTCGACTCGGCCATGCGCCGGGCGACGGTGGCCTGGAGCTTCGATGGGTCTTCGTGGGTGACCCGGCCCTTGGCGGTCTCCGGCGAGGGGGGTTGGGCCGCGGGTGGCGAGGGTGGGGTGCCCCTCGCCCCGACAAGTGCCTCGCCAGTTGGCTCGGCACTTTGAGTATCCGCCGGTTCGAGGGGCACCCCGCCCGCGCCACCCGCGGAAGAAGCGCGTTCCACATCGGCCTTGACGATTCGCCCGCCCGGACCCGAGCCATGCAGCCGAGAGAGATCGAGCTCTTTCTCCTTGGCGAGCCGGCGAGCTATCGGCGATGCCTTGATCCGACCGTCGCCGCTTGAAGCTGGGGCGGCGTTGATCGGCCTCTCTTCCGCGGGTGGCGCGGACTCGGGGGGGCCGAGAACGGAGGCCCCGCCCCCGCCCGCAGGCCCCCCCGAGGTCGCGACGGGACCCGCGGTCGAGGCGACAGGACCCGCGGCCTCGGCGGTCGAACCCTCGCCGTCGACCCTTGCGATCGGCGTTCCGATCGCCACCGTCTCGCCCTCCTGCACCAGGATCTCCGTCAGCGCCCCCGCCACGTCGCTTTCGTACGCCATGTTCGCCTTGTCCGTCTCGATCTCAACGAGTTCATCACCCACCGCCACATCGTCGCCGACCTGCTTGAACCACTGCAGGACCGTTCCCTCCTCCATCGAGTCCGAGAGCCGCGGCATGACGACGTCGGGCATCAGATGCTTCCCTCCAATGCCGCAAGCGCCGCCTGCACCACGTGCTCCTCATGCGGAATCGCCGCCTGCTCCAACCGTCGCGAGTAGGGCATGTGCACGTCGGCGCCGGTCACACGCTGCACCGGCGCGTCGAGGTGATCGAAGGCCTGCTCGGTGATCAGAGTCGCCAGGTTGGCGCCGACGCCGCCGTGCGGCCAGCCCTCCTCGACGATCACGGCCCTGTTCGTCTTGCGCACCGACGCGAGGATCGTGTCGAGGTCGAGCGGGCGCAGGGTGCGGGGGTCGATCACCTCGGCCTCGACGCCGTGCTCGTGGGAGAGGACCCGCGCCGCGTCCTCGGCCACGTGGGCCATCTTGAGGATGCCGATGATCGTCACGTCGCCGCCCTCGCGCCGCACCGCGGCCTGGCCGAAGGGCAGCGTTTCGTCCTCCTCGTCGGCGACCTCGCCCCGCCGCCCATAGAGGTTCTCGTGCTCGATGAAGATCACCGGGTTGTCGTCGCGGATCGCCGTCTTCAGCAGCGCCTTGCCGTCGGCCGGCGTCGAGGGGCAGGCGACGAGCAACCCCGGCACCTGCAGGAAGAGCGCCTCGAAGCTGTGCGAGTGGGTGGGGCCGAGCTGGTGGCCACCGCCGCCTGGCATTCGCACCACCATCGGCACCCGCGCCTGGCCGTTGAACATGTAGGGGATCGCCGCCGCGTGGTTGACGATCTGGTCGAGCGCCAGCAGGGCGAAGTTGACCGTCATCAGCTCGACCACCGGCCGCAGCCCCGCCATCGCCGCCCCGACGCCCGTGCCGACGATCGTGTTCTCGGAGATCGGCGTGTCGCGCACTCGCCGCTCGCCGAACTCCTCCAGCAGGCCTTCGGTCACCTTGAACGCTCCCTGGAAGACGCCGACGTCCTCGCCCATCACGAAGACCGCCTCGTCGCGCCGCATCTCCTCGGCCATCGCGTCCCGCAACGCCTCGCGCATCCGCAGCGTCGCCATCAGTCCGCGCCCTCCTCGACCTCTTCGGCAACGGGGGATTCGTCGCCCTCTTCAGCCACCTCCGGCTCGACGCCCTCCTGGGCATCCCCGTGCTCGGCCGGGTTCGGACGCGGCCCGTCCGGCTGTCCCGCGTAGGCGGCGCCCGCCTCGGCGAGCTCGCGCGCCGCGGCCGGCATCCTCTCCTCGTGCTCGCCGCGGAGTGGTTCGGGGCTGCGCTCGTCGACCGCGTACCAGCCGGCGGCGCTGTCGAGCACGTAGAGGCTCTCGTAGAGGGTGTCGAGCGGCGGCTCGGCCGAAGCGTCGGCGAACTCGACCGCGGCCAGCACCGCCTCGGTCGCCTTGTCGCGCACCTCCTGCACCTCGCGCTCGCCCAGCACGCCCGCTTCCACGCAGCGCCGCGCGAAGCTCTCGATCGGGTCCTTCTCCTGCCACTCCTCGACCTCCTCGCGCTCGCGATAGACCTCGGGATCGGCCGCCGAGTGGCCGCGGTAGCGATAGGTGAAGGCCTCGATCATCGTCGGCCGCCGTTCCTCGCGTGCGGCCCGGACGCCCTCGGCGACCGCCTCGCGCACCGCAAGCACGTCCATGCCGTCGATTCGCCGCCCTGAGATCCCGTAGCCCTCCGCCTTCTTGGAGAGGTCGGTCTGGGCGGAGTGGCGCTCGACCGAGGTCCCCATCCCGTAGAGGTTGTTCTCGACCAGGAAGAGGATCGGCAGGCTCCAGAGCGCCGCCAGGTTCATCGTCTCGCCGAAGTTGCCGGCGTTGGAGGCGCCGTCGCCGAACATGCAGACGGTGACCGCGTCCTCGCCCTTGTACTCGGAGGCGAGGGCGAGGCCGGCGGCGATCGGCAGGTTGCCGCCGACGATCCCGTAGCCGCCCATGAAGCGGTGCTCGGCGTCGAAGATGTGCATCGAGCCGCCGCGGCCGCCGCTGGTCCCGTCGACGCGGCCGAAGAGCTCGGCCATCACGTGCTTGGGCTCGGTGCCGCGGGCGATCGCGTGACCGTGGGTGCGGTAGGTGCCGATCAGGTAGTCCTCGTCGCGCATCGCCGATGCGACGCCGACGATCGTCGCCTCCTCGCCTATCGCCAGGTGCAGGAAGCCGCCGGCCTTGGCGCGCTGGTACTGCCGTCCCGCCTCCTCCTCGAAGCGGCGGATCAGCGCCATCCGCGCGAGCAGCTCGTAACAGGTGGAGGCGTCAGGGAGATCGGCCACGCCCTGACCTTAGCTCGCCGCCTCGACCGCCTCCTCGACTCTGTCGTCGCCCCAGAGGACCTTGCCGCCGACGACCAGCGACGGCACGCCCGTCACGCCCAGCTCGGCGGCGGCATCGGTCGCCTCGCGCAGCGCCGTCTTCACCCCCTCCGTCTCGATCGCCTTGAGCAGCGCTCGCGGGTGCAGCTCGCAGGCGGCGGCGGCGATCAGCACGTTGTCGGTCTCGGAGAGGTCGCGTCCAGCGGCGAAGGCCTGGCGGAAGGCGGCGAGGGCGAAGGAGACGGTGCGGCCGGTCTGCTTGGCGAACGTCGCGGCGCGCATCGCGGTCAGCATGTTCCCCGGCCAGGGATCGGGCCAGGCCAGCGACGGCAGCCTGTAGGCGGCAGCCCGCCGCTCGACCTCGGCCATCCCCGCCGCCCGCTCCGGCCCGTTCCCCCACGAGTCGCGGCCGAAGCGCTTGAACAAGCCGCCGAGCAGGATCGGCTGCCACTCGGGCTGCTCCAGCCCGGCCTCGGTGAAGAGGCCGCTGATCCGCTCCGCGGCCAGGTACGCGTAGGGGCTCCCCAGGTCGAAGTAGAAGGTGGCGCGGGGAGCGCTCAAGCGTGAATGGCCCACTTGTCGACGGCGCGGGCCGCTTCCGGAATCGCCTCGGAGATCGTCGGGTGGGGATGGACGATCCCGGCCAGCTCCTGATAGCCGCCCTCGAGCGCCATCGTCGCGACCAGCTCGGCGACCATGTCGCAGGCGCGGTTGCCGACCACGTGGGCGCCGAGGATCTCGCCGTACTTGGAGTCGACGACGAGCTTGACCAGCCCGTCTTTGTCGTCGTAGACGGTTGCGCCGCCGACGCCGCCGAGCTTCTGCTTGCCGACCTTGACGTCGTGCCCGGCCTCCTTGGCGGCGGCCTCGGTCAGCCCGACGCTCGCCACCTGGGGGTGGCAGAAGGTCGCCCCGGCGACGAGGTTCTGGTCGACCGGATGAGTCGGCTGTCCCGCGGCGTGCTCGACCGCGACCACGCCCTCCTCGGAGGCCTTGTGGGCGAGCGCCTTCGCGTTGACGAGATCGCCGATCGCGTAGACCTTCGGGTTCGAGGTGCGGCCGTACTCGTCGACCTCGACCTTGCCGTTCTCGGCGAGCTTGACGCCGGCCGCGTCGAGGCCGAGCCCCTCGACGTCGGGTGCGCGGCCGCCGGCGATGCAGAGGTAGTCGACCTCGGTCGTCTCCTCGCCGTAGCCGAGCTTGACCGAGCCCTCGCCGGCTTCGACGTCGCGCACGGGCGTCCCGGTCGAGATCGTGATGTTCTGCTTCTTGAAGGCCCTCTCGACGACCCGCGCCATGTCCTTGTCCTCGGCGGGCAGGATCTGGTCGAGCATCTCGATCAGGATGACCTCGGTGCCGAAGCGGCCGTAGGCGGAGGCGATCTCGCAGCCCGAGGCCCCGGCCCCGGCCACCGCGATCTTCTGCGGCTGCTCGGGGAGCGACCAGGCGCCCCAGGTGTCGACGACGCGCCCGCCGAACTCGACCCCTGGAATCGGCAGCGCCACCGAGCCGGTGGCGAGGATGACGGTGCCCGCCTCGTAGAGCTCGTCGCCGACCGCGACGTTGCCCTCGGCGGTGAGCGCGCCGTCGCCCTCGATCAGCGCGACCTTGTTCTTGTCCCAGAGCATCTTCACCCCGCCGGAGAGCGATTCCGAGACGGCGGCACGGCGCTTGCCGAGTGCCTCCCAGTCGAGCGAGACGCCCTCGGCGACGACGCCGAGCTCGGCGCTCTCGCGCGCCTGGTCGTAGATCTCGGCCGTGCGCAGGACGGTCTTCGCCGGGATGCAGGCATAGTTGAGGCAGCGGCCGCCGGCCTTGTCGCGCTCGACGACCGCGGTCTTCTTGCCCAGCTGGGCGGCGCGGATCGCGGCCACGTAGCCGCCCGGGCCCCCGCCGATGACGATCACGTCGAAAGAGTCAGCCACGTTCCTGAGCCTATAGAACCCCCGTTCCGGTGCGACTTATGTGGTTATGGCTGGCATAAGTCGCACCGGAACGGCGTTCAGTCCCTTGGCAGGCGGGTGGGCATCTGGATGCGCGCCATCGCCTTCACCATGAAGAAGAAGAAGGTGCCGGCGACGGCGAGCAGGCCGAGGGTGGCGAGCACCTGGGTCACGGTCGCCGCCTGCAGGGCAAGGCCGTAGACGGCGCTGAAGATGAGAAAGACGAGGACGAGCTGGAAGCCGAGCACCGCCCAGTAGCGGGCGCGCCACATGCCCCAGGCCATCGTGCCCATCAGCAGGGCGGGCGCCAGGGCCTGGGCAAGACGCGGTTTGTCGCCGTTGACGTCGACCCCGGCGAAGTAGCCGACGAGGATCGAGAGAACGACGAGCGCCGAGACCACGGCGCCGATCGTCACCACCAGCGGCCGCTCGCCCTCGGCCAGCGGCTCGAGTGCCTCGCGCGCTTCGCGGTTGCGCTCCTCGGCCTTTGCGTAGCCGCGCTCCATGTGCTCGCGGGGACTCGCCGGATCCCGCCGCTTGCGCTTTTGCGGCTGAGCTGAGCTGGGATCAGGCACCCGGTGCCGCCTCCCCGAGGGGAGCGAAGGCGTTGCGCAGCTCCTCGGCCGCAGCGGCCGGGTCCTCGGCGTCGCGGACCGCTCGCACCACGCACATCCGCCGCGCCCCGGCGTCGACCGCCTGGGGAGCGCTGGTCGCGTCGATGCCGCCGATCGCGAAGAAGGGGTGCGGCGCGCTCTCCGCCGCGTGTCGGATCAGGTTCAGGCCGACGGCCGGGCGGCCCTCCTTGGTCGGCGTCTCCCAGATCGGCCCGACGCTGATGTAGTCGATCGGTTGGTCCGTCGAGGCCGCGATCTGCTCCACCGAGTGGGTCGAGAGGCCGACGATCGCGTCCGGGCCGAGGGCCGCCCGTGCCTCGGCGGCCGGCGTGTCGTCCTGCCCGACGTGGACGCCGTCGGCGTCGCAGGCGCGAGCCAGGTCGGGGTCGTCGTTGACGACGAAGAGGGCGCTGTAGCCGTCGCAGAGGCGACGGAAGGTCTGCGCGGCCAGCTCGATCTCGCGCCGCGGCAACTCCTTCTCACGCAGCTGCACGATGTCGACGCCGCCGCTCAGCGCGGCGCGGAGCAGCGGCTCGGGGTCCTGCCCGTGCGGCCGCGCCTCGCAGCAGAGGTAGAGCCGCGCGGTGCGCAGCCGCTCGCGGCGCAGCGGGCCCTTGGCGTCGGGAGAGGCGAGGCTCACCCCTCGATTATCGCTAGTGGCGATTTTCTAAGCGCTCAGAAAATCATTACGACGGAGTAGCATCAGTTGGTACGGGAGCCCAAGAGGCTGAGAGGGTGGCAACGAGGCCACCGACCGTCTGGACCTGATCCGGGTAATGCCGGCGGAGGCAAGATGAGCGAGAGAAGCGGTCACGACGCGGTGGTTGTTGGAGGGGGCGCGATCGGCCTCTGCTGCGCTTGGAGCATCGCGCGGCGCGGCGGGCGTGTCGTCGTTCTCGACCGCGCCGCGCCGCCGGCGGGAGCGACGCAGGTCGCCGCCGGCATGCTGGCGCCGGTCGGCGAGCTCGCCTTCGGCGAGCCCGAGCTGTTGCGGATGACGCTTGCGGCCGCCGAGCGGTACCCCTCTTTCGTCGCCGAGCTGGAGGCGGCGAGCGGGGTCGACTGCGGCTTTTCGCGACAGGGGGCTCTGCATGTCGCCCTCGACCGCGACGAGGCGGCCGAGCTGCGCCGCACCCACGAGCTGCAGCGCTCCCTCGGGCTCGGCGCGGAATGGCTGGCGCCGCGCCGCTGCCGCGAGCTGGAGCCGGGGCTGACGCCGTCCTTCAACGGCGGCGTGCTCGCCCCCGGCGAGGGTGCGATCGACCCGCGACGGATGACAGCCGCGCTGCTCGCGGCCCTCGAGGCCGAGGGAGTGGAGGTGCGGACCGGGGTGGAGGTGCGCGAAGCGGTCATGGACGGCGAGCGCCTGTCCGGCGTGCGCACGGACTCCGGCGAGGAACTGCGGGCAGGCTCGGTCGTGCTCGCCGCGGGTGCCTGGTCGGGAGTCGCCGAGTGGCTTCCCGAGGACGCCCGCCCTCCGGTGCGCCCGGTCAAGGGCCAGATCCTCGAGCTGCGAGCACTCGACGGCGAGGCGCCCTGCGAGCGGATCGTCGTCTCCGAGCGTGTCTACCTGGTGCCGCGTCCCGACGGCCGTCTCGTCGTCGGCGCCACGGTCGAGGAGCGCGGCTTCGACACCGCCGTCACCGCGGGTGGGGTCCACGAGTTGCTGCGCGAGGCCTACCGCCTGCTCCCCGAGGTCGCCGAGATGGAGCTGGTCGAGGCGATGGCGGGACTGCGCCCCGGCACTCCCGACAACCTGCCGCTGGTCGGTCCGGGTGCATTCGACGGTCTCGTCCTCGCCTGTGGCCACTACCGCAACGGCATCCTCCTGGCGCCGCTCGCCGGCGACGTGGTGGCTGAGCTGATCGCCGGCGGCCGCACGGTGGAGAGCGTTCGATGAGGATCGAGTTGAACGGCGAGCCGCTGGAGCTGCCGGCCGGTTCGACGCTCTCCGACGCCGCGCGGGCGGCCGGGATCGAAGCGACCCGCGGCGTCGCCGTCGCCCTCGACGGCGAGGTCGCCCCCCGTGGCCAATGGTCCACGACGCCGCTCGCCGAGGGCAGCAGGGTCGAGGTCCTGGCCGCGATCCAGGGCGGGGCCGACGGTTGGGAGCTCGGCGGCCGGGCCTGGACCTCGCGCCTGATCGCCGGCACCGGCGGCTTCCGCTCGCTCGAGCAGATGGAGCGGGCGCTGGAGGCCGCCGGAACCGAGATCGTCACCGTCGCCCTGCGCCGCATCGACCCCGACGCGAAGGGCTCGGTCCTCGACGTCCTCGACCGGCTTGGTCTCTTCGCCCTGCCCAACACCGCCGGCTGCTACACGGCGCGCGACGCGGTCCGCACGGCCCAGCTCGCCCGCGAGGCATTCGAGACGGACTGGATCAAGCTCGAGGTGATCGGCGACGACCGCACCCTTTTCCCCGACGCGGTCGAGCTAGTCGACGCTGCCGAGACCCTCGTCGGCGAGGGCTTCACCGTCCTCCCCTACACCAATGACGACCCGATCCTCGCCCGCCGCCTCGAGGAGACGGGCTGTGCGGCGGTGATGCCACTCGGCTCGCCGATCGGCTCGGGCGCCGGCATCCGCAACCCCTACAACATCGCGATCATCGCCGAAAGAGCATCCGTGCCGGTGATCCTCGACGCCGGCATCGGCACCGCCTCAGACGCGGCGCTGGCGATGGAGCTGGGTTGCTCCGCCGTGCTCGCCGCCAGCTCCATCTTCGGCGCCGCCGACCCGACCGCGATGGCGACCGCCCTGCGCCTCGCCGTCGAGGCCGGCCACGCCGCCCACGCCGCGGGCCGCATCCCACGCCGCACCCACGCCGAGGCCTCGACCACCCACCAGGGCCTGCCCGACTTCCCCTGACCCGCCAAACGGCCCCCCGCCCTCTACCATGGGCCACCGCGCCCCCGTAGCTCAGTTGGTTAGAGCGGCGGCCTTTTAAGCCGCGCGGCACGGGTTCGAATCCCGTCGGGGGTACTACTGGGAGGGAGGACCGCATGGCAATCGACGGGAAGCGCGACAGGGAGCTGCTCCGTTCGCCCTGCGACGTCGAGGAGGAGGACGACCTCCGCCTCGACCGGATCAAAGCCGAGATCGACATGGGATTCGACTCCCTGCGTGATGTCGAGGACGGCGTCTCGATCTTCGGCTCGGCGCGCGTGAAAGAGGGCCACCGCTGGTACGGGCTCTGCCGCGAGACCGCGCATTGCCTGGCGAGCAAGGGCTTCACCGTGATCACCGGCGGCGGTCCCGGCCTGATGGAGGCGGCGAACCGCGGAGCGGCCGAGGCGGGCGGGCTCTCGGTCGGCCTCAACATCCAGCTGCCGACGGAGCAGAAGGCGAATCCCTACGTCAATCGCGGCCTCACCTTCCACTACTTCTTCGCCCGCAAGCTGATGTTCGTCCGTTATGCACGCGCCTTCGTCATCTTCCCCGGCGGCTACGGCACGCTCGACGAGCTCTTCGAGAGCCTCACCCTGATCCAGACCCATCGCATCAAGCTCTTCCCGACGATCCTCGTCGACTCCGAGCACTGGGCGCCGCTGCTCGACTGGGTCGACAAGGACCTCGACGACACCTCGTTGATCTCACCGCCCGACCTGGAGCTGCTCGTCACCGCCGACACGGTCGACGAGATCTGCGGCCACGTCGAGAAGGCGACACATTTGCAGCGCCAGCTCGTCTAGAAAGATCGAACACACATCGCAGGCCGATTGCTTGAAGTGGGGGTGCCGCCGAATTGGTAACGGCCCTGGCCAGTACGACCGCTCCCTAGGTGAGCCGACCTTTTCAGGCCGACCACAATGGCCAACACCAACACCGCAAGGAAGAATCCGAGCACTACCCCGAGCAGGGTGGATAGGGCGAATGCAACAACGACGAAGCCGATCACCGACCCAACCAGCGGTCCCAACTTCACAGTGACCCTCCTCGTTGGTCCGAGCCCCACCAGGGCTAGTGCCGGAAATGCCGGTGCTTCGTAAAGACCATCGCCACGCCAGCGGTGTCGCAGGCGTCGATCACCTCGGCGTCGCGCTTCGAGCCGCCGGGCTGGATCACCGCGGTGGAGCCCGCTTCGATCGCCAGCTGCGGCCCGTCGGCGAAGGGGAAGAAGGCATCGGAGGCGACGGCTGAGCCGGCGAGCAGCGCCTCGGCCCCCTCGCCGCGCGCGTCGCGGCACTTCTCGACCGCGAGCCGCACCGAGTCGACCCGGCTCATCTGCCCGGCGCCGATGCCGAGCGTCGCGCCGTCCTTGGCGATCACGATCGCGTTCGAGCGCACGTGGCGCACCACCGTCCAGGCGAAGCACATGTCGTCCCACTGCTGCTCGCTCGCCTGCGTCTTGGTAACCACCTCCATCAGCTCGCGCGGCTCGGGGTCGCCGTCGCGGTCCTGAACCAGGAGGCCGCCGAGCACGCGTTTGACGTCGCGTTCGGCCGGGTCGCGCTGACGGCGCTCCTCCTCGCAGAGGATGCGGATTGCCTCCTTCTGCTGCAGGACGGCGAGCGCCCCGTGCCCGTAGTCGGGCGCGATCAGCACCTCGACGAAGTTCTCGTGCAGCTCCTTCGCCAGCTCCTCGGAGACCGGCCGGTTGAAGGCGATCACGCCGCCGAAGGCCGACATCGGGTCGCAGGCCAGCGCCTTCAGGTAGGCCTCGAGCGCGTCGGCGCCGATCGCCACCCCGCAGGGGTTGTTGTGCTTGATGATCGCGCAGGCCGGCTCGTCGAAGTCCTCGACCAGGCGGCGGGCCGAGTCGAGGTCGAGCACGTTGTTGAAGGAGAGCGCCTTGCCGTGCAGCTTCGAGACCCGCGAGAGGATGTGGCTGCGTACCCCCGCTTCCGCGTAGAGCGCCGCTCGCTGGTGCGGGTTCTCGCCATAGGAGAGGTCGAGGACCTTCTCGTAGGCGACCGCCAGGTGCTCGGGGAACTCCTCGTACTCGGCCGAGAACCAGCGGCTGATCGCCGCGTCGTAGCGCGCCGTCTGGGCAAAGGCCTCGTTGGCGAGCCAGTGCCGGGTGGCGGCCGACAATTGGGCACCGTCGTTCTCCTCCAGCTCGGCGAGGACCGCGTCGTAGGACTCGGGTTTGACCACCACCGCGACCCCCTCGTGGTTCTTCGCCGCGGCGCGGATCATCGTCGGCCCACCGATGTCGATGTTCTCGACGACGACCTCGTGGGTGACCTCGTGCCCGGCCACGGTCTCCTCGAACGGGTAGAGGTTGACGCAGACGAGGTCGATCGGCTCGATCCCCTCGCGTTCCAGCGTCGCCATGTGCTCGGGGTCGCCGCGCCGCGCCAGCAGCGCCGCGTGCAGTCGCGGGTGCAGCGTCTTCACGCGGCCGCCGAGGATCTCCTCCTGACCGGTGAACTCGGAGACGTCGGTGACCTCCAGGCCCGCCTCGCGCAGCGCGGCCGCCGTGCCTCCGGTGGAGAGGATCTCGACGCCGAGGCCGGCGAGCCCGCGGGCGAAGTCCGCGACCCCGGTCTTGTCCGACACCGAGACCAGCGCCCGCCGCACGCGGACGGCGCCGTCGCTCACGGCCGCCTGCTGGGTGTCTGCGGGAGCGTCACTCATCGATCGAGACGACGGACTGATCGTCGGCGCCGATCCTAACTGCGCCACTCGCGATCATGCGGATCGCCTCGGGGTAGAGCTCGTGCTCGGTGGCGTGGATCGCCTCTTCCAGAGCGGCCCGGTCGCGGCTCGCCGGCACCGGCACCTCGCGCTGGGCGATCACCGGTCCGGTGTCTACGCCCTCGTCGACGAAGTGGACGGTGACGCCGGTCACCTCGACGCCGGCCTCGAGCGCCTGGCCGATCGCGTCCAGTCCCGGGAACTCCGGCAGTAAGGCGGGATGGACGTTGACGATCCGCTGGCGGAAGCGGGCGACGAATTCCTTGCCCAGCAGCTGCATGTAGCCGGCGAGGACGATCAGGTCGGCGCGGTGCGTCTCGATCCACTTCCCCATCGCCATGTCCCGCGTCGGCCGGTCCTCGTAGCCGTCGACCGGAAAGGAAGCGGTCTCGATGCCCGCCGCCCGCGCTCGTTCCAGCGCCCGCACGCCGACCTTGTCGGAGCCGACTCCGACCACGCGTATTCCGTCGCGCCCGTGCAGCTTGTCGATGATCGCCTGCAGGTTGGTGCCGCTGCCCGAGGCGAGGACGACGATGCGGAAGTCCTTCACGGTCCCCATCATCGCGAACTGCATCAAATTTCCGCCCTCCCAGGGCGGAAATTTGATGCAGTTCGTAAGCGAAATGAGGTTTCTGGAGCAAATCGGGATGCGGACGCCGGTCGTCCAGGCCGGCATGGGCGGCGGCCTGAGCCGGCGCGAGCTGGCGGCGGCGGTCGCCGAGGCCGGTGGGATGGGGACGATCGCGGTCAACGGTGCCGCCGCGATCGAGCGCGAGCTGCGCGCCGCCCGCGAGCTGACCGGCGGGCCGCTCGCTGTAAACATCCTGCTGCCCTTCGCCAGGCGCGACTGGTTCGAGGCGGCGGCCGGAGCCGATGCGGTCGTCACCTTCTGGGGCAAGCCGAAGCGCCGTACTTCCGGCATCTGGATCCACCAGTGCGGCTCGGTCGAGGAGGCCCGCGCGGCGCACGCTGCCGGCGCCGACGCGCTGATCGTCCAGGGGGTCGAGGCCGGTGGGCATGTGCGCGGCCGCGTGCCGGCGCTCGAGCTGCTCGCCCAAGCCCGCGCCGCGCTTCCGGAGGACTTCCCGCTGCTCCTCGCCGGCGGGATCGCCGAGCGAGCCGACGTCCAGCGAGCCCTCGATGCCGGCGCGAGCGCCGCCGTCGCCGGCACCCGCTTCCTCCTCGCCGAGGAGAGCCGCGCCCACCCCGCCTATCGCGAGCGCCTGCTCGCCGCCGACGCGACGATCCTCACCGAGCTCTTCGGCGCCGGCTGGCCCGCGCCGCACCGCGTCGTCGCCAACGCGGCGACCGAGAATTGGCTCGGCGTCGACCCGCGCGGGCCGAAGCTGAACCGCGCCCTCAACCGGCTCACTGGACCCACCGCCCGCTACATGCCCGCGGGACTGCAGGTTCGCATGGCGCGTGCCCAGCGCCCGGGCAGCAGGCTGCTCGGCCCGATGGGCCCCACCGACGACGGCCCGGAGAACCTGCTCGACGCCGGCCCCCTCTACGCGGGCGAGACCGTGGCGCGCATCGACGACGTCCGCCCCGCCGCCACGATCGTCGCCGAGCTGACGCCCTAGCCCGAGGCGGGCACGACGGCGACGTCCTCGAGCGCGAACTTGCCGTTCGCCTCCTCGGGATCGCCAAGTGGGTAGTGACCGCTGAAGCAGGCGTCGCAGTGGTCTTCCGGCGGCGTCCCGACCGCCTCGTAGACGCCCTCCAGCGAGAGATAGGCGAGCGAGTCGCAATCGAGCTCGTCGGCGATCTCCTGCACGCTGCGCTTGTGGGCGATCATCTCCTCGCGGGTCGACATGTCGACGCCGTAGTGGCAGGGATTGCGGATCGGCGGCGCCGAGATCCGCAGATGGACCTCACTGGCGCCCGCGTCGCGCAGCATGCCGACGATCTGCCGCGTCGTGTTGCCGCGCACGATCGAGTCGTCGACGACGACGATTCGCTTGCCGGCGACGATCTCCGGCAGCGGGTTGAACTTGAGCCGCAGGCCGTGCTTGCGCAGCTCCTGCCCCGGCTGGATGAAGGTTCGCGCCACGTAGCGGTTCTTGATCAGGCCGTCGTCGCGCGGCAGCCCAGAGGCGCGGGCGAAGCCCGCCGCCGCCGGGTTGCCGGAGTCGGGCACCGAGATCACCAGGTCGGCCTCGACCGGCGCCTCGCGCCAGAGGATCTCGCCCATCCGCCCGCGCACCTGCTGCAGCACCTTGCCCTCGAGCCGGCTGTCGGGGCGGGAGAAGTAGATGTGCTCGAAGACGCACATCGCCGGCCGCTCAGCCCGCACGACCTGGCGCGTCTCCAGCCCGCGCTCGGTCAGCGAGACCATCTCCCCGGGATGCACTTCGCGCATCAGCTCCCCGCCGATGATGTCGAAGGCGCAGCTCTCCGAGGCGACGACGAAGCGGTCCTCGAGCCTGCCCAGCGAGAGCGGCCGCACGCCGTGCGGGTCGCGGAAGGCGACGATCGCGCGCTTGGTCATCACCACGGTCGAGTAGGCGCCCTGCAGGCGCGGCATCGTCTCGGCGACGGCGTCCTCGATCAGCTTGCCTCCGCTGGAGGAGAGCAGCGCGGCGATGATCTCCGAGTCCGAGGTGCCGCGGAAGGAGATGCCGCGCTCCTTCAGCTCACCCCAGAGCTCGACCGCGTTGGTCAGGTTGCCGTTGTGGGCGAGGGCGAGCTCGCGGCCGTCGTCGCGCCAGACCGGTTGCGCGTTCTCCCAGGAGCCGCCGCCGGTGGTCGAGTAGCGCACGTGGCCGATCGCCATGTCGCCCTCGAGCGCCCGCAGCTTCTCCTCGTCGAAGACCTGGGAGACGAGCCCCGAATCGCGCAGCGTCGTGATGTGGCCGCCCTCGCAGGCTGCGATCCCGGCCGACTCCTGACCACGGTGCTGCAGCGCGTAGAGCCCGAAGTAGGCGAGCCGGGAGACGTCGTGCCCCGGTGCGTATACGCCGAACACCCCGCATTCCTCGCGCGGACCGTCGCGATCTATGGGCTGCCCCTGGGGCGGAGTCAAGCGCGCTTTCCTCGCGTTTGAAGGACGGAGACGCGCAGGCAGACTGCCTACCCCGGCAGGGTAGCAATGGCGCGGGACCGCTTGGTTTTGGGGCGGAAGCGGGGGAAACCCGGTTTCCGCGGCACAGCGGCGCGGGTAGGAAAGTCCATGGCCTCAAGCCCGCGATTGTCGCTCTCTTCGACTCTGGTGGCTCTGGTTGCGCTCGCCTTGGCGCTGCTGTGGGCACCCTCCGCCGACACCGCGCCCGGGGACGTTGCCGACCTCTCGATCAGCAAGGCTGACAGCCCCGACCCGGTGCTCGTCGACACCGTCCTCACCTACACGATCCAGGTCGGCAACCTCGGTCCGCAGACAGCCACCGAAGTGATCGTCACCGACGATCTGCCGAGTCACGTGACCTTCGTCTCCGCTACCGCGAGCAGTGGGACGTGTACCCACAAAGGCAAGCAGGTCACCTGCCACGTCGGGACCATCGCCGCCGATCCCACGAAAGCGAACGCGATCACCGTGACGATCCAGGTGCGACCGACGAAGGCTGGGACGATCGTCAACACGGCATCGGTCGACAGCGCCGAGAACGACTTGGTCGCCGCCAACGACAAAGCGCAAGCTTCGACACTGGTCACGGCACCCGCGCCGGGCGCGAGTTGCCGGGGGACCGCGGCCACGATCGTCGGCACCGACGGCTCAGATCGCCTGGTCGGCACGGCGGGCAGGGACGTGATCGTCGGCCTCGCGGGCGGCGATGCGATCTTCGGGCTCGCGGGCCGCGACCTGATCTGCGCCGGACGGGGCGGCGATCGGGTCACCGCGGGACCGGCCGCCGACCGGGTCTTTGCCGGCGCGGGGTCCGATCGTGTCAAGGGCCGTGGCGGCCCCGACCTTCTCGCCGGCAACGCGAACGCGGATGTGCTGGCGGGCAACGCCGGCGACGACCGGCTGCGAGGCGGTGGCGGGTTCGACCGCTGCCACGGGGGCGCAGGATTCGACCGCGAGCGCGGCTGCGAGCGCTGACCGGACGGGCGCGCTCAGCTCGACTGCCGCAAGCGCTCGCCGAGCGAGCGCCAGGCGCTCTCGACCGTGCCGAGGCCGACGGTGAAGCTGCGATCGCCGGCGGCGACCTCGATCGTGCCGCCGCCGGTTTCGCCGATTAGGGTCGCGCCGAGAGCGTCGAGCTCCTCGCGGTCGCCGCTGAGAATGAAGCCGCCGGGACCCTCGCCGAAGAGAGCCTCTTCGGGGGAGCAGCCGCGTTCGCGCAGCGGTTGCAGGTCGACCTCACAGCCGAAGCCGCCGACGATCGCGCACTCGGCGATTGCGCAGGCGAGGCCGCCGTCGCTGACGTCGTGGGCGGAGGAGAGCCGGCCGGCACGAACCGCCTCGCGGACCGTCGCGCAGGCGGCGGCGACCGCGGCGACGTCGGGCTGGGGGAGGCCCATCGCCAGCTCGCCGCGCAACTTGGCCAGCTCCGACCCCGCGAGGTTGGGTTCGAACGGGCCGAGCAGGCCGATCGCGTCGCCCTCGCGGACGAAGGCGCTGCCGCAGGCGCGGGCCGGGTCGGGCAGCTCGCCGACCATGCCGACGACCGGCGTCGGGTAGATCGGGCCTTCCGGCCCCTCGTTGTAGAGCGAGACGTTGCCGCCGACAACGGGGACGCCGAGCGCCTCGCAGGCGTCGGCGAGGCCGCTGACGGCGCGGTCGAGCTGCCAGGCCGGGACCGGTTTCTCCGGATTGCCGAAGTTGAGGCAGTTGGTCAGGCCGAGCGGCTCGGCGCCGACGCAGGCGAGGTTCTGGGCGCACTCGAGCACCGCCTCGACCGTGCCGGCATAGGGGCCGCATGCGACCCGCCGCCCATTGCCGTCGATCGAGATCGCGATCGCGCCACCCTGTGCCTCGGGGATTTGCAGGACCGCCGCGTCGGCGGACTCCGGTCGGCGCACCGTGCGCGAGCCGACCACCGAGTCGTACTGCTCGAAGGCCCAGCGCTTGGAGGCGACGCTCGGCGAGGAGAGCAGTGTCAGCAGCGTGTCCTCGGCTGAGGCCCCCTCCTTCAGGGTCCGCCGATTGCCGTAGATCCACTCGTCAGGCTCGGCCGGCTCGAGGTCGTAGAGCGGGCAGCCGTCGACCAGCGCCTCGACCGGCATGTCGCCGGCGATCTCGCTATCGCGCAGCACCCGCACGTGGCCGCTGTCCGTGACGAGGCCGATCTCGGCCGCCCCCGTCTGCCATTTCTCGCAGATCGCGATCACCTCGGCGACCCGCGCCGGCTCGACCACCGCCAACATCCGCTCCTGGGACTCGGAGACCATGATCTCGAAGGGCTCCATGTCGGCCTCGCGCAGTGGCACCTTCGCCACGTCGAGGTCGATGCCGACGCCACCGGCCGAGGCCATCTCGCCCGCTGAAGAGGTGAGGCCTGCCGCACCCAGGTCCTGCAGCGAGACGAGCAGCCCCTTCTCGAGCAGCTCCAGGCAGCACTCGAGCAGCTTCGACTCCTCGAAGGGGTCGCCGATCTGCACCGTAGGCCGCTTCGCATCGTCGCCGTCGCCGAGCTCGGCCGAGGCGAGCACCGAGGCGCCGCCGATCCCATCGCGCCCGGTCGAGGCGCCCATCAGGACGACGGCGTTGCCGACGCCCGCGGCGGCCGCCCGCACCATCTCCTCGGTCTTCGCCAGGCCGACGCACATCGCGTTGACCAGGCAGTTGTGCTCGTAGGGCGCCTCGAAGTAGATCTCGCCGCCGACCGTCGCCACGCCGATCGAGTTGCCGTAGTGGCCGATGCCGCGCACCGCCCCGTCGAGCAGGTGGCGCGAGCGGACCGAGTCGAGCTCGCCGAAGCGCAGCGAGTCGAGGATCGCGATCGGCCGCGCGCCAAGGGCAAAGACGTCGCGCAGGATGCCGCCGACCCCGGTCGCCGCGCCCTGGAAGGGCTCGACCGCGCTCGGGTGGTTGTGCGACTCGACCTTGAAGGCGACGGCATGGCCGTTGCCGACGTCGACCGCGCCGGCGTTCTCGCCCGGCCCCATCACCACCCGCTCGCCCTCGGTCGGCAGCCGCCGCAGCAGCTTGCGCGAGTGCTTGTAGGCGCAGTGCTCGGACCAGAGCAGACTGAACATCGCCAGCTCGACGTCGTTGGGCTCGCGCCCGAGCTTCTCGACGATCAGCTCGAACTCGGAGTCGGTCAGACCCAGCTCGCGGTGCTTGGCGACCTCGACGGTCACGCCGGCACCCCGGCCGCCGCGACGGCTTCGAACACGCGCAACCCGTCGGTGGATCCCGTAAGCAGGTCCACCGCGTGCTCGGGGTGGGGCATCAGGCCGACGACGTTGCCGGCCTCGTTGCGAACCCCGGCAATATCCCGAGCCGAGCCGTTCGGGTTCTGTACCGGCGCGTAGCGATAGGCGACCTGGCCCTTGGCCTCCAGCTCGTCGAGCACCTCGCCGGGCGCGTAATAGCGCCCTTCGCCGTGCTTCGCCGGAATCGAGAGGAGTCGATCGGAGTCTTTTCGGCGCTCTGGCCCCGGAAAGGCTCCGATCGACTCCTCGATGAGGTCGAGCTGGCGGCAGTGAAAGCGCATGTCCTCATTGAGCAGCAACGCACCGGGGAGCAGTTCCGCCTCGCAGAGGACCTGGAAGCCGTTGCAGATGCCCAGGACCGGCCCGCCGCCTGCGGCGAACTCGGCGACCGCCTCCATCGCCGGCGAGAAGCGGGCGATCGCCCCCGCCCGCAGGTAGTCGCCGTAGGAGAAGCCGCCGGGGACGACGACGGCGTCGATCCCGTCCAGGTCACGCTCCTCATGCCAGACCAGCCGCGCCTCGCCGAGCAGCGAGCAGGCGTGCAGGGCGTCGCGCTCGTCGCAGGAGCCAGGGAACTGGAGCACTCCCCAGCGCATCAGGCGGCGGCGTCGATCGGCTCGATCTCGTAGTCCTCGATCAGCGGATTGGCGAGCAGCTTCTCGCAGAGCTCGCCCAGCCGCTCGGGATCCTCGGCCTCGAGCTCGACCATCCGGCCGACGCGCACGTGCTCGATCCCCTCGAAGCCGAGCGCCGGCAGCGCCCGCTCGACCGCCTTGCCCTGCGGATCGAGGATTCCCTCCTTGGGACGGATCAGAACCCGCGCTTTCAGAAGCTGCGCTCCGTGATCCGCTCGTAGGCCTCGACGTACTTAGCCCGGGTCTGCTCGACCACGTCGGGCGGCAGCTCCGGTGCCGGCGGCGTGTGGTCCCAGCCCGCCTCGTCGGCCCAGTCGCGGACGTACTGCTTGTCGAAGGACGGCTGCGTCTTGCCCGGTTCGTAGCGGTCGACGGGCCAGAAGCGCGAAGAATCCGGCGTCAGCACCTCGTCAGCGAGGACGATCTCGGCCCCAGCGTGGCGCCCCAGCTCGAACTTCGTGTCGGCGAGGATGATCCCGCGCTCGGCCGCGTGCTCGGCGCCGCGCTGGTAGACCTCTATCGAGATCCGCCGCAGCTCTTCCATCAGGGCCCGGTCGCCGACGATCTCCGCCGCTCGGTCGAAGTCGACGTTCTCGTCGTGGTCGCCGATCTCGGCCTTCGTCGCCGGGGTGAAGATCGGCTCCGGCAGCTTGTCGGACTCGAGCATCCCGGCCGGCAGCTCGATCCCGCAGACCGTGCCGTCGCGCCTGTATTCCTTCCAGCCCGAGCCGGAGAGGTAGCCGCGCACGACGCACTCGACCGGGTACATCTCCAGCCGCCGCACCCGCATCGCCCTTTCAGCGACCTCTTCCGGCACGTCGGCGGAGACGAAGTGGTTGGGGACGATGTCGGCGGTCAGCTCGAACCAGAATTCGGAGATCCGGTTCAGCACCTTCCCCTTGTCCGGAATCGGCGTCGGCATCACCACGTCGTAGATCGAGATCCGGTCGGAGGCGACCATCAGCAGGTCGTCCTCCCACTCGTAGATCTCCCGCACCTTCCCCGAGGAATGGAGCTTCAAATCTTGGACCGGCGCCACGAGTCCCGATGCTAGCTATCCCGTTGGCCGTAAGCGTGTCCGCAGGTGGCGGGGTCAGGTGCCCCTCGAACCGGCGGATACTCAAAGTGGCGCGCTAATTAGCGCGCCACTTGTCGGGACGAGGGGCACCTGACCCCGCCACCCCGGTCTGCGAACCTATGCGGCGTGAACGCGCCCCCCGAGGTATCGAGCCCGCCGCTGGTCCAGACCCTGCGCTGGGCTTTCCGACCGTTGCCTTTTATGCAGCAATGCCGGGAACGCTACGGCGACAACTTCGCGGTCAAATTCCTCGGCTTCGAGCGACCGATGGTGATGATCTCCGACCCGGCCGCGATCAAGGCCCTCTACACCGAGCGCTCGCACGGGCTGCCGCCCGGCCGCGAGGTCTTCCTCGAGCCGGTCCTCGGTTCGCGCTCGTTGCTATTGCTCGAAGGCACCGACCACCTTGCCCACCGCAAGCTGATGCTGCCCGCCTTCCACGGCGAGCGGATGCGCTCTTACGAACCGCTGGTCGAGGAGATCGTCGACCGGGAGATCGACTCCTGGCAGCTCGGCGAGGAGTTCGCGATCCACCCCCGCATGCAGGCGATCACGCTCGATGTGATCCTGCGCGTCGTCTTCGGCATCGCCGAGGGGTCGCGGCTGCAGCGGCTCCGCACCCTGCTCACCGGCCTGCTCGAGCAGACCGCATCGCCGTTCACCCAGATCGCCGCCCTGGCGACGAGGCGCTTCACCGGCCGCGGGCCGTGGGACAGGTTCGAGGGCCAGCTGAAAGCCGTCGACGACCTGCTCTATGCCGAGATCGCCGAGCATCGCGCCGAGGAAGGCTTCGAGGGACGCGACGACATCCTCTCCGTGCTGATGGCGGCGCGCTTCGAGGACGGCAGCGGCCTGCCCGACGTCGACCTGCGCGACCAGCTGCTCACCCTGCTGCTTGCCGGCCACGAGACGACCGCAACTGCGCTCGCCTGGACCTTCGACCTGTTGCTGCGCCACGCTGAGCCCCTGCGGAAGCTGCGCGCCTCGCTGGCAGCGAACGAGGACGACTACCTGCGGGCGACGATTTCCGAGTCGTTGCGCCTGCGCCCGGTGGTGCCGCTAGCCGGCCGTCGGCTCAGCACCGAGCTCAACGCCGAGGGGCTGACGCTGCCGGCTGGAACCGACGTCACGCCTGCGATCTGGCTCGCCCACACCCGCACCGACTCCTACCCCGAGCCCTTCGCCTTCCGTCCCGAGCGCTTCCTCGACGAGGCCCCCGACACCTACGCCTGGGTCCCCTTCGGGGGCGGCGTCCGCCGCTGCATCGGCGCCGCCTTCTCGGAGTTCGAGATGCGGATCGTCCTGCGCGAGGTGCTGACCCGCTGCGACCTGCGCAAGGCCAGCCCGGCGCCGGAGAAGATCGGCCGCCGCAGCATCACCTTCTCACCCAAGGACGGCACCCCGGTTGTCGTCACCGCCCGGCGCCCGGCCCGCGAGCGCGACTTCGTCGCCGCCTAAGCGACGGCTGGGTTCTCGCGCGCCCAGCGGGCGATCGTCCCCGAGCCGGAGATCACCTCGCCGTCGTCGAGGATGAGGATCGGAACCTCGTTGGTCCCGCTCAGCTTCTTTACTTCGGCTCGGTCCTCGTCGCGGCTTCCCCAGGTCGTCGGGATCAGCCGGTACCCGCCGACGACCTTGATCTCGTACTCGTATCCGGCGGCGTCGAGCGCCTTGCCCGCCTTGGCGCACGGATGCGCGAACGCCGGACCTCGTTTCTTCTGGCCGCAGGTGTAGAGGAGCATCGGCCTGGGACCCTAGCGACAGACCCTCCCGAGCGAAGTGCTACGCTCGTAGCACTATCGTAGAAGTTGCGACAAGAGAGCTGAGGAACAAAACCGCCGACCTGCTGCGAAGGGTCGAGGCGGGGGAGAGCATGGTGATCACCGTGCGGGGGAAGCCGGTTGCAGACCTGGTTCCTCATAAAGAGACAACGGGGCGATGGCTTACTCCGGCGGAGGTCATGGAGATACGTGAGATCGCGTCCGGCGATCCCACTTGGGCCGCAGACCTGGCGAAGTTGAGGGCGGAAACGACCGAAGACCTTGGGCCGATCGAGTGAGCGGGGAACGGGTCGGCGTCGGATTGCTCGATACCTCTGCGCTCATTGCCGCCGAGGAAGGCCGGTCGATCCGCGAGGAGGGCCTCCCGGAGAACGCCGTCATCTCAATCGTCACCGTGGCTGAGTTGCGCGCCGGAATCCTCACGGCGTCCAACGTCGAGAGTCGAGACCGTCGCCTCTCGACGCTGGAGCGGCTCTCCGGGGCTGCGGTTTTTCCCATCGATCACCGGGTCGCGGGGGTGTGGGCGGGAATGCGCGCTTATTTGGCTGCCTCCGGAGAGCGAGTGAGCGTCAACGATCTGTGGATAGCTGCTACCGCTGCATCCAACCGGATGCCCGTGGTCACCCAGGACCGCGACTTCTACGCCCTCTCGGGTGTCAACGGTCTGACCGTTATCGAGGTCTGAGCGCTTCCAGCCGCCCGAAGACCTCGGGCAGGTGGGTCAGGTAGGCGTCGAAGTCGAAGATGGCATCGAGGTCGAGGTCGGGCGCTGCCGCGCCAAGCAGCTCGCGGAACGGCGTGCCGGTGTCCCAGGCCCGCTGGGCGTTTTCCTGGACGATCCGGTAGGCGTCGTCGCGGGTCATGCCCGACTCGACCAGGGCGGTCAGTGCGCGTTGGCTGAACAGCGCTCCGTGGGTGAGGTCGAGGTTCTCGCGCATGCGGTCGGTCCGCACGTTCATCCCGCTCGCCACCTTCGCCGCCAGGTCCTGCATGTAGTCGAGGGCGATCGTCGCGTCGGGGAGGATCACCCGCTCGGCGCCGGAGTGGGAGATGTCGCGCTCGTGCCAGAGGGCGACGTTCTCGAGGCCGGCCTGGGCGTAGCCGCGCAGGACGCGGGCCAGGCCCGTGACCCGCTCGCTGCGGATCGGGTTGCGCTTGTGCGGCATCGCCGAGGAGCCCTTCTGCCGGCCGGTGGCAAACGGCTCCTCGACCTCGCGAACCTCGGTCCGCTGCAGGTTGCGCACCTCGGTCGCGAAGCGCTCCAGTCCCGCCCCCGCGATCGCGATCGCCGAGGTCAGCGCCGCGTGGCGGTCGCGCGGAATCACCTGCGTCGCCACGTCCTCGCGCCGCAGGCCGAGCCGCTCCATCACCCGCGCCTCGACCGCCGGTGGCACCGAGGCATAGGTGCCGACGGCGCCGGAGAGCTTGCCGAGGGCGAGCTGCTCGAAGGCCTCTTCCAGCCGCTTCAGGTTGCGATCGGCCTCGAAGGCGAAGCCCGCCAGGCGCAGCCCGAAGCTGGTCGGCTCCGCGTGCACCCCATGAGTGCGGCCGACGCAGAGCGTGTCGCGTTGCTCCAGCGCCCGCTCGACCAACGCGTCGCGGTACGCCCGCGCGCCCGCGACCACGATCTCGCCCGCCTCGCGCAGCTGCAGCGCCAGCGCCGTGTCGAGCACGTCTGAGGACGTCAGCCCATAGTGGATCCAGCGCCCGTGCTCGCCCACCGACTCCGCCACCACGTCGACGAATGCCGCCACGTCGTGGTCGGTCACCTTCTCCCGCTCGTTCACCGCATCGACCGTGAACGCGGCATTGGCCCGTGCTGCCTCCGCCGCCTCGCGCGGCACGACCCCCTCCTCGGCCCATGCCTCGGTCGCCGCCAGCTCCACCTCCAGCCAGCACTCCAGCTTCCTCTGCTGCGACCAGACCACCCCAATCTCGGTTCTGGTGTACCTGGAAATCACTCGAACACTCCCGTTCCGGTGCGAGTTATGCCAGCTATGGGTGCATAAGTCGCACCGGAAGCTGGGATGCGGACGCTTATCGGGTGGGTGGCGCGGGGAGGGGGTGGTGTCGCGCAGCGCGAAGTCTGCTGAGGGCGGGGCCACGTCCCCAGGCCCGATTCCATCCCTCTGCCCGAAGCAGAGCGCAGCGCAAGCGGGGCCACCCCCTCCCCGCGACAGGACCCACCCGCCTGAAACGCTCGCGTCATGAATTGATGATCCGCGCGGCCAGGATGCCGGCGTTCTTGGCCCCGTCGATCGCCACGCAGGCCACCGGAATCCCCGGCGGCATCTGCACCGCGGAGAGCAGGGCGTCGAGGCCGCCCAGGCTTTTGCCGAGGATCGGCACGCCGATCACCGGCAGGTCGCTGTGCGCGGCGGCGACGCCGGGCAGTGCCGCCGACATGCCGGCCCCGGCGATGATCACCCGTAGGCCTCGCATGCGAGCGTTGGTGCAGTACTCGCGCACCAGCTCGGGGTCGCGGTGGGCGCTCATCACCCGCACCTCATAGCGGATGCCGGCTTCTTCGAGGGCCTTGCCCGCCGGCTGCATCTTCGGCTTGTCATTTTTCGAGCCCATGATGATTCCGACCAGGGGCTCGTCGACGTCGATTTCCTCGAAGGCCTCCTCGACTGCCGGCATCGTCAGGGCCTCGCCGACCTGGGGCTCGCCCGCTTCGCCGCCGCTCGGCTGGGGCTCCTCTGAGATCTCGCTCATCTCGTCCTTTCGCTGACTGGTTGACCGGTGACGCGCTCCACCGCCCGCGCGGCGATGTCGGATCGCATCTGCATTCCCTCGAACTCGATCCGGGCGGCTGCATCGTATGCCCGATCGCGCGCCTCGGCCGGGCTCGCGCCGAGCGCCGTCACGTTGAGCACCCTGCCCCCCGCGGTGAGGATCTCGCCGTCGCGCTCCGCCGTGCCGGCGTGGGTGACCTCGGCCAGCTCGGCGGCTGCCTTCAGGCCGCCGATGACGTCGCCCTTCGAGGAGCTCTCCGGGTACCCCGCCGATGCGAGCACCAGCGTCACCGCCCAATCCTCCGCGAACTCGGCCTCGACCCCCGCCAGGCCGCCCGGCTCGCGCGCCGCCAGGAAGAGGTCGACCAGGTCCGAGCGCAGCCTCGGCAGCACCGCCTGCGTCTCGGGATCGCCGAAGCGGGTGTTGAACTCGAGCACCTTGGGACCGCCGCCGCCGATCATCAGTCCGGCGTAGAGGACGCCGTGGAAAGGCGTGCCCCTCTCGGCCATCGCGGCGACGACCGGCCGGTGGACGGCGTCGACGATCTCCTCGACCTCGGCCCGGCCGAACCCCGCCACCGGCGAGTAGCTGCCCATGCCCCCGGTGTTGGGGCCCTCGTCCCCGTCGAAGATCCGCTTGTAGTCCTGGGCGGGTGCCAGCGGCACGACGTTCTCTCCGTCGCAGAGGGCGAGCAGCGAGAGCTCCTCGCCCTCGAGGAACTCCTCGAGCACCACGGTCGTCTCACCGAAGCGCTGCTCGGTGAAGAAGACGTCGATCGCCGCGAGCGCTTCGTCCTCGTCGTCGCAGAGGATCACCCCCTTGCCCGCTGCCAGGCCGTCGGCCTTCAGCACCGTCGGAAAGGAGGCGCCGGCGAGCGCCGCGACCGCCTCCTCGCGACTGCGCAGCAGCCTGTGCGCGGCAGTCGGCACACCGGCCTCGCGCATCAGCTCCTTGGCGAAGGCCTTCGAGCCCTCCAGCTCCGCCGCTGCCCGGCTCGGCCCGAAGGCGGGCACGCCGGCGTCCTCGAGCGTGTCGACGACTCCGGCGACCAGCGCCGCCTCGGGTCCGATGACGACCAGGTCGACGGCGTGCTTGCGCGCCGCCTCGACGATCGCCTCGACGCCGTCGGCCGCCACCTCCGGCAGGCACTCCGCGTCGGCGGCGATCCCGGCGTTGCCGGGCGCGCAGAACAGCTCCGGCGCGTGCGCCGAGCGCGCCAGGGCGCGCACGATCGCGTGCTCGCGCCCCCCTCCGCCTACGACGAGGATCTTCAAGCTAGAGCGAGCCGGCCAGCTCGTCGGAGGGCATCGCGGTCAGCGTCTGGCTGGTCATCGTTCCTCGCGAGCCGAGCTCGACCGAGACCTTGGCCATCGTCTTCTCGTCCGGCGCCTCGATCACCGTGACGAAGTCGTACTGGCCGAGCGTCGCGTACTGGGCGATGACCTTCGCCCCGATCTGCTCGACCTCCTTGTTGACCTCGGCGACTCGCCCCGGATTGTTCTTCAGCGTCCGCACACCCTCGGCGGTCAGATTGGTGAGCATCACATAGGTCGGCATCTCAGCTCCTCTCGGATGGGGAGCCCTACGTTAACGCGGTTCAGACGCCGAGAGCCTGCAGGAAGGACATCATCTCGAGGCCGGACTGCGTGACCTTGCCCTCGTAGTATTCGCCGTGACTGAGGGGGGTGCCGGCGGCGTCGGCGAAGCCGATCTCGATCGAGCCGCCGGGCCGGAAGGCCGCGATCTGCTCGCCCGCCTTGACCGTCTGTCCCACCTGCACGGTGGCGTCGACGCCCTCGTAAACGAAAATCGTTTCGCCCTTCAGCGGGCCGTCGAGCAGCTGGTAGAGGACACCGCCTTCTTCGGGCCAGCCGGGGGCCCCGACCTGCAGCACCTTGGCGTCGCCGATCGCCACGATCGCTCCTTCGCCGACGAAGTCGACGCCCTGGTCGATGCGGCCGGTGACGAGGTTCGCGCTCAGCCCGAACGGGTTCACGTAGCCGCTCGCGGCCGCGGGCAGCGTGAGCTGCCAGTCGACGTAGTGGGCGCGGCAGGCGCCTTCGATCTCTTCGGCTTCGTCGAGGACCGTCTGCACGTACCAGGCGGCCTGGTTGTGAGCGAAGACCCCGGCGCGCAGGCTGCCGTGCGACCAGATCAGCCGCGCAAGGGTGGCGGCCGAGTCGGCTGGGCTGGCGTGGCTGATCTTCCCGTCGCCGTCGCCGTCGACCCCGTAGTGGCGCCACTCGCTCGCGTCGAGCCCGAGCGGCCCGGTTTTCCGGAGTTCGCCTTGCGACATGTTGCGACCGAAGTTGGACTCGAGGCGGGCGACGGCCGCCAGCGTCCAGACGCCGCCTTCGCCGAGCTCGTAACGGCCCGCGGCGCTCTCGAAGGCGGCGAGATAGTCGGCGGGAACCTGGCGGCGCCAGGGCTTCGCCGGTCGACAGTTGAGGATCTGCAACTGCGGTGGGGCCGGCAGTGCCGCCACCGTGCCGCCGACCAGCGGCGCGTAGCAGCTGGCGTTGGCGAGGACCTCGGCGACGTACCAGTCGGCATGGTTGTAGGCGTAGATCGCGCCATAGGTGTCGCTTGGCATGCCGGCAGCGCTCAGGTAGCGAGCCGCGGCGAAGATCGCGTCTTCGGGGTTGTAGGGGTCGCGCACTCCGTCGCCGTTGGCATCCACGCCGTACGTTTCCCAGGTCGAGGACATGAACTGCATCCAGCCGATCGCCCCCGCCGAGGAGACGTTGAGGTTGGTGCCGAAGGCGGTCTCGACCTCGTTGATGCCGGCGAGCACCGCGGCGCCCTGTGGACCCAGGCCGTAGGTGGCCGCCGCTCGCTGGTACATCGGGATCAGGATCGGCGGCACGCCGGCCGCGGCGCAGGTGGAGGAGGGAATCGAGGGGACGGAGAAGATCCCGGAGGGGAGGGGGGTCGACTGTTCGGCCGAGGAGCCGCCGTCGCCCGATTCCGTTTCGCGCGAGTGTCGATGGCCGGGCGACGTGCCGCCGCTCGGGCTTGGCTTCGACCGTTTCGGCGACGCCGGAGCGGTAAGCGAACTGCCCTGCTGAACGCCGGAGGTGACCGGGGCGGGCGTCGTCGTTTCGCTTGCCGGCTGCATGGGTGCGACCGTCGTCGGTTCGCTGCCGGTGGGCGCTTCGTCGGCCTGCGCGCTGGTTGCGGTCAGCGCCGCACCGACGGCGGCGATTGCGAGCGTGTTGCGTAGTCGTCCCATCAGCCGTCTATGTGTTCGACTCGCAGTTCGTGGGAGTCCTTGTCGACTCCCATGTCGATGCGCAGCTCGCTGGTGACACCGACGCGCAGCAGCGAGATGCTCATCGTGTAGGAGTCACCGCGTTTTGGACCGGGGACGATGTTGACGACCTTCGCCTGCGGCACCTTCGTGTTGGCGGGCAGCCGCGGCGGGCGCCGCAGCAGAGCGCGAGTCAGCTGCGGCGTCGCGGTCTCGGCGAACGTCGCCCGCACCTTCGGGCTGATCCGGCCGATCTCGTAGAGGACGAACGCGTCGGCGAAGCGGTGGGCTACGGCAGTCGCCTTCGGACCTGCCGGTACGATGGGGGCCGCCGTCGCCGTGGGCGAGCTCTCGGGCGTCGCTCCCTGCGTCGTCGCCGTCGCCGAGGCCGCGTCGCTAGACGTCTTCGCCGTTGCCTCTTCGGCCAGCTTCGATCCGGTGCCGCCGACGGTCGCTTTGAAGTCGGGCGTCGGCCCGCGCAGGACCGGCGACGGCACCGACGGCGCCGCCGTGGGTGCCCGATCGAGCGGCGCGGAGACCTCGCGAACCGCCGCCGTCGAGCCGCCGCCCGACGCGACGAGGGCCCCGAGGGCTATGGCTCCCGCAGCGAGCAGCGCAAGGCCGCCGGCACTCGCCGCCCGCAGCGACTCGTCCCAGCCGTCGGTCCGCTCCTCGAGTGGCCAGACGACTCCCCGCTCGATCGTCCAAACGGCTCGCTCGAACGGCCACCTGACCGCGTCCCCGATGCGGCGCAGCAGGTCGGCGCCTCTCCAGACCAGGCGCTGCTCGACCGCGAAGGCGGCATCGGCCACCGAGGAGCGAAGCGGCGCTGCAGCGTTGATCTTTGGTCGTCCGAGCATGGAGAGAGTCGTCGTCAGGTTATGTCGGAATCCTGCCTGTATTCCCTTAACACCGCATAATGGGCCGTGCTTCCCAGGGGCTAACCCATCACTTTGGCAGGTGCGCCGTCGAAGGCCAACTCGCCTTCCTCGGCACGCACGCGGACGACGTCCCCTTCACGGAACTCACCCTCCAAGATCTTGAGGGCCAATTTGTCAACGAGTTGTTTCTGGATCACCCGCTTCAGCGGCCGCGCGCCATAGGTCGGGTCGTAGCCGAGGTTGCCGAGCAGCGTCCGCGCGCCGTCGTCGAGCTCGACCTCGATGCCGCGCTCGGCAACGCGGCCGATCAGCTGGGAGACCTGCAGGTCGACGATGCGGCCGATGTCCTCCTTGGAGAGGCGATGGAAGATGACGGTGTCGTCGATCCGGTTGAGGAACTCGGGCTTGAAGGTCGCCGCCAGCACCTCTTCGATCTGCTCGCGGATCTTCTCGTCGACCGCCTCGCCGACGATCCGATCGCTGCCGACGTTCGAGGTCATGATCAGCACCGTGTTGGTGAAGCTGACGGTGCGCCCCTGGCCGTCGGTCAACCGTCCGTCGTCCATGATCTGCAGCAGCGTGTTGAAGACGTCCGGGTGGGCCTTCTCGATCTCGTCGAGCAGCACCACCGCATATGGCCGGCGCCGCACCGCCTCGGTCAGCTGGCCGCCCTCCTCGTAGCCGACGTAGCCGGGCGGGGCGCCGATCAGCCGCGCCACCGTGTGCTTCTCCATGTACTCGGACATGTCGAGGCGGACGATCGCCTGCTCGGAGTCGAACATGAACTCGGCCAGCGCCTTGGCCAGCTCGGTCTTGCCGACCCCGGTCGGGCCGAGGAAGAGGAAGCTGCCGATCGGTCGGTGGGGGTCCGATAGCCCGGCGCGCGAGCGGCGCAATGCGTTGGAAACGGCGGCGATCGCCTCGTCCTGGCCGATCACCCGCTCGTGCAGGCGTTCCTCCATATGGATCAGCTTCTCGACCTCGCCCTCCATCAGGCGGCTGACCGGGATGCCGGTCCATTTGGCGACGACCTCGGCGACGTCCTCCTCGGTCACCTCCTCGGCCAGCATCGTGCCGCCGCCGGCGTGCAGCTCGGCGAGCCTGGCCTCCTGCTCTTCGAGGGTCTTCTCCAGCTCCGGGATCTCGCCGTAGCGCAGCTTCGCCGCTCGCTCGAGGTCGGCGTCGCGCTCGGCCCGCTCGGCCTCGCGACCGGCCTCCTCGAGCCGCGCCTTGGCTTCTTTGATCGCCTCGATCGCCTCCTTCTCGTTCTGCCAGCGCGCCTTCATCTCGGCCGAGCTCTCGCGCAGCTCGGCCAGCTCCGCGTCGAGCGCATCGAGTCGTTCCCTGGAGGCCTCGTCACTCTCCTTCTCCAGCGCCGTGCGCTCGATCTCGAGCTGCTGGGCGCGCCGCTTGACCTCATCGATCTCGGTCGGCATCGAGTCGATCTCGATCTTCAGCCGCGAAGCCGCCTCGTCGATCAGGTCGATCGCCTTGTCGGGCAGGAAGCGGTCGGCGATGTAGCGCTCCGAGAGGGTCGCCGCGGCGACGATCGCCGAGTCGGCGATCCGCACGCCGTGGTGGACCTCGTAGCGCTCCTTCAGCCCGCGCAGGATCGCGATCGTGTCGTTGATGTCGGGCTCGCCGACGAGCACCGGCTGGAAGCGCCGCTCGAGCGCTGCGTCTTTCTCGATGTGCTTGCGGTACTCGTCGAGCGTCGTCGCCCCGACCGCCCGCAGCTCCCCGCGCCCCAACATGGGCTTCAAGAGGTTGGCGGCGTCGACCGCGCCTTCGGCGGCGCCGGCACCGACGATCGTGTGCAGCTCGTCGAGGAAGAGGACGATCTGGCCCTCGGCCTCCTGTACCTCGGTCAGCACCGCTTTCAGACGCTCCTCGAACTCGCCCCTGTACTTGGAGCCGGCCAGCAGCGAGCCGATGTCGAGGGCTATCACGCGCCGGTCGCGCAGGCTCTCGGGAACGTCGCCGGCGACGATCCGCTGCGCCAGTCCCTCGACGATTGCCGTCTTGCCGACGCCCGGGTCGCCGATCAGCACGGGGTTGTTCTTCGTCCGTCGCGAGAGGACCTGGATCACGCGACGGATCTCCTCGTCGCGGCCGATCACCGGGTCGAGCTTGCCCGCCTCCGCCTCCTTGGTCAGGTCACGGCCGAATTTCTCCAGCGCCTGGACGCTGTCCTCGGGGTTGGGGGAGGTGACCCGGTGGGGGCCGCGCACCTCGGCGATCGCCTTCTCCAGCGAGCCACGCTCGGGCAGGATCTCCTCGACCCCGGAGCCCTTCTCAGTCAGCGCCAGCAGCAGGTGCTCGGTCGAGATGTACTCGTCACCGAGCTTCGCCATCTCGGTCTCGGCTCGCTGCAGCGTCTTGACCAGCGCCGAGGAGGGACGCACCTCCGGCGCATCGCCGCTCGCCGTCGGCAGCGCCGCGATCGCCTCGCGCGCCTTGGCGGAGATCGCGCCGACATCGGCACCGAGCTTCTGCAGGATCGGCATGACGAGGCCGTCTTCCTGGGCGAGCAACGCCAGCAGCAGGTGCGCGGGGGTCACCTCGGTGTTGCGCAGGCGGGCCGCGTCTCCCTGCGCGCCGGCAACCGCTTCCTGCGACTTGACGGTGAACCTATCCGGCTGCATCGCTTTGTCCTTCCAGTTCCCTGAGCCTGCGTTCCAGCGCCAGCACCCTATGCACGCCGGCCAGGTTCAAGCCTTCGGCAGTCAGCTGCTGTATGCGCTGCAGCCGCTCGACGTCGCGCTGCGAGTAGAGGCGGGTGTTCTTCGGCGAGCGCTTCGGGCGAATCAGCCCGCGCGCCTCGTACATGCGCAGTGTCTGCGGATGCATATGGGCGAGTTCGGCGGCGACCGAGATCATGAAGACCCCCTGGTCGGAGTCGATCGAGACGTCGATCCGTTCGCGGCGTATTGCGCTCATCGTCCCGCTCCCGCCTTGCGCAGCAGCTCGGCTCGTGGGTCGGAGCCGTTGAAGGCCTCGGCCAGCGCCTCGGCCGCCTTCTCCTGCTCCTCGGTCAGCTTCCCCGGCATCTCGATCTCGAGCCGGTAGCGGATGTCGCCCTTGCCGCGCCCGCGTGGCTTCGGCGCGCCCTCTCCTTTCAGCCGCTGGACCTGCCCGTGTTTGGTCCCCGGCCCGACCTTGATCTTCTTCGTGCCCTCGAGGGTCGGCACCTCGATCGTCGCTCCGCGCAGAGCCTCGGCGACCGTGATCGGCACCGTCACCTCGAGGTTGCCGCCGTCGAGCCGCTTGAAGACGGGCGAGGCGGCGACCCGGGTGACGACGAAGAGGTCGCCCGGCGGCCCGCCGCGCTGGCCGGCCTCGCCCTTGCCCGCGAGCCGGATGCGGGCGCCGTTCTTCACCCCGGCCGGGATCTTCACCTTGTAGCGCTTGGTCTGCTGGGTGAGGCCGGAGCCGCTGCAGGTCGGGCAGGGGTCCTCGATGACCTGGCCCTGGCCGCCGCACTGCGGGCAGGGCTGGCTGATCGAGAAGAAGCCCTGGCTCTGGGCGTCGATGCCGCGCCCTTCGCAGCGCGGGCAGACGGTCGGGCTCGTCCCCGGTTTGGCGCCGCTGCCGTGGCAGGTCGGGCAGCGCTCGGCCTTCGGCACCGTGACGCTGATCTCGGCCCCGTGCACGGCCTGGTCGAAGCTGAGGCTCACCTCGGTTTCGAGGTCGCGGCCGCGCACCTGCTGCGGTTGGGCACGCCCGCCGGCGCCGCCGCGGCCGAAGAGGTTGGAGAAGATGTCGCTGACGTCGAAGCCGCCGGCCGGTCCGCCGCCAGGGCCGAACGGGCCTCCGCCCGGCCCTCCTGCGCCGAAGCCGCCGAACATGCCCCCGCTCGCGTCGTACTGCTTGCGCTTCTCGGGGTCCGAGAGCGTGTCGTAGGCGCCCTGGACCTCCTTGAACTTCTCCTCGGCCGCCGCGTCGTCCGGATTGCGGTCAGGGTGGTATTTCCGGGCGAGCTTCCGGTACGCCTTCTTGATCTCCTCGTCCGACGCCCCCTTCGAGACCCCGAGCACCTTGTAGAGATCGTCCGCCACGTCCTACTCGCTCACCACCACACGCGCCGGCCTGATCAGCTGCTCGCCGAGCCGGTAGCCCTTCTGCATCGTCTCGACGACCGTCCCGGGCTCGACCCCGTCCGCGGCAACCGTCGACAGCGCCTCATGCGCCGTCGGGTCGAACTTCTCTCCCTTCGGATCGACCGCCTCGACCCCGTTCCGACTCAACGAGTCCCGCAAGCTCCTGAACACCAGCAGCACCCCATGGGCCAACCCGTCTTCCGAATCCCCCTCCGGATCCAACCCCGCCGCCTGAATCGCCCGCTCCAAATCGTCCAGGACCGGCACGACCTCCCGGATCACCTCAGCCTTCCCTCTCGCGGACGCGGCCTGCACGTCGGCAGCCATGCGCTTTCGATAGTTCTCGAAGTCCGCCTGAGCCCTCTTCGCCAATTCGAGGTACTCATCCCGCTCGCGCTGGGTGTCGGCAAGGAGGGCATCCAGGTCCGTTTCGACCTGCTCCGCTTCATCCACGGGTGGCGTGGACTCGGGGGGGCCGAGAACGGAGGCATCGCCCCCGCCCGCAGGCCCCCCCGAGGCCGCGTCAGGACCCGTGGTCGATCCGTCCGACCCTGAGTCGTCCCGATGACCACCCCTCATTTCTCGTCACCCTCGTCAACGACCTCGGCATCGACGACCTCCTCTTCGTCGGCAGAATCGCCGTTGGGGGCCGCGCCGTCAGCCGACGCCGCCTGCTCGGCCTGCGCCGCCTCGTAGATCTGCTGGGAGACTTTCTGGAAGGCGGCCGTCAACGCCTCGGTCTTCGAGTTGATCTCCTCGACGCTGACGCTGTCGGACTCGAGCGCCTCGCGCACGCCCTTGATCGCCGCCTCGATCTCCTCCTTGTCGGAGGCCTCGACTTTGTCGCCCAGCTCCTCGAGCTGTTTCTCGGACTGGTAGGCGAGGTTCTCGGCGAGGTTGCGCGCCTCGGCCAGCTCGCGCTGCTTTTTGTCCTCCTCAGCGTGCGACTCGGCGTCGGAGACCATGCTCTGGATCTCCTCTTCGCTGAGGCCGGAGCCGGACTTGATCTCGATTTTCTGCTCCTTGCCGGTGCCCAGGTCCTTCGCGGTCACATGCACGATGCCGTTGGCGTCGATGTCGAAGGTGACCTCGATCTGCGGCAGGCCGCGCGGTGCCGGCGGGATGCCGGTGAGCTGGAACTTGCCCAGGCTCTTGTTGCCCGAGGCCATCTCGCGCTCGCCCTGCAGGACGTGGATCTCGACCGAGGGCTGGTTGTCCTCGGCGGTCGAGAAGATCTCCGACTTCTTGGTCGGGATCGTCGTATTGCGCTCGATCAGCTTCGTCATCACGCCGCCCTTGGTCTCGATGCCGAGGGTCAGCGGCGTGACGTCGAGCAGCAGCACGTCCTTGACGTCACCGGCCAGCACCCCGGCCTGGATCCCGGCGCCGACGGCGACGACCTCGTCCGGATTGACACCCTGGTGCGGCTCCTTGCCGGTCAACGCCTCGACTCGCTCGCGCACCGCCGGCATCCGCGTCATGCCGCCGACGAGGACGACGTGGTCGACGTCGGTGCCGGCATCGGCGAGCGCCTGTTTGACCGGTCCGACGACGCGCTCGAGCAGCTCGCCGGTCAGCTCGTTCAGCTTCGAGCGGGTCAGCTTCATGTCGAGGTGCTTGGGCTGACCCTCGACGGCAGTGATGAAGGGCAGGTTGATCTGCGTCTCCTGGGCCGAGGAGAGCTCGATCTTCGCCTTCTCGGCGGCCTCGTAGAGGCGCTGCAGCGAGTTCTTGTCGGCGGCCAGGTCGACGCCCTGGTCCTTCTTGAACTCGGCGACCAGCCACTCGACGATCGCCTTGTCCCAGTTGTCGCCGCCGAGGTGGTTGTCGCCGGCGGTCGACTTGACCTCGAAGACGCCGTCGCCGATTTCCAGCACCGAGACGTCGAAGGTGCCGCCGCCGAGGTCGAAGACGAGGATCGTGTGGTCGGCAGTCTCCTTGTCGAGCCCGTAGGCGAGCGAGGCCGCGGTCGGCTCGTTGATGATCCGCTTCACCTCGAGGCCGGCGATCTTGCCGGCGTCCTTGGTCGCCTGGCGCTGGTCGTCGTTGAAGTAGGCGGGGACGGTGATCACGGCGCTGTCGACCGCCTCGCCCAGCTTCGCTTCGGCGTCCGCCTTCAGCTTCTGCAGGATCATCGCGCTGATCTCCGGCGGGCTGTACTGCTTGCCGCGCACGTCGACGCGGACGTCGCCGTTGGGCCCGGCCTCGACCGCGTAGGGGACGATCGTCTCCTCCTCTTTGACTTCAGCCTCCTTGCGCCCCATGAAGCGCTTGATCGAGAAGATCGTGTTCTCGGGGTTCATCACCGCCTGACGCTTGGCGACAGTGCCGACGAGCCGATCGCCGGACTCGGTGAAGGCGACGACGGACGGCGTCGTGCGGCCGCCCTCTGCGTTCTCGAGGACGGTAGGCTCGCCGCCCTCCAGCACGGCGACGCAGGAGTTGGTCGTGCCCAGATCGATCCCGATCGTCTTACCCACTATCAAGTACCTCCGAGTTTAGTTCTGTCTGGCCTAGGAAATCTAAGCGCCAGTATGGCAGATTTGTCAGGTCGTGCAAACCTTTCCCGCGTATATTGGGTTAGCGGGTAGTGGAGGCGCTCTCAGGAATCGGCCCTGGCTCCGCTGAGGGCTACGACAACAGGAGGCATCTTGAACCACCCGCGACTTCTCCCACGCAGCGGCATGCTGCTCTGTCTCGTCGCCGCGCTGATCCTCGCGTTGCCGGTTGCGGCCGGGGCCAAAGCTGAGCACCCGAGCGGCCACGAGGCCAACCACCACGGCAAAGGAAAGAGCCAGAACCGGGGCAAGGGCCACGAAGCCAAGGTCATGACCCGCAACCTCTACCTCGGTGCGGATCTCGGTCCGCCGATCGGCGCGAAAAGCCTCGCCGAATTCACCGAGCTGAATGGCCAGGTCCTGCGCGAAGTGACCGCCAACGACTTCCCCGTTCGGGCCAAGGGGCTGGCGCAGGAGATCCTCAAGAAGAAGCCCGACCTGGTCGGCCTGCAGGAGGTGGCGCTCTGGCGCACCGGTCCGCCGAGTCTCGAACCGCTGCTCAACTCGGCCGCCACTCCGACGGCGACGACGGTCCGCTACGACTACCTGAAGGAACTCCTCGCCCAGCTCAACAAGGGCAAGGGCAAAGGCGGCAAAGGCAAGCCGCAGTACCGGGTCGCGATCTCGCAGGACGAGTTCGATTTCGAAGCCCCCGCCAACGAGAACGGCGTCGGAGGCGACGGCCCCAACGGGGCGATCCCCAACGCCGAGATCAACGGGCGGTTGACGATGCGCGACGTGATCCTCGTCCGCAACGGCGCCGGGGTCACCTTCAAGCGCCCCAAGGCCGGTCACTTCGCCAACCTGCTTACGGAGACGATCTCGGGGGTCAAAGTCACGGTCACCCGCGGCTGGACGGCGATCGACGCCAAGGTCCGCGGCAGCCACCTGTTCCGCTTCGTCAACACCCACCTCGAGGCGTTCGACGATGCCGCCCAGGTGCCCAGCATCCGGGCGCTGCAGGCCGGTGAACTGGTTGCGCCCGGCGGCCCGGCGACGAGCAAACTGCCCGTCGTCCTGGTCGGCGACCTCAATTCGGACGACGACACAGTCGAACCAGGGGACCGCCAGGCCTACGAAACGCTGGTCGCGGCCGGCATGCGCGAGCGCAGCACCGACACACCGCTCGGCTGCTGTCTCAAGTCGAGCCTGCTCGCGGTCGGCTCAGGCGGGTCGGTCTCCGACTTCGACCACCAGGTCGATCACGTGATGACCCGCGACCCGAACGAGGTCAAGCTGAAAGCATCCTACGTCACCGGCCGCCAGCCGGTGAACGGCTTCTGGGACTCAGACCACGCCGGTCTCTTCAGCGCCCTCCGCTTCGCGCACTAGCGATTCCCGCCGGCGGGGGCTGCTAGCCCTCGCCGGCGGTATGCGCGACGAATTCGGCGACTTCCTTCGACTGCTGCTCGTTGAGGATGTTGCCCGGCATCCGGCCCGGGGTCGTCGTGCTGTCCACGCCTTTTTCGAGTGCGCTCAGCACGCGGCCTTCGGTCGATTCGATCGTCGACGCTGCGGTCGGGCCTTCCGGCGGTCCGGAGGGGCCGAGCAGTTCGTCGAGGTCGGGTCCGTAGTTGCCGTCGGTCCCTGCCGCGTAGAGCGTGTGGCAGGTGCCGCAGTTGGTCTCGAAGAGGCTCTGACCGGCCTTCAGGTCGGCCGGGACTTCCTGGGCTCCGGTGTCCGCGTCGCCGTTGGTCCGGAAGGCGAGCCAGGGGATTGCGACAGCGAGAACGACGACCACGAGGCCGAAGGCGACGAAGGTTTTCCTGCTCACTTGGCGGGCCCCGGAGTCATTTGCGCCCGGCACGGTACCAGGGACACATCCGGCGCAGCTCGCATTCGCTGCAGCGCGGTTTCGGACGGCAGGTCTCGCGCCCGTGGCGGATCAGGTTCATGTGCAGCTCGTAGGCGTCGGCGGGGTCTGTGACGGCGAGCATCTCGTCGTGGGCGCGCTCGAAGGACGCCTTCTCGGGGAAGAGCCCGAGCCGCCCGCCGACGCGGTAGACGTGGACGTCGACCGGGATCTCTGGGATGCCCCAGGTGAACATCAGCACGCAGGCCGCCGTTTTGCGCCCCACGCCCGGAAGGGAGTCGAGGAAGGACATCGACTCTTCGGGTGGCGCGTCCTTCGTCCAGTCGAGGTCCGGTGGGTCGCCGAGCTGCTCGAGGATCGCCTGGATTCGCGGCGCCTTCTGCTTGCTGAGGCCGCCGGGGCGGATCGCCTCCTCGACCTCGCTCACGGGCGCGTCGCGCACTTCCTCCCAGGTCGGGAAGCGGTCGCGCAGCGACGCAAACGCTCGATCCCGATTCCGGTCGTTCGTGTGCTGCGACAGCACCGTCTTGACCAGCTCCGCGATCGGGTGCCCGTGCGGCTCGTTCACCGGCTTGCCGTACATCTCGCGCAGCCGGTCGCGGATCGCCCGCACGCGGCGCTTGTCGGGGCGCTTCCAGGCCATCGCGCCGGACCGTATCGGCCTTCGGCGAAGCCGTCACAGTGGGACGGCATAGGGTTCGGGCGTGGCGCGCGCGATCGAAGAGGGCGAGCTTGTTCTGGACGGGACGCGGGTGTTCTACCGGCGGGTCCCCGGAGAAGGAGTGCCCACGGTCTACTGCCACGGGAACCCGACGCATGGGGAGGACTGGCTGCCGTTCATGGAACGGGGCGGACCGGCGGTCGCGATCGACTTGCCCGGCTGGGGGCGCTCGGCGCGACCCGATCCGGCGCGGTTCGACTACTCGATGTACGGGCTCTCGGCCTTCCTCGAACGGTGCCTGGACGAGCTTGGCGTGACGCGACGCAAGCTCGTCGTGCATGACTGGGGAGCGCTGGCACTGATCGGGGCGCAGCGGCGGCCCGAGCTGGTCGAGAAGCTGGTTTTGATCGATGCCGTGACCTTGCTGCCCGGCTACCGCTGGCACTGGGTGGCGCAGATCTGGCGCCGTCGCGGCCTCGGCGAGTTCGCCAACGCGACCACGACCAGGTCGGGAATGGGACTGCTGATGCGGCAGGCGAGCGGCGACCGCCGCGGGATGCCACCCGAGTTCGTCGAGATGGTCTGGAAGCACTGGGACAAGGGCACCTCGCGCGCCGTCCTCGCCCTCTACCGCCACGCCGACCCCGACCGCCTCGCAGCCGCCGGCAAGGACCTTCCGAAGCTCGCCTGCCCCTCGCTGGTCCTCTGGGGCGACCGCGACCCCTACCTCCCCACCAAGTTCGCCGAGACCTACGCCTCGTCCCTCCCAAGCTCCACGCTCCAAGTCGTCCCCGCCGCGGGCCACTGGCCGTGGCTGGACGACGCCCGAGTCATCGACGACGTTCTGAGCTTCCTCACTTAGGCGGTCGAAACGCGTTTTCAATGCATTGCATGGGATATGCGTTACGACCGGCTTGGCTTGGGCGCGGGTGGGGTGGGGGAGTGCCCCTCGAACCGGCGGATACTTGTCGGATCGAGGGAACCCCAACAGCAGCCGTCCATCCCCCACCGTTAACACGCGAATTACAATGGCTCTGGTGTCTCGCGCCATCGCCCGCATCGGATCCAAGCTGCCCCAAGGCTGGGGCGACGCCGGGCGGCAGCTGGCAATCCTGGTCGGCGTCGACGCCGGCTACGAGCTCGTCCGCGGCATCGCCGACGGCCAGCGCTCGGAGGCGATCGCGCACGGCCAGCAGGTGATCGACTTCGAGCGCTCCACCCACGCGCTCTTCGAGCCCAGCCTGCAGGCCTTCTTCCTGCCCGCGCACTGGCTGGTCGTCGTCGCCAACCAGCTCTACCTCAACGCCCAGTTCTCGATCGCGCTCGGCTTCCTCGTCTGGCTCTACCTCTTCCGCAACGAGTCCTACTACTTCGTCCGCAACATGTTCGTCGTCTCGATGGGCCTGGCCCTGGTCGGCTACACGCTCTACCCGACCGCGCCGCCGCGGATGTTCCCCGAGCACGGCTTCGTCGACACGATCACCGACTTCTCCAACGTCAACCACGACTCGACGCTGGCGAAAGTCTTCATCAACCCCTATGCCGCGGTCCCGAGCATGCACTGCGCCTTTGCCGCGATGATCGGGGTGACCGGAGTGCGCGTCTGCCGAAACTGGTGGTCGAAGGCGTGGTGGGCCGCCTGGCCACTGCTGATCGCCTGGGTCGTCGTCGTCACCGGCAACCATTACTGGATCGACGTCGCCCTCGGCTGGATGGTGGCGCTCACCTCGGCCCTGGTCGCGCAGCGCCTGCTCGCCCGCGCCCGGCCGCACGCCTGGGCCTGGGCGCGCAGTCCGGCCCCGCAGGAGGCAGAGGCCTGAGTTGCCTCCGATAGCCTCCGCCTAGATGGAACCTTCGGCGCCCCCGAGGCCGCCCGGCGCCCGCCGCAACGGTCGCCAGGCGCGCAATGGCCAGGAGCTTCGCGCCTACGCCCGCGAGCGCCTGATCGAGTCGCGGCTGACCCCGAACGCGATCTCGGTCGCCGGCCTCGTCGGCAACCTCGTCGCGGCGGTCCTGATCACCCAGCGGCTCTTTTTCCTCGCTGGGATAGCTTTCATCCTCGGCTCGGTGATGGACACGCTCGACGGCCGCTACTCGCGGATGTCGGGAAAGGGGACGCTCTTCGGCGCCTTCCTCGACTCGACGCTGGACCGGATCGAGGAGGGCATCGTGCTGGCCGCGGTCGCCGGCTACTTCGCCGCAACCGGGCAGGATTTCGCCGCCGCGATGTGCGTCGTCGCGGTGCTCGGTTCGCTGATGGTCTCCTACACGCGTGCTCGCGCCGAGGCGCTCGGCGTCGAGTGCAAGGTGGGATTGGCGACGCGTCCCGTCCGGGTAGTCATACTGTCCATCGGCTTGGTCTTCGCCAAGGGCGCCGGTCTCGGCGATTTCGAGCTCCTGGCCCCGGCGGTCTACGTGATCGCGGCGCTGACCGTGGTGACGACGATCCAGCGCGTATGGCACGTCAGAAACCAGCTTTCCAACGAGGCGAACTCCCCGCCTGACCTGTAACCAGTCCGCGGCCCAGGTGTCTCTTGCCGCCTAGCCATCGAGGAAGGATTTTCGAATTCCATGAGCGAGACCAACGGAGCATCTGGCAGCAACGGAGCCGCCCGCACGGACGAGAAGGTTCGCGTCGCGATCGTCGGCGTCGGCAACTGCGCCAACTCCTTCATCCAGGGCGTCCAGTACTACAAGGACGCCGATCCCAGCGACGAAGTGCCGGGCCTGATGCACGTCGACCTGGGCGGCTACCACGTCCGCGACGTCGAGTTCGTCGCTGCCTTCGACATCGACGCCGAGAAGGTAGGCAAGGACCTCTCCGAGGCGATCTGGTCGGGCCAGAACGACACGATCAAGTTCGCCGATGTGCCCAACCTGGGAATCAAGGTCGAGCGTGGGATGACACACGACGGTCTCGGCAAGTACCTGAAGGAGAAGATCACCAAGGCGCCCGGCGAAACCGCCGACGTCGTCGGCATCCTCGAGGAGACCAAGGCCGACGTGCTGGTCTGCTACCTGCCGGTCGGCTCCGAGGAGGCGACCAAGTGGTACGTCGAGCAGGCGCTCAAGGCGGGCGTCGGCTTCGTCAACTGCCTGCCGGTCTTCATCGCCCGCGAGGACTACTGGGACAAGCGCTTCCAGGAGGCGGGCCTGCCGATCATCGGGGATGACATCAAGTCGCAGGTCGGGGCGACGATCGTCCACCGTGCCCTCGCCCGCCTCTTCCACGACCGCGGCGTGCGCCTCGAGCGCACTTCGCAGCTCAACGTCGGCGGCAACATGGACTTCTACAACATGCTCGAGCGCGAGCGGCTCGACTCGAAGAAGATCTCGAAGACCAACGCGGTCACCTCGATCATGGGGCATGAGCTGCCCGCCGAGGACGTCCATGTCGGCCCCTCCGACTACGTCGCCTGGCTGACCGACCGCAAGTGGGCGCACATCCGCCTCGAGGGCAAGGCCTTCGGCGACGTGCCGCTGACCGCCGAGCTCAAGCTCGAGGTCTGGGACTCGCCCAACTCGGCCGGCGTCGTCATCGACGCGGTGCGGCTGATCAAGCTGGCGTTGAACAACGGGATCGCGGGGCAGCTCGACGGGCCCTCGAGCTACCTGATGAAGTCGCCGCACACGCAGCGTCCCGACGACGAGGCGCGCGAGCAGACCGAGGAGTTCATCGCGACTAACGCGCGGGGCAAGGCGCCGGCCGCGCCGAAGACGGTTGAGGCTGAGCGGACGGGTGCCTGAGCTGGTCCGCGGCGGGCTGGCGGCGCTGGTCGTCACGGCCGCGCTGGCGGTCGCGCAGAGCGCGTCCCCTGACCGGGGGCTCGCGGCCGAAGCGCCGTATCTCTCCGGGGTCGAGATCGAACGGCCGAGCGTGGACCTCGACCGTGTGTTGCGACGAGAGCAGCTGGTCGTCGGCTACTCCTGCATGGAAGCCTGCCGGCCGCTCATGCGGCTGAGGGTCGCGGGCATCGCGATATCGACCTTCGACCCGCCCGGCGGTCCGACCGCCGGCAGTCGCAGGGCGGTCTTCGAGCTCGGTCGGAAGGATCGCCGCACGATCGTCGACCACACCGATGACGGCGGCGTCAGGTTCCGCCTGAACGCGGTCTTTACGAACAGGTCCTCGGCGCGGGCGGCAAAAACGCTCCGTTTTCGCCTGCGTCGCTAGCCTGAGCCCCGGTGGCCACGTCTGAGCCCCTCTCCATCGCGCAGGTCGCGCCGCGCCGGCGGGCCGGCGCCGACCCTGCGAGTGAGTTCGCCGACCGCGTCTCCGCGGAGCTCGAGCGACGCGGCCACCGGGTGCTGCGCTTCACCACCGGCGATTCGGTGAAGGGCCCGCTGCGCCGCGAGCAGCTCGACATCGTCCACGTCCACGAGCCCTTCGCGCCGAGTGTCTCCTCGGCGGCGTTGCGCCATTCCTTCTCGCTCAACGTCGCCACCTTCCACGCCCCGCAGGAGCGTGTGCTCTCGACCCAGGTGGCACGGCCCCTGGTCGAGGTTTTCTTCGGCCGCCTCGACGCGCGGACGGTGGCCAGTAGGCAGACCGGTGAATTGCTCGAACGCTACTTTCCCGCTTCCTACGAATTGCTCGAGCCGGCCGGCGATGGGCGCGACTGGGCTGACGTGGCCGCTGAGCTGGAGGCGCTCTACGGGCGCCTGCTGGCCCGCCGTCACCCGCCCGACGCCGACTCCGGGGCGCGCCGGCGAATCACCGAGCGGCCGCTGATCGAGGTCGATCTGCACATGCACACCGATCATTCGCCGGATTGCGCGACCCCGGTTGAGGTGCTGCTCGAGACGGCCCGTGATCGCGGCCTCGGCGCGATCGCGATCACCGATCACAACGAGGTCTCCGGCGCACATGAGGCGCGTCGCATCGCCGAACAGATGGGTGACATCAAGGTGATCGTCGCCGAGGAGGTGAAGACCGCCGAGCAGGGCGAGGTGATCGGCCTCTTCATCGAGGAGAAGGTTCCCAGGGGGATGACGATGGCGCAGACGATCGCCGCAATCCGCGAGCAGGGGGGCCTCGTCTACGTGCCCCATCCCTTCGATCGCTTCCACTCGGTGCCCGACTACGAGCACCTGCTCGACATCGTCGAGGAGATCGACATCCTCGAGGTCTTCAACCCGCGCGTCGCGCTGACCGCCTTCAACGAGGAGGCCGAACGCTTTGCTCGCAAGTACCGGATCGTCCCCGGCGCCGGCTCCGACAGCCACGTCGCCCAGGGGCTTGGCAGTGTGCGGGTGCGGATCCACGACTTCGACGGTCCGGCCGAGTTCCTCGAGGCGATGCGCGATGCCGACATCGTTCGCAAGCACAAGAACCTCGTCTACGTGCAGGCGCTGAAGCTGTTGCAGACGACGGGGCGGCCGAAGGCGCCGAAACGCAGCGTGCCCAACGCCAAGCCGGCGCGCGGCGGGAAAGCGCGGCGGCGGGGAGCGCGCTCCGTCGGCAAGAGCTGATGCAGGCGGGCCGCGCGAGAGGAGCCGAGCGCGGTTCGTCAAAGAGATCGGCCAGCGTGCCGGCGACCGACGACGAGATCAGGGAGAAGTACCTCGAGCGAGCGATCCGCGAGCTCAATCACCTCAGCCACGAGCTGCAGTCCTGCCCGCACTGCCCGCGCGGCAAGCTGATGCCGGTGCTCGGCTCCGGTCATCCGCAGGCCGACGTCTTCATGCTCAAGCACGCGCCGGCACCGGCCGAGATCGAAGAGGGCGTTGCCTTCTACGGTCGCGCCGGCAATGCCCTGATGAAGAGCTTCAAGCGGCTCGGCATCGACCCGATCGTCGTCTACGGCACCCTCTGCGTGAAGTGCCCGATCGCCGAGCCCGACCTCGCCGCCCCCGAGTGCATGCATCGCGTGGTCGAAGAGATCGCGATCGTGCAGCCGAAGATCCTCGTTGTCATGGGCGAGCCCGCCCTGCGCGTTCTCAATGGCCTCGAAGTGCCGCTCTCACGTCCGATCGAGCCGCGCGAGGGCGACGTCCAGGCCTTCACGCCGACCGTCGACGCCCTCTACACGCCCGACATCGACGACTCGCTCGACGAAGAGGACGCCAAGCAGAGGTTTTGGCGGGCGTTCAAGACGCTCGGCGAGTGGTATGAGGATCTGCCTCCGTATTGAGTCGTTCGGCTAAGCAGAGACACCCTCGCCCTGACAAACGCCGGCCTAATTGAGCCGCCCACACACGTTGTGAACAGCTGAGAGGTCATCCGGGCCCTCCAAGACGCTTGTGGTTGACGCCCAAGCAAAAGGAGGACCCGGATGAAGATCCACGCTAACGCTGCTCTCGGACCGGCGGGCGATCGTCGACCAGGTGCTCGACGTCCTCCCCAGGCATGTTCCGGTGCGACTTATGTACCTATGGGGTGCAAAAAGCGCACCGGAAGGCTAGGGGGCGGCTCCTTCGGCGACAGCTGTCATTGCCTCGACGGTTGCCGAGGCCAAGCCGCGAACAACAGCAGTGTCCAGAGCGGTGTAGGCGGCGAGCTGGGACCGGGCCTCAGCGGGGTCCGAAGCGGCGACGCCGACGGTGCCCTCGGGCTCGGCAAGGCGGGCGAAGTGGTTGCGGTAGCCGTCGTGGAGGTCGCGGTAGAACGATTCCTCCTTGGCGAGGCGGGCGGTGGCGTCGGGGCCGACCGCGGTGCGGACGTAGCCGAAGATCGGTGGGGTGTTGCGGTCCGCGGATGCGGCGCCGGCCTCGACCTTCTCGCGGGCGCCGGCGGCGAAGGCGGGGGTCATCCAGTTGAAGAAGGCGCCGTCGTAGGAGGCGCCGGCCAGCTCGCACATCTTCGGGCCCATCGCGGCGAGGACGAGGCGGACGCCGGGCAGCGCCTCGCGCAGCTCGGGCAGCGCCTCGCGCATCCGGGTGAGCGGCTTCTCGCCGAAGCCGGCACCGACTCCGAGCCAGAGGCGCGCCGGGTCGAGGCCGAGTCGCTCGACGTCGGCGGCGATCGCCTGCGGGGGAGTGCGGTCGAGAGCGATGACGGCGACGCCGAGGTCGAGCCCTGGCGCGGCGGCGCCGAACTCGGCAAGGGTGTCCAGGCCTTTGGCGCCCGGGTGGTCGTTCGACCAGACCGAGCCGTAGCCCAGCTCGGCGCAGCGGGCGGCGAGCGGTCGCGCGACGTCCGGATCGAGCCCGGCGGCGACTCCGAAGCCTCTGCTCTGGTCGTCTCCCACGCCGGAAAGCCTATTGCGTGACTTTTGCGCGGAAGCTGTGACGCGTTTCTAACGCCAACTCAACTACAGACAACAAGTTTCAGGCTAGCCTGGCATCATGGAGGCGATGCCGCAGGAATGGACGGAGGGAAGGCTCGACGACCTGAACCGCAAGGTCGATAACGGCTTCGAGCGTGTCGATGCGGACATGCGCGCACTCCGGTCGGAGGTGTCTGCCATGCAGCGCACGATGGTCCAAGGATTCATCGCCGTGACGGGCGGCATGTTTGCTGGATTCGCGGTGCTCGGCGGCCTTATCGCGACCCAGCTTTAGCGCTGACTTTTGCCTACTTCTCCAGCAGCGCCACACACTCGATGTGGGGGGTCTGCGGGAACATGTCGACTGGCCTGACTCGCTTCAGGGTGTAGCCGGCCTCGACCATCTGAGCTGCATTCGGGGCCAGCGTCGTCGGGTTGCAGGAGACGTAGACGATGCGTTTCGCCTCGCACTCGAGCACTCGGCGGACGATCTTTTGCGAGAGGCCGGCGCGGGGAGGGTCGACGACGACCACGTCGGGCTTTCCCGCCTCCTCGATCAGCGGCCGAACGCCCGTACGGGCACTGCCGGCGAAGAAGCGGACGTTCTCGATCCCGTTGCGCTCGGCGTTGTGCTCGGCGTCGGCAATCGCCTCGGGAACGATCTCCAGCCCCCAGACCTCGCCGGCTCCCGCCGCCATCGTCAACCCGATCGTGCCGATCCCGCAATAGAGGTCGAAGACGCGCTCGGAGCCGCTCAGCCCCGCGTACTCGCCGGCGACGGCGTAGAGCCGCTCGGCCATCTCCGTGTTGGTCTGGAAGAAGGCGCCGTGCGACATCTCGAGTCGCAGGCCGCAGAGCTCCTCGCGCAGTCGCTCCTCGCCGAGCACCCCGGTCGGCCCGTCCGTCCCGCCCGAGTCGCCTTCGATAACGGTGTGCAGGTCGACCGGCGGCTTGGGGAAGCGAGCGGCAGAGGTGACCAGCCGGGTCTGGATCTGGCCGGTGCGCCACCCCTCCCGCACTACGAGGTTGCGCAGCACTCCGCTGCGACCGCGCGCGTCGTAGGCCGGGACCGATTCGTCCCGCGCCCAGTTGCGAACCACGTTGCGCGCCGCATTGCCGCGCTCCGATCCCAGCTTGCAGTCGTCGACGTCGACGACCAGGTCCCAGCGGCCGCGCGCGTGAAAGCCGAGGATCGGCTCCCCATCCCGCTCGCCGAAGGAGTACTCGAGCTTGTTGCGATAGCGCCAGCGCTCGACCGCGGGCTCGATCTCCTCGAGCTCGAAGCCGTCGAGGCCGCCGATCCGCCGCAGCGCCTCCTCGACCTGCTCGCTCTTCTGCGCCAGCTGGCGCTCGTAGGGGAGCCCCTGCCAGGGGGCCCCGGGGCAGGGCTCGCCGTCGTGGACGCAGACGTCTGCTACGCGCTCCTCGCCGGCACGCAGGATCTCGACCGCCCTCGCCTCGGCGAAGCGCTTCTTCGCCTTCGTCACCTCGGCGCGCACCCGGTCGCCGGGCAGCCCGCCGACGACGAAGACGACGAGGCCGTCGACCCGAGCGACTCCCCGCCCGCCGAAGGCGAGCGACTCGATCTCGACCTCGAGCTGCTCGCCGCGCCGGTATGTCCGGGGTTTCTCGCCCGTCGCCTGCTCCACTAACCGAGTTTCTTGCGCGCCCGGCGGGCCGCCTGCGTCGCCTGTTTGCGAACCGGTCCGGTTCGCCCACCGACCTCGCGACGCGCCTGTTGGATCAGCCGTTCGAGCTCCTTCAGCAGTGAATCGGTCTGTCGCCGCCCCTTCTTGACCAGGTCGGTGAGCATCTTCTCGGCGTCGCCGCGGGTCATCCGTCCGCGCTTGACGGCGTCGTCCACGACTTCCTGCAGGCGGTCGCGACTCAGTGTGACACTGCGCTCGAGGCTGTCACGGAACTGCTCGACGCTCTTGTCGAGGCCGGTCGTCGCCCCGCGACCGCCGGCGGGTTTTTTCGCTGCTTTGGTTTTTGCCTTTTTCGCGGCGGGTTTTTTCGCGGCGGGTTTCTTGGCGCCCGCGCCGGCCTTCGCTTTTTTCGCCGATTTGCCGGTTGAAGCTTTTTTCGCCGCCATGCTCTCTGGCCTCCTGGTCGTTTGCCGAGACTGCTCGTCTGACTATCTCATTCCTGGCGCTGCTCGGAGCGGCCGCTTCCCGTTTCGAAGCGTGCCTGCACCGGAGAGTGATCGGAGAGGCGCAGGGCGAGGCCGTCGGGCCGGTGCAGCTCGCGGGCCTCCGGCGGCCAGACCGCCGTCGGCTCGGCGGTCATCCCCCGCGAGAGAAGATGGTCGATCGCCCTGGGACCGGTCGGGCCCTCGAGCCCGAACCGCTCCCGCAGCACATCGAAGACACCGGGGTCCTCGCCCGGCCGCAGGTTGAGGTCACCGCCGAAGACCAATGGGGAATCGCTCGCCCACCCGACCGCCGCCTCGGCCGCCCTCAGCACGTCCTCGGCGGCAAGTGCCGGCTGGTCGTTCGTCGCGTGCAGGTTGGCGAAGCAGACTCCCGCCGCTGCGTAGGTCAGGGCCAGTGCCCGGCGCTCCGGTTTCCCCTCATGGATCGCAAGCTCCTGCCTTTCGGCGATCGGCCCGAGCGGCCCCCCCGGGCGGACCAGGGTCAGGTTCGAGCCGCCCTCCGCGGAAGCGACCAGGTCGGGGTTGAGCCGCGCTGCGAGCGCCCGCAGTCCGCCCAGCGAGTTGCGCGACGTGAGAACCTGGTGTACCTCGGCGTCGCAGGCCCGGGCAAGCGGCTCGGCGAAGCGGGGCGGGCACTCCTGCAACAGCGCCACGTCCCACTCGGCACTGGCGAGCATCCGGGCAAACTCGCCCAGCAGGTCGCGGTTCACCTGCACGTGGGTGTCGTCGCGCGTCTCGCTGCGAAGCAACCGTGAGCGCCAGGTGAAGAGCGCCGGATTGGGCGGGAAATCGCGCCCGTGGAAGAGGTTCCAGCTGATCGCGGCGAATTGCACGCGCTTAGTATCCGTCGCTTGACCGACTTCTTGACAGGGGCAGAGCTGGGCGCCTTCGAGCTGGGCAGGCTGCTCGATCGCGCGGCTGAGCTGAAGGCGGGCCGTGGCGAGCGCCTCGGGACGGAGTCGCTGGCGGGCGCCAACATAGCCCTCGTCTTCGAAAAGCCCTCGACGCGGACGCGGATCTCCTTCGAGGTCGGGGTCGCCGAGCTTGGCGCCAACCCGATCGTCCTGCGCGGCGACGAGCTGCAACTCTCGCGCGGCGAGTCGATCGGCGACACGGCGCGCGTCCTCTCGCGCTACGTCGACGCGATCGTAATTCGCTCCGGCTCGCACGCCGCCGTCGAGGAGCTCGCCAAGGCGGCCGAGGTCCCCGTGGTCAACGCTCTCACCCCCCTCCACCATCCCTGTCAGGCGCTGGCCGACCTGCTGACGCTGCGCGAGCGCTTCGGCGACCTCTCGGGGTTGCGACTCGCCTACGTCGGCGACGGCAACAACGTCGCCCGCTCGCTGGCGATAGTCGGGGAGCTCGCTGGGGTCGAGGTGGTCGTCGCGGCTCCGTCCGGCTACCAGCTCGACGACGGCCACGGGGCGAAGCTGACCGACGATCCGCGCGACGCGGCGACCGCCGCCGCCGCTCTCTACACCGACGTCTGGGTCAGTATGGGCGATGAGGAAGAGGCCGACCGCCGGCGCGCCGATCTCGCTCCCTTCCGCATCGACGCCGACCTGCTGGCAGCCGCAAACGACAACGCAATCGTCCTCCACTGCCTGCCGGCCCACCCGGGGGAGGAGATCAGCGCCGAGGTGCTCTATGGCGAGCGCTCAGCCGTCTGGGACCAGGCCGAGAACCGCCTCCACACGCAGAAGGCGCTGCTGGAGACGCTGCTCGCCGACTGAGCGCCGTGTATCCGGAGATCCACATCGGCCCGCTGACCCTGCAGACCTTCGGGTTGATGTTCGCGCTCGCCTTCCTCGCCGCCGGGGCACTGATCGCCAAGCGCCTGAAGGAGCTAGACAAGCCGGTCGACTGGGCCTACGAGATGGCCTTCTCGGCGCTGGCCGGCGGCGTCGTCGGCTCGCGCATCTACTTCATCGTCCAGAATTACGACAGCGTCAAGGACGACCTGCTCGGGAACCTCTTCTCCGGCTCGGGCCTCGTCTGGTACGGCGGCGCGATTGGTGGAGCCCTCGCGGTCCTGCTCTGGGCCTGGTACCGCGACTTCCTCGGCCTCGCCCTGCTCGACCTGGCGGCGCCGGCGCTGGCGCTCGGCTACGCGATCGGCCGCTGCGGCTGCCAGCTCTCTGGCGACGGCGACTACGGCAAGGCCTGGGACGGGCCCTGGGCGATGTCCTACCCGGACGGGACGGTGCCAACCGACCGGACCGTCCACCCGACGCCGGTCTACGAGACGCTGGCGATGGGCCTCGGCGCCTGGATGCTCTGGCAACTGCGCGACCGCTTCCGCATCGGGGTCCTCTTCGCGATCTATCTCCTCTATGCGGGGGCGGAGCGCTTCCTCGTCGAGTTCCTGCGCCGCAACGAGGCGGTTGCCCTGGGACTCACCGCGGCGCAGTGGGAGAGCCTCGCGATGATCCTCGCCGGCGCCGCCTGGCTGCTCGTCGTCAGGCAGCGGCACGGTAGCCTCTCGCGCGTGGCTGCGGCGAACGAGATCAGGCCCGCACCGGGGTTGTAGGCCGTGGAGCCGGAGCAGCGGGAGGAGTCCCCAGCGGGGACCGATGCGGGCGAGTCCACCGAGGACGTCCGCCGCCGCAAGCTCGAGCAGCTGCGCGCCGAAGGAATCGAGCCCTACCCGCGCGAGGGGTTCCCGGACCGGGACAAGGTCGCCACGATTCTCGACGCTCACGACCCGGCCGAACTGGGGGAGGGAGAGCATTCCGCGTTTAGCTACCGGATCGCTGGGCGCGTGGTCGGCCAGCGCGGCCACGGCAAGACCGCCTTCCTCGACGTCCGCGACCTGACCGGCACGATCCAGGTCTACGCCCGGCGCGACACGCTCGGCGATGAAGTCTTTGGGCGGATCGAGGACCTCGACATCGGCGACGAGATCGGCGTCGAGGGCGACCTCTACGTGACCAAGCGCGGCCAGCTGGCGCTCGCCGTGCGCGAGTGCACGATGCTGGCCAAGGCGCTGCGCGATCCGCCCGACCTCTTCCATGGCATCTCCGACCCGGAGGTCCGCTACCGCCGCCGCGAACTCGACCTGATCGCCAACGACCGCTCGCGCGAGATCTTCGCGATGCGGGCGAAGCTGGTCGCGGCGATCCGCAACTACCTCAACGAGCGCGACTTCGTCGAGCTGGAAACGCCGATCCTGCAGCACCTCGCCGGCGGCGCCGCAGCGCGCCCCTTCACCACCCAGCACCACGCGCTGGGGCGCGAGCTCTTCCTGCGCACGGCGACCGAGCTCTACCTGAAGCGGGCGATCGTCGGCGGCTTCGAGAACGTCTACGAGCTGAGCCGCTTCTTCCGCAACGAGGGCCTCTCGCCGCAGCACAACCCCGAGTTCACGATGCTCGAGTGGTTCCACGCCTGCATCGGCTACGAGGGACTGATGACCTTTGCCGAGCAGATGATCGCGACCGTGGTCGAGCAGGTGACCGGCTCGACGAAGGTCGAGCGAGGCGGCAAGACGATCGATTTCAAGGCGCCGTGGAAGCGAGTCTCCCTGCGTGATGCGGTGCTCGAGGAGACCGGGACGGACATCTGCGCCGCGAGCCGCGAGGAGCTGGCCGGGCTGCTCGAGGACGACGTCGACCCGAAGGCGGATTGGCCCTGGATCGTCGACGAGATTCAGGGCAAGCTGATCGAGCCGAAGCTGGTCCAGCCCACCTTCCTCGTCGACCTGCCGCGCGAACTGTGGCCAACCGTGAAGCCGGTGCCCGAGCATCCCGACCTGTTGGGCGAGGCCTTCGACGGGATCGTCGACGGGCTGGAGATCATCGGCGGCGGCACCGACACCAACGACCCCGAGATGCAGCGCGAGAGCTTCGTGCGCCAGCGCCAGCGCAGGCACCCCGAGAGCGAGGAGGCGCCCTATCCGAGCGACGACGAGTACGTGCGGGCGCTCGAATACGGCTCGCTGCCGGCGAGCGGCTCGGGCATCGGCATCGACCGGCTGACGATGGTCGTCGCCGGGGTCGAGAACCTGCGCGAGGTGATCCTCTTTCCCTCGATGCGCGAGACCTCCGCCGACTAGAACGCGGCGTGCAGCATGCCGCCGTCGAGCGGGATCACGGTTCCGGTGAGGTAGGCGGCCCGCTCCGAGCAGAGAAAGGCGACGAGGTCGCCGTACTCCTCCGGCTTGCCCAGCCGGGCCGCGGGGACTTCGCGCTTCGCCGCCTCCTCGGCGGCCTCGAGCGAGCCGGCATTGGCAGCGAGGCGTTCGGTGCCGAAGCGACCGGTGGCGACGGCGTTGACGGTGATCCCGTCGGCGGCGACCTCGCGCGAGAGCGTCTTGAGGAAGCCGACGGCGGCCATCCGGTGCGAGTTGGAGAGGTTGAGGCCGGGAATCGGCTCGCGGGTCGAGCTCGAGCCGACGTTGACGATCCGTCCCCAGCCGCGCTCGCGCATGCCGGGGACGACCGCGCCGGCGAGGACGCGGGGTGCGAGGACGAGCGAGCGGTAGGCGAGCTCCCACTCGTCGAGCTCGTGGTCGAGCGCACCGCCCAGCGGCGGCCCGCCGGCATTGAGGACGAGGATCTCGATCGCGCCGAGGGCGGACTCGATCTCGGCGGGGAGGACGGCGAGGCGATCGAGGTCGGAGGCGTCGGCGACGAACGGTGTCGCCGACTCGCCGATCTCGGCAGCCGCTTCGTCCAGCTTCTCCTGCGAGCGGCTGACGATCGCCACGCGGGCGCCTTCGCGCGCCAGGGCAGCCGCTATCGCGCGCCCGATCCCGCGGCTCGATCCCATGACGAGGGCGACGCGGCCCTCGAGGCCTAGGTCCACGCGCGCTCCCCCGGTTCGCGGGCACAGAGGTAGGCGAAGACTCCGACGGCGACGATGGCCCCGAGCCAGTGCAGGCCAACGAGGACGAAGAGTGCGCTGACCACGCCCGCTCCCAGCGCACGCCAGAGGGTGGGCGGTGGATCCAATCCGACCACACGCGCCGTCACCCAGGCGCAGCCGAGCCAGGCAAGCGGACCGACGAGCCATCCCCAGTCTTCGAAGAAGCCGTGCGAGAAGACGATCGCCAGGACCACCGAAAGCACGGCGACGGCAACCAGCTGCACCACCGCGACCCGCCAGAAGACTTCGAATCTCACGGCCGCGATTCTTCCACGCCGGCCGCCGCGCCCCCGCCAAGCCGCCCGTGTTCCATAATCAGACGCCTGGGCGGTTAGCTCAGTTGGGAGAGCGCCTGCCTTACAAGCAGGAGGTCACTGGTTCGAGCCCAGTACCGCCCATCGGCGCCGAGCGCTTTTCGCGGTCACCGGTATCCTGGACTCGATTCCGTGTTTGGGATCGGGAGGATCCTTTGGTGCTACGGGACGGAGGCAGGAATGCGTAGGAAGATCGTCGTTGCGATGGTGCTGGGACTGCTCGCGCTCGCCGCGACGGCAATGGCGAGCTCGTTTCACGTCCACAAAGTGGTCGGCAACCTGGTTCTCGACGCGGAAGGCGGCTTCGAACCAAACGCGCTGCCCCGCCATCACGACGCGCCGATCGTCACGCATGGCGGCGGCTCGCTCTCGACCGTGACGGGGGACATCCCGCCGATCCTCGACACCTTCGTCCTCGAATTCGACAGGCACGGGCACCTCGACACGACCGGCCTCGCTGTCTGTACGAAAGGCAAACTCGTCGCGACCGAAGTCGCGAAAGCGCGCCGACACTGCAAGGGCGCGATCGTCGGCACGGGCTTCGGCAGCGCGATCGTCGCCCTGCCGGAATCGAAACCCTTCAAAGTGGGCTCGCCGATCACCCTCTTCAACGGCCCGAAGAAGGGCGGCAACGACACGATCTTCGCCCACGCCTACCTCAACTATCCGGCCCCGACGACCTTCATCGTCCCGATCGTGATCGAAAAGATCCACAAGGGCGTCTTCGGCTACCGGGTGAAAGTGAAAATCCCGAAAATCGCCGGCGGCTACGGCCACCCGCTCTCGGGCTCGGCGAAAGTCGGCCGCAAATGGAAGCTCAAGGGCAAGGAACACAGCTACATCAACGCGCGCTGTGAAACCGGCCACTTCCGCGTGCGCGGCGAATTCACCTTCAAAGAAGACAACACCATCCTCAACGCCAGCTTCTTCCTGCCCTGCAAAGTGCGCAAGGAATAGCGCGCTCGGCGCCTAACCCAGCTTCGCCCGCAGCCGCTGCCAGAGCGACGGGGGGCGCGGCTGCGTGCGGCGCCACTCTTCCTCGGTCGGCAGCTGCCCGGCCTTGCGGGCGGCCAGCACGCAGGCCGTATGGGCGTGGCGGCGGCGTTCGCTGTCGCCTTCGGGCTTGAGCAGCACGTGCTCGCTGAGCGCCGGCAGGTGGCCGCCGCAGAGCGGGCAGCGGTAGGTCGCCGGCTTGCGGTTTTGCGCCGGGCGCATCGACCACCAGTGGACCGGCTCGCTGCTGGCCGGTCGCCGCGCCAAGAGTCAGGCGCTGGGATTCAGCTGCGGGGTCCTGGTGCCGCCGCGCTCGCGCTCCGCCTTCGTCACCACGTCGAAGAAGACGTCATTGCGGCCGCGCCGCACGGTGCGAGGGAAGAGGTGACGGGCGCCGCGGTGCATGGCGGCCATCGCTCGGAAGCTCCGCTCGTGTGCAGCGCCCCAGCGGATGCCGAAGATCTCGCGCACCCGCGGCGGCAGCGTGCCCTTGATGATGTGATTCTGGGCGACGAGGTTGCCGCGCGCCGGTGCCGGGACCGGCTGGTGGAAGGCGACCAGGGGCGCCATCTCCAGGCCGTGCTCGGTCGCCTGCAGGTCAGGTGAGCCCATCCGCTGCGCCCACCAGGCGCTGAACTCGCGGTAGCTGCCGGGGACCTCGCTGCGAGGCAGGCCGAAGAGCTCGCCGAAACGGACGTAGTCCTGCCAGAGCGCCTCGCGCTCGGAGGCGTCGAGCGGCCGAACCGTCGTCTCGTACATCGCCCGCCCCGAATCGGCGATCACCGCCAGGGTCCAGAGCATCAGCTGCGGGTCGAAGGCGGAGTAGGGAGTGCCGGCAGGGTGCGCGCCGGCCGCCTCGGGCAGCGTCCCCTTGATCCGTTCGTGCAGGCGGTGCACGACCTCGAGCGCCCGGTCGGCTTCCTCCTTGGTGCCGAGCAGGATCGTCTCCTGGATCTTCGCCGTGCGGGCGAGGCGCTCGAAGGGCCGGTCGGCCGAGCGCGTGCTCAGCATCGTGCCGGTGTAGGTGAGCGGCTCGAGCGCGCCGATCAGCAGCGCCCGCTGTCCGTAGAGCAGGCCGACGGCGCGCTCGCCGTGCACCCGGCGCGCGACCGAGCGCCCGGGCGGGAAGTAGTGGGTGTCATCACTGCGGTACGCCACCGGTGCCGCGGATGTTAGTGCCGCTGGCTCGGTTCCAAAACCCGTTCGTGCTGCAGCTCGTGCGCGGCGAAGATGTCGTCGAGGTCCTCGCGGGTCAGCGTCTCGCGCTCGAGCGCGTTGGCCGCGAGATCGTCGAGGCACCTGCGGTTGGCGCTGAGCAGCGAGCGGGCGCGGCGGTAGGCGTTGCGGGCGAGCATCATCGCCGCCACGTCGACGTCGCGGCGGGTGCGATCCGAGAGCGCGTAGTCGCCGGTCGGCAGCGCGATCGGTGGCGCGCCCTCCGCGTCGAGCGCGACGCCCATGCCGAACTCGCCGACCATCTGCTTGCAGACGAGGTGCACGCGGGCGAGGTCGCCCGAAGCGCCGGAGTAGGAGGTGCCGAAGACCTCCTCCTCGGCTGCGCGCCCCCCGAGCAGGCTGACGATTTCGTTCTGCAGTTCTTCGCGCGACTCGAGGTAGCTGTCCTCGTCGGGCGAGTGGGCGACGAAGCCGAGTGCCGGGCCGCGCGGGATGATGCTGAGGATCTCCGGCGGATCGCCGCCGACCAGGTGACGGCAGAGAGCATGGCCCGCCTCGTGGTAGGCGACGATGCGCCGCTCCTTCGGGCTCAGCCGGCGCGCCTGCTGCGAGCCGACCGACTGGCGCAGCAGCGCCTCGTCGAGGTCCTCGCGCGCCATTGCCTTGCGCCCGGCGCGGCCGGCGATGATCGCCGCCTCGTTGAGCGCGTTGGCGAGCTGCGCGCCGGTCATCCCGGTCGTCTTGCGCGCCACATCGGTCAGGTCGAGGTCCGGCCCGAGCGGCTTGCCTGTGGCATGTACGCGCAGAATCGCCTCGCGGCCGTCGCGGTCGGGTGGTGAGACCAGCACCTGGCGGTCGAAGCGTCCCGGGCGCAGCAGCGCCCGGTCGAGCTTGTCGACGTGGTTGGAGGCGGCGATGACGATCACCGTGCCCGGGTCGCGCTCGAAGCCGTCGAGCTCGACCAGCAGCTGGTTGAGCGCCTGCTCGCGCTCACTCGAGCCGCCATCGCCGCCTCCACCGCTGCGCGCACCTCCCACGGCATCGAGCTCGTCGATGAAGATCACCGCACGCCCCGACTTGCGCGCCTCCTTGAACAGCCGCCGGATCCGGGCGGCACCCCTCCCCACGAACATCTCGACGAAGCTCGATCCCGAGGCGGCGAAGAAGTCGACGCCGGCCTGCGCGGCCACCGCCCGCGCCAGCATCGTCTTACCGGTCCCCGGAGGACCGAAGAGCAGCACGCCTCGCGGCGGCTGGGCCCCGAGCGCGGCGAAGCGCTTCGGGTCGCGCAGCCACTCGGCGACGTCCATCAGCTCGTCCTTGGCCGCGTCGACTCCCTGCACCTCGTCCCAGAGCACCGGCGCCGTCTTGCTCGCCTTCACGGTCTCCGGCTTCGTCGTGCCCATCGTCGAGCGCATCAGGCGCAGGAAGACGAACAGCAGGCAGCCCATGAAGAAGACCCCGAAGACGGGATACCAGTCGAAGAAGAATTCGTGGATGCCGCCGGTTGTGATTGCCTCGATCAAGTCTCGTTCCTCTCTCGGCGGCGTTTCGCCTCAGAAGTGAGTACGCAGTGTGGGGGGTGGAGGCATTTCCTCCAATCGCATATGCGTCCAGAAATGCCCGGAAGGGCTAAAGGTCGCGTTCGACCTGCGAGCCGCCGACGATCGCCTCGGTGCCGTCGTCGGCGAAGACGATCCAGGCCTTGTTGCCGCCGTCGTAATCCGGTGCCCAGAGCTTCAGCGTCGCCGGCCGGCCCCAGACGGTCACGTCCTCGGCGCCGGTCTCCTCTTCGCCGCGCCAGATCCGCACGAAGGGATTGCCCGCCAGCTCCGCGCCGATCGTCGTCGGCTCGCGGTGCCCGGGGTGGACGACCGTCTCCTGCGGCAGCTCCATCAGCCGCATCACCGAGGCACGCAGGTCCGCGAAGCCGCTGGCGCCGGGCGCCATCGTGCCGCCGACCGTGCCCTTGAAGAGGACGTCGGCGGTGAAGAGGTCGGTGCCGTCGACGAGGAAGGCGACGTGGCCGGCGGCGTGTCCGGGTGTCGAGATCGCTTCGATCTCGAGGCCGCCGGTGCTGAGCCTCTCGCCGTCGCCGATCGTCTGCTCGACCTCCTCGTCCATCTCTGCCGCCGCCTCGGCGTGGGCGACCATCGGTACGCCGCCCAGCCGCTCGCGGGCCTCGGCCAGGCCGGCGACGTGGTCGAGGTGGGGGTGGGTGACGAGGACGTGGGTGATCTCGATCCCGTCGCGCTCTGCCCGCTCGAGTAGCGGCCCGATGTCGTCGTTGCCGTCGATCAGCACCCCCTTGCCGCCCGCTTCGTCGGCGACGAGGTAGGCGTTGGACAGCCACTGCGGGTTCTCGGTCCGCTCGACGATCACGCGAGGGATTATCCCCTTCCCGCTCGGTCGTGGCGCTCCCGCTTCGGTCGCAACGCATATCCCATGAAATGCATGGGATATGCGTTGCGACCCATATCGACGGAGATCGCGATCCCTGCTCAGCCGTAGGGGCGGTAGAGCATGCGGTCGCCGAGCAGTTCGGTGACGGTCTCGAAGCGGTAGCCGCGGGCGCGCAGGGTGTCGATGATCGCCGGCAGCGCCGCGAGCGTTCCGCCCCGTGGCCCGCCGCCGTCGTGCATGAGGATGATCGAGCCCGACTGGGCGGCGCCGACGACGCGGCTGTAGACGGCGGCGCTGCCCGGGTTCGACCAGTCGGTCGGGTCGACGTCCCAGGTGATCGTGCGCAGCCCGTCGGCCCCCGCCGCCCTGATCACCGACGAGTCGACCGCGCCGCCGGGGGGACGGAAGAGGCAGGGCCGGAAATGGGTGATCGACTCGATCAGCGACGTCGTCGGCGCGATGTCGCCGTAGCCGGGATATTCGGTGTGATGCATCGTGTGGTTGCCGATCTCGTCGCCTTCGCGCAGGATGCGATGCATCGTCGCCTCGCGACCGGCCATCTCCTGGCCGATCTCGAAGAAGGTGCCATGCGCGTGCTTGCGGCGCAGCACGTCGAGGAAGCCGGGCGTGTATTCGCTCGGGCCGTCGTCGAAGGTGAGGGCGAGGGCGTGAGAGTCCCGCGAGCCGTTGGTGACGAGCCCGGCCCTGCCGCCCGTGCAGCCGACGGCGCGAACCGGGCGCAGACGGAAGGTGAGCGCCCCCGTCGCCGGCAGGCTCTGTTCGCACTCCGCCCCGAGGGCGCCGCAATCGCCGAAGCCCGCGAGCACTCGCCAGCGATAGCGGGCCGGCAGGAGTGCCGCATCCCCGGGCAGGACCGAGAGCACCAGCTTGTCCGGCTGCGGGCGCTTCAGCCGAACGGGGACCTTGCCCTTGGAGACGATCCGTCCGTTGCCGCCCAGGAGCTCCAGGCCCGCGCGGCGATGGGCGTCGGCTCCGCCGAGGCAGAGGCGTCGCTCGCCCCCCGCCGGTTTGCGCATCGTCAGGCAGAGATAGCGGGAGGCTCCGAGTTGGCGGGGGAACGGATCGAGAGTGGCGAGCGCAACGGGAGCAGATGTCCGCAGGCTGAGAATCAGCCTGCGCCCCGCTTGGGACAGCCCTGCGCGGCGCAGTTCCGGCCGGGCTGCGCTCGCTCCGGCCGGGGCTGCTCCCGCGATCGCCAGCACGGCCGCGCCGGCGGCGATGCACAGGATCTTGCGAGAGGTGCCGATCGCCTAGATATACACGGGCGACATCAGGTACATCGTCGGAGGATGGATTTCTCGCCGCGCAACGCGACGCGAGCTACCGTGTTTGGTGTTGACGTGAAAGCCAGCCGCACGGCGGTCCCAGGGAACCGCCCAGCGCTTTTCGCGATCTCCGTTCTTATGGCGCTCCTCGCGTACATGCCGACCCCTGCCTGCGCTGCGACCGGTGGCGCCGGTCAGTCCGGGGCGCAGGCGGCGGGCAGTGCGCCGTTCGACCGCCAGGGCATGTGGATCTGGTACGTCGACCGCTCGGAGGGGGGCAGCATCCCGCGCATCGTCTCCCGGGCGAAACGCGCCGGCATAGGCACCGTCTACGTCAAGTCCGGTGACGGCGGCAACTACTGGAGCCAGTTCAACCCCCAACTCGTCGAATCGCTGCACCGCGCGGGGATCGACGCCTGCGCCTGGCAGTTCGTCTACGGCGAACGCCCGCTGGTCGAGGCGAAGGTCGGCGCTGCGGCGGTGCGACGCGGCGCCGACTGCCTGACGATCGACGCCGAGGGCCAGTACGAGGGCCGCTACGCCGCCGCCGACCGCTACGTGCGCGCTCTCCGCGCCCGCATCGGCGCCGGCTTTCCGCTGGCGCTGGCCGGCTTCCCCTACGTCGACTACCACCCGTCGTTCCCCTACTCGGTCTTCTTCGGCCCCGAAGGGGCCACCTACAACCAGCCGCAGATGTACTGGAGGGCGATCGGCACCTCGGTTCGCACCGTCTTCGAGCACACCTATCTCTACAACCGGATCTGGGGCCATCCGATCTATCCACTGGGACAGACGTACGAACGGCCGGGCCGGCGGGAGATCCTCCGTTTCCGCCGCTTCGCCGAAAGCTACGGCGGCCTCTCCCCGAGCTGGTGGGACTGGCAGGAGACCGGCCGGCGGACCTGGGGTGCGCTCGGCGCGACGACCAACGGGCCGTTCCAGGGCTACCGCCCCATCTCGTCCAGTCCCCTGCTGCGTCGCGGCAGTCGCGGCGACATGGTCGTCTGGGCGCAGGAGCACCTGGTCGGCGCCGGGCAGGCGCAGCTCCCGGTCACCGGCATCTTCGGCAAGAAGACCGCGGCCGCGGTGCGCGACTTCCAGCTCTCGCGCGGCCTGGCGGTCGACGGCGCGATCGGCACCACCACCTGGAATGCCCTGCTGCAGGTCGCGCCGATGCGTCCGCGCTGGACGGCCCGCGGCGCCCGAGCGAGCAGCGGCGCGACGGCCAGCCGCTTCCTCCCGGCCAGGCGCCCCGCCTCGGCCTCCCTCCCCGCAAAGTCCTACGAGATAGACCCGGGTCCCGCTCCGTGAGCCGGCGCCCGGCGGGGGCGCTTGCGGGCATAGCCATGATCCTGCTCCTTGCGAATCCGGCGGGAGCGGCAGCCGGACGCTCAAATCCGGCCGCCTCCCTCGGCGTCCCGCGCCCGGCTCTGCCGCTGCGGGACACCGTGCTGGAGAAGGCCGACGCCGCGGCGGCGCAGATTTCGGCCTCAGCGTCGTCGCGGCGTTACTCGATCGGCGACGGCAGCGGGGCGACGATCGCCGTCGACATCACCGAAGCCTGCGCGCGCAACTGCTCGGTGGTCGACCCGCAGCGGATCGCCGATTTCATCGGCACGCTGATCCACGGCGACGAGGTGGAGCTGCTGACGGTTCAGCTCGACACCGAATACGAGCTCGGCTTCGACTGCGGGCTCGGCGCCGAGGCCTGCTACTACGCGGGCGAAGACAGGATCGTGATCGGTGGCTACGAGGAAGTCGATCACAGTGGCGACCCGCTCGAATATGTGCTCGCCCACGAGTACGGGCACCACGTCGCCGCGCACCGCAAGCTGCCCGCTCCGTTCGGTGCGGCGGTCGACTGGGGCACCGAGCGCTGGGCCAGCCTCGAGGGGGTCTGCCGCGGGCGGCGCCACGGACGCCTCTTCCCGGGCGACGAGGGCAGCCATTACTTCGAGGACCCCGGCGAGGCCTTCGCCGAGTCCTTCGCCCGCTACCGCTTCCCCGACTCGCCGATCCGCTGGCAGTGGCTGCCCGCCCTGCGGCCGACTGTCGCCGCCTTCGAAGCGATCCGCGAAGACACGCTCGAGCCCTGGCGGGGGCGCAGCACGACGCTGCTCAAGGGGCACGTGCCGGCCAGGGGGGAGGGCGCAGCCGTCGAGTACCTGCGCACGCCACTCGACGGGACGGTGACCCTGCGCCCCGGCGGTCGCCGGCACGGCTACGAACTGGCCCTCCGTAGCCGTGCCGGCAGGCTGCTGCGTCGCTTCCCTCACAACCCCGACCCCCGCCGCCTCGACTACACCGTCTGCGGCCAGCCCCGCCTGCGCCTCGTGATCCGCTCGACCCGTCCCCACGGCCACCCCTTCAGGCTCCGAATCGAGCGACCCTGAGAGAAGATTCGCTGCGTGTGCCGGGGGGAAAGATAGGAACATACGGAGCGCCGCGTGATCGAGCGGATCGTTTCTGATTTGCAGGAGATGCTTGGCGACGACCTTCTGGCCGTATGGCTATACGGCTCGCGCACGAGAGGCGAGGCCGATCCCACCGAGACCGACATCGATCGTCGTTCGGATGTCGACATGCTCGTCGTCGTCGCGACGCGGGACGCCGCGAGCGTCAGTTGGGATGTTCTTCCCCTGGTCGAAAAGGCCGCTGATGTAGAGGGCGACAGCCCGGTCTATTACTCGGGTGCAGGTTCGCGACGCCGCGTGGCTGGCTGATCGCCGCGAGATCCGCTCCTTCTTCGTCCCGGAGGTGGACCGCGACAAGATCGTTCTTTCCGGCAGCGACCTGGAGGGGGAAGAGGACGGATGAGCCCGCGCTCCGAGGAGTTCATCGAGCAGGCTCGCGATCGCGCCAAGCTCGCTCGCGAGGTACTTGCGTCCGGCGATCGCGAGGGTGCCGTGAGCCATTCGCGCACCCATCGCGGCACCTGGAACCTCTTCCGCGAACGCTACGTCGTTTCCGATGCCTTCGACGACGCGCTCTTCAGGCTCGCTCAGGTCGAGCGGATGCTCGCCGCCTGACCCTGAGATAATCACCGCCGGGCGCTCGTCGCCCATTCCCTGGGGGCGTAGCTCAGCTGGTTAGAGCGCCGGCCTGTCACGCCGGAGGTCGCGGGTTCGAGTCCCGTCGCTCCCGTTACGGCGGCTTCAGGATTGATGACTGCAACCAGCGAGCCCGCCGAGCTGGAAAGGTTGGCAGGCAGTGGATCGCTCATCGGCCGATCTTTCAAGGTCAGATGCTTACGAGTCCAGGACTCTCGAGATCAGCGGCCCCATGTCGATCTCCTCGCAGTGGGCGGGCGCCATCTCCGTCGTCCGTTCCGGTTCTGGAGCTGCCGGGGCATTGCCTGCCAACGCGGAAGCGGGCAAGGCCAGGGTGGCTACGTGCTCGGCGCCGAGGGGAACGTTCACGAGCAGCCAGCGCTGGGAGGATGGGGTCCCCTCGCGATCGCCGATCGAGACGAGTCCGCCCGCCGCGGCCAGCGGAACGCCGATGCGGCGAAGGTCGAAGCTCAGGCCGGCGCCGACCGCCTTCGCCAACGCCTCCTTCCGCGTCCAGCAGAGAAGAAAGCGACGATTGACCTCGCCAGTCGTCGCACCTGCCTCGATGAAGCTCGTCTCGGCGGAGGCGAAGCGCTGTCGCGCGATCGCGACAGCGGAGCGAACGGGCCGCACCGCCTCGAGGTCTACGCCCACCTCGCCACCGCCGGCGATGCAGACCAGCGCCTCGTCCCTGGAATGGGAGACGTTGAAGAAGACGCCGTGCTCAGCGTCGGCAAGGCGCGGCTTACCCGATGGTCCGGCATCGATCGGGATCGACCGCGGGTTCTCGCCGAGAATCGACCCCAGGAGCATCCGCAGCACGCCCCGGGCGACGACGAAGCGGCGACGGTCCTCTGGCCTTGCGAAGCGCTCTGCCCTCGCGGTCTCCTCGGCCGTCAGCTCGCCCCCAAGTTCAACCTCGACCGTGGCGTCGACATCGAGCCGAGCGCGCCAGAGGCGCGCCCAGGCGAGGCCCCTTCCTCGCTTGATGGAGCCATATCCCGACTGCTTCACTCCAGTGGATTGTGATTGCTCGCGGGGACGGGCGCAGGGAAGGCAGCAGGAGAGTTGTCTTCGTGGAAGAGCCTTGCCCGGAAGAATTCGAGCTTGAAGCGCTTGCGTGCTTAAAGCGCAGGCTGACCGTCGAAGGAAGGCACCGACCCGGGACTTCGGGAAATTCCGTTCCCTGAAGGCCAGTATCGCCAGTACCGGCATGTTCAAGCTCAAGCATGCCGGCTAGGGCGCCAGGCGGCCGAAACCGCTCACGCCAGATAACACGCTGGTACCCAATCTCTCTCCCATTCCAGAGCGGTTCGCGGTGGATCCAATCGATCTTTTGCCGATCTGGAAATGACCTGGTTCTCTTGACAGGTTCTTACGCCCGCTGATTTACTCAAGCGTGATCCATGTACGTAAGAGTTCATGACGCCCAAGCGCTAGTTGGGGTGTCGGGACGAAACAGGGAAAACCGAGTCACCGAGGCGCCGCGACGGGAAGCGGCCGGCAGGGACTCAGGGACAAGGAGAGAAAGACGTGAAACGCATCACGAACGCATCGCCTGCTAGATCGAGCTTGGCGATGTCCACCAAGCAGCGCAGGCGAAGTGCGATCGCCGCCCTATTCGCGGCGGCTCTCGCCCTTCTCTTCGCCCTGCCGAGCTTCGCTTCGGCCGATCCGGCGGGATCGATCACCGAGTTCAACCTCCCTGCCGGCAGCCTTGCGCGGCAGATTGCCGCTGGGCCCGACGGCAACCTCTGGTTCACGATGCAGATCGGGGCGACGCGCGAGCTGGGCTCCATGACCCCGAGTGGCACCTTCACGCCGTACAAAAGCGGACTCAATTCCCCCACGGTTCCGAATGCAATTGCACTTGGCTCCGACGGCAACCTTTGGTTTACCGATTCCGCGATCTCTATTGGAGGAACCTCGGCGATCGGCCGGATAACGACCGCCGGAACGATCACCGAGTTCAGCGCCGGGCTCAACGCCGAAGCCACCCCCGCCGACATCACCTCGGGCCCAGGGGGCAACCTCTGGTTCACCGATCGCGGCCCCACCAAAGCGATCGGCGAGATCAACCCGACGACGCAGGAAGTCACCGAGTTCGAAGGTGCAACCGGGGAAGGGAAGCTAACCGAAGGCTCTAGCACGGTCGAAAACCTGACCACTACCAGCGCCGCCGAATTCACCGTCGGCTCCTCGATCTTCGGGGCTGGCATCCCCGAAGGCACGACGATCACATCGGTCGGCGAAGAAAGCCTGACGATGTCCGCCGCTGCCACCGAATCCGAAGAAGAAGTACCGCTGAACGGCGGCCTGCAGGCAAAAAGCGAACCTTTCGGGATCGCCGCCGGCCCAGACGGCAACGTCTGGTTCACCGATGCGCGCACCGAAGGCACGCCGATGATCGGTCGCATCACGCCAGCGGGCGTGATCACCGAGTTCGGCGAAAGCGCCGGCCTCAACCCCGGCAGCATTCCGGGTAGCTCTCAGCAGGTTGCTGCACCTTGGGGTATAGCCCCCGGCTCCGACGGCAACGTCTGGTTCACCGACTCGGGCACGACAAAAGCGATTGGCAGGATCACCCCCTCGGGGTCGATCACCGAGTACAGCGCCGGTCTCAATGCGGAAGCCAGGCCGAGAGACCTCGCCCTGGGCCCGGAAGGTGACCTCTGGTTCCCCGACGAAGGCACGACGAGGGCGGTTGGGCGCATTGATCCGGTCACGCAGAAAATCACCGAGTACAGCGTCGGCCTCAATGCAGGTACGAGACCATTCAGCATCACGGCTGGTCCCGAAGGCGAAGGCACGATGTGGTTCTTCGACTTTGGTACCACTAGGGCGCTCGGCAAGATCGGTACCGAAGGAGGCCCCACCGGCCCCACCAACCTCCGCACCCTGACCGTCACCAAGTCGGGCAACGGCCCCGGTGGCACCGGCGCGGTCTCATCCAAGCCGAAGGGGATCAAGTGCGGGACGACCTGCTCTTCTGCGGTCGCCTCCATGTACAAGGAAACCCCGGTGGTCCTCACCGAGAAGCCGGGCACGA